>Ga0065711_1000018_pt1 | contig 140551 bp, 74 predicted proteins | sample Hoacrofraction12_FD_59098 | JGI IMG/M metagenome (GOLD analysis project Ga0065711, IMG submission 59098) | Hoatzin crop microbial communities from Cojedes, Venezuela - Epithelial fraction 12 v2 (version 2) | ecosystem: Host-associated > Birds > Digestive system > Esophagus > Crop | place... | reverse complement strand
CCCCCCCCCAAATCAGCAGTCACCACCTGCCAGCCTCCGTGTTCAGAGAGAAGGTAGTCAGGTCTTGCTGGGGAGAGGGGAGGCAGCCCCAGCAGGGACTGCTCGCTGGCCATCGGGCTGAGAACGTCCCATCCAACAGGAGTGACAAAGTACAGAGTGTACAGCTTCGGCTCTTGCCCTCTGGGGGGTCTGTAGCTGACATCTAGTACCTGTTACGCATGTGTTGATGTTACAGTAATGCCAATAAGCTTTAGGCCCTCTTCTGTTACTGGCGGTGCCTGCTTGAACTCTTTTTGGTGTCTTTGGGAGGCTGTGCCAGAGTTGCTTACAGGCAGAGGGCACTTGTGTGTATCGAATGGGTCACGGCACAAAAGTTGGGAGCTTTGCAAACTTAGGTTTGCAGCACAGCCCGTCAGCTAAAAGGTGGTTCCCAGAATCTGTGGCAGAGCTTGTGGCCGTCAGTTCCACTGCTGCGTTGGTGTGCGAGAAGCCTGAAAGCACAGCCGACTGGATGCAGCCTCAGAGGATCCAGCGGTGCAGATCCAGGCCAGAGCGAGGACTGTGGGACTGATCTCCGAACTCAGCAAACGGAGCTTTTCTATGTACGTTATACTGAAGCTTTTAAATGTCTCTTTTAACTGATTCTGTAATAGCAGCAGAAGTAGCTTTGGTGCAGTGTTGTTTATGAGGGCTAATTAGCAACCAGTGTTAATACGAATGACTGACTTTTCTCCTGGTCATTCTTGTCCAGCAGAAGCCCATGAGTCAGTTATCATAACTTAGATATCGAATGGCTTTCTATGGAAATACATCTGCTTTGGTGCACTTAGCAAATTGTCTTGGCTGCCGGTGGCTCCTCCAATCTTGGAGAAAGTATTTAATATATAAAAAAAAAAGTTGTCTACATACTTCTGGTAACTCTATGGTTTCCTTTTTCTATGTTTGCTTGGTACCACTGCAGCCAAAGGGGCTGCTCTTCATTGTTTCTCTTCATATTTAGCGAGGCTGTGTTTTATTAAATGTTACTTAAGTAGTCCATTTTAATCTGGATTTAAGTGTAGCATAGATATATGCAGTGTGAAAAGTGTACTCGAACTCCAGCTCCTCAGCTGGAAGCAAGTCCTTCTCTGTCAGAAGGGTTAGTGAGCTGAGGGGATTTTATAAACTGCTACTAGTATTCAAAAGGTAAAGAGTTTTAGCAGGCAGTGCTGCTCGGCAGCGCATGAATCGTAGTTGTGCAAAGACCCACCCATGTGCTTAAATTCACGTTCATGAATAATGCTTCTGAAACCACGAAATTTCTTTTATATACATAGTAATAAACATGTATACAAGTCTTTGCAGGAGCCAGGCTACAATACTTAGTATGCAATATATTTGTGCATGTGTATCCAGCTCAATTACAAGGAGATTTCAGTAAAGGCTTAATTTTTATGCTGAGCAGATGCCATAAAAGTCTTTTTGACGTCTAAGTCCCTAGTGAAGTGCAGCATGCCTTGGCTTATTGTACTTTGTGGAGTTCCACTGAAACAGCTCCTGATCTTTGAAAACACACCATTACCCTGTAGACGTTCTTCCTGTGGGGAGCATACCTGTGCATAAGATTTACTGAAATTTTGTGTGAAAAGGTCTGGTTCTGTTATTTAAGTCTACTCGTTCTCTCTTCAGAGACTGTGAAAGCTGCTGCCTCCACCTCATAGATTCATTTTTTTAATATATATTTTTTCAAACAAAGACTAGATCCTAAAGGAACTGTGGTAGACCTGAGCTGAAGTCTGGGATCCTGATGGAAGTATGATTTTGGTTCCACCGTCTAACCCCCATCCTCCTGTGCCTGGTGCAGGAGGCCTCAAAACTCAGCGGGCACTCGTGGCTTCCTCTGGTTGTGCCGGATCCAGTCCGCGTCCAGAGCGAGTGTAGCCTGTGCTGTGGGGTGCCTGTCTTCTGCTTAAGGCCTTCTGCTTTGCTGTGCACTTGGAGCTGAAGAGGTGATCTATGAGGAGACATCTCACACGCTCTGAAGGAGTAGAGTTCCTCACAAATGTGGAAATAGCCCCCAAAACAGGAACTGCAGTCCGTGACTCTTCCCATTTCCTCTTTCCTCTGGGCTGTAGGAGGGAGCGAGGAGAACTTTGGAGTGCAAAAGTATCAATGAGTCAAATGTCCAAGTGTCCAAAAGCTGACATTTAGGTGCTTTATCAGGTTATGGGGGTTTTGTTGACTTGGTCTTTATCTCTTCTGTGAAATAATGTGATTTTGAGGCAGTAACACTACATCTTTATTTTTGGGTTGTGTGCATTATTGGGATGGTTATTTTAATTTTTGCTGTCTCTTGGTAGTATTTGGCTTGACTATCTGGTCTTGCGGAATAGTTTATTTTTTTCTTTCATTGTAAAGCTACCTGACAAAATGGAGCTTGTGATTGAAACGTTTGGATAGTTTTGTAATAACAAGCAACCAGAACACAAAATTGGAGCTTGCTGAAAAATTTTAAGCTAAAAGATGTATCAAGGTACAACTTACCTTAAATGTATGAGGAATCAAAAATGGTTTCGGCATTATTATTTTTGGATGAAAATCAGATTTGTCTTTGCTTGTTAAACCCATAAACACTGTCCTTTCCTTCTGCCTGCACCTCTTCTGTTTAAATAAACTTTTAGGTAAATTTAGTCTGTTTATTCACAGTTGGTGCTTTGGTAGGCAAGAAATCTCAGTATTGGTTTTACTGATTCCTTGAAGACAGCACAGTTTGAGCTATTTTTCTTTTGAATTAACAAGAATGATTTTCACTAGCTGTATCTGTTGTTGTTTTGCGTGTCAATGTATAATGAAATACATTTTTAAACCAAATTTGCTCAATTCAAGGATAACTTCATGTGAAGGTTTGAAGGGTTAGGAGCATTTTGATTTAGTTGTCTTCAACTTTCAACATCCATACGTAATATAGTGGAATTTGGCCCAGTTTTAGTGAATTGGCAAGATTAGATTGTGGTCAGATAAAGGTAATGTAACTATGCAAACGCAACACCTTGCCTTCTGAAGAGTTGATTGGTGTTTTTTGATTTAGATGCAGAGGAAAGTAGAGAAGGCTGTAAGATTGCCCTTTAAAGTATTTGCCAAGGTCAGCAAATCAATGCTGAAAGTGCCATCAGGTAAGACTGCTCTTTAAAATTTCTCTCAAGGTCAGCAAATCAATCCTAAAAGTGCCATCTGGAATTAAGGGCACAAAACTATGATGCAGCACAAAGCATGTGAAAGGAACGTTGCATGTTTGTTTTAAAATATATTTTCCCTGCTATCATTGTTGCCCTAATAAGCAGTTGTACGTATTGTAGTCAACTATATATGAGCAACTTCTGAAAATACCTAAGGGACTATAAACTTAACGTTAATTAAGCATAAATTTAGCTAACATTAAGAAGGTTTTCAAACCAAAGGATTTTTCTGGAGGGAGCCAGGTGTGCCACATGTTGGGTGGATGATGTCCTGGGAAGAAGAGCACAGACCCAGAGCCCCCTTCTGATGTCCGGTAGCCGTTGTGACAGTCTTGTGTTCTGCTCAGATGAAGAGTTTAGATACTGAGCTTTGCTCAACACCCAGCAAATCTTTTGGAAACTGCAACTCTCCTTTCTAGTTCTCAAAAAGTGTATTTTTTTCTTGTAACTAAGATTACTCTGGGTTTTTTGTCGCTAACAATGTAAACCTTAAATTACCATGTGATGTAGAAACAACTCTGAAAAGAGGGTGGTGAATGTGTATGTTGGTGATCTAATAAACTAGATGAATGATGGTGTGCCAAAACTTGCTAATGATGCAAAAGTATTTGGATTAGGCAAGACTGAAGAAGACTGAGAAATTGTAAAGGGAATCCAAGAAAGCTGGGTAAAAGGGAAACACAGCAGATGATGTTGATAAATTCAAGAATATGCATGTTAGAGGGAATAATCAAATTACTCGTTCATGTTACTGGATTTTAAATTAACTGTATTTATTAAGATGGGGAGGAAGATTTCAACGTTTTATTTGAACTTGTGCACCTCCTTAATGGTTAGCGTTGAGCATAAAAAAATGCCACAGTCCTTGTACAATGCTGTGTACAAAAGACATTATTAGACTGATGCTCAGATTCACCTAGCATAATCAATTTGTGGTCTCCTATCAAAGAAGAGAGATTGGAAGATATTCATACGAAGTTGAACAGAAAATATTAGTGTAGCTTTGTTTCAAGGAGGTCAGTTAGAGAGGGTAGGCGATATATGTGCAAAATAATGTTTGGCCATTAATAAGTAATAATTCCATTACCCTTTGATACAGTGACTAGTTATAGGGAGTATTTTGAAAGACAATGTATATAATACCCCTAAACCACAACTTTTTAAGAAAAGTATGATTAATTGTAATACTTAGCGCCAAAGAAAAGCACATAAACCAAGAGCTTGGTAGGATGGAAAATATAAGCGAACTGTTCCTAGGGACAGGAGGAACAGTCTTGGCTACGTCTGAAGGGATGTTAACTGTGATGCTCTAGGGCATAAATCAACAGTAGCTGACGGGGATTAAGAAATTTACCTTAGGGCAGATCATGCTATTGGTGTCTGCTGTGATATTTTGTATGTTTTCCTCTGGAGGACGTAGGGTAAGCTGCAGTTAGAAACAGGATATCGGGCTGATGATTTGACCTGCTGTAGCAACTGAATTTCTGTATTCTACTGTGAATGACGGTGACTTTAATATTAATGCAGGTGGAATTGAAAGATTTATTTTTTATGTGTGTTCAGGCTTCACAGAAGGTGTAACTTGGACTTTAACTCTTTCATACAATAAAGTTTGTTGGTTTAATTCATTGAGGCATGCTCTGCTGTGGCCTGGGCTGGCTTATAGAAGAACAGAAATGACTGTTAGGCTTCATTTAAAAGGCAGTTATCATTGGTATCTATTATTAGTCAATTTGGTTATGATGATCAATGATTTCTTGTGTATGTTTTAATCGACAAGGAATATTTTGTAATTTGTGTAGTTAATACTAATATTTTTGAATTCTGTAACAGAATGATAGTTGTGTGTCTGACAAATAGATGGATCAGTTTCTGCAGGTAACTAGATCTTCTGTAGCTTAGAGGGTCTTTCAAAGAAAATATCATGAAAGCAAAAGCATACCTATACCATTGGAATTCTTGCACATCTATAGACTGTAAATGTTAATCTATTGCAGAAGAGAAAGTGGGGAAAATTATTTAGTAGCAGGCACTGTGATTGATCTAATAATCCACACCTCATGTTAACATATCAGTGTACGTAGGGTACAACACAGTTAAGCGTTGTCTGTAGAAGTTTCAGAAAACTATACCATAACCCACAATATAAAAAGCAAAATCTTTTGCAACTTTTAGGTGGTCTGACCAACCAGAATGAGCTGTCTTACAGGCTGCCTGGCAGCTATCTACAGAATAAAATGTGGACTGATTTTCTGACTTCCCTATTGAAAAGGCTGAAGCTATTTTCAAGGTATCCTTGCACTGCTTTTCTGAACTAGGAAAATAAGGTTAATGGGAAGGCCCTCATTTGTGAAGATGCATAAAAGTGATATCCTCTTTTGGGACTCCATCCTTTGAACATTGGGTTGCATTCAAAGCATGGCTACCCGAAGGACACTGTGCAGGGCCTCAGCCCAGGAGAAGTTGGCTGTGTTGGAGAAGCGCGAGGTTACCAGTAGTTGTTTTAACTTGTGTTTGTGCAATTCTTTCTTGTTTTTACAACTGAGAAAATAGTTTGCATTCCTAAGGTTTTTTAGATTAGCTCTTATCATGGAACTCCCTCCTTTGAGAGGAGGCATTCACTACCTTGTAGATAAAATGCCTTTAGCTTTTTATTGATGATGATAATTAAGCTAGGTTTTTGGACAAGCCTGGGCAAAATCAGGGGACTTTGCAAATCAGAGATTCAAATAATAAAGCCAGATCCAATTTTTGATGTCTACCTCTACATCCCATTTTCGTTTTGACCCCTTCCCTCAGTATTTTCATTTGTTCTTTCAGTGCAAAACTGTATCCTGTTGGTAGTGGAAACCTTGCATTTTCGGAGTATGTGATATGCAGTGCTTATCTCGGGTGCTTTAAAAGAGAGAGAATGCGTAAAGGCATTTCTACCCAGAACTTTGTGCCTGCTGTTTACCAGGACAGAGGGAGAGAAGAGGAAAAAGTAATATATCCAGTGGCCTAATTCACCTTGTGCTGAGGTGAATAAAACTTCTGATGCCTTCAGAGGGAGCAGGCCTTGAAAAGCCTACTCCAAATACAGAAAAGAGAGATTTTTGAGAAAATCTGACTTCTCCCTTAAGAGCTTTCTGAAATGCTCAGTGTGAACAGACCTGCCTCAGGAGGAACCCTGATGAGCTTTGGTGGTGAGGGGAATTTATTTCAAAGGTCCTGGAAAACAGGCATCTGAAATGATCGTAATTTTTTTTTTTCCCCCTTGGTTGGCATACTTGAAGAGCTACTGAGTAGGATTGGTGTCTTATTTACGTTCTTCATAGCATTGTGAAGATTCAGTCTGTTTAGGAAAATGCTTTGGTCAGCTTACCAGATAAAGAAGCTGGCTGCTAACTTAAGGGGATGGCTCATGCAGTCTTTTGTCAGGAGACAGAAATATTGACAGAGACTCAGAGCTGTGGCAGGTTCAGAACGGAGGGTGGACAGGGCAATTTTCTGCTTGTGAATTGAACAACTCATGTAGATATATTTGAGAAAAGGTCCTGTGATTCCTTGCACCTTTACCAAGACTGTGTTATGGGAGTCTGTGACAGCAGAGGAAACTAAATCACAGTATTGATGCTTATGTGCTGCTGCTTCCCACTTTGTTGTGGTTCTTTCTGAGAACAAGAAAGGCAATGACTTTCTTGCAAGTTTTCTCCCATGTGTCCATGTTCCTCTTGGTAGCTTGGTGCCCCAAAATGCACGTACGCATAGTTGGAAATCTCGTTCATAAAACAGAACTAAACATTACAGGAAAGCGTTACTGAGGCGGGTTAGCATTTAGCATCCAAATACTGATTATTTTTGTTGCTAGTAATTTCACTTGCAACTTTTTTTTTTTATTAACTTTCTTTCTGATGATCTGGAAATAAAAGCTGCCATTTAAAGGTGAAAGTTACTTTTGCTTGTTATGTATTTTAGGGCTTTTGATATGCAGTTTAGTGTTTCACGCTACTTAATGTTAAGTAGAGAAAAGTGTTTAAATAAATCCAGTGCCGTATATAGAGAGTTAGATTTCATTTAATAATCTATGTTTTTTAAATTCCTTTCTGCATTGTATAATGTGCTGGGAGCTTTACAAATAGCAAAAGACATAATATGTGTCTTGAATTGCAGTCTAAGGAAGGGGAGAAGAAATCATTTAGTGCAGTAGGCAAATAGTGTGATGGGGACAGCTGGTGTGTATCTGAGAATTTTGGTGTCTTTGGTCATAGCCTACCCTCCTCTATAGCTGGTTCATTTCTCAGAAGTTTTTCTAGTTCCTGTATTTAATTGTTAAATTATCATAAACATACACATTTAAATATGCAAATTCAAAAATGCACATTTCCTGCAAATTTACAGTTGAGTAATTAAGAGACAGTTGTTTTGGAAGGGAATTACTAATACCACCTCAGGACCTGACTTTTTGAAGCTGGGAGCGTTTCGCTGGAGCTGGAGTGGAAGGAGGCACCTTTAAGGAGAATCCAGTAGCTTGGAGTATGAGATCTTCTTTACTTGCTATGTGTTAGTTTTGCTCTAGCTCTTTGTGTTTTTTTGTTGCTGGTGTAGTAGTAATGTAAAACAGTTGCTTACAGAACAGCTTACAAAACATAATTTTTGTAGTGTACATTTGCATATAACTTGACACTGCTGAAGTACGTGATTAATGTCGGTAGGACATGCTTTCAAAAACCATTAAACCTTGCCTAATGATGGCCCCGTTGTTTCTTCTGATGTACAAATGGGTTTAACCAGAGAGACTGATATATTCTTACAGTTTTCCTAGAACCTGACTTAGGTATGAAGATTGCCACCCATGCACTAATTAATCTGTCAAAACATCTGACAAGGGGTGGGTACACGTTGGAGACAATTAGTCATTTTGTTCTACTAGTCAGTAATGTCAACTTCTGTTGATGTTATACAAGGTTTCTTTCCTACTTTTGTATTTTCAGCTTGCATTGTGATAGATGTCTGTTAACACGTAGCTTAACTTTCATGTCAGCTTTATGTGTTCGGTGTCCTTGACAAGTAGCCCTAACTCTCTGCATACAGCTGTGAAATTTTGCGTTTTCTCCCCTCTGCCACCCCGAGCAACTGAAGTTGTCGTGACTGGCAGGACTGTGAGCTTGCAAAAACACAGTAAGTTCCGTGCAAATAAGGCTGTTAAATGAATGGAGTGTTCGGCTAATGTCATAAAACACCGTCTGCTGTTAAATACCACTTAATTTTGCTTTCTCTGTTCTCCTTAGTAGTTTGGATTTATAATGTAGTGTAATTTATTTTTTACTTGGGATGGAATGGGAGTAAATGCATTTCTCAGTCTCTTCATGTTGTATGTTGCAATCAAACAGAGCGACAGAGGATATGACAACAACAGGGAAGGATATCCTCAATTATTTGGTTATTTTCTTAGGATGGAAAAACGAACTTGTGCATGGTTATCTTAAAAAGGCTTTTTGCCACAGCCTGAGAGTGCTGTGGCCGCAGTTTGGAGAGCAGAATGTGTTAATTTTGTTGAGTACCTTTTACAAAAATTGAAATGTAGGAAAGAAAAGAAAATAACATTTAAAAATCGCATGTTGAAAAGATGCTTTGGTAATACAGTGAATAAATGAATTTTATAAGAGAAGGCCAGAATGTAGACTGTTTACCGGGAAAAACTTCCCAGTAATGAGCTTCATGATTTATTGTATTACTCTCTCAGGAATAGTGACTCTGTTGTGGGGAACATGTTAAAATAACACTAGGCAGTTCACTAGAGCATTCAGTGCAGAGTCTAAGTGTCTGTCAGAAAAAATGGACCAGGTTCTGTCTTTGTCTCTTTCTTCATAGAGGTTTGAAATAATAAAATATTTTTTAAACTAAACATATGTGATATTAGCTTCAGTAATTGTTTTTTTTGTGCATCTCTATTAAGGATGAAGATGAGCTGAGGTGAGCTTGGAAAAAAGTCTTTTTGGTTTTTTTTTTTGTTTGTTTGTTTTGGCTTGGGCATTTAATATGTGTTCTTTAGCAAAGAATCTGGTAAAAAGGTAGCGTAAAACCAATCCAGAGATCTTTAAGTATTTAGCTTGGGCAGTACAGTGTTTTGGGACCTTCATGATCAAAGTGATCTCCTTTGCAGTATTTCGTACCTTTGTACCTGACATTGATATGCCCTTAATTTGCTTTATCCTGAGGCATTTGACAGGCCATGGGTTCATTCACCCATGTATATTCCTGCCCTGACTGTGGTTGTCTGGAGGGATGATGCCCAAGCTAGTTTTGCACTAGCTGTGCTGGGTGCTTGTATATCAAGTTTCGTACACCAGGTTTCATCAGACAACATTAGACCGGCGCTCCACAACATGCTTTAGGCCAGGTGCTAAAGGCATCTCATGGAGAATCAGTGTGGATAGGAGATGTATGTGTGGTGACTTAAATGTGGATTTCCTCCACTGCCGTCTCGGTGAAGTTATTTTGCTGGCATGTGTGGTGATCTTTGTGTACAGGGGTCAAACCTGAAAGAGTTTGATCAGTGTAGCAAACTGATAGTGCTGGGTATCGAGTGCTAACTGCAGCGGAAGGGACTGTGCACCAAGCAGTGCAGAATCTGTTCTGGATGATGTTGTCAGTGTCTGGTGTTTTATTAGGTCTTTATGCAGCGAGTCCTCTGCCTGTTAGGAAAAGAGATTAAGGAGAGCTTGAAATGTTGTGATGTTTTTCTTTTTTTCGTTTTGTTTTAAAACATATATCTCTCATCCCCATAATGGTAGAGAAAATAGGAAAGGCAAAGGAAGTTCATAAAATATCAAAGGTATGTTGCTTAAGAGTAGTTCCATCAGCTGATGAAAACCATTAATCTGTAGTCTCCCAGGTGTGATGTGCTTTATTACAGGCTAAGTACGACTGCATCGTGTGCTGCCTGTCACCACAACCGTTGTGGCATTTTGCATTGAATAAGTGATGTCTAGACATGGCCATAAGCTTTACCTCTGCAGTTTATATCTCTCAGGAGTTAGAAATATGTCAGACAATGAAAAGTTCCCCTTGTATTTAGGAAACTTTGAAATACTGAAATCAATCACAGTATTTTATTACAGCATTTATCTGTATATGCCTTGAAGGGCTACGTGTCAAATCTTTCGTATTATATTTTCAGTGATTTAGATACTTTCATCTGTCTTGACTTGAGGAATATGGCAATGAATGGTGGTTCTGACGATCTGGTGGAACTGTAAGCACAAGATATTATTGAGTATGTGGAAGCAGTTTGTGTACTGAGTTTGTTTAAACATAGATGCGTTAGCTCATGAACAGTGAGAACTTTACAAGGACAAACTGCAAGGTCAGAGGAAATTGAAAACAAAAGAAAACCCAATTGCCATGCCTGGTAAGACTGAGCACTGATTACTCTATCCTTGTCCTGCCAGGATCATGATGATGACAACTGTGCCTTACGTCCTTGGAACAGGTAGACTGTAAGGGATAGGTAATTGAGACTTTGTTAGGTTAAATTCAGACTGCTTCCTGGAGATAGTTACGGAGCAGCATAATCAGACAAGAGGTGCTCAGAGTCTTATGCAAGCGAAGCCAGTATAATACACATGGATTATAAGGTACGAAAGGTTAAGTGTTGCAGTTGGGTACATACTGGCATTGTAACGCACCTCGCATTGTGATGTTACATGCTAGGAGAGCGGAAAATTACAACGCAGTTATTCAAGACTGTTGTAAATCTAGTTAATACCTCATACTTCTGACACATCTGTCAGTGTGGTACTGTTATTATTTACCTTGGCACTGTAAGCTCCAAGCAGGAAGTCCAGTTGGCGAGCACAGCTTCCCAAAGCCTCCGGCGTATGCTCACCAGTCCCGCTGCCGCCAGCGTAACCTGCAGCCCTGCTTACCACACCAGAGTGCTCATGCGAGCAGAGGTTTGCAGGACCGGGACATCAGTTTGTACCAGGAAATTGCATTTCCAAAGGTGAGCGTGTGAAAGGGGTCGGTAACTCTTGACAGCTTGCTGCAAAGTAGGTTCTGTTGGAGGTTTATTACTTGCAAAGTCAAGTGCTATGATTCTATTTAAAAAAAAAAAAGCTGTAGTGGTAAGACTGATGTTCTTAACATGAGTTCCTTTAGCACACTTTTTAGCTAGGTCTGGGAATAAGTAAACACCTAAAATAATCTCTGGTTTTGTCATCTCTTTGGTAGCATGCTTGCTTCCTGTGTTACAAAAGTCATCGTTAGATTAGCTGTGTTTAAGCTTCCTGTCTCACCAGGGTTTTTTCCATTATTTTTACAATCTCTTTCAGGAGGTACCAATATCATGTTTCTGTAATAAAGGTTTCACTTAAGTTATGGGGTGGGGGTTTTTCCTGTTGGGATTTTTCATTTTTTTCTCTCCAGTTTCTTTACTTCGTCTAAAATAGCTTTCTAACTCTGATACTTCCTCAGTTTTTTTTTTAATGACAGATGCTTTCTTAGCCTGCATATTATTATAATACTACTTCTGTTTGCAATTGGTGCTCTTCAGTAATTTGTATGAAAAGCGGAACAACCTGTTTAGCTGTATTGCTACTTCTTCTCACTCTGTGAAGTACCCCAGGCTTTTAAATGAACTTCTAAGTGTGGTGAATGTGCTGTAGGAGCAGTGTCCTTCACTGTGCAGAGACTGATGACTCCAGTTTGCATGAGTCAACAGAGATCCTTTGTATATGGCATCATGGTGTGGGTATTTTGGTTGCTTGCTTTCAGTTTGTTAGATTCCTATGTGTCAGGAAGAGGGGTAAAATCACATGTGTGATATCTCAGTTTGCACAATAAAAATGGCATGAACCTGTGTTGTTTACCTGCTGTAACCAACCGTTACGCTACTTTTCTTGGCCTCTTGTGGGGAAAGTGCTATTGTTTAATAGATGACCCTTCAACTATGAACTCTAGCTAAAAAAATACATATCTTGACATGCACAGTGTCATGCTTGACTCATCTAGGGTAGAGGCACTGAAATATAGAAGTCTTTAAATATACAAGTTTTAGCATATTCTCTTACCATTAAGCAAGGAAACTCTGGGCACTGAAAATAATTGACATGCTGGATTGCACATGTGCTCATTTACTTATCAAATCAAAAGGTAAGTCTAGACATGAGGTTTTAAAGCAAAAAAGCGGAGCTGAGTTTTCAGAGCAGTGGTGTAGAACTCTGCCAGGACAGTCCCACCTTAGTGAGACCATGGGCAAATGTTTCGCCATTGCTGCGCACGCTGCTCGACCGTCTGCGTGTCCCTTATGGTGAAGTTTCAGTTTTCATTAATAGATGACATTTGCTTGCCAGGGTGTGTTTTTTTGCCTATAATGTTGGTGAGAGTGCAACTTTTAGTGTAAGTAAAGATTGAAGTAACACTTGAATGTGAAAGTCTTTAGGCTTGTCTTTAGGTTTTACCTCTCTGATTAAACTTTTTTGGCTTCACAAACGCAGCTGCTGCCTTTCCAATTGATGTTTCTTTGTGGATTTCACATCAGCTCCTGTGTTATTGCCATAGAGCACACATTAGCTCCTTTTGTGTTCTTTTGCCTTCAAATGTAATACTGAATTTGGGAGTTACCAGGATAATATTTACATTTGTTTTTCTTTCACATTTTATTTTTGGGATGCTAAGTAGTGTCTTGGTCCATTGCATGCTAATTTTTGCCTAAAATTTCCCATGACAGTTTCTTTCTGTGTTCATTGATTTCCTCTGTTGTGTCATCTAGGCTCTTTCTAAATGTGATACTTGTGGTAGAGTTGAATGGGAGAGTTTGCCCCAGTTTGACACCAGCATCCACGTTAATCCACTAACTCCGTTCCATGTTTTCCTGAGCTGTGGCAGTGACACTGTGGTATAAAATCTTGATCTTGCTTCATAATGATGCTTTTTCTTTGTAGTTGCTGACTGTCCTTAAATTTTTTTGCTTCTGAGAGCTGCGTGTTATTTTAGTAAGTAACAGGTTTATGTTTTGCATTTTTAGCCTATGACCACAGTAACAAGTAGCCCCTTCCTTTCCCTTAAAAGATCGTTTCAGGGTCATCCTAATTGATTATTTTCACTCACTTGGCTATGTTGTGCTCTTCATTTGAGCATCATTATCTTGATGGTAATCAAACAAAAGCTCAATTAAGTCTCAGGCTGTACTGGGAAGTAGCTTGCCAGAATCTGACAGTAGAACAAAGGATGTTTTATTGACAAATTTCTCCAGAGGAAAACGTTTCAGTGGAGGTCTGTAAAGCAGCACGTGTGATTTTAGGGACTTGCCAGCTATCACTTTTAAATTGTTTTAAATCTGTGGCTGAGCCTTCTGCTCAGTTCCGAAGATGTGACTCAGAACACTACTTGTGCTAGAGAACTAATTTCCATCCACCAACAACGTGAAAGCCCCCTTGAAACGCTGCCTTCCCAAAGAAGGTGAGATGAGAATAAGCAACCTCTTAGCTTCTTGAAGTATTTCAATACAGGGCTATATGGGAAAAAGACAGGATTAAACATTTTATTTTTTATGCAAAAATAGAAGCCTCTAAGTCTCACTTAACTGAAGCCATCATAGTTGTTACATTTCATATTTTTGTTTTAAAAGCTGTAAATTTGAAGCATCACTTTAGGAGCGGAAAGAGAAGAATGAATTAGAACAATGTTTTTTCCAAACTGTGCCTTGCATGGCTGTTGGCATTCGTCCTGCTGAGTAAAGCAGTTTGAGAAATGGGAGGGAACACACAAGATGAAGGGGAAAATGGCCCAGAAGAGCCTGCTTCAACAGGACTGTTTAGCATAGTTACAGGACCATTGCCTTACTGGATTAAAACTTGTAAAATGTATGAAAAGAGAATTTCAGTCGCATCCCCAGCTTTCTCTCTCTTTTACTATTAACTTTTTATTTGAATGCCATAGCTCTATATCGCTGTATGTCAAAACCAAGACAATAATTGTCAGCAGTTCCAAGTGCTTGTGTACATTACTATGTTTGATTTCCACCGAGCCATAAACACTCTTTGTCCTTTGCCTTTTACTAGCTGTTGGCTTGGCTACTCCTTGTGGACAGGAAAGCTGTGTTTAATGCTTTGTAAAGTGGCCATCAGTTCCTTGCTTTTATCTCTGTTCAGTATAAATTATTTTCAGCAAGGCCATGGAACTGTTTTGGCCAAGATTTGTAGGTGTCTCTTGTGAAGAGCTATTTCAGGATAAAGGCTTAATCGTACTGTTTCTTTCCTCCCCTTCTCTCTATTTCATCTCTCCTTGAAGAATACTAATCCTGAATGATAGAAGCCCATGGTTGATCTCCTCTCTTCTCCATGGCTCACTTTTGTTGGTTTTTTCGCATTTTCAGAATTAACCCTCAACTGGGTAGGCTGAAGCATGTTCTTTTACCCTTAAGCTTGGAAACTTGGTGTGCACTGCCACTGCAATAGTTTTAAGGGGAAATTCAGCCCCTAATTATCAAATTAGATGCACATTCTGGTTCTTTGGCATGACTTTACTTCTGCCCATCTGTTAGGTTGGCACTCTGCCCTCTCAGAAAGTAGCCGACCAGTTTCAGCTGAGCAGAGGAGCCAACCAAAGATGGGTTAAGAGAAGCAGCCTGCAGAACACTTTATGTTCGATTTCTCTTGCCAAAAGCTCTTCCTGTTTGCAAACAGTGTCAGCTGAAGCCCATATGCTTCATTACATGGGATGACATCTGTGGAGACAGATGCAGGGATGGCAATACGAATGACATTTGATAAGGAAGGGCATATGTTATGAAACCAGACACGGCTACAAGTTGAAAGCCCTGTCTGTGCTGCACGTGTGTACACAGAAAGAGAGATTGCCTGTAAATTTTGTTGTGTGACTGTGTTCATCAGCCAGGGTTGGGCCTTTGAAGTGCATCAGTGTTCAAAGTTTGTGTTAGCTGTAACTGCAGTTGTAATATTCGGTTGTTGAAGCTATTAGCCTAGATCAGTATTTTGCTTCGGTACTCTTTGAATGGTATCCTGCATTAAAGGGCCGGTAGTTTGCACCGTGTAAGGAAGCATGTTTGGATAATGCCAATGAAAGAAGCATCTGATTTAGAGGATTCTGCTGTGGACTGTCTTTCTGAAGGATTTCAATGTTTTCTTCCAAATTGTCTGCTAGGAAATCCACTGATTTCAGCATTTAGAAATAAATTATTTGGATGTGAATTTTACACATCTGGGTAGAAATGGTGTAAAACCCCTTCTTTTTGAGCCATCTCTTTGCCTCTTTGCTGGATTATGCTGTTTTTCATCAGAGGTCAGATTTCTATCTAAAGCTACTTTTCTCAAGTACATCTGCTTTTTGGATTTACAGTGTAGATATTACATTTAAAATCCAGAAGTTAATTTTCATTATTGGAGACTTTAAAGAGATACCATCAAATCAAGATCTAGTTAACTCTTTTAAATTGGCTTTCACATTCTAAGTGTGTCTGAGGCAGAGTAATTGATTTTTCTACTTCAAGAAAGGGATTTTTGTTGTTACGTGTAAGGTACAGCAACATATGTGCAAACAACAAAGGACATGGGGTTGTTCTTGGAGTCTTCCAGACCAGTCATGTCAAGCGATGAGCAGTTACCAGAGAGGAGAAGGGGGAGCAAGCAGTGGCCCTACCACAGCAACTTGGGGAGGTCAGTCTCTATCCTGAAGCTGGGACGACGTCAAAGAGAAATGATTTCAGAGAGCCTCCAGTAAAAAGGAAAGGAAAGAAAGGTGTTCTCCAGTAAAGCAGGTTTTGTTGCCTGTGCTGGTGCCTCCAGAAATTCCAAGATTATATTTAACGGAAGAGTGACTTTGCAGTGGCAATAAGGAAGCAGAACAGTTATTAGCAGATATAGAGAGAGTTGGCGTCAATGACAACCGCACCAAATAGGAAGGGAAAACAGCAAGTGAGGGTTCCCATTGGTTTATGGCAAGATAGAGAGGACCTTACTGCAAGTGGAAAAAGTGCCCTTCTCTGACCATGATTTACCCTCATGTTGAGGGTATCAGAAAGCTGATTATTAAATTCAGACCTGGAAGGAGAATTAGCACCCTTCTTTTGTTTTCTAAATTGCTAAGGCTGATGGAAAAGGTAGCAATTTTTCATTAAATAAACTTTGCATGTAATCCATCTTAACAAGGTGAAGAAAAAATATTTTTAAACAATTTCACGTTGATTTCTATGGTCAGCAAAGTGTTAATCGCAACAATTGCAAGTAAAATGTTTTGATGCTGTAGTGTAACATAAAGTGATATTTGTGACATTCACAGAGGAGTTAATTTCTTTCTGTCAGATCTTACAGTGAAATACTTAGTGTGGTATTTAAAACTTTTACACTAAGTAAATCTGTTTTTTTAGCGCACGAGCAAAAAAACCCTCCATATGCAGTGTTTGGAATATAGGCCTTATCAGCCATACTTGAAAATTACATTTTTAGTGTTTGGGTGACTGGAAAACACACCTTTCAAAGAATATTAATGGGTACTGGCAAAGTGAATCCTTCCATTAGCAAATCAAAATATCTTGCACAGGGGTATGTTTTCCATATGCTTTTAATGGAGTTAATATTTGATGTTCACAAAACTGAGATTTTTGGGCATTTTGTCTGGCTTTTTATTAAAAAACATTTATCCAAATGAAATAATGTATTTAGATATGTAGGGCTGTAATGAATCGTGCAGAAATTGACCTCATTTCTCTAATAAGCTGTTTTGATAGTTCTTATACATTAAAATCTTTTTGCCTCGTTTGAGGAACTTGCTGTATTTTCCAAATCGCGTCTGGTAATTTTGGAGAGTAGGTGGCTTCTAACTTTTCTTGGAATGATGACACTCTTTCCTTGGTAGCTTAAGGACAATGTTATATTTGCTAACTAAAAGAACTCCTAAAGTGTATATAGCTGTTAAACACTTGGATCGAATGTGAGTTGCTGAGTTTGCAGTGTTGTGGTGGGGAAGCCAATCTGGAGGATTTCCTTAATCATACTGCTACAATCACTTTCTCTACACAGCTTTGTTTTCTGCACTTTGAGAAGGATAATTTCACTTCCAGTTTGGATTAGACAAAGGAATTCTTCAAAGCGTTGAAGAGCATCGATTTCTCTGGTTGGTTGGAGTTTTTAAAAAACTTTGAGTACCTCATTTCCACCTCTTATACATCACAGTTGTTTTATCTGTAATAAAGGGTTAATAATAATAATAAGAATGATAATAATAATTATATCTGATTTTATTCCACCCCACCGAAGTGCTCTGTTACTATGGTAGAAAAGATACTGCGAAGCAGGTATTACTCAAATTACGTTCATTAACTCTTTTCCTTAAAGTGCCTCCATTCAAAAAGTGCAAGTAAACAATTCCCTACTTCATTTCAGAACTATTTTAGTAGCTGCAAAATGCAATTTCTGATAGCTGATGAGACTAGATAAAAATTCAGTGCAAGTAACAGGGATTAAATTGTAGAGACCAAAATGTGTACTGGCATTTCTTTTCTCCCTGTATTAAACTGCTAAAAATTACACTTATAAATATGCACCTTTTATAAATATTAAATTGCCTGGGTTTTGTAGAAAGACAGTGCTTCTGGTACGTTCAGTGGGTTTTATATTGTTTGCAGAAAAGTTGGCCTTATTGTGCAAGAAGTCGAGGATACCCTTATAATTTGCTTGTAAATTTTTTTGACATGTAAAGCCTGGCTGAAGTCTGCAGTGCTTTCATTTATTGATGGATCTCTCTGAGTGTGTATTTACATGCATTTTTTCCTACTGAAGGATCAAAAAAGTGTTTTATTATTTGGTTACATGATGAATAGCAGTAAGTTATTGCTTAGGCAAAGTAGCCAGAGGAAAGGCTTTGGCTTTGCTTGTCCTGCACAATATTTCAATGGCAGCATTGCTGGAGACAAGAAGCACTACTAAAATTGAAGAAACTTGCTTGACTTTCCCTTTGTTTTTTCCTTTGTGCATTGATTGTCAGTGTTGCTGTGCTTTCTGTGTTTAAATGTTGCTACAAAACAATATTCTGGCCTTTTTTTCTTGTGTGTGTGTGTGGGCTTTGAGGTTGGCCTGAGTTGGTGGGACAGGAAGAGAACTGCTAGGCACATGAGGCATTGCCCAAGATGCTTTAATAATGGGAATCGTCTTTTCTCCAGTAGTTACTTTTTGAGAATTGCTCTTCTTGCCTCCTTGTGTTGCTGTTAAGTGTTTTCAGTGTGTTGGTTTTTCCACGCAAGCTCTGACATTCCGCCAGCTGTGGGATCAGGCTCTCCAGTCCAAGGCGACTGTATAGGCTGTTTGTTGCAATTTTAGGATCAGCACTCAGAGAGTTCCGCGGAAATCCATTGCCTGGTGCTACCGGCCCAGCAGCTGCGTGAGCCTTCAAAGCTCTAGTCTGACACACTGGAGAAATAGTTTTCGTTTACAGAAACTCTCCTATCAATGCTTATTAGAGAATTTAGATGTTACGAACTTTCTTAGGTAGATAATTTCCAGTAGTGATGGCTTGCTTTGAAAAGCCTATTTGCTTGCCCCTCTGGTACAATAGCAGCAGCTATCTCAAGAGAGGAATCAGACAACTCTGAGACACCATCTGGCCCAACTTGGGGATCAAAACAATTCTCTTTTAGAGAAGGGCTGAAAGGATTTCCAAAACTTGAAGGCTGCCACACCTTGCTAACCAGACGCTCTATGAGTGATGAATACATTCACATCTGCCAGCAATGGGGAAAACAATTACTTTTTTGAAATGTGCTAAATTAAAATGACAGATCTACCTCAAATAGGTAGCACCACTGAATTTATATTTTTTGAAGAAATAGGATAGTGATGATGCCTGCATTGTACTGGCTGAAGAACAGAACAGTAGAACATTACTAGAAAAAAGGGATTTCCAAATCATCTTGGAAATTCCATTCCCTTAAATATTTTCTTTACAGATACAACTTGCAGCTTAGCCCACGGTTGTCACAAGATTCAGAGTGGTTATGGCTTGCAGATCTCTCCTAATGATATTAATCCTAACCATGATAACTAATTATGTTAATCCTCTGATGCAAATTTTCCGCTACTGTGATCATTTGTGCACAGTGCTTTGGAGACAAGGGGGAAAAAGTGTCGGCAGCTAGATGGTTACTTGAGGAACATGCAAGTTAAACACCTGACATCTGATGAGTCACCGTCCAAGTATGTGTGATTGAATGGTGGTTAACTGATTGCTGCAGTTGATTAAGACCGAATATATCTGAAAAGCTAAACACTTTATTTTTGAAGGTAGTAAGAAGTGCACTGTAAACCAAGCAACTTGCCTGTTTAGAAGTTTCCACACTATCTTAACTTGAAACTGTATCCAGGCTCGGATTGTAAGAGCAAAGTGTAAATGTTGTACCAACAGGTTTTTTTACAGTCCACATGTTCATCAAGATAAAGAGAAGTTCACTCTTCTGGCACAGACACTAAGTCAGTAAGATATTGGTGTGAATCATGGCGAGATATGTTCTGTAGAGTACATGTGTTGGGAACACACAGGGTAGGGAGCGAAGAAGTGTTGACCGATCTGATGCAATAGCTAAAGACAGAGGTTGTTCATCACAAGGTTTCATTTAGCTATATCAGCTTTTAAGAGAGAACAGAATACCATCTAGTAAGCCTCAAACAACTGTTGTAAATAATGAATCATTCCAAAATGCGGTTATGGTTGTAATCCTGCAGGATGCAGGTTGGGCCTGGGCATTGAGAAGCAGGGCTGTTGGAAAGGCAGAATGCCACTTCACCTCCTGCAGCTGTGTTGTCACTGACCATTAGTTGTACGAGCAGCTGGTTATTCAAGTGCTTAAATATAGATTGAGGATCTTAATAGTAAATAGCTATTTAAATGACCGGTGTTTCTAGTACAGTATTTTAAGCCAAGATTTACTGTTGCAAAACTCTCAGGAAATGGTAAAGATACTGTGGATTAAAAAAAAAATAATGAAAATACAAATAGTGTAGTTTCTGTGCTGGATTCACTAGCAATAACTCATTGCTGGAATGTGAAACAGTAGTCCAAATTAGTTAAAGTGTTTGTAGATGGATTATTGAAATGATGAAGCTATTTGGTATGTGGGTTTTTTAAACAACTAATCTAGGGCAGTGCTTATGTTTTGGTAGTTTTGTAGATGCTTTTGTGTCTTTGGAAGGAGTTATGACCATTGGTTCTGGCATTGTACATACTTAGTGCACAAGCTTTTAGTAAATTACCATTGTTAGACTCACATCTTGTTAAACAAACATCGATTGAAACAGATCCCATGCTGTAAAAACAACCACATGCAAGCCAGCTTCTTTGTGCACGTGGGTTATGTATCATTTCCCCTCAGGAATTAACAACACACCTTGAACTCCACTTTTTAATTTGATTGAAAGAGAGACCCTTGCACACAGAACAACAAAAACTCTTGGACTGTAATCTCTTAATCTCCATAAAATACTTGAATGTTTAGCTTTGATAATATATGAAACAAATCTGGTGGTCCGTAACATTTCTGATGTGCATTCCCTTTTTTTGCAGCAAAAAGAAATCAAAGTAGACATAAAACAATGTATGACAGGTAGCTTGGTGTTGGTAAGAGTTAGCCCTCAAGCATGAAGCAATTCCATAGCTCTAACTCTCCTTTCTAGTATGCTAGTGGAAAGTCATTTTAATGGCCTTGATGATGATTCCTTTGCTGATATAACATAATTTTCCTGCCAGTGGGATCACCATGCGCTTTGCAGATTTCTGTATTAGGCTTTTCGATGCTGGAAAAGAGACTATCCAGGAGTAGTGTCAAGAAATCAAACTTTTTGGCTAACAAGCTGTTGCGCTTGGAGGCAGATCTTCTGAAGAATATGTGGTGTCTTCCTCATGCTTGGGGTCAGGAACTGCTTGAGATTCAAAACTGGGCAGCTGAAATGAGAAGATGCACGTAGCAGTCCCAGCTCTAGCATAGCTTTAATAGTCAAATAAACAGCTTTACAAAAATAGTCTATGTAAGGGAGAGGAAGATCTTTCAACTTTGTTTCCTACACATATTTCCAAAGGGAGATAGTTCTTGGGGTCCTGCAGGATCCAAAATGGAAGTTACTTCCCTCCCACCCTCCTCCAGGGTAGCAGGAGAGAACTGAGCCCTGGTTTTGGCACATACTCATAGGTGAGGTGATCTCCAAACATGTTGTAACTACTCTGCTATAATTAGTCCTAGTGCAAGGAGGTTCAGCTTCTGTTTCTTAAGTCTCTAGGGCTGGAAGAGTGTTTTTGTAGTTGTTGGCTGGGTTTTTTTTTAAGTAGGTGCAGTGGTTTGATCTTTCCGTTGTAAATAGCTCATACAACTAGTATGTCATGGCTGTCTAAACGTAGGCAAAATATACATGTTTTAGAAGCTCTTTTAGCTCTTGAAGTAGATATTGGCCCTTTGTATTGAACCACTTGTCTCTGATATTTTTCCAACGTTTGGAATCTTACACTGGGTTTAAAAAGAAAAAAAAAAAGCCTTCAGAGGAAGATTGCCTGCATGAAATGTCTGCTACAGAAATGCTTGTAGGACCTAACCAGAATGAGAAACAAAGAAAATACTGGCGTTACATGTGTGGATTAGATTGCCAGGAAACTGGACCATGATTAACTTCACTCTTGTGTACTGAAAACAAACTGAACCCCACACCCACACTGTTGGTCTTAGTCTTTAAAGTTTTGTTGGCAAAGCTCTGCCTTTTAGGAGTGGGAAAACAAGTCATACCCACAATAGACACAGTTACGCTGGCAAAAAGCTCAGTGTAGTCCCTGCCAGTTGACTGAAATCCTTTGGCATATGTATTTGATTCCATGCAAGGAAGAGGGTTGGCTACCCCTTCCCTGCTCCCCATCCCTTGTTCTCCAGCCCAGCAGAAACTGCGTCTCCACTAGTGGGATTCACGGAGATAACGCTGCCGGTGCAGTCCCTTTTAAGCGTTGGTAAGCCATTAGAAGAAGCTGCCATCATCTCAGATCTTATTTTGTTTCAGTAGATAAAGAGAAAAATGCTATCAGAGGAGCTAGAGAGATCACCTGGGTGTAGAAATTGCATGACAAGAGTAATGCAAGTCCTGTCAGAAGTGCCGAACCCTCTGATGAGATTCCTTGGGGTTTGTCAGTCTGAGTGCACCAACTTAACTTTCTCAGTGACGTGGTTTTGCCTGGAGGCAGCGGTAAACCAGCAAAAGATAACAGGACATCCTGGCATGACAGGGAGAAGATCTCGGGGATCTAGGTCTCCCAAGGCTGTGACTGGCTGATGTAGGCTATTACCAAGGGGAAGTTCCAGTTTTGGAGTGATTTTTTTTTTAACTGTTTGTTTGTTTTCTTTGTTAAAAAGAAAAAGCTGCATGGTTTTTGCACACTAACAACTGCTCGTGAAAGATAAGAAATTGCAGCAGCCAAAGCTATAGATTTATTGCTGTGGTCAATTTCCTGTTATTTTTAATGGGATACGGCCCCTGGACTTCGAAGCTGGTGAGCTGTATCAAAGAGACTGTATCTTGTTTCAAACCACTCTGGCTGTTGGGTTTTGAACACATACTCATAACTGGGGTTCGGGCTTGCTGCGTAACTTTATATCTGGTTTAAAACTTTTTTTTTGTGTGTGTGTGTGTTCATGGACATGTTTCAGCTCCCTGTTTACGGGGATTTTTAGGAGCCTTGTCCGGTTTGTTTTAAAGTGGTATTGTTTGAAAAGAAGAATTTGTGTCGAGCTTTGCTCAGCACAGGCAGTGGAAAACAAGGGCTACCTGATTGTCAGGGCACCTCTGTCCCGGCGCTCCAGCCGGGGTCACTGCATGGGTCGGAAATTAGGGAATTCTTGGCTGGCTGCTGGGAGAGAGATTCAGCCGCTTTGCAGTGCCTGAGTGGCTGGAACAGGGGGAGGAAATCTGGCTGGTAAACTTTTAGCAGATAAAATTCGGGTTAAAAAGCAAGGTTTTAACAGAGTGAAAGGAGTGTCATGTATCATTATTTTCCCTTGATTAATTTTATTTGGATTCTTTTGGCTATCTTCATTTAAAAACATTTTGAAAACTGTAAGTAGTCAAAATATCCCAGTGTTCTCATGTGTGATTAAAAATAAGGCAGCAGAAAATTGAGCCGGGCAATAACAAAGAACCACATAGGGAGTTAGAGCAGGGAGATCAGCTGGTCTGTAATTTATAAGGTCTTGGTAGGACTTTGAGATGGGGGTGTTAGTGCCCTGCATGGGATCCAGCATAACTCAAATTGTGCAATGCAGTTGTAATTTGGCAAGCTAAATTCATACTTGTAATTGTTTAGTGGCTATTTTTAGACTTCATAGTAAATTTCAAACCTGCCCTTTAAAAAATGCTTGGTTATTTTATTTTTCAGCTGGGCTTTCTTACAGACCTTTTGTTTTTCAGTGGGTATGAGTGGTTATTTTATCCTCAGACAATCTACTTAAATGAAATTTATTTTAGTTGTGTATACTTCAAATTTTTTATTAACCAAGAGAATTAAACCACAAGTCACATTGAACAATAGGAGCATTTCTGACCAAAATTTTACCAAACTTAAGGGCAAGGTGTATATCTCTTGGGATTTAACATTAGCAACTTCTCAGGTTGAACAGTAACTTTTCGGTGTCATTCCTTAAAAAGTCCTGAGCCTTGTCATACTTTTGATGTCATGATAATCCAGTTATTTTTTTCTTTTTCTGTCCTTCTGGGTAAGATGCTTTTGCCTTCTGTTAATGATATTGACAACAAATAAAAATAAACATTTAAGATCACCCCAACATTGCTAATTTGATTTCTTATGATAAATATTTGTGATCAGTACATTCCTGTGGGGAGTTTCTATGTGCAAGAGCTGAGGAAGCAAAATAAACTAAATTTTCAAGTCCAGGTGGACTAGAAAGTCTAAATAGGATTCAGCGTGCCTTGAGGACTGGTAAACTTTTGTCTGCTGATTCTGGATAAGAAATCAGAAATGCAAGGCATGTTTCAGTTCTGAAGGTGAGATAGCAATTCTTCTTTTCATGGATCTAATTAATAGTATATTCAAAGAATTAAAGTGATTTATAAATCGTGTAATACTACCTGAAGGTATATCTGAATTATAAAGCTTGGTCATAACTGAAACGATCTAACTCAGTTACTAGTTAGACGGTTTGTAATTCTGAAGAACCATATTCTGTTGACAGGAATATATTTTGCTAGCAGTGGACGCTAGTGACTTTTACATAGGGAGCACTGTTACCTTTAACAGCTTCTTCAGGTAAATATAAGGACCTTTTCACATCTTAGTTTTTGCACCAGTTTTCCATCGTTGATACTCCATTTGTAAGGAGATTTCAACCTCCTGCTCCAGAACCAATAACATACCGGGTTTTCTCCACTTTCTCTTTTTAGATGCCTGCCTTTGTTTACAGGGACCTCTTCACAGAGAAACAGTGTCCTATAGTGAACATAAGTATTTTCCTTTAAAGGTTTCAATCTGTTTGTTATGTTGCCTAGACCTAACGTAGAAATTAAACTTCAAAATTCAAGCATGCATGATTTGTTTTTACAGTTAGAATGGGAAAGAATTTATAGTTAGCATCCAAAATATTTTAAAACAGTGCATCTCCAGAGGTTTTCTGTAGCTTTGTGTCAACAGAAAGTGCATTCTCCACAGAAGCTTTTGTGTTGCCAGTTCTTATTTTTTAAAAATAAAAAGAATGCTACTTTTTGATTTCAGAAATCTGTTTACTAGTAGTGTCCAATGTTTCCTGGCTAGTTTGCTATCTCAAGCAGATCTGTTGGCTGCTTATAATGTTCCAGACCATCTACATTTATATCCAGATATATGTGACTTTCTTTTTTCTTAGAAAAGAAACAAATTTCAACTGTCTCTTGGAGTTTTTTTGTTCTGTTTTCCAGTCCGTATTCTATTTGGAATATTCATAGTATGTTTTATATGCTGGATTTTACTCCTTTTTGGTTGCAAGAACTATAATATGTGATGAAGGTGTGTTTGTATGCAATAAAACGATCTAGATGCTCTCTGCCTCACATTCTACATATGAAAATCTCTCAGCTAAATTTCTGAAGACTTCAGACCAAATTCTGTAAGCCAAACCACAATGACTTTGGGGAAAAAAATGCACATAAATTACATGCAGACATTACAGTTTCTTTCATAGTCATAATAACGCCAAGCTCAGTGCTTACTAACATGGCATAGGGTTTGAAAATGGCTTCAAAGGCTCTAAAGGCATTATCCTTCTCAAAGCTTTTCCATTTTCGAAAAATTAGCTTATCAAGCTGGCAGTAAGATTTGATGTCTTTGACTGTAGTCAGTCCATTTCAGGTGCAGAGCCCACAGAAGTCGTGTTTGCCTCATGGGCACTTGCCCAACTCAGTCCTTACTACTTTCTGCGCACATCGTATACTGTCATAGTTCCTTTCCGTATGACTTGTAATAACTATTTGTTTTGTACCATCTTTTTCCTTGCTGCTGGAGCAGGAGAACTGTTTGTCTTTCTATAATTAGATATCCATGGATACATACAATATTTTTCTCTGTTTAAACTTGGCAGTTTAAATTGCGTATGGAAAAGAAAAATGCATTCCACTACAGGAAGTCTGCATGCGGTATTCTTCATTTAGAGGAGAATAAAATGTTACATGGAATATTTCACTCTTTGTTCTGTAGAAGGAAAACAATACTTATAAAAGCAGGTTTACACTAATATCTGTAGCCAGACTCTTCCTCTGTTTTCGTTGCACAGCGTTCAGGGTACCACCCTGTGAAGGGCAGCTAACTATATATGGGATACTGCTAAGGCACATAATTTTAATACCACTTGAGAGTTTTTATGTCATTCCTGTCTTGTTTCTCCAGCTGAAAGAGGGTGTTCAAACCTCCTCAGCTGTGTGGATCATTATTTAATGTAGATCTTCTTGCCTGAACATCTCCCTTCAATTCTCAGGATCCCGGATAATCTTGTCTTGTGTTTGTAACTTCTGGAGACTCCATAGGTAGCTGTAGTAGTGGTAGGAAATTACATAGTACATTATTAACTTTCTTGGCTATAAAAGTAGTTAATTTTGTTTTCTGGAGCCCCTTAAGGTGCATAAAGATTGTTCCCAGGAAAAACAAAGTGAGAAATCAGGAGGCAATTTGACATCTGGGGTGGCAGGCAGTCTTGATTCTAGAATGGGCTACTTCATTGTTAACTTTTTGAAACAACTGTAATATTTTTAACATCTGTGCGCACACATACCGTTCTCACTTCTATGAGCTACTAGATGAACAGAAGTGAACCCTCGGAAGTTGATAGCAACATGCTAAAGTGACCTTATTTTCATGGAGTGGTATAATTGCTCTCTTCTGCTTTCTGAATAATAACCCGTAGAAATGGATTAGCCTGACTATTGAAAATGGATAGTAAGTAGTCATGTTGGACCTCTGTACTGAAGGAGCTAAAAGATAAAGTAGGATTTAGGTGGTTTCTAGCTTTGTTTCTGATCCATGGTGTGAGTCCCAGATTTTTGTGCTTTCTTTTCTGTTTAGAACACAAGTTAGATGAGTTAGAGTTGCTTTTTACTAGCTCTCTACAAAAATAAAGTAGAAGAGCTTTGGCTGCAGTGGGAAAGAAGTGCAGCCTGAATAGGCAAAGGAGTTTAGGAGAAGGGTCTGGGCTTCTAAATTATGTATGTTACATGGGATTCATGCCACTCGCTCTTTTACTTCTTCAGAACTTGAAACATGCACAAACCGGCCAACAGCTGGAAAGTTTTTTTGCCCTTTCCTGAAGGAAATGTTCTGAAGTGCTGAAGAAATGTTTTCTCTATGTTATTTGCTTATCTTCACCAACCTTTTTTTTTTTTCCTTCTCTTCTCTCTCTCCACTTTATGCCAGACAAAGTGATAGGTTTTTTCCTCTCTGCAAACTAAATACTTGCTTCAAGTTAAAAAAAAAAAAAACAAAACCAAAAACCAATAAACAAACCAAAAAAATCCACAACTGATAAAAAGAGGGCTTTCTTCTCCTGTAAGGCTGAATACTTTCATTCCTCTTGTTAAGGAGAGGGTGCTATTTGAGTCTTACTAGCAGGCAAAACGTTGTTTAGCCCAGTGACCTGAACAAGGATCCTGCAATATTAACTTTGTCTTGTGGCTGTACTAATTAATTTATTTTAGTTTCAGTTGTGAAAACACGGTAGAAGATTTTGTGCTGCCCTTGTCACCGTCAGAAGATGTGTATCTGCCAGTGCATACGTCCTACTGCCAGCTAAAGTGATTGGTTTCCTTTAGTGTTTAGAGGTGGTAACAAAGGAGACGCTGAGTGAGTTGGGGCTGTTCAGCCTGGAGAAGAGAAGATTCCAGGGAGACCTTTACCGCAGCTTTCCAGTACCTGAAGGGGGCCTACAAGAAAGCTGGAGAGGGGCTTTTGACAAGGACATGGAGTGATAGGAGAAGGGGTAATGGCTTCAAGATGAAAGAGGGTAGATTTAGATTAGATATAAGAAAGAAATTCTTTACTATGAGGGTGGTGAGGAACTGGAACAGGTTGCCAGGAGAAGTAGTGGATGTCCCCTTCCTGGCAGTGTTCAAGGACAGGCTTTGAGCAACCTGGTCTAGCGGAAGGTGTCCCTGCCCATAGCAGGGGGTTTGGGGCTAGATGATCTATAAGGTTGCTTCCAACCCAAACCGCTTCCATGATTTTGAAATTCGTCTGTCATGAGTTACTGGTGTCAGGAAGCTGGCACACACTTGCTCAGGTAAGAACTGAAGATACCTGCCACTTCTATGAGTTAGATTCACTGCTGGTCATTTATGGTGCAGCTGAGTTACCTCTTTCAAAAGCTGTGAGCAGCCAACGCTGTGTCCTGCAGGAGCCGGTTGTTCAGATGGGATAATCTAGTTAGAAAGAGAAACAAATCCTTTCACAGCATGTCATTTAATGGTCCCCAGTGACATTTTATTTGCAAATTAATGATGATTGGTTTGCGCTGCCAGAACACCTGGTGGAGTAGGAGGATCACAACAAGAAATGGGGTTATTGGACTGTCTCTTAGATTTTTCTTTTTATGACCTTTTGTGATTCACTGTCAGTCTTCTGTCTGTGAGGGTTTGTTGCTTGGTTTAGTTTCGGGTTTTTGGTTGTTTTTTACCTATGAGCTTTTCTTCAAAATGCTGATTTTTTTCCCCCCTTTCTCTTGCTTGATATAATTGTAATGTTTATGCTTGGATATTTTGCAGTATTCTGTTTCCAATTGAATTCTAGGCTTTGTGATTCTAATAATTTCATATTATTTTTGGCATAAACTGTAGTATTAAGGGCCAGCTATATTTTACTCTGACAAGTTTATATGTCAAAGTTTAGAAAAAATGACTGAAAATATGTAGCAGCTTGATTTTTCAGGATATGTAATCAGTGGTTGCCAATGAAAACTGGTATTATGAAATACTATAAGGATATGATCATATTCAATCAAATCTTCTTGGTTTGTGACTGAAGAGAAACATAAAGGTATATGAGTAGTCATTTAAGCACATTTCATCTTTCTTGCTTCCAGAAACATTCTAAAAATAGCCGGGTACAATAACAATAAATTCATTATTCTTACAAGGATATCCTGAATTTGACATGCCAGTATATGAATTTGAACTTTAGTCTTACTTAAAAATTGAGGTTGTTTTGAAGATAGCCCTCCAGAAGGATTCTCCTATTTATGCTATGTGAATGCCTGCGTTATATTTAGGCACTGAAAATACTTTTGGACTGAGTGTCCTGTATTGCTGCAGTGGGGGGAGTGCCTGGGGAAGGTAGGAGCTGTGCTTTCTTTCATGAGGATACTTAAAACTCTGTTCCAGTGATCCTGTGCCCTCTTAGAGAGCCAAGGCTGAACTCTGCTGCTTCCAGTTTCCCTCCCACAAGAGCAGGTTATAGACCTTCCTTACACTGAGGTGCAGGACAGTGGCTTGTTCTGCAAATGTAGCCTTTACTTATCTGAAAAGGAAAACTTCAATTCTGTCATAATTGAGCTGGATACCTTTCCAAACCAAACCAAGGCAATGTCACTTCTACATGTTGTCTGCCGTGTGGTGGGTTTGATTTCTTCCTTTTTTCATCTCAAGTAGTTCCAGTGGGAACTTGGAAATGGAGAACTGAAGTTCTTGAGTCAAATTTTGTATTGTTATTATAGTCTATGAGTTTCAAGAGAGAAGAGCAGAGCTGGTGCTATCTCTGAGCTGAATCGCACTTCACAGGGATTGTCAACAATTTGTGGGAGTTTCTCATTCCTTACTCTGCATGGTCTTTGTAATGGCTTTATCTGTCACTTCATCCCTGGCATCAGTTCTGTAAATAATTACCCCGTGACCCTTTGGTCCTTAGTAACTCTTTCAAAAGCACAGCTAATCATTTTATAAAAAAGGCAAACCAGTTAATTCTTGGCAAGTTTGTCTCGGAGCCTTGTCTCTGCAAATGGAAATGATGAACTTTAGCAGTAATAAACAGCTCGGGTGGAATTGCGGCGCATTGGCTGCTTGGCGGGAAGCACTTGCTGACACCATTGACTTGTATGTGTAGATGGTGCTGTAAGAGAGAAACATGCGTGGTGTTGTCTGCTGCATTGGTTTTATCACATACAGCAACATAGTATTCCACGATAATAGGAATTTGTATTACCACAGACTTGTCTGTGTGCTAAATTGCAGAATAAAACACACATCTTGGTCTGCAGTTTGATATCTGCTCAACCTGTCACCTTTCAGTGCTGGTTCTAGAAAGGCTGTAGTTGGAGGCGTGTCTCACTCCCACGCTGTGTAGATGCAGGTTAATTGATTTCACAGGGGTGGTGGCCATACTTGACAGCACTTCAGTAGGCATGAGTGTCTTCACAACTGTGAAGGACAGATCTTTGTTTTGTTTAATGCGACCGGTACATCCACATGGCATTGCCTACTTCTGCAGTAGAGCTGGGGATTATGAAATTTAATTTCCTTTTTCTTCAAAGTGGACGTAAACATAAGGTTTCTTGCTATCCATCTCGTAGTTTGTGGGCTTGCTGTTCTAAGTCATTTAGCTCCTTTATGACATGAGTGTGACTTGTTGTCCATGTCTGCATTAAGCTGCAGAGGAATGTGATTATCAAGTTAAAGAAATGAGATGCTTGCAACATGCTAACCAGAGACAGAATTACAGGAAGGGCTGTACCACGTGGGCTTTCTCCACTTGTTTTATTTTTGTTCCTTGTTTCTTCTCGTGCTTCTCCCTGCATTCCAGTTAATGTTGAGTGTAAAGGTTAGAGATACCTTGTCTCCTCAGACTTCTGCAAGTCCAATTAGTGACACCGAACAAGAGAACAAGAAATGTACAGAGAGATTGTTTAACCATTTTTTATTTTACTTCACCTTCTTCTGTTCTTGTGTTTATTTTCTTATTTATAAGTACAAAACCTATACTTACATAATCTATCTATAATATTTTTTTTGCTTGCCTTCCGTAGCATTTCAGTGGCCACTACAATGGATCAAAGGCCTATTTGTGCCACTTTGATATGCACATACAACAAATACACCTACCTGTGGTCTTACAGAAGATGTTTTGGTTTTGTGGAAGTTGTGTTTGGATCTAGATTTCTTTCATAAATTGTGCAACTTAATTTTAGAGTAACCTTACTGTTTTTAATACGAGAACTAAAAGTCAGACTAACTTCTGTTTTAAATGTGAGTTCCTTGTAAAGAACAGCAAAATAGGGAAAACGTTAATGTTAGATGTTAATGCTTGTCTCTCTCCATTTTAATATACAAAGTCTATTTTGTGAGCTAGGGAGGGTCACAAGCTTACAAGTCAGTTTTGTCCTTTGTTGCTTCAGTTGTATGTTAGAATGTTAACATAAAAGTGGATTAATCTGAGCAAGGAATAAAGCTGTTTAAAGAAGAATTTCTTTTCAGCTCATGACCTAGTAAAAGTTTCTGCAAAGCGTTTTTTCCCTCTGAAGTGTTACAAGGCAACTACCTTCTCTAATAGGGTCAGTTAATAAGAATTAGGCTTTAATCTCATTAAAAGCTGATAACCTCAAGTATGATTCCAAATAAAGCTATCATCATATGTAAAGGGTGAGTATTTTGTACAGGCTTATGCAAACATGCATTTGTTGAAGCACTGTGAAAGCTGAGCAAAGAATGACATGCCACAGTTTTTACAATTTATTAGAGTGGTTTTGTGTATAAAGCTGCAACTTGTATCTTACACTCCGTAACTAATGGAATTTTAGTAGCCTTTGGTGCAAAGCTGTTTTCTGTAGTAGAACTAACTACAAATAATATGTTAGAGGACGTAAGCAGCCAATCCAAACTTAGCTGTTATAGTACTGTTGTAACTAAAAAAGAGAAATTACACTTTTGTACAATGAAATAATATGGGATTACAGTCTGTATAATTCCTTCCTCTGTCAGTGCAATTAGCAGCACTTATTGGAATGCTGTGGAAGTAAATTCATAATTTTTCTCCCAAGCTCCTTTGAAAGCTTTTGAAAAACTTACTAGTGCTGAAGGATTCATATTGATGGCTTGAGTGGTATTTGAGGCATAAGAGTTTCCCTGTTAAAAATTATTAGAAAAAAAACATGACATCTGTTGTTAATAATATCTCAGTTCCTATGTGCTCTTCTGCTCTGTGAAAACCAGGTAGTTGTTTTCAAATCTTGTTTATCAATACGATCTGCAACAGAGATGAAGAAAGAACACAGAGGGCTGCTCACAGAGAGGGGTCCTTTTGTAGCCTTGTAATTCTGAGACATCGGTCAAAGAAGTCAGTCGATTCAAAGAAGATCCCTCCTACCCCCTGCTTTAGCCATAAATCTTACTTCTAAGTATTTTGACTGTTTCAGGCTCATGTTTAAGCCCACACAGTGGGCACTGGAAAATAATCCTTTAATACAGAAAGAAAAGTACCATTAGCTCATTTCCGGCAGCTATTCTGTATTTCAGATGAGGTGTTTTGCTTTCGAAACAAATGCAGTTATTCATAGACTGTGGCTGCGTAATTTACATCAAGGCCTATATTCAGTAAAGATAACAGATTTACTTTCTTCATGCATGTGCCCACAGTATAATCATCCTTTGATAGAACCTGAAGGAATTTTTTCAACATTTTGTAGCATCGATGTTGTAATGCACTGAGTAGAGAGGCTTCTTTTCCATGCAAGTTCAAAAGTTCATGTTATGATCTGGTATGAAATATCTACTTCTGTAACTAAATGTGCCCGGTAGTGGGTTAGGATGTATAGTGTTTTTAAATTTTGTTTTTCCTCTCTCTCTCTGCTTCTCCTCCACCCCATCTCACTTGGCTTTTGTTGCTTATCTGCAGCCACAGTTCCTCCATTGCATTGTCCAGGTTAATTGTCTAATACCTGCACGGGATTAACTGAACCTCTCTTGGGCCAAACCAAGTAGACCATTGCACCAAAATTCGAGAAACACGGACAAAGTTTTATTCTTACTGTCAGCCTGCAGGTGTGGGTCTTGCTTCACTTGGTGCCAGTCTGGTTACTGACAGCAGCGGGGGCAGCATGTATCTCATTCCTGTAAAGAAAAAGGCAGATTTACAGTGTGGAGGGGCCACCACGCTGTTTACAGTTGATTTGTTGCAAGTTGAGTGCTTCCTGCTGAGCTTTCCGCTCTTCCCCAGTTGTACATATGATTCTTTGGGTTTTAGAAGACAGATTTTTTAAGAAAACATCTTCTTTCCTAGTCGACCAAGGAATCCCCGTATGTTGGAACCGCCTTACATTAAATATGTACCTTTCTACTTTTACAATCTTTAGAGTTAGAGGTGGTATAGTGCATTCTGGAAGTCTGTAGTTATAACCCAAGTTTTCCCGGTTTCTGCTGATTTGAAAGATATAATCTTCCAAATATATATTTTAAAGGAAGCGAAGGAGGGAGATACACAAGCATGACCACTGTTTGACCAGAAATTGTAGAAACTCAGTTGTATAAGGCGTATTAAAATCAGAAGAAAGGTAGGAGCAGAAATGTCACACCTTTATTAAGTGCATAGGACCATATTTTGTCAGGGTAACACACCTTCCCAGCAGGGTCTCAGCTGAGAGCAGCACTGCGTGAATGCAGCTAGGCAGCTTCCAATCTTCATCTGACACTGGAGCAATGGTACCTGTGTAACGAGCTGCAGGCAGATCTTACAATCTCACAAGGGTGGTGGCTATTTGCTTCTTAATTTCCACGTACTCTTTTGTCACTGTCCTGTTGCAAAATCCCAATACAGAAGTGAAACTGCAACCAGCTCTTGAAAAAAGGTATTTTTTCTTTAAAGGAGAATAGGTGATGTTTGAACCTTTTTGTCTTTATTTTTAACAAACTTTTTATTGCATCATTTGAAATTGTAGAACAACTGGCACCAGTTTGTGCTAGTGTGTGTTTAACTAGTGTGAATGTACTGGACTCTATAATTTTACTCCATATCTGATTCAATTACTTGCCTCTATTAGAGTTATTGCATCTGCTTTTCATGTTATCCTGTGTTTAGAACTTTTATTTGCAGTTTTACTCATGTCTTTGTCACGTTACAGAATAATGAAAAGATGCTGGTGTTTTTCTGTGGTTTTTACTAAGCATATCCTTCACTGTTTTTATAATGGTTTTGCATGCCTATCGATCACATTTAGCAGGAACTGTAACCTCCTATAGTCACCGTAGGTCCTGCGAGCCTGAAGGAGTTGAAAATCTTTCACAAAGGTGACTGAGACAAACAATAAATGGTATTGATACTATGTTGCTGCTGATTGTAGCCAGTGGGATAAAAATAGGGACAAAACAAGTGAAGAATCCTGTCAAATCTTCTGAGAAGTTTTAAGGCACTTGGATGTAATTGATTTTAAATAGTTGTCTCTTTTTCTGAATGGTTTGTCCATGTAGAAAACCTAACCCATCTAGATTTTGCAATATTAACTCCTCTTATGGACATTCAATTACAGAATAAATTCTTTTCTTTTGAGAAAAAAATATAACGCATTTTGTTATCAATTTGCTATTTCAGAGAAAGTAACTTTAATTCTAATGTAGCTTTGCCGTACAGGAAAAATGGGAGTGTGTTCTGGGGAGTTCTATTGCCTGCTCAGACCAGGAACCTTCCTTGGGCTGTGATTTCACAAACTGCTGAGCTGACCTGACTGACTGCTGTCAATTACGGCAGAATTGCTCTTTTTCTTCCTTCTCTGAGCTATGTACGTCTGCTCTCTTCCCCATGCCAGGTGAGCTACTCATGCTGGGCTCCACCATGAACTATTTAAACTCACTAACCAAGTTGAAAAGGATCCTATTCTATTGCTTAGTTAGGGAAGTGGCTCAGCCAGGAGGGGTTCCCAGCAGATTTCCAGAGCTGGCATAAGACAATCTGTGATGATGTACTCTGGAAAGAAATGGGCAAGGGGAAAAAAGAAAAAGAAAAGAAAAAAAAAAAAAGAGCAGGATCCCTCTCCCGTTCCTGACAGTAGTGAGCTCTTAGAAGAGACTGCGTAACATACGAAAGTGCACCTTGGGGACAGGTGCCATCCTGGACTGATCACTTGTGGCTGCGTCTCATTTAAGGTCTTGCAATAACATAGCCAAGGTGTGAGAAGGTTGCAAATGGTTGACTGCTGTACCCTGCACAGCTAAACTCTGCCATGGCAGAGGGGGGGGGCTGCTGCAGACACCTAGCATGAGCAGACAGGCAGCATTACCTACTCGGAAAAGAAAACTACTGAGGTCTCGCATTTTGATTTGTTTTTTTTAACTTTAGAGCACAAAGTTCTACAAGGTGTACAGGTGAGTGGTAAAAATGCCAGCTTCATTACTGATATTCTTGTGAGTTAAAACTGACTGCAATGGCAACCCAAGCATCATTTAGATATGTTACTTTATGCAGGTGTCACTCCGAACTTGAATGCTTACACTAACTCAAAAAGTGTACACTAACTCCTTCGTCAGTAGTTGCATTATAAAGACTTGTTGGGTTGTTGAGGGTGTTCTGGAGCGATGAGAAAGGAAGCAATGGATGAGGTGCTAATTTGCAATTTGACAAGTTTGTGTAGTTTCTGTGATAGAGACTGTTTGGGGGACACACTGACTTAGTGAGATCCACAAAAATACTTGGTACTTGTGCACCTTGATGCAGAGGAGTAATTGGGTGACTGCCTGATAGATTTGTATCCACAAAACTCCATAGAACTGTTCTGTGGATGCACAAGAAAAGTGTTTTTACACAAAAAGAGTGGTGCTTTAGCAGGGGAGGAGAGGATAACAAAGGGTGTGCCTACTAACATTTATGCATTTCAGAGGCATCGAGTACATATTCTTGCAGGTGTTGCAACAAAAGAGAAGAAAGAAAAGGTAGAATTTTAACTGCTCTGAATTGGAGTGATTCTTTTGACTTTATTTAAATCTCTCTAGATGTTTTATTTGGTCTAGTGAAAGCAGAATCTGACCCAAGTGGAATACAGTGAAAATACATAACAACTTAGGTACAAAAAATCTGTTACAGCAAAGATGAATCTGATTGAAAATGGAAGTTTTCCTGGGAAGGGAAAGCTATGATCGAATTGGGAAAGTAGAAATGCTGAAACAATCTTTGATCTTTGGCAACTGTGTAGGAGTGTCTGGTGATGCACAGTAGCAGTAACAGTAGCTGTTGTCTTTTGCTTTGAATGTCCTAGAGAGTCCTTGGCATCTGTTCATGTACACCAGTGCGGGATCTCTGGATGCTTAGAGACTTTTAAAAGTTCTGCATAGGATATTGTAATACTTATAAACATGAAATTAAAGTATAATTTGACTCATTTTCCAGAATGTAGAGGTGAGAATGTTATCGGTTTTATTATTATTTGGATTAGGGTTGGAAGGGACCTTATAGATCATCCAGTTCCACCCTCCCTGCCATGGGCAGGGACACCTTCCACTAGACCATCTTGCTCAAAGCCCCATCCAGCCTGGCCTTGAACACTTCCAGGGAGGGGACATCCACAGCTTCTCCAGGCAACCTGTTCTAGTTCCTCACCACCCTCAGTAAAGAATTTCTTGCTTATATCTAATATAAACCTACGTTCTTTCCGCTTGAAGCCCTTGTCTTATCCCTATATGCCCTTGTCAAAAGTCCCTTTCCAGCTCTTTTGTAGGCCCCCTTCAGGTACTGGAAGGCCGTAATAAGGTCTCCCTGTGGCCTTCTCTTCTGCAGGCTGAACAACCCCAACCCCTTCAGCCTTTCTTCATAGGAGAGGTGCTCCAGCCCTCTGATCATTTTTGTGGCCCTCCTCTGGGACCCGTTCCAACAGGTCCTTGTCTTTCCTGTGCTGAGGGCTCCATAGCTGGTCACAGGACTCCAGGTGGGGTCTCACCAGAGCAGAGTAGAGCGGCAGTATCCCCTCTCTTGAGCTGCTGGCCTTGCTGCTTTTGATGCAGCCCAGGATGCGGTTGGTCTTCTGGGCTGTGAGCACAGATAATTCTTAAATCTCCCCAAGAAGATTTAAATGCATGGGGATGAGGTCCACGTCTTGCCAGGGACTGTATGAAAAAGTACTTGGAAATAGTGGCTTTGAGCAGAAGGCTTGTATTATGGAAGAGTTAAAAGCCCCTTTCATCTGTCCAGAGATGAATTTGACTCCTGAGAGTTTATCAGGCTTTATGGGAATTCCACCCATAACTGGGTGGGATACAGACATCTTGTCAGGTACAAAAATACTCCTTGCCATGCTCTACCTGCATGAAACATTCACATGAGAGCAATCAAGGGAGAGAAAGCTGTTTCACAGCAAGAGATTTCCTCCTTCAGACAGAACTCAGCTAGATGGAGATGGACTGTGCCAGTCGTCCTGTCTCCCGTACACTGTTATTTTTGTTCTTCCCTGAAAACTGTAGGCTTGCGCACCACTTGTAGCTGACATCAGATGCTGCGGTCTCGCACCCAGCCCAGGGTTACATACTTCTGTTAGGTGTGCTGCTGCTCCTGCAGTGCTAGGAATGCTGGAGGGGTGCCACGCGCTGTTGGTAAATACAGGCTGCCGTTTGACAGTAATTGCTTTCTTCCCGGAGTTTCAGAAATTACATACAAAAGCAAAGGAAGTGAGAGAAAGCATTCCGCTTTAAGTGCATTTCATATCAGATGTGTTTTTTTCTTTTTTGCGCTCCTTTGAATGTGGCACAGATAAATATATGAAATCTGTAACAGAGGAGCAAGTCACCTACTTGGAAATGTCCTGAGAGTTATCTTGGCCTTAGTTATTCATAAGCCTTTCTTCTCTCCTGGACTTCAAATAAATTTAAGGAAGCAGGAGAATGCCCTGTGACTGGAGCAGTGTCCTTCACCAAACAAAGCAGCTTCTGCCATACGGCCTCTTCCCCGTGAAACACCTAGCAGCTTCCCTTGCACCCTTCAGTCTGTCTTTTAAAACCACTAACAAAAAAATCTGTCCAAGCCCGGCTGAGTTTGGGAGAGTGAAGGAAGAATTTTTTCTATTTCTGGTTTCTTTTGGTTTTAGGTTTAGAAAAGGTGCAAAATATTAATTTACTTGCTTTTTGGGTACTAGTGGTTTGACCTAGTTTCACTGTGATGTCTCATAAAGAAAAAAAAATTACTGTTTTGGAAAGGCACATATTTTTATCTGCATCAGGTAATTTAAACCCTTCAGGAGATTTTTATGTTTTATACAGAAACTAACCAAGTTTTCTTAAAAATCAGAAGCAATTCTGAGTTACATATCGCAGTGTGAATCTGGCTTAACTCTTCATGCAGGACTGGCCAGTGAAGGAGGTAGGTTGTTAACAGGTACTGTTACTGCTCGGGTCATGATAAGCCTTTTTCTCTCTAAAGTACTACAGCTGTGCTATCTGCAGCTGGAAGTTGTTTCAGTTTGGTGCCCAGCATTGTGCTTGGAAGATATTCTTGGTTATATGAGATACGTGGTTTTTGCTGCCTCTGTGTACATGAACAACAGCATTCTGTTGCTGAACGGTGGGGGAGTGGTGCCTCTTGAAACTTCCTCTGTACAGGGAAGCGTTTCTTGCAAGAATGCTCAGTGATTGCTCCTCTCCCCCTTTGCAAAATGCAGCAGTGTTGTGGAGGAATCAAATACCATTGGAGAGATCACACATCCATATCTGCCGCCTTTGCACAGGCCATATGCTGGTAAGGCTTCCACGTGTAGTATTGCGTGAAACAAGTAAATATGTCTTGAGCTGAGACATGGATGGTTTGTGTCAGGCTCCACCTTTAAACTGCTTTCTAGTGAAAGCTGTTAAGAGAACTTAAGTTGTGCTTGGAATGAGATTGCAGGTTAAAGGTTTAGTTTTATTCTGTGTTAAATCTGTTTTAATTCTTTATTCTCTTTTGTCATCTTCAGTCTTCCTTGTGTTCCTCACAGCCATTGACTTTATCTATATTGCTTTTTGAAGTAAATAATTTTAGAAATAGGATTCCGTTGTGTATGATAGCAAAGATGTTGGCTCATGGTTCAGGTTTTTTTTCTTGGTTTACTGAAACAGGACAATACTAAACTTTACCAAGAATCCACTGAGACATGGTGTCTCTTCACCTTTGTACTGATGAAACTGCATTTGGGATAGATGCTTTTTCAAAAAGCTGTTTTGATATTACATTTTGTACACAGTGTTTGTCATCAAACTATTTTAGGAGAAATATTTTGCAAAGTGAAGCTCAGCTTTCAAATGAGCAAGTGCTCAAAGGAGTTAAAGGTTTAAAATACAGTCAGAGGACTCTGCTGGCCTGGTCCTGCACCTGGCATTCACGTTGGGTGGGGGGACCCTGAGTGTGCCTCTATGCCTTAATGGCCCTGACCAGCCTCACCTGGGGCTTCCACCCCACCCTCTGCCCACAGGTCTAGGACCTCCATTCCAGATCAGCCCAGGACTGTCAGCTCCTCTCTGAGCTCTGTGGTTGGTGGTCTCCACCCTGTCTCCTGTTGTCCCAGGTGGCCCCTGGACCTGGGTCAACCCCTGGGGCTGTCAGTGGACCTATTTCCAGTGCCCAGCTCTGCTCGTCCGGCTCATCTCCCGAAGGACGGTGCTGAGTGAGGACAGTGCCCTGCTGTGGTCACCCTCAGCACCCAGCTCATCCCCTGGCGTGGGCAGCCTGGCTCCTGCTGCTGCCTGGCAGTGCCTGTGCTTTTGTACCGTGCTGGCATCAGCGCACGCTGTCTAAGCGTTACCAAAGTCTTGGTCTCTCAGACTGTTACTTTCTGAGATACTCGACTGTTTTAGTGCCAGGCTTTTGGTTTTCAGAGGGATCTTATTTCAGCTTCTGATTTTGAGGTTTTACTTTTTAATTGATATTCATGTCATGTATTAGTGATGGCTCGCTTATAGATGAGTGATTAGAGGGGTAGGTAAATTGTGCTTCTGCAGAGTTGGGTTTTTTTTTTTTTTTGGTAGTTGTGGTTTCTGGGACGTGGTAGGGCACATTTTTTGTTGTTGTTGTTTTATATGCCTACCAAGTATGTACTTTAAACAAAGGGAACTTCTGTTTAGCAGAATGTTTAAATTCCCAAGCTTGTGCTCCACTAAAAACCTTGTTTAGTCCGGCATGCTTGTTAAAGTAAGCTTAACTCGCAGAGAGCAGTTGATACATAAATTTCAGGTAGAAGGAGGAATCCAAAACAATCAAAACATGGAACAAAAAGAAAAAAGTAAAAATACCCAAGGTTCACAAAGACTGTGGTCTAGTTTCTTTCCAGAAGAAGAAATCCTGAAATAGAACATGTCAGTTTAAAAGATGTCACTTCTATCTCTTTCACACCTGAAATAGTATTAAAAGAAATCCTTTCTTAAAAGCAGAATGGCTTCGTGGTTATCTGAGACCTTTTTATAGGCTTGCTTTTGTTTCATTTTTTTTGTTTTGCTTTAATTGTGGTGAAAGTGTGAGTTTGAGGAGGAGAGTGTTGCGAACGCCTGCATAGTTTGGTTAACTTGGTTAGAGACATTTTTGATCCTTGGCAACCCTTTAACCAGGAGAGGAGATCTTGTGATGAAATAATCCTTCATTTTGAAGACAAGACTCTTCTGTCTCCAGTCTTCTGCGTTTTTTTAGTTGTCTATGAAATAACTGTGAATAGAAAAGGATGCTCCTGCTGCTTTTAAGATTATACAAACATAAAGAAGCTAAATACCCCGTTTGCTTTAGGAACCTGTAAGTGACCAGGGTCTTTGAGACCTTATTTGAAAGCTTACCACAAGCTTTCTGAGTGTCAGCTTAACAGACAACCCAGGTGGAAAGTTTGTCAAATATCCAGAAGAGGTGTAAACAGAAAAGTTAGACACATGCATTGAATTGAGAATTAATGGTTGTTACAGTCTGGACCAATCAGAGCCAGTTTAAACTGTCCCAGCCTCACCATCCCAATGTGTTCTTTAACTGGAAAGTAGTTTAAGTGTGACATTTCATGTAAAAGAACTGTCAGGGCATTAGTGTATATTTAAGTGAAATGAAAAAGTGACCCAAACCCTGTTACACCAAGTGCGTCCATTACCCCGTTTGTATGTCTGCGTCTTTAGAAAGTGGTGCTGGCTGATTGTCCTCAGCGGAATTGAGGGAAAACTCCTTTTATTTTACTGCTTCTTGAAAAATGGAGGAAATATTGGCCTTGTTTACTTGAGCATATGACACAACTTCGAGCAATTAATTTGTAATCCATGTCAACATTTCTGTTATGCAGGAATTGGTGGTGTTTGCACACACGTCTTCTGGGATGGCTTCTCCTGTGATAACTGTAGTGTTCAATGTGCCTGGTGAGCAACACCAGTCACTTTTTTTTTTACTAACATTGATTTACTCTTTAGGCTGCTATTAACTGTATGGTTACTGTACAGAGGATGGCTCATGTTCTGCGAGGAAATGCGTGCAGCTAGCGGTAATGCAAGAAAAGATTTTTTTCTTTTTAAAATTGAATTGGCTAGCTAAAACTCTCAATGTGTCCAATTTAGAATAATCCGCAAAGTCAGAGACTGAAGAAAAATGCTGTTCTTGATAAGATGTCGTCCTCCACACCCTTCCTTCTTTGTGATTTCCTTCCATTCTTTCCACTTTTCAATTTTGTGCTCCAGTTTTGGATAGGAGTATAGGCAAGGTAATAGCCAAATAGTTGGCATGGGGTTAAAGCATTAGCCTGGCCTGTGTGTTTTAGTACATGGATCTGCTGCCATTCTCCAGAGTGGTGTTGGACAAGCTGGCAAATGTTTGTTTCAATTCCTTTTCTGTGAGTCCTGGGTAGCACGTCCCTGCCTCATCAGGTTGTTGTGAGGATGTATTCGTGTGTCTTTGATGGCTTCGGATGTTACAGTGATGCAAGGTGTAACAGTTCTCTCTTGCAATCTTGTGAAAATAATACATTATGTCTGTACCCACGAGAGCTAGAAATGGGAGACTGAACCACAGCAGCTAATTTGATAGGTTTGTTTGCACTTCAGTCAAATAGCATGTGCCCCTTCTCAAAGTCTCTAGGCTTTGCTCTGGTAAAACTACTAGATATCAGGGTAGTTGCACACCAAACCAGTGAGAGGTTGCTTGTGGGTTTTTTGTTGTTGTTTTATGTTGCTTTAACCCCATAAAAAAAGCCAAGATATACTGGCTTTGGAACATACACTTCATCAAATATGTGATAGCTATGTTTCTGGTGTAATGACTGTAATCACTGTAGTCAATTGGTCTGCTTCTAATAATCTCCATAGCAACTACATTCAGTAAAAAGTGAAAATAATGGATTCATGCAGTTCTATGCCAAATGACACATGTGAGCAATGTACTGTTTGAAATGTCACATCCAACTAAATGATGCATACTCTACTGGCAGTGCTTTACATTACTTCTCTTAAGAAACAAGGAAATGGGAGCTAGTTTTTGTTTGCAGTACTACTTGTTAAGAGAAACGGACTTTTAAATGCCAGTGTTAGTGTCCCTCCATTGCTTTCTCTGGAATATTCAAACAAAACCTGGAAGGCTTGGTAGCAAGTAATTTGCTTTTTATTTCATTCCTGTCTGCGTGTGGAAAGTGAGATTTTGAAGCTGATTATGCCAGTGCAAATGCTTTGAATTGGTTTAGCTTGAACCCGCTCCTAACTAATTTTTATTTTTTTTTTAAAAAAAAGAAGCAGATCTCACAGATGAGGATCATAGCTTCTTAAATGTCATTATTTCTGTATCTCTAGTTCTTCTGTCTGCTTTATATTTTGGCTTAACAGTTGCATGTGTTCCTGATAAATTTTAGGAGTAGTAATTAGAAACAACATCTAGCATATGTGTTCTTCTCCTCCCACTCAGTTTTATCCTGGGCTCTGACAGCTGCTCCTGCTGTTATTCATTCCACCTGAAAGGACAAAATGCAGAATTGCTTTGGAGCTGAAAGTGAGCAAAATGTCAGGGGTTGCCCCAGAGTTGCCTTCGCTGAAATGGCTGGGATGCTTCTTGCCTTTCACATGCATGCTTTAGGGTTGATTTTTCAGAGGTGCTGAGCGCCTGCATTTCCTGCTGACTGCAGCCAGCCTTTCTTCTTTCAAAATCGCACCACTTTTAAATGCCACTGTTCCTTAGCTTTTTAAACTAGCTTTCAAAGCTGGCCTGAGGGCACCAAAACTTAACTTCAAGATTATGTTATAGACCCCTGTGGTGGGGGTAATGGTGGGAGAGTTAGCACCTCTGGATGTGTGCCCTACAGAGTTGCTGTTTGTGCTGAGCTTCTCAAAGAACTGCTTTGCAGTTAAATCCCTGCCTTAAATTCAGCGCCAAAATAGAATTTTGAAAGATGTGTTGTGTAAGGTGTTCTTGTGGGAGACATAGTATGTGCCTAGCAGTCCTGTGTATGGACGTGTTTATTTTATGGTTTTAAAAGTGACTCTTTAAGCTTTTTCTTTTCCACTAATCTTTTGGAACATCGTATTTCACACTTAACTCTACTTATTTGTACGTATTTTGCAGGAACCCCTTGAAGCTTGCCCTGGGAATGGACAGCTACCTCCATTTCTGGAGGAGAGTAGTGCCAACTGAAGAAGCCTTCAAGGCAAGTCGACAAGTGTGCTGATAACTCTCAGAAGAGTACAGGGAAGGAGCAACCTTCCAGGCCGACAGCCATGCCTTTCGGGCTGAAACTGCGACGGACCAGACGCTACAATGTCTTGAGCAAGAACTGCTTTGTGACGAGGATCCGTCTCCTGGACAGCAATGTGATTGAGTGCACCCTCTCCGTGGAGAGCACGGGGCAGGAGTGCTTGGAAGCTGTCGCTCAGAGGCTGGAATTGCGTGAGGTAAGAGTAACCCAGGAAAGACCATCTGTCACTGTATAATTTGACACATTTTTAGCTCAGGCAGTCTGTTTGTTTGAATTGTGCTGTTCTCAGAGCTGGCCAGATACGATCAGCAGCTGGAGCTTGGACAAACATATTCTGGTTGCCTGAAAACTGAAGGCAGAATGGCACTCAGGGTTTTGTGCTGTTGCTCATTCATCATAGCTTTGAGAGCTCTTTATAATACGAAGATGAGGTTTCTTCTTTTCTTAGAAAACGATGGGTGATACTTTCTGAACTGGAATGTTGAGGGCCAAGTTACAGTAACTTTTATCTGAATGTAACCCTGGTTTTACCAATACTGTTGGTTGAATTACGCCAGTGGGAAGGAGACCACTGGCTTTTAAATATTCACCTTCACATAAATATATTCTTGTTATTGATATATTGAAAGAGGCAACAGTTGTGTTACTAACAGAAGCAACTGGCAACAGTTTGAGGATGGTAAGTTTTTTTTCTTCCTTTTGTTTAACTGAAATATTTCACATCTGAAACTCTGAAAGGCTTCTTTCACATTCCTAATGCTTCTGAAGAGGCTGAAGCAACCCAGTCTTACTTTATTAAAGAATAAAATCCTTTATTTTCTACTTCTTGCTATAAAGTTCAGTGTTTATTTCAAGTGTTGAGGCCTTTTTAGAAATGTCTCTCCAATGTGCATGGCGCAAATGAATGTCTTTTCTTACTCATCTTTTGCACACTCCTTACAAGTATCCTGCATATTTCTAGGCTTTTGCAAATCACATGTTGAAAACCACTGCCTGGAAATTGCTGCATTTTCATCTGACTGTCCTGGATGATGCTTTCTGTAAGCACAGCTCGCAAATCTAATAATCTTGCAGTGTGTTACATTTGTTGGTCCACAGCACTTTGTAGTGGTGGCAACTGGAAGGTAGCACACAAATAACTAGTGCAGATGACAACTAAACAAAAACTCCTTTTTCTACATCGATAATGATAAAGAATGAGAGAAGAATCTCACTGTGGGTGTGTGCAGAATAGGCAGAAGAATATGCAGGCAGGAAGGAATAGGGCAGAGAGTCAGAATATTGCATAGTGATTTTTTCATACTTTGTTTTTTTTTTTTCCTGTGGGTTTTGGTAGAATCATCTTCCCCCTTCCCTCTTAGAGATGAAGATTTCCCAGTACATCATGGTTTGTTTTTTTTTTTCCTGTTGGTGATGCTTTAGGGTGTCCTTATAGAAAGGTTAGGTCCTTCCCTTTCTTTCCAGTGCAGAAAGGAGTGAAATGAAGCGATTCTCCTCATATTCCTTGTGGGCTTATCTACTTGGTGCAGCACAAGTCTGGGGCCTAATGATTCTCTCTGGAGGTCCACCTGCATTTGCAAACAATAGCTCCGCCAGCGGGTTAGCATTCTTTTCCACAGAGCATTTTGTGATTTCAGAATGTGTTTTGTTCCACTTTGGAATGAAGCCTGAAATTTCAAAATTTTCCAGAGAAAAGAGACTGGACAGTAGAGTAGCAAAGGAAGTTGTTTTGGTTAGGGTTCAATTTTGAGGGGTTTTCTATTGCTTTATTTTTTTCATTTTCAAAATTATTTGTGTCATGCAAAAAAAAGTATGTCAGCACAAAAAGTTTGTGTTTCAAGATAAAAACTATTTAACAACACAGAAGAGAATGCTTTGATGTTGTTGGAACACTTTCCTCTGCTTTCATCACTCTCCACACTTTTTTTCTAAACAAAGTTTTGGCAATGTTGAACCAATTTTATAAAGTTCAGATTTCAACAGTACAGCATTTTTTGACAGAAGAAGGTTGGGTTTGGTTTTTTTTCTTTTTTTTTCTGATTGATTCTGCTAGCATGCATCCATTGCTGCTGTAAGTATTTAGGAGAGAAAAGGATTACTGACCTCTTTTAAGTCTTAGAGGGTCTGCCTGTATCCTCTTCTGCTCCTTTCATGAGGAGTAATTGGAGCGAGCAAGCTTGGTGGTGCTGTTCCCTCAGACCCCAAATCCAGTTCTTGCTCCGCCACTCTAGTTTTGCTGCCATGGTTTGTAGGGAAACAAGGCTGATGCAGTCATTTGGTGACTGTCCTCTTCCCTCTCTAGGGTTACCACCGTTTTTGAACTCAGTGGCCAATCAAATTCTACAGAAGGGTCAAAAATGCCTTGATAAAGCTCAAATTTCTACAAGATTTGTGCAACTGGGTAGCTGAGTAGAGGAGAGAAGCCCATTAAGTGTACCAAGGAGAAAATCCTTCTAAGTGTCCATATTGGAGGGAGACTTCTTAAATTCCCCAAAGGCAGCAAAAACTTCAGCTGGAATATGCCTTTTCTTAGAAATCTTGATAAGCAAAGTACAATGTACAAGTAAGGAAGAAACTAAGCTTCATTAAATCCCACGCTTATAAAACAGTACTAAAATCCTGTTTTTCTCCTTCATGCAGTCTCGGGTAAGAATATGTGTTCTCTTTAAAATAAAAATAATTTTTTGTCCGATACTTTAGTTTGGTCTTATGTTTAAATACACCCCAGGTGTACCCCAACTTTTACCTTAATGTTAGGAATACATCCATGTTTCAATCCAGCCGATTTCTTAGAAATAAAGAAAAAAAATGTCCAAACCCCCCCTGCTAAAAAGCAAAGCTGTTTGAAATTACTGTATGTATTGTTGTGAAGGGCTGTCGATCATTATACCACACATGACTGAAAACAGTATCTAATGGATTATGCATATTTCTATTTGATCTCTGGGGAATGCAACTCCCTCCCTGACTGAGTCAGAGTTCAGGAATAGGTCAGTAGAAAGTGTAGCCATGTAACTACTGTAAAATCAGGTATTACCCTTTTCAGCAAAGCTCTTGACAATGCATCAGGTCTTCTAGTTGAACAGTTACTGGTTCCAGTAAAATGAGCTCTTATGCCAGCATTATGTAGAAAGTAAAGATGAGAAGAGGGGAGGAAGGGAAAGAGAAGAAAGACAAGGTCAGAAACGTCAATTTATAATCTTGCATGTATGCGCACAGGTTATGAAAAGGATTTTTTTCCCAATATAATGGCATTTTTCCCTTTAAGCGAGACTAAGTAAACCTGCTTGAAACAGCAGGGTAATCTGTACAGATCTGTGGAGAGACTTCACCTCTCTTTCTCCTTTTTGTTCTCCTTAATTCACTGTATAAAATGATAAAAAGTTTAAAGGTAGAACGTTCTGACATATTGTAAGGGGAGGAGGCAAGAAGGTCCTTTCCAACCAAAATTACTCTTTTGAGCTGAATTTTGCAATGGCACCTCCAACACTACAACGCTGCAAAACCCAAATGGAAGCAGGACGGTGGGCGGAGCACTGCAGGAGGATGCTGACTGCTGTACAGGGTGGCTGTTTGCTGCCATGCTGACTTCTTTTTTTTGTGCCCTAGAAGGTGTTCCCCGCTTTGTAGGGCACAGCTGAAAACCTGTGTTCGGCAGCCAGGTTGCATTGAAGTTTGGTTTGATTTGACTCATCTTGCTAGTGAAGCTGGGGTGGGGTTCAGGCAGCGCTTGGACAAGAGACCTTCTAGGAACAACTGGCTGCTCTAAATGGCGCCTTCCCTCTGTGCAAGCACCCTGCGATAGCAGGGTTTAATGCTTTTTGCCCAGAGGAGCTGGAACTCTGCCTCTTTCTCAAGGATAAATGTTTAGATGACTGCTTAACTAGATGCTTTAATAAACACTGAGCCTGTCTCGTTGGATCCTTTTGAATGAGATTTGCTGGTTTAGTAAGTGTCTGTCATCTCCTGTTGTTGACAATTCTGCTTTCTTTTCCCAATATAGAGGCTGGGCTTGGGAGTATAGCTAAGTCGAAGTCCAAAACAAATATGTTGCCTCCTGAACTGGCAGCTGTAATGTTGTCCTTTTTAAGACTTCTCAGCACAGGTTTTGTGTATCCAGTTTTCTTTTCTGACTTGCCATATTTCAAGGATCACCTTTTCACGTAGTGTCGTTGGGGAGTACAGGTGCTCTTGTTCTTCTCTGCTGCTTTAGCAAAGGACCGCAGTTCCTGGAGGAGTGTAAGCCATTTTCCTTGTACCACGTATGAAGTCACGTGTGGTAGGTGAGATGAATTTTAAAACCTTGAAGGAAAATGCAAGTAAACCCTCTTCCAACAGAGCTCTTTGTGTATTTGCAGATTAGGCAGACCAAAAGCCCTAGCAACTGAAGCCCTTTGTCTGCAGAATGGATGTGTGTGCATACATTTAGTGTTACGACAAGCTTTCCTTCAATATGTATCACCAGTCTGTCAACTACAGCTGGAAGAAGGATTCTTTTTTTCTTGTTTTGTTTTTTTAGAAGTGAAAGCATCGTTCCCTTTCTTTGACACTTTGACTGCTGATGTACCTGCTAGAGCAGCCTGGGTTACTTCAGAGCCTGCCATGTGTAGGTGTAGATGTTTATTCTGTGAAAACTGGAGTGAAGTCTGTGGTTCACTTTGTACAGATGGGCAACCAGACCAGCTTTTGAAATCAACCTAGTTTTCAGTCAGCTGCTTATATAGAAAATGATCCCATTTTTATATTCCCTCATCTAATTTGTGGGGTATCCAAACTGTAAAAATATTTTGTGGGCTGGAGTGTATGGCAACGCATGGCTCAGATTCTGTAAGGCCTTCTGGACAGTCATATGCCTGGTCATAGCATACTGAACTTGATTGTCCCACCATTTCCAGTCCCACATTCATACTTTCCTGTTTGGGAACTACTGATGTTCCTAGGGAAAAGAGTCTCTTCAGGCATTACAGCAGTGGCTGTCCTTCTCCACTGTGGTTGTTAAAAAATGCTAACATTTTCAAGAAATAAAGTTCCTGGCAACAGAGAGCTGGTGTTCAGATAACTGTAATGGTTGTCTCTCCAAAGTGCATGCATTTGTGACTTGAGTTTTGCTCTGCAGTCCCTGTGCTTCATCTGCAATTGCTCAAACCTCTCAGGACTACTTTCCAGGAAAACAGTCATCTTTTAGCTGTGTGAAATGTCTGCTGCTGTGGTTGGTCCACTGTATCTGCTGTAGTCTCGAAGCTTCGATACTGCGTTCCCTTCACTTCTTATTTCTTGGAAGTGATTAAGGATTCTGGATTTGGTACTTGAAGAGCCTTTCCACTGTAGCAAAGCTAAATTTTTGTGGTCCCCCTGCCCCCACTCAAAGGGGAGGAACTGTGCTCATTTGAGCTGTTTATTTGCAATACCCTTAATCCCTTGAATCACTCTGTTAGACTTCAGACTCCAAATCATCTTAGTTGCTAGATGTTTTACAAGTAATTGACACTGCAAATTTGGGTCCTAGGTGATGTGAATGTTTACTTTTTGAAGTGATATGGAACATCTGCTTTCACAGCTCTGCACTGTTTCTTGCTGAGGATGAGCTGCCCTGCAGTGATTTTCAAGAATTTGTGCATTAAAGAATTTCCCTGATGAGGTGGTAAAATCACTGTGCTTTTTTCTGTCTTCACATGAATTCCTTTCTTTTGCTGTCTCCACTGTCCCTCCAACCTTCATTTTAATCCAATTACTGTCAGGGTGAGCTTATCAGAAAGACCTTTTTATCCAGTGGTGACTACAGAGGGAGAGTAGACATGGATCAGTGAATTGGTTAAGTTTTGTTTAAAGTTTATCGTATGTGACATGCTGACTTCTTGATTTATTTTTGCCCTGGGTTGATTGATTTCTTGAAGATACCTTTAAATTCTAGAAGGAAATACTACATTAATTCTTTTCAAAATAAGAACTAGCTTGCTTCACTGTACCAAATTGACCTTAAAGAGAAAGGACTGAGCAGTGTTCAAGTTATACTGTAGGTTTGTCAGGCTTAATTGAGGCATCAAGTTGAATTAGTTATCACCTTAGTTAAATGCTAGTCTGGACATTCTCCAAAGCTCAAAATATGCATGTAATGAGACCATGAAGTAAACACACTTGCAGTCCAATTCAGAGTTTTTGCATATAATTCTCTCTTGCATGCCCTCATCTGTAAGATAGTTGGAGCAGTGTTGCCTCTGCTGGCTTGTTGTCATTTCTATGCATTTTAATTTTTCAGTATTGCATTAGTTGCCCTTGTGTTTTATGTTCAGACATGGTACTTGCAGTGGTTTTTAGAGAAGTATCCTTACCAAAGTGAAACAGGCTGTTGATGGTCGCTTTTGCAAAGTGTAGTTGTTGTAATTCATCTGCTACTTTTGAAGACTTTGTATTTGAAAGTGTGAACATCTAGAAATCCAGTTGGTGAAATCTTGATGATTGATTTATAGATCAAGCTTTTTGAATGTATTAAAAGTAATTTCAAATGAAATCTTTATAAAACAGCAAATAGGGTTTTTTTTCTATTCTTTGTCTCAAGTATCTTTATTTAAAATGTGGTGCTACGTAGAAAGAATTGTGACTGTTTCTGGAAGGATTGTTGTCCAGGTAAGTTAAGCTATAACAACAAAATAAGTATTTCATTTGTTTTAGGGTTAATCTAATGGAAACTTCTGGGAAGTTTTCATTGGATAGGGAGTCAGGTGGATTAAACACCGAGGGAGTTTATTGAAGTAAAATGAGAGAAATATGCAGAAAAAGTAATGATCCCACTTTCAGATCCTGAATGTGCCTGTCCACATAAGTTCCTCTCAGTTTCTGTTTCATTCATTCCATTGTTAGTACAGAGTGATATTGAAATCTCCAGATGCTGTCAGCTGAAATACTGAAGAAAAATATGTTGATGTGAACTTCACTGTGAGGGCTACAGTCAGATTTCCAAGGAACTGATGGATTATTTCCTTTGCTAAACATGAATGGTTTTTTTTGCCTTTTCTTCAGATCTGTAGTTGTAGTGCTAATTATAGTATGCATTTGCCTGCAGTAGAAAGTCTGTGTGTTTCATACAGTGGTTTAAGGGCTTTTCAATAGAATCCTTCGTGATGGATTTGCTGTTCCTTCAGCTGCTTATTACCAATTTGTGCTGTTTGAAGCTCCAGCTCTGAACACTGTTCCTTGCTAATTACTCTCCACCAGCAACAGTCCCATGTGGCTTATACAGGAGGTACTACAGCCACTGGGATTTACACAGGATGGGAAATAGCTGAGGTTTTCAACCCGGTATTCCTGTAAGAGCCTCGAGCAAACGACTTGTGTGTGTGATGCACATTTTAAGTGTAATACTTGTCCGTCATAAAACCTTGTGAGTGCATTAAAAAAAGCAAATGTTCTGTATTGGGTAAATGGTTCTGGTATTGATAGATATATTTGGACATACGCGTGTGGGTTTGTGTTCTTTTTTATAGTTGGAAGAGTCCTTGTCCTTTGCGTGCAGTGGGCCTGATCCAAAGCCTCATGAAGCCTTTGTGCTTTGATTCGGGCTTAGTGTTTGCTGTCTGTTCACAAGGCACAGATGTAAAAGAAAACAAAGACTCAGACACTTTCTGTAAATCATTTATGTCACCTGTACCATGATGTCAGATAGAGCTCTTTAATATGCATTTGGAGAGATGGTAAGGGTCAGATAGTACTCCATGAAGTATATTATATTGCAGTACTAATTAGTTGTCGTTTTCAAGATTGCGTTAAACATAAAAAAGGATAGTAAAAAAGAAATTACTCTGATTTTGCATATGGAAAAATTTACACAATGCCAGCTGTTCTTATTTGCATTTGTGTCATTGATTGCGTGTGTGATCTGACTGAAAAAGGTAAACTGATACTATTTTGTTTCCTTATCTAGACACACTACTTCGGCCTTTGGTTTCTCAGCAAGAGCCAGCAACATCGCTGGGTTGAACTGGAAAAGCCTTTGAAGAAGCAGCTGGACAAATTTGCCAATGAGCCTTTGCTTTTCTTTGGGGTAATGTTCTATGTGCCCAGTGTTTCCCGACTGCAGCAGGAGGTAACAAGGTATGTGCTTTCCCTCTGTTCACACTATTGTGGTATAGCTGGGAGGGAACAGACAGTTGCTCTGTTTCTGGCATTCAGTATTGGCTCAGGTATCATCTGGTTCTTTCTTTCCCTGATGATTGCCCAAATGGGAAAAAGTGAGAGAAGTTACCACTGGATTATATCTATTTGGAAAGAAAAAAAAAAAAAAAAGTGGTATTGGTGAATGATTATACATGACCAACTGCAGAAACAAAAAGGGAATAATAAATATATGTTTAAAAACCTGACATAAATTTTAAAAGGGACCTTGGTGACCATACTGTTTTTCTGTAATCTTCTACTGATTAAAAGGAAGCCATAGGCAAAGGACCTCTATATACAGTTTTAGTTTATTATGATTATGTTTACCTGTGCTTTGCTGAAAGTGAACTTTGGTATCTTTTCTGGGTTTTGCCCATCCCACTCCTGATTATTCCCCTTACACTTCACAAAAGGATTAAAATCGTTGGAGGGTATTAGTCCTTTAATTATGATCAGGGTGCACTTTTGCAAACAACTTCAGTGGGAATTGCTCTTTTACTCAGACTCCTGTGCTGCAGTTGTAAGAATGCAACTGTTTTGAGGGGCTGTTCTTGTAAACCACATCACTCTGTGGTTTATGCACATCTGTGCTGTATTTGAATAAAAAAAAAAAAGAGGAAAAAAAAGCCCACCTCACCCAAAAACGGGTGGGCTTGTTTTCTTTTAAACCAAAATTATTTCATTTATCTGGTCTAGAGCAAAGTTGCATCAGCACAACTAGAGGTAAAGCCTGGAATAAGTGGGTGAGGGCTACAGGGTGGCAGAAGCCTCCCCGCTGAAAAACATGTTGGTGCAAACCTGAAATTCACCACATGGTCGTCTTTTCTAAAAAAGATGTATAAGTAGTGGTGAAAGAGTGCCAGACACGAAGCGGTTTTTTGTTGCAGATTGCGTATTTTAAAAGATTCTTTTCTTAACGCTGAACTGGAGAATTGACTTTGGTAGGATGCAAAAGACTTGATTCTTAAAATGACAGCTATCAAGCAGTCCCTTGACTACTGTATGTGCAGAATTCTTGCCAAACAGTGGGCTGAAAGCATCACAAAACTTAAATTTCCCTGGGAATAGACTGAACATCAGTGCTTGTCTGTATCTGTGTGTTCCTGTTTCGTACGTGTTGGGAGAGGGAAGCCTCGTACCTTTTTCTTCAGAATTACTTAATATGCAGCAGAATGTCTGAAATGTTCTGTTGCTTGCTCTTGCCAGCCCAATCCTGGCCTAGTTGTGTGCAAGGAAGTGTTGTAGCTACTTGGATGCTATTCTCTCTTCAAGCTGCAGCCTGCAGTGCTGATTGCTCATTCATAGCTCACCTGCAGAAGTGTATTTGCTCATTCTTCCCAGGTTGGTAATAACAAAACATTTCAGTGACAATTGAACTTCATGGCACTCTCAGTTGGAGTGGCTGCTGAATTGTTTTTCTTTCTGAAGTGATTGATAACATAAGCTGCAGAGTCTTATAAGTGCCTCTTACGTTTCTTTAAATGTCTGTAACCAAACCAGCAGCTTATTAATGCATCTGGGATACAGAACAGCCTGTTGAGATTTTTGTGGGGTTTTTTTTGCTTTTTTTGTTTCCTGAAGTGGAATTGCTCACTGCAGATGATGTGATGACCGCAAACCTTCAACTGTGCAATTCCAGGTAGAGGTGGTAAATCTCATGTTTGAAGCAATGAGTGGTGGGGACACAGAGGACTCATCTGAAACAAATGACGGAGAAAGGCTTAGTCTGAACTGTGATTAGATGGACAGATGTGGGGAGTGGGGGTTGTAGGATTTTTGGGCTTTGTTTGCTCTTGATAAACTCATCAAACATTTGTTTTGAAATTGAGACTGTCTCCTTTTTAGGATTAGGCGTGATCGTGATACAGTTACCTCTGATGGTGAGGTAGGCACTAGACTTGCCCACTCAGTGCCTATGTATTTGATTTAGATTTGTCATTTGTACATAAATATGTCTTAAATGCAGAACTTGTGGTCAGACACTTCATCTCCTTCCAGGAAGCTTCAGAACTGTCACAAACAAACCCAACCCCAAAACAAAACCATCACCAAAGGCTGAAGCTGCAAAGCTAGTGACAGCTCTGCTAGCAGCGAAGCTGTTACCTGTGTAACCGTCTCTTGGTGGAAACATTTCCAGCTCCGAGCTTGTCTGGCCATGTTTGGAGCTTGGGGTGAAACCCATATCTCAGTCCAGGCTTTTAGTTAATTGTAGACACCAGAATTTCCATGGTTGATTAATATTCCTTGAAGATGATGCAAAGTCGTCTGATAATACTTCAGCAAACACTTACATAATCCACAGCTATTCAGAAGCCAAGGAATTGGTTTACTGAGAGTTTACTTTGCTTCTGACCTGTGGGATTATAGACTTTGGCTTGATAGCTGCTTTTGAGAGATTTGTCCTGATTTGAATATTCCCGCCTGCTTCCAGCAGATGCAGCCCCCTGCACCTCATGTGCTGTCATTGCAAAGAGGAGAAGTCATCCAAGGCTTTTAGGTTTTGTTGCTTGAGAGGAGCTTTACTTGTGGGGTTGGTCAGTGGCTCTGAGGCAGTGTTCTTTCATCATTTTTGTTTGAAAGACCATCCGACTCTTGAAAACAATCTGTGGACCATTTTGTGTTCTGCTGTTGTTTGGTGATTGGGACTAACAGGAGGAATCCTTGTACAAATAAGACAATTCATATTTAGGTGAAGCCATAATAATTTATTTATAATATCATAACTTCTTTACACTTTATCATTACTGTTGGAAGTCTAAAATGCTAGTTATGCCTGCAGGCTCCTAGATTTTAGCTGCCTGCAGGTGTTGGTAGTGGTCAGGAGCTCTTCATGATTTTTCTGGTAACTTCTTGTGTTGCACAAGCCAAATGTGGATGCAGAAATAAGGGTAACACGGCTCCAAGTGCTATGTCCCACAGTGGTGAACAGACTCTATGGAAACCTGTTCGTATGTGACATGCTGGGAGTGGAATAGTAATCTGGTAAGAAGTCAGTGCTGTTCTGCAGAGGTACAGTGTGGGAGCGTTGGTTGACTTGCTGAATCTAAACTCAAGTAGCAGTGCTAACCACAGAGTTGCAGAATGCTTGATCTTGGAAGGTACATCTGGGGATCATCTACTCAGAGCAAGGTCAACCAGAGGAGATTTGCTGTAGGGCTGTGTCCCATTGCTTTTTGAATATCTCCATGGTTGGAGAGACTCCATGCTTTCTCTAGAAAACCTGTTCTACTGTTCAGTCACACTTGCAACAAAGAAGGGGCTTTTATGTTTAGAAGGAATTTCTTGTATTTCAGCATCTGCACAAATGACACCATCATTTCAAAGGTGTTTATGGCTATTGAGTAACTGAGTGGGTTAATGGGTTACATGAGTTGGCCATGTAACTGGTTATTGAGGACCTGGGTAGTGGTGGATGAAAAGCTGGACATGAGCTGACAACATGTGCTTGCAGCCCAGAAGGCCAACCGTATCTGGGGTTGCATCAAAAGCAGCGTGGCCAGCAGGTCGAGGGAGGGGATTCTGCCACTCTACTGCACTCTGGTGAGACCCCACCTGGAGTCCTGTGTCCAGCTCTGGAGCCCTCAGCACCGGAAAGTCATGGACCTGTTGGAGCGGGTCCAGAGGAGGGCCACAAAAATGATCAGAGGGCTGGAGCACCTCTCCTATGAGGAAAGGCTGAGAGAGTTGGGGCTGTTCAGCCTGGAAGAGAAGGCTCTGGGGAGACCTTATTGCAGCCTTTCAGTACCTGAAGGGGCCTTATAGGAAAGATGGGGACAGGCTTTTTGGCAGGGCCTGTTGAGACAGGACAGGGAGTAATGGTTTTAAACTAGAAGAGGGTGGATTTAAACTAGATACAGGGAAAAATGTTTGACAGTGAGGGTGATGAAACACTGGCACAGGTTGGCCAGAGAGGTGTTACACGCTTCATCCCTGCACACATTCAAGGCCAGGTTGGACTGGGCTCTGAGCAACCTAATCTAGTCGTAGATGTCCCTGATCATTACTGGTGGGGTTGGACTAGATGACCTTTAAAGATCCCTTCCAACCCAATCTGTTGGGTGACTTGTAGAGCTGCAGGTGCCTGCATATAAACACAAGCACAGCCATGACTTACTGTGCCGTGCCTGTAGTTAGTTTGTAAGAGGTATTTCTGATAATATGAGAAAGGAGGGCCTGTGGGATCCTTGGGAAAGAAAATGAAAAGACCAAGACTGTGAGAGCCGTTTATTCAGCTAACAGCTCTTTGAAGTCAGTCTGAGGCCTGCAAGAAAAGATGAAGCAAAGCGTACTCTGGGGGACACATTAATCAGTAGGTCACATCTGACTCTGTGGATTGCAGTTCTTCACTTCGATTTTAGAAATTTGACACTTGCTTAAAGATGCAAACATTAGTGATGTGGGGTTTTTTCCCTCCTCAGACAAAGTTAAGTGGAGCATTGAGACAGGGACAGGGTAAGAAGCACCAGGAGGACGTTGTCAGTTTTGTTTGGTTAGTGATTATGAGTGCGAGCAGTGAGGCTTCTCAGGACAGCCGTGTTTCTTGACCCGTGATGGAAGCTTTTGCGGATATCCTAGGGAAATGTACAGAAAGCAGCTGCTGGTTGTAGAGTACCTGTCTCTTCTTTCTCATAAAGGCAATGAAATAAATGTTACTGTTATGCCTTCCATTCAGTGCAGTGGCATTGTACTCTTGGCATTGGGCCTTCTAGGAGAACTATTTCCTACCCTCTAGTCCTCTTGTTTCCGTACTCTTTCTACTGTGTTTCTTTTGTCTTGGGTTGAGGCTTCCATTTGTACGTGTCCCCTGAACTTAATCCTGTCTGCTACAAGTTCTCGGTGACTCCAGCATCTCCCCTGCCTCTAGTCCTGACATTCTACTTGCACCCAGTCCCACAGACATCTTCCAGGGGGAATTACGATTTAAAGCCCCATAAAAATTTCTTAAGGTGTCAGCAGGAGTTTCACCATACTGTAAGTGCTATAATTTGAAAATTTCTAGAAGAATTTGCAATAAACCAAATAAAAAAAAAAACAACCAACCAAACAAAAAAACCCTCTCCAGGCTAGATGGCAGCTACAGCAAGAGCCATTTGAGTGGGAGTATGGGGGCTGGCACATTGGCAAAAGGCATTTTTCATGGAAGGCTACTTAAACAACCTCTTTTCAGTCATCCAGCTGTTCTCAGAGTGAGCAGCCATCGCAGGTGGAGATGCTGTGCGTGCTTTGGGCATATTTAAAGCACTTGGGATCTGCATACTGTCTGATATAAAGGAGTCTTTGTGATGCCCTGTAGAGTAGATATGTGCATAGATTATAAATATAAATCTGCTTTTTATTTTCTGCTAACTCCTCCGAGGGAATGCAGCCTTTCAACAATTTATTTAAAAAAAAAAAAAAGTCTTTGTACAGTGTCTAAAGTAAACAAGCTTGCTTTCAGTGTGCTCTTGTTCCAAAAACAGAGAACCCACACACTCTTTCAGCTTTCTGAAAATGTAGGTGCGGTGTTGCTTTCTGCGCAAGTATCAGACAATCCATGGCCTTCTTGTTTTCACAGTTCTAAGGGAAAACTGAAGTTACATTTTTCTCCCGACAGTATCTGTCTTCACATGTGATACTGTTGTGCCTCCTGTGAAGGAATGAAGGTGTACCTTGGTCTGGTTTTCTTTTGTCTTTCTTGGAAGAAGCTTTTGGCATCTTACCATGTGCTCTGTACCCAGTAATATCCAGTGGTGTTTGTGCTGTTGCAGATTGGGACATAATCCTGCAAAACGAGAGCAGTTCCTAGTCTGGGTGCCAGCAGCGGGGCTGGCTCTCCAGGGTGCTGTGCACAGTAGGTCTGGTATGCACGACTCTGTAGGGAGGGACGTACTCCAGCATCTGCTGTATTTGGCTTTTGCCCCAAGTTCAGCTGTCAGCTCTGCATTTTCCCTGAAGAACGTGCTGTGCAGTTTTCCTGTGAAAGAAAACAGAGTGTTTAGAATGGGGTGGCTGCACCTGCACAGTGTGGGAATGAATGTGTTTGCAGGTGGAAAATTAGAGCCTGTGGCTGCCAGGCGTCTTTTCTGGAGGGCCTGTGAAAAATCAGCCTCAAACTTACCCTCCTTTAAATACATGAACATTTATTTCTTCTGATGTTTTGCTGCCTTACCCTTTTCTTCAGCTTTTTGTAGCTTTTTTTTTCTGTGTGTCCTTCAAGGAAGTATTTCTTCTTCACAATTCCCCGCCTTTCCCTTTTTTTATTTTTCTTCAAGTGTTAGCTGAAGAATTTTTAAACAAACATTCTTCTAAAACATACACAGCTACAGACTTTCAGGACTCTACGAATTTTTAAATCATGTAAGGATAAAGTAGAGGGGAAAACATTAGTGTTTGACTGCTTCGTATTTACAGGGGAAAATGTTCTGGCAAATCTCCTTTTTTTTGTATAAACTCTGGACTTTTTTTCCTTCCCCTCAAAAAAGTCCTCCTTCAATGTCTCACCTACTTGAGCTTATCTTTGCTTTTAGTCTGCTTTACTTATTTTGACCAAGGTAAAGTTTCACAGCCTCCTGGTTGGTAGCTTTTAATACAAGTACAATCAGCTGGAGTTTTGTACCAGTCACTGCTGTCTTTAGATGTTGCTCTTAATTGCTGTGCTAAGGCTGGATATCACATATCCTCCTGTGCCAGCCTGGTTTTGTGGCAAGCTCGGTGATGGGGAACTCTTTTGGCTGTTGAGGTTGTAAGGGACATGAGGCTGCTTTTTGCTTTTCATACTTGGTCGCACCTGCAGCTAGTGGCTGAATGAGAAGTTTCTGTGTGTGCCTTTGAGTTCATGGTAGTTGATTTGAGCGCTGTGATGACTTCATTGTCCAAAATGATTATATTGTGTATCACAGTGCGTCAGAAAAAAACAGCACGACACATACCATCTGATTTGTTCAGGACAGCTTTCCCTATGCTTGTCGAAAGTGAGGGGTTGTGACAGGTTGTGTGGTCATGCTTCTTAATATAACTCTGATAGACCATAGGGTTTTTTTGATGCCAGTGATTGTTAAAAATTCATCAACGCTTAAATTTTTTCTTTTCTGTGGCAGTACAGAGAAGTGCCATGGGAGGTGGGAGGAGAAGAGAGATGTGTGGTTAGGCTGGATGGGTCGACAAACGAGCAAGAACTGAATGACATACAGCAAGTGGGAAGGTGGAGTATTTAAAAAACAAAAGGCCAGAGTTTGGTCTCTCATACGTGGAGATTTAAGTCAGGATTTAACCATTCAGTATTACTGTTGTAACTGAGCGGAATAAAGGTTGGTTTTCAGGCAGCAGAAGCCTTACTGCCTTGTCCAAATTTGTCTCTTCCCAAGAACCTTCATCATTTCATGTTTACAGTATACTTCTTCCAAGCACATGTTTTAAGAGTACGCCTGCTCTCTTGGAAAGATTGTATCCAAGAGCAGGCTATGTAGCTTCCAGAGAAACCAACGCAACCAGTTACTCACTTCCCTCTTTTCTGGGAAATGGCCTTGCTACTGTGTGTGTGCCCATCAGCTGTGCCACGCTTACAGAGCAGCTCTGCTCGCACCGTGCAGGAAAGGCCGTGACAAGTAGCCCTCTCTTGGCACGAGGAAGAGCTCTGCGGCTTGCCTGGCTGGAAGGATGATGCACCTCTTCACTTAGAAGCAAGACTGTTCTCTTCAACACAAATATGATATTAATGATCAGAACAGTCCCATGTTTTTAACTATTTCTAGTTTAAAAGTCTTGGTTTTAAAAGTCTGTTGGTTTGCTTTGTTTCTTATATTGGACTGGATCCCTTTGTGGCATAAACCAGCGTAGCTCCTTTATTCTAACAGAATATTTCCAACTTTCTGTGTATTCTATATATATCATATTTCAGTCTTATAAGGAGCTATGGATGAATGGACAGTAATTTTTAATTAACACAATCACTGCTATACATGGAAGTCCTATCAAATGAACAGAAAAGGACAGGATGTTCTGTCAGAACAGCAGACCTTAGAAATGGAAGAGAGTTTAATTCCATGAGCCCTCTCAAACCTTTTGTTCCCAGCTAAATGATTGGGAGAGTTGAATTACTGGGTAATTTTTACAGGGGAATGGTGGAGACCAACTATGAAGTGGCATGGAGTGCCAACTGACCTATATGTGGTGGTACTAATTCTTTCTGTTTTAATTTTAGAACTAATATGCAGTGGTGTAGGTAGGTGCTGTGTCGTGAAACACAATAAAAGAAGAGTTAGGATGAGTATCAGTGTAAGTATCTTATTCATAAGACATTGTGGTGGGGTCTCCCAGAGGAAGCAGCAGGAACTCTGGAGCTGAAATTTTATAAATCGATAAAATTTGAGCAAATTTAGGAGGCAATATCTGTTGGAACAGAATCCTATTTTGGTTTAGACTTTGGTTGCGAGCCTGCCTTACTGTACAGGTCCTGTTTCTGATCATGGTTCCAGTGCTGATTGTGCCATGACTGGAACTGCACAGTATCTCCCGAGGATGGGAGAAAGGCAAGCTCTGGGATTCCTTGCTGTGTGGAGGTAGTCATGAACCCTCAGGGAGTCCTGAGTCCCCAGGGATCCCAGCTCTCTTCTGTTGGACAAGACTGTGGATGGGTCCTGAGTTAACTTTGTAGTGTTGACTTTTTATTTATTTTTTTTCTTCCAGCTGCAGGAATCTGGGACTAAACAGCAATGCTCTCAGCCACCCCAGCTACTGTCTAGGAGCTCACGTAGCCCAGGCAGGGGAGCAGCACTGGAACTGCTTGCGAGCTGGATGCGTTTTAAGAGCCCTGGGTGGCCACCCAGGCTTAGACAGTCTGGGGTATTTGCATTTTGGTGCTGCTTTGATGGTTTTATTGTTTTGTTTTAATTATTAGACTTTTTTTAGTATTAGTGGCTACTGCTGCATAAAAAACATACATTAGGCTTGCAGTCTGCCTTGTTGTAAACAAGGTGATACTTAATTAGCCCTAATGTTGCTTTTAGAGGACAGCAACAACAAATAATGTGCAGTATTTGCTTGGGTCTTCTTGTGTTCATGTTGTTGAAGCGTATGTGTTGTTTTGCTTTTCAGTGATATTCTTGAGTTGGTTCTTTTTGGATGTGTACTTTAGTGGATGTTTAAACTTTGACTTAAAAATAAGAACTCCTTCAAGGCAGGGGTAAGATTCAACATTAATTCCCTGTTTATAAAATAATTTGCTGAGGAGGGCAAACCCTTCTCCCAGCTGACTTTCTTCAGTGAATGGGGACCTTGTTCTCTGTGTGTTGGTTACTGAAAGCTGAGCTCTTTGTGCCAGATATTTTAAGAAACTGTTGACACTTAGATCTAATCTATTACATTATACTGTGCTTTTAGACCAGAAAGTGAATGTGTTTTCATGTGTGTGGTTGGGCAGTACATATGTAGCAATTCTAAAAAATAGAGTTGCATAACTATAAATACAGTGTTGGATACTTCAGCCTGCATTCTTGCTTTAGTGTGTTTTGAAGGCAGTGGCTGTGATGGTTAGAAATGTTGCAACAGGAATGTCTTGGCATTAGGCAGTATCACATTTACATCTGATCATGAGGAAATAATACTTATTTTATGTTCTGGGGCTTAGTCACGTGTTCTTACATATCACTCTCCTGATGGAAACTATTTGTATGTTTAATTTTAGTGGAAGAGATACTTTTGGAGTACTCTAGACTTTTTATTGTGCCCTCTTAAATGGTAGCAAAGGTTACATTTTGAGTTTCTACTCTTCTTGTATGATAAAGATACACCATTTACACACAGTGCCGGAGCTTCCTCTCTGGTCTTAGGTAGACTGACCTAACCCTTCCATGCCAGTCAATGCTGGTGGAGGCATTTGCACTTGAATGCTAATTCCAGAAAGAAGAGCTGAAGGTTCATGAAACTTTTTGAACCTGGTACTCAGGACACTTCATGATCCTTAAAGAGAAGGAAATAAATGAAGCATTTTGAAACTTGCTTTGGAGGTCTGACCAACTTCTGAGAGAGAGTCTTCTGCCTTCCTGCAAGGAAACAAAAACCTTGTGAATGGGCTGTATGTTTATTCTGTGATATCTGACAGTCGAAATGGTGCTAAGGCTGTAAATGTGGCCTTCTGTTTTTCAGTGAAGAGCTTGCTTTGTGTCCGAAGCTGTGTGTTTGGATGACTCATACCTACTGCTTTTTGTTTCTCAGGCTATGAGGAAGCTGTCCTCACCGCTGCTGGCGATAAACACTTGTGTTCTGTGGATCACTGGGATACCTTCAGGATATGACTTAGTAGGAATGGTGGTGTCGGGTGGATGGGACTTGATGATCTTAGAGGTCTTTTCCAACCTATGATTCTGTGATTGGTTCTCTTTCTACTTAAATCCTGTCCTCCTTGCCCCTTGGCTTTCCCCTGTTAGATCTCCCAAGTGCCACACACACATGTGGTTGCATACGTTTAGTTGTGTTGTTAACAGTACCCATTTTGTGTGTGTGTGTGTATGGAAAAATGATTGAAAGTTTGCTCGTATAATCTGAATGTGTACCCCGATCTTGTTTTGTGTTTATGGCAGGTTATCTGAAATAGTGTTGAAAAGTAATTTTAAATCTTTTTGTAATTGACGGTAGAACTGCCATGAAAACTGCAACTTTTTGGAATGAAGTGGAAAGTTGCGTTGTGCTTTCTTTGAACTACAGACTGTCTTAAGGTGAGAGGATGAGTGTATGGATAGCAAGCCTCTGCTTACACAGCTGGAGGATTTGTCAGAAGTAGTTGTATTTAACAACGTGGCCCAGCTATAGATCAACTCACACTTGAAGACTCTACAAGAAACCTTCAGCTAGGTATTTAGTCTCAAGGACTGTCAGGCTTAAGATACGATATAGAGATAGAAAATAACAAACAAAAATGGACTTTGTTTTATTAGTATAATTTCTAAACAGAAATAATATTTGTAGACTTGACATTGAAGTCTAATGTTTCCTGACAGACAGGAGCACGCTGCCGTCACCACGATGGACAGGGGGTTCCCTGCTGCCTTCGTTGCCTTCTCTCTGAAGCAAAGACTGAGCTTCAGTCAGGAGGATTCTGTAAACCTAAGATGAAGCTTCTGCTGTGGTGGCAGTGGGAATGACTCAACAGGATCAGTTTTGACAGATTTTGTTCCCTGAAAGTTGTTAGTGTATTGTCATCCTCTTAAACCAGACAGACACAACTGAAAATAAGTAGAGGAACTTTTTTCTCTCCTGTAAGGCAGAATTGCTCCTTTCATTTAAACTTCATGACGTTCTGCATTGCATTAAGAGAAAATATAATTTGAACGAAGTTAACTGTCACTAAATTTGGGGATGAAGTAGCTCTTTATTTCTTGGTGCAAAAATGCGAAAAGTAAACTTCTTTAAAGCTAAGATACCTTTTTAATAATATCTTTGCTCTTTCTTTGATGTACTACTGGCATCAGAAAGGGTGCTGAGAAGAGATTACAATAGTTGATGAGGTTTTGCTGTACCTTCAGAAATGAAGCAGCAGCGGAGGCAGGAGGAATGTAGTTCCTTGGCTTTGCTATGCAGCAGTTACGACATTTAAAAAAGTGTAAGGACAATATCATTTTCAAATGGGAATGCTACTATATGCTGGAAAACTGGCAGCGTTTCAGGGCATCTGTTACACTGTCTTTACAGTGTTCACAGTGGTCTCAAACTGCATCAAAGGGCTTGATTCTGAGTTGCTAGGTGGTGTCGGTCATGTCTCCCATTGGGGTTGGCCACAGGTAAGAATATTTAGGGTCTGGAAGTGCTTGGTAAGTGTGATAGTTGATGCAGTTCAGTTTTGTGGGTATGTTACGTTACAGCACTGTAAATGTTGTATATACAGGCATCCCTTTGAACTGGTAGGTTGCACAGAGCAGAGGACTTGGTTTGTAGCACCATGGAAGAGACACAAGAAGTAATTTGCTAGCCTAAAAATAGCCCATATTTTAATATGCTTTTGTAAAAATAAACAAGCGTATGGAGTTCTAGTATCCAACAAGTGACATGCTGGTACTAGAACTGTTTCCTTTTGCTTTCTTAATTGAGGAGAAGAAAGAGAAAAAGAAAATAAACTCTTGTTGTCCAAAAACTAGAAAGAACATCTGCATTAAATGAGACAGTTTCAAAGTAAAGGTCAAGTAATGCTTGATTACTTATGAAAGATGAACAGCTTATTATCCACTTCACTTGTGATTGCCCTACCAAGGCCCTGCCCAACTTTTCAGAGCTTCGTTCTGACCAGTTACATTAGGGTCTTACTAAGCAAAGCTGTTTTGTGAGAAGGCACTGTGCTTGTTTATGAATCTATTTGTCAAATTTAAGAAAGGAGTGATTTCAGCAAATATCTGATTCTAATTTCTCACTTGTGGCTAACAGTGAGGAGTTTGAGAGTTATTCTGAAAATTACTGAACACGTAATGTCTGTTCTCTTCCTCTTCTATGAAATTTTAGTACAATAGCTATGGACATAGTTACAGTCATGGAGTGATTTTGCTTTCCCTAGAAAAAAAGATGTTCTCATCTTTTCTCCTGTAAACCAAAAAATTGAAAAGTGGAAAAATGGAAAACACTTGCCACCCCTAGCTGCTTGAGTCACGGAAGTGCCCATCAGCCTTTATGCATCTCCTCAAATGAAGATGGAAAGGGTCATTTCTTTTCTAATCTATGAACTGTGCCACTCACTGCCTTTGTCATTTAGAGTATTGCGAAGTGCTTGGCTGTCTCTTTTTCCCCTTAAGGTGTAGTAGCAATGTATATCATTGTAGAAGGAGGTTGCCCGTTCATTAAGGAGCACTGTGTACACAGTGGATATTATGGTGTACCTCACAGGTTGGTGTGCTGCTTCTGACTTGTCTCCCAGTGTAGTTTAAGGCACTGTTTTTGACAGGTGAGTATGTTACCTAGATTGGGGCTAGTATGTTCCTATTTATCTTCCCATGTGATGCAGTAGCAGTGACTGGCAGTTTCTCCTTGGGGAAGTGCAGACTGCTTTGGGATATATTAGGTAAAGTCTTCATGACACAGACCAGTCCTACCTCAGTCATGTAGTTTCTTCTGATGAAGCCTCAAGAATGAAGGTTGCTCTAGAATTCCTATGTCATCAGTAAGAAGAAATGGGCATTTTGACAGCATGATTCAGGGTTCCTCTGTTGTGCATCACTTTCTGCAGGTGATTCATTCTCTCTTTTCTACTACATGTTTTGAAAAGGGAACTGCAGCTCACTGGTCATCTATTTAGAAGTTCCAGGTAGATGTCTGAAATTTGGCTGCTGCAGCATCAGGAGGAGGGTCCAGCCAGTGGCAGCAACCTGTGAGCAAACAGGCCTGTGCTTTTTGATTGGGGTTTCTAACTGCTTTTTAAATTTTGAGAATTCAGTAGGCAGTGGTTGGTTACAGTAGCACTGCCAGTCTTCTGTTAAATTTATTGAATTTTGATGGTTCTACTGCAGGCTGGAGCAAACTTTTTCTCTTACAGCTGAGACACAAACCACAAAAACTAGTTCTAAACATACCCTTTATCAGGGAGCTGAATANCTTTAATATTTTTTGCCTTGCTAGCAGGGTATAAAGTTAAAGGAGCTGCAATTGGATGTCAATACAATCCAGAAATCTCTGAATGTGTTTAAAAGAAGCATTTGTGTGGAGGCCCTTATGCAGCTGAAAATCTCAACAAGAATTTGGCAGAAATCTCAGTGTCGGAAGATGGCGGATTCCTGTGCAGTGAGATGTTTACTGGTTCACTGTTTTATCTTTGGCAGCTGCTTTTGCACTTGATATCTTCAGCTGTTTTTGAAGCTTTTACAAAGAATAATTATTCATTTCATGAAATGGGTATACTTTACCCACCCAACAGGGCACCGATTCACATATTTCTCTGGCAACATCCCGTTGTTATCAGAGCTGTGTTCACTTCTGCAGGGTCGCGTTCACTGGGGCGTTGGAACTTCCTGGGCCATGGTTTTTTTGTGTGATCTACTGATGCATGGGGTGACTGTTTTCAACAGTTCCTGTGAAAACACTAGGGTCACCAAGATCTTCGGGAGGTGGAAACAACCTGAGTTTTCCTGTTTTCTGCTGGCAGTGAGTGCTAATGTAGAGGCTGCAACAACCTCTTCACAGGAATATGAGCTATTGTACTGGCGGCCTACAGATAGGTGGCAACCTCACAGTGTCACTTTCCAGGCAATGTTTTCTTCTTACCAGGGCAGATTACTGTAAAAGGCAGTAGTGAATGGACTGTATTTTATCTCCCCACAAGGTAAAATTCTGCTAAATCAATAGAACTTTCTTGGATGTTGATTATGTGAAGTTGGGATGCTACCTAAAGGTTTTACTGATAGGGTTTTTAAAATGAGTTCTATAAATTCATGAACAAGGTTTCACTGCAGGGTACTGGAGCATTTTCTTTTTAAAGTTCAGGTTAAGCACACATTCTGTAAGTTTGAACGTATTCACTTGCTCTTTGAGTAAAGCAACACCTGAATACGCTTGCATGCTGGTCTGCACCCACAAACCAGTCATTCTGTGATGCGCTTCTGCATTACGTATGCATACCAGTTGTTCACTGGTATATGTGTTCACTCTGTTCAACTTCTGCATCAGTGCACAGCAGTACATTTGACCAGAAAAGGGTGGTGGACTTATGTCATTCCAGACTTTAGAGCCCTACTGGAGGAGAATATTTAAAATATATATTGAAAAATGAGACAGGGTTTAAGGGATTGATAAAATATGTTTTATTACTCCAACTGGCATAATGGAGGGGGGGAGCGTGGGGCAATTGGAACTCTGCATGTTTGTTTTGTGGCCAAAGAACAGTTTAGAGTTATACCCATACTTAGCCCAAATTTTAAAAAGATTTATCTATTTATTTTCAGTGTTGCAGAGTATGAACTAGAGTACACATATGTTGTAGTTAACTCACCACATTTTTTTAGCATGATATTCTAACCTGCTTGGCCATTAACCTGGCTGGCTACCAGGAGAATCTGCAAACTGTTGACTCATATTGCTTCCATATGTAACTTAAACCACTTTTTCCCACAGTGGAGAGAGCTTGAAGGTTAGCCGCGTTTTCTTTTCAGGGCAGGGAGCAGCATATTTTGAACTGACTCAACACATATGAGTAAAGGAAGTAAATCTAAGCTTACATTAACTTTTTGGGGTCTAATCTCATTTTTGCTGAAATCTTTGCTGGCTCTGAGTCAGGAAAGACCAAGAGGGTTTTTTGTGCTCTTCTTCCCCATGAGGTTTAGTAGTCTTCTGCGTACATAGCCTTGGCTCATCTTTTCATTTGCACATCTTTGTGAGGATGGATATTCACAGCTGCCATTACTTTCATGCCACCTAAGGATTTCGGGACAAGAGTTATTCTCTGTGTGTGGGACCTGATGTTTTGAGGATGTGACTAATTAAGTGGGAAATGACACATCTGCTGCGTACCATGTCATATTATTGAGCACCTATATGTAGGTGGAGCTTTTATGTAGTTGGAAGTCCTTTTCGTAGCTGGAGCCCATGTTTTGTGTCATGCAGCAGAGGAGGGGTGCGTGAGATTAGAACTGCTCTGCAAAGTGATACAGAATGGTACTTGGCAGTGTTGTCCCTCTGATTTTGGTGTTGAGCCAGATGGTGGCTTGGAAGTATGAAAAGCAGTATGTGGCATGGCTGCAATTCACCTACCTCACTCAGTTCTACTCTTTTTATGATCAAAAAAGAAAGTGAAGCTAATAATAAAAAATAGTCTCCCGTATTGTAACCTTTGGATATCTGTAGCCAAATGCAAGTGTTTTGCTCAGCTCAAGAGACAGGAACACATAGCTGAGCATGTATTTAAGCTTAACTATGTGAGTAGTCTGAGATCAACTGGACTGCCATGTTGAACGATAACACTTTCAGCATGTGCTTAAAACTCAAACCAGATGGATACGTGGCTTTTTTCAAAGACGAGTGGCTAACAAACTCTTCACTCCCAAATGTTTTATTCTAGTGTTTCCATGTAACATTTATGCTTGCATTGAATGTTGTTTTTCAGCTGAAAGTGCTGAAATACAGATTTCTTCACATTATGTGATTTTGGTTGTTCTGCTTTACTTTTGCAGTCCCACTGTAGCCTATACAATGACGAACGCTATGGTGGTGTCACCAGTGCCTCGCTTTGCTGGACTGCAGCTTGCAGAGACCAAACGTAGCCTTTGCTGAGAACGAGGGCTTGGAAAACAAGAGAATATGGCTTCCCCCATATTTTTTTACTCTAAGAGGCACGCTGGAGTTTAGTGCTGTATAATTCTTTAGGTATTTGGATTAACTCTGATAAAATTATAGGTGGTTGTAAGGGAGTTTATTGTGCTTATAAATTGTGGTGGGGCTCCCTGTAATTTGTTATAATTAATTCAAGAGTTCAAGGGCAAAAAATCAGGATCAGGTTGTGGCATGCCTTCCTTTCTTGCTAAAGCATGCCATTACTGGCCTTTTTATTTAAGGTTTAACTTTGTGGGTTTATTTGAATGTGGAGTATCCAAAAAGTATAATACATTCTTAACAAAAAGTAGAAGTACAGAGGATGGTCCTGTTGTGGTTGAGGGGCTCCTTTTGAAACAGAGAGAAATTGGTGGATACTGTAAAGCTGCATCTGCTGGCTAAGCCTCTCGCAGAAGGAGTGCGTGTTTGGGAAGGCTTGTGTCATGTCTGCGGGCTGTAACAAAGCCTGGGTGCATGTCCGTGCTTGTGGCCCATCAGAAATGGCAGGAGAAGAAAAACACTGGCAGAGCATTTCTTTACAGTCCAAGCTCAGTCTTTTGCTGCCAACGAGAACGCTGGGTGTGATGCTGTTATCTCATGTCTAACTGCTCAGGGATTCACCAGCTGTCCATTTAACACTGGACACAACACTTTGATACCAGGCTATATGTGAGAGGTTGTAAAGTGTATGTTGCCTTCCTAAACAGTCCCATGTCTGTTTGCAATACATATATTCTTTTCTTTTTTGAATGCTCAATTTGGCTGCAGAAATTTGACTTCGTTGACTCATTCACACCAGAAAATAAGCTTATTGCTCCTAAAATGCTCATACTTTGCATTTACATTTGAAATCTCGTGCCAGCTGTGTAAAGAATTGGTGGAGGTGGAGATCTGGAATTTTAATAAACTGTCTTTCGGGGAATGCATGCAAACGAACAACCTTTCAGTAGTAAACTGATTAAATAGAGGAGATAAACAACAACGGAGCAGTGCAAAATTCTGATTGGACTGTTTTAAGGTGTGCGCGAAGGTTTTCCTGTTCCAGTGTCCTTAACCAGGTGACTGTGTAGCTGGACCTTAACCTTTGGAAGACATTGGCGTTTGGTAGGAACTTCCCTGGTCAGATGTGGTAGCTTACCTTTCATTGTGTGCCTCATTGCAGCTCGAAGAGCAAGCCAGCCATCGAGGCTGTGTATTATTTGTCCTTACACTCACAAGCTGCATATCAGAACAAATGGAAAGTGACTGTCATTGTGAAATTAGCCTGTTTCAGCCCAATCCCCTTTCCACCCCTACAGCTATAGACTGCTGCTTTTAAAGAGAGAGACTGAGCGATGTGGAAGTAGGTGATATGAACTGTGTTTTGATCTGTCCTCATTTTTCAGTCCTACGTGTGAAAATATTAATCCTGCATTGTTCTGCCTCATTAGGAAGGGGAAAAGGACTGACACAAATCTTTCCATGTATTTCATTTATTTTATTTTTAGTTTCAGTTATGTTTTCCATCCAGGGTGTAGACAGTTGGATACTGCTTTTGCACAGAACCTCATTTCTCCATTACCTGAAGCTAACCTTGGCCTACCTTATAAGGTTGTTGTGATCAAGGAGTTCTTACCCTAGAAACTGTTATGACTGAGTTTTTACTATTATCATTGGCAGTTTGAGCTTCTGAAGGAATTTCCTTCTGCTTGTGTGACAAAGGCTCTTTCGTCATCTTCCCCTTTTTTTCTGGCAAGTCTGCTGATCTTTCTGAAGGTCTGTGACAGGGTGTGGTAGACTTGTTCTCAATAACACCCTTCCAAAAATATTACCCTTTAGTAGTGGAAGCACAGCTGTTGCTTTTTATATTCTACACACATCCCAGATAAATGGCTGTTGCCTAGTACTGCGAAACATCAGACTTTCGCTGGGAGAGAAGTTGATGAAATTCCAGAGGAACGAGCTGGAGATGTTCTGTTTATCACCACCACTGAAGTTTTGGAGATGTTCTGTTTATCAATACCATCTAAGGTTTTTACAACAGCAGAGACAAGGCTTTAGCACTGACAATGACATCATCAATGTATGTACATCTTTTTCTTAAAATGCCTTTAGATTAAGATGTGCTGATTGAATCCTTGCATCTAAAATGTGTTTCAGCATGCTGAAGCCCAGAAATCATAACACCATCTTTGCCAGTATACTGAACGTTGTATCTGAGAAGACCAGTCTTGTCTGCCTACCTGCCTTTCTTTCTTGCCGTATAAAATCCAGTCCAGTCAGTTTTGTTGTGGTATATTGAGTGACCCTCATGACATAAGCAGCATGCAGTAAGTAGTACTCTAGATTAAGACTTGGGAACAAAACCTAGATCTCCCAGATCTGTCTTGGTTGCCTGCAGAAGTTTACACAAGTGACTTCACCAGCCATGTGCCTCAGATAGTCTGTATATAAAATTAGGCTAGTGATCAACAATACTGTTTAAAGCATGTTTTCCTCAGAAAAGCAACCACTAAGAGTTAAGTGTTATTATGATTGTCTCAAGTATGTAGTAAATAAGTAAAAATAACCTTTTGGTCATTATCATTTAGTGTCTTTGATTGTCCATTGAATAGCTGAGTCATTGGCTCATCTAACTCAAAGGCTGAGGAAAAAATGAAAGACTCTACGTTTAAAATAAAAAATAGATTTTTCTTTAAAACATAGCATATAGGTATCTGTGGAATCCTGTTGTTAAATAGTATCAAAGCCAAGATCATGGGAGATTTTAAGGTCTGAGATGAACAATAGGCACATCAGTATCAAAACTAATGCTTAAAAAAATTTTAATAAATGATAAAAGACCTCTGTTCTGGAGAAACTGCTTCCCCTGTGGGCAGATTATTGCGTAAGTGTACACTGCAGCATCTCTGCTCAGAGGTATGTTACCATGCTAAGATAAACCCAAATGAGCTGAGTCGGACTGTTGTGATTCAATGAGACTTTTATTGTGTTCCTAATTTTAGAAGATCATATTTTACTCTAATTGCATTTTTTTTTTTAAATTGGAAAAGAGCTGAAGGTCTTGAGCTAAACCATTTGTGGGCCAATCTGTTTCTCCTTTGAGTCTTAAAGACTTCTTATTTTGGATATATGAAACAGTAAAGCAGCTCTCTCTGTCTGCAGAGAAGAAGTTAAACTACATAGCTATGCAGTTAACCAATAGATAGGCTTGATGCCAAAAAGGTACCTAATGAGTTATAAAATTCAGTCATGCCAGTAATTGCATCATTAGAAATTATTTTAAAGGAATTGTACCTCTTGGGTAACTAATACAAATTTTGTAATGCTATATGTATTTTCAGATACACTGAAGGTAAATATTTATTGGTATTGAAATTGTAATGTATGTATTCATACTGGCTTAAAACTTCCAGAACAACATACTAACTGATTAAAAAAAAAACAAGTTTTTTGAAAGTGTTTCCTGCTGCACTAGAGATAATTTGTATATTGCACATCCTTCCTGTCCCTGGTGTATGAAGAAGGAAAGTAAAACCAGGGAAAAACAACAAAAATCCAGTCTGATCACAGTACAGCATTCAAACAGTATTAATCCTTATTTATCTCGATCCTGTCACCTTTTTGTATCAACCTATAGATCTATGTATGTGTATGAAATATATATTTAGATTGTAATTCTCCAGGGCAATAAGCATTTTTTGTTCTGTTCTTGTACATTTCCTAGCAGAGTTGGATGCTGCTTGATTACTAAGACTACTGAGTCTGATAATATTTTGTAATTATTAATGAAGGATTTGCCTTGTGGTTCTCCGTGGAAGTCACTAGTAGGCAAATTGTGAAGATGCAGTGCCCCAGTGCAATTACTCTAATCCATATTCTTACTTTTGTAAACCATCCTTTAATTTCTCTACAAAGATCTCGCTTCCAATGTTGATCAGTCTGGGTTCTGCGTGGCTTGTGTTACCTGAAACATTGGTTGTCGAAGAGAACAGAAATAGTGAAATCGAGTTATTTTCTGCATATATAAAACAGCAACGGAGGTTATACGTTGCCTAGGCAGTGGTGATGGAAGGGTACAGTAAATTCAGTGACACTATACAAACACCCACATTCTTTTTTGAAGTGACAGGAGAACAAACACGAATCCTGAGCTTGGGAGGTCTATACAGAATTGTATGGACAAATGGAGTTTCTCTGCATTTACACAGCTGTAGCAGAGTCTGAATCAGGGTGTTGCAATTAAATTCTAAACCAGTACCCTTATCTCCTGCTTACTAATACTATCTGGGTTTTTTTTCCTCGGCTGTAGTATGGATTGCTAAAATGCGGATGTTGATTCTGGAGTTCAGATGTCTCATAATTGTCCAGTTGCAGCTTATTTACTTTATAAAAAGTAAAAAGTGCTTTTTTATGCAATAGATGCAAATATACTTTTAATGTTTTCTGTGTTGGATAGAGTTGTGGGAAATGATATCCTTATAATTATGGCATTGTTCAGACTTGTTGTCCACTCCCATTCCCCTTGGAATTAGCTACAGGCTGGCAAACTGTAGTAGCCTTTATTATATTGAATACACAATGGCTCTGCTAAAAATGTTTAACCCAAAATAAGCAAAGAAGTTGAGAAATTTCAGCCTTCAACCCGCTTGGCTATGGTGATCTCTCTTCTGCCGTGCACTCCCGTAGTATGCCAGGCTGGCTCTGTGATTAAAGCTTTGTAAGTCTTTGTCATGAATTTCTTGCCTTTTCTTATTTGAGGGTACAGATTGCAAACTTTGCTTTTGTTCAGTTTCCATATGCTTTCCCAACTAAACCACCTAATAGGAGGCCTATGGAATGCATGTTTTTATCTGCTGTTCTGGAACAACTTTATTTAGTGAATCTATAGCTGAATCATTTTTAAAATGTTTGATTTCCCTCAAATTATAGATCTACTTTTGCAATCCAAGCGAACAAAGAGCAGTCTCAGCTAGCACAGTGACATAATAACAGCATTTAACGCAATTTCGGATGGAGGAGCCTCAAATCCTTGACAGAATATGGGCCAATTTCTCTTCTCTGTTGGCTGGGCAGAGAGCCTGACCACAGTTTTGAGGCATGGCTGAGCCATGAATCTGTGGCTGGTAGAGCTATTAGAGCCTTCTGGCAGAGCTTCCTCCAGGGTATGCTCCTCCTCTTCCTCGACAGTGGAATTAGCCACTCCAGTTCATGGCTTGTGAAAGGAGATGTCCCAGTTTGTGCCTCATGCAGCAACAATGAAAGGAGATGTCGGGGAGCGCCTTAGGTGGGTGACCCTTGTCGTTTGTTAGTCCAGGGGTAAAGGTGAAGCTGGTACAGACCGTAGGTTTCTGCCTCAGTCTTCCTCAGTTTATCTTGGCACTTCTGTTGAAAAAGGTGTCAGGGCTGTAGCAGGTGATTGCTTTTCAACGCGTTTGTCTGTGAAAGGTGACAACTTTCTCTGTGAGATTTTTCCTGATGGATACACTAGTTAATGTCAGAGAGCTAATAATATCTGTCTTTTAAACTCTTGCTACATGTCAGTCTACAATATATAATAAATCCTAAACTTTTATTCTGCTACAGTGTTAGTAAATGCAGTGCTGTACCATACTGTTGTAGAACATTCCTATTAAGATTTTTAAATGTTACCTGTTTCTGACAATCAGGGTGAAACACCTGTAAGTGGGCATCTTTCTCGTAAAGTGGGTGCTAACTGCTTTCTTAAAACAATTTTTCTGAGTATTGGCAACTAAAATTGCAACTAAAACCCCACATGACTATTTCTTTTGAAAGTTGTGATCGTAATATTTGATACTACAGTAACTGCATTGACATCGTATTTTTGATGGTGCTTACCTAAATAATCCTTTCTGTGGTTCATCTATATAGTTTTGTGAGCTCTGTGTTTGAAATCACGGCTCCACTAAAGCTGGTGGCACTCTTGATTTGATTGAGCTAGGATGTCACTATAAGACTTTTACATCGTTTTGACTTTCATGTAGTCTCTTAACTTTGCATTTGTTTTAACACTAGCTCTAGCTTTCTGGCAGATGTGGATTTTACTTCTGTTAGACTAGAATATGTACCTCGTGCGTGTATACGTAGCATTGACATAAATAGCCTGCTTTGGGGATTATGAAGACCATATTCAGCAAGCACTCATTCAGCTGCATACTTGAGAAAGCAGCTTATGTCAAGCTTGTATGAAAGCGTGCATATTTTCAGAGTTGGGATTTAGTCATTGCAAAGAAGTGGAAACAAGCTGCTTTGTCTCCTGGACTGAGCAAGTGTGAAACCTGGGGCTGAAGCACAGGGCTCCAGTTAAGAAGCTGTATGCTTTTTTACACTGCCTCCCTCAATCAAATTTCAAAATCCCCTGAAGTTTTAATCTTCGTTAGGCTATGTGAAAGCCAAATCTAAGCATTTCAAATGAGATCACATTTTTCCTGTTTGAAAATATGCTTTTGCCTTTTGTAGGGGAGAGAGGGGAGGAGGAAGCCTATAACCATTAACCTGACAATTACCTTTTAAGCACATGTAAAAATTGTGAACTCTGAAGGAAACTTCTCAGATGTGAAGAACATGTACAGAGGCCTTCCCTGAGAGGGTTTCTCTGCCCCGCAGTGCTAGTAGCCTTTGAGCACCCTGCTGCCTTGAGAGTATGGGTCCGGTTTAGAGCATTGGTGCTGTCTATTAGCAAGTTACTGCATCTCGCATCGCTGACAGAAGAGTTAACTGAAGGAAAATGTAAAATGCTGCCTTTAATCAGTAGCCCTCAAAGCATGCTTGGGTTATGCTAGTTTTCAAGCACATAGGTATTTTCTAATGCCTCCACACAGAATGAAATGGTAACATTTTTGAGTCTATTTAAGGCAGCACAGTCCCTGTAACATGGGTGATGTTACAGTGGTTCTGTTTTCCAAGAAGGAAAGGTTAATTCCATTGGTACTGTGAAGGTGACTTGACTTACACACACACACATACACACACGTCTGAAATCATTAAAAAAGACCAGAACAGTTTCTTTGCTATCCCCAAAGGTTCAAAGGTAAGGTCAGATGTGTTGTACTGATTGCAGCCAAGCCCAGTTAGGAGGGTACTGTCCCTGAGTCCTTCTGACTGCTCTTTGCTGTCTGCCTTGCAGAGGCTGCAGTCTCTGAGACTGGCTAGCATGCTTGTATACCTTTTCAAACCCAATTTATCTAAAGCAATTGTTTTTTAAAGCCATGCTGTTTTGAGGGGATGCCCTTTGTGCTAGGGCGGGGAGCAGGCATGCAGCTGGAGGGAGCAGTGACCTCCCAACCTGGTTCAGCTGGAGCCAGACCCGCATGTCTGGTCACAGCCTGAGAAACCCTCCTCTTGGTTTTTGGGGTTTCCTAACTCAGGTCACCCAGGCGCATCCGTTCCTATCAGCAGGTCTGGGGTTGGGTGCATGAGGGTGAGTGCACACGTGGACTGTGGCTACGCTGGTACAGTACCTCCGCCTTTGGGCTCAGACCTGATGAGTTGTTGCACGCTGGCTGAGAAGAAATGGTGTTTTGTCTCGGCTGAGACAGGTTACGGATGTGTGCACCAAAATTTTAAGCTGATGGACGTGAGATCATTATATTGCTGTAACTTAACTGTATTTGTTTATTGGCACATCAGTGGCCAATATGGTGTCCTTGAAATTGTGGCTGCAATTCCTTCAGCTGCCTGTCTTGCCCCTGCCTGGTTTTACTGCCCATGCCACAGATTACTTGAGAGAACATGCATTGCTACCTGCAGAGTAAAACGTTGTGGCCTCTTAATGAAGCGGTCTCCACTGGGCTTTAACCTGACATGCCGGAGGGACTGGTACATACCCGGCTGCTTTGGCCAGCTCTGCTGTGGGTCTGGTCCAGTTCAGTGGATGGAAGGGATGCACAGATGGGGACAGCAACTTGTTCAGCCATTTGTGGAAGGCTACTTGTTTGTCCATCTACTTTGTTGCAAATGTAAGGTGAAACACGTGAGTTCTGTCGCTGTGGTTAAAGCTAACATAGTTTGTCTTGTGATTAGTCACTGCATATCAGCAAGTGCATGATATTAGAAGCTGGCTTAGCTTGATTTCTGTGTCTAAGTCATCCTTACAGATGAGAGATGCCAATGTAAAACACTTTTATATGGGCCATAGTTAAAGTTATGTCAGTAGACCAAAACATATTGCTAAAATTCTGTTTCTTCTATCAAAATGGTGACATCTGGAGCAAAAACAACAGAATAGCCTCTCTTTGTTTGGGTGATTGCATGGTCTTTCAGTAACCTCTACGAAATTTATGGAGGACGTAATCCCAGCAGACGTTCCTCTTCTATGTGATCTAGGGAACACAAATTAGAACTTCTTATTTTCCTTTTCATCTACCTGGAAGCATTGCACATGTAGGGATCATATTGAATTTTTTTGGTAATGTGGAACTTCTGAAGCCAGGCACAGACTGCTGTTTAACAGCCTGGCCTGTTTGTGGGCAGCTTTTCTTGCTTTCAGCAGTCTTTTGTTCTGTAGAAAATGTACAAGCATATAGATGTTCTAATTTGTACGCTTTTTTGTTTGCAGATATCAGTATTACCTACAAGTGAAAAAGGATGTTCTTGATGGCCGATTACTTTCTTCTTTGGAGCAGGGAATTCGACTAGCTGGTTTGGCAGTGCAAGGTAAGATGACATGACCCGATAGCCCTTTTCCAACACTGGCCTTTTTTGTTTGTTCTGTATGTTGACTGGGCACTAACTAAAGCATTGTCTGACTCCTACTCCCAACAGCTGGGTTTTCTGTTGATTTAAAAGTGCATAGGTGGAACACTCACACCCTTGGGAAGGGAGTGGTGGACCACATCACAGTGTTCCACTTTCCTATATCTAGAATCCATGTTAGTGAATCTGAACAAAACTCCAGTTCTTCCAACCCCAACCTCGGAGTACTTTGCAGTAATGAATTTGCTTCACGTTCTCTGGTTTGAAATGCAATTACATCAAAGAGCATAGCAGCAGCTTTAATTTTGCCTTTAATTAAAAACTCGTTTTGCTGTATAGTGCTATCTGGAGTAGGCAGGAAAACATAATAATTATGGTCATGTGAGTTATAAATTCATAATAAACTGCTTCTTACAATGTGATTTTTATTCTAAGCCTCCTAAGGACATCAGTACAAGTGAGATCATATAACGTATATGGGCAGAGAAGGAAGCCCTGTATTTGGAGAAAGTATGTTTGTCATCCATGACTGACTATGAGAATCTAAGGTAGAGTTTCAGAAATCATGCTCTGGGCATGTCTTCTGATGAGAGGGAAGGCAGAAGTATATATATAAATAGCAAACATGAAGATCTGATTCTTGAATATTAAAGGTTAAGTGGAGAGTAATGCTAATATGATCTTACTTAGGGCAGTAGAAATTCCCTTTCAGTATCCTATTTCTTGGTTAGAAATTGTAGAAAAAAATGTTTCCTGTTGAATCTTAAAATGTTTTATTAATAAAGGAAAATACATGTATAAGATTCCATACTGAATCTTGCACTTTAAGTAAATGAAGTTTTTCCAGTCTGTGAGTTAGGGCTAAATAGATACTGAATATGTTTCACTGGTCCTGTGTTTTCAGAGCTTTTTGCTAACTTTGAGAGTGAGTCACTCTTTGAAATCAGTTTGAAGTAATCACTTTTATTCTGTATTTTCTACATAATCTATTATATATCAGAATGCTGCACCTAACCTTGTTCACTTTATTTTCTGACCTTGTATTACTCCCTTTGTCCTTCGCATGTGATGCAACCAAAGATATTTGAAATACTTACATCTTTTAAACTTACAGACTGTTTCATGTTCATTTTCATTTCTTTCTGTTTATGTTCAAACATAACTCTGAGGTGAAAACAAAATGAAACTGCATTTTTGGCATGCTGCAATAGGTGAAATTGTCTAGAAGCTCATATGATTTACGGTGGGAATTTCCAGCTTCTATATGAAGATCTTGTAGATGGCGTTTGATCCAGTTCAATTAATATAAAATAAAAACCTCCTGGCAAGATACTCTTTTGATATAAGCAGTAGTGTATTTAACTGCTAGATAAATATAGGCTTTGTTTTGGTTTTTTAACATAGTTTAGCCTTTAGGAAGCATTTTCAAAACTCCATGGTTTCAAGGACATTTAGACAAGAATCCTCAGCCCGACATAGGAGTGGATGTGAACGTGGAGAAGAGTAGCTCTGAAAGAGATGTAGAAGAAGTAGAAAAGCAAGTAGAAAAGTGTGGGCCAGTCAACTAAGCTGAAACAGTGCCTGTACTGTTATATTGGCTGCATAAGGAGGAGACTTTATTTTGTGTGTGTCCCCCCCCAAACCATGTTGGTTGTTGACAATTCATTTTTAACAGAATTGGCTAGTAGATTTTTACCTGCTAAGCTGTAAAATCTAGCATCTTTTGTTCAGTTGTGTAGAATTGTAGTGGAGGTGGGTTAAGTTGTTTGGTTTTGTCTGGTCAAGGTTGGGAACGTTGGAGAAGCAAAAGCGTGTACGGTTTTTAAAGAGGCTGAGCAATCCCAGCCTGGTTAGATGGTGGTATTAGTTCATGAAGGCTACAGAAGAAGAAACTCTTGCACTCCTCTTGGTTAAGCACTGCAAATGGTCATAATATTAGGGATCGAAAGAGAGAAATTACTTGTTTGATCTCTGGTAATAACACTGTTTTTTTCAGACCTCCAAGTTAAAAGCTGAAGTACAAGCAGAAATCTTTGTGTTGGGTTGTGGCTTCAGAGAGAACTCGCCCACTTGAAATTAAGCATCTGTGCAAAGGTCGAGTGTGGTCTTAACATGTGTGGAAAGTGCTAAAATGAGTAATTGTGTTGTTTTTTCCAGCGGATTTTGGAGACTATAATCATTTTGAATCTCATGACTTCCTCCGAGAGTATGTCTTGTTCCCTATGGTGAGTTCCTTATCCTCCGCTTCTGTGGTTTTTTATGAATAATTTCTCCATGCTGGAGAGATGGCTTTGCTGATAACAGAGTAAAAGCACTAGTGCTGAGCTATTAATGGTGGAAATAAACTTTGCTCCCCAAAACCGTCAATAAACTTAATTGTATCTGAAAGAATATGGAAATTTAGCCCTTTTTCCATTCCTGTTAAGCCTTCACTAGGAATAGGTGTAAACAAAAGAAATGTACTTCTTTCAATCAAAATAGAATTTACAGCTATTTAAAAAGGTACTTATTAGCATTTCTACAGTATTAGTAACATGGCATAGCAAGGGGATATGAGGGCTGCTGATGTAGTAAATGTTATGTCACAGGACAAATCAGGCAGCCTTTCCTCAAGAGAATGTGAATTTACATCAACTGACTGTTAGGCTGAAGCGAAGCATGAATCCGATCTTCACAAAATGTTCTCCAGGGACTGTGCTGCAAATTTGTTTTAAATTTACATTGGAAACTAGCAAATAATTTGAATGCTGAGGGAAGTGCTTTGGGTCACTAACAATGTTAGAAACTCTGTTGACAAATACCAAGCACTTGCAATCCATGACATTGAGCCTCTCTGGGAGGATGGATTCCGGGGGCGGGAGGGAAGCCTACTGACGTTAAGGCCAGCTTTATCTTAAAAGAACAAGTCCATCAGCACAAGTCTTGAGTGTAAGCTTGTATCTTGGAATTCTTTCTAACTGGAAAAAAAATTTGGAAGTGGGGCGGGGTTCCCATGCCCGGAGTGTAGCTGCCTAGAAGTTAAGGCATCTGGTTTCCCTCTGCAATTAGTGGAGTGGTAGAGGGAGAATGATTCATCTCACTGTAATTTGAAGGCTGGAGAAAGGCACTTCCAGAAGTATTTTATCCCATTTACCGGCACTCTTTGCACAGGAACTGCAGCGGATAGTCCATTCTCAAGTCCAAAAAGCTGACAGCTGTGCAGTGTCTTGAAGTGAAAGTGCAATTTTGAGCTGGTAGGCAGAGTTCGATACTACCTGAAAAACAGAGCCAGCAGGAGGAAGGGGAATTAATGAATGTACAGACATCTGAATATGCCTTGTATAGCTAGAATGTGGCTTCAGTATTCACCTTTCACTAAGAAATTTCTGTTAGTCTGACTAGCAGACCAGAATTTCTCTGGTAGGCTGTCTTTATTGATAAATAATTGACTATCTTGTGTATAGTTAATGGCTTATGAATTTGTGTATGATAGCCTAAATGGGAAAGAAAATGGCTACATATATAGACAGAGAAATGTGTCATCAAGTTGTCACCGTAAATTACTGAACTTCTGCAAAGTTCTTTTAATTAATACTGATATGATTATTTAGAAAAAAATGAAGGAGAGGGCTTAGGCCTCTAGATGAGCTTTCACATGGTTAATTTCTATGTGGTTCAGTAGTTTAGTCTTTGGGCCCATCTCCTAGAACCTCCGTTTTTGAGTCAGCTGCCTACATGGTGTTGTGGTCAGCTCTCTTCTATTTTGCATGTGCTCACTTTGTGGTATCTTGCCTTTCATCCATGCTACTATTGCTATATTTAACAAAATCAGCAAAGTGTCTGCTTCATGCAGTCTTCAGATGCCTACTCTTAAATCAGTGTTTCTCTAGACATTGCTCTTCAGGGGAGGAGTGGATAATGTAATAGTAAATATTTCACTGCAAGTTCAGTGACAGTTGTGAAGTGCTGCAGATACAAACTAGTCCTGAAGCAAGTGGGAGGATTTGAGTGAATATGGGGCATAGACAGAGCCTCCAACAAGAATGTTGCTATAAATTCATTAGTGAAGTGATCTGGTGGATGAGGGAGGGGCAGCTATATTTGTACTGTTTGATCTTGTGAGGCTACAGTGTGTGTCGGATGGCATTTCTTCAGCAGGGAAAAGAACAAAGTTATGTACACGGTACACCCCACAGGTGTGTAGCTGTGCATAGGCATGTACCATGCCATTTTTCATTAGCACGCTACCACTTTCACATTTTTTTGTGGCAGAAGCAAATATTGGAGGGAGGGCCCCATTGAGCAAGAAACAGGCAGTGTATTTAAGTACATTACACGCAGCCTTGAGGCTTTTTTACATAAAAATAAGAACTTTGAGGTTTTGCAAGAAAGTTTTTCAGCTTCCTTTTTTTTATTTGCCTTGAATTTATGAGCAGACTTCCTCTATTAACTTGCTCCCAATTATTTCAGCGTTGTTTCTACCACACATTATTAAATTTGCAAAAGATAAAAATTTCTGTTGAGAACTGTGTTGCAAGCATAAAGTACATTGTATTACATATTTGAAGAGGTAGCATAACTTTGAATCGCTTTTAACATGGCGAAGGGAGAACCTGTAGGTTACAGGACAGAAAATAACCATGACTTTGTTTTCCATGGTCTATGCATTATTTTGGACTGTTTTAAAAGGTATATATTAATTTGTTGACTTGCAAGTGTATTTAAATACTTGTTTGGTTCTTATCTAGGAAAAGATCCCTTATCTGTGCTTTATTCTCTGTTCTCTATTTTAGAATAATAAGCACCTTACCCCTATTTTTAACGGTATCTTTTTAATCTCCGCCCCAAAAAGATATAAAAACTCAGACCCTCGTCTTCTCCTTGCACATTTTCGGCATCACGTGCTCTGAATTTTCAATGCAGTTGGTGACAGGTTCTCTCTTTGTAACTACCTGGAAGAGTGTGAATAGGAAACTATCCTGAAACATCTACCCTCATAATTCCTGTCTGCATTTTGTCATCTCTCTGATGACTACATTTCAATGCTGCTGTGTGTTTTTACAGGATTGGACCCAGGATGAAGCTGTCTTGGAGGAGCTGACTCAGAAGGTCGCTCAGGAGCACCGAACTCACAGGTGAGCTTGATATTCGGATTATTTTTTTTATTGTCATCATCCTCCTAGGACTTCCCTTCCTCCCCATGCTTTTCTGGCAAGGGTAAACCAGCCTGTCTTCGTGTTACTATTATGCTACGTTTTGCTGGATTTTTAATTAGTCTGTCACAAAAGATGATCTGCCTCTTGTGAACACAAAATGGCCAATGAACTTAATCCCAAATAAACAAGCATTTTCACCATAAAGTTTAATAAGCATGTGTAAAACTACTTGTGCTATTTAGTAGACTCCTTCCTCTTCTTGATTTCATTTAAATCTTGATGGTGAAAGACCCTGCGACTTGATAGAGGATGGTCTGAGGGTTTTCTGTCATTCAGGGGAGGGGGGGATACACACGCTCTCGATGCAATGCAAATGAAAATAACAGGAGTTGAATTTGAAATCTAGTTATGGAAAAGATACAATATGCTGTCAGTAGTTAATGAGCTAGGAGTGTACGTATTAGTGCTTCAGTACAAATACCTTCATTGTAAGCAGGCTTCTTTCGGGTCATCTGGGTGTATTGGTGGTGAAAGTGTTCAAAGCTCTAGAGTGCTGTTCTTGGAAAATGGCAGTGCCTGTATGTTGCTGGAAATAATGTTTTGTGTTATATTATGAACTTACTTTTAAAGCTTTATTACATGAAATTCAATAGGAATATTACGCAAAGGGTGCAGCACACCCCAATGTATGACAGAAAGTGGTTGTGAAGGGACAAATATCGATCTCTGAATCTGAGGCCATTCTCAGGCGGAGTTCCAGTGTAAGCTTGGGTCTTTGATGCAACCAAAGGGTGAGCTTCCAAAGGGTGAGCTTCCAAGCTGGCCATGCTCTGGCCTGGTTCTGTTCTCTCTCTGCCATGGGCTGCTTATGTCATCTTGGTTAACTCACAGACTTGAAAGGAAAGATTTCCTGCCCCTGCTGTTCTCTTTAGTGCTATTTCTGCAACACAAAGAACAAGTACTTACCCTCACTTCAGCAGGTAGATCACATTCCGCCTCCTTGCTCTCCCTCTTTGAAGTATTTGTCTGGTTCCTATATTTCTGTTTGTAAGCTTTGGTAAGGAGGAGCAAAGAGGAGAAACACTAATGGTGGCCTTCTTTTGGAGCAACCTGCAATCTATTCTGACCTGCTTTTGAGAACTGAAATCTGTCTGAATTCCTGAGCTGTGACAGCAGCATGTGTAGACACGTGTGTAGAAGTTTTCAGGTGGTTTGTTCTCTATTATGAAAGAGAATCTGCTCAACATTTGATTTAGCGCCTGTGTTTTTGAACAGCCAACATGAAAATGTAGGTCTTCCCTTTTAAGTCATTTTAAGCAACTTCAGTGGAATTGTATACTGTTTATGCAAATTTCAATCCCTAAGGCTCAAATTGGCCATCCAGAACTAGACACAACCTGATGCAATGGCCTGATGTTTTAATAAAGCCTGGAAAATATTTGATGTGCGCAGAAGAAACCGAGTAATATGATCAGTTCAGTTTGTTCCTCCTGTAATAGGAACTGTACTTTGTACCTTACCTTAGCAACGTTTAGTAAAATTCCTCTCCTTGCTGATTACGATCCTAATGTTGAAAGTTAGTTTTGTGTTGTGCATTTCTAGGCAGCATCTCCAAAGTGTCTTCTAAAGTGGTTTGTGAGTATCCCATTTTTTCACTACTATTTTTTGCGTGTATATAATATTGAACCATTTGCTGCCTTTTGTTGCTCCAATTGCAGTGGCATTCCAGCAGCAGAAGCTGAGCTAATGTACATCAATGAAGTGGAACGCCTTGATGGGTTTGGACAGGAAATTTTCCCGGTGAAGGTATGTTAGTGTATATTATAAAAGAACCTTTGAATCAAATGACGCAGGAGTTTGCAGCGACCTTTGGTACACGTGCAAGTCGTGTTTGTCCAAGAGACCCAGGACTTGTTTCACTGTTCTGGAGGGTGAAAAGACTGCTAATAGTTTGAATGGACATTGGAGCATGAGGGTATCTTAGGCTTGTAGTGTTACTTTTCCACCAAAATCCTTTTCACAGAAGAGGTTGCTACGTGCTAGGGCCTGCTCACTTGGGAAGCAGAGATGCTCCTTGCTTTTCTTTGAGTGCTGTCTGAGGGAGAGTGGCTGGGGCAAATGAACCTCAGCTCTCGTGGTCTTTAACAGAATAGGAAAATAAGACCTTTTCATGTTTTTCTAGTTGCTATTTACCAAACATTAACTTTACGTTTTCTCAGTTTCTTACATGTGCATGCAGGTCCTCCACACATTTAAAATTGGGGGGAGGTTTCAAGGTTTATTTTGCATTTGTAGTCACTTCCCTTCGCTGGAAGCCCTTTTCTACCATGGACAGTCTGCCTGGCCTTATGGAGCACATGCCACCATGATAAAGTTGTGCTGAGAAACTGAGAACTGCTGTTACCAACATGACCTGTTTCTCTTTGGTAACCAACCCAGCCACCGTAAGCAGTGGACTGGTAGCTGTTTTTCTGCTAGTTAAAATTGACTTGTAATTTAAAAACAAACTAAACAAACAAAACCCCACACCAAACAAAAAAGCTTTTTGCTGAAGTCCAAATTGATCCTTTGGCCAATCTCAAAATTGATCTGAAAGGGAGGAGTTGAATGGCAAAAATACCCGTACCCAACAACAAAAATTAAGGAGTGTTTATTGCCAATGAAAGAGATCAATTTTATCCTCAAATTAATTCAGATTAATGCTGCATTCTGCTGCAAACAATTTCTGTGTGGGAATTGTCATTAGGTATTATTGCATATCAGTAATAGAAGTATGAACAGTGGACTGGGTGCTCTCAAAATTGCAGGAAGATGTTACCCTTGTATAAAAGAGCACCGTGCTGGCCTTGTAGACAAATAGAATTGCATTCAAAGGGAAAAACAAAAGATTTCTTTTGTTCCCGTTAGAAAATGCTATTAGAAATATGTTTCTCTTTCCTTCTATATACATAATTGTGCATATACACACACACACACGTGTACATGTGTACAAATACATTTTCCCCAACATTTTCCCAATCTCTTTGCCTTCTGAAGCTGCCTCTGAGACAAGGCAGAGAAATGTGCAGTCCTTCAATCAGACTAAACTGAAGACTGTCGGGCATAGGACTTCTGCTGACTTGTAGTATATGTGGAAGGACACTGGTGTATGTGGCACTGAGAGTCAGTGCACTGGCTGGGGCTTGAAAATGGGCATCCACCATTTGTTTGCAAAAGGCCTAACACTTAGTGGTTAGTAGTTAAACAGGTGCAGATACTCCATTGTTGCCCTCTGGGGATGAAGTACAGCAAGGCCAGGAGAGCAGCTCTAATTTGGTCTATTCAAATGCAGGGACACCTGATGGTTTCTGGAATTTGGTCTTCCCTAGTGCATTAACTTCTCTCATATCATTTCTTCTAGCAGTTCATTTTAACCACACTCTTTGTGTTAGCATGTTCTTTATTCACCACTTTAAAGTGCAAATCAGTTACTATATATGCAGCTGAGGGGGAGTTGTTTTTGTTGATAAATGTAGAAAAAGCATTAAGCTTTTGTAGCAAAAAAGTAAAAGCATTTTTAAGAAAACAACTGATTGCAAAATGGAACAGGAGCATGTGGTTTTCAAACAGGAGCCTGCAAGGAGACATGGGTAGGCACAAAAATAACAGAACTTCTGAAAAACAGTGCAAGAACAGTGGACATTGTGGTGCATGCAGATGTATAACCCAATAACTGAAAGACAATGGAGGATGTATCTGTACAGAGATACAAGTACTTTCTAGAGTAACATGTGGTGAACTTCTGCATGGAGTACTTAAAGGAGGAACTGTGAAGGATATAGCTTTTGAGAGGGATTCCATCTCCAGGTGTGGTTTTCTGAAATCTCAACGTGTTTTAACAGGTGACTGGAGAAATGCTGTGAATGTGAGAGAGGACTATTGCTTTCGGTAGTCGTGTGGTCTCTGGATAGCTGTAATCACAATGATAGGGAATGTGGGGTATTAAACAATGAATGCCAGTTTGTGGTGTGCGTGTTGTTTGATGGAGGAGAACCCTGGGCTCGCTTAGGCTTCATCGGTTCTCACTGATCAACAGAACGAATCCAGTTAAGTGCTAACTGCTTTGAAATAACGAAAATCAGAGTCTGATCAAACAGCAAAATATAAATTAGTCAAGGGTTAGTCCTGCATTCGTCCTGAAGAAGGGCTGCTGTTTCATAGTTCATATGCATGTCTTAGCCAGTTTCTTTAATAAACTAAATATATATCCTTTCTCTGCAGGATAATCATGGAAATGACATACACCTCGGTATTTTCTTCATGGGAATCTTCATAAAAAACAGAATTGGAAGGAAAACTGTCATATACAGGTAAAAACTAGGGCCTTCCGCATTTAAAGCAAGTTTCTTTTCAGAGCTCCATGTGTGGTGGTTTCTCCTTAATTACATATGTGACTTCAGTAGTGCCAGTCCTCTAAGTAGCATTCACCTAGCTTTTTTCAGGATTGGCCCCTTGGTGTGAGAGATGTGATAAAGAATAATTGTGAATGGGTTTGACAGCAAGAAAAACATAGTTGTCTGTCGTGTATCTTGTACTTAAAAGGCTTTCATCCCTTTTCTTTTCTTGCTTTATGTCTGCTTCTGTGATGCTTCTTGAATGCAAATCTGTTAAACCTCATGGTTGGCAGCCTAGGCACTCAAATTCTGAAAATCTGGTTGCTGTATTTAGGCGCCCCACTGAAAAAGAGCGGAACTTTCTCATTCTGTAATTTTGAAAATCCTGGCTGTGTCACTTGTTTATTTGTTACGCTGTTTATTTTGGTTATTAAGAATCACTTAAGCCTTTCCATTAACGTTCTTTTGTGGGTTTTGTTTCTACTTATAAAAGTTTGTTCTGTGTGAAAACGTTGCTAGAAGTCCCCATGATTCCAGGGAGGCTAGGGTTGCACTCATTCCTTTTTGCTACTGTTCTGGTGGGTATTTCCATTACTGTCAGTCAGTGTTAATGTGAAGTGTATTTGTATTAGTCCCTGTTTGTGCAGCTAAAAAATTGTGTTCTGTGAGGAGCACGAATTTTTAGTCAGTAGCTAACGTTTGTATCAAACCTAAGGTGGGATGTTGGGGTTTTTTGCCTTCAAAGGGCTTTCAGTGGTCATCTTCAAAAATGTTAGGGCTTCCTTTTTTTTCCACACAGCTGATGTTTTGCATATTTAATTTTGAGAAGAACTTAGATAATCCTTCAGCTGTGTCAGGTGACAAAAGCAAGAAGTTTCTTTACATATAGAAGTGATAGTTGGTGCTGGGATCCCTACTTGTTGGAAATACGCACTTCAAGTATCCTGCCATGACATGAAGAGGAATGCATGCTGCAAACAGAACAAACAAGTCCTTTCCATCCCCATGGATAGCATGCAATGTACGCAAATGTCTGTCAGCTATTTGTAAGAAGATTATAACTCTGATCTTGGGTAACCTGACAATTACTTGAAAAAGAAGACTGCAAACATAAAACCAGAGTATTAACATGGTATGCATAGCCTACATAACCATGTTGTCAACTTAACCTTCTTTAGGGAGAATTGGCACTGGAGGAAAGTTGGAAACAGCATTTGAAGAGGAATGGCACTATTAAAAACAAAAACCAAAACTTCCTATTATATGTGGCTAAAATAAATCAGTTAAAAAATGCCACAGTTCACTATAATGTTTATCATTAATGTATTTTCAGTGTATCTTCTATTGTGAGTTTTTAAACTGGTGTTTTTAAGAGAGCTTTTAACTCCCCTGCTTTGGGTTAAGAGCTGACTATCTCTTTCTTCTTTAATCAGAGCATGACTTATTTTCCTGACCGTGTTCCTTCACCAAACAGCTACTGAAAAGCTTTCCCATAAAATGAGTCTACTGTTGACTAAGGGATTCTTAATGTGTTTGTGAAATGTTTGAATGTATGTGCTGGCAAACTACCGCATTTTTTTACTCTACAGGTGGAATGACATTGGGAATATAGCACATAACAAGTCTTCAATTGTTCTAGAGTTGATCAACAAAGAAGAGAATGTGCTCTTTCACACAGTAAGAAAAAGATCTAATCAGTGTCATCAAGAAAACCCCTTATATAAAAAATAAACCTTTAAAATTCCACTTTCCCAAAGGGGCTCACTCACCATAAGCCCTGCCCCGCCAAAGTTCACATTTTGCTTTATGCAGAGAGTGAAACTAACTTTGTTTAGCTACCAATATTTGTATTCTCTTCCAAGCATCCTAAAGTGTACTATGCTGGGAAGTCTGCAAAAAACTGAAGTGCTTGTTGGATGGAACATCCACAGTGCCACACTATCTTTTGTGCTGGCATAAATAAAGCAGCATAAGCAGTTGTAGAAACTGGACATGAGCTACCATGCGTGCATATACTGGAATTCAGAGGGCTGCAGTGCTGTTCTGTGCTATTTATGATCGCTCCACATGTCTCTGAGCCAAGCCCAGCATAGAAACTGGACCAGCAAGCTTGAGCCTTTTCTTGTTGTTGTTGTTGTCCCTCCTCCCCTCCCACTGTGACTTAGCAGTGAAGTGGCAGCATGTAAAGGCATGCCACTGTATTTCAGTAATTCAGTGCCTTGAGTGCTCTTGAGGGCACTAGACATGTTCTTGGCAGCCAGATTCTGTATATGATGGGCCTTACAAAACGTAATGCAATTGGATTTTTAAAATTCTTCTCTGTTACATCTTGGTAAGAGTAAAAAAATGAATGATTACTCCCCCCCCTGTTCCTTTTTGTGTTTAAAGGATGATCTTGAAAATGCCAAATATATTTCACGGCTGTTTGCAGCAAGACACAAGTTTTACAAACAGAACAAAATCTGCACGGAGTGAGTAGTCTTTCTTCAGAGTTGTATTCTGACACCCTGCTTTGGAATTGCTTTGAGTTTTGGCGTGTCTGGTTTTGTTTGTTTTTTCTAGTCACTTGTGTCAGTTATTCTTTTCCCCTTTCCCTTTTTTTCTTGTTTTGTTTTAACCACCAGCAAGAACAGACAATTAAGAATGAAATTTCATTCTGAGCCTTGTGAGGCTTGATGCTCCCCAAGCAGCCAAATTTGACAGAGTGTCTTATATTGAAGCCCTTGGTCTCTGCCGTTCATAACCCAGAGTGTTAGTATAAACTGTAGTGAAAGCTGACATATGTTAACATGCCAAAATGTGAACTGCAGTAGCATTTTGAAGATGCACTACCCATCTAGCAGCTCAGGTCAGTGGAAAACACAGGTTGTCATCTTCTAATTTGTACAGTGTAATTTGTCTGCTGCTTATGTGCACCAAACAAGGGAGGACACCTGGGAACTTTAATCTGTGTAGCCATACTAGCACGACAGTGTAGCAGAGGCTGTAAATCTGAACCCAAAGTCTCCTTTAGGCTCTACTTGAAGCACATATTAAATAACTGGCCTTGAGCTAGTCCTCTCACACAGGTGGATTAATCCCAAATGAAGGAGGAATTCATGAGGCTTTAGTTATAAGGCAAAAGTCAGTTTATTAGCTGAGTATGTTTCGTTTAGACCAGCATGCAGCAGTTTTAGTTTGAGATAATATTTGCTCTGAGAAGTTTTAGTCTTGTGAGCAATTTTCATGATGTGCAAGGTTTGTATAGCAATGAGAACATGAATCTCTTTCAAAACTTACCAGCCTAGTTGGCTGGATAAATATGAGAAAGTTTATCTCTATCAGCAGCTCTAGTTAGAACTGGACATCCTGTCTGTTTAGCTGGGTGATGCCATCTGTTGGAAAATAAAGCCAAAATGACGAAGGGAGAAGATTGGAAGGTCTAGCTTTCTAATATTACATATGCACACAATATATTAACATAAGGAGAGTTAGAGTATTGGAGAGACCAATGAGGTGAACTGCATAGAGTGATCTTTTCACTTACAGAAAAAACATGTTGATTAGTTTTCGGATGGTGTTTACAGTTCTTAGGAGGTGAGTGGAAGACCAGAAAAGACATTTCTTAGCAGCATATAATGCATTTCAGTAGTCCAATACCAAATTTAATTTGAATGGTTTCAGAGGAATTGAGTTCAAAGGAAGCTCCTGATTGTCTCCCCTGTGATAGTCAAGAAAGAAAACAAAATACCATAGTCTGTCATCTTGGAATATTTCCCCTTTGAAGCTGTATATTGGGGTCAACAGAGAGGACTCTTCTGTTACAGTTCATAATCCAGACTGCAGACGCAATAGCTTTTGGTGATGTTTATTTCTAAACCCTGAGCCAGAAGTACGTGGGTACCATGAATTGGGTGTATGTAGCAGCTTCATATACAACTTACAAATATTTGGACTAATAAAGATAGGGAACGTCATGAGGTCGCTGAGTGAAATATCTGGAATTTAAATGTATTTTTGTCATTAGAACAGCTCTCCTTCTTACCACAGTCTTATGTGGTATCAGCTGCTGTGTTAGAGCCACAGATATTGATGACAGCCTATGCCAATGTGTGTCTTGTAGCCAAATAATTTTCCTGCCCTCTGTTAAAATGATAGTTGTTTGTTTTCCTGTGTGCATTTCCTCTAATCGCACATAACATCATTCACCAGATCAGAAACTGTAAGAGGACAAATTCCACCTTTCCTCTCTTCACGTAAGCACTATATTTCTGCCTCCTTCAACTTGTTTCTTTCCCTTTCTTGTTATTTTTTCCTCCTACACTCCTTGTTTTTTCCACTGTGCCTGGCTACTGTAACACTTTATGTGCCTCTGCTAGTATTATCTAACCAGTTGCCTTTTTTTTGCTGCCTGATCTGCGCGCATTGCTCTGGAGTGATTGCTATGAGTTTCATAAAATTGTCATCTTTTTAATATTCACCTTAATTCACCCGAGTCTGCCTGTGTGCCATGTTCAGTTTTTATTGCTTTGTTTGATTCATTTTTAAACCAGTGTTTTTCTTTCTTGTGTTTCCAAGTAAGACAAATAGGATAGCGAACAGAAGGCATGTATATTTTGGAACTGGAATAATTTCTGTATTTAGAGAAGGACCTGAGTTTTATTTTCATTTATTCATATTTTTTAAAATCTCATTAATGAGCAATACTTGCAGATTCTTTGTCTCTTTTTTTCCCATTCATTCTGAATCAGAACTGAAATATTGTAGTTTCTAGTATTTATTTTTACTTTTTCTTCCACAGACAATCAAGCTCTCCTCCTCCTATTCGACGACGGCCCACTTGGAGTAGGTCATCCTTGGTATGTGCTGTGATGGGGTCTTTAAGAATGTCTATACCATTTTTAATGGGATGGGGCATTGTGTAAGATGGCATATATTCTAAATTTTAAATAAGCGCATTAACTCATTTATTGTAGTCAATATGATTGGAAGAAGTCTCAAGGATATGGCTGCCCAGGTTGATGAATTTAACAATATCATCACCACTGAGTATTAAAAATCACACTCTTCAGGGCATTATATTTTAATTTGCTTTGCAGAAACTGAGCATCTTTTCTACTAGATTGAGGTCATATTCAATATGTAAAGAAAAGAACCCTCTAGAAAGAATCTGAAGTGTCTTGTGCTGTATACATCAAAACCTAGTCATTACATAATTTTACAGCTGCTTCTTTCATGTTTCTTCCATTCCTCATTCTTTTGTATAAAGTCTGCTTACAGTTTATCAACTTCTTGGGTTAAGAGCTTATTTTTCTGTGTGAAGTTACTGTGGTTTTAAGTTAAACTATTATAATCAGTACAGGATTATAATTTCAGAGGTTTTTAAAAACTGTAGTTTTTTCTGTTTAACTAATCTCCATAAATACTGTAAATCTGACAAAACTTCATAACTTCTCCTGAAATCTTTACCAAAAACATCTGTGGGAATCCTTTTTCCCTGTGGGCTGTAGGGAGACCTTTTTGGATCCAGTTTTAACATCAGTATTTCTTACAGTAATTCAGAAACTCCTAAGAGTAGCAACAGCACTGTGGGTCCCTTAGACAGAGGGCAATATTACCTGTATGCAAGTTGCCAGTTCTTGTTTATGATATAGGTTATACCTGCTTTGTAGGCCTTCCCAGAGTGATAACTCCATTAGCCTATTGCTGCAAGGCGGAAAGCTAATGCGGGCAGAAGTGTTTTCTTGACGTAACCCCACAGTGTGGTTACAGCTTGGGAAAATGTTCCAAAATTAAGCTTAAGCAGGTGCTGATATTAGGACAGCTTTATCTTTGCAGTTTTCAGCACAGGCTGTTTTCCTGTGTGCGTACATATGGTCCATTAGTTCTAAAAGTTGCATTCTGCGTTTCCCAGCCATTGGCAGGAAAGCTGTTGTAGATAGCTCCAGATTTCTTTGTCCTTCCACTCTTAGCATGTTTCTAAGGTGTCACAACGCAATACACAGGTGGTCTGTTACATTCTCTGAGGCATATTTACACCATTTTTGGTATCTGCTAGTTTGGTCTCTGGAGGTGACTATGAAAAACGGAAGGTGAAGAAATGAAATATGCTTTGCATTCTTATGCTATGGCCTCAGATATATCACAAGGGGAAAAAGAGAGCTGCCTTCTATATTAGATATGAAAAATGGAAATCTATTTTTTCAAAGGAAAAATCAATCCTGCTGCCTCTTTGTTTTGAACATAAGCATGCAACAAGTTTTTAAAAAACCCAAAGTCTCAGGAATATCAAGAGGAAGAATGTGTGCTCATCGATTGAAAAGTGAACTGGGCTGCTAACCATTCACACTGAACTTTCAACTGCTTTTTTCATAATTGTTTTGTTAACTTGTTGGAACATTTCTCTTTGGGGAGGAAAAAAAGCTCTCCCGACTGTTGTCTGCACTATACATACCTTTATACACCTACCTATTCATTTGTCTTGTATGGTGATAAATCAGTAGGCATAAATGAGAAGTGAAGTGGATCTTTGGGGTGAGGCTCTGCCACTTCGCTGAAGAACATGTTCTTTACTTTCAGATTAAGACCCTTTATATAGTTTCTGGCATCATGGTGAACCTCTATTTTATTAATTATTACTTTAAAGCCATTTTATGCTGTTTCTTTTTCCCATCAGGCCACTCAATGATGCTGGTTTTCCAGCAAAACCTCCTCGGTGTAGGAGATATGTTTAATTAGGTGATTAAAAAAAAAAAGAAATCCAAGCGATCCTTAAGTTGGGTATTGATGTTCTGCAGACCTCAAGCTTCTCCTGTTTCATCAGAAGAGGCAAATGCGCCTTCAAAAAAAAAAAAACAAAGAAAAAACAAACAAACAAAACAGAACAAAACCCCCAACAGAATAATCCCTAATTTCTTGCAGATACCTTCCATAACATCTATCACAAAGATAACTGCTGTAAATCTATGTATTCCCCATGGAATTCACTCCTTCCTTGCACTTTTCATCTGCCCCCCATTTATTAGGCTTTCCAACAGCTTGGTTTGTCCCAGGCTAAGCTCCACTACTCGGGTTGTAAGCAGTAGGCTGCTTTGCCCGGATTGTTCAGTGAGAGAAGGGTTTTATACCCTTGGAAGTAATTGTTGTAGAAGAAATATTTCTAACTCTGGCTTAACACAGTTATTTTGTATGCAAGAATTCATATGTGTGCTTAGTTCTTTGATTCTCATTCTTTATCACCATTTACATAGAAAATGTGAATTTAACCCCTTCCCCACCCCCTCTTCAGTAGCTAACTTGCATGGTGCTCATTTTGTGCATGTGGATGCAAAGGTAAGTTCTTTGGTGTTTCTTTTTTGGCTGGGACATCCACAGTATTCGTTAATATTTTAAACTAATCAGCCTAGATGAAGAGCCCTTACTCCGCTGTTAAGGAAGGCATACTCACAAGACATAAATGTCTTCCTTTGCTTTCTGCTTACTTCATGTATCAAAGTGTGTTTTCATAAACTTTGCTCAGCGACACAGGACATTGCAGTACAGGTGGTAAATTGTGGTTGCAAAATGCATCGGTTTGCCAATGGACAAAGCTGGCGAATGCAGTGTCAGCTGTGATTTATTTCGCTGTGAATGATCCTGCTGATTTAATGCTGAATTGCCCTCTGTGATACTTGTGTTAAAAAGCTTGTTGCAGTGCAGATTGCTGGAGTAAGGCTCCAAGTCATTATCTAGGGAATCTGATATTTGTGTAAATTGCAGAGTTATTTTAAGTCCATATGTGCTCCTGTTACTTGTGTACCAGTGTTCTAGGTCCTTGAATTTGTTCCATCTCCTGCTTTTGTCCTGATTAGGTGTTTGTTTTGTTTTGTTTTAATTCTTGAAGGGCAAAGGCTTTTAACAAAGTTCTAAGTGAGCTGGGAGTCTGAATGTTGTTTTCTGAAGTGGTTGAGCTTAAAGTAGTCTTAACTGGTCAGCTTTCGGCTCCGTAACAAAATTTGGCAAACAATTTACAAGATGTGATTCTCTGTTCTGTAAAGAAATGCCAAGTCACGTGTCTTTGGCTGGGTAAGAAAGAACAGTATTCAGTGGAAAGGGCATAGGACTGTTTTTCCTGTTTCAGCTGCAAAAATTGTAGCAAACCAAGTTCCTAATGCTTTTTATTTTTCCTTGTGCTTGTATTTCAGCCAAGACAACATCCATTTATACTGCCTCCTATGCATGTCCAGTGTGGAGAACACTACACTGAAACACATAATTCACAAGGTACTTAGAGCATATATTTTTCCTTTAATGGACTTCAATTTAGATGTGTGCAAAGAAGCTCCTACCCCTTATGTCTAGATGTCTAATGCCATCATGGTCAAATGGGAGAGTTGCTGCTGGAGGAGAGCTAGCAGTTTTATAGTTAATGTTGCAGTGAGTCTTGTGTTTAAAGTCCAATTTCAATTTTCAAATTTCTCTAAAATGTCTGTGTATGATTATATGGACCTTAAACTTGGTATTCCAGTTCAGTGAGCTGAAAAAATAATGTCTAAAGCAAGTATGATGACTGTACTCAAAGGCAGTACCAGCTGGGACCAGGAAGAGAAATGGACTGAGGGTAAAGGAGACAGCAAATACCTTTTACTGTAGGAGAAATCATAGTGTCCTGGTCACAAAACTGTGTATTTAGATAATCTTTTCTTCTGATTTTTCACCAACATCTACCTGCATTGTTAGCCTTACGGACTTAAGGAGAGTTAACTATTTTTACCCCTGTGTCTGACAAATAAATTCTCCAAGAGGTTGTACCAGGTTACTTTGATCAAGGCTGGGAATGGAGCCCAGCCCCTAAACACCTTGAGTCTCACACCCTTAACCACACCATCTTCTGGAATACACATAGCCAAGTCTGTTAGGCTATGTTCTTTGCAGTTCATGAGAGGTGCAGCTGACGTGCTCTCACCAGCAGAGGAGCTCTTAGTCATACCTGATAGCATTTTTGAGTTGTGGTGGTCTGACTAATTTTAAGGTAGAGTTTGAGGAGTTTTGAAAGGAACCATTCAGTATAGTTCCTTGCATTCAGCAGAAGATTTGACTTAGTGGCTGCTACTGTTTTACTGCGAAGTTGAGGGTCTGAAGATAGGTATTCTCAATTTTATAAGAGTTGTAAAATTCCCTTAGTTTTGCCAGAGACTTCTTTATATTGTTGAAGAACTAGCTGATTTCAGAGTTTGAGGAACTGCTACTCTTTTTCTTATGAGATTTTCAACACTGACAGTCTTGCAGTAAAGTTGTGATCCAGGACATCATCATTACCATCTCGATTTCTTCTCAAATATCCTGTGCTGGAGTATTTAATACACGTTAGTACATCTGTAGAGCGAGTTTCTTCTTCCCCCCTACCCCCGAATCTTGATCACTCTGCTGTGTTATACTTCAGATCCTCAAAACTGTTGGTTGGTCTGAAGTAGGATTTCCAATTCCACAGTCGTCTGCTACTTCAAATCACAGACAGCAGTGCATCAACAGAAAAGACGAGAATTTTTAGGATTACCATAGGGTAGCAGCACTGGATTTTTAGGGTGGCAACAGTGAATCCTTCCAGGCTGCTGAGGAAGAGATGCCCCTTGATTCTTCTTGCCACCCCAGGCAAGAACACTTCCTTTCTTTCCCCCGTCATTCTCCCACAAGGATCTGAACTACCATATTTTGTGAACTATTGGGAGTGTTTACGGGAGTAGCTTTGTTTTAGTTCTATTTCAGTGACCCAAGGATGCTCCCAAGACTAAATGTTCCCTTCAGTTGTACACTGAACTGTCTCTGTAATCGTTGGTGCAGACTGCATGTGAAGTTTTGTTAGCATTGAGTGAGTCCTTGTATGTTAAAACTGTCAATATCTTTCCCTCTGCTCTACACAGATAGCATTTTCCATGGAAATGAAGAAACTTTCTACTGCAGGTCTCAGACCAGTTTGGACAGGTGTGCAGCGGACTTCAGCTACTTGAATGGTAATGGACCCAATGGGAGCGTATGCAGTGCCCACAGCATGAACTCCCTCAATCGCTCACAGAACTTCATACAGGCATCTCCAATGTCCTCAAATCTGAGCATCCCTGGAAGCGACATCATGAGAGCAGACTATATCCCCAGCCACAGACATAGTGCAATCATAGTACCATCTTACCGGCCAACTCCAGATTATGAAACTGTCATGAGGCAAATGAAGAGAGGGGTGATCCAGATGGACAGCCAAAGTCAGTCTTTGCGGAATCTCAATATTGGAAACACACATGCTTATAACCAGCCAGAAGACCTAGTTTACAGTCAGCCTGAGATTCGAGAGAGGCATCCTTACACAATTACATATGGGCCTCAGGGTGGCGGCTATAACAAGCCGGTTGCCCCATCTGACCAAATGAACCCTAATAATGCTGTGCAGAATAAGACAGCAGCCAGTGCCATATCCCACACTGTCAGCACACCAGAATTGGCTAACATGCAGCTGCAGAGCAGCCAGAGTTACAACACCGCTCACATGTTAAAGAACTATCTCTTCAGACCCCCACCTCCATACCCACGCCCACGTCCTGCCACGAGTACGCCGGACCTGGCAAGCCACCGGCACAAGTATGTCAGTGGGAGCAGTCCTGACTTGGTCACTCGCAAAGTCCAGCTGTCAGTAAAGACCTTCCAAGAGGACAGCTCGCCGGTCGTCCGTCAGTCACTGCAGGAGGTCAGCGAGCCCCTCATGGCAGTGAAGCATCATGCAGCTGTGAACAAGCGCCATAGTTTGGAGGTCATCAGCAATATGGTACGTGGTATAGAAGCCATGGCATTGAAAACTTTAAATGCCCCCCTGCCACGCAGGAACACTTTGCGGGAGCAGGTGCAGCCAGAAGAGTCGGTTCAGATGGGGCATGAAGTTCAGCAGGTTCCTCATTATCATCACAAAAAGACATTCTCTGATGCCACGATGTTGATACACAGCAGCGAAAGCGAAGAGGAAGAAGAAACCCCAGAATCTGTGTCACGGATAACAGCCCTCCATGAGAACATGGAGTACAGTGCTCAGCTGCAAGCTGCCTTGGCTAGAATACCAAACAAACCTCCTCCAGAGTATCCTGGGCCTCGTAAAAGCGTCAGCAATGGAGCCCTGAGGCAGGACCATGTTAGCATTTCTGTGGCTGTAGCCAGAGCCAAGGCCATGAGGCCAGGGCCTTCCAAAGCCATCAGTGTCTCTAGAACTGATCAAATGGCAATAAACGGGTCTTCGCTCGGGCCCTCTATCTCAGAGCCCGACCTCACGAGCGTGAAGGAGAGGGTCAAGAAAGAACCTGTCAAGGAAAGGCCTGTGTCTGAAATGTTTTCTATTGAGGACAGCATTATAGAAAGAGAAATCATGATGAGGGTAAGTGCCTTCCTCTGTTGCGGTGGCTTCTTGGGAGTTAAGTAATCATACAGGTCAGTTTCCATACCAGAAAACTGCTGGATCAGTAAACTCTGGGGAACGCATGAGTGGGAAAATGTCGATTTGCTTAAAGGTAGGAAGTGTGATATCAAGTGCCACATAGAATTTGGTTTTGTGGGTCTGTGTGGGTCCTGTGCACTGCTGCTGGGCTTGTCCGCTTCCCCCGCCATGGTTCTACGGCCGCTGGCCGGATCCACATCTGGTCCAGCTGACAGTGCCACCACCCTGGCAGCAGGGCCGGCCCAAGGCGGGTGGCAGAGCACGCGGCTGGGTGACGGGGGAGGCTGACCCCAGAGCCCCCCTCAATGCCCCCCTTCTCTAGCCCCCGCGGATCTGAGGGCAGGATGAGTCCGAGATGGGTGGGAGATGGCATTTTATTCCTTCTTTGCAGAGATGTGAAGTGTCACATAATATATAACATTATGGAAATTCTTCAGTTTTTCAAATTATCTCTGATTGCCTTTTCTGCCACTTTATATAACAGTTATGTGAGTAAAGCACTGGTAGCTGTAGAATAAGGATTGCCAGTTTTGCCAGTAACTAAAGGAGTGAGCGGATATCTAATTACAGAAGCAGCAGATGTAGAGGCTGGGTGGTTGAGGATCTGGATTGTTTATTTTTTTAAGAATGTACTGAAGTATGAGAAACAGGGTCCTTTTGAACTTGCAATGAATTTACAATAAAACGTATTTAAAAACTTCAGTGCCACTGCAAGCAATGGCAGAAATATGGGGGGTGCTTGCCATTCAGCAGCTCACGTACGTGCTTGGTGCAACGCTCTGGGAAGCGCAGCGGCAGCTGCAGAAAGCAAGTGTGAGCTGTGGGTCTTTTTTTCAGAATTGAGGTCTGAAACAAAAACAATTCCTGAAACAAATTAATGAAACATCTAAATGGTCCAGAGGAGAAAAGAATTTGTTATGTACTACAATCAGTAACTAGTTAGATTTAAATATTACTGTATACTCAAACAAAAATTTCTAAGCATGTATGTGTAGTGCTTCTTGTTCGTTGGAGATCCTTACGCTGATGTAATGGTTAGGAATCAAACCTGGGCCACCAAGTTGTATCATGGAGACCGAATTTACTCCTTGCAGAATCTTAAACTTTAAACATAAAATAGATACTTGACTATAAAACATAATCTTTTGTGAATGAATACTGTAGACATTGGTGTAGCAACAAGCATAGATAGGCTCCTTTGCCCTTCTGAGGAAAGAAAACATATTGAGCAGGAGGAACCCAAAGGATTTTAGGATGGAAATGAAGGTAAGAAGAGGGCTTAGAGATGTTGTTTGAGTACTCTTTCTCTGAATAATCATTCAGATCAGCCTTTGGTCAAAAGATGATGTTGTGAAAGTAACGGGGTGGTCTTAGCATTAAGCTTTCAAGGTGGTTTCAGCCTAGATCAGCAGTCTTAACACATGCAGACCTGCCTTTTGTCATAGGAATCATATGTTGTATTAATGGAAATTTTATGAGCTAAATCTTTTAAACACAGACTTTTCTGTTTTACCTTACAAGTTGTAGTAATAATAGAATCTCCAAACAAAGAAAAAATACTTGCATTTTCCTACTTTCTGGAAGTAAGAACAGAAAGCAGAGTGGTTTTGGATTTTTATTTCTTTTTTACTTAGCGGTCTGGTGGAAGCTCAGTTTTTAGTGTGAAATGTATCATGGATGCTGTCTGAATCACTGGAATAGCTGAGTGCATCAGAAGACTTCTCATTTTAAGTATTACCATGACAGAAGAAAAACAACTGTCCTGTGTTTTATTGTTTGTTGTAGTAGATTGAAATTATTGCTTTTTAAAAGATGCCTCAGGTATCTTGGCTACAGTAGCGCTGCTTTAGCATAACAGGGTGATGCTTTGTGTGTCCTACATTCAGAATAATGTTTGCAGAAAAATGCTCGAAAATGTATTTGTATGTCTTTTGATGGCATGTAAACTGTATCATACGCTGGGATTGCTTCTTTGAAATTAAAATTCTGTGCTCATGTAGGAGCAGGCCTTTGAGGAATAACAGGAAGAATAGAGGTTGTATTTGAATTTACGATGCTAATGGCGATCATCTGCATTCCTTGGCCAGAGAGTTGCAGATTTTGGAGATTAAAAAAACATTCCAGCATTTTACTGGCATTATAAATAATCACACAGAGATGAAAACGTGCCTTTTCTTGCCAAAAGAATCTAGAAAAGCAGAAGATGGCAGGCCTGGAGGCCCAGAAGAGGCCCTTGATGTTGGCAGCACTGAACGGACTCTCCGTTGCTAGGGTTCCAGTGCCGGAGGACAGCCAGGATGAAGTCGCCAAGGTGCCAATGGATGAGAGGGTAAGATGGAAGCTCGTGAAATGTTGCTTGTTCCCTTTGTTCCTAACAGCATGAAGTTTCTAAAAGACTAAAATTGGATTTTAAATGTGAAAAAATTTGTCCTAAAAGTTTTCAGAGCTATTAATGGAAAAGGTCTGTGGTTAACACTGGTGTGTCTTTGGACGCTAACAAAGTGTTCAATGTGTTGAATGTTTACTGAAGTCAGTGAAAATTGAGCCTGTTCACCATTTCACATGACCATACAATGTCATACAAGATCAAGCGGTAAATCTGACATTTTGCACATTTTTCACTCAATGAGGCAGTCTTTCTACAGTGATCATCCGTAGATACCATCTTGCATGTTCTGATACAACTAAGGAGTTCAGTGAACATCTCTAATGGGATTAAATTTAAAAAAAAAAAAAAGCTGTTTGCCTCCTGATATTTGTGTGTGAAGGTGTGTGCAAGTATATGGAATTTCAGAAATTAAAACCAAGTTGCTGCCATTAAGATCTGAGAGACGTATTTGCAAAGAATCTTTCTGGATAGAAGTTTGCAGCCTTGTGTTGTCTGGTATGCAGATGACAGAACCTAACCTCACCTGTACGTATGTGGGGTTTTGTTCAACCACAGAAATTGCATGTGTGCAAGTTAGGGAGTATTTTGAAAATGTGAACCACATCACACTTCTTGCAGTATGATCTTCTTCCTAAAAAGATAAATTTAAAATATTTTTACAAGTATCTGTTGTGGTGAAATTGCATACAAATTCATACTGAACCAGAGTTGTATTTAGCATGGTTTTGCTTTTTATGGTATCAGTCTTAAAAAATGTGGAGGTGGAATGTAAAAATGTAGAATTTGCTTGTGGTTTCATTCAGGAGAAATAAGAATGTGTTGTGTTTCTTCAGGTAACTGCAACAGAAAAAAGAAGTGAGCAAGAGAATGCTATGGCTATATATTGAAAGTCAAGGAACTGATGGGCAGGTCTAGTGGTAAACATTCTTCCAGGAGTAATTAATGGATTTGTGTTCCTTTTTGTTAAATCTTAGTGCAAAATCTTGAAGAGGAAGTTGGAAGAGGGGATGGTGTTTACAGAATACGAGCAGATTCCAAAGAAAAAGGCAGATGGGATCTTCACCACTGCTGCCTTGCCTGAAAACACTGAGCGCAACCGCATCAGGGAGGTCGTTCCTTATGAGGAGAACCGAGTAGAGCTGGTGCCAACCAAAGAAAATAATACAGGCTACATCAATGCTTCACACATAAAGGTAACAGCTTTCTTGAACTTTGCTGTGCAAATGAAAGTATATTAAAGCTTTGTTTGCATTTCTGGACGCACAGTAGCATTTTCTGTAACTCTGGAAATTCTGAAAAGGTAGCTTAGTCAGAACACATCACTGTACCTTTGTGTCAGCATGGGCATCTGTAAAGCCTCCTATCAACTAACATGCATGAGTTGATTTATTTGCTAGAGACTGGGAAGTCATTTTAGAGAGGCATCCCTACTTTTTTATGCCCACCTCTGCCAGCTGGCTGTGGAAAGTCTGTTGGTTAATGTAGAAAGAGATGCCATGTTTCTTAAACCACATGAAAATGTGTTAGATCAGCCCCAATACCTCCAACGTAATATGGTTGACATTACCCTGTACCTGAAAGAAAGAGGAGCTACGTCCAGGGCAAGGAAATGGTACTCCTAGAGAGGAATATATTCAGTTTCCGCCAGTGGAAGTTTTCAAGAGAGACAGCTGCAGGCAAACTTTGTCTACTCAGTCGGTACGTGTTCCAATTTATCAGTCCCATTAGCCTTGTGGGCCACAGGGGGTCTACAACAACCCCTGCAGAATGAGTCCCTGCCACTGACTGGTGCAGCCTGACAGAAATGCTGCACAAGGTTTGACTGAAATATTTTTTCCATTTATTAGCATATAGGATATGATTTTTAAAAATCAAGGATGTAGTTCCATGTCCAAAGAAAAAGTACATAGTTATGAGTAATACATATTCACATAGATAATGCAATAACATATATATATATATATAAATAACGTATTTCTTCCTTTCATCATGGGAGTTGAGTGATAAAAAAAAAAAGTATGAATTGATGAAGCGAACACCTTACTAATGAGATCCCTGTGTCTCTGACTGGATACTGCATTGGACTTCTATGTTTGTTTGAAAATAAGTTTTTATCAAGATACTTCACATTTCTTCTTGTTAATTCAACGTGGAAATAAGATATAATCTGACTCTGTTACTTAAAAATGTGGCCAGTTTTAACAGTGGACTATCCTGCAGTGCCTGCAGATCTTTTTTTTTTTTTCTTTAAGCTTCCAGTACAATTTGCAAAGTCCCTTGTTGGCTTTCACTCTACCCTGAGAGAAGTAACAGCACTCCCTCAGATGACAGATTCTTTTGTTGTCAGAGAGGGCTGTCTGCTTTTTCTCCTTTTTAAAATCCAAATTAAAAGAAATAATTCAAAAATAATAAATAACACTTTCTGTTAAATTAATATTTTTCTGGGATAAAAGGCTTTTAAAAGTTTGAAGAGACTTGCCGGCCACTTCAGTTGCGATTTACAGTGTTAAATCCTGTTGATTGAAAACAATTTCTGAACCAAGATCCTGGCAGGTTATCACTTTTTTGCATAGCCTGGTAGGTAGCAGATACTTGAGTTTTTGCATAATGAGATGTTGTTATATTGATGGATTTCTGAGCCCAAAATTTTTTATCCAGTTTGTTAGGAGGCCAAAAACCAGAGATTCCTAACATAAATTATGCCCGTAAAGCAGTACTAGCCAGAAGAGAATTTTCCCTGGCCAGTTTTGAGTCCACATTTTACCTTGCGTGTCAGTGTTGGACGCACACACACATCTCACACTCGGAGAGCACCCAGGAACATGCACAAATGTTTTGGCGCATGACAGTGGTCCTTGCCAGTATTTTCCTCTTGCGCTCGTAGTGGCGCATACGGAAGCCAAGCAGATGTGCTTTTGCTTAGAAGGTGAAATCGCATCTGCGAAATTTACCTCAGCAGCACAGTGTGTGTGCACGCGTTTGCAGCCCAGTATTCAATTTTTAATATCCTGCAGTCAGGGCATTAGAATGCAGTAAACATTCCAGGCATCCCATTCCCCCTAGACTATTTATGGTCCTTTCATATCATGTGCCAGGAGGCTGGATCTTTGGACCAGAAGTCAGTAGACAAAGAAAACTCCTATATCATCCTGATAAGATCCATGCCTGAAGGATTCCTGCTCGGTCTGTGAGCCCCACAGTTTTACAGTATTTCTCTGCTTGTTTACCATTGACCTATGCTGTTAAGCTATGAAGATAGTCGTCTATACCAGAGAGATAAATTGTAATTAAATTTATGGATGAAGCAAAAAAAACTTCTTAAGATCACTTCATCTGACTGTTTGGGTCAGGTCAGTGTTAACTTGAAAAGCTGAGTAATACTACACCAGCATGCAGGACTGCAGACGAGCATGCAAGCGCAAGACCAGTCTACATGCAAGATGCTGGTTAGCACTGTGGAGTTTGTATTTATTCCCACCTAGTACAACAACTTGAGGAGTTTACCTGCATTGGTCTTTCAGATTTTAACCGTCATTCACAGAGGAGAATGCTGCACAGTATGAAATAAGAAAATGAGGTGTGTACAGGGTTGAAAACCATTTTCAGTGCAGTGAAAAATGTTATCATCCAAATGCTGTTCTAGTTATAGGTGTGAAAACCCAAGTACCTCAGCTTAATGAGCAGCTGTTTGAATAACAAAGAAATTGATTCTATTTCTGAAAATGTGTTCAAAGACGTGTACCTCAGATGTAGTGTATGCTTAAACCTGTCAAAGTTATTGATTGCTCCTTGTAGCGTTGTCCGCCAGCACCTTGATATTTATGGATGTGTCAGCGTTTCTGTTGTAAATCTCCTTCTCTGGGATTTATAACTTTGTTGTGAGAAGTGGCTCTGGGCTAACACGGGGAATTAAGAGGTCTTAGTCTGAAAAGGAAAAATATTTTAACTTTCCACAATAATTACTTCATCTGGGTTTGCTTTTTGCTGGTAAGCACGTTTTTAAACAGTATCTAGTAGCTCTGGAAATGGTTTGGCTTTTTACCTAAAATGTTGAAAAAAAATTTCTTTTTGTATAAACCTTTCCTGGTGTTTAGCAAATACACTGTCATAAAATAATTAATTTTTATACACATGTGATTAAACTGCCTAAGTATGAAGATCTGCCTCAGTCAGGTGAATGACGCAGTGTTTTATGCTGGTTAACTCCAAGGTACTGGTGGGTCTGTTCAGGGCACTACGTAATTTATAGTGTGTAAATCTGTGTGTTAGTGCTTTAAAAATAATTTCATTATGTGTTGTCATGCAAATACATAAACATTTCGATAAGGTGTGGTTGGTAATCCAGTTATGTATTGGGAAGCAGACTTGCATGACTACAGCTTTAAATAACTTTAAATTTCACAGGGCATTTGAGAGCCATTTAATGTGCTGGGTTTACTTTATAGAAGTTTGCAGCTTCTGAACTGAAAAACCCAAGATGAGTGAGGAAGAGTAACTTGAAACGAAGCCTGTCCTGATCTTACTAGCTGGCAACAGGCCTCTCTGAGCTCTGTGTTGTGTACAGTGTGGGGGCATAACTGCATCCTCTGGGGACAGCTTGGCCACATCTTCAACAGTCATCAGTGTAGTGAGAGTCTGTTTAAGAAATTATTTTTTGCCTGAGTGGAAAATAATTGAGGGAGGTCCTAAACAGCGACGGCCTTTAGCTTTCCTCATGCAAAATGTCGTTTGCATTCAGGCTTTCTGCACCATGGTGTGTTAATTTGCAGCAATGCAATGCTTTTTTCATGCATATAGACACTTTCTCTGGTGCTTAGTTTTTCTTTCAACATGGGTCTGTCATCAAGCCCAGGGAAGTCAGTCAGCGGCTTATTTGTACTTAAGCCATTTCAGAAACAAGGCCTTCAAAAAATTATTTTTTTTCTCACCTGTATGATCCAGAAGCAATGGGAAGAAAAACGGATGATGTTTTGGTCAAAGCTTTGTGTTTATGGGCGTCAAGAAAGGACTCGGAAGCACCAGAGGTTGCGTTTTGTCAGATTTGCTTTTAGCAAAAGGGTGATTCTTGTTCAAAATTTTGAACAAAAATGGAAGAACAAAGAAGTGAAGGTTTCATTGCGGTCCATTTTGTTTAAAGGGCAGTTCTGGCTGCTGAGAATTTGGGCACTGACTCATTTTTTTTTTTTCCCCTTACTCCCAGGTTACTGTAGGTGGAGAGGAGTGGCACTACATTGCTACCCAAGGGCCTCTGCCTCACACGTGCCATGACTTCTGGCAGATGGTGTGGGAACAGGGGGTGAATGTTATAGCTATGGTCACAGCTGAAGAGGTATGTAAAATCACAGAATATGGTTCTTTCTGATGTGAGCAGATCTCCTGTTATCACTGCTTCCCACTCCAGTAATCTGTTTTTTCTATCAACAACCCTTTTTCCTCTTACTCTCTTTGAACATAGGCCTGTACTGCCATAATACTGTACTTTGTAACTTTCTGATACTCAGTTTGGCAAGTACTAAAGCGAAACAAGCAGGACCCCCCCGCTTCCCTCTGCTTCGTGTCAGTTTGGCCAAACCAAACAAAGATGTTTCCATTGGAATCTGAGAGCGCTGGACTGCTCCTGGTTAAAATGACACAGAATTCCACCCTATCCAAGGCCAGTTCTGCATGTTGTCATTCTTATCAGCTGAAAAGAGACCAGAAGCTGTTGCTTCTGCAGAGGCATCCATGTAATAACAAATAAAAAAAATAAATAAAAAAAAAACCCCAAAAAATCCCCAAAACTTTTTATTCTTATGCCAAACAAAACAGTTATTCCTATTGTCATGAGAGCTGTGTGCTACGTTATAAAAACTGGCACATGTTGCTAACTGACACTGCGTTCAGCTTTATGCCTGGTTGCTTTTAGCAAACGCAGGGAGTGCCATAGCGCATCAAGTCATTGTCCAGTTCCCAAGGCTGATCAACAATAGATACTTAAAAGTTGCTGAAGAGAATCTCCTTCCATTTAAAGGAGAGGCTTCCCCGGGAGGAGAATATTACTGAGGTGTTGTAGGCACTAGCTGGCTTTCACCATGAGACAATAGTTAGTTCCTCAAGCATTTTTACACTTAGAAATATTATATGGCTAAGAGTTTCAAGTTTTAATGGATATTATCTTTACTTTGTGGGATGCTCCTTGCTCTTCTAGTAATTTGAAATAAGAATCATAGAATGGTTTGTATTGGAAGGGACCCTTTAAAGGTCATCTGGTCCAACCCCCTGCAATGAGCAGGGACATCCACCACTAGATCGGGTTGCTCAGAGCTTGGTGTCATCTGCAAACTTTCTGAGGGTGCACTCAATCCCACTGTCTGTGTCATTGATGAGGATATTAAATAGTACTGGTCCCAACATGGACCCCTGAGGGACACCACTTGTCACTGATCTCCATCTAGACCTTGACCTATCAACCACTGCCCTCTGGATGTGACCATCCAACCAATTCCTCATCCACGGAACAATCCACCCATCAAATCCATATCTCTCCAATTTAGAGAGAAAGATGTTGTGGGGGACCGTGTCAAAGGCCTTACAGGGGTCCAGATAGATGACATCCATAGCTCTTCCTTTGTCCACTGATGTTGGATGCTAATATTTTGCTTATCTGCAGAATTTTATGCCCACTGTTTGTAGAGAATTATAATTGCATGAATCAATGGCTTGCTTTTTTTCTATTATTATTATTATTATTATTATTATTATTATTATTATTATTATTAAGGAGGGAGGAAGAAGTAAGAGTCATCGTTATTGGCCTAAACTGGGCTCTAAGCACAGCTCAGCCACTTACGGGAAGTTCAAGGTGACAACCAAGTTCCGCACAGACTCCGGCTGCTATGCGACTACTGGTCTGAAGGTCAAGCATCTTCTCTCTGGACAAGAGAGGACAGTGTGGCACTTGCAGTATACTGACTGGCCAGACCATGGGTGTCCAGAAGAAGTCCAAGGCTTTTTGTGTAAGATTTCTTTAATTTACATGATAAAACACATCAAGGAAAAGGTTGCTCACACTGGATTCAGTTCACTGCACCTAGTTACAGCTGGGATTGATATTAAATGGTTATTGCTGTGGCATACAAAGGCCTCAACTAGGTTGTACTTTGCTGTGATTTGGAGAGAAAAGTGGGATTCAAGAGGTAGCAGCTAAGGTGATTGAGGATTTTGGTCCTGAAAGACCTGACATAACAGGAGGAAAAATCAGAGGCAGCAGCAGTGCTAAAGACTCAGGAATTTTTAAATAATAGGATACCTCTGCTGGCTGATCTGTCAGTATAAGTTATTGCCACTTCCCAGCTACCTAATGAGTGTAGGAGACATTAGGCTGCACACAAATGTGATTAGAGAGGTCTGGGTGAGAGAGGTTCAGACATTTGTGAAATATGGCACAGCTCCTCCAGTTTCACAGGAGGCCCTTGCTGCTGACAGCCAGCGTTCAGTAGTCCAGAGGCGGTGGACTTGCTGCAAAAGGGCAGAGGGCTCCATCACATACGCAGGAAGTCTGAACTCACTGCCACTCTTCGAACCACACGCACCCAGGCAATGCTAAGGGCCTTCCCAATTACGTACGGTCCTGGTTCATGCATTTCTGAAAATACAGCCATTATATTAATCTATAATGGGTTAATAATGCTCCCTGCTTCTTACCAAGTAATAAACACTACCATCTTAAGTAACAGGAATTCAACCATTATTCAAGTAAAGCTGCATCTCTGGCACTACGGTAGAGCATGATGCAGAGATCTGTAAGTTATCACTGAAGGAGCCTGTACATGCTGTACTGATGCGTTGGAGGTGCCTTCCCTCAGTTCCTGAAAGCTTTGCAGCTGCAGCAGCTAAGTCGTCTCTCAGCAAGGTGCATTAGTTCCACATCAGTCTCGACACTGCTACAGTTTAAGTGATCCACTCTCCTTTGCTTGGATAAGCTTGATGTAAATAACGTCCTCCTTTTCGCATTTCTGTCACCAGGGCAGAAAATAAAAACGACATTTCAGCTTTGGCAAAGGAGTGCCATGGGATCTGTCTTTCCAGTAAGCTATTGCCCAATTCCTAGTTTGTTTCATACTTTGTTTCTCCTGCCCAACCCTTGTAGCTGTGGTTGGGCATGGCAGTAATCAGAACCGATTGTCCCCATTTCCTCTGTCCCGTTGCTTGCTACCACCTACAGTCCCATGTCCCTGTGGGCATTAAAATGCAGCTTTTCTGATGTTGGTAGGCCTCCAGGCACAGCCTGCCTGTGTTGAAGGGGCTGCTCAGGCTGCTGTGCCACAACACCAAGAGTCAAGGCAGGAGAGTTCGGCTCGGATCTCACTTCCCACTCTGACTGATGGGAAGCGAAGTGTCCAAGAGCTATGCATCTGGATATATCTTTCTGGGTGAGGTCCGTCACCTTTGTAATGCATCTAGACTATGCTGGAACGATGTTTAGAAGTCAGAGTCGGAGCTGTAATTTATGGTGTGTCTATCTAACCAGGTGAGCTTCCAGTAGGTAAGGTTCTCTGTGCAGTTTGACAGTAAAACACACTGAACAGCACTAGGGCAGCCGCACAAGACACTGTTCTTGAGTCAGGCACTTTCTAGAAATGGCTTCAGGGAAAACAAAGACAGGGAGCTCCCAGAAGGGCTCGTAGCTGTTGAGAAACAAACCCTGAGCAGAGAGGTGGGTGAGATTCTGTCTCACTGCAGATGGGAGGAGGGAAGGGGGGGAAACAGGGCGGATGGATGCTCGCTTCCCGTCTGATACTGGCTTTGACAGGCAGTAGTTTCAATGGGACTGAGCTGTTGTTTTGATCCCAGCCTGTTAATAGCAGGAATAGCTGTAAGTAATGTCTAGAATCATCTGCTTAGGGGACCTGGAGATTTGCAGAGGGGAAAACAGAATTTAATTTTTTAAAAGAACTATTTAATTTGAAAGAGCAGACTCCCAAGTAATAATTGACACCCAGCTGGTACTTGCTGGATTCAGTGCTGTTCAGTGCACCCCGGCCAAAATAATTAGTACGTTGTAAAAAATGAAAATTATTGCCACTTTGACAAAGAATGACTTCTCCGTGTTCTTTTTTTCCCCAATTTTACATTTAGATGTATGGATGTTTGCAACCTTGACTGCGTTTTATCTTGCAGCTTACCTGGAGGAGATACAGTCGGTGCGTCGCCATACCAACAGTGTGTTGGACAGCAGCAACAACTGCAACCCTCCGATCGTGGTTCACTGCAGCGCAGGGGTGGGAAGGACCGGAGTGGTTATCCTCACAGAGCTGATGATTGGGTGCTTGGAGCATAACGAAGTAAGTCAGCTTCTTTCTCAGGTCAAACCTGCAGCTCGTTCCTGGACTGACCGGCTATGCTTCTGAGGATAAAATGAAAAGGCATTGAAGCGCTTGCTTTGTGACCTTTGTGAGACAAGGGCCTTAAATGCAACAGGCAGAGATTTCCCATGGCAGGTTACTTGTTGTAGTTTTCTGTTGAGTTGTTATTATGCATATTTATTAATATTATTTTAATAAATTCAAAATTAGGGCTTTTTTGTCTCTCAAGAATTTAGTCTACCTGTATTTAATTAACAGGCTGGAGACACAGCATGTTTACAAGGACTACCTGAGAGAGGCTAGAGAATAATGTCAGCTTCCTCACTCTTTTAACTAAAGTTTTCTGCTCTCTAAATTCACTCCTTGGACTCCCTCCTCTTTCTTGTATTGTCTCTAATCTCATCTAGAATGAAACTTAACTGTGTCTTAAGAAGAAGGGGGTGTGTGTGTTGGGGAATAGGGTTTTAGGAACTGCAGCCAGTATTACAAGACTAGGAATACAGTCTGGAGTTAAGAATAAGAGCACCAGCAGAGTAACCATGGGTAGCAACTTGCTTTTCATCTGTGTCCTGTGTCACTGGGGAGCTGTCCTGGAAGAACATCACATCTTGAATACCAATGTGCCACACCATTTCAACACGACAGCTGTTGAAACTGGGGATTTCCGTTGCCAAAGAAACTGCTCAAAGACCAAAGCCTCTTGTAGGGATGAGAATGCAGAAAGAGTGACAAACAGACACATACCATCTGCCCCTCCCATTAATCATCCACTGGATGAGTTGCCTGAAATTCAGGGAAGACTGGATGTACGCACCTGAAATGCTCACCTGCTGCCTGTGTTACCACAGAGGAGCTGTAGATTGGAGCCTTCCTGCGCAAGGCACTATGCAAAGCGCAGCTTTCTGGCTCTTTCAAAATGCAAGTCCTCAAGCAGGCAAGTACCAGTGCGCTTTTCTCTTCATCACTATTTTTAAAAAAGTTGATGCAAGAAGTAATTTTTTGTTCTCTGCTGTGTTATTCCCCTCCAGCAGCTCGGCATTCTATAGTTATGAAATCACCTAGAGATCCTGAGCTCAGTTCAGCTGAGATAAACCTCCTCCAACTCCAGTTGGGCCTCACTGGAGGTGAAGCCGTCCTGTAGATCTTTGTTACAATTTACAGCTTTTTCCTTTCCTTTTTATTTGGGGCTGGAGTAGGTGGGGGAGGAAGGGGAAGAAGTAGCTGGCCTGGACAGAAAGGACCAGTGGGGCAACGGCTCTGACACTTGAGCCTGCCGGACTTCTTTCCTCACACACTGGCATCTGGAAGTGACCGCTGCTGTCATTCACACAGCAGCCATGAGATTTCTGCACGCCAGAGGAAATCTGGGTAGTTACAAGAGCCAAACCTGAATCACTTGCGAGCATCAGTGTGTCTGCGTCTGCTTCATAGTAACCCCCCCTGTGTGCTAATGGTGTGCCAGGAACAAACAGGAACGGTTGTGCAACACGTTCTTGGCCACCTCAGTTTGTCTGCGGTTTACAGAAGTCACCTGTTTGGCAAAGAGCAGCAGAGTACCAAGCGAAGATAAAGGCGGTACCTCAACGTCTGAGCATGGGGCAGAGCCTTGACAGTCAGAAAAATTCTCATCAACTTCATTAGGAGCTGATGGTAGTGCTCAGTAATAAGGGATTTCTGTGATGTCCCTTAATTAAAACATTCTTTTGTCTTGATTAATGGTGAAAATCATCATTAATATTAAAGACAGTTTTCCTTAAGGGCTTTGTTGCTCTAGATTGTGCTAAGTTAATATTTTTGGTTTGTTAAAACCTAGTTATAAAAAAATAATTAAACATCTTAACAGCATGTTTGCAGTTTGTGACAGATACCGCATTCTGCACAGGGAGGTTTCCTTTTCATGCAGCAGTTTTACTGGTTTAAGTAGGGTTAAATGGGGTTTTTTTCTGAAATAAAATTACTTATTACTTTAGATACTTTAGTTTTATGAGTGGGTTGATTTCCTCAGTAGTGTCCTAGTAAGCAGATGTGTTAATGTTAACGTTTTAGCAATGAAGGTAAAAAAGGGAGGGAAGTTGAAAATCCTGGTACAGACCATCTTGAAAAGTCTGCAGCAGTGCTGAAACTAAAACCAGAACTTCTGAGTCTGAGGTTTCGGGTTTAGGTGAAAAGCCATGTTTAATCAAATTCTGTACAGCTGCGGTCACTGTGGCTTCTGGGCACTTGCTGGTTGAGTCTGAAGCTGTGTATCTCATTGCAGGGATACTGTTTCAGCACCTTGCTGTATAGTAAGTAATATGTCACATCATTGCATCCTTACTGCTGTAGACACTTAGAACAAGAAAGTAATTGAGATCCTGCTCTACCAACTTCCAGTTCAGACTTGGCACTGGGACATTAACTCATGATTGCAGCAGGGGGGATCTTTTAGTCTGGAGTCAGAAACAAGTAGCATTTTTTTGTTCTTTTTGCAAATGCCACCTTAGCAAGGCATTATGTGCCTTTTTTTCGACATAAACATTGTGCTGAAGGTGAGGTTGAAGGATTCTGCTTACCTGGAGTAAAATGCTAAGCTGACTACAACTAGCGAGGTCGAATAGGCAGGATGGGGTTTTCTTTCAGTTCTGAGATAAGTCAAAGCCTCCTTCACTTTGAGGAGGTGCACGGATCACTGTGTGCCCGGTAAAAACCAGCGAGCTGCTGAGAGGGGCACGTGGCTGTGCAGGTTGAAGCTGGCCTGCGTTTTTGTTGCAGTTGTTCAGGTGGGATCAGGTTCCGTGCGACTCTGCGCAGCGAGGACCGCGTGGCTTTCGTAAGCACCCGCGTTCACGGGGAGGCTTTCTCCGAGTTAGCCAAGTAAACTGGAAAGAGCTTACATTTTCGTTTGCACCCGTTTGAAAACAATATGACATTACTCGTGACAAATCTTCACGCTTGTTGACTCTAGAGATGTCCTTTTATAACAGCGTGCTGGGGTACGTCGCAGAATATTACTTAGCCTTGTGTTCAGAAAGCGATAGCCTGTGAGTTTGGGCTTGTTGACACAGAATGGAGATTCTGAGTTTTATATATATGGGCAGAAATCGATATGCAGCGTGATTTTATTTTAAACTTTCCAGAAAACTTGCAGTGTGTGTGGAAGCAGACGCTATGCTCAGCTGCGCCTCCAGGGGTTAGCAGCAATCTGAATTTGTTTCTCTGTCCGGTTCTCCAGGCATCGTGCTTGTAACATTTCTCGTCTCGGCCAAAAGACTTGGGAAGTTCCTTTTTGTTTGTGGAATGCCAGACTGGCACTTTGTGTTGCCTGATAGGATAACTGTTCTTCAGTTTGATATCTTGAACTGTTTAAGAGCTTCCTCAAAAACAGCGTCTATCTGAGTGCTTGTATTTACTGCTGCCGTAGAGAATTTGCATCCCTCATCTTGGGTCATATTACACGCTCTTTGAATCTGAGCTTGGCAGGCTGAGCTTCACAGCTCAATGACTTCTGAAGAGCTCCTCCTGTACCTGTTGTAACAGATAAAACGTGGTAACATCATAGGTTTTTTGCTCCCTAAGCACTGGAATGCTCGGTGGGGTTAGGGATGTACTTTCACCTCCTTTTTCATCTCCTGATCCATCCCTGCTTACTGTGCTTTAGTCACTGTTGCAGAGCATTTTCAGGGCACGCAGGTGGATTTCTTTTGGATGAAACTAAGCTGGAAGATGCCCTTGTGGAGAACACTTAATGTGTTCCAGCTGCTCGTGGACAGACGTTGAGTAGATGGCAACAGACCAGTGCTGGCCTGAAGTCTGCAAAAAATGTGTTGTGGATACTGGGCCCTCATTTCGCTTTACAGATGTGTTTCTTCTGGAGCATTATTTACTAGCATAGACTTGGCTGTGGGAGGTCAGGTGTCAGAGTTTCTGTATCTTGGTGACAGTGAGTTCCCTTCTCTTTAGCGGAAGGATCAGTATATTTGCCTGCACTTTTAATTTTGTCCAAGGAACCTTTGTTCTTATGATCCTGATGCCTTCTTGCCATTTGAAAAACCTCTCAGATCCTCCCTCTGTGAGTAAGTTTCACCATGGACCAGAGTGCAGTGTGTAAGTGGCCATGGGGCCTGCTGGTGCACTCGGTGGCAGAGTCTGAACTGAGCTGTATAATCTTGGCAGTTCAAGTTCCGTACTGGACCTTCCTGCTATGTCCAGCCTTTAATCTCAGATAATACAATATATTGGGTTCATTTTACTGACTTGAAAATAGGTATGTCGAAGCAGAAAAAAGTTCAAAGAGAAGCAGCTCTTGATTATGCGTTCAGTTGATGATCTGCTGAGAGGTGATCAGTGGTACGCAACTGGAAGGGAAGTCTTTGGTCATCCGCCCATTTACATCAGTCCAGAAATTCCTGTAAGGTCTAGTGGGGAAAGCACTGGATGCGCAGTAGCCTGTATATATCACTGTAATACTCCCTGAAATGAAAGTTGGTGTGAAAAAATTGTAGTATTTCACTACAGTTGGTTATAATTCATCACATTAGTTAACTACAGTACAGTACCCTGTGTCAGGCAACTGATATTTGAGATGATGATTGTTTGATGTACTGAACCTACATCCTTATGCCTTTTTTTTTTTTTCCTCCTTTTCTTTGCAGAAAGTCGATGTCCACGTGATGCTGAGACACCTGCGGGAGCAGAGAATGTTTATGATCCAGACCATAGCCCAGTACAAGTTTGTCTATCAAGTGCTCATCCACTTCCTCCAAAACTCCAGACTTATTTAATCTTTTCAAACATCCCAGACCCAGATTTGTGGATCTGACTGAACCTTGCTGATGAACAAGGGGAACTGCCTTGACAACTGTGTGCATGTATTACACTTTTTAAAGTTGTCTTGAAAGTAAGGAATGATTGTTCTTTACGAGAGTCTCCCATGAATTATTTTATACCAGATATAATTTATTTTTCTTGGAATAACTTGTGAATTACTTTAATAACTTGTAAAACTTATAGTGACCTTCAAATCGAACCACATTTGACATGACTGGTCTGCATTGTAACACATCCCTAGGGAAAGCAATCCTTCGTAAAGGTAGTTCACTGGCTTTCATGTTGCTACGTAGCTTCTGAAATGAACAGTTATTTGGCAGTGGGCTTTTTCTCACGTAAGAACATTTTGGACCCAGATACGTGGCTTCCACAGTAAAAACAAGACCTGCTAGATGTCAGCTACAGGTCTGTACGAGTGGAAGCTGAGGGGACGCAGCCTCTGCGCATGCAGCAGGGCAGGTCACAGAGGGCTCAAACAAAGGCCATTGTGAGGGCAGAGAGTTCTGGGTGCGAAACTCTTGAAGTTCCACTAGAATTATGGTTTTAGATTAGTCCTTGAGAAAAGCAGTGTTGGATCTTTTGAAGGAGGCCTTTGCTGCTGTCTGCGATCCTTGAAGGGGTGCATAAGAGCTGAAGCAGCGCAGGGTGAAGGGCAGTGACCCAGAGCAGCCTGAAGGCAGTGAACGAGTCTGGTAACTGTGGTGGGCTGTGGGTTGAACAGCAGAGGAGTTTCAAATAAATGCAGCTGAAAAAAGCTCAAATCAAGCACCTTCTCCTGAATTACACTGAAGTTTTATTGCCTGGAGGCTCAACTGTAGAAAAGGAATCTCCTTGAAGTTAGGCACCTCCAGTTGCCTTGGTTTCACGTGTAAACTATCGCCCTCAGCACTGCAATCATTTTACTTTCCAGTCATTTGAACTTTGTCAAACAGATCACTATGGTCTTGCCTCTGTATCCGAGATCTCCAGACAGTGAACCTTGAGAGCTTTAGCTCAGAGTGTGCCTTGATTCCTCCCCCATCACTGTCCCATGCTTTATGATCGTGTGGAGCAGTCTTTCTTTCGGTATTGGCAAACCGCACTTTGTTTGGGTGTTTTTTGTATTGAATTGCACAGGTCATCTCTCTCCTCTGTCTGGTCCCTTCGGGTTCTCCCTCCTATTTATTATTACTCTTTTATCCTGGTAGTGTTCAGGGATTCCAGTTGGGATTAGGAGGATGTTGTACAAAAACCTAAAGGAGAAACAGTCCTTGCCCAAAGTTTACAATCAGAAAAGGGAAGTGAACCCCCTCCACTGCACTCCAGGGCACAGATTCTTAACAGGCTTGCCCTAGGCCAACAATGACATTTGACAGAGCTGAGAAAAAAAAATCCACGCGTCCTCTAAGTATCTTGGTAGTTAGACCTGGTCTCCTCTCTTCCTCATCCTTTGTCCCTCAGCACTGGCTAGCTGTTTTGCACAACTTGGTGCACATCCTGTTCTCCAAACTGTTTATTTCTCTGGAGTAAATCCCATTATGAATTCCCTTGCAGTGTGTGCATGGTGGCATTCACTTACAGTTATGTAGAACTGGTAGTAACTGCACTTTCATAGAGGAAAAAAAAAAGCTTTAGTAAGTTGTGGTGGGACTCCCAGACTGCTGTTTCGGTGTAGGAGAGGGAGAGTTGCTGCACTGAGGTTGCTCTCCTCCTCGCCATGACTCCTCTTCCCACCTCTGCATGCTGTCAGCCTCCTGGGGGCGGTCCAGCCCTGCTCCCACTCGGCAGGCCTGTCAGATCGCGAGGGAGCAGGTCAGGCTGGAGGGGAGCCTTGGGGGTCTCTGCTCCCCTCACAGCTCACCTCCAAGTCAGATAGGCTTCCCCAGGGTCACATCCAGTTTCAGAACTCCCCAAAGGTGGAGATTTCTCAGCCTCTCAGGGCACGTGATGCAGCGCAGTTACACTGTCGTGGTGAAATTACCTTTCTCGGTATCCCTTTCCCAGATAAATTTAATCTTTTCGTCCCATCGTTGCTTTTACATTGCATCCCCAACTCCGAACCCCCAGCCAATGTACAAAGGCCTACCTAAGCCTACCAGCGCTCTCAGCTGCAGCGCTGAAGGGACCTACACACCTGCCTTTCCCTAAAATCAGTGGGAGCTTAAGCTAAGGTTCTGTCCCAGGGTGTTTTTTAAATGTATTTAAAGCTGGGCTGTGTTGATTTGGTACTCTGCAATACAGGCCTAACGAGGTGCAAAGGATTCTGGTGGAGACTTCTCGCTACCGACAAAAGGCTGTAATACTTTGACCATGTTCCTTTAAGGAATCAGTTGAGTTTTCAGTCAACTTCAGTTCTCCCTTAATTTCTTCTGCCAACGCCAACGTAGCTCTTGTTGAATTAGCAGCCTTTTCAGCAGCATCTGCATGATAATTGCACAGAGATGCTTTATATCTGGGAAACAAGCCAAGGAATAAACCTTGAAGCAAAGCGTATTAAATTAGTTATCTCGTTATAGCTTTTTGAATAATTTCCTAATGATGAATTAAGTTTGAACTCAGAGCTGTCAAGTCCCATTGCTCCACCTGGATGTGAGAAGTAGAAAACCAGGAGGGAAAAGCATCTGTTTCTATGTCTTATGATTCGGGTCTTCTGGGCTGAAAAGTCTACTTCTGCTTCTACAGTGAGCACAGGAGCGCTATTGCGTAAGAGCATGTAAAGAGCTGTGCTTGAAAGGAGGAAAATCAAGCAAATGTTTTTCATGCAAAGATGCATCATAGGTGTCTTAGAAAAATATTAATTACAAAATGGCACCAAAAATCCATTCCAGATCAAGTCAGTGCCTATTAATGAGCAGAATAAGTGGCCACATAGTAAACAGTCATTTCCAATTAACTCCTAACGAGGCTGGTATGGTAGATAGAGGCCAATGTGACTCACTTTTTCCCTTTCATTGTCAAACAATGGTAATTTTAAACTTTTCCTTTCATCTGACTTCAATGTATTTTTTCCTGCTAGATTTTATCGTGACTAGATCCGCTAATATCGTGAGTGAATTGGGCTGGTGCGTGTCTTCAGAGGTTCCTTTCCACCCCAGCTTGCAGGCCAACCTCGGCATGCTGATGTTCCGTGATTGAAATGCGATAGTTCTATAGGGGAAAAACAGAACCTTCTGACTTTGAACCTGTTGTAGTTTTATCAGACCAAAATTGCTCGGGCAGTATTTCCTAACCTTTGGGAGTGACAGGAAAATGCACTTTGCATCCAATTTTATTAGTCATAGCAGGAACGAACGCGTGAGACTTAAAGCAACAGTACTGTTCAGTTTCTGTCCCACAGACTTTTAACAGCAGAGTCCTTCAGTAGAAAAGGAGGACAGTTTGGAGCTGCTGTGTTGCGTTGCATGCTTTGTTTAACATCAGAGCCTGGCAGTGGGTAGGTTCTAAGAGACCAGTTTCATCCTCTTGGAGGAAAGTCTGGGTTGAAAAATCTCGCAAAGATGCATCAATGGTCAGTGAATGGAGCTGCACCTTGGAAAGCCTGACACAAGCAGCCTTCTCCTCAGGCACGCGCATTGCAGCCAGCCTGGCACGTTTGTAAGAGAGAACGGAGCGGATGAGTAAGTCTGACTCAAGAATCCATTGTGTATGTTTTCCTTTTTGTGCATTCTTCATCTGTATTTAATGCCCCCCCGCCCCCTTTGTTTTTCCTTCAAACTCTTACCAATGATAGTACTGAGGTTGCTGGCATCAAATTTTTGGTTAAAGCTATGGTCTGAACATTTCACGCCTAACATTGGGTGGGAGATCAGGGATGGGAGGGATGACAGCCCAGTTGTGATGCTGCTCGGTGCCGTGGGCGTCCTGTCTCCCTCCACCCTCCACAGGCTGCACCGGAGGATGGTGGACATGAGCTGCTTGGGTCCTGCTTGTTCCACCTCCTCCCCAGGCCAACTTGGGCACCTCTTGTCCTTGATTACCTGGGGAAAGATGAAGCTTGTTCCCACAACCTTTCTCCTATATAGCTATATAGGGACCCCAAATGCTCAGCCTTTTTGGAAATAGCTTTTGCCTGAACGAGTTTCAGCTGGCAGGAGACACATCTGTGAGAACTTGCTCAACCTATTGCTAATGCAGGCCTTCATAAGAAGTGCACTGAAGGACATTTCTGTTCCACTCATTTAAATCAGTTGCCTCAGCTACAAATATTATTAGATATTTGCATGATTTCAAGAGCTTTTTTTTTAATTACTTTCTTGTAAACAGACAGAAATGCAAAAGGCAAAACATAAGTAGGAAAAGAATGAGTAAGTCTCAGTGCTTCAACAGAGGTGGTCATATTAAGCTAATACATTATTTTTTGATCCAGTACCTGCTGTATGTGTAGCCCACAAGCGACTCTAAAATAACTGCTGACGGGCAGTCTCATACTTGGATATAACACACACATTTATGGGAAGATTCAGCAGCTGCTGACCGTGCTGCAGTCTCAACAGCTGACTTCCCACCAGTGTCCTGGGAAGAGATGACAACTGAATCGGCTGTTGTCAGCCTCGCTCGCAGTCTGTGCACTGTGTGCTCAGAAAGTGGCAGCAGCAGCATGGCTGCTGTCTGCTGCAGCAGCTCTCGTGCACCCCTGAGAGAGGTCAGAGTTAAATTTTGCTGCTCGACTTTGTGGAAAAGAATGCTCTCTAGAGAGCAAGGGTGGCACCCACTGCCTGAAATCCAGGACGCATCACACTGAAGGAGCACATACCAGAGCTGAGCCAGAAAGGGAAGCACTGCATGGAAACACCACATGGGCACCCCTCTACAAAAATTGTTATCAATCTGATGACGTATAGTCCAAGTCATATGGAGTTTGGAGATGGGTTTTGATGCCGACAACAGAAAGGTTGCAAGTCCAGGACCCCAAAGGCAATTGTCCCCAGCTCGCTCTTAGCCTTCTAGAGAGGTTTTCTTGTAGAATCTGGTGCTATGGGAACTGCTGCTGCCCTCCGAGTCTTTAGAAAGGAGGGCATGATACATGCAGCTGCACACAGCCTTGGCCTGCAGGGACCCTGATCTGAGGAGAGGAACAGTGGCTGCTTGGGCTGTTGGGCGAAAAACGGAAGACGGAGGTCGTAACTGCAGATAAATTATTGTTAGATTGTGAAACACAGCATTTAGTGCACAGGTCAAAAATACCAGCGTTTATATAAATATTTAAAGTAAATAAATTTTGTCTGTTTTTAGAGTATCTTAGACTTCTATAATTCCCTTGGTTCCTCTCAGCCATTTTTCAACTGGCATTTCTTTGAAGTTTTGTTGCCTGTGCTTTATGTGCACCTCACGGAGAGCTCCCACACGCTACAACAGCAGGATTTTGCCTTTGGGGGCGAACTGGAAGTCAGCAGTGAAACAGCAGCTCTCGCTGAAGGACCCCAGCACTGTTGAACAGCAAGGGAAAGGCTAACACTTCAGCTAATCCCTGAAATGAATGTGGTGCTTAACAGCTTTACTTTTCCAGATCAGCCGGGTAAGGACTCGGTGTTTTGGACACTGGGCTCCAGGTGCTGCAGGGGCAGGGTTTCCTGACAGGGCAGGCAGGAACAGCAGAGGAAGGCTTCCCACAGACTGCTTCCATAGCAGGCTGGAGGTCGTGCCCTGTCTCGGACAGTGGCTGGTGGTTGACACGTAAGGAAGAAATAGCAATGCTCAGCCCCTCCAGCACACCTGGCAGCCAGCCCCTTGGGGCCTTCCTGGGGCCAGTTACGGCCCGCTCACTGTCTTTAGTAACTACCAATGGGTCTGTCTTCCACAAATCGCATTACTTTTCTTTAGAACCCATTTATTCCTCTGGCCTTCACAATGTCCTGTGTTGGTGAGTTCCACAGCTTCGTTATACATGACATCTATCAGAACTTCCTTTTCGTGTGTGCTAAACAGAAGTATTTTCTTGCTGCTACTCAGTCTTGAAGAGAAAACAGATCTTTAGTGCCAGAGACACTGTTAATGGGATGTTTATCCTGTTGAGGTCGCTCCATATGCAAAACGTTTTCCTCATTAGTAAAGTACCTTTCTTGGGCTATTTTACAAAGGAAAAAAGTTTACACATGCAGATGACTGTAATATTCCCACTTATAATTGTGTGGGATGTGTTAAATGAAATAATAACATGTTTAAGTAAGTTTTATGTCACTGGATTTTACTGTTCTGTTTTACTTCAGTATTTTGATGCTTCCTGTTTTATTTGTTCTGTAATTCTGTACATGACAGTTTAGCACAAAACAGCAATCTGAATCTCACAACCTCATTGTATGTACACATTTTGTAGAGAAATGAGACATCAGTTATATGCCCTTCCTGCCCCCCACTCCCTCCTGTTAGGGCTGAATGGCAGAACTATTCTATGCTATTGAAAGCCTTTAAAAAAAAATCTATGCATGCTATTTTATATTCTGATGTATTATTCATATCAGTACATAAGCTTATGCTCATCAGTTTTATCTTGTGTATAGAACTGATTACTTTTGACAGTATTTTTGCACTGTTTCTTCTCTTTCTCTTTTTATAAAGTTCTATTCAGCATTAATTGACTGCAATAATTTTTTTACCCCTCACTGCCTTTGTGTAAATAGTTTCTTATACGCTTTTGCAAATACGAGAATGTCTTCAGTCACTAAGGTTTTTTGGTAAGGCTGTCCTTGATATTCACAGTAAACAATAAACCATTTTTTTCAAGGAAAACAGTGCTTGTGTTCTTTCCTGTACCAGCTTAAGGTGCTGTATTTGCACCTTGTGTTAGTTTCCCATGCTAAACTGATAGGCGCAGCCAGGGCCACGGTGAGCTCTGAAGAACCTGCTGTAAACAGTAATCCAGGTTTCACAGGGGCAAGGCTCCTACTGATGCGCGTGCTGGGCTCATCCGCTTCTTCAGTGTTGGAGTGGAGCCTGTGCTCCGGCCAGACTTCCTGAAATGACAGTGCTGTTTCCCCGGACAAGGGTTTACTTGATGAGATAAAGGTAGGACAAAAAAAGTCAGCTGGTGCCCTCTTCCTAGGCTTGGCTGTAGATAAGTGGCCTTGGCTTTCTGGAATCATAAGATCTGGTGAAGTCCTACATACTCCAGCAGCAACTGCTGGCTAGAGAGCAATGCAAGCTTTCGGTGAAGTGAGCCGACAAACCCTTGTTCTCTAGCAGGTGCAAAAAAAGCACAGCTTTTGCAAATTAATTTGTCAGATTAATTGAAACAACTTAGGCAAAAGTAGATGTCACAAAACTATTGCACGCATGTAAGTGTACAAGTGGAATCAAGAGGGGGTCGAGACCATTTTATTTACTTTACACAAATAAGATACACATTAAAAATCCATAAAGAAAAAGAATGGCCATTTTTGCACTGTCAAAAGGCATAACCTTTAAAAAGCCATGGATGCTTCCTTAAAAAAAAAAAGAGGCAATTGTCGACACGTGGAAGCTAGGAATGTTCTGCAAGGCCTAAGTGTGTTTGGCATTCCAATTACAGGACAGAACTGTGTTCATACTCTACCGCTTTTCAAAGTGCTCCTGAAAGTTTCCATAACAAGGCTTTTTAAATAAAGGTCTGAAGGATTGCATAGATTCAAAGGCTCAGTGGTCCTCTAATTCCTTTTTGATCTCTGAAATGTATGGATGATCTTTCCCGTGTGCTACTTCCATGATGGCAATTGCCTGTGAAAAGAAAAAAATATTCACACAATTGATTCATATATAACACCAGGCTATAAATACTCTCTTAGAGGTTTGAAACAGTCTGACACCTCTAGCTACTTTTTGTCCCCTTGTAGTCATAAACCCAGTAGGAAATAAAATGAATTTCAAAACTGTGTAATAAAGGTTTTACATTCAGAGAATACATCTTTCATCTTAAAGGATCCCAGAGCACCTTTCAAAATCGTATTCCTGACAAAACTACTTTGAATGCAACCAGCTCCAGGACAGAAAACTGCACGTGGGGTGGGTAATATTCTGGCAGAGGACTTAGCCACTATCAGAGCGAGCTCTGTTCCTACCAATTTACCCTTCAGCTGTCAGAGTGACAAGCGGGCCTATCGCAGAAGTTACACGAAGGCGTTTCAGACTTGATGCTGTAAACCCTCCACCGGTCACAGGGGCTGCCACTGCTTTACGAAGGAAGCAATTGCTTACGCAGCCACTGAGGCAAACGCAAGATCTTGTCAGCTTCAGACAGACGCTGCTGTGCCCGACTCCCTGCCGTTTCCCTACAGCCTGCTCCGGTCCCAAGAGCGAACGTTTCAGGCAGCCAGACCCACTGACCTGCGCTTCCCTGCACGGCCTTCCTGCCGTGCAGAGGGGGTGTAGAGGCAAGATTTCCACTTGAGAAAAGGACAGCAGGCTGTAACAAAGGGCAGCAGTGGATAGGGCTGGAAGAAGCGAGTTCGGAGTAAGTCTGAGAATATTTAAAGACCGCAGTGCTGAGATAAAGCAAGGGATTGCAGCATCCTAGCCATGCCAGCATGAGTCATTTTCTCCTCAGGGAAACTTCCACGGAATTACGCTCTTACATTGATGAAGTCAGTACAACAAGCGCCTTTGGTTCCACCTCAGCAGCAGGGAGAAATGAGGCCGTTCCCCCTCCCGCCCAGAAGAAGAAAGGAGGGCCTGCTGGACGGGCTGCTTGCAAACTGACAGAGAACAATGGGGTTGTTTTTCCACTAAATCCCAAACACCAGGGGCTGGGATAACTTTGGGCAGTTCCTGTAGGCAGCTTTTGGAAGTGAGTCATTGGAAAATGTTTGTGTTAGGAAGCCAACCATGCCAACAAACCTACCTACAGCTCCCAACCCCCCATCCCATGTTTCTACTGGCACCAATGCCAGGTTTAGTCAAAGCTTTAACGCCACAGTGAAAGAAAACCTATGCTAATTTTAAACTAGGCAACAGTTAAATTTTAGAGCATATATTCTTGTATTATCTTTCACTATGGCTGAATGGCTCTGTTATTGCTGGCTAAAAACTTGCCAGCCCTAAAAAGGAAAAAAATAGTGACATTCCACACCAAGTCATTATATGCTACAGTAGTCACTGATGCTTAAGAAACTAAAATAAACTTCTGTCCAACAACAATAGGGTAAGAAGAAAAATGGTAGAGACTCATACAAAAAATAGGAATTAGAAAACCTAAAGAATAAGGAACAGACTAATAAAAAGGGGTGAAGAAAAATGTAAAACCAAATGCTGTATTTGCCAGTTTCAGCACTACCAGATGCACTGAATGCCCTTCAGCTATTCAAAAATCAATTGGTTCCAGAACAAATAACCACCCAAAGCATGCCTAGTTTAACTTGGATATAGAAATCACAGACTTCAATGAAACACTATGTGCCTTTCAGAAGAGCCAAGCATTTTTTCTGTCCTTACCTAGCCAGTGAGGAGAAGCTAGAGTTCCGCTTCATTTACATTAGTGCAGCTCTAGCTCAGCGGAGAATGTACAGCGAATGCTTAAGCGTAACGCTCGCTCCAGCTGCTGCGGTGGAAGCGCACCGTGAAAAGGTAAGACCCCTTTGTATGCAAGAACAGACCTACGCAGCATCTCTGGAAAAATGCAAACTGAGCCAAAAATCCAGTAACCAAATATATTAACACATGGCGCATTTCCTACCAAGCCAGGCTTACTGACGGAGAGGCACGTAGTGTTCCAGTGATCCCATGCCTGAACTGGTATTACTAACAAAGAAACCAGGAAATAAATACCCTCTTCAGAGCTTTAACTCCAGCCGTTCTGTTCTCCAGCGCCATATACAGTCTCCCTAATTTCAGCCACATGGAGGCAACATTCAGCGAGTAGGAGGGATAATGTTTACTGCAAGAGAGAAAGAAATTCAGCTTTATCAAACCTGGCAGTTTCACAGCATTTTCCCAGCCCCCGTCCCCCAGTCAGGGGGCAAGAAGCCGTCTCTCGCCGCCCCTGCCCATTCACTGCTCATCCCCTCTGCCATGACTGCCAAGAGGCAGCGCCAATTGTGTCTGGGACGGGGCCGCCTGTCCTTTGGGAATTGAACTGAAACTACCATATGCCCCTGAACAGATGGCAAGGACTTTCCGCCACTAGTTTTAATCTAGCCAGCTACAGAAAGAGACTGCATTGTCTTCATTTTCTGGAGCCACCCTACGCACACAGAAGTAACTCTGCCTACCCACAATGGTCGGGCTGTAATGGAAAGCGAGGGGCCCTCCGCAGCGCGCCGCACACATGCCATTCCGCACTCGCACACACTGAGCTAGCACAGTCTGGTTCAGCAGAGCTGACCTGGAATGCCAGGCTCGGAGCCAGAGGAGCTGGGTAAGTCCCAGGGAAGATAAATAGTACTGAGCCCTCAGGGGAGGAATGTTGGCTCCTTCTTTGTATTGCTGCTCTCTGCCAAGTGATCTGTGACTTTACGTTGGCATCTGCTCCAAAGGGAGAGCTTTACTCGCGCTCCCCCCCAGCTGGCAAGAAAGTCACGTCTCAAGATGCGAATCTGCTTGGGAGATTCATGGCAGGATCAGATACAGCGCGTAACTGGCTGGCTCTGCCGAACAAGGGTCACTGCTGTAAAATCACAGGGAAATTTATCGGAGAGTATTAATTTTTTTCTGCAGAGGCTGCGTCTTGCCTTGTCCCCCACGGGGCTTCAGCCTGCACGTTCTCCCACGCCTCCAGCTCCAGGGCAGTGGGGACCAGGGACATCAGGGCACGCACAGCCCCCGAGCGCGGAAGCGAAGCTCGGCTCCAGCTCCTTCTGCCGCTCAGCCCCAGCCAGGGACGGGGCTCTGCTCTGCTCTCCCGCAGCCGCAACTGCTGTGCTGCTGCGGAGAGAAAGGACTGGGAGAGGGCGGGAGGCTGACAGCAACAGCAGGCTTTGCCTCCATTATGTTCTACAAAATACTGACTGCAGATGCAACTCGGAGCTCTGCTTGAGGAAGTATTTTTTAAAATATTGAAAAAAACCCCAGTACTTATCTAGCTAAGCAGAACTAGCACAGTACCCAAGGTGGTACAAACTTATTTTGAGAACTCAAAGCCAGGACTTCACCTTCTGCTCTATATTGCAGACCACATTCTGACAGTAACAAAATCTAGCCCAGCATTTAAACATTCCTTTCCAAGTAGTGATGTCATGGGTAGCATGTTTATACAATACATACTGAGAGAAGTGATCTCTGCCCAAACTTGTCTTAATTACTCAGATTACTGAATTAGAGCACTAAAAAAAATAAAGTCTAATACTTACCTGTATGGTCTGATAATCTTTTGCCCATAACGCAGTGCACCTTCCCAGTCCTGCACGTAGAGACAGACACCCATGGCCTGGTACATCATATGTAACATATAAACATTACTGTCTTCAAACACTGCACCCATCTTGTCCAGGCTGAGTTCACAGATCTCCAGTAATTCACTCGGAGGTATGAAGAAGTCAAGGAACCCAACAAATAAACGGTCTGTGATTAGACAGCTACCTGGTAATGCCAAAGAAGAACTGACTTCAACTTGTTCAGAATGGTTCTGAGAAGTCCTGTTTTGTCTCAAATGGCATCAGAGCATCTATACTACAACTCCAGAGCTACTTTGAGAGGTATTCTGCTCACAACATTACTCCCCCTCCTACTCAGATATTCTACAAACCTAGCTTTCAGATTGAAAAAGCAACCAAAAAAAGCAGCTTTGTTTTTTTCACCACTGCTCCAGCAATGTGTCAGAAGGGGGAGTGAAATTCCCCATGCAGCGGGTACTGAATCGAGCATGAGACGATAGCCTGATCTGCTTCTGGCCCAATGAACCTTGCATTTTGGTCTGCATCACACCACTGTTACAAGGGGTAGGCTTGTGACCATCAGCAATAGCTGCAGCCTCACATGCAGTCTCTCAAAACCTTAGAAACCGAGAACCGCACAGGAAGGAACAAACACAGGGCCTCACAACCCCACAACACCCGCAGTGTTGAACTGCCCCTTGTCTCCAGGGACGGCTCTGCAGGCACAAAGAGGACAGAGATAAGTTTAACTTCTAACTGCCATACTGTTACTCCTGCAGGTACTTCTGAAGCCATCCAGCAGGTAAGATTTTTAGGTCACACACCAAGCCAGCGGAGTCAGGGTGAGAGAAAGGGTATATTTGTAGTGTTTAGCTCGCCTGAACTCCTCAATCACATTCCTGGCATATTTGATCATGTCCCGTATCATCTCTGCCGACGGAGGATCATTCAGCTTGCGGATTTCCAGTTTCTCTTTATCCTGAAGGAAACACAACGGACGTTATAAATGCAGGTTCCAAGCCCTACAAATACAGGTGCACCTGCTACGCAAAGTTACTCTAATAAAAAGACACAGAAGGGAACTCAAGCTCTTCAAAGAATGTAAAAACAAAGGCAGAATGTGCACCTGCGATTTTTCTCTAAAGCCTTGGCTGGGAACCCTAGAATCCTCTGCGCCTTCCAGTTCATCTGCAATTCTCTACTTCCATGAAGTCCCTTTCTTTTGAAAGATCCAAGAGCTTTTCGACTTTGTGATGAAAGCAATTTTACACAGGAAATTTCACTGCTTCCAAGAGATTAGGGATTAAAACAAATTTAGTTCTAAGGCCAGAAAAGCCCAAATACTTTAGGCCTACCACCAAGTGATAACTCAGTGGAAAACGAGATGATATTAAATACAGAAAAAGGATCCTTCATATCTACAGACCAAACCACATTTCCACATATTTTGTTATTTCTGCTGAACAGCTCCAGTTACTCTTGTCTTTCTATCTAACTTACTACTCCATGAAGTGTCAGCTGCAATCAGGAGACAATCTTTTGCTGTTTAAGCCTCACATTGTGGCTAGATTTCTTTTCCTTCATTATTTCATCCGCCAGCTGAGAGAGCTATAGGGACTCTTTCCAGAGCTGAAGGAGGCTGAGTGACTGGTGATTCCAAGAGTAACATGTTGTTGGAAATCACAGATGAAATCCTGGCTTCGTTAAACGCAGTGGCAAAATTATCAAGGTAACTGGGGAAAAACACAACCAACGGTACCAAAAGAATGGCCTCAAACAAGAACATTGGGTACTGTTTGGGAAAAAAGTTACAAAAGATCATACCATTTAGAGGAAGGAGATGGTTGTCTGGTCAGGTTGGGAAGCAGCTCTAAAAAGGACAGCTTTGCGAAAATGGGGGGAAAAACGATCTGGAATTTAAGGATCAGATTACACTAGCCAGACTGATCTTGGCTGGAATGACAGATGAGCCACACAAAGCTCATTTCTCGTAGGACTTCCAGTGAAGGAGGTACAGATGGTTACACAGGCACAGTTGTTTCAGTAACTGTTGGGTTTGGGTACCTTTTTTCACCCCCATGAGCGCTTTTCTTCAAAATAACTAACCCCTTGTTTTAAGGAATACTGCCTGGATGTCTGCCTTTGTCCTTTGAAGGGCACCAGGTGATGTCTAACGAACATAAATCTGGCCTGCACATCACAAGGCCCTGTGACCCAGGACCACCCCGTCCATGAGAAGAGCAATACGATGCCATTGCAGCAAAGCCCGTTTCATAGATTCTGCTGGGTCTCCAAACCACCCAGTAATGTCATACAACGTCACCTAGAATTGACTGAGATGTCCCAGCCGGGAACTGCAGCAGGACTCTAGCCTCAAACAGGACCCCAGAAATGCCTCGAGCAAGATCTGCTTGCTGGGAGTTGGTAGGAAACATTCAGTAACAAAAAAATGAGTTCTGAGCTAAATTATTTTAGCCAAGTAGGACAGACACAGTATAATTATCTACTTTTAACAAAGTCTTCATCTTTTCTTTGTAGCTCAACTTAAAATATGCCTCTACCAGGAAATTTCCTGATGTGTCATGATTACAGTGGAAAGAATGTATCAGAAAGTCTTCTAAACACAAAAATAAAACCAGCCCCCCCTTTATTATTCTACTTTCCAAAATGTAATTAAACCAGATAGAATATTACATCTAAGGACCTAGGTAGGTACTTTAACAGTCAGAAGTATATTTCACACCAATTTTATTACCTTGTCTTTCGTAATGCACTCCCTGCAATCACAATTAAAAAAATACGAGTCTCTTAACCGGTCATTTCTGTCTTCTGTGGGATACAACAGGTCAATATAGCTGGTAAAAACCTGTATGGTAAAAACAGAGCAGTCAGTGAAAACCAGTGTAACTATACATATTTATCATAACTAGTTCTGGTATGTGTAGCATGACCACTACATATTCACGTAACTTGAGGATCCCTGCAGCCACATCACCTGCCTGTTCCCTCATATTCCAAGCCTCTTGGCAGCATCAGGCGTTGCCATTTGTGAATGCAATCTGACAGAGAAGTGCTTCCTTTCCTGTTCATTATGGAATTTCCCTCAAATATTACTCTGGCTTAAACCCAGGACAGCAAGATTCAGGTGTGGATAAGGAAACTATCACAGCATAAATCTCAGGCTCCCGTCAGACTACAAAGAGATGACTGCTTTTCAGAAGTAAAATAATGATTTCAGATATCCAGCCTAGGATAAATTACAGTGGTCTGGCTTTTTGCAGGCTGGAATCTCATTTTTTTCTTTCTGAAAACCTACAAAAATTGGGGCAGCAGCAGTCACTAGTAGCTTTAGAAACTTAGGACAAGACCTTTAGATCTCTGAAGAGAGGCCCAGTGCTCCAGTTCTAGAAGAATGAACATCAGATTTACTTCAGCAGCAATATTTTAAAGCAAAGAAAAGCTGCTTTTGAACATTTTAAAGGCCCTTCACATACCCTACTCTTAAGTTTTCCTCTACTTCAATGGTCTTCAGAAAAGAACCCCTGCAACTAGCTTTAATGCTCTGTTTTTAAAATGAGATCTCCCACAAGAAACATGTCCTATGCACAGCGCAGTTGATCATTTTGCAGACCAAGGAGCAGCTTTAGTTCCACTTCCTCATTTATAGTTATTTGAAATGTTTTGCTCAGTCTTTATGCTTAAACGTACTTGTAATTTCATAAAGTACACATTCTTCTTCTTACTTTGTGTGATCTCACACTTTCCTTCACACTCCTTTCTTCCCTTTCCTATTTTCAAAGCCTGCAAAAAGCAGGAACCACATTTACAGCAAAAACTTTAAAAATGTTGGGGTGCAATGGCTACATGGAACCTGAAGATGGAGACACAGGCCGTAAGACCACACAGAGCCCAAGCAAAACCACGAGTTTGCATTTACAGAACTCTTCAGTATCAGAAAACCAAATGCCCAAAGGCCATGAGGTCCTGGAGAACTGAATCAGCTTCTAAGACACCATTCAATCAAAAGAAGATGCCAAGCAACATAAACACTCCATGTCTCCATCTCTCACAGCAAGCCCTCCCCAAAAATGCTGAAAATGTCCAAGATTCCACAGTAAAATTCCAAAACCAAGATCAGCCCTTGTCCATTACCACAATGCAATTGCAGTGACTGCCACCACCACAGACAAATCATAATTAGTAAATGGCATAAAGAGAAGCTGCTCACCCGAGTCATTCACCTCGGCTCCAGCAACTAAACAAGCTTTGTTCACAATGGTGATCAGCTATAATCCACAAAAATAACCTCTCTCCCCTTCTTCACAACTAGTATCATGTACTTCAGAAAGCAGTAGGAGTTATTCAAATTAAATCTGAACTTATTTTGATCAGCATTAACCTTGTCTGCTAAATTAACATTAACAAATGAGCCACTGAAACTCTATGCAAACTCCATCCCCAGAGAGAATGTTCTGTATCTTCATCCCCTGCAGATATTTGAACATCCTCCTCAACTCTGTTTAACATATTTTTTTCTTTTTTCTACACAAAAAAGCAGCTCTGTTGCTGAAGACTCCCTGCCAAGTTCATTATTTGACTGGGAAAGTTTCAAGGTAAACCCAGAACCCTACTCAATTTCACAGAATTTTATCCATCACTGCTCAGCTTTACTCCACCTAGAAACACACTCCTGCTCTTCTGTGACTTCCCAGGAAATGCCACAGAGGTGATCTGACCAAGTCCCCTGTTTTGTGGATGCTCAGCCCAAACAGAAGTCAGAGGACTTATCTGTACCCATTTTCCTTGTTTATTCTGGCTTCAATTTCAATACATTACTATTATACTGGGAACTATTACAGCAGTAATAATTTGCTTTGATCTTGGAATTTCAAAGCACCAGCCAATCATCATCAAACTCAGCCTCATTTTACAGATGGGTAAACTGTGACAGAGGCTGGCAGATACGCAGTGTCTGCTGCAGGTGCCTTTCCCTTGTTTCAGCACAAAATAGGATACTGCCTCTGAGCATCACTTCAGTCCTCCAGAGCCACCCCAACTTTTCCAAAGCAACATCTTACACTTCTCTGTGAAACAAGATATAGTTCCTCCCTCTTTTTAAATTGTCATCTAATTGAAATTAATCCTGAAAAGCAGAATGGATCCTACTTTTAGGATGCATGCATACAGAGTATATTCAACCACTGTGCATTTACCTCTTCTCCAGGCTCAATCTCTTTAACAGCTCTGACTTCAGCCAAGGTCCCCTTGTAGGTTACTATCACATTTGGGCAACAGCTATGGTTCATCAATGCAACACTGTAAAAGCAGAAAAGTAAACCTTTTCTCCCATCACCACCAAAAGCAACGGGCAAAAAGTTAAGCACCACGGCACGAAACAAGTAAGTCCAAAATATGGAGTCAGTCTGTCTCTGCAAGCTGTTTATTAGGAAGAAATTCTTCACCATGAGGGTGGTGAGGCACTGGAACAGGTTGCCCAGAGAAGCTGTGGACACCCCTTCCCTGGAAGTGTTCAAGGCCAGGTTGGATGGAGCTTTGAGGAACCTGGTCTAGTGGAAGGTGTCCCTGCTCATGGCAGGGGGGTTGGAACCAGATGATCTTTAAGGTCTCTTCCAGCCCATCTATGATTCTACGAGTCCATGATTCTAAAATCTGTTGTACTGTTATTTATTTATTCTAATGATACGGAGAACGGCTGTGCTAATGAATCATTACAATTTTTTAATCTCATTAATTCAGGACTAGGCAAGTTATTATTTTCCCATTCTTGCAATGTTATGGGACAGCTGACAGAGATATTCACATAGCTAAACTATCAACATCCTATTTAGGTACGTATGATAGACAGACTCTTCCTCAGAGGAGAAAGAAAGAGAAACACATTTAATCTACAGGAAACAGCAAATACAGGAAAACAAAAGTCACTTGCTGCATCACAACTTCAGATGGGCGTTAAAATTTTAGCTGGCTTTTGTGCAAACAAGCAGCCTCCATGTCTGAAGTGGGAAGGAAGAGATCTCTGTCTGTTATACAAGCACACAACTTACGCAAAAACGTGGACTAGAGAAAAGTACTCCCATCTTACCACCAAGGTTGGAGAAAGCGCAATTTGCTGCTTATTTGAGATAAAATGTATAATTTTATTTCTTTCTCTTCCAATCTACCAAAATAATAACTGTCTCTTCAGTCTGTTTAGCTCACAGGCGTAACTGTTAAGTAGGAAAGATCTGGCTCTTGCATGCTGAGCATTTATAGACAAAGGATGGTGTTGGACATGTTTCCTGAACATCCTGGTTTAATACTCTCCTCTCCCTGTGACTCTGGTCCTGGGCATTTCAAGGCCTTAATTTCCAGTTTGTAGATCAGGGATACGGACGTCAGACAGACCTGCCTGAAGAAGGGGAATCTGTGAAGCAAGGACTATCTACTACTGTCTGGATGCAGCACTTAGCAAAACAAGGTCCTGCTTTAACTGGGCACCTGTAAGTTTCAGAATACTTTGACATAGATAAGCTACTACTAATCTATGCCTCACGAGGAAGTTAACCTAAGCAGACAATGATAGTATGGGGTTTGCAAAGAACAGGGGCAGAAAATATCCTCCTTTGCTACAACATTAAGTGGCAAGGACAGACTTAAACAGAAGGAATGTTCCTCAGCCTTAAAGAGAGCCGTGCTCCCCCGTCTGCAAACTGCAGTTAACACTTGGCATCTGCAGTTTTATTTGTAAGGCTAAGAAGCTTGTACATATTTTTTCCACTGTCATAGCAACATGAAGCATTGCAGTCTTTAAAACATCTGAGGAGGTTGAAAGAAGTTATGAAAGGGATTTACTGTTTGTCAAGGAACAAAGGTAGAAAGGATGTCGTTCAGAGAACACCAGGTGAAGGATTAATCCCAGCCAAAAACAGAAAGTTGTGAATAGAGCAAGTCACCTGGAATCCTTTTCATTTTGCTTTGATCATTACATGATGTCCCTGTCCAGAACCTGCTAGCCAAGTAAGTAACTGCTTCCAATCAACCTGCATATAGTTATAATCTAAGCTTCAAAACAAATTACAAGTGAATTTTAACAAAATTACCAAAATGAAAATTTTTTAAGAAAAACTGCTGCAAATCATTGGCCACATTTTATTAGCTAGTTAAAGATATTTAAAACAAGACAAATTAAATGTTTAATTAAGTTCCTTTCAGCAGAGTTCTACTTCCATATGTGTGCAAGAACCTTTGTTTGTTTTTAAACAGGTTATTTTTAAAAATATTAAAATCAACCTACTCAGGAAATATGGCTGATCCCAAGTGAGAGAGTTCTTCATCTTCAATTGTGAAGCCATTACAGTTAACCTAACGAAAAAAAGACTAGATCAGCTTCTGGTCAGCTAAGTACTCCACACTCACATGTCACATTCTCATACTTCAAAGTCAATTGCAGTAATTTGCTTACAATTTTCTTTCCACGTCACCAGTACTCACAGAGAGCTACACGACATCTCAAAAAGTGAAGTGAGGACAAAGTTCCTACGCAAAGGAATGTGCAGGACGCTAAAGAACTGACAGTCCAGCACTTGCACCTGCTCATGACACAACATCTAGTGGATTGCTCCTTGGAAGGCCAACCAGGAGAAATAGGGCTTGAAAAGAGAGCTATAAAGTGTCAGACAAAGCAAGACCATTGCAAACAGGAAACAAAGCCTGACAGTGACAGGGCAAAGAGACTTCATTTGGCCATGACAAGTAAAGGGCCGAAGCAGAACTACAACTGCAAGGAGCAACGTGGGGATGAACAGCAGCAAATGCAGCCGGGCTGGGGCAGTACAGAGCTTTAACGAAGCATATGTTCCAGAGACTTGCCACAATGACACCTGTCATCAAGGGCTGCACACATCAGCTACAGCTAAAGCACATATAAAGAACAACAAAGGCAGTGAGAAAGACTCGAACCTAATAAAGACATAGAATAGGATGGGACAGAAAAAGGACAGAGTATCAGAGGAAGTGTATCCCTAATTTAAACAGACACAGGATCAAAAGACCTTGAGAATAGATTCAAGCAGGTTTTAAAACCTTCTCGCTCTTTTATTCTACCTAAATAAGGGAATCTTACAGGTGTTTCAGCTTTGTTTCATGTGATGTGTGTGACTAAGTGACCAAAATGCACCCCAATCAAGTACTTTATTCCACTTTCACTGTGAGTCACACATATGTCAACATGATGAGAACCCTCTCCACATTCACCAATATCTTCCTACAATCATCAAAACGTTCAAAGAAGTGCCAATAAAGCACTAAAACAACTATTGTCATGCGGCCAAGTCCAGCTGAAGCTACAACTGGCACAGGAAAAGTCAATCAAGTAGAGTGTAAGTAACCATTGTCAACAAATGCTACCAACAATGATATGCCCCACAAGCTGGAATGCAGCTCAGAGTGGATTTCAGAAATACATAAATACTTCCCAAAGCCACTCCTCAGGTATGAACTGTTCAGGATGAGTTCATGACTAAGGAAAGCGTCCTGTTTCTCTGATTCACTCACCAGTATCTTTGCTATCTTTGCTTGATCTTTATCCTGCTATTTTTAGCAAGGCGGCATCCGAAGGCTCCCTGTCTCTCAAGATGAGCATGCTACAGCACTAGCCAAGGTATGAGCATAGCTGAACGAAAACTAAAATGCAACTGCTGAATACGAAAACAATAGAAGGGAAAGATTATATTAACAGCAAGTAAGAACATAAGGCTACACAGGCTGACATAAAGAACAGCTTGATGGTTCTGAATCACAGGGAAATACTCAAAAATATGTACTGAGTTATCATCAACTCCCCTCCACAAAGCCAGAGACAACCCACTACTTGAATGCATCATATCAGAAATTACACAAGAGGAAGAATTAAAAGGGGTGACATACCACCGGTTTCACCAGATGAATGCATGACTAAAAAAGGCAATGTCGGGGGAGTAAAGAGACCACAGCGAGAAAACTAGAGCTCAGAGTTGCTCCCAATGGTGAAAAACAGAACATGCAAAGGGGGGTACAAAATTATGCAAGGTCGTCAAGGAAAGGATGAGATGCTGGAACCTGAGACAAGAGAGAAACTGTTTGAAGAGTATGACAAGGTGAGACTGAGGAGGAAGAGCACCAGTCTTGACAGCTATGTTCCACAGGGACAAATGAGAGTAGAATGATACCAACAGCTGGGAAAGAGAGCAATGAAAAGCAAGGATGGTTTGGACAAAAATCTTTAATCCACTCAAAAGGACCCATCACACCTTACCTGTGTAGAGTAAGAAACAACATCAGACAAAGCCCAGAAAAAGCACTGAGCAAGAAGTCCAGTGTATCAAAGTCCCAAACGCCTGCCCTGAGCCACAGGGAGAAAGAATGCTGAATGGAGAAGCATAGCAGACAACATGAGGCCAGAGAAAGTGCTGAAGCAAAACAAAGGTGCAGCAGCATATCCATACTATTGGCTTTAGGTTATCTAATCATTAGGACACATGTTTGTACATATCACGTAGACATGCCTCCCTTTTTCTAGAAAGATTTAAACCGGAGATAAAATCTCAAAAAGATTCTGTCCTGTAAAATTCTTCCAAGGAGCATCCAGATGACCTTTGGAGATTTTAGTTCAAACAATTGCAAAGTCCACAGCCGCAGATAGTTGTCTGATGATCAGACTGAGCTTAAGATGACGCCTAAGGGCGACATTAGACATCTACAGAGAAGACTGTATCAGATCTGGGAGTCAGCAGTTCACAGAAGTCAGCTAAAGTACTATGATCTGGTGGAGCTGGTCCAGGACAGGACATCAAGCCAAAGTCATTATAGCCAAAGTAATGTAATCTTTGGGGATTCTGGCTACATTCTAACAAAAATATTCAGAAACACCACAAGAAACTGGATGTATGATATCTTTAAGGTATCTCTCTGACAAATATAAATCGTAAAGTCTTCAAAACAGAAAAAACCACTTTTAGTTGAAAGGAAACATATGATTAGAAACATTACAATGGACGATGAGCAGATGCTAAACATGCTAAAGAATCATTCTTCTACAAAATAACATCACCACTGTATTACGGTAATAGTAACTGTGCCTCCTTGTTGGTAGATGCCCAGCTCTACCAACCAGAGTACTGTCATCTCAGCTTTCATCACAGCTGTCAACACTCGCTCCAATCTCAAAAAAATTAAACTTTTTACTCAGACATTTAAGTTTAAAACTAGCTTATTTTTAAGTACAGAAGGAGAAAAAAGAAAATGGATCTTTCAATATTCCACTGGTGTGTTATTCCATCCACTAGAATACATTCAATTTGGATGCGTGTGAAAAGCAGTTGAGAAAAAAGAGGTGACAAGACATACTGTCTTTCCTTCATCTCTTCAGATGACCAAACTACCTAACTGCATTTAAAAGCAGATAAAAGTTTCTGACCGCTCTTTCTGCTTCTCTGAAGTTTACTCCCTGTGAAGGTCAAACACAATGATGACCTGACCAGCAAGGATTTCCGCAAGTTTAAAGCCTGAATGAAGGTTTTGCCTCTGCAGGGTCTCAAACCAGCAGCCTTCCACGCAAGTCCAACAACAGCTACACAATGCTTGGCCCACAATAAGCCTAACTTTGACAAGGTCTAATACAGGCTGTTTCCCCTTTTCTTCAGTGTATGAGAAGCACCTCACAGAAAGTCTGCAGACAAGAGTGTCTCCCCTCACTACTGCAATGGGGCACATGCAGCCACTTCTGGTCAAGGAAGTGGATCATTTCCACCAAGCACACTCAGCTCTCCCTAAGATCACCAAAGAGCTACCATTTCCATTGCCGTTAACGTTTTTCCCCGTTCACAAAGGCTAAACTCCTACAGCACTATCTAGCCAACTTACTTGTGCAAAGAGAACTACAAGAGCAGCATTGTCAGGGTACTCCAAGTGCTTTGAGTAAAAGTGATGAAGAGCAGCAATGTCGTTCTGAATCAGCTCTCTCTTTTCATTGTCTAGTTTGTCAAGGTCTGTGGACAAAGAATACATTCCATTTCATTATGAGGAACACTCCCCCGTGAACTGCAGCCAGACTTAGGTTAGAACAGGCCCAGACTTAAACAGAAACCCCTCAAGGAACAGCTGCTTGGAAGAACTGCAAGTTTCTGTTCTTCCACAAATGCAACGCTGCTTCTGCCAAAGCCACACGTGTGCAACAAGAACATGCAGGATTAAAAAGCCTTTTCTAACATCTCTACACCAGCATGTAATCGGACACAAATTTGCCTTTCTTGGGAGAACGGTTACAGTGTTTAAAGTGCATTTTTAACCCTGGCAAACAGACCAGCCAGCCCTGGCCCCCTAGAAGTCGATCAGCAGTGGGTAGCTGCCCTCAGCTGTCTAACACGACTTTATGAGCTACCTGGTCCCATCTACTGCGGCATGAAGTCACACTCAAGATCACACTTCTTAAAACATGCATTACATAGTAAAACTTCCTCATATGGACCTAATTGTTATCAGCACAAACTAGCCCAGACTTCTGCTAAGGAAGGTTGCTTACCCCTGCTTTTGAAAGACATGGTCTTTCCCAGCACAGAGGCCCTAACTATTTGTGGCCACGTGCGACAGGACTTAACAAACATTGACAACGCGCTGGGGCTAGTCAGCAGGGGTTTCCTTTGCAGCAAGAGGAGGATAAGACGAGGGTGCCCAGGAGTGCAATCCACCTGACCTATTGCAGGCACCTGCTTCATGAGGCAACAAACACTGCCTGAGAATGCCCATTTGTCCACGGGCTGGGGGTGACCATCAACAGAGGTGTGTTTCACATGCAGATATCTGAGAATAACAGGAGACCGCAGGAACATCAGTGGAAATGCCCTCGCACTCCTGCCAAGTGTATTCTCTTACCGGTTTGTTCAGAGATTTACCCTCAGGACCATGACAGGTTGTAGCCAAAGCTGTAGCCACTGAACCTTTTTCTGCCTGGTCCATGCAGAGCAAGCTACATGATCGACCATATACTCCTTGTCCCTTCTCTCCTCTCAAGAGCAGAGTGTTGGAAAGTTTTTTTCCTAATCCTCTCTGTCACAGTGGCAGTGTCACCAGCTCAATCCTGCTCTAAGAGAGCCAGCAACTCATCAGCTTCCCCTCTCCAACTCAAAATAATAGTGGAAGGAAAAACATGTAAGAGAAAAGGCTGCAAACAGTGGAAGAAGGGGCAGATGATTTGTAAGAGCAGATGTGAATGACAGGAGAGTCACAAAAAATACTGAGGAAAATGAAATGGGACAATTTGATGAGAATCAGGACAAATCAGAAATACGAAATTTTGAGCATCCAACTGACAGCCAGGTGCCTTTTCCTCTCCTGCGCAGGGTGTTGCAAAGAGTAAGGCAACTGCTGAACATGGCAAAAGTGTGCTAAGAGATGGGGAGAGACAACAAGGCAGAAGGAACAAGGGGTTCTTACTAACAAAACCAGAAATGAAACAAGGGCTTCTAGAGGACAGGAGGGTCATTGCAAGAGAAAATAATTTCAGCCTCTTAGCTTCCAAATTAATAAATTATTGACGACAAGCTCCAATACAAAAGAATATACAGAAATTACTTCAGCACTTATCCATCCTCATCAACCTCAATCCTACTAACCTATCTGTAAAAATTATCCTTGCCTTAGGCAAAGTCAAATGTTGGCATTTTTCCCCCTTATTTCCCCAGTTGTCCCAACAGCTGTGACAGCAGCTTTTGTCCAGGAAACAGATAAGACTGTAATCTTGTCATGCTTGGTTACTCTGCTACCTCAAGTCCTAGCAATGACTGCATTTATTCAGCATTTTATAAAGGGTTTTGGAAACCATGAGAGTGAGAAATGTGAATATACAAACCTATTGCCTCCTTGTGTATTACCCCCAGCAACAAGAAACAGAAACGACAGAGCAGTGAAAACTATGCCAGGATAGTTACTAGTCCCCTAGTTGCTCCATTTCTAACTCTGCCTCACCGGACATAAACAGTAGCCTTCTAGTTAAAAGCAAGCCATTGCCTCATCTCCTTCCTTGGATTATTTTGGAGCATTTAGGGCATGGAATTTCAACACAATCGTATATAACATGTCAGATTTGACTGGCAGTGACAGATACTGAAGCACAGTCCAGAGGGTTCTGCAATTAGCCCCTTAGTCACTGTCACCATCAAGCAACTGTGCTGTCTCTGATTTTATGCCTCCTGGTAACAAATACCAGCTATTTTAATTTTACAACATTACAATTCTCAAAAGACACTAGAGTACCAGAAAAACCATGAGATGGATGTATGCTACATAATTAATTCTGTCTAGGTTTTCACTGTTGTTTCACAACCCCCACAAGTGACCAAGAAAAAAAAAAAACAAAGAAAGAAGAGCACTGCACTTTCAAAAACACAAGGAATCCCAGTTGTCTTTGTTTACTCCCCTCCTCCAACAGGAGTGGGATGCTCTGAAAGGTTTTGATGGAGGGGGAATGGGGGGTAAAGTAAATCATGACTATAGATAACTGTCTCTGTTCACCTGCAAGTCTTTTTTACTTACGTGATTCAAACTCTTTTACAGCAAGCAGCTTCTCCGACTGTGTTCTTTCAGGGTGAGTTTTCTAGCAATACAGGGAAAAAAAACCAAAGAAAATACTTCAATGTTTTAAGCAGGCAGTTTGTCTCCTCATTCATAAGATGGAAACTCCTACCTGTAAAACAAACCTAAATTCAGAGTGTGTGGAATTTATAGAAGTTGATCAACAACAATAAATTAAATTGATTACTCTTAGTAAAGCCACAGAAATATTCTCTCTGCATTACATTAGGCAGCCAAAGATTAACTCCTATCAAATTTATATACATAAACTGAACTGTATTTTAAATATGTCATTTGCTTTGTTCTAGACACCCAGAAAGCTACTAACAATAGCAAGCAGGCAGGAGACAGGCTTCACTTTGAGGAAAGTGAATAAACTGACTGTTGACAGAGTTCAAAAGCAATGCTCCATTGTTGGCCTAAGGCCACTTCTTTGTAATCTTGGCCATTAAATGTGGCTTTGCAGGTGGCCCAGCAGCTGAGGTTCAGGGACTATGGTTTGCATATTTAGCTTTTATATGACATGTAGAGTTCTCCCCCCTCCCTGTAAGCGATAAAAGCACAAATTTATTCCAATGACTTTTTGTCTTTAAACATTCAATTTTGTTCATGGATCACCATAAACCACGCTTATTAAGTCACACCCACACATATTCACACACACACATCTACACACACAGCAAGCATGCAACTACCCTCCCAGCAGGCCACCAAAACCGTCGCTACATACAGTATCCAGGTTGCCCTTGCCACATAAGCAGACCTCAATCACACAAATACGCTTCAAAGAGGATTTGTTTTTGTGGAGAGAGTTTAGAGCTCTACAAAGATACACGGCACAATAACCTTGAAACTCATGAATCCCATCTCCTCCCTGTAAGCACTTACGTTATCCTCAGTATCCATATAGTTAGGGAACACCGAACTGGAGGTTGACATTGCAATCTCATTTCCTTAATAATATGCTTTTTCTTCAAAGACCAGTGGCTTGAAATTTCTCTCTCCATTTCTGTTTTTCACCAGTTGACTCCAGTAGTCGTAAACATTTAAATCTGAATACCTCAGAGGTGTTCTTGACTCACAAATGTACTGGGAGTTACATACTACAAAATGCTATGCAGTTATAGCTGAAAAAACAGTACAACAAGCAACTGCTTCATAAGGATGTCAAGTGCCTGTAGACATGTAACACTAGGAGCATTCCTCAGAATTTAACCACACACACCAAGTCTCATTCATCTTCACCAATGCGGCCTTGGTGCTAGCCCACACATGTAACCAAGAGCTCCAACCTACCAGAAACACCATGCACACTGTGAAACTATCAGTATACTTTTCCATACTCGGTTCAACAGTACCTTGACTGTAAGTTACAGCTAGGCAGCTTAAAAACTCACTAGCCTTTTGCCATCTTCCCCCGTAAGTCTCCAGCTGGACTACGAGACTTTGGTGGTCCTGACACTGCTGCAGTGGTCTGATGGGTCAGTTTGTTCAGCTGCTCATGCTCTGTATTACACCCGTTTGTACACAGGAAGCTAGTATGGATGTGCTTTGCAGGGACAGTTACTGTCGGTCAATTTTCATTTTCCTGCCTTCCCTGGCACCCAGAGGAGGAATGTACCTCCCAAATCTAGCCTCCTGCTCACCTGTTTGGCAAGGATCCTCGCCGTTAGCCTCACAGTCTCCGAGGGATTCCAGTTCTGCCCAAAAGCGCACATGGCGGAACACTCTAGCTTGTGCATTGGCCAGTCTTCCTTCTGAAAATGTAGAAAAATACAAAAAAAAAAAAAAAAA
>Ga0065711_1000017_pt1 | contig 140584 bp, 55 predicted proteins | sample Hoacrofraction12_FD_59098 | JGI IMG/M metagenome (GOLD analysis project Ga0065711, IMG submission 59098) | Hoatzin crop microbial communities from Cojedes, Venezuela - Epithelial fraction 12 v2 (version 2) | ecosystem: Host-associated > Birds > Digestive system > Esophagus > Crop | place... | reverse complement strand
TGTGCCAGTGCTCCGTCACCCTCAGAGGGAAGAAGTTCTTCCTCATGTTCAGATGGAACTTCCTCTGCTTCAGTTTGTGCCCATTGCCCCTTGTCCTGTTGCTGGGCACCACTGAAAAGAGCTTGGCCCCATCCTCCTGACACCCACACTTCAGATATTTATAAGCATTTATTAGGTCCCCTCGCAGCCATCTCTTCTTCAGGCTAAACAAGCCCAGCTCCCTCAGCCTTTCCTCATAGGACAGATGCTCCAGTCCCCTCATCATCTTCGTAGCCCTCCGCTGGACTCTCTCCAGTAGCTCCTCATCTTTCTTGAACTAGGGAGCCCAGAACTGGATGCAGTACTCCAGATGAGGCCTCACTAGGGCAGAGTAGAGGGGAAGGAGAACCTCCCTTGACCTGCTGGCCACATTCCTCTTAATGCATCCCAGGATCCCATTGGCCTTCTTGGCAGCCAGGGCACACTGCTGGCTCATGGTCAACCTGTCGTCCACCAGCACACCCAGGTCCCTCTCCACAGAGTTATTCAGTGCTATTTATTCTTTTACAGTGGGAGAGGGAATCCCTCTGTCATTCAGAGCACCACGCACCTTTCAGATGCCAGGGGCCTATATTCTGCCCACAGTAGAGCTGGAGAAGATCTATAGTGAAGAAGAGCAACTCAAGAAGAGCTTTCCAATACGTAGAACTGCTTTTTATAATTTAATGTAAGGAAAATGATCAGACTTCTTTGAGGGCTCGAAAAAAGCAACATGATTACTTTCAAAAAGCTTTTCTCTCCCTCATTGTATTCTGAGCAAATGCATTAATGTAAATAAAGTTCAAGTGCAAATCATGTCAGCTAAGAAAGTCATTCCAGTGGTGAAAGTCACACCTAGCATAATGCCAGCAACATTTATGAAGTGGTAACAAGGATGTATTTGAATCAACGGGCTGCATATTTATATCACTGATGCAACAGTGTCAGGTACTGTCGAATATTTTTACCATATTACTTCTAACAGCTGAAGTCTGCATTTGGTTCCAGCAGAGTAAACCCAGAACAACTGAACCAAAGCCAATGGAGATACGTCAGATATTACCAATTCAAATAAAGAACGCAAATTTGCACTTAGCATTTATATAGGCTTTTTCATCTTCAGACAGCATCACAAACATTAGCTAGCTCTAATTCTCTCACAATGACCTTCATGCTAACCTTTTGGGATAAAAGTAATATACTATAAGAAATAAAATGACAAAATGTGTAATCAAGCATACACCAAGCCTTAGATGTGTAAACTACCTCTGCCTTGACCTCTATCTCTGCCTCATGGTAGATTTTATCTCATCAATAATGGAACGCCTTTCACCATGGCTCGGGTATTAATTCACCATACAACGTATTTTACCAACATAAGATGACAGTAATAGTCCTTTAAATAACAGATCTACTATCATAGTTATAGAATACAGCTATTCCTTTTTAACAGATAAGGAGCTCGGAATAATACCGCATCAAAAAATTTGCTGGAAGCTGTCCCAGGACAAGGCAGGGACACATCCAGGTTAGACGTTGGGATTCCATGGCTTTGAATTCCTACTCTTCAGCTATTATGGGATTTTTGGTTTACACCTTCCATTTAAAATCAGGAATATTTTAAGTCTCTCTTAGAATGCTTTCTCAGAAGCAGCAGAAGCTTTCTTTACATGTCAGTTCTCTCTGCCCTCCAACCCAGACTTGCAATTTGATTATCAATGCTGGGTGTCTCTAAGCACAGAATCTTCAATAAGTTCCTCATGTTCCAGTTGCTTGCACACTTTATACAGAGGAATAGATTGAAGCAGACAGAACTCATTTTCATGGTAACCCAGAACAGCTATTGTTACAAGAACACCTTTAATCTCCTGTTTCTGTTTTTGAATTGAATTCAAGTGGGGAGAGATGAAAGCAAGCGTCTCACAAATCTGCTACTACAGCTGGTATTTCTTAGTTTATCATATGCTAGCTCTAATTCTCTTTGATTCTTCTTAAAATTATTGCTTCTGTTTCTTAATTTGACAACCAGGCATTCGTTACTATTTTTTGACTATGAAAAAACCCTCCCCTCTCTCTTCCTTACAGCTACTTCCTCAGGAAAAAAAAACACCAAACTTACTGTGTTATGATATCAGTGTATGAATTTCTTTTCTCCCTTGGAAGGTTTTCTTATGCAGCATACAAATCAGCAGCTAAATAATACTTCATTACTTACAGTTCAGGAAAACACTTACAAAATAAACTGAAGAGTGAAAGAATGATAAGGGTCACGCTGATATGAAGGGCATCAGTTGCACTGCAGTCCATTTTGGATTTCTTGCAGGAACACACTTGTAATTTCAGTTCTGTGTTGTTAGTCAGAGGTGGTTTTCCAGAATCTGTCACTGAGATTGGGATGTTGTAATTGGCCTTTTTTAGGTTTTGAAGCAGGGTTACCTGGGCATGAGTATCTGGAAAGGATAAGGTGAGAATCAGCCAAGTAGTGGTTGTTTGGAAGGGAAGAGGAATCTGCAAACAACATCAGACATGCCACAATTACTCATAGAAATCAAGAAGAAAATGAGAACACTCTAAGGAAATGATTAAAGAATTGAATTGGAGGTAAGAAGAAGCAGTTACTGAAATTCTTTCATGGGCTGAGAGCTAATTGCAAACAGATTCCAAACCCCACCAGAAGCAAGGCTTTTAAAAGCAACACAAGATGGAACAATATTTCTAATTGCCAATGGAAAAAAACCCCCTTCTTGTAAGGAAGCATACGCAAAGCTGCTTAACTGCTTCCTCAGTTTGACCGAGAAGGCGGTGAAGGGAAGTAGTGCCATCTTCTGATGACCTGCTCCACCTGAGCAGCAGTGGGTCACAACAGCTGCTGGTACCCAGGTGAGTGTGCTGACTCTGTCAGGGGGTTTAACAGAGTGGTGGTTTGATCTTTGGAGAACTGTGAAGAAAAATACTCCTTCACTTTGTCCATGACAACCTGCAGGCAGGTACAGAGTTCTCATCCTTCTTTAGTTATTTCTAAGAAGAGTATGAAATGAACTGCAGAAAGACTTGATCATGACAGAGATAAACAATACAGCTAGAAAACAAATAGAAATAATCTACATTAAAAGGAAATATAGTACTTTGTGCCCAGAATTTGCCACACAAATCTTCTGCAATTGCACATCGTGTGCTTTAATCCTCTTGCCAGTAACGTATGGTCCCAGTGCATTTGATATTTTATTTGTGAAGAGTTCAAATACTTTAAATCAGGAAGTTTTTCAAGTATGTTGCTAAAGCCCATGCAAGTTTCATGCTGTCCTATAGCAAAACCTTGTGCATCTCAGGGAAACAGATTCCAGGGAAACAAATTCCATGCCTTGAAATATGGTAATCTTTACAAAACTGTAAGTCATTAGTAGCCTTTCTTTAATGCAAAGCTAGAAGAGAAAAGTTTGGTCAACATAATAAGAAGATAAAAAAAGTTCAGATTTCAGAGAAAATGCAGACAGACTGTTGTCCCACCAGGCAGCTGCTCTGATCACAACCAGCACAGTGCAAAGCAGCAGCGATGGGTCCAGCCTGCAAGACTTCCATGCACAACTGCTCCTGAATTGACACAGCAGGCAGGCTCAGGGTGAGTGTACTGGGGTGTAGAGGTGGGAGGACTAAATGCATAAGAAAAGAAGTAACAGACTTACTGTTAAGCTTGGTGATCCTCCACAATTTTTCTGGGCCAGATTGCTTACTCAGTTCAAATTTGAATGGATCTGTGTTGGGATGAAGGTCTTTGTCTGATGCTCCTAGTACCACTACCCTGAGATCTTTTGCATCGTCACAAACTTTAGCCAGTGTAGGATAAAGGGACGGGACATTGTCATTGACATCCTCCAAGGTGATGTGTAAAGTTCCTGTACCTGTAGCGGGAGGGTTACCTATATGAAAAAAACAAATGTATGTTTATTAAACCATACTTTCATAAACACTTGCTCTTATTTGTACCTGCATGCCTGCAAAGGGAAATAATTTTTATCATTCTTACCTCTGTTATATGAAAATTATTGCTATAAAAAAACTGATGAGTCACTATTATAAATTTATTGGTGCATTTCAGAATGCAGCCTGTCTATACAGCATGGGTAATTATTCTAAGGAAACCTCTGGGAGAGGAATATTTTGAAGCTAAAATGAGATTAGGACATGAACAGATATCTGGAAAAGAATCTGTTCATAAATACATACTGAGAGAAACATAGCAGGAAACATCCCCTAGATAGACAGCATGGTATTAAAAGAATCAATAACAAGACAGGTAGGAGGAAAAATGACAGCAGAGCAGAATCATTTGTATGGTGGGTGCCACAAACAGAACAGGACCAGATCATTCCCCAGCACCCCTTGGGGCCACATTTAGTTATGTCAGCAGAAGTGAAACCTGTCAACATGCAACTCTGGAAAATGAAATCTTTTATTTACCCAGAGCCACCCTGTGTTAGCAGTGGAGTTTCAAGCTTTCTCAGATTATTTGTCAGCCTGCCTCAGCCCTGACCTGAAAGAACCAGCTGCAGAGGTGAGGATGTTGTTTATTCACCGTGGTACCGCCGCATGGCTTCGTGCCGAGGCTGTGAGTGACAGAGCGGCCGTGGTGCTGGAAGTGTTTGCAGCGGGGATGTCTGCCCACTGGGAGCCGGACGGAGACCAGCACCTCATTTGACAGAGGTCACAGAGGATCTGACGAGTGGTAATAACTTTCAGTCACTACAGATGTGTGCCGTGGTTGAGCCAGTAACTACTGCTTTCAGTCTGAAGCTCAGTATCTTATTCCAGATCCCTTTGCCATCCCATTTTAACCCATCTCAAAGTTTTCTAAATGCACATTGCTTCCTTCATTGTGTACCGTACTTAATAATTTCTCTTTTGAAATGTTGCACTTCTGGGTGGTTTGTGTTACTCGTTTTTCTGGTTTAGCACAGAAGTGCTATGATCTCTGCACTTCTCTTAGCTATAAACCCTTAGTCGGTTGCACTTAACCTGTAAAGCACTAGTGCAATGTGTCAGGGTAGTTATAAGTTTAGCACTGAAAGAGGTGCACTTTAGCATAATTACCCTGCCTATAGCAGCCCAACAAACTATGGAATTATTGCTGCACTGTGAGTGCATCCTAAGGGAGAAGTAAATACGCTGTGGTCTGGATCTGATAAACTACTAACCGTAGCAGAATGTAATTAGTCCTTTCAATAACAAATGTTACTAATGGTGACACTTCATCTGCTTCACACACACATAAATGCATTATAAAGGCAGAATTTTCATCGTTCTTTAACTCCCCCCCCCCACCCCTTGCACTTTGTCATCAGAAGGGTTAGGGTTGAGTTCTTTTTAATGAAAAAGAAATTATTTTTCACTTTTTATTGGACTAATTGAATTTGCAGAAAGACTCCAATACATTTTTTGTTCTTGATATATTATTAAGTAAAGTCATACAGCAGAATGGATGAAAAGACATTTGAGTATTTGAAATACGATCATAAAAGCCAGCCTTTCATGCACTTAATTAAACTGCTGTCTTTAATTTTGAATGCATTATTTCCAGACTGGACTGATAATGTCTTATGCACTGCCCTTCTTATCTTTCTCTGAAGTCAGTAATATTAAAATCTGCCTTTTGAAATTAAGAAGCCAACAGCATTATGAATGTACTGTTATTTTGTCATACGTAGATATGGCTGCATTTTCTCTGCCATGCTAATGTTTCACTGTCTTTCTACGGCTTACAGGCCAGTCAACTATTATGCACAAATAGAGAGAAAGGAAATTGCTTCTGTCCATTTCAATGACTTATTCTCTGGTTGGTTTATTTATAATGATTTAAACAAAATCTTTTGGTGATTTATGAAGACCTCCAAAAGAGAAATACGCAAATGTCAAGGTCATAAACTGAAGCTTGTTAACACGCATGTCATAAAAAATACAACAGAAAATGAATGAAGAAAAAATGGTCACACCATATCCATTGGGACTTTCATAAATCTGACGGTATTATGCCTTTGAAATAATTCAAAAATTCCATGATCTCCAGACAGCTTTGGTTTTGAAAGGAAATGTTTCTGTAGCATATTTTAATTCTGAAATAAAACTTCTTTTAATCTGTATTGTAAAAGCTTGCATCTGAAAGCAGAATTAATGCGTAAACCAAGACAAAAAGGGCTCTGTCCAACAACCCTTGGGAGCAGCTTTTACTTTTAGGTGCCTTTAGAGCCATTTGGGATAGAGATAATTTCAAATTCCTGCTAAGGCTCCCACAGGTGGCATAGCTGCGAATATTCTATGACAAACATACGAATGAAACAGCATTACTCATGCGTAAAAGCTACTAAAACAGAGACTGAAGGATGGCTAATTTCATACTGGAAGAAAGTGAAAGCTTGGTATTGAATTCTCATTTTAATAACTTAGGGCAAGACTGAGAACCTTAACGAATAATCTCCAACGAGACTGAACTGCACGTAAGATCTTTCAAGTGAGTTAGGGTCTGTGGGACTGGAACTTCGATCAGCAACACTTAAAAAGAACAGATTCATCTTCAAACATGCTGCAGTTGGAAATGTACGATACACTTCCCTGAACTGGACCAGGACTGGTAATGTCTTCCTATCCTGGCATTAGACTGCATACAAAGCTTCTAATAGCAGCCTTCAGTCAGGCAATAGCGACTGCTGTTGTAAGGTGCAACAAGTGCAAATTAGGCTAACAAAAGTGGTTGTATCTCATGAGTCAGAGTGCCATAGAGTATGATGAAGTCTATTGTCTGGGAACCAGAATCTGTAATGCAAGGACTGTTACCAGAAGATGTAGATGTTAAATTGGATTTTAGTGCTACCAGCATAAACAACCATATTGCTAACTTTAGCTGAAAAAAATCGTTTCAAAAGATACTTCATATACGTCTATATGATTGAATTTTAATGAAAAGCCATGCAAAATCATATTAGAATTATTACTGTAAAGTCTTAAATTATAAGCCCTCTGTAGAAACACATGGACAAGACATTTGAAAACTGGCGTTCAGTTTTGGTCCAAAAAAAATCCCTTAGGAACAATCATATCATTTACACATCTAACTGCTCAAATGAGATTGCCAATCAGGTTAGCTTCTTCAAAGATACCAATTATGCACAATGATGGCCACAGACTAAAATGACATTTCTCTTAAGTATCAAGACTTGCATAAAATGTCACGTCTAACAAGCAATTGTATGGCTGAATGGCTGATGATGCATTTAATCTGAGCATAACATTTTTAGGGACATGAAAAGCCATTTCATGTTCCATTTTCCAGTTTTTCTACAGAAATGTGACCCTGTTGTGTACAGATTTTTAATACGGCTGAGTTGTGCGCCATGAAATGAAAGACAGTATCTGGACTGCTTTAAAACTGAATTAAGATATTCCTAGTCAGTGTAGATTCAAATACCAACAGCATTCATTTATTTGAAAAGACAGCAAAAATACAGAGTTAGGAATTGCCACACAGCAGGTAAGATTTTCTGATATGTCTCACACAATAAGAAGTCAAACACCCTCAAAAAGTCAGTGAAAGCTGAGGACTTAATTTTTGGGATTATCCAAAGGAAAACTCATAATGTGACTCAGAGTTGCCTACAAAGCATCCTATTTTTTTGCATGATGTAAACACATCTGCACTTCTATCTTGTTATCCTGCTGTTAACATCATGAAAGAATGATAGAAGGATCCACACTGCATGAGCAAGTCCAGAGTCACATCTCAATATCTCACCACATCTTATACAGGCATATCTACAAAAGCTTTAAAATAGTCAATACAGATGTTAATAACCATATAGCCTCAAATTATTAATATAAAAGTTGTTCTTATATCTTTCAACTCGAAGTGTGAATTTCAAGGAGCATTTTGAGTTCATACATTTTTTTCACTGAATGCTAAGGAAGCCTTGGGGAACATAACACTCGCTGCACTGGTATCTGGGCAATATCAGCCTGCCATTTTCACACTCACAAAATGTTTTTTTCCACAAAATGGGCTCTATCAACAACAGCAACAGTGGGAGAAACACATTAGGCACTTTTTTTTTGGAATCATAACAGATATCCTGTTTAGACAATATATTCTCTTCTAGGACTAGAGCTGAGCATAGGGGTACTTACAGATAGCCATCCATCTACACTAAATTGCCAGTGTGTACTTACAGAAGCTGGTCAGAAACATTGTTCTGAACTGGTAGAACATTTTCAAGATGGAAGAGTTGTGTAAATGCGTCTCAAAGAGAAAAAAAGTCTTGAAGATTTAATCCTTCTCCTCCAGCTATCTCTTTCTAACTTGCAGCAAATCTCAAGATTAGCTTAAACGACCCTGATTCCTTTTTCCAGGCATTCAAAAACATATTAAGAACTTAGAAAATGAACAGGTTTGGACATTTGAGATTACAGTGAGTTTAGATTATCCTAGAAAATAAAGCTGCATACTCTTAAAGCAATGAAAAGGTTCTTAAGAACATATCCAAGTAAAACAATTGCTTGAACATTGCTCCTTGAAACATAAAATCATATTATGTGGTAAACAGACCACCCAAAATCAAAGAATTAAACTGATGTCTTTCCTACCTTGAGCTTTCCAAGTTCTGAAATTTTTAAATCCCTTTTTGGAATAACTGAGTTGTATTTTTTGTATTTTGTTTTTTTTAGAATTGGGCATTAAAAAGATTTTGATTTTAAGATTCAAAGGATATTACAAACTAAACAAATTGCATATAATATTTGTTCAGGTAAATAAAATTTCATTTAATTCATGAAAACCAACAGGGAAATTCTCAAGAAATATTTTCCCTTCTAGTATGATCCTTTTTTTTTCAGTTTGACACCAAACTTGACTTGATCTAAAACAGAACAAGTTGCACAACGGAGAACAGATTATCAGACACAAAAAAGTACATGCTGTGTGAAAATGGGCTTTCAATAAATCAGAAAAAATTCAGTTTACTTGTAAATAATATAATTTGCTTAGTGGTATGTCTAAGGAATATAAAGCATTGATAATCAAGCCATTGATAACAAGAAAAATGCCAGATGCACAAATCAAAAGTGTCAAGATTGGGAGACAATGAGACTGCATGTTTTCACTTCAATTGAAAAAGTTCACTTAATGGTATAAAGAGCTAAACATAGGGAACTTTCTCTTTTTAGAACTCTTATGGTTTGTATCTTACAGTGAAGGAGTATTTATGTAAATACCTTTACATAACAAAATCTAATAAGAAACAAATATGAAAAAAAGGAATGTAATTTGTACTTTTTTTTTTTTTTAAGAACATCAGAGACCTTGGATTCTGGCAATATTTATCAAATTTCCAAAGAAGAAAAATCAACCATTCTAGAGAATCCAGCTGTCGCACAGATCGCAGCCCCAGTATTGCTGGAAGGCAGAACAGTTTTTAGGAAGAATGGAGCATGAGCTGCCCCTTTTCACATGCTCATTATGAACGGTAAAAAGCCTTCCGTACTAATTTCTTCTTAAATTAAGCTTCCAGCATCATCAAATTAGTACATATTATCTATGCCCTTCTATGCCATGATGCAGAAATTACAAGGCCATTTAATTCCTAGAGCATGCAATAGGGTATCCATTGCCATACAGATTCCCTCTCAAGCCGACAGAGTGAAAATTCATTTATTCTAAATTTTACAAGAATATTTATTATTTACCATTTAGCAGCAGTTTTTATTCCACTTGCATTATCACTTATGTAACCCAGAAAGCTCAATTCTAACTTTTTTTCCTGCTTCTACTGTTTTGCTGGCTAACAAAGTTACACATGCGTGAGCAATTACAGTAAGAACAATTTTTCTTCATATTTGAGCAGGAAAAAAGGCCTTTGAGAATGTACCTTTTCTAGTTTGTGGCACTATTACCTTTCCTCTGAACCACCATGAATAAAGCCATATCTCTAAAAACTTCTGTAAACTGTATTTGAATCGCATTCATATTGAGGTCAATTTGGAACTGCCATGATGCCTACAGAATTTCCTTCATTTTACTCCCACCTAACTAACTGTAAAATGTAGGACTGCCTAGGATCTCTCCTTGGATATGGATTTTTCACCTATTTCTCTATTTTCAGCTTCATATTTGCCTAAAAGAAAATACATTGAGAAAGGACGAGAGTAAAAAATGAAAAGACCTTTGTAGAAGTTCCCGAGCTGTTTGGAGGAAGCTCTGTAGCCAGACTCTGCAGTACACCGTTAGGCCAAGTAACATGTTCTCTCTTTAAATTACTATACTTCAAATATGGGCTGTAAGAAATAAAGCTTCATGCTTTCTAATGATACTGCTACGAAAACCTAACCACAAATTTCTGTCTCCTCCCTCATGGTTCTTTTTTTCCCCTCCATATGCTGTGTTTCTAATCAGAAAATGTGTGCATACGTGGGGATTTGGCAGCAGGTACCCTCACTGCAGGCATAAACCCCATTCGGACAGGCATATTCCATTACATTTTCTGTTCAAGCTGAAGTCTGTTAATGGTTCACCCAAAGTAAATGGAACCAGTAGTGTGGGAAGATGTCAAAATTTGGGTGTGCTGCTCAGAATCTGCCATACTTGAAAACTGGTCTCGTAAATGCCACATGCTGACACTTTGTATAACAGAGCTCCCAAATTTCCCACGAGTTGAAATTTCCTACACACTTTCTACATGCATTGGCATACAGATACTTTTCAAAATTTATAGAATAAATAGTCTTTAAAAGTTACAATCTTTCATTCATTCACTCAAATAATATATGCAGATCCTATTTTTGAGTAATTACATTTCAAAAGAGCACAGCTCTTTCAGCACATCAAATTGCTACTGACATACGCCATCCATCTTAAATACTGTTTTCAGCATTCTAATTTCTTTTTCTACTCGTGAGTCTGTGATGACAAATTAAAACAATATTTTGTGTGCATTTCATATTTTACTGAAATTTAAAATGGCAAGAAAAGGATGAGTATTCAATTTATTTTCTCTTCTCAATTAATACAGCAATTAAGATAAGGGGTATAAAACTGGCTTAATTGAGTTGCCATGGCAACTAATTGCCTGATTTCTTCAAAAATAGCATGTTTTAGGTGGAATCAATCTGTAGTAATTTAATTATGTACATCATGAAGCAAGAAGACAGGTTGGATACATGTAAGGAAAAGTTCTAATTGCAAATTGTTACACATCTCTGTTACTCCAGTTTTTTCTAGATGTTGTCGGTTACTGTTCATTACACATAGCACAGACTGATATTTTTCTTTTTAATGACTAGGAGTATCGAGACTTGCACAATAAATGAGATTCAGAATTGCTTGGGTGTAGTTCAGCTGGTCCTTGGAAACAGAGAAAAAAGTGAAAACTAGACCCTGACTCACTTCTTCCTCATTTTGCTTCACATATGCAGCAGGGAAATCGAAATAGTGCCACTCAGCTAGCTAATTTATACATACACAACCAGCAACAGGCATAGAAGTTGTTTTGTTTTTTTTTAAACTGGTCCAGCATGGCTCAAGGAAAACTCTGAAATCACACCAACATAGAGAGACCTTTTTACATTCCTCCATATCTCTTAACCTTAGCTTTGCACGAATAGGTATTCTCCATTAAGTAGAGGTCACTGCTCCCGAAGCTGCTCTCCCGCAGCTCAGCCCTCCCGTTGGATTTCCTGCCTGCGATCGTGGGTGGCTACCGTGCAAATGCTTATTAACACCAAACACTGTGGATGGTGATGTCAAGTAGGGAGCAAACCACTTTCAGAAAAGAAAAAACATGAAGCATTGCTGTATTACCAGAGTTTACTGCAATTTAGTGCATTTAAAGCCCCATCAGTTAAAAATTTGAACCCTTAACTCCTTCTCTGAGCATCTTTAAAACCTGGAAGAGATGCCACATTTTTAATGACACTTCTCCTTCTCCATCCTTAATGCAGCAGAGGTCCCTATGTTCCCAATTTTTGTTGCAGCAGATCCCTGGTGACGAACACAGCAGAGGAGGAAGGTGGCACACTTGCACCAGGTGAGAGTATCCGGCTGGGTGGGAGAACATTGCTCCCTGCCTTCGTGTGGGTGGTTCTCCTCTGGGGAGGCAGGAGAAAAGTGAAGCTGATAACTGCATTTAACCAGCTCAGCAAGACTGGGTATTAGTGTTTCATCACTTGTCACCAGCAGCTAACATACTTCAACAGCATAGGTGGGTTTTTCCATGTATCAAGCAAACAAAAGTAACCAAAGTTTTTCTTCTGAAGAGACAGAAAAAGTTACACCATGGGGACATTATCTAGGGTATCATGTCCCTCCATGATAACATCAGTGGTTATCGCATAGTTAAGGTAAATCTGGATATATTTTATTATCCCTCCTTCTTAAAGGGAAGGGAGAAACCAATTTCAGTTTTTTTTAGATTTCACACATTTTCCAGATATTTTTATGTTTTTATCCACTTTTACTTTTTCTAAATTGTGACTCAAACTCTCAGAATGCAGGGGAAAAAAAGACCATTCCTGGAGAGTTTTTAGCATGACTAACATTCTAGAAAAACATACAGGTAATCTGCTTTACAACAGTCATCCCAAATACTCCAGTGTATGACGGAATCTGTAGGATGACACTACAACATGGTCACACAGCCAATCTCCTGTTCTGGAGGTCTGTTCCAGGCAGATTTCTCAAACTCAAATGATATCTTGTCTGCATTTAACATATGTGTGTTTTACAGATATGTTCCAAATAATTGCACTACATGCTTATGATACTGCATTGGTTTTAGTGATTAGAATGCTAAATTCAGGCAAATCACCGTTAATGGCACTTTGGTTAATTGAACGAAACCTCTGATGTTTTCCAAGTTTGCATAAACCTGACTGCCCCATTACGAGTGCATTCTCAGATTAAACACAGTTCATGACACTTTAATGTGTTAACTCTGCTGCATGATATTTCCTACCAGTATTTAATTTCTTCTCTAATAGACCAGAGACTCTGTGTCCACACAAGTCTTTAATAAAAAGAGTTTTCAAATTCTAAAGACACCACCTTGACCTTTACTGAAATCAAAAGTACAGAGAAAATTAGGATATTCATTCCAAAAAGTCCTTTTTAAAGTGAAATTTCCCCCAATAAAATGTCAAACATTATTACCTACAGAATTAACACTGTGTCCATGAAATTTGCTCTTACACACTGTTTCAGTTGTGTTTGGGAAGGTACAGGAACTGTGATCAGAAACAACAAAATTCATACTTATCTACCTTTCTCTGCAGTTAATTTGGTAATGCTGAAAAATAATATAATAAAGTTAAAAAAGAATATCATAAGCAGCTAAATTATTTCTTGCAGTGGAATGACTCCATTTTCTATGGTCCATTCATGGTTACTGTCTTACCGGTAAAGAACAGTTTTGTGATTTACTGAAAAAAGATAAAGACGTGATGGATTTATATTAAGAACTACGAAGCATGAAGCTTCTGGTTTTACTTCTGACAGAAATCTTCAACATTTTACAAATAAGAAAAATGCCCTGGCACTTGTCCCTTTGCACTGAAGCGTAATAACAAGAAGTCAGTGCCTGCTGAATCCAGTGACAGATTCTGTACTAGCATCAGCGAAAGGCTATGAAAGTGAGTTTTGTTTTCAACTGTCTCCACTCTTCACCCAAGACAGCACACGCACATATGGTCATTTTAAAAAGACATCACCATGCAATACGATGGGACAACAGCATTTTTTTCTGTAATTATATAAACTCTATATGCTATGAATACTAATAGAAAATAATATGTTTATTTACTGTTTTAGTGTATGACTAAGGTCCTTGAGCAAAGTCTAAGGTCCAAGGTTTTGTTTGATTTCAGAACCTCTCACAGACACCCTTGCACAGTAAGTGTCATGTTTGCAATCCTTTGTACTGACAATCAACAATGTTAACCCTGCTGAAACTCCTGCTAGTGCGGTCAGAGGCTGAGCGTGCGGGGAGATGGACTAGGTGCTGCTGACGTGGCCACACGGACGGGCAGGCCTCTCACGGAGCTGGTTTGTCTAGGAAGCCTTGCCAGTGCCTCGACTGAGGTGCTCTGCCTTAGGCTTGGAGTTGTGCTGGGTACCAGTTCACACCACTGTACCGTGCAGTGGACATTACCTGAGATCTTTCGTATTCCCCAGTTAAGAAAAGGAAATTCTGTGGCAGCTCAGACTTCCTCCGTGCATGAGCCAACACACCTCAGATTTGACTTAGAGACAGTATAGGCCAAGGCAAATAATAACCTACATTGCATGCTTTTGAAAAAAGTATCTCTGATTAAGTGTGGCATTTTTTTATTTTTCTCTCTCCTCCCTTTTTGCCCCAAGTCTGTTAGCCCAAGAAAATGATTTGCTCTACTGCAAATGCCTCTGAATTTTCAATTTAACGCCCTATCTCATTTGGCAATCCTTAACCCTGCCTTTGGCTGCCCTCTCACATAGAAGTCCTAACCATATTCACTGGTATTAGATTATTACTTACTAACCTGAAGAAAGAGATTTGCAGTTCATGGACAATGCTGTTCTTATGGGAATGCATACAGTTATGTTCAATCTGGGGTTTTTTTTATTATTTTTAAGTTAACATCAGCTTCTTTTAAAGTCCTGACAGAATTCTGTATTCATTTCATATTATTCTAGCACAATTTGGCTTGTCATCTGAGGTAATACCCTTTTTCAAGAAGGACATTAGCTGTGATGGCTAGAAAAATGAAGTGGGTTTCATGGCTTTGCTACCTAGCGTTATCAGTGGCCTGGAAAAAAGGTGGGGAACACCCTCTAGGGATATTGTCAGTCCCAGTCATAACTGCAGGGGACGAGGCAGACCTCCAGACCTACCTGCTGAAATTGATTGTACAGCTTTAGCCATGGGGTCCAGACTGAGCCTTCAGCCTGGCAGCACCTCTGCCACAGCCAGCGCTGCTCCCTCCCCGTATGGGAGCACTCCAGCCGCGGGTGGACTTGTGTGGACCGACGCTGCTCTGTCCTGTCGCCTGCTGCCCGAGGCACAGCTGTGCTCCCCAGCCGGCCCCGGCACTGCTCGCCTGGCCAGCTGTGACCAGGGCAGGTACCTGTTTGTGGCTGAGGTTGAGGTGGGGCTCCAGAGGAGCTCCTGCTCCTCTCAGCACCTACAAATTCCACTCTTACATGTTTATACAGACCAGCAGATAATTCTTCCAGTCACCAACCTGCCTCTAAGCTTAATGTGGTTCACAAGCTGTTTGGTAATTAATCCAGGGGTGCTACAGACCAAAAGGTGAATATCAGCTATTTAAGTTTTGCTATTTATTGCCACTTCCACATGAGGCTGAGCTACATACAGTGAAGTAGTACCATAGTCCTGAATGATCATTATTAACACCTTAGCATGACAGTACTAAATGCACACATGTGTTTTCTAATTACTTCATTTAAAGAAGTCAATAATGTTGGAGTAGATTAGGTCCCGTGCTAACAGTACTGCAGAATTACAAATAAACACAATAACAGCCTCTTGAATTCGATGCTGACTCAGTACCCCATCTGAACAGGATTCCTTTGCTCTAACCCATGTTAAATATCTTCTCTTGCTCTGCTGTTCAGTGCATGGACACCTTTCCCTTCTCTTGTTTTTCCAGAATGGAAAAAAATTAAGAGGGGTCACCTACCAGTGAGGTTTTTGGCTTAGAATAGTTGAGCAATGCGTGTACTGCCCTAAGCGCAACATAAAGGTGTACTCTCAAATCCGCTTTCATTCAGACTGGTTTCCACAGGTGGAAATATTCAGCTTCTTGTTCCATCTATTCTCTCTGAGGATATTTGACTCCACCTTTAAAACACATGCAACTTTGTGCTCTTGATAAACCCTCAATAATAGTATCCTGACTTTTTTACTTTCATTGTATGATGACATTTCCCAGCGTACCAGATTTTAAGATTAATTTAAAAAAATCTTTATCGAATAACAAGTAAAAGATGGAAATAAGTTTAGCACTACATTTTTCCATGGAAATTTCCTAAGAAAAACATGTATGTGAATATATAACTAAATCATCATCTCAGCAGAATTTTTTTTGGTTTATAGTTAAGGCGATATTTTCTTTTTCCTGTCAGGCCTTGAAAATGTTCCCTGAGTCATGTGGTTACAAAAATGTAGAATTACCCTCCTAAAAAGAACATTTTACAATTCATCACCAGGACTAAACCAGCTGCAGCTGTGCAAAAGCATTAGCATATTAGCTGTTATATTACAGACAAATCTTTTATTTATTTTGTGCCTTTAGCTCTGGAGATTTGGAACATTCAGGATTTTCTCTTTCTCTGCTCCGAAGTCACTCACTGAATTTTCACTAGACAGTTTAATTTTGATTATATTTGACAGACGGAACTTTAATCCACACAATATGTAAAAAATATTGCATTTTAACAAGGGTTTTTACTTATCTTTTTATTGTCATTTTATCGAATAGAATACAATTCAGCATATCAGGGATGAGTTGTTATTGGTATTTAGCTGCCTTAGGCTTACTAACTGCTCAAATATTATGAAGAAATTAACTCTGATAAAGATGATTTATAACTTTCCAAGAATGTTCATAGACTATTTGCATCTAGCATTAAGATTACAGTGTAGGAATAAATGTGTGAGACATAACTTTATATCAAAGCTGTTCTAAGATGGGAGTTCTAAGTTAATTCCTCTATTTTGTGTTTGTCACAATGATCTCTAACACCCTTAGGTGCCCACCTAGCAAAGTGCTGAAGCACATCCTTCATTTTACACATGCACCTTTCTGAACAGAAAATTTCAAGCAGGAAAAATGTCATATACTTTAATGAATATGATCCATAATATTTACTCACCACTGTCTATTGCCAGAAAGAGAGCTGTGTATATGTTATTCTGGACATAAGGAGATTCCCGGTCCAGGACAGCCATGGTGCCAATGGTACCATTGGTAGGGTTAATTTCTAGCCAGCCTGCTGGGTCCTTGTAAACCGAATACCTAAATAAAAATATAACAGTTGTAACAAATTATATATCTAGACATAAAACAATTGACATTATTACAAAAGAATATGCCTCTGCACTCATGGGCTTTCATAGGGTGTATCTCTTCTTACTTAAAAAATACAATTTAAACTTTGTGCCTTCTGTGTGACATAGTTCATTATTGTTAAGCTCACCTGTCAGATCGAGATATAGAGAGAGGTTTGAGGAAATGTCTTTGGATATGTACATCCCAAAGCTTAGTACAGAAATCAGTATTTAAAACATTCTGTAGGACCTGTTTCCTGCTGCTGTGTTACACAGCCGGAGTACCTGAACATTTTCCGTGGACCCCTGCAACAACACTGCTATTTGCAGACTTCATGAATCCTCTCACAGTCGTCCTTTTTCCAGCATCAAAATCCTGGTTGGATTAGGAGTTCTACTTTTTATTTATTTTCTGGCTGTTTTTCTTTTTTTTTCTTACCATTAGTTATTTTGCGTGGAGCTGGAAATGTAATAAATTGTGCGATACGGTAGCAAAAAAGAGAGTTAGACTATGGATTCATTAGGTCTAACAGGAGCTGGTTATATGCACACCTAGTTTGCATACATTTGTTCTACAGTCTGTGATCCATAGTTTCCTGCTTCTAATAATTTCAAATAGAGGCTCAGAATCTTGGAACAGTTCAACCACACACATGTGATCTAACTAAGGATTCAAAAATACTGTCTGTCAAGATCCCTCAATGCAAAATTCACTATTGTGCTTTCTTGGCATAAAATGGCACGAATATTTAGACCTATTTAGGAAATATTTAAGGAGATTGTGGAGTTTATGCATTAAGAACGGCCCTACTTGACTGAAGTAATAAACATAGGAATGTTCATGTTAGGGCCTAATTCTATACTCATTTAAATATATTAAGTAATGTAATAACTCACAGCTGAATTAACTGGTACCATTTCCCTCTCCAATGAAATGTGTTAATATTTTAAACCAAAACTCCAATCATATAATCAATACTTAGTATAATAATGTGTTAATCTTTTTCGTAGGGAATTGTTATAGGTCATAAACAGCCATACAATATTCTATAGACAGTTTAAATAAGTAATTGACAAGAAACCTGTTATTGTTTAATGAGTATGTGCCTAGCCAGTGCCTCATAGTGGCATTCATCTGAAAGGTGTCCTATGTGGTAATGCTGCCAAAAATAATTTATCATTGCAACTATTTCCTGAGGGAATAATCAAAAAATAACAGATTGTTAGAGGGGTAAAAAAAAAGTAAGTAAAATGAAATAATAGGGCTGTTGCTAGAAAAGGAAAGAATAAATTGCAGAACAACAAAGACAGACATGGTTTTATTGAATGCTTATTTCAGAGGTTCACTTTGATCTCTTGTGCCCTCTGGAAAGCAGAAAAATAAGTTGTGATTAGTTGCTAGATCCCTCTAGCAGACTGTTAAGGCATGTCCACTATCATAGCTAACAACGAGGGGGCGAGGTGCGGCTGTGCTATCCAGCTGCCTCCGACCCCCCAAGTCCTTGTTTCAGACCTCTCAGTCCCATACAACTTGTGCTTTCTCACTGTCCAGTTATTTTGATCAGGCAGAGTTTGAGAACTTCTGATTTTTGCTGGGATCTCAGAAAAGCTAGGCAGAGCCACAGCTCTGAGCTGTCAGATATCTGAGATGGCCGTTAGCATCATTCTTTATTCGTGCAGCAGAATTTACTGTGTTTGAGCAGGAGGTCTGATCACTGCCCAAAAGTGAAAGAAAAACAAAAGCAAATGACTCAGTGCATGGCTCAAGCTTAAATTCCGTCATTAAGACAGCACTGTAAAAGACTATTGAATGAACTGAAGGATGGATCTCTCCCAACCCTCATCGCGGGAACTTCCTCTCCAACATTTGAAGTAATGCCATGGGAAGGTGTCATTAAACAAAGATGGTTTTTTTCCTCCCATATAAGTCAGGATTGGGACAGATTCAATTTATAATAGCCTTTGAATAATAAATTTTGGGCATGGACATCATATTACTCAGCAGGAAGAAAACGTAATTGTTAAAAAGGGAAAAGTTGTGGGCAAATTGGTTTCCTCACGCATAAATGAGGCAGTGCACATACAGGTACTGAGAAATAGAGGATAGACATATTTTTGCAGCCCACAGAACAGGCACCATTATAACTGGATTAGCTGGAGGCAGAGCAAGACTTGAATTTATGCCTTAGAAAGCACAGGGCTTCAGAATCCCTATGAATTTCCCATGTGACCTGCAGGTCCATTTAAACAAACTATTGTAGAGATTGACATTATATTTCACAGATCGATAAAGTACTCTCATTTCAAAAGAATGAGAGTCCAAAGGAAAAATACTGAGTTTTGTCTTTGAAAAACAAAATCACTTTTAGCAGAAAGCCTTCTCTTAATTCATCAGAGAAATACCTCTCACCAAAAAATTCATCAGTTGCCTCAAAATTTCCTTGGTGTACCTCCAGAGGAATTGATATTATCCTGCAGAAGATGAACATAGCTAATTTCAGAGGTGTGAACTGACAACGCCGTCCGCACGACTGCTGTCCTTTGCCAGGACTCTGCTTCAGGCTTGAAAAACTCAACCTCCTGAGGGCTGCTGAACCTGATGGACTTTTCCATGGCACACAGGAACACACAGGTGTTCCGGCAGCCAGTTTCAGCATCAAAAGTTCAATATGTGAAAATATCCACATTTTTATGAGCTATTATTATTTTCACTATTACTATGTTAAAATAAATCAAAGGACAAATTTGGAAACCAGAATCTTCTGGAATTTATGAGAAAAAGAGACAAATATTGAAAACACTTGGCTTATTCATGCTCTCACGAAAGTCACTCAGAGTTTCACCACTGGCTTCCCCAGGAGCAGAAATTATCCTTAGGAAATAAGTGGAAAAGAATCAAAGGCAAACCCTAGTGCACAGTGAGACATTCCATCAATCAACACTGTTCGTCCACTTAATAACCATTTAAACATTAATCAATACCCGAGCTTTATCTCCTATAAAAATGAGTTACTAGAATAGTAACAATGCAGATCATTATTTCATTTTACTACTTTGATTTTTTTTTATTGTTGTTTTTATAACTTTTCAACAAAGGTATGCACAAAAATATGAAACAAGGGCAGCCTAAACAATTCCTAGTCTATTGTAAAACTGCAAATTCTCAATTAACCCTGAAACAATTTAAGAAGATTCAACACTTCTAACATAATGAGAATTTAAAATGGATTGTATTATCTTCCCTGATTGCTCTACAAAGCACTGTTGGCTGTGCAAATAAAAATCTGGATTGTATAACCTGTGATTTGGCACAGGATATTGTAAAAGCAGTACTTTGTCTTTCCCACCGTATTTTTTACTTCTTGCAGTACGGTTAAGATGATTGTTCTTTTTTCATTTTTTTGAGGGCTCTGCTAGCAAAGTTTAGAATAGAGTCATTAAGAAAAGCACTATAAAAAAATAGAAGTACAGAATGGAAAGCTTCACTTCCTACTTTTGACTATAGTCGGACCTGCTGAATGCACAGCAATTTTGAAAACCAGACCATTTTTTAGGTGGTTAAACATGAACTGATGTGTCTGCATTTATCTACACAGTTTTGAAAATCATAAGCACATTGATACCTCTGTATGGATGTATACAGATCTATGTTCTCTGGTGTGCCAATTACTGTTTATTTTGGATTTATTCTACATTGCAGTAGTGAAAGTTAGTGCTGCTTTGTGGAGTTCATTTATTTCGTTGGGTTTTTTAAATTTTAAACCATGTCAACCTCTTACATTTCCCAAGGGCTTATCTGACAACAAGGCACGGACAAGTGGGTGTAACCTATTTTGATTGTGACCTCCTTGCACTAGGGTCATGTCCTTGCACTATCTATAAGCCAGGTATTGCAAAGGAATTAGAAAAAACCAATTCTCTCAGACTGGAAATCTGCTGCAAAATTTAAGTGTACACCTTAAATACAGACCTACAGACGCAGAGAGGCTATAGATGCAGAACAAGAGAGCACAAATCAAAGCATGCACTTGGCCTACTTGGTGCAGACCTAAAATGAAGTAGTAAATACATGGAAATAATTTAAAATTTATAAATAGCATCTTCCCCTTCTTGTAACTCAGTAAAATAATTGAGAGAACACCTCCTGGGGTTGGTAGCAGACGTGCATGGTGCCAGTGGCTGTCAGCTTGATTAGCACAGAGGGTCGCTACACAGAACAGTGGTGATAACATGGACCCAGAAATCTAATCAGAGCCACAGCCTTGCACTAACCACAAAAAGAATTTCACAGCTGCCAGCACAATAGCCTCGGGTGTCATAGGAGAGCTGCCCAGGCCTCTAGGCACAGAGTCCGACGCTGCTCTTGGCAAGGGCTTCCAGAGCTTGGTAGCTGCCAGACTTTTCCCATGTGGAGTCAAGCGGTCTTGGCTTTGATGCTTTAACAGAAAGAGAAGGAAGACGAAATGAAGCCATGCCAAATCTGTGCTGAATGACACATCTGTGCCAGTTTGAAGCATGGCATTGACAGGAGTTAAGGTGAGCAATTTAGATAGGCTTGTCAGGGTGGTGGTTTTCAGCCGTGCACATCTGGAGACTGCTCAAGTCACGTTGCACATAGACTGCATGACCAGAAAGATGCAACAGAAAAGAAGTGGTACAGGGGCATTTGCCCCGTGAAATATCTGTCTGATTCTGTAGTTACACCTTGCCACGGTGCTGTGTAAAAGGGCGAGAGGCTGCAGGGAGCTAGTTGATACTGGCGGACTAGTGAGCAAGGCTGGTCTGGCTGAATCAGGACTTGGTGAACTGGACTTTGATTCCCAGCTCTGACACAATGGGATTCGGGAAGCCTTTTAGTTCATGCCATGCCCCCAGCTCCTCAGCTTTAAAATGGTGAGGATGTATTTCTGCCTTAAAAAGCTGTTAAAAGGATAACATCTGTAAATCACTGCTAACATACAGCAACAAGAGACATTGAAAGTACCATGACAGATAGAACATAATAATAATTTGAATAGGTTTCTATAGATGCAGAAAGATATTTACTGGCATTTTCATATTGTATAATTGCTCATCTCCTTTATTTTTTTAAACTACATTTAAAATAGGGTTAAACCCAGACGAGTGAGTATTCATATTCTCTGTGATACATATATATATATGTGTGTGTGTATACTTACTGGTCTTGGGTGAAATTGAAAGTGTGAAAATATTGATAGTAACCATTTTCATAGTGTTTCAATCTGACTGGCAGGAGTCAGTATCAGAAATATAACACAGCTTATTCATACATCAGATTTCCAAATTATATTTGCTGTTTTTATGGATCCTGGTCCCACTGACATAAGGGAAAAAGTATCAGTTTAATAGACCCAGTATTTCTCCTAAGAAGTATAGACACACATTTGTATTTTGAATGAAAAGAATCCACATTATCCAAATTTCTGAATCCATCGCAGTTCACCTACAATTAGGTAACATATTGAAGTTACCATATCTGTCTCGCACCTGCTGCGACTTACCGCCATACAATGGCAGTCTCTGAAATTTTTCTATGAGCTCTTCATGAACTTCAAGTAAAACGATCAGTGGGGAAGGTAACTTTGTATTGTCTGTGCCTAAGAACTCAGCATGAGAACACCCTTTTGCCTCTGAATGAAAAAAATCTCTAAATACAGGCATTGTGTAATCTTTAAATCCAGCCAATATGAATTTCATCTCATTATATCAAATCCATCTCAAAAATCAAGAGCGACTGGGAGAGATCAGTGTAGTAATCACAGCATAAATATACACATTTATGTACACAGTGGTAGTTCTAAGAGAGAGACAGAAGTTTTTCCCAAAATGTAAGTGTAACATTAGAAATCTGGATTAAAACTGCATTGTGCTTCACACGCTTTGTGTACAGATGACTTAATGGAGAGCTTTAGAGACCAACCTGCTTCCCATCATGCGCCATCTTTTCCATGGTGCTATCACTACCTTTTGCCTGCACTAATTATGGCAGCATATGGCACCAGACAGAGCAGAGAGGAAAACTTATTGCAACACAGCAATTCTCCAGCTGAAAGATACTGCAGATTCGTTAACGATGACACACTGCAATTTTTCTGCTATTTGACTATTTGATAACAAAGATATTTCAGCTCCCACATTGTTTCAGGTTATAAGCTTTGGGAGAGCAGCTTACATTTCATGTGTGTATATTCACAGTCTTGCACAGCAGGATCTCTAATTACTAACCCACGCAGAATTAAAACAGTAATAGCAATTCTCTAACATATTATAACATCTTATATTCTCTAACTATATCAACATTTGATTTTGTAAAGATATTTTGTATGCAACTTCCAGACTTGTTTTCTTATTTTAAAATGTTTGTGTTAGTAAAGCTATCAGAAGAATGTCTTTGGAGCAGTTGTGGGTTTTCACTTTTTTCAGATACTGAAAAACAGTGTCAACGAATTAAATGTATTAATCAAGGTGCAAGTCAATATACAGTTTTTCTTTCCGTTTTATATCCAGATATAAAGCTACTGCCTAAAATCTGCTGCTGCAGCCCCTGAACACTATCTTGTACAGGTTAGGAACACATGATCCACGGCCCTTGTGTTTAGCATGATAAAGCACATCCTAACAATAGAAAGGAGACATTATTAGGGATAACTGTATTCCCCACATTGAGAACAAATTCTGGCAATGAAATAGAGAGATTGCCAGTAAGACTCGTATTTACCTTACCACATTAGCTTAAAGCATACTACCAGCTAGCAGTTCTGTGGAAAATTTGTTATTCAGAAGGTATTTCATATTTCTTTTCAGTACTACTTCCTCATGTGCTTTCCCATTCGGATACCCAAATACATTTTTCTTTCTTTATGACCTTTGAAGAGCTCCACAATTTCTACTGATCCGTATGACAGGATGTCTTCACATCCTTCTGTACGAGGTAGACTCAGAGGCTGGTAGTTTGTGGTTCAATTTGGAAATGCTTGGATCCGAGCCTGTGCGTGAGCATTACGCTGTTTCATATCTTTTTCAACACTCAGGGATGGTCTGTAGTCCAACAAAAAGCCAATGCCAACCACTTATTTCTGGTGCTGTTGGCATTGGTCTCCACTAACCGTTTTGTGCCTTCTTTTGCAACTCCTTTTAAATGAATGCATGCAGTCAGCGTGGCAGCATTGCCAGAACTATAGAATTACTATTACAGGCACAAGGTCATAACAATTTCTGCATAATTCTGCTGTTACTTAGGGTGTTCTGTTATGCAGGCATAACTGAGTAATGATTCCAAGATAAGCCTTTTTTCCATAAATCATCTGCAATTCAAATAACACTGCCTGAAGTAACAAAAGCACGTCAACAGGTAAATGGCTGCGTGTTAGCAGAGAGGGGCAAAATCGATACTGGTTTTCATACATACACAATCCATGCTGCTGTTGGCAAGCGGATATGCAATGCTGCCCTGACACGTGTTAAATCCCCTATTCCACATGGTGTTCACCATGCTGCTCTGCACCATGTGGGCATTGGGCTTCCTGCAGGAATGCATTGGGCCACGCCACTCTATTTATAGGCATACTGACTGCTCAGGGTGCTGTCTGCAATAGGTCTGTGGTTGGCAGACAGGAGGCTTGGCTACCAGGCAGTTCAGGTATACATTCAGCATTTGAGGGTCCAGAATCACAGTTTGGCAGCTTTGGCAAACAGACGTAATCATAATGGAGATGAAGAAGATCCCTGTTGAACAATGGCAGTAAGTTTGTCATCCAATATATAGGACACCCATAAGATGATATAAGCCCTACCAAGCCAGCCAGCTGAATTGGTTCCTCAGCTGTAGCATTTTTCTTTTCACTCCTGTAACATGAATCAACTGAAAAAAATCCTGCATTAAGCTCAGTGCCATCAATAACAACCTGTTACTAGTGCTAGCTAATTAAAAGCCAGCCCAGGTATCTATCCACCGTGCTGCGAACACAACCTAAAAAAGCATTTCCATTGCAGGTAAAGACTAAAAAGCAACCAGAGGATTTCATATCACAGGAAAACCAGAAGCCTAAGTGCTTCATCACAGAATGTTACTTAGACAAAATATAAGCATTTATTCATTTCAAAAGCTACAAGCCAGGTTATATAGGTTATAAGCGAACTTATAAAGGCAACGGTACTGATAGCCCATTAAAGGGCTTTATCAGATCTTTTCTGGTCAATTGTATAAATGTACAAGGTGATCACCGACCCTTGAGGCTTTCAGAAATGGTCTTCTACATGTCTAATGTTGTGATTCCACAAAATGATCACTGACAGTTTTTAAGGCCTGTTTTGAATCTTAAACCTAACTGCATCCGGCCAAAACCTTGATGTACACATATCCTTTGTAAAGAGGCTCTATTAACACTGAGTTAAGAAGCCCCAACAATCTTCAAAAGATGCTGTAAAAAGTCAGAAAGGAAATCCAAACTGTCATCCATTTGTACTTTCCATTACCCATATTTGACTTACACACTACATATGGCAAACTAAGCATAGTTAGCTGTCTTTTCCCACTAAATTTATAACCATAAAAAATGCATGGTTTTGAATTTGGGTGGAATAGCTGTTACTAAAGCTGTGGCTATTCATTAAATGTGCAGTAAGCTGTAAAATATCTCTGCAGTGCTCTCCTGCAGAGATTTGGACATGCCCAAATTACTTTGGCTAGATTCTTTAAAATAAAAAAATTTAAAATATACAAGGCAAATTTAACTGAAATACACTATTCTTAATCACAATAAGCATATCATCAACAAAATCTAAAACCTGAAATAAGTCACATTTTATGGCAACATTGTATAGAAAGGTATCAAGTCAGATGCATTTTTAAAATTAAGATAGAGGATTTATGCAATAGCCATTTTTCAGCTTCATGGAACAGGTTTATGGGCTTGCAGACTGTCCGTACTTTCACAGGCTGCAAATGTCAACTTACAGTACAATTTAAAAAAATAAATTAAAATCCCCAGCAAAGCAGTGCCACAAGTCACTCTGTGCATTTTTCGTCACTGAAAATTCATGTTTCTCTTTGATAAACTGGACAGACTCTGGAGCGAATTCATCAGCTGCGCATTCATGCATAGCTTAGCTCTGCGGGTCGGGCCTGACAACCTCGGTAGCAACTCACTGCAGCAGTTGTTTTTCCTGGGTGATCCTGAAGCGTCTCTCAAGTTTCTAGGGGTTTACATATAAACATAAGCACGCACATACTTTACTCTAACCTTATCTGAATAGGCACCATACTACTCTGGCTTCAGTGCCAACCTGGCACATGACATAACGTAATAATCCCCTGCCAAGTGCACACAAATCTGTTAGGTTGCATGGTGGACAGGATATACACACTACTAAATTGAGCGGTGCTGCACAAGACTGATATACGTTGCTTTTTAAGGCTTAAGGTTTATACAAATTCATATTTTGGTCAGACATTTTTTATTAATATCAGTTTTCCATTGATTCAGTCTCAAGAAACACTCATTTTGGCTTGTTCTAAAGAAATGTGTATTTTACAAAGAACTAGAGCAGGAATGCTGCTGTACAGCAGGGCTGAACATACCACTGCAGAAGCTCAGCAATTTTTACTAAAACTCCTCTGTGCTGTATAAACACAGAATATTCCCTAGCACAAGCCTCCATATGAGCCTTCTTCTTTCAGTTTATTGGTAATATATAGATATATACGGCAAGAAAAGGAGTCTGCTCAATGCTTTGGAGGACAGCTTGTATCTCTGCTACAGCCTTCCCTGGCTAGTACCTGTCATATCAGTAAGTCACACAAAAGTCTGCTGAAACGTAAAACAGATTTTTCAGAAATATTTCAGCTATTAGGTTCTTTTTTTTTTAATAATTGAAAGTGTACTTTTTTGGATACAACATATTAAAAAGGCAGATAAAATAATAAAATGGAAGCTCTAGACACTACTTGGTCTATACCAATATGCTATTACACTCAGAAACACTGTAATGTTCTATTTCCAATTTGCAAAAGTAAAATTCCAATTTAAAACTATAATTTTGAAAAGATTTGAGTTACAAATAATAAAAAGTAAATCCTCCTCCCCCCAGAGTATATTTTCTATAAGCGACAAATCTTGGCAGGAATGATTTTCCTCAAAACCAAACCAAACAAACAAATAGAACTAAAAACTTGCATACTTCAATCTTTTTTTGTGGTTAACAGGGCTGCATTGTAAATATTGTTTTATTTAAGTGGCAGGAGAATATAATACTGAGCTATCTCCATTTGTGGAATTTTCTCTTGGCTTCACCCAGAGCCAAATGCAGGCCCAGCAGACAGAATTCAGCAGCAGACCTCTAACAGCAACGGGTTTTGCCTCATTCAGGTGAAAATGAAGTACTGCCGGTACAGGCAAATTGGAGCGTACGGGACAGCATAAAAGGTGAAACGTGAGAGCTTCTGCCGCTCTTCCTTACTGACAATGACAGATCGATATATGCTCAATATTGTCTCCTGCTCCTCACTGCATCAGAGCAAGCACAGTGGAAATTAAAGTCAGCGTTAGATAAAGAAACCTTGGTGCTATTCTGCATCAGACTTCGCAGGCAATGAGCTCCTTGCTCAGACACTAGTGACCACGCGTTTTCCAGGCTGGGGCTCTAATCTCGTAGATTGTCACAGTGGAAGCCATTCCTGTGCCCCGAGGGAACAGTTTGCAGGGCTGCGGCCGCATTACAGACAGTATTGGCTTCTGTTTCCATCTGCAGGGCACTTTCTAAATTATGCACCCCACCTCACCATCTGAGCAAAAAGATTCATCGTTTCAGCTTATTTTCCTTGCCACGTCAATGATTTAGCAGGTTGGCTTTCATTGCAATTCTCCATCTACAATGATATGATCAAAACAGAATGAAAAATTAGATGAAATTCAGTTTCTAGTCCCCTGCCACTGTGAAATATCAGATGAGAAAATGGTTGACTAATTAGTTATTTGTGTGGAGAAACAATAGGAGTAAAACCCTTGGTAAACATGAAGAAAGTAACAGGAGAGTCATTGCAACTAGAACAGTAAGAATAAAAACAAACAACACAAAACCTACAGCAATTAATCAAATGAAAATACTAAAATGATAATAATGAGGCAGTTAAATAAAATGTTATGAAACGGAAAATATTTTTTGTTATTCTTGTACAGTCTTTCAAACATTTCTCTACACCAAGACCTAATTTTCAAGACTTTTTCCTTCAAGGCAAAAAAACCCCTAGAAGCGGAGTTGTAACAAAAAAAATCCACAAACTCATTTTTGTATTTTTTAATCAGAAGTGATTAGAGCTATGGTTAAATGAACCCAGAGGCTATAACTATCTGAAATATTCCTAAAGCCAGGGAATAATACACCATATCTGGGACTAACATACTAGTCTAATCAGGTTGTTACTGTTAGAATAATTGTCGACACATGCAAATCAGTATAAGTTTTTTCTTTGTAGCAATTGTGCCTCAGAAGCTAATCAACGTGAGATGAGCTGGAGGTTCTTTTATAAACTACCTAGAGAAGGTTTCGGCAGTAAAACTCTATCAAGTTTCTGCACATGCCAGTTCTTTGCAACTGTGCTTCCAGCAAAAGCAGCTTCTCCCACTGCAAATCCATTTGCTGCTTGCCCTCTCAAGCGGGGGTCCCGGTAGCTTTTGAAAAGATAGGAAATTTTTTATAAGAGCCCGTCAGATTCACTACTAAAATGTCACTCTTGAACACAGCCATGAATTAGCACATATCTACAGATTCAGCGCGAGTTATTTTTTTTCTAAGGGATGGGCAGAAAAGAGGCGAGAAGTGGCTCTCTTCTGCGAAGCCTCACCCTATCTGGATCAGTACAGCTCCTGTTGGACTGCGGGCCCTACTGCCAGGAACTGGCTGGTCCCAGCAAGGGATTACTTCTCCCAGCTGCCATAAATTCTCGGGTTGGCCCTGGCTAACACTAAAGTCACAAAGAAACACCCTGGCCTGGAAGCACTCCCCACAAAGGCAGGGCAGGTGAGCCGCGAGTCCCGACTCCAGCGCAGGGCTGCAGAGCCCGTGTGATACCAAAACATTCACAAGATCCAACCCTGACCCCAATTAACATCTATTAACTTTGGGACTCATTTCATAAGCAAGGAAGGGAATTAATGTTTCTGCAAATTAATTTCCAAAAGGGAAGTGTAACGAATTGGTGAATATGCTGAATAATCATTTTAGCACAGTTTATGTCCTCTGCCAATCTCAGGCCTTCGCAATATTGATGCCTTTCAAAGCAGAGGTTACTGCAGCAGGCAGCCCCTGTCCACTGCTCTGTCCGCTTCTTTCACACTCACTTGCCTCTTCTGTTTCCCTCTTGTTGCCTTTTTCTCATCAAAACTTTTTAAAAAATTACAGTCCAGTATAAATCTAGAAGACATCGGGTTATCCCAGCGGTGGGGAAAAACTCCTTATCACTCTGAAAATAATGAGAAACAAAGTCTAGAACTATCATTGGCCATTCTCCCTGTCGCCCGAGGAGCAAGAAACACCAGGGAGGACATGTTTTGAATTGGTTCCTGCAGATTTAGCAGAGTGACTTTCTTTGATACTAAACATGCACAGCTTTTCCCGTTAATTACGGATATTCACTGGGAAGTGAAGAATGTTCACAAATGGAAAGAATGGTGTCTGAATCTGAGCGTACACACGTGGGATCTCTGGGACCACAGCTTCTGGCTATCCTCAAGGCATTCCGAATCATTAATAGCATGACTTTCCTCTATCTTACTCCTTACTACATGTGATAAATTTTACCTATTCAGTACTAGAGAAAATTCCAGGAAAGAGCACTGAAACTATTAATTTCTTACAAATTAAAACTGAAATGTTACTTTGATTTATCATATAAATTATTATATCATAATTATATGTTATTATTTATAGTATTTTTGTTATGCTCACTAGTAAAGAAACTCATTACCTCTAGCAGAAGATTAAATTATGATCCTCAAGGTGAATGACGATGCTTTTGTCAGTGTTTTCCTAAAGACTGCAACTTTTACTAGGGACAAATGTGCCCAGTATTTATGAACTATAGCTTTTTTTTTTTTTTATTAGTACCTGGTGGGGGAAAAAAGGGGAGGGGGGGAAGATGAACTACCACAGAAGTAAGGAAGTAGGTATTAGCCAAAAGAGTGCAATTCCAAATAGAGGAAACTTATGAATTGTTAACAGTTAAAAAAGATTGTAAACCTTGCTGAATGGACAGTTACTTAAAAGTTAATGAGACCTTGAAAATGTAGCAGCTCAGTGAAATCTATTCTATTCTACCACAGAAATCTGGATCACAGCCACAAAAAGCACAAATACTAACAAGATAGACATTTTGTTAGAGAACAAGTTCCCGACTCACAAACCTCAACCTTGAAATAACTGGACAACAATCGTTAAAGTAAAAGAGATGCCACAAAGGAAAAGTCTGATCAGTCAGGGTCAGAAAAGGTAAAGTGAAAGGTTTCACGCAATGAAGAACAGAGGCTGAGTCTGTCTCAGATAAAGTGGGAAATATTCATCCCTTAAAGAGGAACGTGCTGTATCTGCTGTGAATAACACGTAACTACAGTAAAAGACAGACCCAGTCATTCACTGAAAAGATATCTCATCAATCATGTGGCAATTTTCTTATTTCTAACTCCATGAAACAAAAAATTCATTATAAAGGCCAAATACGTCAAAGTTACTTGAGACCTGGGTCCTAATTCCATGAGATTTTTCAACAAGAAAAAAAAAATAGGGCTCCCCTGGCTAGATCAATAAAATATATTTACTGTGGTGAACCAGCATACGTATTTTCACTAGGTTTTTCTTAGCTTTGCAACAAAAGACAAAGAAAAAAGGGAATAGCATAAGAAAGTACAAAATTTAACATGCAATAAATTGACCGTGCAAGAAGTAGCAATTCAGAAAGAAAATCTGCGAAGAAGCTGATACTGCCAGAAAAGTAATCAAAGTAGTTTCCTGTGCTGACAGAGCTGGGACACTCCTGAGTTGGCTGAACTTGTACAGGACTTATTTCTAAGATTCAGCTATTTCTAAGGCGAGCGCCGTAACACAAAAAATGATAGGAGAGCAATAATGTTCTGCTGACTTAGAAAAGCCTCTGAGTTTCTTGGCAGGTTGCAGCTAGGAGCCTGGCAAGAAAAACAGCCCCATTCCTGCTCGTCCCCTCTGCTTTCCTCACTACGCGCACAACACTGTGCCCCCAGCTCTGCTTAAACGTGACAGCTAGTATAAAATACGCAGCTGGTGCAGGTTTCCCTCTCCAGAAACGCATTTTGGTGAGATATTGGTTGCTCATCCTATCATTATAAGAGTGTGTTTTCACACATTCAACAGGCATAATCTGGAATGGCAAAGATCCATGTTGGAATCCAGAATTCACTGGAGTAAAAGGAAAACACTGATCCTGGGAGCTTCAATCTTGGTGTTTTTTTTTGTTTTGGTTTTTTTTTTGTTTTTTTTTACCACGTTAGAACACTGCCTAAGCCATTATTTGTAGTCTTTGCTGAATGTAGAGCTGATCCCCAGAAGTATATTTCACGTTACCAGTTCACAGTAACAACTGAATTTATAACTGACATTTCTTGGTGACGATTTGCTCAAGAGGCAGAGCCGTGTGAACCCACAACAGCCTGCAGCGTCACCCCTCAGCCTCTCCTGCCATCCAACGGAGCTTGACATAAACACAGCAGTGTGCTGGAAATTCAGATTCCTATTGGTACGTGCCCTGGGAGGAAGAGATGGGGCATGGAAGGCTTCTCCTGACTTCCTGAATGCTGCCTGTAGGGAGGAGATACGTCGAGTTCCAAACCCGGTCAAAATAGTAGAGAATGAAACAGAAACCAATCAGAATGATTTTGGTCACAGCTGGGTACAAACCGATGAGTTAGCTAGGAGTTAGTTAACTCCTTGTTCCCTATTTAATCTACTAAGCATCTGTTGTGAAGGTTGAATTCTCTAAAGGTCAGTGCAAGAGCAGGAAATCAGAAAAGAGGTAGACTTTTATTAACTTTTTATTAGTACCCTACATTTTCCTATATATCCTCTAAATTCCTAGCATTTCTTCATGAAATATATTTTATACACACACAAGCTGATGGAAATACATTTGTCCAAGAAGGATTTCTCAAGGAAATTCTATGAGTTATTCACACAGGTATGAAAGAATTACTCTGTGTAGGCACTATTTTTGGAAAATTATAGAGGCACTTAGGTAAAAACTTACGCTACATTGAGGTCCTTGTAAAAAAATATATCCTTACAATTGCTCAGCTTCAGATTAGGCTTTCAGTTGTGTATTACAATACATGTCAATAATAATGCTAATTTCATGTCAATGCTTATGTGAGAAATATATGCAAGGCTGTCTAATGTTTGATTAATGGTCTGACTTTATTTGGAAAAACTGGAAATTCTCATGAGGTTTTATAAATCAGTGAAGGGCCAATAAATTAATAAATTTGTTTCCATAGAAATAGAACTCAACTAATTTCATAAAATATGTCCCTCTGGTATTATTATTACAGCAATTAAGATGTCTTTCCTTTTAGTCCTTTAGTTTAGCTTTGTTTAAAAATAACTGTATTCGTAGTAGGAAAATAGATTGTCTTGATGGTTTTACATACTTCTGTAGCCCAGAGGAATTAATACCCACCGAGTAAAAATACTTTCCAACCCTGTGGCATTCAATAACAAAGAAGGAAAGGGCAGGTGAAAAATTCAGTTGCATGTGCGATAATGTGAGTAAATAATCTTCAAGAAGAATGCACACTACCATCCAATCCAATAATATGAAGGAAAAGGCACATTATTCTTGGCTAACAACATAAATTAAGTTTTCATTTTTTTCAGCTGATTTTGAATACGCTATGTACTTCATGGGTGCAGTTCTTACAGAAGAAACTTAATTAATTCCCTTTCATTCTTTTTGTGATAATAGACAACCTCCTATCTCAGGTTTATTTGACTGAGTACACTGAACTATACAAAAACCATGCAGCCACTTGCTGCCCTAGATGTTAGAGCAGTGTGTGATACCATGTCACATCTTTTCCTTTATTTCTGGCCAGTTTCTTTTGTTTGCCTAACTCGCTATCTTTAATGACCATGACAAATGCAAAGGGAAGTGTGATTTACCTTTTCAGATCTCTGTGAATCAGATTCTCAGGCATTCAAGCTGTCCAAATGCACTTTAAAACTCATGGACTTCCCGCTTACCTGTCTGGCCCTTATCACTTTTCAAGATTGTGTATAACCGTGTCTTGGTTGTTTTGGTTTTAGTGTCATCAAGTCTAGGCTGTTAACATTTGTTATAAGTTGCCGCTCAGAATTTCCCAGTGGGACAGCCCCCCCTTCCTGCCTCTGCCTTCAAGGGATGTTAGAAAAATGAAATGCTACTTTTCACTTGCTGAACAAAAACATTAGAAGTCAGATTCCACACTCCGTTATATTCACTCAGGGGATATTCGTTGTAACAGCGCTTGTCGAACTGATGTTACTGCAAAACAAATTTGGCCCTGTACATGTAAATATTAATCAAGAATACCGACAGAAGTTAGATTCTGCTAGATATTCTGAAAAGAATGTCACAAGGTATAGCGGGATTGAGAAAACAGCCCTTTTATATATATTTCAACATATAATATATGACCTATGACAAAACCCTGTGTTTTTTAAAGAAATAGAAAATTAAAGGATTTTCTTTACAGGGAACATTATCCTTTGTTTGTTAAAAGATGAATTGTGCTGAACACTTCTCAGTAATATTTGTTTGGAGGTTAGAAAGTATCTTTTTCATTAGGGTAAGCATCCTGTGTGCATCTGAATGCTTGCTCTGATATACTGCCTACAACACATCTACCCTACACAGCACAATTTTTATATCATGTTCATCACCATAATAGCCAAGTCCCTTTCAGATGTACATTGAGCAATATGACAAATGTGTGTCGTTTAAGAAATTTGCTGGCCAGTGATGGAAAACGTGAAGACGTTAGAGGAAAAAGCTCCACATAAGCATTCATTTATGACACAAAAAGAGCTTTCATTAGAAGTTATGGGATTAAGTACTGAAAAGACAGGAAACGTAAGAATTACAGTTGTTTGTTTAACCTTAATCTGCCACACTGACAGCGGCTGATAAACTTTCTACCTACGCCTTGTTTGACTGCAGTGAGGTGCCAATGAGGCAAATGCTTTATTAACAGACTTCCACTATTTGATCATATATAATGTTTTATTTTCTGCTTGATATCTATTGCATTCAGTGCACACAATACATAGTGCTCTGTAAATTGAAGGTATTTAATCCTTTCCTAAGCTTCCTATTAACTATCATGTCTTAGTTACTCTATGGTATTTAATCCTGGATCAGATGCCCAAGAGTTAAGCTTCTCATGCACTTTTCCGTTGCCATCAGGGATCCGAATGTTTCACCAGCCGCCTTCAATGCATGTCATAGTATCACCGTGGGATGCATTTTAAAGTTTCAATTTGACAGACAAAAAATGGAAGCCTCAACACCTTTAAAACTGAAAGTATCTGCTATTTTTTTCCTGAAATGAAAAAACTTACCTAAGTGCACAAGGCAGGACTCATTCAAGGGTCACAGCTATACAACAATTAGAGCTATTATGGGCTTTTTCTTCTTTTTTTCCTTATACTTAAAAACCTGAACTCTGTGACAATTTCCATGAGTCAAACTAACGTAACACGTTTGACATGGAGATTTGCAAACTGAGACAGTGTTGTTCTCTTTCTCTACTAAAATGTGTTTTAAACACTAGTTAATAATTTAGAAGCTTCCACAGCCCAAGCAGCTTTTGAGTGCTCCATTTTGAACCTGAAAACCTGGTACCCTATTAATACAAAAATTTCTTGGCTTAGCCCGGAAGCATTACCAGATAAACTTTGTAGCTGCGTTTGTTTTTATGTATAGAAGACAACCAATGATCCAAGGCTGAATCTCCAGAGAGGCTGGGCCTCAGGCAGGTAGAATTCTACTGGAAATCGCCCATTTGAAAGGAAAAAGAGGAAACATTATTCCAGCAGGCCCATTAAAATAAGAAAATGTGTAAAAATTCTCTAGGTTTTGGACTATTCAATGAAATCTAGGTGAGACACGATAGTATCTGCAACGCGATGCTGTGCTAAGGACTACCCAACGGAGCCGCCCCAAGGGATCACATGGATAATAATTATCTAGCTGTAAGTAGAATAGGCATGCATGTCTCTGTAGGCATATTTACCTAGAGCATAATGGTCATAAATTTAGGAAGAAGTCAGTCCCTAGCAATTCACATTTGAACCAAGAATGAATCTGCAGGCTTACTGCCGCTTAACAAAGGGCATAATTTCACTCTTACTCAGAGACTATTTTACAGAAATTGGCATCCTTACTACGAAGTTAATAGAAAAATTCCAATTCACCTCTATGAGACTTTTTTCCTATTACAGTAACATTGCAGAGCTCCATTTAGTAAAAATGAGCGCTTAAACCTTCTGACAATTTCTTCACTGAACTTAAATTCCACTCCAAGTATAACCGTCTGTTGGGCTGAAAGAAGCTGGGGTTCTTTATTCCTTGAAATGCACAGCTTAGGGATGTCTTGCGGCTGAGCAGTGGCTGTAAACACACATCAGAAGTTCTGCCTATTTGGCAAAACTTCTGCTCTGGGATAAAATCTTACACCCAGATTCAGGGGAAATTTTGCCACCGAATTGAGTGTGTCCATGGCTTATTCTGGAGATGGCAAATTAATGAAATATAGCCATAACATTAGCACCTCATACTGTCACAGCAGGGCAAAAAGCTATGAAAGAATGACAATGTTTCCCTTTTTCCTATCAGGACATGAATGGCAAACAGCACCTTCTCCGGTGTCATCTGAGATCTACACCGGCTTTAGAGACAGAAGTGCTGAACCCCACAAGCAGAACAAGAACGGCTTAATTACATACTTCCATTTGATGACAGGATTCTGGCCTAGATGCATTACCAGTCTTCCTGGAAAACTTTTGAGTACTTGGTTTTCCAGCTTTTGCCTTCATATGAAATAACACTGGTCAGTGGAGCGACAATCTTGCATATTACCAGTCCAAATAAATTTCTGTCAAAGCACCGCTGAAAGTTGTAACTACACACAGACGTGCATGCATGATCTAACTTAGCTGAGTAGGGCTCAAGAATTCAATGGCTTTAAAATATTAACAGAAATTCATACCACCCCCTTCCCTGTCAACTTGTCTCCTCACACAGCATCCTCAAACTTGATTGCCAACTCATTATAATCAAGATACTCTTTACTTCTCTTCCAGAGGCAAAATCCTGCCTTTTCTGAAACTAGAAGAGAACAGTAATGACAAAGTGAGTTATTGTCAAGATCCAACTTCCACTGCAAACATAACTTGTGACTGATATATCCTATTGTTATATTTCTCAAGAAGATCTGCAATATTGTTTAGTCAGTGACAAGATAAATGTGCCCTATAATTTCAAAGTTCACAGCCATTCATTCTGAGTACTGACATGGTTGAAATCATAATGTGGCATAATATTGTTATGCAGGATAAAGACAGAGGGTCTAATTAAACTCCCCTTAAATGTTACATTCTTCCTTATTAATCAAGGATTGGGGATTCTTAAGGTAATATCAAGGGAAGTTAAAATTTGTTTCTATGGCTTATTTGATTACATGGAAACACAGATTCTCAATCTTATCATCTATGGCTTTAATATCAACATATTAAGTACAATTTATGCCAACAGAGTAGAGCAGATGGAAAATTTTAGGCGTATGATCTTCTGAAAAGTACTGTCAGAAATGACAAAGTCTGGCTTCAGGTAACTGGGTTCCCTGCAAAACTGAATCACTGGGTTGAGAATTCCTTGGACCCTTGCTTTAGGTAATCTTTAATAATTTAATTGAGACCCTTCTGCTATTTCAGGGACTAATCAAAACAAGAGAGATTTATCTTTTTTACTTACGAAAGGGACACTGTTCTTCAGGAAAACCGCCTCATTCAGTCTGGGTGAAAATTTGCTCTCTGCTCTGCCTCCTTTTGTACTAGGAGCAGGTAAGGTAAAAACAGCTGCTATAGCAACCTGTTTACGTACCTTGATCTGTCCCCCAAAACCTGGCAACTGCTAAGAAGAACCAAACAGTAAGACAAGATGTTAGCATAGATTAGACAAAGTAAGCATGGGGGTTCCCCCATCTCCTGCAAGGCAAAAAAAGCCAGCATACCAGGCTGAGCACCAGCTGGCTAGATGGGATTGTCCTTAAGCACTAAAAATTAAGATATACAAAAGCAGACATGGAGAGAAGAGCCTAACATCTCCCCCAATACAGACAATATCAGTAAGAAGAGGACAAAAAGAAACAACTGGGTAGACTTAGAGGTGTTTGACACGATGAGAAATACTAGAAGCAACTGAGAAAGCAAGGACTTCTTAGGAGTCTCCAAGGTGCTAAAAGGGAGGTTTGACAGGCTGGTTGTAAATTAAGCAAGCCAGGGAACACCTGTCAGTAGTAAAGGGACTCCGTAACAAAACTTTGGGAAGCAGACTATAGGCGTCTATTCACTACTCTGCGGAAAAGAAGGTCCTGTAACAGTACAGCTCTGATAGTGAAGCTGACAGAGTTGAAAGTGGCTTTCCTGAATGGTCAGCGTTAGATGCTGTCCACAACTTTTATAAGACCTGGCTTCCAGATTTGGCAGCTGTTTTAATTCTCTTGGCACTGGGATTTTACTCCTGTCATTTATTCTCTTCAGTCTCATCTCATCATCTCAGTAGTTCCCACCAGAGACTTTGTCTTTTTTTTTTTACCAGTTGCTTCCTCCACATTAATTCAGACTCAGTGATACATCTGCACAGGGTTGGCCAGCTACAAATCATCTTCTGAACAGGAAAAATGGAGCCTGATTTTACTCTTGAGCCATTACTGCCCTTCCAGAGTTACATCAGTGTGGTCACAGGTGTGAGAGGAGAATAAAGGAGGTACAGTACCACTCCAGAAACAATTTTCCTTCTTTCGCATCCTGCTGTAGACCTAAAGAGTTTGCTGCACAGGGAAAGAGGGGTTTGTTTACTTTGTTCAGTAAACAAAAAGTGGAAGTCAGTTTGGTCAAACAATGATAAAAAAAAAAAGACAATGCATTTTTTCATTATTTTTTCCCTTCAGATACTAATATTACGATAGTAACATATACATCACATTGATTACCTACACAGATAGTATTAACATATTCAAGAAACAGCTCCAGTAAAAAGACTTTTGTGTAGAACACTGCTGAGCTAACAGTTTATGAGTGAGTACCTGCAGTTACAGGTGATACCATGAGGGAATTGACCCAGTTCTTTCTTGCAGAAGTGTTTAAATCTTTTCTTTTCCAGCATTGCTTGCTGGATACCTTGATACATGCAGCTCTCTAAATTTAGTGGTTCTGTGTTTCAGAATTTTGCAGAAAAGACAGAAGAGGAAAAACTTTTTGCTTTGAGCAGATTCCCTCTCTACCTGGCTTTCCTTCTAACTTGAGAAAGGCAGAGAAAAACAATGTGCACTGTCCAATATACAGCAACTTCAGATCTACAGATGTGCTACGAATTCCCAGTGGCTGGGTTCAGGCAGCCATAAATAAAACTGCAGAGCCAACTTAAGATGCTCTTGGGTGTAACTTGCAGTGAAAAACTCTGGCGCTGCATGCTGAGAGCATGGCTCAGCCATTCATTTACAACAACAGAACTATTCTTCTGTCTGCACAAGAAAAACAAATCCCCTGTTGTTAGGAATCAAAGACAAGTCCTTCAGACTCTAGGAGACATATTTAACAATGACTAAGTGTGTTACTTCATAAGCATTCACTCTTTAAGACTTTCTATCGCTCTCATTATATAGCGCTTCTGTAAATGATTGTGGTGTATCCCAAAAAGCAAGTTTATTGACCTCCCCCTACAACAAAAGTGCTTTAAAAAGGCTTGATGTGGAACAAAGTATGCAAAATTGATCCCTTTAGTGTTTGCAAGGAATGTGATTGGAAGCCTCATGCTTGTTCCGAGGGGGTTCAGGATCTCTGAAAAAATCCTGGCAAGAGATGTGAAAAAGGCTTTTTGGCTCTTGGTGAAATAGCAAATAAACAAACACGATCACTTTTATTTCAGTGTCTGTTAGGTTCAGCCTTATTATCCCCATGGTATGATGTTCAAGGATGAAGCCTCATTAATATATACACTTAGTTTGCAGTACGGAAGAATGCGCTTTATGTAAAGAGAAATGGTCTATCCAACTTTCAGATACTCCAGCAGCTGTTATTTGGAAATGATGACAATAATTAATGTGACTTTGCTCCTGTTTCCAAACTAGCAGAGCTATCAAACACACAGCCCGCCCAATGGCAGTGCCGTAGCAGTCGAATGTCCAGGCTGCGGGTGAACAGGCAGCTGGAAAGCTGGATCCATCACAGGCTATTCTAATCTGAAATGGTTAATCTCAAACAAATGGAGATTGAGTGGTTTCATATTTGTGCAATTCCACTAAATTAATGATGTAACAATATAAGGAGACCAGAATCAAATAAAAGGATGTCAACTTCCAAGCAAAAAATTGGCTTTCAAATGTCTACACCTGAGACTTCACCAATAAGACAATGCACCTGTGCTTCCAGAAGCCACTCATACTACGTGGGCTCAGCTGGATTCAGGGGCAGATAAAAAAATTACACACACATAAATACCTATCTTATTTACATATACTGCTTCAGATATTTTTGGCAGTCTTTCATATTCCCATGAAACTCCTTGCAGTTTGGGTTCTGTTTCTAAGTTCTCCAGCTTCAGATACTGCATTTTAATTCTACTTAATGAATTAGATATACTTTACAGCTATAATAAACTTTCCTTGTGAAGATACTTCTGAAACATTGAGTCACTTTGCTTACTGAGAATAAATACCACAATACTATATTTACATAAATAATTTAAAATCCAAGACCACAGTAGGCAATAAAAATATATTGCCATAATAAGCCATGAAACCAGAGAACAACACTGCTTTAATTAAAAATTACTAATACACTGCAGTAAACAACTTATTTACACGTAGTTAAGAGTGTAACTATTGAACATCCTGGACTTGTTGAATCCAAAAAAAAGAAAAATACTGAAACCAATCTCCTCACACAGACAAATATTGAGGATCTTAACTGTGTTTAATTAAGATCTAGTGTTAATAATGGATTTCAGAGAGTGAGGTTCTTCTTTTAATTTCCCAAGGTAGAAAATGTTATTAAATTTGGCCTTTAACTTCTCATTGACATGTACACTTGAAACTTCTGATTAAAATTTCAGAGGTTGGGAAGAAGCACCCAAAATTAAACTCCTAAATCTGGCACAAAAATAACAATGATCCCTGATTAAGAAATCAAACTTCAGAAACTTCATTACTGTTCTATTAATAAATTGTTGGGTTATAATTAAAATGGGGCCTGGTGGATTTCTTTCATTTTTTAATTCTAAAAAATTGGAAACCATAGAGGGAATTAAATACTTAAAAAAAAAAATAGGTTAATGAATCTAAGAAATGTGATCCAGCCTGAGCAGGTTCCTCTTCTTTCTGGGAGTGATCACAGAGGAACAAACATTATTTTCCGCCCAAAGGTATGTGTTCAGGAAAAATAACTGCTTCCACCTGCTTCTTCCTTGCTACAACATCCACAGTCCAAAGCTCACTATACCCATTGCAGACTTCTCACAGGAAATCATAGATCTGGGTGTAGTAGTAAAAGTCAGTGTCAACCTCGTTTTGAACAGATATAATTCAGAACAAGATTAAACTTGATGCCTACATTATTTAGCTGGTCAATATAAGTATGTGGTTCTTCTTTTCAGGATGATGTTTCTACCTCTACCTTGAGTTTCTTTGAAATGTTAACGTCAGTAGAGCAGAGAAGAGCTGACACGATGAAAGTTCACTGCTAATCATGTGCAGACAAATAGCTAGAGCTCAAGGTACGTGCTTCTGAGTCTTACAAATATTCGGAGTCATTTTTTTCAGTGTAATACATTTTTACCAGCTTGTTTGAGCTTTTAAATTAAATTCTTTCTCAGTCTGCAAAAACACTTCAAGCTGAAAAATAAGAAAGAAAATTGTTCCAAAAGTACAACTGTCTTTAGGAATTTTTACAAAGAAAGGCACGTTTTTCAAAGAGGTAAGTAATTTGAATGTGATTCAGATACTCAATGTTCAAAGAATAAATCCAATCTAGATGTGGACAACGGTACAACTGGTTTCTATACACTATTCATGGTTCTTAAAATGCATTTATGATGTTATATCTAGTGGAGTAACCAAATTTCCTGATTACAAACAAGCATCAGCCTCTCCTACAAGTTTTATACAGAAAACTAACTAAAAATATCCCTGCAGTTAGACATCTCTCAGTTGTTATAGGCTGAAAATAAAAAAAAAGCAACATTACCGGTTCTCTGTTGTTCTTTTGTTTGTATCCGTCTGCACATTTTTAACAGATATATACTTTGTTGGGGGTGATGTACGTTGTTCACACAGCACACCCAATACAAATCTGGTATTCATTGCTTCTTGCACACAGAAAACATTGCTTGCTGGTGGTCATTGATATTTAGTGTACTACCTCATTTAAATGTATGTATTGAGCCTGCTTGGCCTTTATTTTACCAGTATAATCATAGTAAGGACTCCGACGATATACTTTATAGCAGCATAGTCTGAGAACCACGCAGTTAGGTATGCAGTCTCTATAAAAGTCCTGGACCTAGGCCCAAACCCTAAACACACACCTGCCTGTAGGAACTTACGAGAAAACATTTCGGCCAGACCCAGACTAGCTTTGGCCTTTATCCATCCAATTTTATACTCTCCTTAATTGCGGACACTGTTATCATATACTACAGTCTTCCTTTTTGATTGCTAGTAGCTATGTGTTTCAATAATACCTGTCAGTGTTAAAAGCTTCTTTTAAAAATGCTATTTTATGCTTTCCTGTTATTTTAGCAAAAGGACATACAGGTAGTCAAATTAGCCTTTCCTGAATCATTCCACCATTTCCCAATTTCCATTACATTTGCATTATTTTCTTTTTATACAACCACGTCCTTTTACATAGTTTCTATCTATCATCATGCTTCATTCCCAACCCAGTCTAGCTTATTTCTGCTCTTCTTTTCTGCACATGCAGGGTAAGAAAAGAAAAATCTTGCTTTTGGCTAAAAACCTTTCAAGTTTTGGCCATGCAAATATGGTAAAACTTCTGGGAAAACTCTGTTTAGATTATGAGCAAGTTATAGTAAAGATTTGAGAGTTCTTTGCAGCCAGCTGTGAGTTGTGATGGACTGCAAAAAGTATTTATGTTACTTCACTGGTTACACATAATATTAAAGCTAACTTAAGAGTTTTCATGGATATGGTCTATAATTTCAGTGTCAACGTAGCGAGGAGAAACTCAGCAAAATCAGTAGGTCAAGGGGAAAAATTCAGATAGTTTCTGGATTGCCGGTTTTGACAACCAAATCCTTATATTTTCTTGGCTTTTCTCTTTTAGCATCACAGAATCGACTCTTACATTAATTAATTCAACTTTTCTTATCCCCCATGAAAATACATAAAGTTATGGAGAACTCAAATAACTATGTTTCTTAAACTTAGTCCCAATCCCAAAGGGAATAAATGTCTTTTCCCTACACAAGACAGGTTCTGAGTAAAGCTGCAGAGGGTCATATTGCTGTATCTGACAAGCAATAGTAATTCCACAGGTTTTCCATCCATAGACAACAATTTGTGTGACCACAGTAAATGAAATATGGGAGTTGTGGAACAAAAAGTAAAATTAAGAATAAAAACTCATTCTATAAACAAATACAATTATAAAACAACGCGAAAGACACATGCTGAGATTCATCCTTTAGATAAACTCACATCTCAATGGCAGAACTCAAAGGGATTTTTGCTAGAGAAAAACGGAAATATTTATACTCCATTAACTAGGTATTTTTGAGGTGATGCAGAGAACTGAAACTTTTAATTATCTGCCTTGCATTTTTCCTCCTTCCTTAGAGATGAGCACACTCACCCGCTTAAATTCACCTTCTCATCATTTGAATCCACAGCTGTCAGTGCAGTCCTTTGCAATGGCATGGTTACCAACATTTGTTACTGACAGAGAACATCTTCAAGACCAGTAGATTTCTTTTTTTGTAGAAGAGTACATATGTCAAACCTTCTTTAAGGAGTGCACAATCACTGCTAAATAACCCTCTGATAGCAGAGAAATCTATGTCTACGGTATAGATTGGCAGTGCACGTTGTTCAGGAAAAGCTTTGAAGTCATTCTCACAAAGACATTTTTGCCCATTTCTATACATTGCTATCAAGGGGAAATTAGACTCACAAGTAAGAATGAAGAATTAAACACAGATGTAGATTTTAATTGTAGTGCCTAACCTGCAATTCTCAAATGCTGAGAAAAGCTTTCTGGAAAGTCAATTTAGTACTACAGAAGAAAGCGGTTGATCTTTCATTTTTCAGCAAACCTAAAAACAAAAGGCCAGACCAGGTGGATCAAAATATAAGATGATTGCACCACTTAATACCTAGGTTTGCTCCTTGCAATTTGGCACATGTGTGGGATTATATTATCATAGCACAGAAATGATGATTTACTTTCATCTATCTGGGTAAGGCCAAGTCAGGTTACTGTAGCTTCAGCGTTTCACTCAGAAAATTTTTCTCAGCCCTTGAACGCGGATGGACGGTCATTATTTCACTGAGGGACATTATAAATTATCATAACTTGACTTAAATCATATGTAAAACAGATAAATTACTTCTATACACATTTTCTCTGGCTCTCAGGAAGGAAAAGGAATAAACAAGCAGGTTAAAAGTAATTTTGAAACACTATTGAAACCTATGTCTATTGCTCATGGCACTCGACTGTTCTACAGCAGTAATCTCATAGCCTGGAAAAGTACTGCCCCATCTAATGCAGTTCTTTGTTTTCATCATACTGAATCTCTTCATTGCAGGGGAAAAAAAAAAACGCCACTTCTTATTATGTAGAGCCCAAACAACTTTAAATTAATTCTGCACTGGCAGGCAAATTCTCAGGCACAAAAGACATACTCACTTTCTGATGGATGAAAATTAGAGGGTACTGCACTCACCTGATAGTCTGATGTTGCAAAGTATCTGGATCAGTGGCATTTACCGTTAACACGACACTACCAATAGGGATGTTTTCTTGTTTTGTCACTGTCATTGGGTTTGGGTGGAAAACTGGGCCTTCATTCACATCCTCAACAGTGATCTGAACTGTTGCTGTAGAACTGGGGCCATAGGCTATGTCTGGGATCAGCGGGTCTTCATTTTCTACTTTGATCAGCAGTGTGTGAAACGCCGAAATCTCATAGTCTAAAGGCTGTAAAACATATCATCAAATCAGAGTGCAAGGTGCAAAGACAGTACTTAACAGTTTTTCCTTGTACCCCACTGCAAACTCTCAGGAGATAGAATTAGCCAGAAGAGGCAACAGCATTCATCGCATCTGCTACTTGGTCAGAGTTTAGCATTAGACATATGTGTAGTTATAAAGTACCTTCAAGATAATGAACTCAATGGACCTGATGAAAGATGGAGCTGTCCTTCTAACCAAGAGCATATACTTTTTGCCATACCTCATACATATAATTTAATTCTCATATATACATGGTTATTTATAATATGCATTTAGCAGATAAATCGGTCGTACTTAGTGGCTACTTATGATAAGTAACATAAGGCTATTTTCTCAAATCCTACCTTGAAATCAAAAGCACCACCATGGAAACACACGCCATTTGTGTAAGAATTGAAAAGCCTCTTATGAAGTCAGAGAAAATTCTGGTACAGGCAGCAACCAGGGCTATTTTTGTTCTTTTTTAAAGTGCGAGATATAGGATTATCTTTATACAAAGACAGACAATAATTTTTTTCATTACATTTTCAAAATGTGGGACAAAAGACAGCTCTCCAGTTCTGTCTGAAGCCATGTCCCTTACTTCCCTGGTATTTGCACCTGCGTTCTCCGAGAGCAAAATTTTGCCCTTGAATTCTAATTGTACCCTCAGTCACAAACAAAACCTTGTTGTAAAGTCTCGCTATTAAAAGTTATGCTCACTGCAAAACTGTTACTTAAGCACGATGGCAACATAGATAGCAACTGGCAAGTCCTTATGACTAAAGTAGTAAGGTTACTGTGACAGAAGAAGGGGTTATACACGTTGTCTGGACAAGGGCTGGTAGCCAACTACATGTTTTTGAGTAACTTATCCTTGCTGTGCCTTCTCTTATGCAGTAAATCCAGTGGGTGGACCTTACAGTAATAATACAGTAAACCAGCAAATTGTTCTTACTTTGACAACAGAGAGCATTCCCTCGTTAGTCTGGGGATTGGTATGGATTTCAAAACTCTGCCCTGGATTTCCATTAATAATAGTGTAGACAGCTCTCCATGCTCCGGTTGCTGGGTCATCTTGGTCACCAACAGTTAAGTTTACTATTACACCTGTGACTCCCTCCTTTACTGTGGCTTGAAACTAGAAAAAAAAAACATAGAGGAAATTGTTACTATTTTCAATTAATGATCATACACACACATATGAAATACCCAAGCCAACATTAATTATTTACCACAAGAGGAGAAAGATATAATCCTTGACTGAAACTGGATGTTATAGTCTCTGAATAATACATTCTCACTCATGAAATATAAGGTAGCACATCACAGCTGCTCTCCATTTAACAGATGGCAGACAAGCAGCAATGCAAAAGGAATCAAGCTTTGGAAGAATCTGACCACAAGAGGACAGATAATCTCCTATTACTGGAAAAGTGAATCCTGGAAATATATAGAGTGTTGCATACGTGGATATGCTATCAGAAAGGGAACTATACTCCTAGCTAAGCAGAAAAGGAAGCTGACATATAGGCCATTCTTGCCCTCAAATGTACTATTATTTACAGTTTTGCATTTCAGATTTATTTTCATTATCCCACCCATACTACTATTTCACTATACCGTTATCAATACATAAAACATTTTTCACAAGAAGTGGTCCCATACCGTTTTTTTGGAGGGGTTGCTCTAAGAGACTCAGAAATAATTGGACCTCCTGCTACCACTTTGTCTGCATGATTAAAAATCAGTGTTACTTTGTTTTTTCAGTGGAAGAATTTTTTATGACCTTGTGAAGTTTGTTGCACTGCTGTACTGTTCAGCTAGCCAAGCCCTATGCGAAAATTCTAGTTTACTATCCAGACACTGTATAACTTCATCCTTATTTATGTAGGAAAAATATTAAGCCAACGATTGGAAAAGCTTGTAAGGGTCAAGCTTAATAATACTCCCCACCTTTCAAGTACTTGAGGCTGACACGCTAAAAGCACTGTATATAAGAGTGATAAGATAATACCTGCTTTATAGGTGGATAAACCAGAATGATAACATACTTAATCCTGAGAAGTGCTGAATGTCAGCAGTACCATTACAGATCATTAGGAAATCTTAGCATTTCTAGGGATTAAGCCTTCAAAAGCCCAAAATTACAAATTTTAATGACACAAACAGGCTTTGCCCTACGTGCGCTGCTTAAAAGCTACATTGTCAGTGACAATGTATCACTCAAGGGCAAAATTCACCCAGGTGCCTTCTAGACCTGAATCAACTAAATGTCTTTTGCTCTGACTCACAGATCACATGAAGTCATAACACTACAGAAGATTTTGTGAGAATACTGAATCCAGAAAATGGTATTTTATTAATATATAAATTTCACAATCTGGACAAATAGTGGGTAAAATGATTTCCTCATAGTAAAACACAGAGGAGACAGCTGTGTCTTTTCATGTGTTCAGTTATCTTTTTGTTTAATTCCTTCCAATAGATTTGACTTGTGTTTCCAAACCCTTCCTCAGCTTGGCTGCATAATTTGAGTGTATGCATTCAGTTCAAGCTTTCCATCCTCAAAACTGATTTTATAAAAGGATGACATTAACAATTGGCTATTCTATCTTCTTTGGTATATTTAACAAAGAATTTAAAGATTGTTTTGATTTTGATAGTTAATATGTAACAGGTTGTGATTGAGCTTTGTTTCAGACAGATCATTAAGCTCATTTGCAGTTTAATTAACTCTAAATGACAATATAACAATATTTTTGCTTCCTTTGAAACAAATGAAAAGAAATGCTCTATTAAGAATCTTGGAAATAATAGAGGAGTGATAGCAAGACTGTATTCCTTCCTGCTCAGCAAAATGCTGTCACCGGAAAGCACACTTGGACACCTCTTACTCTAATTGAAAATAAACTGTTAGCCTGATTGATATTTTTGTATTATTTCATATAGTCTCAGCTTGACCATGTATAAAATGAGTCATCAGAACCATAAGGGTCAGAATTTTTCCCAACAAGTGTACCAAACAGCTCCTACGTAGCTACGTAAAAAGGTGACTAGATCTCAAGGAACCTAATCCTATAGAATCTAACCCTTAACTTTGACTGGGCATCTGCTCCTAATTCATATTGATCCTTCTGAAAAATCTTATCCTTAATCCACTAGTATGATTCAATTAGGTGTTCAACACTCCCTGGATCACCTTAGATCAGTAAGACCTGTTAGGGTAAAATATTTAAAGATTTGGCTATGTTATTTAGATACATAATTGTGAAGCCAGTGAGACAAATTTATTCTGCTTACTCCACCAGTGCCAGACTACGATGAAAAAGGTTGCCATGATGTGCCAGCTAGTTCAAAAAATATTGAATGTCAGTTAAGGTTATCTGATTCAAGGATATCTCAGCTGGGGTTGGCTTTCTTCTGCATTCCTATTTTCTTCTTATTTAGGAAGGGCTCTCGGTAGCTCCAATTGCAGTGAGTCAGTAGTGCAGAAAGGGCACGTAGACTTGCTGGGGGCATAAAACTGCAGAGCTTCTGACACCTGCAGATCAAGGAAATGACAACGTCTACAGGCAAAAGCTGTGCCAAGCCAAATAAATCCAAGCACAGTGGTACACTCACCCCTAGCATTCTTGGCATTTTAGAAACGATCATATAAATACAGAGGGTGTTTGAAGCTGTCTGGAACATTAGACTAAAATCTGTTCAAGATCAATGAAAAAGTAGAATGATCAAATCACAAAAGCTGTCACATGGGTCTCCTCTAAATTTCTAACATGAAAAGTGTAGTAAATCACAGGTTTGTAATTGCAAAAGGCAAATATCTGTTATGAAATAGAGAGGCCCAGAAAAGTATAATGTATATTATCTAGAAGGTGAACTCTTCTGCCTGTTCAGTCACCTTTATATAAAGAACAACTTCCTAGTATTTAGAAAAATCTGTTATATTCATAATGAGTCCCTTTCAAAAACAAAAGTAAAGAAGGGAATTTAAAAATTATGAAAGGACAAAAATAGGACTTACTTTTGTGAACAGAGAAAATATAACCACAGGTTCATTATTTCAAAATGATAAGTTCACATACTCAAAGCACAGTGCTGAAATGGGAGAGTCTATCCAGTGCTCCAAAATAAAACCCCATAGTGGCTAATGCAAATAATTGGATCACAAGTTAATTGATTTTACTCTTTTTAAATATCTGCACATCCCCTAAGTGCCACTATGAATTAAGAGTAAAATAGATGAGTTCAGTACTTTATTTAAACTGCTATCATCTGGATTTCTGTTAAAAAAAATAACTTAGAAGGCAAACACCCTGGGCTAGAGTTGCATTTCAGAACTGGAAGCAGTTCTGTTCATTTACTACAACTGAGCATTTGAATACGTAAAGTTAACTTGCTCTGTGGACTGATACGCCATATTGTCATTTACCGTATTTTTCATGCATACAGCCTAGAAATTCCAGTCATTCTGTCATATTTTGAGTTTCACAAACATATGAAAAAAAAAAGACCTGATTTCCCTTTTTCTGCACCTAAAACTTATGAAAAAATACAGAAAGACAGACAACAGACTGACAGCAACTTAGAAGGAAACGAGTCAACAGTGGCCAGCAGTCTACCATTAATCATCAGATTTTTGTAGACAAATGAGACTTTTAATGGGGAACTGAAAGACATGAAGGAAATAGTGATGCATGTAGATGAAGAGTTCCTCCTTGAGTGTGAGCGTAGCTTGTGAGGAAGCACAAATAGGCTTGAAAAGGTAATGAGTGAGCAATGTTTGCTGTCATGACAGGCTGATGGGAAGCAGATATTGACCACTGGCCATTCTTTTGAGAGATCACCCACATGGTTCCACTAGGAATGGAGGTCTCTGAGAGTGAAGACAAGCAGTTTGTATTTTTTACAACAAAGGAGTCAGTAAAGGGATTGCAAGGAGATGAGTTACTTTCAAAACAACTGTGTTAGAACACAGCCTATGTAACAGCACCCAGAACAGCTCTGAGCAACAGAGACATTTCAGTTCCGCAGTCAAATTGTACTCCTCCTCCTCTGTATCTTGGAAACCTGCTCCAAACTATGGGCAGAGCTTGAGAAGATAAAATGAAAAATTCTGATTCTAAGCTGGCAGGAATTTTCTCTTACCGAGTATAGGAAATTCAAGAAGGCAGGCATCTACTAAGAACAACTAGGCCTGTATCAAAGGCTAGCTAAAGGGAGAAGTCAAGTGGGGAAACAAACTGAACCAACAGCTAATTTCAGTAGCTGTTCCCTGGTGGAGCCAGGATATAATACAATACTGAGCCAAATCCTCCTCTACGCTGAGCTCTGAGGCGAACTGGTTGGACACTACAGTGACAGCTCTCACCAAACAGCAAAATGGCTCCAGAGGGTCTCAAGAAAAACCGATCTTGCCAGATTTCTGCCATGGGGCAGACAGATGGAAGGATCACTTTCCAAAATGTTATCAACTGAGAATCCTGACATTAACCCCAAGTCAGCCCCAAACAAAACTGGAAATGGTACCTAACCTCTGTGAAAACAGGATTCTTATCGAACAGCCTTATTTAAAGCTTCTGTGGTAAGTGAGGTTTTATTTACTGGCTTCTCAGAGCACAGAGGAACAAATTCACTCAGCTGCATCAGAATCACTTCAATGTCTACTGTCCAGCAACAGCATGAGCATGCAGTAATAACCTTAATACCTTTACAAAGCCACTGAAAAACTGTCTCAGAGTGGGGTACCAATATACCCAAATTAAAGGCCTGCCACAAGCAGCAAACACAATGCAAGATAAAACGTGTCTGGGGTTGGTGATCGCTACCCTATGGCTCATTAAGATTCTGCATGCTGTGATTCCCAGTCAAGAACAAACAAATTAAAACTGCGTGTCAGTTTGCATTTATCAGGACAACATTCCAGTTGAAAGTATACTGTGCTACTATCTTGTGTTTGTTTCCCCATCTATATATGATGAAAGATGAGAAATAATGGGATGTATTAATTCACATGTCTCTATTAGAAATTCCCCAGGGAAATTGTATTATTGTGTTTGTCCTCCTCCACTGAAGTCCACTGCTTTTGCAACCATATTCTGTCCATCTACTTTCTTGAAAATATGAAGACACGCTATACAATCTCTTGTAAGCTGCTTGCTCTTTGTCTGTATCTTTTACTTTGCACGCTGTCATTCAGTATATATGCATCTGAATGGCAAATCTTTCTTTGTTAAGAAAACATAGCTCTGGAATATCTCCAAGGACAAATGGATTTTCAGTGATCACATGCTTGCATTCTCAAGCAACCAGGAAAGAGAATCTCATAAATGTCAATGATGGACATTTCTAGTGGAATTTCCTGGGACACAAAGCCCAGCTTGACAGCTAACAATAAACCAAGTAGTCTGGCACTCGAAGTTCATCAGACATCACAAATTAGGCAAGTGAAATACTAGGTGGAAATATTTAGCATAACATTTGTGCATCAAACAAAGAGATACTGATGATTCTTCAGCCACCTTATATCTCAGCACAATGACCAAATGTGCTGCTCTGCTATCAGGACCCCATGGCAGGCTGAAAAACAGGGCCTGACGAACTTCAGTTTATACTGAGCTCTCCACATGAGCAATTTAATTGCCAATTTTGTGGTCAGGGCAAATTGTAACTTGGTATTACATTCTCCTTAATCTGTTCTACAGATTTTTGAAGCTATTTTTTCTCTTAAAACAGTGCATAGCCTTTACTATATGGACACAAATAGCTGCTGTATTTCACCATAGAGATAGCTATATTAACGTAATGGATTGTGTTGATGTAAGCTGTACACAAAGCAACATATGAAGCACTCTGGAAGCCATTTGGATGAAAGACATTGTGTAAATATAAAGCATTATCATAGTATGACAAGGATTTGACAGTGTTAAATAGATGCAAAACACAAATTAAAGCTTTGAGTCACCTAAACAGTCCTTGGCAGTTGTCATTGTCTTACTGCCATAATGCTGGCTCATAGGCACTATATTATTTCTTAAAGTGTTTCTTTCAGCTTATTCTATATTTTTTCTAAGTACATAATATTCTTCCATCTCCCTAGTGAAATTACAGAAAAAATTCAATTGTAGCTTAGAAAAAATCTTTCTGAATATATGAAATTGACCATAATCATTTTGTATCCATTTTCACTTTTTACTTTTGAATGAATTTCACAGGCTATGTACCGTAAAAGCCTTGTCATCTTTCAAGGCACACGCCAGTTACTTTACAAAATAAAAGTACTGATCAATAATGAAAGACTGTATGAATATTTTTGTCCACTATATGCTGCAGCCTGCAATAGCAGCAACAAATGCAAAAGATTAATGAGCTAAATTGAAGGCCAAAGATTAAATTCTGCTCTCTACAACACGGCTGCAATTTCTGCAGGCTCTATCAATTTGTGCCTTTTTATTGAAAAACATAAAGATGCTTAATATTACTGACATTAATCATGAAAGACCAAAAAAAAAGGGCAGGTTTCAACATGACTATCTTGTTTTGCTGCTCATCAGTCTGCTTGGAAAAGTATTGCTAAGAAGTACTAGTAATGCAATAAACAAACAAACAAGAAAGTATTAATCCGGCTGATTCCCCACGCTCCAGATACAAGCCCCTTGTGAGCAGTTTCCCACTGTAATGAAACCAAGCTCTCTCTGGGATTCAGTGGGATCACTTTAAAAACTCTTTAGGTATTAAGATTCATGATTGAGCAGGGCAGGGACAGAATGCAAAAATAAGAGAGATGGATGGATGGATGGATGGATGGATGGATGGATGGATGGATGGATGGATGGATGGATGGATGGATGGATGGATGACCTGCTGGCAGCTGCAAGAATTGCCTGTAAAGTTGCTGGAGTGGCAATGCGAAGAGTCCTTCTATCCCTCTTGCGGACTTCATAAATCTTAGAAAACATTGGAAGATCTACAGAGTATGATCCTCACACAAGTCACAAATGAATTTAAAGAACTTTCCTTTCTGCTGCTTTCCCTCAGCAGTGCTGAAACCCCATTCAGAGCTGATGTTGTATTCATATCCTCTCATTTATGTGCTTGCAGAAGACTAAAAAGCCATTCAGGGACTGTATATAAGTGATGGTAAAGGATACTTGAAAATAGCCACTTTTTCTGAATCATTTTGAAGGCTTTTGTTTACACTAGTCTTTGACTCTTTGTCAGGCCAGCTCATGGCCTCTCTGAGTGCAGGCAAAGAAATAATTCTAACATGTATTAATCACATGTTGAATGCCTGCTTCAAAGATCGTTACCTCCAGGGTACACACCAAGTGTAGTACAGTTGTCTGAAGATTCAGAAGAAAAAAAAACATCTCTCTTTTTCAGAATATATAAATAATTTAGAAAGAAACCATTCTTATTTTCCCTTTTTCACCTATCAATGCAAGGTGCATTTGATTATTTCTAGAATAAATCAAGTACTCACAAATACAATGGACACTTCTAGAATGATGGTCATATCATAGAAAACCGAATGCTCTTTCTCCAGGTGGGCAGAGGACAGTGAAAGGTCAGTATAAGATTTACTAGACTTTTGAGAAAAATTCAAAGAAACAATGATGTTACTTTCTTATCTATCAAAACTTCTTTCCCCTCAAGTAGAACAAACCTTATGTTTAAAACAGCAGCATCATAGAAAATGATGATCCAACCAAGCCTGAAAGAGCAAACTACACCTATTCACCTGTTACAGCATCAGCGTTGCCTAGGGAGCAGGGATATATGTGCTTTTCACATTTATGAGACCACTTGCGCTGTATTCAGCCAACCCAGCTACGTATTATTTCTTCCTCAGTGCACTTCCCATCAAAAGCAGTATTAAGCCTATCTACTTTTTAAGATGCTGGATGTCTTCTTTAAATGGAATTAATTTTAAATAGAATAGACTTAGCCAGATTTTTTCTTTCTTTTTCATCTACTGCATTTTAGGAGCACAAAGGTTTTACAGGCTTTTCCCCCCATCAATCCACACAGTTCTCACGCTAATGATGGGCATGAGGGAAGGGAAGAAGGCCTTGGTAAATGCTCCTCTTTCATTTTTAGCAGAGACTTTTCCATAACCAAACCAACTTTTCTGACGCTGAACATGTGAAGATACATGGTTGAGCTTACTGATACTGCCTTGCTGATAGAGAAAAGCATGGAAGCCACCTACTCGTTTTAAAAGGAATTTATGCAAACTCTCCTCTGACACTAAGGCTGCTTCACATGCTGGCCCCAGTTACAGGTGGGATGCATTTGCTCCATGGGTCAGAACTGTAAGCAACAAATTCCTCCTACTGGTTTCCAGACTAAGTTACATTTCTGAGGCTTGTCTGGACATGGAATGAGTTCAGAAAAGATGCTCTCTTTAATTTTTGTGGTTGCTGTCTGTACCATTTAGGCTCCTTAACAGCAGGACAGATGAACTCACTTCTCTCTGAATATCAAAAGTGGTAGAGGAAAGGGGAATTTTATCACAACAGAAAGACTGTTTTGATGACACTGACTTTAACATGCATACGCAGAGACCAGTTGATCTGCTAGAAAGTCTAGGAGATGTAGAGGAATGAAGGAATGAATAAACGCAATGTGGCCTCTGTACTTACTGATGGGGAGCGAGCTGGGCAGGGACAAGAGATTCAGCAGATGAAAGCTACTAATGATATTTAAATTATTGTCATGGTTACAGTTAGGAAGTAGAGAAGGGCATTTTGCACTTCTCTTTAGGAAGATAACTTCCAGTATTTCTTTTCATGCATGTATGGAAAATGTATTTTAGTGCTACACAAAAGTAAACTAATGGAAGAAGTTTAAAAAAAAAAATAAAATTGCTTCATTCTAAGTAGGTCAAAGAACAAAAATTTCCTAGACAAAATTCTAGAGGGATCTTGTTCATCTATGCAACTATTACCATTACAGTTATGAATTAATGTTCTGAAAAATCCTGATTTCATGACTTATTACATTCTTATTTTTTAACACATATCTGTTACTCTCCTATTCCATTATCTGAGGGCTTAGGAATGAATAAGATATTCCTGAACACTTTACCAAACATGCCCTTAGAACTGACATGAGTTGTGCCTGTGCACAGACTTGATGAAAAAATAAAATGCCACGAAAACCACTCTGACAAACAAGGGTTTATACACATCTTGATAGGGAAAAAGAAAAAATAAAAACCCCTTTAAAATGATACTCAAATACTCGGGAAATTGTTACCTAAAATGGTGTAACCTGTTCTGGGAGTGATTTTTCTGTGTGTTTCTCCTGCCTTACATGAACACCAAACAGAAAACACATTCACAGTTTTCTGAATGCACATAGTCTGATTTAAGTGAATTCTGTAAGGCTGTTGGCTGTTTTAAATATTTGGCTAGACACATTTTGAATAGTCATCTCCAGTGACCCAGCATCAATATTGACAACTTCCAGTTAAGCACAATTTTCTCAAAAAGCAACAATTCTAGATCTAAAGAACCTAAGTGATAAGCACAGTATTAAATTCTTTGGCAAACAGCTTCAATGGTTATTTGTTCTTTAAAATTATGATGACAATTACCTCTCAACTGTGTATAAATCAGGAAATAATAAATCAGTCTATGAAGCTCTTCTATATAGACACCAACTCCGTAGCGACAGTCACAATGTTTTGGAACCCAGCTAGTTCGAGAATAGGTTTAAAATGTAGGTTAAATACAATTTGATTATTGAATAGTAGATGGAACTGAGTCACAATTTAGCAGTATTCCAAATAAGATTGCACTGTCCAACGAGATCACAGAGTAACGTGGAGCTTTTCAAATCCTTTACACACTTCTCAGAACACTGTGAAAACACTATTTTGGCACCTTAATACTGCAAGACTGAACCGTACTCTTCCAAGGTTAAGAAGCCACCATTTATTTGCAGAGCGGTGGAAATTACATTGTAAAGGAGACTTTCTTAATGTCACAATCTTTGGGGTCTTTGATAAAAAGAAGCATAAGTATCCAATGACAAATCTTGCTTTTTCTGCCCTGAGAGGACATTGCTTCCAAAGAAGACAGTTATTCACTGTGCCGGTTTACAGCTGGTCACAACCCATGCTGCCAACAACAGATGTTTTGACAGTGGTTAAGCTTCTTCACTTGGTCTTTGGTGAGCAGTGCCTAGCAGCACCATTTGAAGCATTCAAAGCAACTTGTATCTCCAGAATATTTTAACAACGAATTTCATCAATTCCCCAAACTTCTGCCATTTTAGGTTGTGCCAAGCGAAGAGGATGAGATGCCCTAGATTTACAAGCCCCTCCAGCTGAGAGCTGTCTGAAGTTAGCCCAGTTTGAAAACTCTTTTTTGGAAGCAGAAAAGAACTCCACAGGGTTTCACACTCTTCCAGTTGAGGCAGGAGGTACAGATGGAAGTTTACAGGCAGTATTATCTGCAGTGATGCAGAATTTGTCTGAATTTTTAAAATTAAATCTCTAGCCAGTATTTTGTTTTCTGTGGAAAACTGGGTGGGGAAAGGAGAATATGCATTGAATCCTTCATTTTTCAATCTATCCGAACACAGTAAGTCTTTCAAGTCTGCCAACAAAGGGATGAAGTCCAATGCACGCAGTTTCTTCTACTGGATATACATTCTTTTTTCCTCAAATTATCTAGCCTACATCCAGTTCGCACAATATTCATTGAACATAAGTATTACTGCTATGTCAAAAAGCTATGGTACAAGAAGAATCATTTAGAGATCATAGACATAGGTAAACTTCTGTGATTAACGGTCTCTTTCCTTTTCTGCTTTCATCCCATAGCAAAATCTTTATCTCATCTTCAACATGGAGGTAAGCACAGTGGTCTCAATATGATGACAGAGAACAACAAGCTTCTGGGGTCTCCAACCCTATCAGCACAGAAAAAATATTCTCGCAAGGTCAAGAAGAAAGAATAATATAAATGAATGAAACTTATTTGACTAATGACTATGGAGTGATCCAAGCCTCCCCATATAGCACTGTGATGGGAGGTTTCAAAAGGCAGTTTGAGAGGAGTTCGCTTGCAGTGGGGGTGGCCTGCTTTGCAAACGCATGAGATTTAAGCATATATTGAGACATACAGTGCTGAACTGTGACTGAAGGATGGAGCAATAGATGCAGGGTTTGGCATTGCACAGATGTGGAAAAGTTCAGGAAAAAAGCAAAGGTATGCTAAATGGATTTATTGCTTTCTGCTTTAAGGATACCCAAGGTCTCTATCTCCCATTGCCCAGATCCTTTTTCCAATGGTCATTTCATCTTTCCTTGAAAGAAAAGTATTTGTAATAAAGGAAAATGAAATGTTCCTTTTGTTAAGCGCCCACTATGTGTCTATTTCCTGTCTAGAATGTCGCAGAGGGACCATTCAGGGCCCTTTCATTTTCTCACCTGTAATTTATGTTTTCCTAACCATGTACAGATCGCTTCCTGAACACAAACACGGTTGTAGCCTCAGCTGGATGTGTTTTGCTGTAAATAAGTATCCATTTGGTCCTTTTTTATTAATGAGGATGAATAACGAACTAAGGATTTTTGTATATCCTGATACTGAATTCTCTCTAAACTGTTTAGAAAATGTGAATGACTAGAAGTTTGATGGCAGTACTCCTAGTTTACGTGTCTGAGCACCAAGAATTAAGAGGGAGGTCAAGGCAGGCCAAGGCACTACACTTGTGCTTTGGACAGAAAGGCGTGCATGCACACCATGAAGTCTATATACAGTGAACCAAGCCTGTCAGACCTAGCTTGTACGGAGTACAGAGATTGCCTGAACATCAACAGCAAATGCGGCCTGTCCCAGTGGCACATCACGGTTATTGTGCCTGTGAAGACCATCACTATTGATGGTAGGTGAGAAGCACAGATGTACTCCATGATCACTCGGGGTAAGAACAGAAAGTCCAAAGCACGTATGCAGTAAGTAATCACTAAGAGCTGACTCTTGCTGGGATGTCCAGAATTCACACAATTCCTTCAGCCTGGTCACAGCTAATACTGTGGTATGCTTGGAAATCCTTGAGCAGCAGCAGCAGTCCTCCAATTCCAACCAGACCAAATTTCTAAAGTAAATAAAGGCAATACCCAGAAATTATAGGTGACACCAATAAGATAAATAAGTATTTGGTATTATCATCGGTTTATATCAAAAAAGTTTTTTAACAGTGTTGAATGCTCATTAAATCAGCACATATATGAAGAAAATCAGTTTATTAAGCAACTGTGCTGTTCCTCTCTCTTAAGGCTGCTTCCCCTTCTTCTGTAGTGAATCTCTACATAACTTGCTAATCCATCTGCAATAAAATTGCCACACTGAACTCTTCCCAAGGAAAGCAAGTACACTAGCAATTAATTGGATCCTAACACACATTTCTAGATACAGATTTGTCAGCTGAATTTGCCATTTCTAGGGGAAATCATTTTAAGGGACAATAAATATCACTTTATTTCTATACACAGCAGTATGATACACTGTAAGCAGCCACCCTTTATCCCCTTGGAAGGGAGAAAAATGCTGCGCTTGCAGGTAGCTTGAAACATCTACTATTTCTTGCTTCTGAGTAAGCTCATAATTAGAGTAGAAACATGAGGAACAATTTCAATGGAGCTGTAAACCCCAACAAGAGGAAAAAATTCTATTCGAGGTTAGAACAAAATCTTTTTTAATCTGGCTAATGCTATTTTTGTGCTGATGCTGATCGTTATATTTATTACTATGGGACATTTCAAAGTGTTGAGACCTGACTTCACTTACCAGAAAAGCAATCACTTTCAGATCTTCAGCTTGGTGATTAATACATAGATACCTAATTTTTAGTGAATTAAACCATGTTGTATCAATTCGGTAGTCTTTAGGATTTATAATCAAACCCTGATGACATCTGATTAATGCCAGCATAGGTTCCCTGAACCTTAAAGTATTCTCGTTCCTCTGGAGCTCAGACCACTGCAGGCTGATTACCCCCCTGATTATCCTGAGTAACTGGGGTCAGAGGTTAGCTAGCACCACAGAACACATTTAATTCAATCAATTCAGTTAGTGAAGCAGTTGGGGAAAAAAATTATTCCAATTGCTGTAATACTGCATTAGAAAATTTGCCCAGGATTTCTGTGCTCCAACTGATGAGCGTTTTTGCTTAATTTCTAATTGAATATTCTGCTGGGGTTTGCAACTTCAATTACTTTTGATATTTTCACTCAGGAAGTCAGTGGCACTGAGCTTGGAGGGGAAAACGAAGACCAGAGGAGGAAGAGCTGCCTGTATTAACCTGTATAATAACCTTTCTCACAGACACACAGACTTTCATAGTTCATTTGTGGTTTTCCTGTTTACACATTCTAGTGGTGGCTCAGAAAAGTCCTCTTGGTTCTAACCATTTGTCAGTCTGGCCACTGCTAGATTTTAACTCTTCTTTTACTTTTAGTAGATTTTTAATACTGTTTAGCTGAGTATCACTTCATTTGTCTTATAAGCAAAGAGACTTTGATCCCTTGTGATACGCCACAGTCCTACATTCAGACAGCCCAGCACCCTTGTGTGTGGCGTTTGGGGGAGCTCATTAAAGGTACCGGCACTGTACTTCTGGCACCTGAAGCAGCAAGTACTATGTCTGGGATTAGATATAAAAAAGGACCTCTTACTACACCCTGAAAGCCTCAAGGCACTTCTCACAGGAATACAAATGCCCAGCAGCTCAGTTTGACTCCTGCTAGTTAGTTTTGCATCTGGTATAACAATCCCGAGTCTGCTGACACACAGCTATGCTGTGTGACTCCTGAGGCTACTGCCATCACCACTGACTCTGCCTTCTGACCCAGAGATGGGTTGGTTATCACAGTTTCAGTACACTAATGATGATAGAGAGCTTCCATTACTCTTCAAAATGAATCAGTGCACATCACTCACTCCCACAAAAATCAAGACATGGGGCCACAGCTGCACCAAGTCTGCACAAGCCATGACACTTCTTTCTGCTAGGTATGGGACCCAAGTGCTGTCCCAATTGTTAAGTGCTTACTGCAGCCTAGAAAGCACAGAATAGTACAGAAGAATGACAGCTCTATAGCTCTGTAACATGGTGTTGCCACTGCTAGTGACAGGCCATGTTTTGAGTTTGCAAGGCCTAAAACCTCAGGACAGAGGTTTGTTAGGCTTGCTCTGCCTGAACTTTCCTTGACCTGCCTACAGCTTTGTTTTACTTGGTTTTACTGTAATAATATTTGGCTAATTTATTTTTACTCTGTTGTCTTGTACGATACTACCAAAGTCTCATAACTCTCGCGCAGTGATGTAGTACAGAGAAATACAGGCCTTGTATGATGAAAAAGGCCTTGAGAAGAGGTGACACGGGCTGAAGTACAGAGAAGTACAGTCACAGGATAGCAAGACCTGAAGCACAGACTCGACACTGGAAACCCCATGGCTATAAAGAACGCACCAATGTTTATAGTTAAAGAAATGCAGACCTGGAGCTGGACAGAACTGATTTTAGGGGCAACAAAGAAAAAGTATCTAACAAATGTAAAAGACATTATATATACATTAATTTTGGTTGTAACATGGAGCTTTAGACCAATAAAGAAAGAGCAACATGTAAAAGCACGTTAGTGAATACATAAAAATGACCCTGAATCATCCCAAAGGGGGGAAGAATAAATGATCAACATGAGCATCACGGTTGTCCTGGCAAAGCACTCCAGGTGCTGACAACTTGCCCTAACACCCCTACCACAAACACTGGAATGAAACCACCCACTTTGTGACCCAGAGGAACCAAGAAATGGTGGGAATAACACCACAAAAAGGGACAGAAGCAACGAAGGATGCATACGATAATTTTATAACTGTCATATTATCATTATTGAAATTTTTTCTGAATACAAGAACTATTTCTTTCTGCAGTAATTCAGTCTGGATTAAAAATGATTCTTGGAATGGGATGGACTTGAATTAGTTTTCAATTTTACTAACAACAAATTCTTGGCTTTATATAAAAGGCGGGCTCCTCCTTTGCCCATCAACAAGATTTTGAGTGTAACAATACAACATCAGGTTTAGCTATTATTTGCAGTGCTTCTTTAGAAATTAAAGCAGCTTTCCCGAGTAGGATGCTTTAATAAAGGAAACGAAGTCTTACACCTCCATTTTACCTGAAAGCAGCAGAAGGCTGCAATTTAATCTTCTGCATGCCCACAGAGAAGATCCATTTTCTGTATGTTCCTTTGGGGTTCTTCAGAATGAAAAATGCTATATGGTTATAAAACATTCTCTTAATGAAACTCACTCTGAACTAACTCTGGAATTGATGAATCTCCTCCTAAGCCCCTGTGTACATTTGCCCATGGTATGAAGTCTGACACAGCTGTCTGTCTCCCTTACCTTGAGAGAAACCCAAAACAGGAACTGCAGGATAATTGCAGGTCAGAAATTAGGTGTATTAGCAGAGAGATGTGGAGAAGATCACAGTGTGCCTAAATGGGTAATAGAGCTTCCTACCCAGTGCTTATAGACCCTCATTAGTGTATCAAATATCCTCAGCCTGTTCTATAACAAAACCTAAAACAAATAAAAAGAAAACACCCAAAAGATACCATCAGATTCTCCATATTAAACACAAACTCACAGGTATAGAAGAAAACAAACAGCAGCAAAAACCGATTACATCAAAATTCTCCAAATATATACACTCTTCTACTCCTGCGGTGAGGATGAAAGAAGAAGAAACCACATATAGCACATGTTAGTTTTGTCACTTACTTTGCTACTGGAGAAGAATCATGGACAATAAAGGTAACTTAATGTTGTGAAAAGAGCAAAGCCGTGTCGAGATGTGTAAGAAGTAGTACCATGTGCAAGACAGAAGCAGGAAGTTTTCCATCTGCTCAGCACCAGGGAGCCCCAGCTGTATTATAGCACCTGATTCTTGCCCACAGTATGGAATGCAAAGAGCAAGTGGTGAGGCAGATGTCTAAAGCCGATAGTCTTGAACAAATCTGCATAGCAGATGCACACAGGGCTACTGTGGAGAAAAGGATTGTCTATGTGTCACCTTCATAGTGGACAAGGTCAAGAAGTGATCGGCTTCAGTAGAGGCAAGGGAAATTCTCATCAGAGATGAAGCAAAACTTGCTACTAGCAGGATAGCTAAAGAACTGCAGTAGATTCTTTGAAGATCACAGACACTGTACTTTGCAGATAAAGCTCTTGAAGGAAAAATACACAAATACTGGAAATTATACAAACATAATTGGGACTGGAGGATATCTTGAGAACCATTACCCTGCAGATTTCATGATAAGCCCAAATCCAAAAGTTTGTACAGAACAGAAAGGGGAACTAAGCACATTAGCATAGTTTTCTAACATTTTTAAGGTCCGTGGTGCTCATTAACTTCCATGAAGCTCACTGGATTACCAAAAAAATTATTTTCTTCTGCCCAAAAACAAGTGATAGGAAGGAGTTCCCTAACTGAGATTCCAGTCTCAAACTTCTCATCATACAAGGCTCTTCATTACAGTGGATTTTGTGCTGACAGCTAGAGATACAGGGTGTAACGGCAAAATCACATTTGCCCTCCCTACTGAGGTAAAAGATGAAAATTATGCCTCTGGCTTTCGCTTTCCTAGCTGGTCATATTCCCTTTTGGCAACAAAATGTAAGAAAAGGTGAGAGGAAAACAATTATGATCTCAGCTTGGGGAAGGATTAAAAGGGAACAAGAATGGCAGAACTAGATACCCAACCATAATTGTTTTGAGACTGCCTGCAACGTGGCCACTATTAAAAAAATACCTGCTCCAGTTACAACTCCTCCATTCTTACTAGTGAATTAACAACTCTTTCCTAGCAGTCCCAAAGGGACAAACAGCTCCTGCCACTACAGAGAAGGTTTCTGAAGAAAATAATTTTTTACAAATCTCAACCACTACTTTATCATTTTCCTGAATTGTCTGGCAAAGAGCTATTTAAAGGCCTGGATTTAAATTCCAGAGCAGCTACAAAATGCAGAAAGCAGATTGATTCACATTCTGTTCCTCTACTGTCTTTGCCAAAGTGATTTTTATCAGAGAAGAAAAACCCTAAAAACCCACAGTCTGAGCCTGAGAATTCTGTTGTCAGCTTCAAACCATCAAAAATTTTTATGGCTTGCTTACAGTATAGACACTTAGAAATAAGGTTTACAGAAGAAATGCTGCCAGAACCCCTAGGGCATATTATCCACTTGTTCCTCACACAGAATTAGTGCAAAACATTACCCTTACACTGCCCACAAACCTTGCCAACAAATAAGAATGGCAACAGGCTGAGAGCACACTGTCTGGGATTTTAATACTCATTTTTTTCCATGGCAACGTGTCTGCTTCATGCGCTTTAAAGCCTCCATAATTTTATTCCATCTAATCTCTGCATTGTCTTGTTTCACTGGTTTATCACTTCCAGGGAGCACCTGCCATGCTCCTAGGCTGCCACAAGACAAATAAAACACATCGTCATGAGTGGTTGGGGCCAGCTGACGTGTGCTCCTTACCTGCAAATTTCACAATTACACCCAACCTTCTCACCTCTCCCACTTACCAGTCATTACTTGTTGCTTCCTTCTTTTTTCCCAACTTGTCGCTAAGAAATTGCATAGCCTCCACTAGCATCATAAATGCCAACTGAAAAGATTAAATGCAGCTGTGTGCCACCTCATTCCGTCAGAGAGAACAGATAGTGTCCTCTGAGTCCACCTGCCAATCTTTGATGTAGATGGCAAGGGAGTTTTCCAATCAGATCCCAGGTGTTCCAGTACCTAGGTTTTGCTGAATAGCCTTGAAGAGATGGGATTTAAACTGTATTGAGGATATTAGTCTAAAGTGAATGAAGTGGAGAGTATACTTCTCGTTTATATCCCCAGAGTGATAAATGTGAGAGTGTAATTTTTTTTTTCTAAGGCAAAGAAAATGGGAAACCAACACAGATTTTAGACACATGAGAAATAGCTTATGAATTTAGACGATAGTTCAGCAGAAATAAATTGTACATCTGTTCATTCATTTTAATAAAGCAGGGAAATGACACACTGCTGGAGACCTTTGAGAATGCTGGTATTTTTAAATTATGATTGCATAATAGTAGCATTGACATTTGTAATCCTGACCATACTTTATGAATTTAAGAAAAATAAATTTATGGCATAAGTGAGCTTCAACCTATAGTCTGGACTCCGGGCATTTAAAAGTGAATAAGGTGCTTCCTGAATACTTACAAATGAGTCCAGGAAAGACATTACAATAGCTTTACTATGTAACACAGATAACCCTCTGTGTAAGTGTTGACAAACCATGCTTATTATTTCTGAATAAATAATTCAGATGTGCAATATGTAGCTGAATGCTGTTATTTCTGCTGACTAGTGCCTAGTGTTTGCGTTTATAGGCAGCTACAGTCTATTGCTTCCATTTGAAAGCAGTCTTTTAAAGAAACAAACCAGATGCTTTTCTTGGCTATGGACATGGAAACTTGTACTACCTTCTGCTGAATTCTGGCAGCAATATTACCTTTCTCTTGCATCTCCCATAAGACAAAAATGAGAAATGTAGAAATTTATGAGCTGAATACAACTGCTTCATTGTTGCTATTGTACCATTATTTACTAAGACAACATACAAATTTAAGAAATAAAAAAGTGAGACTGCAAGGGGTGTCACATTTTAAAAGCTTATGGTTTGATTTTCCAAACTGATCACCACTGGAAATAATAAATTAAGAGTTCAATAACAGCTGTCGTGTTTCCTTTAAAAGAACAATTAGTAATATTATTAAAATTCCCTTTTTTATCGATTGCATTAAAGCAATTGCCACTACAGTAAAGAGAATCTAAAACTGACTAGTTGCTCACATATTGCCTCATTGATCAATTGAGTTAATCCTCATTCAAGCACAGGAAAAGCAGGCAACCCTTGAAAAGTGCTGAAGTTCAGCTGAAATCAGATGTCAGAATCTGAGGCCTCTTTTTGTAATCCACCCTACACTGTTTCCCACCAACATGCCAAATGAGTCAAGAGTGCATGCTTTCACATTTAATCTTCCTAAAGCAAAGACTTCACAGAGGCTATGCTGGAACCCAACACTGCTAACAGAGGTACCTTACTGCTAACATATATACCTATAGCTACCAGGATATACTCGCTATAGGATGCGAGTGTGTTCGTGGGCTCTGTACTGCTCACTCCAGTTCCAGCAGGCAGTCCAAAACAATCTCAATGGGCAGTCTAGGTAAACAAGATTTATTGTAATCTGGTTCTCTCATGAATAAAGAAGAATCGAAGAAAAGAAATACCTCTGGGACACAGAAGACCCCTAGGCGAACACTTACCATTGACAGAAACCGTACAGATTTATTGATTGGAACTGCATTTTAATCATCTGCCTAGAGGAAAGAAAACAGTTCCTAGAGACTGCCAGTCAGCCCCAGCATGGGGCCTGATAAAACTGTTTCTGCCATTAATATTGGGCAGTGGCTATGTTAGAGTGAAAGGACATTAAAAGAGTTCAACATCTGCAGGCATAGCTGAACTTATTTACTCATGGCTTCAATTATTATTTAAGATGGAAAACTTGAAAAGGTCAGAGCTGCTAACTTAGAAAGCATGCCCTTCATTTGTTGCCAAACATACACTTTTTGCCCAGCACAGTTCAAAACTGAATCAATTAATCAGGTACAGTGTTCTCTGTTTTCAAATGCTAGTTGTGTTATTTTCAAGTAGACAAGTAAAACTAAACCAAATTTAGTTTCAGGTTTTAATCCATATTAGAAAAAGCAACTTTAGGACAATAAAACATCTGGTCCTCAGTTTAGGTAGGTAAACATCTGTGGGCTTGTGTTTCAGTGTATATATAGATATGTGTGTGTATAAAATCCAGATTTATATTATAGTCCAATCCTGCATTCACATCTCCATGGCTGTTTGGATGGGAGCCATAGCTTGGATACAGGCAGCTAAGAATATCAATACTACAGATAAATCTTTTTCCTTGATATTATTTCAGCAAAAGACAACTGTTGGTTTAGATTTAAGCTAATTTAGCAGGATTGATTTTTCTTCTGTATCTTTCGAAAGTTTCTCACATAACTCCTTAAATTTTTCAAACTTTTTTTGAGCAAAAAGATTGCTTTCAACCCTTTAAACTCATTGTGGACGGCAGCTCTCTCCTTACCATCAGTCTTCTAAATGAAGACAAATCCTGGATCTAAGAACATCTGACAGTACTATGTAACGTATGGGCACTGCTGGCCTCAGTGACTGAAGGCGCTAAAAATAAATGAGCTGAAGAGGAGGAAATAAAGCATAAAAGAAAAAAATGAGATGATGTGTAGAAGCAGACAGTAATGGTACTCGATTCACAGAAGGCAGGCAAAGACTGCACATGGACTTCTGCGAGTCATTAGCAAAGAGGCAGCTGAAATCATGAAAACAGAAAGGTGGTTCCCAAGCAAAGCAGCCAGTAACGGGACACAGAAGAGTTCACTGGGGGACAGTATCAAGGAATGGAAAAAGGAAGATCTTCCAGAAATAATACTAAAGTAGCAAAACCACGGGGACAGAAAAAGGATCATGAGATGACAAAAATCAGAAACATAGCTTTTCATGAAATACTAGAAGAAGACTTTTCCACAGAAAAAGACAGTGGGCAAAGTGGCAAAAATAAGAACAGAGAGAAAGGGGACATCACACTCAGTGAAAAGGAATTAATGGATATATCACTGAAATTAGTCTTGGTAGATCTGGAAGCAGGAGCAGAGAGGCATTCAACAGATGCTAGATGCTCAGGGTCTGAGAGTCAAATGACAGACTTGAGTTTAGAGAGAAGGAAAAATTAAAGTTAATTATTAAAATTTAGAGAAGGGTCCTTACAGGCTACTGACTAAATAGTAGGCTTGAAAAGAAGAAAGACCAAAAAAAGAAAGAGTTTTCTGTTTGTTTGGTTGGCTTAGGGAGTTTTGTTTTGTTTTTAAAGAAAGAGAATAATATGAAGCAGGCAGAAGGGATTTTGAAGGATAATGCAAAAAGACAACAATAAATTTCTGCACTGGGAAAATTAAATATCAAGAAGACTAGACAAGTATGTTGCTGGAAGAAATCTTCCACAATATGCAGGCAAGAGAACAAAAACATCTCTAAAAAAGCTACATCAAGCGAAGTGGAAGAGGAGAATAGGAGTCAGAACACAAATTCAGAAGGACTGGCCACAGAGCAATAGTGTTGGAGGGAAATGTAGGGTCAGGTAACCAACTGGGATTCAGGGATTTTTCATAATGGGGTCAAAGTCTAGAATGGGAAAGTGAGGATAACATCAATAGTCTGCGTAGTGTTGGGATTATACTTTTTCTTGCGACATATGGACTGGGAACACAGGGAGAAACATTTGTAAAAACAAATAAATATTAAGTGACTGCTAGACAGCCGGCTAGAGAAAGGGCTACCCTTTAAGCAAATAAGCATCTGGGACTCTAAGGCAAGCAAGTCCTGGAAATAAGCCAAAGCAGAAAGTACAAGGATATGAATAAATTACACTCCTGAACTATTTGCCTCAACAGAGACTCTAACTGAAAAGAGTTCTGTATGAATCCCCTAATCTGTTTTTTTCTTAGATGTATCAACACTGTTTTCATTCCAGTAAGTTCAAGAGATGATCAGCCCTATAGAATTTTATTGCTTTCCAAATGAGTCTCTTTCATAGGCACTTACTAACAATTTTACTTGAATAAATGTACAGCTCCTTTTAGAATGTTGATTTTTATCAGTTCACTATTTTAATGTTTCAGAGCAGAAGGAAAAAAGATACTTTGTCTAAATAATCCTGACATTTTGATTCGTATGCACAGATGGTTAGCAAATTTTGTAGTAGCCAAATCAGTTTTAGTGTTGCTGACAAAAATCCTAAAATCTCAACTTGTCAGTGAAGAAATTGATAAACTGATCACAAACCTCATTCCACTCTAGTGGAATGACCTAAGCAGTCGTATAACTATTATTTTTGTATGAATATACTTCAGCTTTATAAATCTCTTCTGCTCATATAAACTGAGTCTATGATTCCAGCTTGCACATATTGTGTAATTGCTATTAAATAGGGTTTTGTCTGGTGTAAATTGAATATGTTAAGATCTATAGTGTGTTATCTTGTTTAATCCTACTTTTAAAATAGAACTCCTACAGATGCTAGAGGCATATTAACAGCGTGGGTTTCTTAACTCATGGGATTAGAGTGATATTTTGCTACACATCTAACAATTCCTCTATTTATTACTCCGCAAATCAGCTGTGCTGTGTCTGACAAGGAGATTTACAGTTCTCGGTATTTCTGTTAAGATTCCACATTCGAGTAACTATAATCTGATGTACATAAAAACTGTTTAAGCCACAGAAGATTTTTTCTGCCTGCACCACGAAGGTAATACCTGGTCATCTCTGCACCACTACCTGCCCACCAATTTACTCATTGTCTAGGCTGAACGAGGTACTGATGATTTAGGAGCCACTCTGCAATGAATACCATGTACGGAAACCACAGCGTTTCCATACAGAACTTAGGATTTCAGTCATTGAGATGTTACATAGGCAAACAAGGTCTCCCACCACAGAACCCAAAAGTTAATTTGATAAAAGATTGACACTTTCTTTCATATCTTGATCTGAAAATAATTGTGTGAAGTTTCTTTGAAGTCTCAATGTCACCTGTCTGCACTCAAGTGTTGAAGGTGGAACTCCTTGGACAGTGACAACATGCTATAAAACATTCATGGAGAAGAGCAAATTTAAAGGGAATTTCCATGGAGTGCTCCAGCAGCACCTTCAGAGGAAAAAAAATTTCTCATGCAAAAGACTCAAATTTTAAAGTTTACATTGAAACGGAGATCTCTAGAAAGCACTCCTACTTTGAGTTGAAGGCAGCAGCAAAATTCCAGCTGAAGAGAAAAAGTTTAACTGGAAAATCACATAGCCATTCCTAGCAATGACTGCTAATAACTATGTTTATACATCTTCCCTGAATAAGTGGTCCAAGACTAGGTCTGAAGACATTACATTATCTTTGTTTAGCTTGTGCTTCTCTCAAGAGCCTTTATTTGAGCTTTCCTTCCTCTTTAATTTCTACTATCCGGTTACTTACCCAAACATATTTGTGCTCAATGTAATCAAAAGTTTTAGCATCACTGTTTGCTTTGTAATTCAGACCTTAGTATCTATGGTGAAGTTCACACTTCATAGACCACATTGAGGAAGCATATTAACCTTCACTTCTTGCAGAAGAGAGCAATAAATTGTGGGTTTATGGCTTTTTTGTTGTTCACAGTGTTTGGATATTTGCTGTTAGCAGAAGCAGATGGAAGAAGTCTTCAGAGGATAGTCAGCATTCGAATGGTTTTGTGGTGAGAATTTACCAGCTGCATTGAGAATTGCTGTTATTACCACCGGGTTGCTGCTGACCTTCCAAGCATAGCCAAAGGGTTACAAAAGGCAAGGACTCACACAGAAGTTTGCATCAGGACTGCTCAGATTATCTGATCATAACAAATCAAGGAAACTAAACAAAGGTCAAGAAAGCAACACAGAAAATGAGAAAAGAGAAAAGGACTGGCAAAAATACAAGTTTACTATGTCAGCTGACTTGGAGAGCAAGAACGCTTGGAAAAAATCAGTTCTGGAGAAGCAGTGAAGTGCCTGTGTGTTCGACCCCACTGTTTGAATGATCACTTCTATTCATAGAACCTTTCCTGTACTTACACAAGTGTTTCTCAGTGGCTTTCAGATTGTAAAGCAGGCACTCATTGTTTTATGTACTACTGAAATGTGTTTATCTGGAGATTAAATAGACAACTTCATGTATTTCGTGACCTTGGTGGAGAGAAACAAAGCAATGAACTCACCTCTCACAAGCAAAGATAAATGTAGAAGTCTGCTGCCTACTGCTATGCAGTGTATCCAGCTCTAATTATGCGATAAGTGGATGGACTCAGTGTTAAACATATTTTGCAAAAGTTCTTGAACAAAGTGCTTACACTGGTTATGCAGATAGCTTGCTGAAAGCCACATGAATACAAATTATTATGCACACAGTATGAATCTGGATGAGTACAGGAAACACCAGTCTTCCAAACCCTGTGTTTTGCTGAACAGTCCTCCGTCAACGCACAGAATGAGCGTATTTGTTTTTCCTTCTCTCTCTAAAATTATTCCCTTCTTACTGTTAATGCTACAGCAGAGTATTTGTTTTTAAGGTCATTGGCAATTCAATCCTGAGTGGTGCTGAGTATTTCTCATCACAAGAAACCTCAAACCACCTAATTCTGATAAGAACTGACACACAATATTGAAGAAGAAGAAAAAAATAACAAAATGGTAATTTAATTATCCAGATAGCCAGATTGTTTAAATAAGTCTTCCAGATGTCCTTCGTGTGGTGCCACCACAACACAACTCAGAAATATTAACAAAGTTTTCGTGATCACAGGCATCCAAGTTATTTGAAAGTGATTAGGTTTAGAAGACACAGAGATATTTGGGATCCAAATTGCACTGAGATTCAAAGCAATCTATGCTCCTAAAAGCAGCTTTTTAAACTCCAGTGGGAATTAGATGTCTTTACACCTATTTTTAAATTCCAATAAGCTCTTCTTTATCTGACATGTAAAATTTTTTCAGAAAAAAGAAAAGAGGTCTAAATGCCTATTTTATTTAGATACTTCGATTCCTAAACCACTTCTGTGATCTTGAAAATCTATTCTGCAGCTCATGACAACTCAGAAAATTCTGAATGCCCTGGATTTGGGCACAGCTGAGAGTAGTGACCAACTATTAACCATGAAGAAATGGTACAGTTAACAGAACTTTACTTCAAATTTCAAATATTGTGTTATTTTTGCAGTGAGAACAGAATGCTCACAGTCTTCATTTAGAAAACAAAATATTTATCATTATTTGGATGCTGGTTTCCTTTCGCATGGATTTAACAAGTAGCTCTCCTTTTGACTAATAGATACTCTCTAAATTAAATGAATAGATATTTTGCTAATGGACTCTAGTAGAAACATATATACATATACAGCTACATCTTTGCCTCAGCTTAAACATGAAAGAACATGAGTCAGTTATGGGACAACTTGATCTCTTCTGTTTTCACCAAAACATATAGGTTAATATTTGTGTGAAAAAAGTATCGCAGGTTTAACACAGGAGTAATTTCTTTATTTTAAGAAAAAGACAATATATCCTGAATTGCAAAGTTGTCTTCATGCATGCTCCTGACTAAACAAGAATAAAATGGATATTAAAGGCAAAATTTGTGCTCCATATCTATGAGGATAACAGAAGATATAATGATTTTAAGTTCTAGCAAAGGCAATTCAGATCAGGTTATGCAGAAATTTTCATTGTTAAGATTTGTTCAGGAACAGACTGAGAAGCATTTTGATCTTTGGATGTTTTAAGAACAGGTGAGACAGATATCTTACAAGGATGACACAGAAATAGCAATGCTGCTTTGATCGCATTTCCTCTGTTTTCCATGACCAGATAAATTCTCTTTGAATTCTGCCTTTCACATGCAAAAAATATACCAGGTAACATCTTTCATTTGTTTTCAAGGAGGCTTTTGGGCACCTGGACCTTCAGATATGTCAAGCATATTAGTGAACTGCTTACAAGAGTATGAAGGAAGTAAAGCCAAGTGAAAAGGTCAGTGCAAATATTTATCTAGTGTAGGGGGTTTCTGAAGGGTAAGATAGGCTTCAGGAGCCTTGCTAGCTGTATTTACAGCTCTAGAAAAAATAAATATGGGCAAAGAGCTCATCTCAGATGATCCCCAGCCATCATGAAGCTGTTCTTTATGCCAACATTTACTAACAGCTGTTGAGGCTTTTTCCTGCTCTGCCGAGTTTCTGCATGAATTTTGCTTTCTCTGCATGTAAATTGCCTCACAGTCCAAAAACAGGAGCTAAATGGAAATTCCAACATGTATTTTGTTCATGTGGTTTTGCTAAAATGATTTTATCCATTCCACAATGATATTTCTCATGGCAAAGCAGTACTGGAGACAGTTTGCTCCAATTTGAACAGGCTGCTAGAATTTAAGACTGGTTCACATAAGATTTAGGCCACAGTACAGCTCTATTTCTTAACTGTTATCCTGGCAACAGCTTCTTATCTTTTCAGATCTTCTTACTGCTGCTCAAGTACCTCAGCTGAGTCGTCTGGCCTTCCAACACCCAGCATGTGAGAATGGTACGTGAAATGGGAAAAAGCCAACTCCGCTTGTTCCCACCATCTTGCTGAGCCACGCTGGCAGCTCCTGCTGGTCTTTGTCTCTGCTCAGTCTGGTTTACACACTGACTTCCCTCCCAGCAGGAAAGTGAAAGAGGGCTGGTACCCTGGCCACGCTCGTGAACTGTGTGCTAGTCAAAGGACAGCACTCTTCTGCTCCATTTTGTACACAGCTATGGTCCTCACTAGTGATTTCTCCAAATCAGATGTAAGGGTCTAGAGGAGGGAGTTGCAGAGGTGCAGGGGAATTATCTACCATTAACAGAATTGTTAGTGTCCAAAGGTAGGGTTCAGCTCGCTAGCAAGACCCACAGAGAAAGGAGTAAGATTAAGTAGGAGTCCCAAAGGGCAACACTGTCCCTGTAAGACAAGATAAGAAGGACCAGGGTTGACTTTCAGATCACAGAAGCAGGGGAGGTGAGGTTCATTGTTATTTTTAAAAGTGCAAACTGAATGAACAGATCTGGTCTGTGTGGGTAAAGTATGTCTAGCATGGAAAATAACAATATCTCATCTAGGAGAAACTTTTGTAGAAGAAGTATGGAAAAGAGAGCCAGGATGAACCTTAAAAGTGCTTTTACCTCAGTATTTGGTGCTCAATGTGATTTAGCCAAAACCAGGAATCAAAGATAGGGAGTTTCAAAGCTACAAGCATGTTTCTCAAAAGCCTGACCTGAATAATACATCTGTCCAGATGGTGCTCTCATATCCTCTTTGAACCATGAGCAGACGGAGATACATATTGTACTCCAGGGGCTGTTTTACCCCAGTGGGTAGCACAACTGAACCAGAATACGGTGCTGGAAGTCATCATAAATCATGGTGACAAGCAACCTATCCACTCACAGGTCTCTATAGGAATAAATGAATCATTTATTAAAGCACACATTAGTCATTTATTATTCTTTTATAAACCATTTATCAGTAGGTATTCAAAATGTGCGCAAATCATATTTTTCACTTAAGACTCTTAGCACTAGTATATCTCAAATTTCACTGTGGTGATGTTTTGTCAAATTACACAAATTTTATTCTGTTCACAGGAGGAAAGGTTCTTTATTTAACCAGAAAATTCAGTTCTAAGATCTAAAATACGAAAAAAAATTTTTCCAAATCTTACTCTCCTGATGTGACAGAATTATTTCTATTATACATTACTCTGTCCCAGAAATGGATGAAGTTGAAGGTGAAGATCGAAGTGGCACAAAGAACTGTCCCAAGAATGAGACTGTTCCTCGGCCAACTTAAGTCTCTCTTTCTTATGAGCAAGTGACAGCACTCTGACTAATCCCACTACTTTTCAGTGTATGACTACGGATGCGCTGCTGTCCCAAATCTGTGGTGAAGGACAGATGTGAGAATTAGGTGGACTGCATATACTCTGCATTCAGCAATGGTATAAGACCAGAAATACGATTCGTTGTACTATTTTTTTGAAGGGGGAAGAATAGACATGAAGGGGTGAAATCCATATTGTTGTCATGTTAAAACTATGTTTTTCCTCCACTCGGTCTTAGGGAAGATCTGGGCAGAGCCATGCCTACAGGAACAGATTCAAGAGAAGTATTTGCGAGCTTGTGGCTTCTAGCAGAGGCCACATTGCTAGTTTTTCATCACACTTCAACCACAGTGACATTAACTGTAGTCTAAAATCACTGTTTTGCAGGCATACAACACTGCAGTGGTCTGTCACTGGTTGTTAAACTGATACAAGAAAATAATTCTCATTTTTCTTAATATGTTAGGTATAAAATTAGCATTCACTCAATCGAATTCACTCCCACACAGTTTGCATATCCTGCAACACACAAACCAGGTATCAGATTTTCCAGAATTATCAATTCCTGCTCCTTGCCATGCTTTATTTCTTAGTTTCACATAAGTCATCCCTTGCTGCTGAACAAAGGTTGAGCCGAAGCCCTTAACTTGCTGGCAAGGAAATGCAAAATTGCTCTTCTTGATACAAAATACATGTTGTATTCAGTAATAATTCACAAAATTAATTTAAAAACTCTTTCTTATCATAAAAATAGTGTTGTAAATTTTAAAAACTTCCTTAAAAAGAGGTCACTAACTTTACAAGTGTCTTTATTTTCATTCTCTATAATATAAATCTGGCACAATATCCTGGCCATTGTGACCTTTTGGAAGGTAGGCCTTGTTACCTCACCAGGGATTTTTGGAGGAGCTCTTAAAACATTGCTCTTTTAGGCTTTACAGATGAAATAATTCAAATCCCTGGAGGGAACAGGGTACTGTTTTCATGCCTGAATGGATTTTTGCACTGCTCAGAGCCTATTACGAACAGTAAGGGTAAGTATATATGTGAAATAGAACAAGGCCGACATTTTGGAGGTGTGTAGAGTGATGGTGCAGTAACAAAATAATTAACTGGGCTGATTCCCACAAAGCAGTGCCTCATACATTAACCCATCAAAGTACTTGACACATAATCTCAAGGGCTTTAACTATTCCTCTGAAGTTAATGGAAGTGCCATGCTGGATTGACAGCCAGGTTTGCTCAGCTTTTTCTGTAATTATGCCCTCACGCACCATCAATGAATTTTTCCCTAAGTATGAAGGCCACAACTGCATCAGAATAGCACAGGTGTGGTAGGCAGGGGGAAAAAATAGCAGATGGAAGAACAGGTTCACGAGACAAATACCTTCTCCTCCAGCAAAATCTACATAAACTCAGCAGAGGCTACTGCAAAACTGCGTGTAGCAACAAAGGAGCATTTAGACCTGTCTGAAAACATCAGATAAAGCCCACTAATGAGCATTTTTAATAGCTGTGTAAGGACCTGACTTCCAAGGAATAAATATAGTAAGTAGAAGTACACAGAAGTGTGTGATTGTTTAGGGGTAGATCCACAAATTTTTTTCAGGAGAAAAGAAGAGGAAGAGATTCATCAGGTGTCAAAAGATAAAACTCATCTTCAATGGACAGAGACATGCTCACACATGGCTGAGATTGCCTTGCACTGAGGACTCAAAGAAATATCTGTTAACACATATAAGACTTCTTGGAAATAGAAATATATAGAAATATAGAAATTTTCAACTTTGGAGAAAGCGATGAAAAAACCATTAAACTTCTGTCTTGGCATTAGTATTATTGAAATCATAGATATCTGAATTGATATATACAACAGTGCTTTCTACATTCTACAAAACACCATTTAGGGCATAGTCTGGGGTACCCAGCGTCGTACTTATACATTGTCCAAGCTTCTGAACCAACCCAGCTCTCGTAACATCATTGGCTTTCACTGTGTCAGACCAAAAAAAATTAATTTGGCCCCTGTCTTTACAGATGAAGAGAACGCATTGAAAATTTGGCTTAATCGAGCTACAGCAACAGCATATGACAAATAAATGCAGAACTCTTTTAGGTAAAAACTATACTATCAGATGAGAACACAGGCCAGTAAATAAGCATCTGTTTAACACAAGGGAAAAAGGCATTGAGGGAAAGTATCTTTAAAGAGAAGGAATATAGCTAGGAAAGCATGTCAATACCATAAGAAGCCAATCATAAAGCAGCCAGTCTCGAAGTAAATGAAAGAAGATGCACTCTGAAATCAAACCTTCAGATTTACTGAATCTGAGCTGTCTACTTCAAAAGTTATCTTGTAGAATAGGTCTTTTCTTTCAAGTCTTCTTCAAACCAATAGTATTGCAGCATGTGACATGCAACTGGTATTAAAATACAATAATTAAGTACTTGAAGTGTTAAGCCAAATGAAGTGGCATTAGCTCTATTAACAGACGCTCTCCCCCCTCTTACACTAGTTATTTTAAACAAAGCATATGTTTCTAAAGGGTACTGACTCCGAACGTCTAAAGACTGAATTTTCTTGCCTTATTCATGGAATAAGAATATCACTTAGCAAGGCAGAGGGAAGATTTCTGAGGTCATTTACACATCTAAAGAGTGAAAGGTTCAAAATCATGTCACAATGTACTGAAAAAAAAAAGAGATGTCTTTATAGGAAAACTTATATTTCATATAAAGTGCAAGAAAAAACATTTAAGACTGGACTTTTCAAAGAAAGCTACGTAATGCTGTCCCTTCACACTTGTTATTTTATTTCTGTTCTGAAACCACCAGACTTTCAAGGGTATAGAGTACATTTCCAAATTTCCACAGAAATAGACACTAACAGTACATTTGGGGATAAGCAGGCACAAAAGTTTTTAACATGCTTGCCCAAACTACCAGAAAAAACTATTAAGTCAAACAGGAAATATAATTATAAAAAGATTTCTTCAGAAAAAGAAATCTCAAAGTTTTGAAATTCAAGTAGTTAGGAGTCTGGATGACACGAATAGCTATCTCTATTAATACAATTACTTCCTATTTCTAAACACATCGAGTTGTCCTCTTACATTGTAATATCCCACAGGGATAAAATAACGCAATATTTTAAACATATTTTAACTATTGATTGTCAGGAAATAGCTTTCAGACCATTAAAAGCCTGACCTAAAGGGTAGTTTTAAGGGAATTGGTAGTTTGATCAAAGTCACCTAATTGTCACCTATGTACTTGAAAGGTTTGGATCAGACTCTGCATGGTACTTTTTAGGTGACAGAAATGCTCTTGCCAAAGCATTTTACGGAAGTAATTATAGCTATTGTCACTGATTAGTAAAAAACAATATTCCCATTGGCAAAATTGTCATTCTTTCTTATTTCTTTTTCCTGTTTTTTAAAAACCGTCTCAACCCTCTTAAAATCTGGTTATCCAGTTTGTATTTATAAAATAAATAATTATTCAAGTAAAATTGCAGTAATTTGCTTCAAAATAATCTGTTGTCAAATCGTTAAAATTAGGCCAGAAAAGAAAATTTAAAAAAAGTAAAAACATACCCTAAGGAGAAACCCAAGACTTTTATAGCAACATGCTTTCCTTTTCTTGTTCTAAAATTGCCTTAAAATCAGCATCCCTCATGCTTCTCATCTTTTGGGAATATTCCTTAAAATCTGCAAAGCCTCAGGAAACTTTTACAACAAAATCCAAACCAGCTGTTATTAGGTAAAACTTTTGACACTCTCTAATTCTCTGCAGATACCAGAGGGGGAGAAAAAAATAAATCAGACCAATAATAAATGTAGGGAAGGGAGCTGTGCAAGAAGGGCAGAAAATTTGGTAGATGTTTTGCCTGAAACCAGAAACGTTGCTGTAGCACTATTGCACCCTCCTGAAGGCAGTGAATATCTTTTGTTTTGGTTTGGGGTTTTTTTTCAGACTTTTCATCATTCTTCAGTGGAATTCAACTTGCAGGGAAAAAAACTTTCCTTGCAAATTCCACCTGCAGGTTAAATTTACAGCTTTTAGGACTAGAGCTTTCATTACAGACCTCTCAACACTAGCTGTCTCACGGGTGAAGTACTGATGCTGGGACAAAATGTGTGGCTTTCATCTATGTTTTGGAGCACCAAAAGCCCTAAGCTAGAACTTAGGCAGGAGGGAATTGTCTATTTTCCTCCATAGGAGCAAAAGGAGAAAGTTACCACTAGAAAACTTATTTTACAGGTTTTCATCCTGCTAACCAACCTCTGAATGATATCACTCGAGATAAATTTTTACCTTGTAGTTGCATTTTGCTTTGGAAATGATGCATAGAAATTTGTTAACGTAAAAGAAGAAAAGACCAGCTTCAGGAAAGTCTGTTACATTGAGCTAAAAAGATGTCTTTAAGTATTTTCTTCCATTAAGGAACATTTTTATATTTAGAAATACGCTAATTACAATTTCATGAAGCATTTTGTAGAACACAGATGGCAAATTCTTACCTCCTTCTTGGTAAACTCTGGTGGATGGTCATTTTTGTCATCAATAAGAATAGTGGCTGTTGCTGTACCCGTTAGTCCCACATCAAGACCTCCCATATCCTTAGCTTCTATAACTAGCTCGTATTTTGGGGTTTCCATAGTCTGAAAAAATAACAGAAAAGGAAAGGTTAAAAAAAAAATTCCTACAACGTACTGTATACTAGTTTCATTGGCCTTAAAAGAAGAAATAAAAAAAAAATCTAAAATTTAATTTGGCCTGATAAAACAAAGCATAGTAATGGATCTGTTATCACTGTGTTTTACTCAAACACCACAGCTTTCTATGAGCTTCAGTTGCTACAATGGAAACCTTATTTGGAATACGGTACGAAGGAATACAGAAGAATATCAGTAATCTATCCTTTTATTTAAGGAGATTAGGAATGAGGAAAGAAATTAAAATATACCTGCTCTTTAAGAGTATGCGCTCACTTCAGTGCACCAATATTTAGCCGCTTGTTTCATCAGTATTATGACGGGTACATAATTAAATACTAATGTCACAATCTATATATAAATTCATTTTATTTTGTTAAATAACATTCACTCTGTGTATTAGCATTTAGAATAGTAATCTAAGTTTGCTTCACTGTAAGCAGCAAGAAAGCAGTTTCTCAAATTGGCTGCAACTGCCAGTTATTGTACAGAGCAAATGTGCATAACATTAACGATTTACATCTATAATAGCCGATTCCTACGTCATGGTTACTAATCTGACTGTCTACCTATTGTAGAACCAGACAGCAGAGGTCCATCACAAAACCCATCCTTAATTCCCCTCCCCGAAAGACAGCCATAACTCTGAAAAAAATTTTGTGGCCACTGCTCTGCAATAGGAATGTTAAAGCATTTCTAAGTTATTGATCTTGCACCAGCATGAAAGCACATCTGCTTGCAAGCTGGACAATGGGGTAGTAATACATCCCATCTAAGGGAGCTATTATCAGCATCAGAACCTGCTCCCATGGAACTCACAGAAAATTTTGACATGGATTTCACCGGAGACAAGACTGGGCACGTAATTAAAATTAATATTTTCTTCATTTGTATGGCTGCCTTATATGAAACCATCTGCCCAAGGACCATATGTGCTGCATCATCAATGGAGGACACAGATGGGAAAGTGCTGCAGTCACCTTTAAAACTATATGGTAAGAATATCATGTGTGCTCTGGAATGTTTTGTCAAACCTTCCTGGAAATATAAGTCTGGATCTCAGGGGCAAAGCAACATAATGATGCCTGAACAGGTGGGTAGGGCACTGCTGCTAGAGGGCTTTTTTAGCCCCATACCAGCTCTAACAGCCAACTGTGTTTACAAGAACCAAGGCTACGTGTCTTTGGCATCACTCATTCCATGTCCTTCATCTAACACTTTCCAAACAACTAACATGCAGGGAGACAAGGGGTGTGAAACTCCATATAGCAACACAGTGATCTTTGTCTACCACCTGCACACCGCCTTACAGAGCAGAATCAAGGAAGCTGAAGTAGGGCTGATCCCAATCCCATAGCAGAGAACACAGAATAGTCTGGATTGGAAGGGACCTTTAAAGGGCTCCAGAGCCAGACGCAGGACTCCTGGTGGGCTCTCACTAGAGCAGAGCAGAGGGGCAGAATCCCCTCCCTTGCCCTGCTGCCCACGCTGCTGGGGATGCAGCCCAGGATACGTTCGGCTTTCTGGACTGTGAGTGCACATTGATGGCTCATGTCCTGTTTTTCATCCACCAGTACCCCCATAATCCTTCTCCACAGGGCTGCTCTCAGTCCATTCATCCTCCAGCCTGTATCTCGCAGTTTAAAATTTTAAAAGACTTATTTCTCATCTCTAGCTTAGCAAAGCAACCTCTCAGGCCACACAATCTTCTCTGCAGCTAAGTAATTTGAAAGCATTCACTAAATAGAGCGTTTTGCATTATGCATTTTCCTGTGTACATCACACCACCTTTCTTGGAGCATGCACAAGAAGGAGATCCCAATTCCCTAGTACTTGGATCTTGAAGCATTTTTAGGTCATGAGACAAGCAACCTTACCAGTTGCTCATCAGATCAGCAATTTGAAGCAACATATTTGCATGTAAAATCAATGAGTCAAGCCAGAAGATATATTTAGCTCTAAAAACATATGGACTACTAGAAAATCAGATGTCTCTGCCACTTAGGGGATCCTAAGAAATACATTTCCTTAAGTCTTACAACATTATTGCATGAAATTAATCTCAGAAGGCAGCAAACCCAGAACAGGATTTTGATTTATAACATTAAATAAATATATGCAAAGAAATATTACTGACATGTCTCCAACACAAATTCAGATTACAGAGTGGAACAAATTTATAGAGCTTATATATTTATTTTCTAAAATGTTGTTCGTGTATTAAAATCTGCATGGAGCTTCTCTCCCCTCTCCTAGTTGCAACTTTTTCATTGTTTTGATTAGGAAGTTGTTGTTATTGTATGGAAAACTTGCAAAGCCATTTATCACTTCATGTTTATAAGCCTCTTTGCCCAGAAAGAGGCCCACTTTTACTCATAAATTGGCCTTTTTTTACTTTGAAAACTGCCCCTTTTTTTTATTGAAAGCAAGCACATTTATGCTAGAAATTGCGTATACTGCAGCAGAAATTTCTGACAGGAGTCTAATGTTTAAGCTTGCAACAGAATGTGAAAAACATTGAATTCTGAGTACTATTTCATATCATTATGAATACTTCACACCTTCCCTGCTATGCAGCACTTTCTAGTTCTGTCACCAAATATTTGCTTTGTTAGAGAAAGCAACTCCCAACAGATCCAAACCCAAGAGCAGAGGCATGTTCCTATCAGATGCTGTCTTTACGAGATTGCATGTAAAGGACTTTTTAGCATTTCTCATACTTCAAGCCCACTTAATTCAGGCACTAGTAGCAATTATTTGGATCTGTGTGATTTATGACTGGTAAATCCTGGGACCTGGGAGTGGGGATCTGTGGATGGAGCATGGGCCCCCGTGCTCTTACGAAGCCCACTCCCCAGCTGGTGACAGCGCAGAGGGCCAGGGTCTGTGCCGGGGCCATTCCCCAGGGCTGGGGCTGCAGTGCAAGCTGTCTCAGTGACTCCTTGGTCCTTTCCCTCTTCACAGGGCTCAGGCCTTTTCCCCCAGCACAGCCCCTCCCTGTGCTTGCTCCCATCTTGTGAGAAACGTGTGCTGCTGGAGGGGGGCAGCAGAGGAGAAAAGGAGCCTTCCTTCACCTTCTCCATCCCCGCTAAGCTCTGCTGGTTAGGGACAAATGCAGCACCCACTGTTGGTAGCTTTCTGGGACCCCACAGACTGTTGCCCCACCATGACATTGCCTGTCCCTCAATCCAGGCCTCCTGCTTCTCAAAGCAGCAATCTACCTCCTGAAACACACTCTTGCAAAAACAATCCAATTAATGCCATTCCGATAGTGAGATGCTAGCAATATAAATATGTAACAACCCTCCACAATTATTTTAATAAATGAACATTAAGTTGCTGTTTGTGTGGCTTATTATTTATCAACTGTGACTTTGTGGAGTGTAACACTGTCGAGAGGGTTTGTCTTTTTACAGCAGGAGAACCATTCCTTTCCCCATAAATTTTCACTCTAGTCATTTAGCCACGGCAGGGGTGACACTGGTAAATTGTTTGGCTCGCCAAGGAGGTGAGCTGTGTCTTAAGTGCTTTTCTTTGAAAGTCCGCCCACTGCCATTCCCCCCATTGTTTGCATTCTGATCAGATTTGACTCCCCTGCCACCTTAACACAACTGGCTCAGCACTCGTAAACAACGAGAAGCCAGAAAGGCACTTTTTCAGATTCCAGATTCTTGACGAAGCCAGCAGGATCTAATCACAATAGAGGGAATTAAACAGTTCCGTGCAGATACACACAGGTGGAGCATACCAAGGGTTACTTTTAGGTAGCGCTGAATGAAACCAGAGAATGATGGTTTTCTGCTGTGTTGTCATCTTTTAATATTTCCTACAGATACAATCAAAACCTATCAGTGACTTAAAAGAAGCAAGCCATGACTAGTATTTCACACCTCCAGCAGTAGCAGTCCAAGTCTTGGTACCGGCTATCGCTTGCAGGCTGTAAGCAACTCCTGTGCCATTTAAATTCAGCTGGAATTGGCAACATCTTCATTACAGTAGGACTCAAAATGTAAGATGGAGACAAGTGGAACTACTTGTATGATTACAAGAAAGGTTTAGGACCCGTAGGTGACCACTGGTATTTTCAAACATGTCCAAGTGCTGAATTTCCAGTTGTGTATATGGACTCTCAGAGCCTTGGTATGGCTAGAACAATGGACCCCCTCTCTGGAACTTCGGATGTCCAAAACACACACTTCGGATGTGTTTTAGATGTGTGACCAATATATCTCCCCTTGTTTATTTATCTGGTAAGGAAGTGCAATCACTCAGGAAGCTGACGTTTTCACTGAGGCCTGATTTTCTTCCATCTATCTTTAGACATTTAAATGAAGTGTCTACTTTTTGGACAATCAGTGCCATAGAGGAAAGGGCAGAAGCCATTTCTGTATTTGTCTGCACTGATGGTTTCAGGAGCTAGGTGCTCCCTAGTGTATGTATCTCGGTGCATGACTAAAGCTGGCTGAACATCTTAATGACTTGATAAAGATCACAAAAAGTAGCACCAAAGTAAGGAACAGAAATCATATTCTGACACTGTATAAAAGAAGCATATCCTACCAGTGAATAACTAATTGTTTATCTAGATTTGATGGCCCTAGTGACTTTACCTTTGGTTGTGGAAGGAGGCAGGAAAAAATCTAGTTTTCCTTAACTTCTGAAGTTCAAAAATATCAGTTAGTATTTATTTGAATCTAAAGAAAAGCAGAATAAGTAATGCAGATCCACCAGAAAGAAGCGCATGAGAATACTCTTGTAACAATGACTATTTTTTGCCATTGACACCTGAAGCAGTTATGACTAAATCTAACCTATTAAGTTGGCATATAGATCGCACATGTATTAAAAGCAGTTCATTCTGGCTGAAAATTGAAATCCTGGTCACTGTCAGAGTCAGTCAGATATAATGTAGCCTATTTCCTAAAATAATACTCTCTGTTTTTTCAATATAAATATCTAGTTATTTTCAGGAGATAATACATTTTCTGGAAGGACACACTATGGGGTATTTGGAAGTCCATTTGTGACGCTGAAGCTAAACTAAGAAGAATTTGTACCAAGGTTTAATGTTCTTTGTAACACGTGAAGATGGACTGGGTTCAGAATTTTAGGCTATTTTAGTCTTTTATTTAATCTGTAATTCAAAGATGTTTAAAGAGGAGTTCAACGTATTTTCTCACAGATCTTCACAACACTGTTTTTAGTACCACTATTTAAACTATATGTAAGGGGGTTGACAAAGAATCATTTTGGCAAAGGTAATTTTTCCCTTTTGCATTTATTCACATCATCAGTGTGCTACTCAACTTTGTGTATATTGTAGTTTCTCTTATAGTGAATTTTAGGAGCCTGCTAAGGATTTCAGGCTGTGAATCCCTGCCTCACATCAGCACCCAGCTAAAAGCTGCAGACAGGCACCAAAATCTGGAAAACAAGAGGACGTCAGAAACCATCTCTGCAGTGTTTCCTCCTGGGTGGGTGTCCCCCATGAGTGCCTTTAGTTAGGTCTTTGTCCACTGCTCTCCAGTCATTGTAAGACACCTATGAACAGTGTGTCCAGAAAAGGGCCAAGCCTTCATTTGGTGTTTCAGTGCTTCAGCCAAAAAAAACTCAGGAGAATGGAAATTCCCAAATTCATGTAAAGTACTCAGTTGCTAAGATCAAAACAAACACCGTACAGAATGTTCAAAACTCCTGCAAGGATTTTAAGTATCCTTTCAGACTATCTTAATGCTTATTACCAATAGGGAGTTTTTCTACTCTTTTGTGGATATTAGTATTTTCTGTAACAATGCAACAATGTCTCAAAGTTACTATTTATAATTCCGTTTGTAAATTACTCACTCATGCATAATACTATATCAGCAGTGTGTTATCATATCATAGTTGTTACTAATGCCTTTATAATATAATACTAACCAGAAATAAAAATTGTCGGGATTTAAATAATTTCAGTTCATGCAAAATAAATGCTTGTGTTCATTTAAGATTATAATTGCATATAGTATGCACTGAATATGTCCTATTAAGACATAATCAAAGTTCTTGTTGAGTAACAATCTCAACATTCAATCTAACATCGTTCCAGAGTATGCTGTCAGGCTTCTGACAAATGTAGAAAAAAATGAAGCAATGTGACTATTAACAGCTCTAACAGACATAATGCTTTTATAATTATAATATCAGCTTTTATTTTAAGTGCTAATTGCTGCTGGATAAAAAGGGCAATATACACAGAAGCTTTGCATTCAGAGCTTCAGTTACAGTTTGACAAATACAAAACCCAAAGCAAGTTTGTAACGTAAATCCTCTTTAGCTCACCAATTCCCGATTTTTTATATCACAAAGGAAGGTCTACTGTTTAATCACTGTAATAATGTACTTTCGTTAATATGAAAATCAATATCTATTTACTACCCACAGGACACATATCGGTTCATCGGTATATGTGGAAGCAAAAGGAAGACTAAATTTTCTTTTAGCAGTTGCTGTTAAAAAAAGGAAAGAAATTGCTCCAAAGCGCTTGATACAAACAGCTTTCCTGGCCAGAGATATTTGTTTCCCATCAAGAGGAAATCTGTAACTGTTTAATATATAGGATGTATAGGATCAAGACTTCAATTCATAATGCTGACATAACTTTAGGCCTGATATACATGGATACATTTACTACATTTTACATGGAAATACAGGAACTGTAGATGCATGTTTCTAATACTTTCTGTAAAATTATCAGTTCTGACTGAGAAGCAAATTTGGATTTAGAGTTGCCTTTGAATTTGTATCATTTTGGAGAAGGCTGCAAACCATGATCAGGTGACAAGCTTTTCTTCGAGAAGTACTAGAAATCTGCAGAGAAAAGCTATTTGTTTACTGCCCACTCAGTGTACAAACACGTGCATCTCAACTCTTATATACAAGCATGACAGTATTTGTGCAGATGTTAATTTCAGTTAAGGGAGCATCCTTACATTGATAATGTTATTAATAAGGAATTTCTCCTTCGGTAGAGATCACCAATTTCTAAGACAGAACAGTGATTAAAGCTCTGTTTATTCCAAGATATTTCCATTTCCATTTAAATTATTACTGTTAGTTAGGCTACTACCAAAAATAAACCCTGGGAAGAGAACAAATATTCAGTATTCTAAACAAAGTCCTTAACTATCACAAAAGGTATAACAGCATTGAAGTTAGTACCCCTACACTGATTTTTACCAGCCAAAGATATTTCCCTGACTTTAATTTGCTTGGAACAGAGTGGCATGTTGATCTGCAACAGCTACTCACTAGATGCGCGTGGTTTGGGGAACATTTTCTATGTCCACTATGCTAGAAGTATAGAGTACTATAATAAAGTTAAATAGCAATGGAGAAGAAGAATCACAATGTCCCAAGGAAAATACTTGTTCTCAAATGTCATTAAATCATACTTTTTGTTTTTTTAAACACAAGCTATGTTTCAGCTTTGCTTCTGGACTAATGCATGTAATTTCATTTTTTTTTTTCAGGAAAAAAAAAATCAGTTGCTCCTCATAATTAAACAGTATTGCAGAAACCTTTCATTCCAGTGTGAAAGCGTCAATTATTATGTAACTTCTCTTGCTGATTTTAGACCATTTAATCACTCTATTATTATTACTAGATACTCAGAGGTGTCAGGAATACAACTACTCCACTCATCCCACCTAAACCATCTGTCAACAGCAGACAATAGCCGTAGTGAGTGTCTACTCCCCAGTACTAGGTCTGAACAAAGAAAAGAGAGCTACATTATCGTCTATATGCAACTATAGGCCCTGATACACGCAAACATTCCCTTTGTGCTTACATGTCACTAAGACTGTTATTACTAGTATGACCTTCCAGAGATTGTCCTGAGTTTAAAGAACACGTATAATCATGCTTGCTAGATCCAAGTTCCTCCATGCTCTGGGTTGTACGGTAGTCCAACTCACTACGTCAAAGCTCGCTGGGGTTTGCCTACCCTCCTGCCACCTTTCAGGAGGTGAAGCATGCAGTTCAGAGGGAGCTGGGTTTGGAGGCTAAGGCAGCTGCAAGCTTCTTTTGGAGTTGCTACACACAAACCTAATTTGCCATGAAGCCTGCCCAGTTTGGAACATCCTTTCCATTGCCCATCATTCTCCACAGCTCTGACTTTTCACCAAGTGGCATGCTGCCCTAACACGTCCCCACGTGCTGCATATTCCTCATGCTAGCATCTCCCCTTTCACAGTGCTTGCACCAAAACGAACCCACAACCATTCTTTTATATGGAGTGCCTAGCATTCTGCTAGCCTGGTCCTTTAACATAGGACCAAAACATTGCTGTAACCATGTGCTTACATCTGTTCCTCAATGACTATATACCTGCCAATGTTTATATTCCAATTCTCAATGCTGGATAGAAACCACTATATGTTATTCGTATTAATAAACTGCACTCAGATAAAAACTGTTGATGGAGTGGGTTGCCCTGATGCTTAACACATTTGAAGCCTTAACATACTGAACACTGTAACAATGCTAATAAACAAAACCTTCCAAGGAGTTCTTCATTAAAATCACAACATATGGTCAGAAATGTTAATGGTCTGAGTGACGGGTGTAGGAACTGCCATTCTCCTCAGTCCTGATTAATACACTTGTAAGGGAATACAGAAAATACTATACATTCTGCCAATTTATGCTTAATTACTTTTACCAAGGTAACAGTTTGAATAGCGCATATCAAAAGAGCTTTGTCTCAAAACAAATTTGTGTCTGCACCAGCACACCCTGCTGAATGAGGGCAGGGCAGGTTCAGTTCTCCTGTCTGAGCAGGACATTCAGCCTGGTTGTCTTGACTGCTTCAGAAAGTACTAAACCTCAAGGTATCGTGAGTGCCCTGACAGCTACGAACTCCCTTCTGGATTACAGATATTTATTACAACAAAGCTTTTTTTTTCAAATCACTATGTTTCTGTAACAATCATCCATTCTGACAAATCAATATATTTCCATAAAAACTGTTCTCCTGTAATACCCAATCAGCTTTATCTGCAGTGTTAATTATATATTTCATTTTAACAGTCACAATTTGCAATTCAAATAATCTGCAGACCAGATGATATTTGCTGAAAAAATGTTCAAATAATTTTCAGCCATTAGCATTTTAGAGTCGTACAAGCTGTTTGCAGACTATTTGTGAAGAGAAAGAAGGGCAAAGTTGTTGCAATAAATTATTAGTTGCAAATTATCAAATCATTCTTAGTCCCTGACATAGGTAGAAATGAGTTTATTTAAATCCAAAAACATAAAAAGAGAGATAAGTTTCTCCAGCATAGTAACCTACCATTGTTATCAGCAGAGACAGCTTTTCAAATATCTCTATATTAAAATACCTCTGCCAAGAGAATTCCCTAACTATATGAAGGGCAAAAGTTGACATAATAAGGATCAGTACACAGAGGTGAGTGAAGGCGTTTTGCTGTATCTTCAAGAGAGAAAACAAATCACGAGCAAGCCCCAAAGTATTCAAGCCTGAAAAGATCCCCAACCTAGCATAAATCAGCACAGCTCCACTGAGTTTACATCGGCTACCCAAGTTTATTTACACATTATTAAGCTATAACTTACCATGTTTATGAATGAACATGCATATATGCTTTCATGCCACAACATAAGATGCCTGTGTCTCGTAAAACTGGCAGATTCCCATAGGTTTGCATTTAAAACAAAGCAAGCTAAGTGCAAGAGGCTGCCTTCCAAATGGCATCAAGGGCATGAGAGCCAAAGGTCTGAAAATATACACTTTGAACAAAAGACCCTTAATTCTTCAAAACAGTAGAATAAAGGTAATACTTCTTGCCTTGTTGCAGGTATAAGCACATTAGAATTAGGGAAATCTTGTCCATCAGTAATTGCAAGACAGTGTCTGTGCAACACAGACTCTGGAAGCTAATGAGACATTCTATGCATTCAACCCATTGGGGAGCGGGATGGATCCACGGTATAAATATTTCATACAACAGCAGTAACATGCAGCTGGTCAGCACTCCCCTCTGTTTACTGGAAACAAATTGCTTTCCTAAATTTTGTGGACAGCAGCCAACATCAGTTATCAGTGATCTCATTGATAAACACTCATTATACCCACAGCCCTGAAACAAGGGAATCCTTCACGGAGCAAAGAAACCAAAGCTCTGTCAAGCATGCTTATCAGTGCTTGAATTTGCTCCTCCTTGAGTCTGAATCAGGTTGACGAATCCCTGAAGTGCTTCCTGAAGGCTTTGGAGGAGGACACTAAACAGTTCCAAAAGGTAATTAGTGCCTTCCCTGAAAGTGTGTTCCAGAAAAGACATCTTCAAAGCAGGGAATGAAAAAAAGAAAAAGGCTGGAATTCTATCTTCTTAAGGTGCCAGGCAGTGGGTCTGAACAAGGAAGAAGTAAAACTTGGAGCAGTTCAGTCTAAGTTTATTCCCAACAGCTCTCTTTCCTCACAAAATCAGCTCTGAACCAAGCGATAATGTAGCTTAAATCCTGGATATTATGGGTCTCTGTACTCAGGGACCACACTGACTAGCACACATTTTGCAAGGAATGCATTGCGGGAAACCACGTGAAACCTAATGCTTATTATTTCACTATCTACAAAAAAGTCATATATCATCTCACAAAAGCCAAATTTAGATTAATCAAGTTTATAACACCGAGATCTGCCTGGATGCCAATGCAACACTTGTATTAATCCATCTCACCATTCCAAGACATCACAGACCCATACAGTGCCTTTCTTCACCTTTTCATCAAACATCAAGTCCTAGATGGATATTCAGGCTTGTGAAGTTCATTTAAATGCGTCCAACTGACAATGGCAATCCCAGAGAAAGATGCTTGACCACATGCCCATGCAGGGTTTGTGTATACTGCTGCTTCAGCATTTATCAGGAAAGACCTTTTGAAGTGAACTTCCCCATCACTTACACTTACTACACTCCAGTTGGCATCACAGAGTGTGGCAACTGGATTTCTTTCAGCTGAAATTCAACTGGAGAATGTGCCTTGGCCGTCACTGAATTCTTTCCATCCATCACTGTGATTCAGTCTGGGGTACCAGACTACAGCCGTCTGAAGTGAAATATCGCAGTATATAGTATGGATGTCAGGTCCTCAGCATGAACTCTTTTATCAGCAGATCTTCTTTTACTGGTCTACACTATCTGTTACTGCAGAAATATCCTTACAATCCACAATAGACTAGAGAGCCGTGAAATCAACAATACCTAACCAGTGACAGCAACCTCTTACCCCAGACCAGGCAAGGAGACAACAGCAGGGACAAAAACAGACAGATCATCTGAAGTTGCACAAGCATGGCCGTTGCAAGACAAGGACGAACCATGTAATAAACCATCTGACAGTAGCTGATGCAGAGGCTTTTCTAGTAGATTCTTCAGCCTTACCCCCAAACAGCATCTCTAGATCTACAAAAGCTTAACTTTATTCCTGTGCCCAGTCTGTACGGAAGAATGTGAACCAGGCCATTTGTTTGCTGAGGTCTGTGACTGATCACTGTGAAACAGGTTTCTTGAGGACCTTTGCACAGCAGCCGAAAATGAAAGTTTTCCTTGAGTTTCAGTTTATAATCATCTAAACCAATATTCTCTGCCTAGGTAATAAAAGATAGTAAGTTTTACAATACCTCCCTAATGCCAAGTCTTCACATAATCTGTTAGCAAATGCATCAAAATGAAGCTTACTGGGTTAACATCAGAAATCACATGCTCACAAATTAGGTGAACTTAGATTATATTTCCCTCCATAAACATTCCAATTCTCACAACAGAAAGCAATGTTATAAAGGTCAGGATGGAAATTGTGTTTCTGCTGTGTAATCTGCTTTGCAAATTTGTACCAGTGGTCAAAATGCCCAGAAAACTCAATTACTGACTTGCTATGACAACTATACATCGGCAGGCCTAGGCAGACAGAGGTTATTTCTAAAATTAGTACCCTTATGCAAAAAGCATATTCTATGATTCCAGATGTACAACCTTTGCCTGATATTTATATTGTTAAATATTTATGGAATCACTGTCTATTATTTCAGGCATATTACCAGGAACATAATATTCTAGTTAAATAGGTGCATTTTAAGTTAGAGTTGGAGGGGAAGAAAAATCCTCCATGTCCACTTGAACCATTTACCATTTAAATGTGGTATTCTAAACAAAATAATAATCAAATGTTACTTTTAATCACTATTATAATTTTATTTTTTTATGCAAATCTTATTTTAGAGTTTAGTGCTCCATTGCCAGTAATAATTCCAGGTAGCTTTTGCAATAAAGGACCCTGCTGAGAGTGTAACGTATCAGTAAACGATACTAGCTTTGCTCATGGATGAAAACAATTCTAGTGGCTGCATTTATACTCTCATTGGGTTATACCTGCAGAATATAAATTGATCTAATTCTTAATAATCCAGGGAAAACGATGTAAAATGGATTTCAATTACACTATTGCTGTTTTACCAAAAAGCTTATCACACTATGGGATGAAAAATCAACCTCTCCATAGGATTTACTTTCTGATGAAAGACGTAACAATGAAATTTTCCATTTAAAATTTCTCCAGTTAATTTCATTCTTTTCTTACTTAATCCTATGTATCTTTTTATCAGCTTCCTCTCATGATAAAAAATAATTAAATGCCTTATTTGGAATTCCTATACTTTCTGCTTTGGTTAATAAGTTCAATTTTTGCTAAACTTTCATAACCCTACTTATATCTTCTAAGAGCATTCACCAACAAAACAGCTCTCCCCTACCACCCTACAATCAGGCTTCGTTTTCTTGCAATAAAATCAAGATTTCTAGGTTATTCTCACTTTCAGACTTCGCCTGTCACTGCCTTGTGCAGATTTTGCGCTGTAGTACAGTTGTTTTTGGTGAACAGTAAGTGATGTTAACCTGCTGCAGGTTGTTCCTTTTATAAGTTTAAGTCTGTGCACTAGAACTGTACACAGCTTCTTTCTGTAAATGAATCTTCAAAAGCTTTTCATATGCACTATAAAAGAAAGAATAGATTTCTACTTCATTTGTTTTGTGAGCCATACCAAGATACAATCTACTGATAGTACGAATTTAATGTGGTGACCTAGAGGAAAACCAATGGAAAATCAGCATAAAAAAGTAAGTGTAGGGAGATCATGCATGCAGAAGAATTTTCCTTTCAAGAATTCTGGAAGATTCAATAAATGCATGGCTCTTTGGATAAACAGAAAATCTCACAAAAAGCCATAATCATCAGAACCCTGGTAGATACTTGACATAAAATACAGAACACATTTCTCAAATAATAAGAAATAATACGGAGGTATAAACTTGACTTCCCTTTTCTACAACCCAGCAGCTGTATGTTCTTTTAAATGTTTAGCAGCGTAGACTTCTGGCCCAAAATCTTGCACAAGACTTTGTCTCGGTGAAATAAATTTTGCTTTATAGGAATTAAATTATATTTTTATTGATTGCAATGCCATTGTATTTGTTAAAAAAGTTGCTTGAAGTAACAGCATTCTCAAAAGTAAATATTTGGCTTTTTTTTTTCTTTGCTTTCCCCACTGAAGTATCACCATAAAATATTTATGTCAGCTTCCTGAGGACCTGTTATTCCAGTTCTCTTGTTCAAGGAAATACTCTGCCAGGAGGTCTGAGATGGGACTGATGAGGGAGGCTAATGATTGTCCTCACCAAGAGATAGGCAAAGTTAATGGGAAAGTTCTCTTCAGCTTCAAGGGGTCTGGGTGACACATTCTTATGGGTGGCAGACTGTACATCTCCTCAGGTAGAAACACTCAGTGATGCAGCCTTCATTTTAATCTTTTGATCACTTTAATCAGGACATTGAACTAGCAAAGGTGTTAAAAAAATCTTACGTGCTCTGCTTTAATGAGACATTAGTTAACATTTTATAAAGTTCCTTTGTTGTAACTGTTTTATATCACATATAAAGTAACTTAGTAAAATGTATAGAACCGGTACAAATAAAGTTATAGTGAACTAAGACTATACAGTGTATTTTGTACTAAGCATTGTACCAAAATATCCTTCATTCATGCCACTCAATGTCAGAAATTTCTGGAGGCCTGTTAGTGTACAAAGTGGTTTTATATACAACTTTCCTTCAGGAGAATTCCCAAAACACACTGTAAAGAAAAAACATCATTGCTAATTTGCAGAATTAAGAGAGAAACAAAGATAAGAGTTCACGACTGAGAGAAACCCACTGTTTTCTATTAATGAAGGACAAACTGCAATGAAGTGAATAACATCTACCATCACGGAGAGACAGAGGGGAGGTGAATAGACGAGGTAGGATACAAGTGGATTTGGGGTGAGCAGAGGTCAAGAAACTACGATGGAGCAAATCTGTTAAGAGTTTTGCAGACTTGAAATCCCATTTCCAGGCAGTTCTTGTAGACTAAAAGCAATAAAGTCAACAAAAGAGAGAGTGGTATGGAAGGCACTGCTAGCAGGAAAAGGAATGGGAGGAAATTCCTGCCTGGACAAGGTCCTGTGCAGCCTGCTGTAGGTGACCCTTCTTCGGCAGGGGGGTTGGACCAGATGACCCACAGAGGTCCCTTCCAACCTCGAACATTCTGTGATTCTGTAAAATGATACTTTACTGCCTTGAAGAACTGGGAAGAGACATCCATAACATTATTAAAAGAACTTTTCAAAGCTAGAAAGCGCTAAGCTGTAGCTGTATGTGTGGATCTGAGAAACACTACCATGGGAAGAACTGTATCACAAGCATAGTTTTCAAAATCGCAATCCTGTCCTGCTCCCCTCATTTCATGCTATGAAGGTGAAAGATTAGTAGTTTGCTACTCATCCAGCAGCATATTGTGCTCCATGTGTCTATGGCACACTCTTAAACTGTTCATTTTGGTTGTCTCAGCTCTGCCAAATCCCCATCCATCTGTTCTGGAGAGCTGTGTGTGCAGTGCCTGCTTATTCCTGTGTGGCTGGAGGTCTGATCCAAGTAGCACGGGTGTCTGCAGGGATCAAACAGATCCCTGTACTTCCCAGCGTGGCATTTTAGCATAGCTCATATGTCAGAAGACAGATACAGAACTATAGAACAGATAAATTCTGGCAGTAGTCCAAAGGTTTTGACAAGCAAGTTTGCCCACAAGCAAGGCAAGAGCTTTTAATAACATGAAACAAACTCGGTCAAAATCCTTTCAGTGCAGTGCACCTTAGACATGTAGATAAATGTAATTTTGTATTACTGTCTGACGTCTCATAAAGATTTGCAATTATGCCAAATAAATGACTGAGGCACCTTTTCAATTCTCTACTGATCAGTGTTTTCTGTGTCTGGAACATATACCAGGGGAATGTATGAAACCCGCAATTCATATTTAAGGACGTCCTTCAACAGCTGCTGGACCAACAGTATGTTTGATACTGACCTCAATCAGATCAAGATATAATTCCTGCCATTCCTGCAGGTCAGAGATGATGTGCCATTTTGGAATGCCCTGCAACCTTTCCTGAATCTAAGAAACTCTTATTCACATAATTAATTTATATGCACAAATCTCCTACTGAAACCAACAAATGAGTCATAGTTACAGGATCAGGTTCACGTCCTGGAACTACTTCAAAACATATTTGTAAAAAGGAAATTGAAGTGGGCATGGCAACTGTAAATCTAATGGGATTTAAATATAATTAATTTTGAATACTGAAAATTAAGGTGTGTAATCATAATGACAATTCAAGCTTAACAGGAGTAGCACAGTAATGAAAGTATTAAAAGCAATACCCTTTCTCTCTCTCTCAAAGCAAGTGTTTGAAACTACGATTTAATACAAATCCACTATTTGAACTGAGATTAATAAATATTAGTCTCATTATAAATTCTAATATTATTTGCATAAACTTTACTGAGAGAGAAAGAAAAGGAACAGAGAAATATCAATTTCACAAGAAAAGTGCAAAATAGAATTGAATTTTCTGCTGCCTTAAAAGCCTGTCTAGGTCACTAAGCTAAACAGATTTCCAGAGGTGGAAAATGCTGAGTTAACATTACAATAAACAGAACTGATGGGAAGGGAGGCTACAAGTAAAACAATTAGCTTAATAAACAGATGGAGAAAAGACTTCTAAAATTACTGCCTTTGTCAAATGTTCTGTATCTTAAGCCTGATAAGATCCTGTTTATCAAAGCAGGAATGCAAGTACTGGTAAAAATGTAACATAAAATTTATAGTAGACATGTGTTAACTTATTAAAGCAGAACTGCAGTACCCAAATGAAAGTAAACCAGAATCAAAAAAATCAGCATCCGTGTTTCTCTCTCTGGGAATTCAAAGGCTGGCAACAGATTATCAAGGCAGAATTAATTTATTTTCCAGTATTCTCTCGTTTCCCGAGCCTTGCCTTCTCTGCATCTATCCCTGTTTCAAAAATATTTCAAAGGCACTGAATGAGAAACTCGCACATTCAGCTGTGCTTCCCGTCAGGAGGGATGTCACAATGAGAGACAAAATCGAGCAAGGTTATCTCTCCTTGGGAATGAAACTGTCTGCAGTTCTCCAGGCTCGACGAGGAAATGCTGAATGAAATGCATGATTCTCAACTAATAATGATACATGCAACAAGTTAAAAACTATCTGTAAGGTCTAATGTGTCCAGGAGCACAGTGTGTCCCGGGACGGATGTGTTACACTTCCTTGGGACTTAGAAATGCAATGAACTCAGCTATTAAGCTCAAGAAAAAGAAAATCTTTCCTTAACAAACAGTAAAGTCAGCAGTTTACACAACCCCGGTGCCACAGGATGGGGACCATAAGAACAGTGCCATAGGAACTCACTCGCACTGCTGCCTGAAGACCGTGCCAGCTGAGTCTAGTCTGGAGACATACTAAAATGCATATAGTGCAAGGGGAGCATGGCTTGGGATAGGTTAGTTTATTTGCTTAAAAAAAATTTTTGTGAAGGAGAATCTACAAGAGGGCATCAGAGAAGAATGACTTTGGACTCCATTGATTTCCCCGGACCGAAGATTTTGCTCTGGGTCTCTTCAAGGGAAACTATTGCGATGTACAGTGAGGACTCGGCCAGGATGGCTTCAGTTCCACTTGGGAAGCTAAACCCAGCAGGCGCCTACTTCTACCTTCTCGCGTACACACTATTGTAGGAACTGCACATAGGCTACCAGTGTAAGGTATCCAGCACCTTGTAAATTCACTAGCTGCTCTTCCATTCACTCATTTCCCCACGTAGACAAGTTAGCAGGAAATGCAATTTGCTCATTATTATAAAACGAGATCTCTTCAATACAGCCTAAAAAGAAACATGAGAAAGCCCATAAAGAAATTCACACTCTCAGTGAACCATACTTCATTAACTCCCATGTAGGCAGTTGTATACGTTCACATCAATGAACTGTTTGGGAAATAACCAGTATTGGTTAAGCAGCTTCAAGAAGAGTAAGGGTTTCTTCCTTACAAGCACCTTTTTTAACAGGGCTTCTTTATCCAAGCCTTGCAGTAAAGTAAGGATTCAGTTATTAAACAACATACTATTAAGACCTATGACAGAGCAATACTCTACTCGTACTGTGCATAGCCATCTATTTAGCATGCAAAATAATAACCAGAAGTAATGAAATATGTCTCTATATTATGATGCTGATGTCCACCACAAACATCCATTAACGGGATACAGCAACATCCCATAGACAGGTTAATTGAAACAATGATAAACGACATGACCGAGGTCATGCTGAGAATCACTCGTAGACATAGAAGTAGATTGAGAGGGTTCCAATTCTAGTCTGCAACTCTAACCACTTCCTCTCTCTCAGTTATAAATGAAAAAGATTAAGACTCCCTTCCTATTTTTATGACTTGTGCAATTTCGTTGCTTGAGACGGCTGATGTACACATCCCTCGTGTTACTCCCTTGCCTCACTTAATGACTACCTTGCCTGTCTGGCTGAAAGTCTGCAGTCTGGAGGTTTGTGCTCCCCACAAACAGAACATTATGGTAAAAAAAACAGCATGCGTCCTCCTAGTTTCTGCTGGTCATGGTTTCTGTGACTCAGTGGTTTTCTTTTTTGAATACTATAATCTTTACTGAGTTTTTCAGTAAAATCAAAAGTTTAATTGCTTTAGGAGGTAGCAGGAACGGCAGGGTTTCAGGTCAGGTCAGTTGCTGACTACTTGTTACTGAGTGACTCTAATTGGAATATTCGCCTCAGAATTTTAAAAGCAATACGCTTTGGGGGTATTTGCACAGCTAGTTTGGTTTAGGTATATCCTTGCTTATTAAATCTTCTAAGGAATTAACATTCATATGCCTATTTTCCTGATACTAACTTTAAATCCTCTAAACCTCTAGGAAGTAGTTTATTTCTACCATTTAATTGCTGTATTTTATTTGATGTGACAGGGCTTTCTGATGATCACGTAAAGTTTAACATGTAAGTGTTCAAAAGGACAGAAGATTTTTTTTTTGATCTGTTGTTTTTACCAGGAGAACAATGCCTGAGCTTCACTGTACTAGGGGAAGAAAAAAAAAAAAGAAATATAAAATTGAAATTCTTAAGCCTCTTGCCCTGAATTGCTCAACGACCAAGTGACAGATGACTATTTTCTGAAGCAGTAATAAAAATATTCTAATATTACATAGATCATCACACATACCTGAAAAGTATTGTGTGTGTGTGTCAACCTTTGAAGGCCTAAGGAAAGATCTCTGTTATTCATGCTATTATAAGCTCTGCATGCCTTCCAATTCTTTGTACAGAAAACTTAATGGCCATGGATTATTTGCCTCATTGGTTATGGTGCCAGGAAATAAAACGATGGGAAATATTCATTACAATGCTCTCTTATATTGAACTTCCAGTTGGTTGAAGTATTAAAACAAGCTGCAAGGAAAATTAAACCTCAGAAAGAAATGGCAGGTGTATTTATGAATGCAAAAGACAAACTAAAGGCTCTATTTCTCTTGGTTTACAGTGGGTGTACTGTAAGTGCTCTTCACTATCGGTTTACTTCTTTATCTACCCAACAGCTTTTCATTCACTTCCATTACTAGGTGGCAGCCTAATAAGAGAAACTAGAGGTATGTTCTGGAGGTGAGATTAAAAAAAGAGAAAAAACCCCACCAAATGACTGGAAAAAACAAAAAAGAGACTCATTGTCATAGTCTCTATTTCAAGAAGTATGATACTGAGTGGCATATTACATGTATTTCACGTGTAATAGAAGAATTCTAATATATGTTTTACTACTAGAATTATTGATTTATGATTAGGTTAACTTCCATCCAGCAGTTTGTGTTGGCAAATTTGAAGGCACTAATAATTAGAAAATTCAATACACACCAGTTAAAGAGTAACCTCAGAAAAAATATTAATGGAACAAAAACTGTGTCTCAGGGCTACTATGTTGAAAATTTAGCTTTAATCTTTTTGGCAGTTAGCATAGATTGTGAATGACAAAAAGGCAAAACAAAATGGCAAGCCTTGATTTGGAGACACTTGAAACAATGTCTGATCGATTTCTTCCTATGATATTCACAGGATCCTCAGAAAGCAGGAGGACTAGATCATCTGTGGCGAGGAGGAGCATCTAACCTTCTACATTTTGTATAGCTATATATGCTATATATGCCAATCACCGCCAGAGCGACATAGTTACACTTTCCTTTTGGCTAAGGCTGGTAGCAGTATAACAATTTCCCACTTTTTGCTACTGTTTTACCCCAGTAGCAAATTGCACCAAGTTCTGCACTCTGTTGACTGATGACAAGCTGTGAAGCAAGGCAGTCACCTCTCTGCCACATGCAGCTGTGCCAATGATAAGGTAAAATGCTATCTTGTGTCTGTTAGATGTGCAGACAAAGACCTGGTGGAAAAAAACCCCCAAACTATAGAAAATCATTACTGCTGTGCTCACATTTGCAACTCCAAGTCAAAAATAGTGCAGTGGGTCCCAACGTCATATTGCACTAAAGTTTCCAAATGGTATCACAAACTCATTGCAAAAGGCTTCTTTATCTATATATATATATTCTTAAGTTCAGTACAGTCACATATTTGAAATGAGGAAATTTCATTAACCGGTTAGAGTCATCTTACAGGCATGGTGAGTTTTGCTTTCTTAAAAACACAGGCAAAAGCCAGGACAGTGATGGTTTTGTCTTATCCTCCAAGATCAATAAAACTGAAGCTCTAATCCTTTAAAATAGGAAGGAAATTTTAAAGACAAAAATATGGTACAATTCACTCTGGAAACCTGTCACATACACTGTTTTGTTACCAAAAATGTTTCTACCACCTACTCAGGCCTCCAAGTGATACACACAGTAATTTTTATTCCTATCCTCAATTTTTCTAGGCACTACCTTTACCTTGTTCCAATAAAAATCAGTGTAAAGATGCATCTCATCCACCTATAAAAGGATTACAAACAGTTATAGTCTTAGATACCACGGCTTCCCATTCAAAATTAAGAAGGTGAAAGAATAAACTCCCCTACTAGTCACAAAGAAGTGTGTTAAACAAAGTCAGCAGTGTTTGAAGCTCTCAAAAAGAGAAAAGAGGGATCTCTTAAGAGCAATGCACATACCTCTCTCATGGCCTGCAAGACCTTTATTCAGAACTAATCAGTCACCTGTAGACTTGAAAACAGGGAAGGCTTTCATATAGATAGGAAGAATCCACCATCACTAAGTGAAATGAAACTAGAGCAGATTCTGGGCAGTAACCAGCCCTGATGCTGGACTGACACTGAGCAAAAACCATGTGAGAAGTCCACATCCTGACATAGTTGGCTCATTACAGTGTTTTAAACATCCTTGCTCTGCAAGGGCAGAAGATACAATAGGCTTCAAGTAGCAAGAATTTTGTTTCAGAATCTCAGCTGGTATGATCTTGCACAGCCCGATGGGAAGCAATGACATTGCACCGCACCCGAGGAGGAGCCAGCCCTCCTCTCCCCATCTTCAGGAGCTGCTGGTCCTTTAGGAAGCAGGAACAGCAGCTCCAATGGCACCAACAGATCCAAAATTCAGACTACTCTCTGTGAGGACAAGAGCAGGCACTTGGCAACAAGCTGTTCATATCCAATTCAAGCACTGGGGTTTATTTATGACAGCCATGGCAAATTAACTCTTTAAAAACTAGTCCACTGTGGCAGCAAACTTGTACATCTGTTTTGTTACATCCTTCAGTCTTTCTACGGTAGTGGAGGATTTCTTTCTTCATTTGTACTATGTAGATAAGGTAATAAAGCCAAGCCTAAACCCCCAATACAGGAAATTAAGATGCATAATTTTTGAGAAACATCTGCAAAGTATTTTGACAAAAAAAGTATCAAGATATCATTTAAAACAGTACAGAAATATTCATTTATGGTATTATTTTATTGTGAATAAAGATCATAGATTCATCAGCTGATCAGTTTGCTACGTGGAATCAAGTTTCAAACAGGCAGAACAATCCCTAAAAACCTTAAATTATGCTTAACTAAATAGTTAAATGTAGGCTTTTAATGAATGCATGTGAAAACTGTACATTAGATATAGCTGGATATTGACAGTCTATTAGCCAAATATTCATCAATTGCTTTTTTTACATCCTAACGGTTAGTGCTTTCATCTGTCAACAAGACATGGCTGTAATTCAGAAATACTGCTATAGGTCAACACTGAACTGAATCCGCATCGTTCAGTAAAACTGACAAATAAGTCCATTGGAAATATAATACCTTAAACCCTGGTTAGTACACTTGATGACTGCCTCATTCATAATACAGCAAAAATGCTTCAAGGATTTATTGTGGCAACTGATGATTAAATCCTTTTTTAGATTTAAAGGTGGCAAGAAAACGCCATCAGAGATCTAGGAGCGATAGGGGTGTAGTCTTGCTTGCTTCTTCCTGACAATAAGATTACTTCTTTCCCAGCACTTTTACATTTGATCTTTAAAATAAATTAATATTTTTAAAGGCCACACTTGTGGTTTCATTTTTCACTTTGACAGCTCCTGAAATGCAGATAAATTTTGTATCATATAGAATATTTCCCCTGTCTTAGTCTTCTGTTGTTCTAGTACCATACAACAAACCACTGACTTTTGAAATGACCCTGTAGAAACACAGATCAGAAAACAAAGCTATCCCAGCTGGACAGCAACTTTGCCTTCTCATCTGGAGGAATATGCTTTTTGTTCTTATTTTCTTCTTTTCCAGCAGTTCTTTTTTAATCTGTTCTAGCAAGAGGTTTAACAACTAAAGATTCTTTTGCAAACTCCTGGTGAAATGTATAATAGTGAAAAATCCTAGCACTTCAGTTCAAAGATGACATGAAAACAAGCTGCTTATTTCACCTAAGTCCTTTAACTTTTTTCCTATTTGGTAGTTGTTTCTGAAGGTTTTCCCAAATCAAAAGGAAACACGAAACACTGAGATTCAAGTAAAAATAAGATCACCTGAATCTGGCACAATCTGTAAATGTAGATTCCAGCAGATTAACCTATCATACAAGACAGGGTATCCACGGTTGTAGGTGCATATCACCTCAAAGATAACAAGTGGCCTTGTACGCATCAGACCAGAGAAGCTTGAAAATACTGCCTAGATAATAAATAGCTTTGATATTTTGAAGAGAATATTGTTTTATTTGCCACTGAAAAGGACAGCTTGTTTTCATTTTGTGAAAGAGCATAGTGTTTTAAAAGCATTTTTGCCTTCCAACTCCCTGGATGACCCTTGTGTGTTCAGGGGAAGCTTTAAGAATTGATAAAAGTTAACACAACCCTCTTGAGGTATTGAACTTCCACTTGATTTTCTAGAGCTGTAGGTAAGGATTCTGCTTCCCAAAAGATGAAAAATTTGTTTATAAGAAACTTGTCTATACAGTGCATACAAAAGTGCAGTAGAGGCGACAGTCAGGTTTACCCAATACATACATTAAAGCACTAGCACAAATGCGCTGACTATGCAGAACATACAACTTCTTGGTCTAGAAACTTGCTCCAAGGACTCTAATTTTGAGTTTAAATTAGCTATTAAAATATAACAGGTAGTTTATTAAACAATAATTAAAATTTAAGTTTTATTAACGTTGTGCATATTAATCAATCCCAGCTTCATTTGCTTTATATAATTCTTCTAAAGCAATGCATTACTGCTCTTCTAAAATATTTTTGTGTAACATTTCCTCCAAGAGGGACTGAAAAAGGCCATGTATGTATCCAACAGTTCCCAATCTGATTTATTTTTGAGAAACTAACACCATATGGGCTCTAACAGCGTACACTATAATGGCATTGGACACCAGCTTATTTTTCTGTGCTGTTTTGTAGACACCGAGGACATGAAGTGAATGTAAAAACCTGACTGTAAGGTATCAAAGTGATGGAGTATTTGTCAGCAAAAGAGAAAACTTTTCAAACTGATGATTGACTAGGGATGTCTTCTCCTACAGACATTTTACATTGTATAATGAGACCATAATATGAGCATACATTATTCTGTGGCTTCATTAGAAATTTAAACAAGCTGCAACAACATAAAGTATAGGCCCCTGCGTGCATAGCCGAGCTCAGCGGGTGATTTATTATCATCTGAAATAGAAGCAGAATTGGACTTGACACTGCAAACTTTGATTCATCCGCATCAGGACAACTGCATGCCACTAATTCTGACATTAAGTAACACTCAGAATATAAATTAGTAGTGGAACAATATTTTCCAACTGTTTCAACTTATTCTAAAGCAACAGACATGTCATGACAAGATAGAAATTAATTTAAAAATCCCAAAAATACGAGGCCAGCATCTGATGTATCAATTGCAAAGTCATTCAGTCATACTATGTAGCTAAAAGGCTAGAATTTCTTATTGCCAGATTAAACAGAAAACACAAATCAATTGGTGTGAGAGGCAACACTGAAAAATTTATGTAGCAGCAGGAGAAAAATGAAGCACAAAGTATTTAAATGTTTCCCCAGGTCACAGAGCAAATTTGTGTCAGCAGATGATTCTAGTACTCTCACTCCCAGGACAAAGCTATAATTGCAAATCTATGCATCTTGGAATAGCTTCTGATTCCTAATACAAAACAGCTTTTTATTTAGCAAAGACATTCAGTCCTTTACCCTCCACAGAGATTAGGCATGGATGGCATGGATATTGGCAGCCTAGGTTTGTATTTGGGAATAGGAGGATAAGGAGGAAAAGAGCTTTTTAAGCTACTGTAATGTATTTACTTTAGTGAATATGCAGCTCAGATATTAACTTGAGACTACAAACAAAAAGGAGGAGGAAATTCCAGATATGGGCACCTTTTCAACCGCTGTTGAATGCTGTACTCGGAAACACAGAATTACAATACGGGTAACACAGGTAGGATTCAGCAAGGAAGACTGGCATAACATACAGATGTTAAGATTGAAAATCTCTTGATACATGTCTGTAACTTTACAATTTTAACACAGTGAAGTAAATAAACCAAACCAGATTGCCTCTCTCATGGACTGCCTGTACAGCTAACCTGCATGCCTCTGGGCAGAGCTGTCCATTGCCACTGAAGTGCAGTAGACACTTTTTTTTTTTTTATTATTTCCTTTTCATTCCTCTTTTAGGAATCACTTGAGTAATGAGGGGCTATTTGGCTTAGACTAATAACAGTCTTTTTGACAAGTGATACCACACTTTGGCACTGGCAATAAATGAATGGGCAGTTCCAGATACATTAACAATCTTTGAGACTGGAACTGATTGAAAAGTTTGTCTACCCTGAGTTCTATGACACGCCAGCTGACGTTCCCCAGGTCATGCAAAGCTGAGTGCTTTGGATTGTACTTTTTTTAAAGTTCTTAGGCTTTCATTCTGTCAGCCATCATTACATAATGAGTAAAGGCACTCTGTTTTCTTCTTGCGAGGAAAAAAACCCCACATTTGTATAAAAGTCAAGTATTAAGAGTTAAAGAGATTCACAAAACAGACTGAATTATAACTGAAAATATCAAACTTAAGTCCTTTATTCTTTAAAAATAGTATTCCCTTTCATATTTGTCCATCTGAATTTGAAAACACTGCCACCTCCTTTCCCTACTTTCTCGCCTTCTACCTGAACTCTGCAGTATCTGTCACTGTCTGCTCTGAAAACAAACTCCTCTGATTTACTTTCTCCTAATTTATTAATCTTTAAAAAGGGCACAATAAACAGTATGGCCATCTAAAAAACAAAACCGAGAATGATGAAAATTCAATCACCAGCAGCGCAAACTATCTATCACTGACCTAATGATGAAAGACTGTTTAAATATGATAAACCTCTTATTAAGAGTTAATCTTAAGTAAATGTAACACCTGCCTCATTTAGGTCACTTGGTCTATCACTTAGTTCAAGTTCTGTGAAAAATAAATTAAACATTTCACAATCTGTGCTGTGAGGGATTCCTTAATGTTATATATAACTACGCACTCCTCACTCTGCAAGCACAAGTCTTAAACCTGCACTCATCAGATTATTCCATATTTATCATTAACTTTAAGGTGAAGAGAGACAGGTTCGGTTTCAGTAACATCAGTACTTGGTTGACAGCACAGTACAGCCAGTGGTTTCCACAGCAGCACCTTTTGCACCACTACAAAATGATGATTTTTTTTTTTTTTATACATTATCTCATTTCTAAGCACTTTGCAGAAGAACTGGACATCAAACCACCACTAAACTGCATTTGCTTACACAGCCTTCACAGCAAATCCTGACACTGATTATTGACCCTAGCCTGAATATCTTTCCTGTCTCTACTGACACTGTTGCTATTTTTGGAAAGAACCACTCTTCTGCCCTGAGACCTACCAGTGAGTCCAATCCACCAAAACACCCCCAGGCACATCTAACAGCAACAGAGCCCAGCACAAAAAGTGATCCCAGAGCATGCTGTTATGTGGCATCAGGGCAGCAGAGGACAAGATGTTGGTTGGTGTCCCCTAAGGACTAAGGCAATTAATACAGCCTTCTGTTGGATCAAATCAGCCCAGCCTGTCAGCAGAGCTAATTAGTGGCATTTCACCCACACGCTGATGTAGCCACACTGTTGCCAGTCCCAGTATTAACTTGCTGGTTGCTAGCTCCAAGCTGCATGATGCTGCAGCTGAGCCTCCACTGCTCTGTGTTCCTCCTAAATTGGCTAGTTGACTTGAATACAATTGTCAACTTGCAGAAATTCAACTCCTTTTTTTTTTTCTTTTCTCTCTCTTACCCTTCTAAATGTTTTGGCCTAGTGAGGCTTTACAAAAGGTGACTGAACAAGTTGATTTTAAGTGGACAAAAGTGTACTCAAAAAAAAATAAAAGTAGCACTGCTAATAGCTTCTCAAAACCCACATACAACCACAGGCTAGGATTTCATCTCCCAAGGCTACTGGGTAATGCAACCTTATCTCAGGCTGTCCTGACTTACTACCCAGCAGAAGTCAATTCCAGGTTACTTTAGATCATTTATCCAACACAATTCCCACTCTGCCCCTGCTCCTGCTGTGTATCTGTGACTCAATTAGGGAGCACAACTTAATATTCCCGATGTCTTAGTGGCTCCCCGAACCTGCTGCAGCTGTGCTGGGCAGTATCTAACGTCAGGGACTGTCAGTTACTACTTTATTGCATCATGGATTCAGAATTTCTTGTTGGTAAAAGTCATCTGCTGCAATACACTTCAAAAAAATAAAACCATGTGTGAACTAAGAAATGAGTGAAAAAAAGAAGGAGTAAGTTGATATTTCTCCAACCTACCAGTCTACTATGGTCAGACTAGCCTCCATTTTTTATTTCTCTATTATCACTCTGCTACTTAAACAGGGGAAAAAAAAATCATCTCTTTAGTATAAAGTATGGATGGAAAAACTGGCTGCTATGAGGGTTAGAAGACTGACTGATGTGAATGCCCATATATACACAGGGCATCCCGAACTTGTGAGAAACTGTAACACCTCCAGGAAGAGAAGACTGGTCGAAGAAAGAAGTACCTCTTCTCCCTTTCTGGTTTCTCCTGCAGTTAGTCAGAGGTTGATAAGAAAAAAGCTAATCCCTTGTTTTCTAAGAGTTCTCTTTTAAGAACAAGACTTAGGACTAAGTGCAAAGAGCTGCTGAACTTTCTTTAAAATGAGTAAAAAAAAAAAAACATAAAGCAGACATTAGAGGGGTTTGAGCACTTGTGCAAACATACAAGAGTTCTTACCAAAAGCGTAAAACAAACACTGTGCAATCTTCCATGCAGTTTAGCTGCTCTAATTCTGTGCTTGCAAGCAGCCATTCTGCACATCGTCGCGAACATCTCCCTAAAGACAAACAATACGCTTTCCCTCGGTGCTACAAGGTACAGGCTTCCTAACAGAGAAAATTCTTTATGACTGGAAGGCAATTACACATAAATTATTTTAGTAGAACACAAGCCACATCTGAAGCTTGACATGCAGAAAAGAGTGTGTGTGGGAGATCACAGAGGGGACAGAGACTTAAAACTAGTGCATTAACTTGCTGAACTTTCTATCACTTACTCTTCTGTCCCTCTTCATTTAAATGGTTTTCTATTGAATTGCTCAGCAGTGCCTCCCCATTATGGTCTGAATATGTATAGACACAGCAGGTGGTTTAAAAATAGCTGCAAGTGTCTCCGAAAAAAATATGTGGAAAGTATTAGGTTATTTAGGGAGAATTTTAATGACACCTAGAGCAATTTACAGTTGACAAATTTTTATGTTTCTGTGGTGCAGAAATACCCAAAATGAATTATCTTGTTTATCACTGGGAAAAGGACAGTAATGAAACATGCTAATTTGGAAAGCAAAATTAAATTCCAGTCAAGACAGTATTCAAACCATCTGAATTACATTTGTTACACCTTGGGATAATATTCTCCACTATTAAAGGCAGAAAGGTATCACAGGATCGTCCAAATAGATTTAAGTAAGCTCTGCACAAGACTACTGCTGCAAAAGCCTGGATGCACGCTTGAGACTGCCTGCATTACATCTCAGTGGGCTTTGCCCATTACACGGTAAAAGGAATTTTCTCCATGGGATATCAAGAAATAGCTATGTCCCCAAATAAAAAGCAACATGTTCCCAAAACAAGATCCTCTACTTAAAGTGGATCTCTTCAAATACCTATCATACTAATAATGACCACTTCCTAAAAGACATTTTATAGCACAAACCTAAAAAAAAAGCATCACCTAAAATTTATTTATATGCTCACAGTAATATTAATGTTGTTTTGGAATATTTCTGTATGCACTTATGATTCTATCATTTGCAAGCAGTAAATTATAAATACTCTACTATTTTACTTCTACGCTCTTTGATTAGGAACTCCCAGGTTTAATTCCAAGAAATTCTAGTATTAAACTGTCTTATGACAAGGTCATGTGTCACTCTGTTGAGACACATTTATTGCTTTGGATCTGCAGTCCCACCTGTGGCCACCAATCATCATTTCTAATTATCACTTCAAATCATACAAAGTATATCCCCTGCTATGCACAGAAGGCAGGTGGGTGAGTGGAAATCTATTATAAAAACAGTCCTCCAGGGGATGAGAATGACATTATGCTATTTTTCTCGGTTTTCAAAAAGTAGTGCTGTTAGTTACAGCCCCTCTTCAAGAATAACTTCAAAGCTTCAGGGGCATCCCTATGACATGACTAATCACCTGCCAGCAAGAGGTGGTTGTTACAGAAGAAAGAAGAAAGCATGGGTTTCAAAGTAGCAAAAAAGTAGAAGAGTACCAATTACTACCAGATGACATACATGACAAAATGCATTCAGGACAACACAGTTTTATATCCATAAAGCAATCCTGCAAAAAATGTTGGGAGTATAACATCTCACACAGAACCTTCTGAGTCTGAAATGAGGATCTCAGTATCCAAAGGACAGACTAGAATTCTCTGTTTGGCACAAGACTGAACATATTTGATTAAGCTAAGCTGGGAAACTAGGCAATACAAGATAACTCTAGCTTCAAGCAGAAGCTTCTTCTGTATCAGGGTATCTTACTATTTTAATCAAATTTATTAACTCTCATTTAGTATGGAGAGCAGGCTCTTATGCTTTCTCCTGTGCAGCCCCTGGCCATATGAGGCAATACTCAGTGTACCTGGGAAGGTGTTTCATCATCCTCTTTCATCATCCTCTTCAGCCTCCCTAACAGCTGGTCTTCCAGGATGCTACCACTATTCTCCATCATGCTGAGAGTCCAGGGCTTCACCTGTATCTGTATTTCCCACTGGCTCTGCTTTTCCTCCATGCTTATCACAATTTCTTAAAGGAAGGACTAAGGAGTTTTTAAACTGTACAAATACAGTTATGTGATATGTTGGGGTCCTGGTCCAAGACTGAGATTCCCATACACCAGTAGTAGTAACAGTAAAACAGTTCCAAATGTGGATGAATGACCTATGACAAGGTCCAGTTAAGACATGGCAATAAGAACTGCTATAAAAGCACCATTTAGCTATGCCTCTCAGCCATCATGGAGCTTGAGACTGGACACCATGATTTGCCTTTGCTAGTCATCAGTTAAAAGAGTGCCTTCTGAAGGTATCTCCTACTGCTCAGCTAGATACATTAGCTGGACTAACAAAGCCCTGCTGCTGTTTTTGGGCCCTTCAGAAACATGCATTTGAATACAGCACAGCTGGCAAGGATGGAGCAGCTAAACTCCCTGCAGTAGTGTGTCTGGAAAGGTTTCTTAGCTTAATAATTGTGAATAGTGCACAACACTGAGATGAATTAAATCTTACATTGCTCTTATTTATTATTTTCTGTGTAAAATCTTACCACAAACGTGCTAGAACATTTTTTGCCTGAAATGCTATACAGTGCAATACAAGAAAAGCTGCATGGGTCTTTTAGGTAATCAAAACTATTCCCCCGCATACACCGCCAAGGTCAAGTCAACCATTTCTCAGTAAAGACATAGGAGGACGTGTAAAGAACTGTCTCAGTTGTAGACAGGATAGCAGCAATATTACAGGTCAATAGTATGCTATATCTTCATCAGGCAGTTACAAAATCAGTCTTTTAATCTACAAGACTAAAGAGAAAAGGGAGGCAGACGGTGAGCAGGGGAAAAAAAATTAACAAATACGGGACTTTACATTTTATAGGTCAGGGATGGAGACTGGATAAGAATATAAGACTGTTTCAATATTTCTTTCAAAATCCTAGTCCCAGTTCCTCCACCCTCTTCTAAGGATAGAATTAAAATACCAAGACCTTCTGGGTGGGAAACAAAAAAAAAAAAGAAGAGGAAAAGTATGCCATTTCAGAGAGAGTTTCTACTGGACCCTGAAAGGGAAAATAACCAAACAAAATCCAGGAACCTAATCGGGAAAGCAAACTGAATCCATCAAAATGACTTTGGATAAGGGATGGACATAGTTCAGAGAAGCAGGTGCTCTTTGCACACTGTTTTCACCCAAGGATGTGACAGGCTCCCAAGTCACTCAGGCATCAAAGTAGAGTCAAAATCATCATCTGTATCATATTAGAATACTAACTGTAGTAGCTAAAGTAAGGTTTCAGATGTGTGGTGGCTGGGTAGTTAGAGGATTTTCATTTTTAAAAAAGAAAATTCAGCTTTGGTGGGTGAAACGGATTTTTAAAAAGCAAAAGTTCTCCCCCTGAGCACTGTACAGTCTTGGTGGGGATCAATTTTGTTTTCCCTCCAGCAACATTCACTGCCTTCTCAATCTATAACAAACTCACACAGACCTCCTAGGAATTCTCTTTTTCTCCGTAATCACTGAGGCTTGGCTGAATATGTGCTCCCTGCACTTTTTGGGTGCCTCCTGTTGTTTCCTGCATGAAAGGCTCTCAGCTTGCTGCCTTTCTCTTATGCCTGTGCTCCTGATACCTCTGTTCCCAAATGAGCACACTTTGCTGCTCTCCCTAGAGAAAGGAAAACCCTCCTGTCACTGCTCTCCTCCCGCAGCAGCAGTTCTCCACCCCATGTTCCCTGGCTCAGACCGCACCCCTTTCAGGTGCCAACCTACCGCATTAACAAATCATACTGTTCCCACTCCAGAATGAGCAAATGCAGCAGAAATACCTCCTGTCCCAAGGGGTTACTATGAAGAACCTTAAGAGTGCTGGAACAGGAACTAAGAACTAGCGAAAAGAGAAAAAAAGTCTGTGTCAGGGTGAAAAGCAGTGTGTTAAAGCTGATCAGCAGTCGTGAAACCACCAGTGATCTTTCAGAATTCTTTTCAGGTACAACTTCATGTGCTGATCACATTTACTCTGAACACGTGATGGCAAGAAGTATTCCATCATTTCAAGCAACATTTCTCCATTTTTACTGTAGGAAACTCCCAGGACCTCCAAAGTGTAAGACACAATCTTTTTTCTCACTATAACCAGTTTGTAGGCTTATTATTAAACAGACTTTTAATCAGAAAACAGTGATCTTTCAAGACCTTCATTTTTAATTGGAAAGCACCAGTTTCAATAAAATACGTCTCAAGAAAAATTTTCAACACCAACACAGTCTCATTAAAAATAGACTGAGGTTCGAGTCCTTCTATGGAAGGCACAGAGAGAGCTTTCCAGACGAATGTTTTAACCATGTCACTGGTGGCTTTCATTTTTTAATAGTGTCTGCTTCATCCTTATGCTGATTCAGATAATCGTTGAAAACTAAACAGGACAGGAAAAGTGTGCTCTGTCCTAGTCTCATTAAACTTTCCTTAAAATTTCTAACCTAAAAATTCTTCTTCTTTCCCATATTAAACTTCTAACTTTACAGCTTCCAGTAGGATTTAAAAGCTTAAAAACTGTAGTAGGAATTCCTGCATTCTGATGAGACTTTTAAAATCTCACACGCTATAACACATAAGAGTCCAACATAAATCACACATTAAGTCACTATGCTGCCAGATGGAACCCATTTGTATAGTGCTTGGAAGACAAGGACCTTCATTTCATTTGAGCATTGCTTCTTATTAGTTACAGGTCATTCAGTCACAAGATGTTTCTAACACCTAACACAAACCAATTATGACAGCACATTCTGTGCAAGGATGAAAGTGTTACAGTCTCGCTGCTGAGTGGCAAGCATTGCTAAAGGGGCTCTGATTAATATGCAATTCAGCCTGATTTGATTTGTGCATGGCAGAGCAGCCCTTGTTTCAGCATGCTGAAAGTAGGATGCAGAATCTCCTGAGCAGTTCTTATTTTTGAAAGTGCCAGAAGTGTACAGCACTCCTGAAAGGGAGAACACAGACGGACTCTATTCCGTTTGATGTGCTGTCTTATGTCTGCTTTTACCGCATTTAAAAATTCCATTTCATTATGTTCATAAAAGCCGAGTCTATCATGCTGCTGATTCTAACAGCTGTGTTGCATATAGATATTGATACCCATAGGCAAAACTCTTTTATGGGACACCTCGTGGGATGAGATAGAGAAGCTCCAAATGTTTCAACTAAGCAGTAGTTGGGATGACAAATAAATATTTGAGACATACAGACATGTACTCGGACTCTTCACTTTTGATTTCTAAATAAAGTCTATAAAATATGTAGCTATGCCTAGAATCAAATGCCTTGTACCACACACATTGAAACTGATTACTTGCCTTTTACAGCAACACCATCATCTGTTTAAGCAGACAACTTAATCTACGTCTGTATCAGTGATACAGAAGATTAAGTTTAATATCTATTACCCCTCCTAACTCCCATCTAAAGCAACCACAACTGTTGATGCCTACTGCACAAGGAACTATCTGTATGGGATTTCTAACCCAGCTAAAACAGGAGCTGTCTAAAATTGCACAAAATGCTTTCTCATGTGAGTTTTCAAGCCCATTTTCTAGTTATGGAAACTCATTTTCAAAATGGTGGCCTAAGTTTCGCAGATGCAATTTTTACTGTCAATTTTCAGGTGCAATTTCTACTGTCAAATGGAAAATACACTCCAAAGTATAGAGCTCTTCATTGCTGTTGACTTATTGCATTGCCTGAGTACAAAGCTAAAATGTAAAACTACAAAATAATGCAAGAAATCACTAATTTCTTTCCATATTAATCACAAAACATCTGGAAGGCATTTAAAAAGAGAAAATGAACACTCACAGGGTCTAATTTAAAAAACTATGTAAGCATAGTTATGTTCAGTTTTACTTGTATATTTTTATTTTATTTTAATAGTGATTTAAGTAAATTTGTGAGTCCAAATTTCCTAGCTGATTTTGGCCTAGAGCTTCAGTATTTCTGTGCTTCATCCTTCATCTTCCCTGTCGAGGAAACTGGTGTAATAACTGCTTTTGCTCTCAGAGGCACTGTAAGGTATTCTTACTATGGGACAAGTACCTGGGAAATCTTGAATGAGAGGGGCCACAAACAGAAGAATAATTTGGAAGCAGAGAGTCATCAATGTTGAAAGGTAGTTGCGATTTCAGCATAGCTGCTCTTTTTGTCCTTTTCTGTTAAGTTTTAGTGGTTATTTCTTTCCTAATGGATTGCTGGAGCCAAAGGACTGGAAATGAGTAATAAGAGTAATTTGCTGTTTTCATTGCAAGACCGTACAAGTTCTATTTTCAGTGTCTAACAGAGAGCGTTGCACAGAGAGCACACACAGAGATCTGGCCATAAGCGAATCCGAGAGAAGGTTAAAGGAAAATGCCAAGCTTGCAAGTAGCTCACTCATTCAAACAGAGACAGGTAGCAAAGTTCAAAACTTGGTGCGGGTGAGGGCAGGGCAAAGCATGACTCCGGGCCATGCAAATGCAGGGCGAAGGCACCGAGGAGGTCAGAGGAGGTCACGGCTGGAGCAGCGGGGAGAATGCCTGTACATTCACAAGGCTAACAAGGTTGGGTAAGTCCCCAGAGAGGGTCTAAACAACAGGGACTATTTTGAATTAAGTGCTATTGCAGAGCACTGGAAGTTGATGAAAGTGTCACTGTCCTGACTCCCTCACAGTAATCAAAAAGTTAGATTTCCTTTCTCAATCAGATCCAAATCTGGTTTCAACATGCATTTTTAACCTGTGTAAATTTAGATTGCGTTTCAGCTGCCACATGCCCGTCAGTTCAGTTACCAATGCAAGACAACCTTACCGGCTGGCATCCCTGGGTGACCCAGGGACACTCAGAAAGCACCAAACCTACCAGCACAGCACAGGATGTGCCCTCCTTTGGATACCAACATGATTTGAGCCGCCACCAATGGAAGCACCCTATGGCTTTCAGGGGAAAGAATCAACTGGATCAGGAACATCACTGAGACCTCATACCAGAAAGTGTATCTGAATGCTGTATTTTTTAGCATTATCATTCTCAACCATCCAGAGTTTATACTGCTGTGGAATCCCTGTTTAGAGGATTTTTTTTTTTCCTTCCCGTGCTTCCTGCCCCCATTAGTGGTTAAATACCTGCAAGTGTGTTATTTCTCATATTTCAGCTCACGAACTTAGCCCAAACTTATTTCTGTTATTACTTGCTCTACTTTCCTGATCATTAACCTCTATCCTTCAGTTCTAGAACGAACAGCAGAATGAAGCTATGCTTTTTGTTGAGCTTACTTCTAGGAATGAGCTACTTCACAAATCAAATGTTTTGGCATGGTTGTCTCTAATAATGTGACAGTTATTTTAATTTTGCATAAAATTTTGCCTGTTGCAACTAAATAGCCTTAAAATATACTCCTCATGACACAAGTATTACTGATGAAAAGAATATGCACAACTTTAGTTCAATTAAAGTATTTTTACATTTTTAATACATTAAAAATCAGTACCAATGAATAAGAAATAACATATCTGGATGAAAGTCAAATGTTCCAATTCAGGACCAGGCATCAACTTAAAGAAAATTAACAGTGTCTGATGTGAAGAAATGTGTGCTTCACAGCTAATGACTGACTCTGTCTTTCACTTGAAATACCTCTATAATGTAGGGTCAGCACAGAGAATGGTCATACAGAAGAGGTAAGCAGCGTCTTATTACTAGCATTTGTGGTTCTAGATCATGCAAATTGTTTCAAAGACATTAAAACTATTTCTAGACTACCATATGAGAGAGTCAAAACACTATGTTTAGCATAAAATCTATCTTTAACTTATTTTCATACAGTGTAAAATATCTCAAATTTCATTCTTGCATTAAGACTTTTACAAGTCTGGATTAATTCAACAACAGATTAAAGATGCAGTGCATAAAAGCCTCTACATGGGCCAAACATATTTTTTGTAAATATTTTACTGAGCAGCTTAAATCAAGGTTATGTTGAAGTAACATTGGAAGTCAGACCCTGAAATAATAAATCGGTTTTATACATTTACTAAATACTGCTAGGTAAAAGAAGTACCAGCAAGTAAAACAAGTGCCATGATCATATTGTTGCATGAATAAAGTAGATTTTTGCTGTTCGCAGGCTAGATTTTTGTTTCATTGCACTAGTGTAAATCCAATTTAAATGGTGTTAAAATACTTAAAAGGCTTAAAGTGTATGTGAAAACATGAATTATGTAAAGTGTCCCCTAGATGGAGCAAGTTAGCAATGGCCACGCATATGCAGGCATGGGCATTCAACTGTGCCGCCACACTCAGCTTCACAAACGGTTAGTTCATATCGCAGTTTTAATGAAGGACAATCATTTGGCAGTCCTTAAGCACATGACTGATTATATTCAGTGTCGGTCATCTAGAAAAATCCTCAGCACATTTCTGTGCTGAAAATGGGTACAGATTCTTCTTATTCAACAGGTCTACAACGTTTGCCTAACATAAGCTCCACGCTAATATGAGGGTTCTTTTCCTCTTCTTAGCACCGTAGAGCCCAATACAGCTACAAGAAAGTGATGTTAGCTCTCCCAAATGCTCTTTTACTCCATCAAAGGTCATAGATGAATGAAGGTTCAAACAGAGGCTCAGGTATCACTTTCAGCTACAACATTTAAAAGTTCTGAGGACAGAATATAATTTTCAACATCTATAGTGCTTAGCTCTAGGGAAACAAAACCAACTTTTTTTTTTGCTAAAAGGCAAGCAATTAGATATATTTGTCAATAATAAAAATAGTTTTAGGAGTCACCAGGGAATATCAATTCTTACACCCCATAAAGCTCTGCTAATAACTATAGATACCCAAGATTTTGACCATGTTGTTATTTAGACTTATTTTTTCCTTCTGTTTATGTGGCCTGATAAAATTAATGATGCTTCACTCTTTAGCAAAACTTCCCACGCTTAAAATGACTTCTAAAAATGATTTTGTCTCCTGTGCTTTGTTTTTTGTACAAACCAAAGTTAACAAGAAATCAAATGGCCCAGTTAAAATCAGGCCATACAGAAAAGTTTACAGAAGCTAAAAAGTATCTGGGACAGATCAAGAATTCTCTCTTTTAATGTAGTTAAATAAAATCCCTTCATAGGCATACCCATCTAACATTCTCTAAGAAGGAGGTTTATATGAAAAGCCTCATGAGAATTCACAAGCTTGTAAAGCATTTCTTCTCAGCTTGCCTCTGTTGGTATTTTTTTTTTTTTAAATACAGCTTACAGTCTCAGATGGCAAAAGGAAGGGATTAAAAATAGTAGCTAACTATTTTCATGAAATGGGTACTGCTTTCCAACATTTCAGTTCAGGAAATGAGCATTTCTGACACCCTAATTAACAGAACGATATAAGAAAAGCAGCAGTTTCCATGGGGTGGAATATTCATTTCTGAAATGAAAGACGTACCGTAAATTGTAAAAGAAGTACAGTGGCAAATATGAATCCATAGGACATTTCAATGAGAAAACCATTCCATATAAGAATCTGCCTACCCGTGCCCTGGTTGTGAATGCCAAGAGCCACAGACTAACACCTAGAATCTGCTTCTGCTTTCCTCTGCCCAAGACCCATTAACTTCAGAGATCACCTGCACGGAAATCCCATCACCTGCACTCGTGCAGCATCATGCTGCCTGCGCCTGGGGCTCCGAGTCAGCAAATGGCCCAACTGATTACAAGTCTACTATAAATTTAATGCAAATAAGCTCTGCTGAATGTCAACATCCTTATCCCTCTGAAAAGCTGTAACCTAAGCCTTGTCTTCACCAGAGAGAGAAAAATGTTTTTTTGAAATGTTTTAATTATTTAGTATAAATGGGGCAAAATTTTACCCATGACAAGCATTTTGTGTTTTGCACCTTGGTCAGGAGTGTAAGAACAGGCTCTGCCACCATCTTCAACTAGGTATGCTCAAAACTCGAACTTCTGCAAAACTTCAAGCTCTTTTCTTGTTACTAAATTCTTCTCTTGTATTACCTGTGTGGGGATAACAACACACCAGCTTTTTCTTCACTAATGTCCTGGAAAACTACATGTATTTTTTATATAATGAGGTCTTTATTCTGTGTAAGAATTATTTGGACTACATTGTCCAATATTTACACATCTCACTCCTTTGTTTCAGTCTTGTTTCACAAATCTGCAATATGACTAAAATTTGAGGTACATATGTGTATTTCATACTGTAATAACACCTATCCTACACTATGCATTTGTTTGCATAACTACCGTCATCTTGAGTCAGGGCTTGTACAGCCCTGTGCAGCCAGACAAATACGTCTTTGGATTACGCAACTGTAATTGGCTTAAGGGTTAGTTATGTTGAATACATTTTCTTCTTTTACCTTAAACTACTCTGATGTGTTTCACATATTAACTTAATCCTATGAATTTAGTAAATTTGAAGGAATACTCTTCTGTAACAACTGCATTAGCACACCTGATTTCCAGTATTTGCAACATTCAAAACCACTTCTACAACAATCACAATTATTCCTTTCATAAATAATGGGGCTTTTCAAACTTGAGCAGCAAGTATGATGAGCAGAATACATACAGCATAAAAAAAACATAATACAAATGTGTAATTATATAAAATATGATCTCAAATCTGCGCATATTGTGAAATAATAGGGATCACCATCATTACGCATACTGTGTTTTAATTTAACATCATACAACCACAGTGGCTCAAGTCTAGGAATAATGTAAACCCCAAGTCTGGGAAGAAAATATACTCATTTTGACAGCCAAATTACATCTCAATCTAAGTTTCACAGAGCAAGACCTCAGTCCAAAATAAGACTTTCCCTGTGGAGAACAGTCCTTTTATATATGTTCCACAAAAAAAGACATTACTATCTTCCATACAAGAACAACTCTTCATCCACTCTGATAGCTCTTCACAGTAAGTGAGGATACACAATCGTTCATTAAGGTGTAATAAGGAACATTATTACACCTTAATGAACATAGAGGTGGGATCTCTATAAGGGGACGCAGGTCAAGGGCAGTCATATCTGTGTGTTTAAGGCTGTAACATAATATAGTTGTGGCCTCCATACATGTTGTTTACAAAGAAAGTGTATACAAAGAAATAGTAATGAAAAGGAAGGTTGTGATCTGCTGAGGCTTGGATCCATTTGATTTAAAACTATGCGCTGCTTAACAAATTTCCATTTTGTTGATGAAGCAAAGATTCAAAAGACTTCAGTTGGTAGTAAAATAAGCACACTTTGCTCATGAAAGTTGTCTTTAAGCCTGTGATCTAAGTGTTCAGTATGTTTTTTCCTAGGTAAACATTTTTCAGATATTTTCTATTATTTCCGTATCTGCTCACATGTGTGTAAAAGGAACAGGCCAGGTGAACTACAGGCTATGGAGTAGGGCATCTGCAGATGAAACACCTATTTGAACTTGCAAGAATCTATCATTCTGCATATCAAAAGCTGATTAGCTGAAAATGGATTTTCCTGTGATTAAAGGGGATGTAATAAAATGTATCACTCTCTTCCTCCTTCTATTAACTCATTTGATATCCTTCATATCCTTTGTATTTGTAATGCATGCCTTTCAGGAACATTTTCATGTAAATTATAATTTAAATATATTACTTCCCCTCTGCTGATACCTGGAATATTGATATGATCACTCTGTTGCCATTTCTTTTTCATGAGATAGCTAAGATTATGTCAATGCAATTGAATCTGACATTCTGGTTGCCTAAAGTGAGGTTCTTGCATCTTTCCTTCACCAGTTATGTGGAAAAGAGTCTAATTTCAAAGGTGTTGAGCCGTCCCACCTCTTGACAAAGTCAGTACTTTGAAACTCTGACCCCATTTATCTAGATGATTAAATACAGAGGAAAACATTTAATTTTACCCATCTGGATTGGAAAATTTGCCTCCAGTCTCATGTTCATCATCCTATGCAAAATGGTGTCACCCAGCTGAGGTAGATATTCACTATATCCATCAAGTTTCACTTTGACTGGGTTAACCCCATTGGCGCTAGGGTAGGAAAAATGACCGTTAGGCAAGGGCTTTGAATTGGCCAGAGATTCTGTGCTGCTTCTGGAGCAATGTGTCTTTGGCTCACTGTCAGGCTTGCGCATGCCCGCTGTGGTGATCAAACTACCAGCCCACTCTCAAAACAACTATAACCAAAGGAATATTCAAGGTTATTAAATAAATTAAGTACATATTTAAGACAAAAAATGAAGATATCTCCCCCCAATAAAACCATCAGAGACTTCCCACCAGGGCTATTTTCTCTTGAAGCTTAAACTGTGAATGTCAGTGCAAATCTTTGCAGGGTGCCTTGGAACTAGAACCTCTTTGAGGACAAAGAAATTACCCTCAACATTCAGCAATATGCTCTCCAGCAATGAATAGGGTCAGCATGCAGCTAAGCACTTGCTAAAAAGGTTTCTGTTTCCACTGAATCCCTCCTTATATCCTGCGTATTTTTAGAAGCTTGAAATAATATTTACCTGCTGATTTTGTTTACGCAACTTGGGCAAATACTGATTCCTGGACCCAGCCTTACCAGATCTTTACTTTCCAATAATACCACCATTACCTTTTTCACCATACTGGGAGGTGGTTTGCTGGTAACAAAAGGAGGTACAGAAAGATTTGCTTAATACAAGCCTCACAAATATTTATATGAAAAACTACGCTTCGATTTCAGAAAAAATTGCACTTTGATTAAGTTCAAAGTCTGGGGCTAAAACTGAAGTGTTTGTTAGTATCCATTTAGAGTGAGCAGATGTGAACAAGTGTAGTAGGTCTATGAACAAATCTGGAAACATGATTTCCGAGCTAACTGCCTGGAGCAATTTCTGCAGCGATTTTCTACAGTAGAGAAGAAGCTTGGATGACTCACAACATATAAAACAATGTGGATAAAATAACATTTTAAACCCTTTCTTGTTTCTATTCTTCTGCCATGCTTATATGTGTTGATTTGCATTTTTTTCTGAAGCACTCAATTTATATCTTTTAAAAGACTTCAAAAGTCTGATGCTATCCAGCAAGATAGAGGGAAGTTTGTGCTAACTTTAAATAGCACCTTATTATATGAACATCTGGATATTCAGAAATGAACCGTTCTTCAGAGAAGTCATCAGGGTTCTTCAGAAATAGCACGGATGCTGTTTACCTGTTTACTTTTCCATTACATTCACTGATATTCCCCACGCATGTGATGAACACTGTTATCCACTGACTGATTTATACTGTACATTTCTTAAAGGACTTATTAAAATAAAGTCCCTAAAAGTATATATTCCTTTTTGATTACTTGTTCAATGTTTTTGAAACCTTGACCACAAAGTTACGCATGAAGATTCAGAAGTAAGTATTTTTAATGCCTCACTGTAAAAATTGTCCATTTACTTCAAAAGACTCCTTTAAGAAACACCTCTAAATGTAGGAAATGAAAGATTTTGAAACCGGAAAATTATTTTTTCTGACTGGTACATTGTTCATGAATGGCTTTTTTTGTTAAAGTATACACAAGGAAGCTGTTGATTCTTTTTCCATTCTACTTCAAAGTATACCTGCAAACATTTATTTAGAAGGTAATTTCATAGCTTAATATTAGATAGAAAATATTCCTGGATATTTTTCTTTATCCAGTTTCATTCCATTACTCATAAATACAATACACCCAAGTGAATTATCCAAAATTCTAACTCAAAAGATTATTTTTTAATGCTTCATTGTTTTCTACAAATTTCCCTATTCCCATTTCTCTTCTGACTGTTTTTCCCATGGTTTTGCCGTGATGTATTCCAGAGTGGTAAGTTGACCTATGTTTTATTACTGCAGTAATATATCTCTAACTCTTCTTGGTTCCTTTATATTTTTTCTTTAACCTCACTGATGTTGAAAAGTTTTAAAAAATGTAGTATTTTCCTAAATATATGTTGTTCATTGAAAAACAGATATTCTTCAGAGGTGAGAGCCACTGAAAATATATTATTTATCAGACTAGAACTTTAGAAGAAAAAGGAAAATAAATAGAAGCAGATGAGAAAATAGCTTTAAGATAAATAGTTCAAAGCCAATCTTTTTTGTTCTGTCATAATCCATCCAGTTATTATTTCAAGACATAAATTTCTAATGTACCAGCTACCACAACACTCTGTTGCCAAACACACAAGGATTAGCAGAGGAATAAATCAGTGTGCCACCAGCACAGGAGTGTCTGGTCCTCCCAAGGAGACAATTATACACATGAAAGATTGTTTCCAGAGATGAATTACCCAGGAAAAGGTAGATGTGTAGACAGGACATTTGAGGTTTTCTTTACTGCAGGAAACTATTGAACAAAGAGATAAATCTTAGTTGTGCTTTTCTTGGTCAGTCTTTGCCAACATCAGCATGCAATTTACTGTAGAATTTTGGAAAAGAAATACAAAAATGGATGGTTCTGCATTAGCTAGGTCCCAACCTAGCAACTTGAGAAGAGTATTCAACAACAACAACAAAGTGGAACAGCAACTAGATGTGCTCTTCTTAATTCATGTTACTGAAGAACCAGATGGATGCAGACAGTAGCAGAAGTGTTCATGAATCTTTTACAAGTAGACAAAAAACAAAGCCATGAATTATGCGACTGGTTGAGGCTCTCCGGAGATGAAGCATTGTCTTTTATCTGGTAAGGATGTTGCTACTTTTTTCTGCTATGACAGAGATTGCTATTAGGTAATAGAATCTGTGTACCACTGAAATAAAACCTTTGTGCTCTTCAATGTTTCAGCTGCACCCTGAGCTAAAAGCCAAAAGGAAGAAGAAAGTCCTGGAATTATTTTCAACTGAATTCATGTGACTGAGATTTTGAATACACATAATTGTACTTCTCCAGATGTTTGCATGATAGTAGAAAAGCCACACAGCAGTATTCCAGGGAGAAGAAATGATCACACGAAACAGAATTTCTGCTGGGGTCTTCCCCCACCCCCCAACTTTTCCCATGCTGCTTTTTTGCAGTAGTTGATGAGAGCAGTCATCTACCCCTCCAGTCTATGAGGAGAGGGTTTATACCATCTAATGTCTGCCCCGCCATCAGTGGAGAGAAATAGGCATTTGTAATGCACTGTTAAACATGTCTAAGATCCAAATTGCCCTTTCCTCACTGAGTACACAGGAGCACATCTTGCTCAAAAGCCTAAATTATGTACTGTGAATCACTTCAAAAATTCTTAAATGACTTGTATTTGCTACTCATTTTCTTCTCCACTCACTACTTTCTCACAGAATTCTTACAAGAGGAACTACTCATTTCTTAGCTTTTGCCTTCTATTTGCAACAGCTTTTTTGCCTACAAGCCTTAAATCAGTTATCATAAGTTTGAGTGTTTACTGTTATGCCCATACATGAATAAGAAATATATTTATATGCAAAATGCTGTAACACACTTTCCCAGTTTTCTCCAATATTTATAACTGAGTGAAAAATATGTTTAAAATTATATAAAATATTCTAGCATGTTTTCCACAGTGCATTGTATGATTTATTTTAAAGATACTGTCTACTATTTTCTGAGATGGGCTGCACAGAAAATAGGAAAGTGTTTAGAAAGTTACCTTTCTCACTACTATTTATTGAAACTTAGAATATTCTGTTTGTTCCATTACACTTATCAGTAATAGTCTGAATTATACTATATAATTTATCTTCCGTGGACAGGATTGGAAAAGACAGGCTTTGCTCCAACTAAAGCACAAGGCATCTTCTGCTTATCCACTTCCTCAAAATGTCATCTAAATTCTTAATTTATATTCCAAAATCTGTGTCAGTTTTCTGTCTTCCATCTTCATGAAAGAAAAATGACGTACCTCCTTCTATCATTTCAGGGATGAGAAAAGAAAAACATATCTTGCTTTATCTAGTGGAAACTAATATCCTCAGTTCAATTTAAATCCCATCTCTTCAGGTAGGAGTAACGTACCTAGTTACTAAGATCAAATCATCAAACCCCTCTGCCTCCCCAAAATAACACTGACATGTCAGATCATGTAATCAAATCCTCTTTGCCTCATATGGAGGCTGATAAACTAAATATGATATATGAACTACAGGGAAAAAAAAAACCAAGCTGATACATTGATGCTCGAGGAAAAAGCCTAACAAGACAGAAGTTTCTATTAAAACTTTCTGAACCCCAGTACTCATTATTCTGCTCCTTCCTGCTTTACAGCCAAAAAGAAATTCTGCTCATTTACACAGCGTTAAGTCCTGATTTTGTTTTTCAAAGATGACATCCCTCCCCCAAAATCAAGTTCTGAGCCTCCATTTTTGTAGCTGCTTTAGTAAAAGCTCAATTTAATTGTACCTGTACCTTTCCATGTGACATGATTGGCCTTTCATGCTCAGATACGACAGCCACAACACAATCAGATGAGATTGTGTCCCATTTTCCAATTAAAGGCAAGTCAGTTATAAAATGTCTTTCAAAGAATTCTCAATGCAAAAACAAGAAAAATGTACATCTACATATATGTAAACATATAGATTTACATGTCTGCAAATCTACATGTACTTAAGCAGTTCACAATTACTAGTTCAAGGATCCCCATTAGCCAAGAAATTTTGAGTCCTCCCTACTTCCAGTGCACCCAAAGAAGTGAATTTTAAAGAATTCTTGTTACCTGAAGAGAGTTCTTAGGAAAAACTCACCCACTGAACAAATTAGGCAAGACGGAAAATCCACTGCAGGCTTAAGTCTACTGCTAGTGGATTTTTCTACTATGTAAGAAACAAATTCCTTATTCTCTGGAGGAAGAAGGGCCATATTGTTGGTGATGACATAGTGCTGAGGACATTTTTTACAAGGTGGAAAGTGCCTTCAGCTGTGTGATTCTCTACTCATGAGGAAATCAATGCATTTTACAGAGCCAGAGCTGTGTACAGAGAATTCCGAGCAGCAGTACAATCTGAGACACATTACAACTGTTACCCAGCGAGGTAAAAGTGTTTTGCCAGCCTTATCTGCTGTTCTGCTGCTGGGTGAAACGGAGTGTAACTCTTGAAGCTTTGTTCAGCTTTTTTTCTCATTTGTTTGTTTTGGGGGGGCATTCAAAATTTTAGTGCAGCACTGTTAAATGCAATCTCTATACTAGATCTCTAAAGAAGCTTCCAGGCGTTACACATGCTTGAAAGAAGGAATAATTTCTAGCAATAAAACTTTCTGATTGGACTTAAACCTTTTCAGTTCTCATAGAGAAAACAGGCTTGAAAAACCAATCTATTCTGAAGTGCCAGAATTTTCTAACTGAACCACACTGCTTGCTTCTCTGAACCTCTCACAACCATCTCTTTAGCCACACTGTGAAAAGCAATGCGTTTACCAATTGTTATCTGAAAGTGCTACCTTCAAAAGTGGAGCGATGACAGTGTACAAAACCTGGTGATTATTTTTCCTTTAAGGCAGGAACATGATGCCTTAATATTATAATTAGGCTATGGTGGAAAGTCAAGAGTCCAGCTAAAAGCTCTGCTACCTCCAATTCCCCTGTGCAGCTGCACTGCTGCCTTGGACCTGCTGCAAAGTCTGCTGCAAGAATCATGGAGACAACTTTGCAGTTACCTCCAGAAAGGCTAAATCAGCCCTTTATTACTGTCTGCACAGATTTTACTCTCTTTCTCTTGTATTCTCAAACACTTAATGACATTAGTGGAAATCTGTGGGCTTCCAGACACTAGAGGTACACTTTTGACAAATTCCCCTGAACAACTCTCTCATTTCAGCACTTAGCATCTATCGCTCGTGGTTCATTTAAAAGGCAGAAATCCTCTAGGGAAACTGATCTCCCTTCAGTTTGTCTCTTCTGCAAGTTATGTATTTTAGTATGAAGGATACTTTAACGAAAGTACACAGAGACAACTCAGAAATATCTAAGACAACAGAAATTAGGGTAATGAAAGATAATGCAGTCAACAGGATTTCTGTCACCTCTCATGGGTGAGATAGCATTGCATGAAAACATGTCTCCAAGCAACATTTGTCCTTAAGTTACTCTTTCTGCCAAAGATTTTCATGCACGTAGTACAGCGCCAAAGCCAAGGTAAATGCAGGTAAACGTCAAAGTAGCAACTGCTTCAATCTCACAATTTTTCTAATAAACTCACGTATTCTTTTTATTGCTATGCAGACCTTTTTCCTTTCCAATGTGCAGCTTCCACTGAACTGTTAACCTGGATAGCTGCTTAGAGCTGCATTCCTGTACCTTCTGGTGCTTCACTGTCTGGGGACGGCTGAATCAGGTGTCAAAAAGTCATTATGCCAAACCAGAAATAATTCAGGAGTGAGCTATTATGCCAAGCACCTATAGCTGATCCCTTGTAGTCTGGATCACACTCTTTCAGCACAGAAAGCCATCATCAGTGATGGCATGACTACCATTGTCCTCTGTGATATTTTATTAAGATATTAATGGGAGAAACACCTATTATAGGAGACCTGAAAGCTGAAAATGATATTATATTGGAAGAAAATTTATTTGGGATCTTTTAGTTCATCAGAGGACTATGGAATGAGTTTGAATGAACTTAGAGGGCTATAGAGACTCGTACCTCCCGTAAGAATATGGCTCCATAACTCCCTCAATTTTTTAAAGGAAATTCAGCTGTAAAAAAATGTGATAAACATAAATTGAACTGAAGCAGTATGTCTAATTTTTACAGTCTAGTTACTGCTAATACCAAATATTCATTTCTCCCAACAAGCAGGTAACTATAGCAACAAACGTAACATGGCTGTATGCACAGGTGCTGAGGAACAAGAAAAAAGGTACAAATCTTTATGTCTATCTCTGTTTTTTTAATTATTTAACCTTCTTTAGAACTACCAGTACAGCCGTGAACTATTTAAAATATCTGCAAATGATTAATTTAGTAAAATATTAGAGACACTGAACAACTTCTGTAAACACACAATGGGAAGAATCCCATTCCTCTCTGAAAACTGCAATCAAAAATAATTTCCAATTAAGATACTTTCTGACATGAAGAAGAAAATTAATTTAAATTTTAGCTCTAGGATGAAAGGAGAATGAGCAACGTCATGTTTCATTTTCTTCAGCCTGTCACTTCAATTCTCTTTTGAGGAAGGCTTATTTTCAGATGATATAATTACAATCCTGAAACAGCAGTTTTAAATATACATGACAGATGCTTATTAAATTGAAATACATTTGGAAAAAGATTTACTTCCCCCCCTCTTCACTGCAGAAGCAAAAGCCAGGTTCTAGGGCCTTTTTTCTGTCGCAGTCCCTTCAAGCTGAACTATTTTCATGATTGTCAGTTGAATTATCCCCCATTTCAAAGACTGTAACTCTCCTCCCCTGTCAGCACTACCATGCATTTCATCTGCAGCACGTATGTTGCCTGGCTCATCCAAGTGTATTTTCAACCTTATGCAAGGCAACATCCTAGTATAAATACTAGAAAGAAAAATTAAGGTTGCAAGGATATTCAATTAATATGTTAGAAATAACATCTCATCTAGGGCAGGTTGTGGTCCAGTATTTTAAAAATCATTAAATGAGCTAGTTCCCTATGAGTTATGTTCCCTAGTCAGGCAACGTGATCTGAAGTCATCATATGTTGTATGTCAAAAAAGCAAAGACAACATTCATAAATACTGCTTCATGGTACCATCAACCTACAAGGCAGAATTAACTTTTTAGATGGAGGTATCTTTTTGAAGATGGTAGTATAATATGGCACAAACTTGAAGTGTTTACAAATCACTTTTTTGAGTGAGTAATATCTTCCCTTAAGAGTGACTTATATATGGTCTCGAAGGAGTGAGCTTATACTTGTTCTGCAGGGAGAATGATGCTTTATGGATTTCCTCTCAAGGAAATTGAGTTTGCCTTAAAATAAAAAAAATCCATGACACAAGACAGTTCAAATTAAAGATGTCAAAAGCAAGCTGTAAGAAGTAATCAGCAAAACTGAATTATATGCATAAATGGCAGCATTTTCATCATTGACAGAGAATTCAGCAAAGAAAAATCCATCATTTAGGGAACTTTCGTAGCCGTAACAAAAATGTATACAACGTATATAAAGAAAAGGTTAGCTGTTCTGTGGTAAATTGAACTACCTTAATTCTACAGTAATGAACTACATGGTTGAATGACTTCATTTACATTTTAAATTTTAAGTTTCTGAAACATTAATCTATACTTAATATGGATGTAATGTCCAGCATCTACAACTAAAACCAGATTCAAAGGCTGTCACTAATCTCTCTGGGATGTTCCAGGTATGTTTTAACTAAGATTTCAATTTTTGCGCTTTGCTTAATATATAAAAATAAAAAACAAATAGGCAAAAAGTTACATGAATGTATTACAAGTGAAACTCTAGTGAATTCTCCAGTCCAAAAGAGAAGCAGAAGAGAATTTGATTAACATTACTTTTTGTACTTATACATGGTTAATTCAACAATTTATATATGTCCAGGTCTCTTCAAAGGAATGTTTCTTCAGCATATTTCTGTGTATTTACCTGTGTTTATCTGTTCCAAGAACTAAAATATGTAATTCAGTCAAATATATCAACATTATTCACATTCTGCCTTCACAGATTAGCTTTTAACTGATTTACTCACAAGCAGAAAACTAAAAACTAATGTTATTCACAAAGTCTAAGAAGGTTTGGTTTTTTTTTAAACCTTGAATAGAGTTTTATATAACTCAATAGTACAGACTGAGGGCTATGGGATGTTGACACAACTAAATAGAGAAACTTTACCTAATGTTTCACAGAAGCCAAAATAATACAATTACACTGAGAGGAAAAGTTGGAACACCCCCCTCCTCCCCATTTTAATTCATGTCATTGTAATTAGATATGCCACCACAAAGGATAGGTACAATTAGGCAGAATTTGGAGAGAAAGAATTTTCTCATTGATAGTATCCTACAACAACGGCACTGGGAAATGTGAATTATAGTAACGGAACACTAAAAATAACCAGATACGTACTTGACAATACTTTTTATGTTAAAAAAAAAAAAAAAGGGTTAAGGAATCTGGACCCAAACCACAGTTTTATAGCTAGAGTCTTTTTTCCTTTTTGGTGTTAAACATGAATCTAAGGGTTTTCTTTTCTTTGTTTTCTCTTGGAACGTGACTGGTGTGTAATCCTAATTTCTGGCACTGGGTAATTCCCTTGCAAAGGTGTTAACACAGCATATAGATGCAGATGTTTGGTGAATTTCCAACAATATTAGGGTTAGGTGTCCACTACAGTCACAAGTATGTAAGTATGTATTTGATACTGCTCTTGACTAAAGGTAGCGTTGTTAATCGCTCAGTTTCCAAAGCTTTATTGTAGTTTGAGAAAAGAAGGAATAGCGATTGATTTTCATACCAAAGCACACAAAACTGTCTCCTGAAGCATGTTTGGGGTAACTCTTGTGGAGTCCCAAGTACTCTGAGCTGCAACTCCAATAAAGCTAAGCAATTATTCCTATAGTGACTTCGAAATAAATCCATTTAGTTTTCAGCACTAATTCTACTCGAGTCATGCTAATTGTAAACTGATTACTTCCAGATGTTTTGCTTTTTGCTCTTTTAAGTACTGAGCATTCTGAAAATACTAATACTTGATGTAAAAATCAAATTTTAAGATAGAAAACTCAAAAAGTTTTTTTCAAGCATTAACTGTAATACATCCTTACGACTTCTGTAAAAAGGAGGATTTCATCTTAACCACACAGCAAAACCTGTTTGGAAACTAGGGATATTTGCAAGGAAAAGAGGATGTGTTGCGATTAATCAACAGAGACTTACTTCTCCCTCTTGTAGTCATACTCCTTGGCCCTGTGAAAGGATTGCAAAACATGGGCAGCGAGAATTCTTCTCACCTTTTGGCCCTTCCAGTCCCCTCTCTCCTGAACTAAAACCATTGCCGCAGACATCTACAAAATGCATGGTATGTCTCCAATTTGGAATTTGTTTTACTGTCTTCCACTGTAACTGAACTTTAGTGACCATCAGACCCTTCATACTAGCAGAGTATGTGCCAGCATTTAGTAATTAACCACCTCACTCTGCAAAATCTGCCACTTAAAGTTTTTTTGCTCGAAGTACACCGCTTCTTTTCCCCTCTTAGATAGTCATTTGCCACAGTGGGATTTTAACAGCTGAACATCCATAGAGCAAACATTCCTTTTAAATTTTTAAATAAAGATACTCTAGCCAAAAAAGATAACATTTCAGTTATCAGCCTGTATTAAAAGTATACGGGCAGCTGCTATCATGCTTTGTGTCACTCTTAGGAAGTGTCTTGAAGATGATATTTTTTAAATCTCTCTGTAATACATCAATGTCAGAGAAACTCATGATGTTTAGATGAGTGACATGTCTGAAGGATCAGCAAACTGCCACAGGTGCTAATGATACCAAAACTCCTAAGCCAAAACTTGAGAGGGAGAATACAAATAGTTCTCAGTGCAGCTACAGAGAACTGCAAGTTTGAAAAATCATATTCACCTCTTCTTGTGGAAAAAAATGGAGCTTTCCAGAAAGTAGGCTATTATAGGAGTATATATTTTAAAATGATGCTTGGAGTCAGCAATAGTTGAGAATCACCTGATTTTCATACTATGGTGGAGAACATACTAGAAGAAGGAAGAGTCGGTACCCTATCTAAGAAATTGATCCAAGTCCTCATGAAGAGCTGAGAATACTCTTTCTTATTCCCTCAGTATCAGAGCGAAACACAGAGAAAGCAAGTAGAACAAGATTCCTTTGAGAATGTTGTCGTGGTTTAACCTGGCAGCCAGCAACTAGGACCATGCAGCTGCTCACTTGCCCCACAGTGGGATGGAGAGGAGAGCAGACATAAAGTAAAACTTGTGGATCAAGACAAAGACAGTTTAATAAGACAAAAAAGCAAATAATAATAATAATAATAATAAAGAATATGCAAAACAAGCTATACACAATACAAAATTTGTCACTACCCAAAGACTGATTGCACAGCCAGTACCCGAGCAGCGATTGCGGATTTCACAGAACTCATGCAACTCACGGTTTTTGCAGAGCTTGCAGATATCACCAAACTCACGAAAAGGGGAATTCCTGCCCACCAGACAACCCCCATTTATAAACAGCCTGACACCTATGGCATGGAATATTCCCATTGGCCAGCTTGGGCCAGCTGCCAGGCTGTGCTCCCCTCAGCTCCTGCTCACCTGTTCATTAGCTGCACATGGGAAGCTGAAAAAAATCCTTGATTTCTTAGCAACACCTAAAAACATCAGTGTATTATCAACATTCTTCTCATACTAAATCCAAGACACAGCAGCTACTGGGAAGAAAATTAACTCCAGCTGAAACCAGGACAGTTGGCTTGGGATTTTATGTGGTTCATCTACAGAGAAGAGAGAAGAGAGGAGGGAAACATGTCCTTGAAGAAGCTTTGCCTGTTAAGTAGTTATTATTTATCCCACCTGCAATCTACAGTTTAAAAAACTTAAGAAGTACACTTAGTGATTATCTCAGTTTATATTGGATGAAATTTTAAAGGAGGACCTGCACATGGATGTCGACCAGAGGATCTGGCAGGATGATAATCTGGAGTCTGTAAGGACTAGAGGTTTCTGCCTACAAAGTTGTTGTCAACAAACCAGAGCTTAGAACCACACAGGAAAACCTGTTGTGGCCTCAACCACCCACACAGAGGAACCAAGGCAAGAACGTGAAGGGAGCTCCACCGGTCAGTAGGGTTTTGCAGCTAGTCATGCTCAGTTCAGAGTGGGAAAGGTAAATGCAAGAGACAGAGTACAAGCAGTAGCTTGTTCAGCGAGCCTTTCATTTACAAAGAAACCAAATGTGTTTGTTTACCCATGGTTTTATTTTTTCCAGAGGTAGGATTCTTACACATTGTGCTTATTGTTTTGAAGAAAAGCCATTCAGTGATTTATCTGATTTGTGATCTTGATATTATATTCACTGCCCAGAAAGAGTCAGTAACATTGTGCCGAAATGGCTGCCTGTGAGGTTCCTGGTGCGATATGTTCATCCCTCAAAGATTTTTATATTAAAGAAAATCTGGTCCCTATTATTGTCAGGTAATATTCTTTTCTTAAAACAAAATCTGACTATCAGACTATGTGTTGAATTAAATGAAAGTAGAAACAGCTAATAACAATGTAATGAACGATTTGCAGAAATTCTGCTGCTACAGCTTTACGCAGATCAGACTTCTTTTTTTAAATAAACAACTTTTCTAATGTTCTGGCAATGGGAGTCTTTACTATTCCTAACCTTAATGATACTACTCATATTTTGACGTATCATTTTTACTTTTATTTACCTCTTTTGCACAGCCTCTTTCAAGATTTAAGAAAGGGCTAATGAGCTTTCTCATAAAAATTATAATAGGAATCAAACTAAGAATTACTGCTACAGCCAGTAAAATGAGATTGTCACTGCAGATATTTAAGACCAAATGCTGGAAAGTTCATCATAAACTTAAGTTTAAATATGAGTTTACATCTCACTAACAAGCACTTTCCATCTCTCTGTCCATTTGTTCATAAGCTAGCATTATAACTGGAAGCTCTCTTCTCCCTATTTTCCTACTTTTCTAATATTTGAGATGTAATGGACTATGAAATTATCTCTGAAAAGAGACCGAAGACCAACCACTTTTCACTGACCAAAGATGCACTGTTCCTTACATTTACGGGCACCAGAAACCACAGCATTAGGAATGCATTAATCAAGGCAAAAGGACAAATGCCTTGTTTATCTTGTATTTTAAGCAGAAAAGAAATATGAGATATTGCCATATCTGTCACTAAAAAAAAACAAATCATAGAAATTGAGGTCCAGCTATGGAATTTACTATATTGCAAAACAAGTTAAAGGTGTGCAAGTGGGAATTCTGACAGAGAAGACAACAAAATAACACAATTATTCCAACTCAGAGCTGATATGCTCCAAGGTATACATTTTCCCATAATCACTGTAAATATGAATATTTTAGAGGTTAATATGAAGATCAAATGTAAAATGTATTTGCTGAAAAGATTAATATCTTTTCATTAAAAATGAGAGTGCACTGTTGGTTCAGCATTTGCATTTAGATTGAGTAAGTAATAAGTATATTGACTGCCTAAGACACATATCTCCAAAATGGAAAATATGGATGAAGAGGGTAGTGTCCACCTGCAGAAGTGGACAAGCTTTTTCTATTTCCTACAGCTACCCCTTCAGAGAACCTAAGCCCTGTCAACAAGAACGCTGTGATTTACTTATCACAGCGTAACTGGTTGCATACTGTAAAGAACGTTTATGCAAGTATTCATTCCTTCATGTGAGCAGCATATTGGTGAATATGTATCGGTGGGCTGCTGTTGATTTGAAAAATTGCTAGCCACTGTACAGTCATTCATCAGTGTACGGACAGGAATGGGTATTTGCTAGTTGTTAGACGCTGCTTTTTGCTACAGTTGTTGTTTAAAGCTTAGAGCCATCCAGTTAAGCGTCAGGCTCAGCCAGCTATTATGTTATTACAAGCGGTCCACACAAACATGAGCAGGATGGGCTAATATAACTCCAGGTTTCACATCGTTTATGGCATAAGGCTTTCAGCTCCATGTTTCCAAGTAATAAAGCGAGGGAAAGGTATATATGATTCAAATAATGGTAGATTGATGCACCAAATTTGGTTCAAATGATTACAGTATATAACCCTTGCTTACTGAAATGGTGACATGGCTTGCACAGGCACACTGAGTGTCAGCCTCACCGGAGAAGATACATTTCGCTTAAACTAGCCCAGGGTTTCTCAGAATCACAGAATATTTGAATTGATTTCCTTGAGGTGCCTAAAAACATGTGACAGCGTATACTCCAGCATGTAGCAGGTATGTCAAACTATTTGTTAACTTTAATTCAAATTAAGCACAGCAGTTCCTATCAAAAGCATATTACTCCTCAACGGAGAAGTAAATATTTCACTTAAGCAACTGTGGTGGCAGCTTTCTTATAGTACTTTAGTCATGTAAAATTTATACAACTCATACGGCTACTTTCCTGCAGAGCAGAGGGGTCTGTAACACTGGCAAAACAGCATTGTGGGTAAACAGAAAAACTGATTACTGATCCATAAAGGAAATTTAAGAGTTGATTCTACAAGAGTACAAGCATTTTCTCCTCCTATGCACATGAGAAGCATTATTTTTCTTTCACTGCAGAGAAGTGTCATTTTGAAGTGGACACTCCATCCTGAAACACAAAATTCAGGACATTTCCTCAAGGTTTCTTTCCTCTTTTTCTCCTCTTCTCCCCAACTCCCCCGCCTTCTACTCTATCTCAGGTCATTTACACTATACACTTTGATGGAGGGCATCCTTCTCCTCTGTATTTATGAATCAAAATGTATTCTCCAACGGATATCTGGAGGTATAATTTGCCCCCTAACACTCTTCAATCTTTATTGCTGACACATTCAAGGATGCCTAACTCCTACAAGAGAAAAACCACATTAATCTTCAAAAATACGTCCTTACCTGCCTCCCAAAAATGAAAATGGATGGTCTGTGAGAAATTACCTGAGTTTTGCTGCAAACCCTGAGGATCATGCACTTTTGGAAACAATTTTGAATCTGAAAAACTTATAAATAAAAATACGTGGGTATAAAAATACAAACCCTGCACGGTACTAAGTCTTTCCTTGGAGGCATAAGGCACTCTGCTTCCCTCAGCAGATGTCAATAGAAATCAAGAGCATTCAGCAGCTTGCTGGATGTAATCTGTGGGATGCCTACATACACTTTTTCTGAACACTGGAGAGAATGACTCTTTTGCTTCATGTTTTTGTAGGTGATATTACACTATGGAAGTAGCTCCAAATCACACACTGCCACCCAGCCATGCTAAATCAAACAGCCATTCAATTACTACTGAAGTTAAAAAAATAAAATAGCTAGGCTGGGGATCTGCAAGCAGACAGGCAACTCAAAGAAAAGACCTAAGATGACCTTTCTGTTTCTAGATAGTGCAAGAAAGAAAACAACCATAAAGAGAGAGTGATGCTTTTCACATTACATATTCCTTATGCTGCCTTTTGCACAGAAAAGATCTGGAGTAGCCTTTGAAGGAGAGGTCACTTAACACACCAGGGAGCATTCCCATCTCCATACTCTCAATTTAGCAAGAGACCTAATAAATGCCAGTTGTAGAAGAGGAAATTTTGAAGGCTTTTAGGAATTTAACAAAACTGTCTTCATTTTGAGCTGATTCACTGTAGCTAGGAGAATGAGAGGCACACAAGTTAATTATTTCTTTTTTCCTTTCTTTTAAATTTTATTTTAAAAGTATCTACTTAGAATTTACTTCTAATTCTAAAGTATTACCAGAAAAAAAATGTTTGATTTGACTTTGATCTTCTTAAAATTATTAGCCTAGGTGTTTACTTCTGCATGCTAAGAATCTTCCACATACATTCAATTGGAAATAAAAACTGAGCTCTGTACAATGGCCAAACTTTATTTTACTTTACGGTAAATACCTGTATTTTGAGTCTTCGCACTGAAACAAGAATGTCTGAGGCTATACAATAGTAACTTTTCTGAAACTGCTGAAGCATGGAAAAATAATATGGACCTCTTAGTATATGCAAAACCTGCTAGATGCTTTGTACATCTCAGTATCTTCCACTGGGCTATATCCCTAGTCTCCTGTCCCCTATGACGCACAAACATGAAATAAATGATACTTAAAATTAAAATTAAAAAATTTAAAAAAAAGAGACCGAAACCAAAACAAACCCCCAAACAATTTATGTTCCATTAATTTGTCTTAAATGAAATGGAATGTTTCCCCAAAAGCATCAAGATCCAAGCAGTGGTAAAACTTAGTAAAAGAGATGAAAAATATGAGTAATTTTAATCAGTGTTTTAACATGCTTTAAACTAGTTCATATCAACCTCTGGTACACATACATATCACTAATGAGAAATTGTTTCATCTCTTCTCCATGTCCATCCTAGAGAAATTTTTACTTTAGTTCAGTTTCTTAATTGATATCTAGGGCTAATACAACTTTAAACAGTACACCTACAAGGAACAACTAAGTGTAATCCACTTCTGACTGTTACTAATTTTTCAGATTCAAATAGAAAATATATAGAGCTAGTAAAAGACAGAACAATCACAGACAATTGACCCAGTTTAGAGTTTAAGTAAAATCTAGGAGAAGCTGCTGGTTTGAATTGGAAGTCATGAATAATCAGACTCATCAGGACCAATTTTTGCAGTTTCTGGAGCTGTGGAATTCTCCAGCAGAAATGCACCTTCTCCCCTGTCTCCGTATAAATACTGTGTGTACCTTCATGAGCTACACCCAGTTACCTGCAAATACTGCTGACTCAAAGCCCAGTCATCAATAAGGATCAGCTGAATTGCCATTCTCTTTTCCAAGCAATAGAAAACATTGTGAAAAAACTTGCTGTTCCCTACGTATGTCTACTATAACACATTCTCCACTGAGATGCCAATGAAAGGGTAAGAAATGAGCAGGCAAAAGCATTCCTCTCTCTTGTTCACAAATACTGTTTCATGTGGTCGTTGTGCAACCATCATTCAATGCTTCTATCTAGAATTTTTGTCCTCTGACGTTACACAACTATGAGCAAGGCTTTCAAGGGAAAGATTGTTTCTTTGTCTTGTGTTTTCTACAGTGCACTTCATAGAAGATTGTGATAAGTAGCCAAAACATTTAAGATCTACAAAGGTTCACCAGAGAGAATACAACACCAGTAATGCACTAGTATCAGCTGATGTCCTACAGAGGAGTGGCAAAGAGTACTCCCTTCTGCCCACCACCTTTCCAGCATCCTGAAAGTCACTTCTTCAAGCCTGGTGATATGCAGATACCTTATTCCCCAAGCAGTAGGTAGACAGATATTTCCCCCTCCAGGTGTTACTCCTGAGGCAGACAATTCTTTTACAATAATTCATTTTCATGAGAGACACAGAAATACTTAAGAGTTATTTATATAGTACAAAGAATATGTTAGTACCCAGAATTGTTCAGAATAGGATAATTAGGCTGCTTGTCCCTAAAAGGTGCTATTACGGTTAAAAATAGAAGCTATACATCTTTGACCACGAATGCCTCACTCCACAGATCTAAACTACCGGTTCCTACACAAGACATACAGAAGCAGGAGGGAGAAGAGGCTGACCCCACAAAGATGACAGAGAGCACAACACACAGCATCTTGTGAAGAAATGGAAAACATACTTTTTCCCAAGCCTTTCACCTGACAAGACAATTTTAGACTGCAGTTTAACTGCAGATAATGCTTGTTTTTAGAGTTAAAATTTTACACAGCCCTGCATTTTGGCTCGTAAACCGTACAGCATTTGCAGCAACAACAAAAATTACTTTGCAGTTTCAACAAGACTGCAGCTTGCCATGTCACCTTCAAAGTAAAGGTATTGAATCAACTATTATTAAAAATCATGAGGAATACAGATCTTGCTTTTAGGATATACTACCCAGCTGTAATATCCGTTCGATTAAAGCCAGACTTCTTGTATGGAGACAGCATCATTATTTCATGAATCACCAGTGACCTTTGGAAGATACTAGGAAAAGCAGGCATGTTCATTCCCTTCCATCGATTTTCTAATTTTGAGTAAATTGGTTTAATCTGAGGAATGGTTATCTATTAGGAATAAAAATACCTCAACTGGCTTTAGAAAACTGTATAAAGCCTCTGAACTGAAACAATGAATTTAGAAGGGAAACTTGAGGCAAAAAAGTAGTGATTACATAAATCTTAACTTGGGCATGATTCTGTGGCCAGCCACACAAGTATGAAAGAATTGGCATCTCTCTAAACTTAAAAGACAGATATACAGGCCCAGACCTTAGTTTTACTGCACTATGTGTCTGGCTTACCCATTAAATGTCTGCTGTTTGAAAAGCCTGCAGAAAAACTACTCACCTAAAATGGGAAGTGGCATGGGCATTTTCATCTGGTTAAAATGAGAACTAACGTGCTGAATATTGAGAACATTTGACAGTCCTGAATCTAACCAACTTAGAAGGCAAGTTCAGTAAATCAGCACATAAACATCAGTATACAAGGCTATGTAATTGAAGGAAATGGCGGTTTATGGAGTAACTGTTTCCGTCATCATTGTATTGGTGCCCAGATCTCATTTATTCTGGTAACTAAACCTTTGTCTTAACAGATTGGCTCTACTTTATTACCTTCTGAACATGAAATGATCATACCTAAGCTTTCTTTGCTATCAATTCATGCTCTCATAATGTCAATAATCTATAATAAACACAGATTTTGTCACTATGGTAATTTACCTTAAAATCATACGCAGGCTACCTGTGCCTTTACCTTTTTTATATTTTCATTTTTTGCCTAGTCCACTCATTAAAAAGAAAATTCTAGTAAAGGATTTAAAGCACCAAACTGTAACAATCTCATAGCAAGCTATATGCACAATTGGGCTTGCCTTTTGTTTTGGTTTTTTTTTTTTACTTCCAAACTGTCGATTGGTAACTCTAAGTTGAATTCCACTTATTCCTGAGAACTTTGTTCTCACCATCCAACACTAAATGTCTTGTCCAGAAATTATGAACTACCGAATTTATAAATATTGATCAGAGCACATAAATTCTTACACTCAAATGAGAAATAAACAAAACTCTTAGAAGACTCCTTCAAAGCTGAACATCTGAATCCCCACCCCTACAATACTCTGAACCTCTTTAAACATCACAGAAGATTATAGGCACAAATATTGAAATGTCAGACTGGCAATAGGAAAACGTTCACTTACCTCACGATCCAACAGCACAGGTGACACCACTGTAACAATATCTCCTTTTTCTGGGTCAATATAGAACATATTTGGAGATGGTTTGGTAGGGGTCTGCTTGAGGATGTTATACCGCAGAAGAGCATTGTCTGTGCTAGCATCATCAGCATCAAATGCTGTCATACGCATCACTGTCGTTCCTAAGGAAAAGGTGGACAAACAACAGAATGCGGTTGGCAAAACCAGGTAAAATTATGCTGCCTTCACACATGAGAACCAGGTGGGTACAACACATAATTACCTCATCAAGAACACTAAGTAGTTCCACCTGATACTTAGTCTGTACTTTTATTTGTATTACTTTTACTTGCTACTGAACCAACAACAAAAGACTAGTGTTTCTAGTTTGCAGCAGATGTGACTTTAACATAAGTTCCCCATACTTGTTGCCATCCATATTAATTGCATTTCACTAAATGAACTACAGATAAATCTTTTGCACTTTAAATTTTACAGGTAGAAAGTCTACAGGATATTTATGCTGAAGATGACAATGCTGACATAAGAGAAATGTCTCTATTTTTACTTTAAAGTCTTGCATAGTTTCAGAATTGGAAATAATAATTTCTGTAAGAAATAATAATGTAAGAATAATTTCAGTAAGAAATTTTGTAACGATTAAAGCCTACAGTACTCTAATTTCAATTTCTACAAATTTATGGGCTTGTTGTATCAGCCTCAATAAAAAACCCTCACCTCTATTGCCAGGCTATCCTTCGAGTGATAAAGGTTTTGTTTAACATGAAAATCCTCTCACATACAGTTCCGCTATAGAGTGCAATACAGTAAATGCTCTTGACTGCACAGATTCCTAAATGATGTACGGAAGAAAAAACTCACTCTTCTGCTACATCACATTTAATACAGGGAGGACTGAGTGCTGCCAACTGTCTACTTAGCTAGTGGAACACATACTCCTGCATCATGGGATCAAGTCTTTTCCTCTCCCTTAGAAAGGCATACCAGCGGCTGACATAGCCTACAAAATTCTGTCACAGTATTCTTTATTTGCTTTGTATAGTACGTTGAGAATCAAAGAATGGAAGGGATTAGACACCTGAGCTGAACCATGAGATATTCACCTGTAGACCATTATAATTTCTTAATAATTTCATTTATAAGTGTAAATGTAAGCATTATTTTTTAAAAAATCTAACATAGTAAATCATCACAAAAATACTGAAGTATTTCTGGTAATACTGACCTGAAGAAAGAATAAAATCCTAGCAAATAACGTCACGATCAAATCAACAAACTTGTTTCAATGGTCAAAGTTAAGTAACAAATTAACGTAAAAGGTATTAGAAAACTTTACACAAGATAAGGAATCTAGGAAGGTATCCATTCTTTTGCCCAAAAATCCGAACTAAAATAATTTATCAAATTCCATCAACTGTAATTTACATTTTAGTAGCTTAGCACTGAAACCATATTATCTAATGTGCAAACCTCAATGTCAAAGTTAATTGTAATTCTTTGTTAGAGATTCATTCTTATGTGGTGGTTAATCCTTTCTTTCCTCTATAGACTTTCTGTGGGCAAGTATTGTTTTAAAATACCTAGCCTTTCCTGGCAAAATAACATCAAATGATTAAAACCTTCTGGTACAGAGAAGGCCTAAAATATTACACCGGAAGGGCCTGCAGAACAGAAATATATATCATTCACATACAATGATAAACAGTGAGTTTATATTCTTTCTGAAGGTCTTGAAGCACACATCACTTAAAAAAAAAATAAAAATTAAATACTGTGGTAAAAGTAAAAGCAAACCCAGCTTCATTTATAGGCTGACATAACAACTGCCTGGTTCACTGTTAAATAAACACGACTGGCTTGTTCAGATATGTCTCTTCTTTTTCTCTTTTGCTTTGCTTCCCAGAGTACAAAGTATTGCCTCTTGTCGTAGTGACCTTGAGTATAAGCTCTCAAAGGTTTTGCTTCATCGCTACTTCAGGCAGAGTTACCCCCTTGAGAAAAATAACAGAGATCTGACAGCATGTTGGTTTTATTCACCAGTGATTAAAGGTCAGACAGCTCAAAAAGCAGCTTACCATTGAATACCATGCCATGTTTTCCAATATTACAAGATGATCCTAGCCCTGATATTTTCACCTACTTTGTTTGAGACTTCAGAAGAAGAAAGAAAAAAGAGCAGCCTTCTGTTTTGAAAAATGAAGATTCACCCTCTTTTCACAACACACTACTATTTTTTAGACATTTATCACATTTTGAGAAGATTGTGTTCATATTTGATAATATGTTTCATGAAGATCTCCTAAGTCACTAGAATTCAATGAAATAAATAAGAATTAAGGCAAATCTGAGAGGGATCTTAAAGAGTGGCCAAGTTCAAGTGAAATTGCATTGGTTTCTGTACGCAAGTCTACCCTGAAAAATGCAATTCAATGAGATTCTACACTCCAATATTTAGATGAATACACTATTTCTACCATTATTAATCAATTAGATGAGATGATGGTTAGCAGAGATTTAGAAACTAATTAAAACTTATACGCAGGTAGAAATCCTATTTATACAGTTGTCCTAGACAGCTCTACTGAAATATTTCTGATTATAAGACTGTGGAAGGCACATGCAGATTTTAAGGCCTGATGTAAATTCCCAAATCTCTAGTTACTCTGGCACAAAATTGGCTTAATACAATGGCTAAAGCTGATTCTGATTTGTCAGCTGCACTTCCTTAACCTTTCAACTCACTGGACATTATCTTGTTCTGTGCAATCATTCCTTTGGTGCATACAGAAAAGACATTCCAGCAACTCAGAAGAACAAAATTTTACATTCACTTCGCATAGACATGCTAGCTCCAGGAGGAAAGCTGTAGAGAGTTAGATTCATTTTTTTCTATGTTGCTTCTGTCAAAAGTTTTGAGATACTGGTTTCTAGCTACCATCAAAGTGGCATTTATATTTAAGTAAAAGTTATTCTATTCTCACAAACTCATCTAACAGATGTAAAAATGCACATAAAATTGGGGGTTGTCTTTAGATGTCATTATGCATTAGTACAGTCTATATAAAGTTGTACCTGTTTTCTGTTCATGAACATCCACGCAGAAGTCTACACCTCTTTAAACATCACTATATGCTCACGTAGCTACAACAACCAGAGGAGCTGCTGAATACTACGGCTGAAAACAAAAATGAAGCCCTTGCACTGAGTGGAAAGTTGATGCTAGGCTTTTGCAGCCCTGCTGAGAATGGCTTGTCCTCAGAAACATATCCTTTACGGGCTTGGGCTCACAAGCAGGTTTGCAAACCAACCAGAGTTCAATGCTGTCCATTCATTTCAAAGCACAGGGGCACCTACCCCACATTCTATATCATTAAAACAAACCAAACAAACCCCACATACACAGAAAGATAGAATTGGTTAGTATTTGTGGCTGATGCCTCAAAAATCACAACAGCTTTAAACCAGCAGCTAAAATACGTTCCAAGGACCTTTTGCAGAAGTCTGATAGCTATGATTCCAGGGAAGAATTTTCCTGTCCTAGCTGAGGTGCTCACAGAGAGAACACACATGACCATACATTTGGGATTGGACTATCACAAAAGATGATGTTTACAGAGATCTCTTTCCTAAAAATATAGTAACACAAATTTTTATTTTAAAAACCTCTACAGCACACATCCGATCCGAAGGAGTTTAATTCAAGATGCACGCTTCCTTAGTATTACTCCTTCATCATAAAGTTTTATTCTTCATAAAAGATTCATTTCCCCAGATCCATAAACTGACTATTTCTAATTCAGTGTCATTTCATAAATACTTCCATTCCTGGCATCAATCAAATGCAGCTGGCTTTCAAACCACAAAACAACAGCTTGCTACATTACCATGTTAAACAATATCTATTAACTTATCAAGCTGAGGAAGAAATGTCTGCAAAATCAGCAGCTTTACAGTTCTGCCGATGATGTGCAGATACTCATTGAGGCAGTCTCTCTCAGTAGAGGTATTGTTATGCCTTGGTGTATTTCAATATTCATAGTTTATTTTTCACACCTTCTGGGCAGTTATGACGACTCAAAACCTGTACTTGCACCTCCCAGGTTCCTCATTGATCAGCCACGTACCCCACTAGCAAAGTCATTGCTTCAGAGGCTGCAGCTATCAATCTGTTGATTGTCCATTTGGCCTGTAAATTGGCTTAGAAATATTAGCAAAAAAACCTCCCCTTAGGCTTTAAGAAGTAAAACACAATGCTTGCACAATTTTGTGATAACTGGAGCAGATGGTTTCTTGGGAAAAAGCTCTTTGGCATTTTGTTATTTACCTCTTCATAACATTTCTATTTCCCTTTTTTTTTTTTTTGGGGGGGGGGGGG
>Ga0065711_1000016_pt1 | contig 140668 bp, 61 predicted proteins | sample Hoacrofraction12_FD_59098 | JGI IMG/M metagenome (GOLD analysis project Ga0065711, IMG submission 59098) | Hoatzin crop microbial communities from Cojedes, Venezuela - Epithelial fraction 12 v2 (version 2) | ecosystem: Host-associated > Birds > Digestive system > Esophagus > Crop | place... | reverse complement strand
GCCCGATAGCCTGCCTCAAGTTAGTCGGTCTGCGAGGAACCACGATTAATTCCGCCAAAAGAGGCTGATGCAGGCTGGTCGATGAGGGCACTGGGGCACGAGGAACCCGTCACCCCAGAGAGACGGAGGGGTTCTGTCTCACGCAGCCCACCCCCCCTCCGAGCTGGGCACCCGGGCCCGACCACAGTGATTTACACCCGCTGGTGAGTAACGCCGTGCGAAAGGACGGCCGCTTGCACCGTGTACCTGCGTGCCGGTGGTGAGTTATGAAGCAGGGGGTCAGAGGCCACCCTTTTTCAATACCAGCAAGCTGTAGGTATCCAGTATAACTGCACCTTTGAAGCGTATTATTGCCAAGACAAAAATGTATTTATTTCATTTATTGTTACAGCTGCTTCGCTGGTTAAAATGCTGTGTTGGACCCTACCTTTCACTGACAAAAGCTTTCCCTGCTCAGATTTCCCTTAAAATATGCAGTACTAGTGTTCTTTACATTGGAGAGTGTTTAGAATCGTATTTTGGGGGCAATGGTGTATCCTTTCCCTTTTGCTTAGGTTTAGCACTGTTAAGAGTAGTCACATGGAGTTACAGTGCTGGCGTTGTGCTGCGTGTGTGTTTGTGGAGGCAAATAAACGGTAACGTATTGCACTCCTCCCAAAAGAGCTGTTCTAAACAGCTCCCCTAGGAAACAGTTTAATTTTTTTTCTTGCTTCTTCCTTGCCTTAATCCTTCCATCTCTAGAGCATGAAGATGCAAAGTGAGAAACTGATCTCCTTCCAAAGAGTCCGGCTGCGTCAGGGCCTGCAATGGAGCGTTCCCACCGACCTTACCTTCTGCATCTCCTGGTTTTATCAGGAAATGCTCTGCTCTAGCTGCAGTGCTCCTTGCTTTTTCCATGTTCAGCAAATCCCTCAATTTTCTCACATTTCTTGCTGCTTCTTGTCTTGATTCGGGGCTTGCCTGACACAATTAAAACCAGGTGAAGTATTAATTTCAGCGGTCCTTGGAGGAGGCCCGTACTCACACAGCAGCTCTCTGAGGCCAAAACAGGAGGAAGCGCACAGCGCGTCTCTCCTTGCTGCCCCGTGTGGCAGCCCTCTGGAAAGCTCACACTTGTCCCACTGTGTCCCTTTCACGTGAGCTTCCCACACCCGCCGGGGTCTTAACAGTTGCTGTCCCGTTTGGAGACTCTAGTGATGTCAGTGGACCACAGGACTCACCCTCTCAAAAAAGCCCCTTCTTTTCCATGTGTTATTAAGCAAGTTTGTGCACTCTGTCACATCCTACTTTGCGGTATCCATGAAGATGACGCTGTTGGTCCTTTCTGTGAGGTGGGACAGAGTGCAAGTCTTCTTGAAGCTCTCTCTGTTTTCCTCTATCTGATGTTAAGGACTTTCTTCCCTTGCCCTCAGAGGCAGAGGAATCCGCTGCTTACAGGGACTGTCTTTAAAAGGGTGGTGTAACGTTATTGAAAGTGTGCTGGGGTCAAAGCCTTCCACGTATCGTTACCCAGAAGTTAGTCATGGAAGGGGAAAAGACGCCTTTTTACTCAAGGCATGGTAAAATAAGTCTAGTAGTGCTTCTACTCCTTACAACATTTACGAGTAATTTTTTAGGTTTTATTTGAACAATTGCATAAAACCTGAAGATAGATGTATAAAGTGGGCAACTAAGAAGAAGTTTGGTACTGCTTAGAGTTAAAGACAGACTCCTTCCCTCTCATCAACAAGTCATAAGCCAAAACAGTTTCAGGAGTCGTCCCATTTTCCAAATTTTCAGCTTTGGCAGGACAAAGAGAAAGGAACACAGCAGGAGATCAGATGCTGCCGCTGCCAAGCATGAAGACATTACCAGTGTTTTTGGATTGTGGAAAATGAGTATCACTATGTGTGACTTTCTGTAAGGGTAAACGACAGTGGCACGGGATTCATTTATACTCCTCGTCAATTTCTTAATTTCTTTTGTTTGAAAAGACAGAAATAAAATGTTTTATCCACACTCATGCACACCTATTGTTGGTACAAGGTGAATAAATCCTTGCTCTAGGCAGGTACTAATAGTTGAGTGTATGAAAATTTCTGCATGTCTGGTGGCAGGGTGCAGGGAATTGACACACAAATTGCCTGAGTGGAGACGTGAAGATGCCTTAGTGTGTTTAATGTAAGTTGCTGCAGAGGCACGGTGTCTCCAAGGAAGCCATCAATAAGCAGGTAGTTGGAAAGAAAGTTACAAGTCTAGAACATGGTCAAAGAGTGCAAACATGTCGGATCCGAGAGCCTGCCCTTGGTGCTACCTGATGTCATGGTTAAGCATCCACTCTTTAAACCCTTGGTTTTCCTGTCAGATATTTTCTTTCTAACCTGTGTGGTAAGATGCCGGCTTTGTTTAAAGTGTACTCACGTGCCAGCCTGTTTGGGGTTGGGGGTTTTTTTTTTCTTTTTTTCCTATTTGAGATCCTTTCCTGTATGACCTCCAATGCTAGACTCCAGTGCAGCCCCTGAGAGCACTGGATGTGCCAAAACCATGGGGTTTCTGGATGACTGGTTTGAAGAGGAAAGAAAAGATGTTGCAGTGATACCTCACTTTCCAAGCTAGCTGTGGAAACAACATGAACAACAAAAAGCCCCGGCATGTACTTGCTGCCTTTTATTCATTATGCCTGGGAAAGGCTGTAGGAATATTTGCTGTGTAGTAACCTTCTCTAAGGACTAGCCAGAAGCCTTTTCCCTGGGGTCCTGCAAATCTCATCCTCCAGCCACCTCTAACTGACGTGGCTGAGTGAGCAAAAACCTCTCTGCAGTTGCGGCTTAACCCAACGAATGAGCCATTTGGCGACAGGGATTACATTCTTATGGAAAGGCTTTAACCCTCCAGCCAAAAGGCATCTTTTTTGCCAGTATGAGCACAGTCTGCACTAGGTGGCTTTGTCCTGTTGCTGCCCTGGCGTGCTGCAATGTGAGGGCGAAGGCTCTCCTTCCCTCCCGCCTGCCAGGGTGCTTGTCCTCCGTATGCTGGTGGCAGCTCGGCGATGGCGCAAGCTGAGTTCCATAGGCCGGCCTTCCTCTGAAGCAGCTCCCGTCGCAGCAATGCGCCGTGCTGCACAGCGCTGCCTTCCTTGCTTTCTGCTGAGATCTGCAGTTGGTGTTATGGGTGGAGAACCCGAAGGGACGAGCACCGCATAGGGACGCTGCAAGGCTCGAAGGTGGAACAGTTTTGAGGGAAATTGGCTTCCACATATAACTTTTGGAGTATTTTCATATTGCTGAATGCATGATTTTTGCATTTTACTGAACAGAGAGGAAGGTTTTTACTGAATAGAAGGGAAGGTTTTCCTCTGAAGGCTCTGTAGTAAAAAGGCCTATGTAATACATAGAGTATCCACCTTAGAAAGAAGAACGGCTGAGTCAGTCCCCCAAGAACTGAAACTGATCTTACTGGCAATCTAGCAAGTCTAAGTACATGGCTTAGACCAAGAAGCTCCAGCTTCTGCGGTGAATGCTGCACTTTGTTTTTGTAAGAATGGATGTAGATTGTATAAAATTATTGGATGAAAGATCTAGGACTTGCTACATGAGTACGGTGACATAGTTATTGTTTTTTCTTTGTATTTCTGGAATAAATCTGTATGAAAACCTTGACTGTGCTACAAAAGTGAAACGTGCAGAAGACGGTAACCTATTTCAGTAGATTTGTTGTTACGTTAACTCAGCATACCTCCAGAGAAATGGATTTCCTGAGCATGAAGCATTTTCCTGGAAGTTGTACATTCATGGCACGTGCAATAGTGTGCAGTGGAAACATTTAACCAGAATTTTCTGTGCTCAGAAAAAGAAAAATCACAGTAGGATCTTCCCAAAATAGAGAAGCATCATATGTTATTACGAGCAGTTAGGGAAATTAACTTTTTTACAAACTGCTCTGTTTGATGGGAGACGCTCACAAAACCAGACATGCTGTTTCTGTTCTTAGCCTCAGCTCCACGGAACAGGCGAAGAACGTGCATTCCTGTTCAATAAAAATTTTCAAATGCATGCTAGGAATCAGTAATATTTGCTACATGATTTCAATTTAAAGGTTAGATTTGTCTAGGAAGTAAATATCCATGCACGCTCTGATTTGTCATTCCTGATGTTCTGCTGTATTTATTTTATTTTCTAAACAGACAGGCATGCAAACACATGTTAACGTAAAAAGTAGAGTGAACGTTCATTTAACATAAGGATGAAACTAAATCCTTCTCCAATTAAACCCTTGGGCTGAACTGTGGTAAGGCAAATGAGGGGGACTTGTGAGGCACTGTGGCTGTGTTTTAGAACGTCTCACTGAAACAAGCTGGGATGGTTTAAATGGGCTGTTTCTATTAGTCAGAAAATGAGTCTTAAAAAACCGTGTTAAAAGAAATGAGTCTTGGCAGGTCTGTCAACTCACTAGGCTTGCAGAACGCCTGCAGGGTTTCTGCTCAGCCTTTGGGATTTCGTATTAAGGGCTTTGGCGATTGCAGGGAGGCCATCCTAAGGAACACGCGAAAGGGCGCGGTGCGTAGGAGTGCAGTGCTGCCGTGAAATGGAAAGCAAGGGGGATCGGCACAGCCTTGCCCGTGGCGGCGGTCATGGTGGTGGCCAGCAGCAGCAGCAACAGCAGCAGCAGCAGCAGCAGCGCGCTGACAGCGTTTCTCCCTCGTTGCCCCGCAGGATGTGACATGTGTGCCGATAACCGCAACGGCGAGTGCCCCATGCACGGGCCCCTCCACTCCCTGCGCCGTTTGGTGGGCACCAGCAGCGCGGCCGCGGCTGCCCCTCCGCCCGAGATCCCGGAGTGGCTGCGGGACCTGCCCCGGGAGGTGTGCCTCTGCACCAGCACCGTGCCCGGCCTGGCCTACGGCATCTGCGCGGCACAGCGGATCCAGCAAGGCACCTGGATCGGGCCCTTCCAGGGCGTCCTGCTCCTGCCAGAGAAGGTCCAGTCGGGAGCCGTCAGGAATACGCAGCACCTCTGGGAAGTAAGTCGTCCTCTCTCCTTCCTTGTCAGCTTTGGTTGTTTTGGAGCAGATGCTGAGTGTAACTGCATGTAGTACTAGCCGTGAAAGAAAACCAAGCCAATGTAGGTAAGCCGAGCGGGCAGATTTGAAAATGTAGGCAGTGCGAGAAAAAGCCTTGCTACACTCGAGGCAGCCAGAAAACCAGCAGGCGTCTCGGAGATCCCACTGGTCTGCGCAGGAGGAGAAGGTTGTTGCAGGTGCTGTGGCGTGGCATGGGGAGAGGTGGCTGGAGGAGGCTGGAGGTCACAGCGCGCCGTGCTCCTGACGTTTTGACCTGAGTAACAGAGGCTTACGGAGGTCTCGGGTCACAGCACCAGCCATATTGCCTTAGTCTGAGCAGCACGGGTGGGTCGAGACAGCGAGTTACATCACCGCTGTGGCCTACAGACCTGCTAACACAAGGGCGGGAGTCTGCTCTACAGCCCCGCTGTTTGCACGGTGAAGGTATCAGTGCTTGTCCGCAGTCTAGTTCAACTCCGGCCCTGCACATACCGTGCATTCCCCTAGTGATGCTCTCAGGGCTTCTGTGTGAAAGCCGCTCTCAGCTCTCTGGAGACATTCTTTTTTTGTATTTGTCACCATCTTAGAGAGGATAACAGTGATAATTGATATGAAAACATTCAGGCTGTGATACTTTGGTTTATTTTGCGATGAACACTGACTGTGGTTTGGCAGAAGACGTCATAAAACCGCTATTGTATTCCTTTGGTCGTACAGGGACATCAATGGCTATTACTGTTCATGACCATGTACATTTTCTCCAGGGAAGCAGTGGAGTTCTGTGCTTAGATATAGTATGTATGCAGATGCTAACAACAGCATCTTGTGGTAAGTCAATTTAGAAAGAAAAGACAGTATGTGCTTATTTTACACACAGATATAATAATTAGTAGGGAACACGTGTAATCTCTATGTGTGTATCACTACTTCCTATCTACAGAATCAGCCTGCTGTCTACGTAGTCTTTTGCCGTTCATTTCTTCTTTGCTTTGTGGTGGAAGGTGTTATTGCTTAGTTCTGCTGAGTCCTCCGTAGCTGCAGCTTCTGCTCGCCTCAAGAGTAACTGCTGTGGAGATTCAGTAGAAATGTGCCTGTAAATCTGTGGGTGGTATTTACTCATCTAGACCAAACCCGAATCTTCAGAATATGAGCGGACATCCTTGCTGATTAGAAACTCAACAAGGAGTCCATGAAGATGCAAAGAGTGCTTTTTCTGTCTTCAGTGGGTGTACAGTAAAAGCGAATTTTTTTTTAAAAGATATTTAGTGGTGTGGAGCCAGCATGCTGTGTATAGCACTGGTTCACAGAAAACCTGTGAATATTTAGGTTGTCAGCTCTTTGGGACTGATGTTTACCTCTTTTAATCATTATGTTCTGTTTTTGCATACTATCTAATATGCATGACTTCTTTCTATGAGTAGGGGCTCCTATGCGTTTCCTATACACAAACAGTAAATACCACATCAGGGTCTTTGTTTCAGAGTGTTTACCCAAAAGTCATTGAGGCAAGAGGGAGATTTTCTCATTAAAGAGTAAAAGATCAGTCTCAGAACACGTCTAAATGTACCCAGTAAAAGTGGATGACTTGCAGTCGTTGGGCGTTTAGTTGCTACCTTCAGTGGGGATGGAAGTTCATTTGGGTGGCAGATATTAATAAATCTGACTTACATCTGTTCCTACCAAGGCCCTCTGATTACAATGACAGCATTTTGGGATAAGTTATTAATCAAATACTTTTTAAGGGAACACTCCATAATGATTTTGGAGGCATTGTTTTCATTGTTAAGAGGGGTTTTGTGGTTTAGACAGTACTAATTAACAGAATATAAAACAGTAAAATAATAAAATAATAAAATAAGCTTACCAGATCAGAAGGTTAGTTAAAAATTGAAAGTTAGCTAAAATAAATGGAGTGAGAGAATTTTACATTAGCCTTACATATTTACATTATCATGTGGGTTTTTTTGTTGTGAATCAGTATTACGCAAGTTACAAATATTGATGATATCTTTTTTAAATAGGCAAGAATTTTTTTAGTTTAGTTTCAGATTAACTTAAAAATTATTTTAAAGCAAAGGAAGAAGGAAGGTTGTTGGAGGAAAAGCTAAAAGCAAAGCAAAAGATGTAAAACAGAAATAAGAAATAGTACTGATAAATGTGCCAGATTGAGGCCATCGATGGGTGTCAGCTGTTTTTTTGTGGGGGTTTGCCCTTCTGTTCTTAACACACAGCATAGATTTCCTGTTGGCTAGCAAAAAAAAGTGTGTGTATTTTAAGTGAATTATCTTAAAAATAATAATTAATTTTTTGTTTTTTTTTGTTTTTGGTGGAGATACTGTGGGTGACTCATGGTCTTGGATTATTTGTCTTAACAGCAAAAACTGTTAGCAAAGAATCACATACTCTAAGCTCTAGCTAAAAGCTTTGGCCGTTTCTCATTGGTTTTGACTTTGAATTTGTTGTTTTATCTGTCAGAGAACTAATGTTTAATAAAGAAAAAGGATAGCAAAAGAAAGTAATCAGAAAGTGTGTCTGATATTACAAAGCTGATCTACGAAAATAAATAAAAGCAATTGAAAGTATGCACCTGAATAGTCTGTATTCCTTTGGTCTATGTGGTACAGGAGTGTTGACTAAATCACTGTGAATGTTAAAGGAATGTCTCATCATTCTCCCTTTATGAAGCCGTGGCTCTAGTCAATTCTTTTCCACTGATTTTTTCAAGATAGCTGCAAATACAAGTGTGTCCACAGATCACCTATTCAGCATTAGGTCTTGATGGACCTGATAGAGAGAACGTCTGCTTCTCAGTACAGTAAACAGCATTCTGATATTATTTCTCGCAGCACTGCAAAGTAAAGTTGATATATATTTATTTTCATTTACAGTGCTTTTTTTTCAGCTTACACCAGATAAATGGAAGGGCTATTGCAAATACTTTTAAGTATAGTTCCTGATTTGGCAGCTTTTTTTATTCTCTTTGTTGTGGGAAACATCAGAAGCACTGTGTTTGATGTATAGTTCAACGCTATGGAAATATGCTTCAGTCTGTCTGCACAAGTGTTGCCACCATGCACTCCGTGTTTGCTTTGCGTGTAATCCATACAGCATAATGTACGACGATTCAGAGTAAGTTATATACCATTCCATTACCTAACAACATGCCTTGACACCTGTGGGTGTTCATGGGAAATTATAGAGTTCTCTCACAATCAGCCAAGATAATTTTTTATAACTTACAGAAAGATCAGACCTTCAGAAAGCCAAAAATATCAGTCATTTTTAGTTGTAGTTCTTTTTTTTTCCACTTTGGCCCACTTCTATGCAATCCAGGGTTTGCTTGTATTTTATAAAAATACAATAAACTCTGATTTGTTTAAAACAAAAACAGGACTGGGTGTATTATGTAAACACTCTCTTTGGTAATGCAGGCGTTTATTACAGCACTGCTTGATAATATTTCTGATTTTTTTCCTTTTTTTTTTCTTCATTTTGAAGTAATGAGAACAATCCTTTTGCTATTGCAAAGAAAACAGAGACTTTCTCAACAATTAGGTCTTACTGATGATAATGAGATAATTTTCCCCTAATGTGTTTTCTAATAAAGAAGTGAAAAGGCACGCTTGATTCCAACATATATGAAACCATTATCTCAATTATTAATGTGTCCTTACTCCCTGGAGATAAATTAATCTAGTTGAACATGGTTTCCCCTTTCTGTTTAACATCAAAATTTAATAAGAGTAGACTAAGGAATGTATACGATATACACTTAAATTCTATTAGAATAAAATACGTAAGTTTAAAAAGGCTTATACATTTTAGTAGTTGAAGTTTTTCAGACTCCAAACTTTAAACTGTGAATGCTGGGAACAGCTAAATCGCAAATGGTCTTTTCCCCTGCAAACGCAGTTTAGGTGAAAAAACTTATTGACAGACATATCAAAGGATGGAATCTTACTGTTTCCTTTTCTTTATTCACCTGATAAAGAATTTGCTGTCTTTCTTGATTTTTTTTTTTTTTTTGTCAGAGGTCAAAGAGGTTTTTTTATTCTTGGAATAGCACAAGAATGTCGAATATATTGTTTCACTTTATTTTAACTTGACTCAATTTAAGTTCAATTTTTCTGAAGGAAGTGCTTTTCGTGTGCTATTTTTTTTACGTTGATGAGCAGAATATACATATAGCAGGGAGTTCACTGGTAATTACAAAATGCTAAACTCGTGTTACTGATTTTCCCCTTAAGTGGACAGGAGTAACTGGCACTACTAGACAGTGTGCATGTCATTTTAATAAAGTACCGTTTGGGTACTTATTGGCCTTTTTGTGCCTCAGCTGAAGTCAAAGAAAACATTGCCTTTGAGTTTGTCTGGACCAAGAACAGGCATTTTGCTGGGACGCATACTGGCCAGAGTCCATGCAGCCGTACTGTACGTTTCTGTACAAATTAATATGCAGAGGGAATCCTTACCCTTCAAAAGAAGCACTCATTCCAGTTATGGTGATAGATTTGTATTCAGATTCTCAAGGCTGTAGTTTTGGACTAAATTCGCTGTTACAGCAAAGCACTGGGGGATAGAATTATTTGCATGCCATAGTTCTATTAAAGTGAAAATTATGTTTCTCAGCAATCCATCATCTAGTATTCTAGGCTGCTTGTCAGGCCTGTTTCAGATATGTCATGTTCATGAAATTCAAATAATTTTGTCTTGAAAAAACCCCTTAGTTATATTACTATTATATCTTAAATTATGCAGAGTAACAGCTGGTGCCATTGTGGTGTTGTTTTGTTTTGCCTTTTCTGAGGATTTTGTGTGGTGTACCACCCTCACGTTAGTTTTGTATTAAAAAAGCACTGTAATGCTTACATTTACAAGGATTTTAAGTTCACATACTGGCTACTGGAAATAACCCTAATGTTGTGTTCAGTAGATTGCTAAACTGAAAGTTCATTAAGAGCACATTCAGCACCACAGCTTCTTTAATTTTTATACCTTAGAAGAAAGTTGTGCTAAGCCGCCAGATTCCTTACTTAGGGTCAATATAAAGTTGTTTTGATCCCGAACATAAAAGCTACTTTATGTTTGATAATTCTTATGCTTAGAAAAGCTCATCTAAACCTCGATGTTTCTCTTCAAAATCCTGTGATTTTTATAAGACATTTTCACACCTTGTCTTCATGTATCTCCATGTCTTCAGTGTGTTATTCCATGTACAGAAGGTAGCTGTTTTACGCCTGAGCAGATAAACAAGCTTAAACACATGTACCACAAAATAGATCTAATTTTGCACGGGGACTGATTCTCTTCCTACTTATTGAAGTTTGGAATAAACTTTGGTGGGGAGTTGGATACAGCGCCAGAATCTCAACAGTGTTACTGAAAACAATAATTCTACAGGCTGCACAGAACATGCACACATCCAGACACACACTATTCCCAGAAAAAAATATTTTCTGAACTGCCGGATCATGCAGGGACTGTCTGTTTTTCCATGGCACATAATCTCACCTTGGAGATTTTTATTATGTAAGATGCAAAAATACTGAAATGGAACACAAATAAACGTAAAAGCTCATTTCTGTCCTTATTTGACCATTACCCTTCTGTATTGCTCTAATGTGATCCGATCACCAAGATTACGGAAACATTTGACCTTATTTTTTTTTGTTAGTTAACAAAAGCAATTGCCATTGTTGGATGAAATCTAGTCTGCAAAGCTTGAAATTACTCTGAATTTATGATACCGTTAACAGTGAATTATTTCTGTTGACTTTTGATTCAAAGAGAGTGAATAAAGGCAGTATTTTTGTGAGATATGTCCAAAAAGTGTTGCATACCTGATTCCAGTAATATATCGGTTATAGATTTGATAAGCTGAAACTGCAGCATACACTTTTCAGGGTGCTGGTGATGTTCAGTGTTTTGCAGAACTGTCCCAGTCACTGCTTTATGCGCTTTGTTCTCCCAGGTTTCATGGCATGAAACATGCATGGACTTTAAAATGCACACTTATGAGTAACCACTTGAGGTAAAAGCTGGAAAATTCAGCCCAGGGTATACTTTCCTTCCACACATTTGGCACCTTTTTCAGATAAGTTACAGAATTCCATTATCCAAATTGTTACACATGTGTGACAGAGGTTGACCTTTAGTCATGTCAATCCTTTTTGTGTAGGCCTCAGGCTCCAGCCTAATGGCTCAAAGCCTGATTTACTCACTGTAATAAGGGCAGGAGGTCGAGCAATTGTCAGCTTGCCTGCTAGTACTCGTCTCAAAGCCTGGTTGAAGGCTGTTAACACAAAGCTTTTCAAAGTGAATTTACAACCACCACCACTGACAGAGGCCAATCAGTACACCATAAATGTCAGGTTAGTGAGATTGAGCAGTAAGTAAAGTACTGGCAGCCCACTATCGGCCGAAATCAATTGCTTAAGGTTTAACTGAGAATAGCAATCCACGTATAACTATGCTTGCGGAACTGGCTTAAGTGTGGAGAGCAAGTTGGAGAGTCGATCAGGTAGAATTACCCACCAGCAACAGCCGTGGCTCCAAGCCCTGCATTTGTTCGCCTTCCATACAAATGGTGCCTGCACTCATATGATTCATGGTCAAAAAGTTGTTGGACTTGCCTCTTAGTTCTAGAATTAAGATCATTATTCTTTATGTACAGAAAAAGAAAAGAAGAAAGGTAAAACAATGTGCTGTCTTACCTGGACAAGGAAGACTAGGATTTTTTTTAATGTATCAATTCAGTAATACTCGACTGGTTTTTGCCCTCAATTCCAAAGAAGGCTTTTTCATAAGGAAACTGTGGCTTTTTGCTGTTGGCTTGTAGCTGGAAACTATCACAGAATTCACTAATAAGTGATTATGTACCTGATCTGAATATCCATGAGTTGTAGTTACCCACAAGACTGAATGTTTTTATCATTTTGCGTAGTGACAGCTTGGACAACAATTCATTTGGCTTTGAAAGCATCAGCATTAAAATGCAGGAATCCATTAAAATGGTGTATGCCAGGATTTATAAATTAGGCAATTTCCTTGATTATTGCAATCATTTACAAAATTGATTGTCCCAGTGTGGTATAGGCAGATTTCAGCAATGATCATTGACAACAGGCACATGCTCTAATATCTATACTCATTGTTCCCTAAAAGAAAAGCCACTCTACTATGAGGTTACTCTCCATCTCAAGGTCAATTATGCATTGAAAAATTCTACTAATGTAGAAGATCACACATCTTTAAAGGAGAATCATGTTGGCTATTTATACACTGTAATGATAACCGGAACACTTATTTATTCTTCTGTTTGTAATTTGTTTGCTGATGGCCAAGGCGTTCACTGGAGTCTGTAGTGCATGTTGTCTTTGTGATCTGTTATTGAAAGGTAAATAATTTTGGAAAATTGCAGTTGTAAATATTTATTTGATTGAATATTTAAAAGTCAATAATCTGTTTTATTTGTTGCATCTTAAAATTCTAATTAACCTATAGATATCGTGTAGTAACTTTGTTTGGGTCAATTATTTCTGCAAGACATAATAAAGACATTATGTCACAAAGCAAATACACTCTAGAAGTTCTCCCATATTAAAACAAATACAATAAAGCTGCAGAATACTAGCCACCAACCACAAAAACACAGTGCTTCCTAGTTGCATGATAACAAGCAGTATGCGTGGTAAAAGCCTATGAATGCTAAACCTTAAAAAGCGGTTGATTAGGAGATCATTTTTGCAAACAGTAGAGGAGATCCAGTCATAGCTGTGGCAACAAGTTAATTTGTGTCAGGTCTCGTGCAGCTCATGAGATTCCAGGACTAATATCCTGCAGTTGTTAATCAGTCCTTGCTCAGACAAGATAGCCATTGATGCCACCAGGAGCTTTGGTTTAATTAGGTCTTCAAGCATGACTGAATAACACAGTGTCACTTTAATCACAATTCTTAAATATTTTTTTTCCCCAGATAGACCAGCCGTTCTTTCAGAACGGCAGAGCCAACTGCATATTGTCTGCCACTGTCTATACAGCAACAGTAACACACAGTTAACTTAAAGATACTCTTGTATAAATACATTCATCTGACTTAAGGACAGTATTTTGCTGTGAAGGAAGGGACGATTGCACTGCCTGTGGCTGTGTAGTAGGCATTGTGTTTAGTTAGAGAAATATTAGCATCAAAAAATAATATTTTTTTTCGTATTTTGTAAAAAATCTGTAACTCATAAATTTACTGTTTATACTAGATTGTATATTTATTGCATGGATTTAGCAAGATGTACATAAACACTTCTGTATTTTAACAGTAATTCAAGCTGGTACTTTCTGTGTAGAGACCTACTGGTGTATAAGAAAGCAAAACTAGTGACCCCAGGGCGTTTTTAAAGATGTTTTTTTGTTTTCATCTGTGAAACTACAAAGTAGAGAAAAGTGGTTTTATAATGAGTACAAGAACTTCCTACTGAAAGAGGGGCCATATGAAGGCTCTGTTCTTCATGTTGTTCATCTGTAACAGAACCCTGAATTTGGAAATGATCAGTATTTGTTACAGTCCTAAACTGGGAAAAAAGAAATCCTACTTTAAGGTAAGTGTCATGTATAAAGCAAACAAGGTAAATAAATCTACCGTTCATGATTTTTATCTAAGCTAAAGGTCAGTATTTTTAAAAAATAGTTTATAAGTACTTTTTTGCCTGATGCCATGTCATCATGCACTGTGGAAAGCAGGTTATTATTTTTTTAGAAGTATGTCAGAAGAACTTTTATAGCGGTGTGGATTGGGGACTTATACTATTTTTAGACCACCATTTTACAAAAAGAACTTACCACTGAAATAAAAATAAATAAAGTGTTCTATTTTCTATATTCTATTCTATTTCTATTTCTATTTCTCTTTTAAGTTGACTTGAATTCTGTCCCTGTTTCTATTGCTCCAGTAAAAGAAGGAGATGAGAGATGCACAATTGCTTAGAGAAAAATGAGAAGGACTAGGGTATATTGTTTTTCACTTGTAAGATCAGTTACTGATAAAGTACATCTACATTTCCAATTGGAGATGTGAAATTTTGCTGAGCTACAGAAATTTCCCTGGGTTTGTGGTAATTCATTTTATTCTGACCAGCAAGATTTCAGTGACAGTCGTGGTAGCAAAATGACATTTGTATACCTCTGAAAAAGATTACTTGTATTTCAGAACAAACATTCTGAGGAGGATTAAACATTTGATGAAAAAAAAAACAACTTTAAAAAAAAATGGATTCTCAACCATGGCATAGAGTCATTCTCCACTTCAGAGCAGGAAAACTGCTGTCGGGTTAGGTGCCTCTAGATGGCACACATTTGAAAAGTTCATGAAGAAACACTAACATTTCATTAAAATTAATATGTTTCTTTTTAACTAATGCAAAAATATAATCAGAATACCTAAGCAAAGCTGATAGGTTCCTGAAAAAATTTTGATTTTCAACAAGATGGGTTTTTTGTGCAGAAAAGTGGCGGCAGCAGATTAGTTTTTGAACAGCTCAACTGAAATTCACAAAAAGTTACAAGACTTACAAATTTCACTTAAAGCTGCTGTAACCCTTTGAGGAAGTTGGCAAAGTGTACCAAGCTAAGATCTCTGCTGTATTTTCAGCAGTGTTCTGTTTTACATGATCCCAAACCTGCAAATTGCTAAGTACCATACTCTGGCTCTGGCATTTTGCTGGTGAGAGGTGCCTCCTGAGAAATTTGAGATCGTATTTCTGTGTTGGGACCAAAACTTTTCACCCAGCTGAACCTCTTCTGTGGTTCATGGACGAACACAGTAGGGTTGAATTTGCTATAAATATTTCAGCACATTTAAAAGTCAGGTAAGGAGTTTGGGAAGCTCAATTTCTGATGCAGTTTTATCACAAAGATAACCAAAGTGAAGATCAACAGTGGCATTTCCTTAGACTATACAGGAAGATGTTTAGTCATGAAGATGTTTAGGAAAAGAATGGGCACCATATTGATGTTCAAATCTTTACATCAGTGTGGTCTCATCTGATTTTTTTTTTTTCTTGTCAAACTGGGATCACGTTCAAGTTACGTGGAATAGCAGGTAGCATTTTAGGAATATTAACTTGCTTGCTTGTTTGTCCAGAATGGTACCTATTGTGTCCCCAGTCTAGGGATTTGGTGAATTTCCAATAGTGAGAGTTGTCTATCAGAAACTGCCTGGCCTGGGCTCAGGGGCGTCACTAGCCCACCATACAGCGGAACATACGTTAGAGTAGGCTATATATCTGAGCCTGGGTGGGCTCAGACAGTAACTCTGGCTGAGTAGCAATTTGACCTTGGGGTCTGCCATTCCCAACAAAACATGGCTGAGGGTCGGGCTAAGGTCTGCAGCCTCCCTTCCCTCCAAAGACTATATTTGTCCGTCTCTTTTCTTAACCTTTGTGGGTTTTTGTTTATTTAATAAAATGTTAATTTTTATCCCCTAATTACCCAAAAGTGACATGCCCCAGAGGCAATAGTGTTGCAGACCTTTCACTTCATTGTTTGAAATATGTTTTTCCTTTACTTTTGAAAGGCTAATTTGTGTACACTGTCATTGTTTGCTGCCAAGCCAAATCAGATGGCTTCTTTTTTAAAGAGATAGCAACAGTCATGGTGGATCACTTTACGGACTTTGTAGGGTCTTAATTGGCTTAATCCTTCATTCTGAGTTTATATTTCTTCTACATATTATCTCTTCTGAAATCTCACAGGTCCGCATACTATACTTTATGCAATTCATTCCCACTCTATGGTCTGCATGTCATAGTGGCTGTATTTATGATCAGAAATAGCTAGCAATGCCTCTCAGGATGCTATCAATCACAATTTGAAAAAACAATGATAGCCACTGAAGAAGTTTGCACAAGCCCTTCTCCCCTCTCTAAAGCTGAGCAGCACACTGCTCCCGTACTGCACCCAGCTACTGCTCCGTGGGTAGTCTAAGGAAAACCACTCCTTTCCCTGTCACATTTGACTTTCAGGTCATCAGTTTTCAGGGTTGAAAGACATAACGAATTCAAACTTGCTGCTGCATCCATGGAGAAAACAGTCAGCTGCAGTGACAGTTAAGCCAAGGCATTTCCATGTCTTGGCAATAATTTATGATTAGAGCCAACTTAGTGAAAGTGCGGACCACTATGGTGATTGTTTTACTATTTTTCCCTCTTTCTTATTTGTGTTTTATTATTTTTTACTTTTAAATGATTTTAACTTTTTGATTAAATTCTTATTTAGTTTATTACTTTTATTGCTGTGAAAGCCTTACATTCAAAGTCCTTTTAGTGATTTCTGAAAAGATGTGTGTTTGTCTCCATGCTTTCTCCAAAGAGGACAAACATTCTGGCATTTCCTTTCTGTGTGGAAGGTGATTTAGTTTATTTGGAGAATTAGCATTAAGTTTTCTGTTGAGAGCATCCTTTTCTAGTTCTAGCTGTCATCCCACATTAACTGTGGAAAAAAAGTTTTCTCTTTCACAGGCAAAGCTGGACTGGATGTACATTAATATTTTGATAGTTAATTCCATTGCTTTATTTAAATAATGCTACAGGCAGTCATTGCAATTTGATATTAACTTATCTGGTAACTCTCTAAAAGAAACAATGTTGAGAAATTTCTGTGTAAGAAAGGCTTTGTAGTGCAGCATCCTGGAATCAGATTGCGACAGACTGGAAGTCTGATTGAATTTCTCCCTCTTTTGTACTCTTTGAAGGTCTTGCTGCAAAAATCAGAGGGCTTATCTCCCACTTATCCTCAGCAAATTCATGTATCTTTGGAGGCTGAAAGAGTGGACCTTTAGACCATATGGAAAACTGGGGTAACACACAGATGCAGGCTGCTAAAACAATGTGCTTGAAGAAGTGAGGCAACTTGGAGCCACTAAGCAGCCCTGTCAGAATTACTGCTAGGACGAATTACCTGCAGCTAAAGTGGAAGCCTATCTTCACAGTGAGGCAACGTAGTGCCAGTGAGTCTGGAGAAAGAGCCAGGGCTCTCTCAGACTGTAACTCTTGTAGAAGATTACTGCTATACTTTCTCTTTTTTTCCAAAGATTATAGGTAATTTTACCACTCTCTCACAAACCCGGCTAGACTTGGCTCGTGAGCATTACAGTGCTGCTGATCCATCTGTTATTCAGTTTTTGAGCTGGCGCTGCCTGATGGTGAGTAGTGGACATCCCACAGAAAGTCATAGGCAAAACACTGAGAAATCATAGCATTCAAAATTGATCATTTTCTCCCTCATGTTCTCATGGTTTTCTGCTCTGGATTTTTCCCACTTTATTGTTGATTAATTTAAGTATTTTGTCTAGTTTAGGGTTTCAAAAACTTGCAAGTACCTCAAACAGTAGCTTCGTGAATATTCTTGAACATGTGAAGATTTTCTTAGAGATCTTTGAATGTGACCTTAGCGTTGCACTAGGAAATATGATATCACACTAAAGGTGGACCATAGGCAGGCACAACTGGGCATAAACTTGCAAAGTCTGTGGTGTAAGCTGACCAGACAGAAGCCTGCTGTGGACTGGAAGACATGTGGGAGAGTGTCTGCTAGCACAGTGTCACGCCCAAGGGAACAAGTCCTCGCAAAGTTAATTGTCTTATGGGCTGAAGCCGGGTTGTGCCCAGGCAGGATTTATTACGATCAGAGTGAGCTGGATCTCTGTGCCTTCTGATGTCGCTTTGTCCCATGCTTGCTGCGGAAAATTTTTGTGACCATTTGACCAAGACCTTGCTAGATTTTCTGAAAACTGAAGAAAAGATAGGCTTCCACTTTAGCTGCAGGTAATTCGTCCTAGCAGTAATTCTGACAGGGCTGCTTAGTGGCTCCAAGTCAACCATGAGCAAATGGTCCAACTACAAATACCAGAGAAGGTCTTCTATTGTGTGCTTGTAATAGAGCAGTTTTGCACATACACACAAGCGAAGTCAGTACTAACATGCTAAAACTGCTCAGAAATCATACTGTTGAAAGATGAATAGCTTCATATTAGTGACTTCAAAGTTCCTAATAAACTTCACTATTTAAACAAACAAACAAATAAACAAAATCAATTGGTGTGCCTAACTAAGATCAACTGGGTAAGAATATTCTTCTCTTGTGTGCATGACAGCTATAAATAGTACAAGTGGAGGCCTGGGTGCTGTAAGCTCATACCTCAATGTCACTGCATGATTCTGAGCTTTGATTTACTCCCTTACACTTTGTTGGGAGCTGGTGGTGTTGAGGAGCTCACAGAAAGCATGGAGTGGCTCCCAAGATAATGACTCCTGAGCTTTGTCCCAGTGCCAGACTGCAGGATTTTTTAGGTCTTCTCATTCTGTGTTTCATGGTGATTGTACTTGCTGGTAAATAGAAAGACTTCAGTGTTACTCCCCATTCCAGCAAAACAAAAATGATAGGAGTTTCAAAGAGGGAAAATATTTTACATTCATACATCTGCCTCTTAAACTTGCTGTCCTGGAGGCGTCTGTTGGAAAGACACCAAGGGACAAGGCGAGAGACCTTGGCTTTTTGCAAGAGTACAGGAATTTGTGTTTAAGTTGCCCATGAGCATTATGGCATTTAAGTCTCCAGCAGAAGTGTTATGGTAGCTATAAGTTGTATAAAATTAGTAGTATCATGTGACTGAAATATTTTTGAAGAGTTACCTTGTGTCTAGAGACCACAACCAGAGACCTGTTGGAAAAGAGAAGAGAGTACAAGGTGTCTGTGGAGGTGATCAGCTTCTGGAAAAAAAGCTTTTGAATGGAGTTCTTAATGGACCTTAATATATTAATGTAGAAGATTTTAAAGTTGATTTTCCTTCTTTGTATGGACACTTACATAAGGAAAAAAACCCTAAAACTGGCAGATGGGCTTTTCTGTTTGGTGGATGAGATAGGACAGACCAAATATCATGGCTAGAAGCTGAAGTTAGACAAAATATATCTCAAATGAAGAAGTTAATGATGTTTTGCAGTAGTTTAACACCAGAATACCTTACTAAAAGAGGCAAGTATCTTACTTTGACTCTTAAAAAGGTCATTAGATCTTTACTCTACTCTTGTGAGACCCCACCTGGAGTACTGTGTCCAGCTCTGAGGTCCCCAACATAGAAAGGACATGGATGTGTTGGAGCAGGTCCAGAGGGGGGGCCACGAAGATGATCCAAGGGCTGGAGTACCTCTCCTATGAGAACAGGCTAAGAGAGTTGGGGCTGTTCAGCCTGGAGAAGAGAAGGCTGCGGGGTGACCTTATAGCAGCCTTCCAGTACCTGAAGGGGGCCTACAGGAAGGATGGGGAGGGACTTTTTAAAGGGTGTGTAGTGATAGGACAAGGTGGAATGGCTTTAAACTAAAAGAGGGCAGATTTCAATTAGATATTAGGAAGAAATTCTTCACCATGAGGGTGGTGAAACACTGGCACAGGTTGTCCAGAGAAGCTGTGGCTGCCCCCTCCCTGGAAGTGTTGAAGGCCAGGTTGGATGGAGCTCTGAGCAACCTGGTCTAGTGGAAGATGTCCCTGCTCATGGCAGGAGGTTTGGAACTAGATGATCTTTAAGGTCCTTTCCAACCCGTACTACTCTATGATTCTATGATTCTAGATGCGTCAAGTTCTGCATCTTTGGGTTGGCTGATCTGAGCCTTTTCCTTCGTGGTCTTGGAACCTCCAAACCCTTTGCTTCACCTCCTAGGCCACACATGAGGAGAGCAAGAATGTCTGCACATTCCTCATAGCAGTTTGCATAAGGGTCTCATCTTCAGTGGGGCACTTACTGGGACCCACAGCTGTCCAGTTAGATTCTGCTTTCTCTTTGCTTTTTCAGGGGGCCAGAGAGCTGCCACAGGGGTTGGGCCAGGGACGGTGGTTTGAGGAGTTAGTCTTACATTTCACAGCTAGCGTATCTGTACCGTGGGCTGACTGCCACCAGCCATGCTGGTCTGTTGTGATCTCTGCAGCTTCACATGTGGCTGCCTTGACTTGCTGGTTCATCTGGCCATTTCTTGCCTTAGCAGTTCCCTGCCATTATGGGGGCATCAGGTACTCAGAACACATGGGGCCTCTCCTTTTTTCTGTGCGTTTTCCTGGATGGAAGCTAATGGTATATGAAGTACAGTCTGGAGCAGATGATCGAACAGTCCCTCCTGGCTTTAAAATCCATGAAGCTATGAAGCCAATCAAGAAAAGTTACTGTATCTGTGTAATCGTTATCGAAACCAAGCTCTGGTCATTCTCCCAAGTAAGAGTTTCTGTGCTTATAAATTCCTCTCAGCCTCCTTTTCTGACAGAGTGCAGCACATCAGAGGAATTGTCTGATAAAGATGGGGAGAGAGGAGAGGGATTATTATAAAAGCCAGCCATGTGGCTTCTGCCCGGAAGTCTGCATATTTCCCTTATACATGAAGTGGCATATACAGACTGCAGCTTAACCCAGAGCTCCAGAGAAATAATACTATCAAATAAAGAGCAACAGTAGCTCTGAATTTTCTTGCAATGATCCTATTACAATAACACTGAACGGACATGCAGCCATACACCACAACCCCCACAGCTGTCACTTTGGCAAACCTTTTGATGAATTGGATCTTGATATTTACAGAATCTATTAAAATACAGCCCATCTTGTGTTTGTTTATATGTTGACAAGATGATGTACATCCTGCGGGTCAGGGGTGATGTGAACTGTTTTGGTGTTCTTGTCAAAGCAGCTAAAAAAAGAGCATTTAAATAATTTTTGTAGAATAATTGTCTAAGAATGTAAGAGCAACATACAGAGTTTTTACTTTGGAAAAAATCTCTACTGATCTGACACAAAAATCTGAGCTTGTTATCAATCAAAAAGACTTTCCTACTTCTTCTCTAATATATTAGAAAATTGGCAGCCCAGATAGAAAAACAAATAGCAAAATTAAACAGAAAGGAATTGATTTAACTACTTGGGTGGTTTATCCAGTACCATATAAAATCTTTCACTTGCGCTTGTCACTTATTAAATATATTTTTTTAACAAATGAGTCTACACAGCACATACAAAATCTTGCTCTATTTTGCTATAAATATTCTTAGTCAGAATTAGCTTTATGAGAGTATCATGTATTTCTCTGAACATCATTCATATAGGTTTGTTTTTTCTTTGCAGTTATGAAGAAAAAATACTGTCTGAAATTAAATCCTGTAAATCTAGCTGTCCTCACAGATACGCCTTGTAGATCCAAATGTGACTGTATCAAGGTTGTTACTTGTGTGAAATTGGACCCCAAATTCAAACACTGAAGGATTCCAAAGTATTGTCCCAACATCATTGTGTTGTTATTAGACTATATTCTCATAAAGTGGGCTAAGAGCTAAGACAACTTATCGTAGAAGAACCTCTTTCCATCTCACGTTTTCATTACTTGTTTTTTCAGCACCTTGGAGCCATGTGCCTCAGAGATAAACAAATCTTGTCCCAGCATGAAACTAGCATATGGTCTTTTTGGTGCCATAAAAGAAATCATGGCAGTGAGCAGATAAAAAAAATGGGTTTCAAGGGAACTAAAAATGTGCAGTTTTCTCAGATTTGTTACGTGCATGTTGTCAAATTGCTGAGGTATCCAAATGCTTCACTGTTTTAGAAAGGAATGGATGCATTTGGAATGCAGAGCGTAGCTGGGATGAAAAGCCTGAGAGAGAAGTAGCAGGTGTGAAGACGGGAAAGAAAGAATGGGTGGATAAAGCGGGGGAAGAGAAAAGCTGGACCTAGGCGGTGTGAGAAAGGAGGGATCAGGAGTGTTGCAGATGAGAAACACAAGATGATTCACGGGCATGACCTGCCCTGAGGTGTTCTGCTGAAGAAGTGGTAGCGTTGTCCCTCGCGTACCCCTTGCAAAGAATGACCTGAGAAAAGCTCCTGTTGCCTTTGGGTTTGCTCTGCCTAAAGAGCAAACCCAAAGGCTGCGCTGGTTTGGCTCTGGTGAAAGCGTATTGCTGGGCCCTGGGGTCCCTTGGAAAGCTGCCCCTTGGATGAGGTCTGGGAAAAGAAGCACAGCAGGCTGTTCTTTTACTCGTATTACAGAAAGGAGGTTCAGGGCTCTTCTGAACTGAAATACTACTAGCTTTTTTTTTGTACGTCTTCTCTTGCTGTATATTTCTAAGACTGTTCTGGCAAAGAAAAGTGTTTATAGCTCTATTTCAAAATGAATGCCAAGAGCCTCCTTCACATATCTGGGACCTACTCTCTTCCTCTTTATTCCTTCAACTTGCCTTAACCTCACTCCAAAAGCATGACTGTAAATATTTTTTTCCATTTTTTTTTTTTTTTAACTTTTCTGTTGGGACTGCCAACAACAAACCAGTTAAAACTAGCGGTAAGATTGCAGTCTACAGACACTTGCCCAGAAGGAACAGAGCTGCTACCACTGAAAGCAAAGGCATGGTCATCAGATGGTAGCATCCTTTGGTCTCAAACAATATATCTACCCTCCACAATGAGGTGTTGGTCTGAGCGATCTCTGAATGAGCTTGGCACAATATAGCTGAGTTTACGACACAGCCTGGATGCATCATTGCAGTGTGTGCAGGTGTGACACATCAGGCTGCATCATGCGATGTTAGCAAGGTTTGAGATTCTGCTCCTGAAGCCACTCAGATCAGTGATCAAGGCTCTGAGCAGAGTGATTAGTCTGAGTACAAGATGTAGTGTCCTAGGACAAAAAAAAAAAGTGTCTCAGTTTGACTGTTGTGCTGTTTATTACGATGGTCTCTAATTAGAAGCCACAGATCTTTCAGGAGCACGGTATGTTCAAACCTCAGATAAGAAAAGATAAGATAAGAAAATCTGACACTGGATGACTTTTTTTTTTAACTTAATTTCAAATGTTAAGCTCACAGCAGAATCAGAAAAAATCATTATCAAATCAATGACAAAACTTGTGCCTAATTTTCTGGAAGCTTACATTAAGTTCTGATGTGTAGCATTTACAGTGCTGAAGCAGTACAGTGTCAAGCAAAGGAAGGAGGTGAATGTGACTGGAGTCAAGGTATATGTAAAAAACCTCAGTTCTCAAACTTTATTTTATTTTGTTCTATATTATTCTAATATAGATATTAAAATATCTATATTTTAGTTGCTAATAAAAGGCTGCAGTGTGATTTATACCCCTGTAAACTGTTACATGAACTACAGACAAGTGTCACACTTGCATTACATTTTCCAGATTTTCCAGTTTTGTCAGACTGAATGCTCTTTGGACAATGTTTCTGACAGTTTAATTAATTATAACAGAAATATAACAAAATGCTCGTGCCTTGAACTGTATTCTTTGGCAAGTATTACACTTTATGAAGAGCTTCATAACTCTAAAAAGAAAAAAATCCAGTATATTAGTTTAGCTTTTTTATTTTTATTAATGGTTTTTGTTATGTTCTGTCTTATCTGGGAAACAGACTTTCAGGCAAGAAGAATGAAAACAAGAAAGAGCTAAAAGAACATCATTTTCAGTGTCATGCTAACAGGCTTTCATTAGCTTTATGAACAGATTGGCTCCCATTCAGTGAGCGTGCTTAGAAATACAGAGGTACGGTACAGGATTTAGTCATAGTTACAGATACATAGTCCTCGGTTCTAGGGTTAGATGTTAAATTTAGAAAGCAGTCAAGCTGCCTACTTGTAACTGTGGTTCCTTCCACCAGAGGCTACTAAGCTGTTGTCCATGGCTCCCTGGTGGTCTGCAGGACCTTGCAAAACTTTCTGCAGATTACATGGAGGACTGAGTTCAAAGGAGTCTCACTAGGAGGTATAACCATGAGCTGTATTTCAGCACCACTGTGACAGATGCTTTCCCTGACACAAGACAGGACCTGCGCCATGCCTGGCGTTGGCATTCCGCTAGGATTTCCACATACACAGTTAAGGACGTCTGTGTGCTCATCAGACACTTGTTTGCAAATGCCGTGTTTGTGTATGCAGGAACTTTGCCCATGAAATCTTGTTGTAACTGAATGCCAACTGTCAGAATAGAATATGGGCACAGCTCACTTCAAGAGGATAAGAAGTGGCCTTCCATGTAGCTGGCTGCACTGTCTGGATAATAAGATTATGGCAAGAGTCACTAGATGACGGTGTTACATAGTTTCACACAATCGTTTTTCTTAGTGCCTGCGTTCATTCTTTGATGATATGCTGTACTGTCTCCTGTGTTTCAGTTCCTGCTAGTTTATACTGCTGCAAGCACCAGGATGATTTTCTGCCCAATTGAACCTTTCTGACTAGACTTTGCTGGAGGGCAGACTTTGCTGGAGGGCAGAGTTGGTCCTTCATTTTGGACAAGACCGAATATAATCTGCATCCCAAAGACTCGATTTTGACAGCAATGATTTATCCTCTGTTAAGAAACAGATCTGCAAAGACCTCTGCCTTTGGAGAACTCAGAAGATACTCATGTCCACCCTGGGACAAGGCTGTGGTGGCACAGGGGCTGCTGGGTGGTTTGGTGTGGTGCCTTTGGGGAGAACAGGTCAGCAAGGGGAGTCACAGTTGCTTTACTGGAAGCCCACCTGCCCTCCCATTCCAACCTGGTTGTGCTGTGGAATGCTGTACTGTTTGGAGCCAATGTCACCTTTTGTGTGGAAACTATGCCTTCTCTGGACCCTTCTCCCGGTGGCAGGATAAGAGCCATTGGTCTTAAGCAAAGCCTTTTTTCTCCCCCATCTGATAAGTTGAAATAGTTAGACTCACCAGGCTCTATTATTTTGTGCTGTCGTTTGCAACATCAAGATTTTGCTGCAATGCAAGCAGTAGTATGCAATTATTGTCAGGCTCCAGACATACACTTATGCTTGCAACTCATTATCTCAAGGTTTGCAGAGAATGACTTGAGGCATCCTAGTCAGGCAAGACTTGAAGTTAAAGTTGAGTGGAAGTGGCACGCATTTAGGTTTTTCTTTTAACTTTTAAGCACGTGCCTGAAAAACTTTCTCAACATAGTAGTTTTGCGAGCAACAGGACAAAAAGTGATCTTTATTTTTCTTTAAAAAAGAAAACTAAAATTAGAAAAAAAAAACAAAACAAAAAAACCAATAATCCTTGCATAATTTCTTCTGATTGGTTAACAGCATGCTTTGATAGTCCAGTCATAATGGAGGCTAGGAATTTTTAAGACTGATATGATGTTATACATTTACTTGTAAATATATTTATAGAAAGAGGCTGTTCTTGTTTCCGTAGTCAAAAATGCACTACAATAGTCACACTTCAATGTTAAGATGATAAAAATTTTTTATACAATTCTTTTTTCCTAAAGAACATGAGAAAGCAACCAATATAAGAGCAATACAAAAACAGCTGACTGTTTTGAGCACTAGTTTCAGTGAACGCCACCCGCACTGTGGCAATTTATAGCAGGCTGTATTTGCACTCTCAGTCACTAACATTCAATATCAGTAAGTATCTGATCTAACTCAGTTAACCTTTCTTATGATGTATTGCCTTCTGATGGTGCCTGTTTCTCTCTGTTGTCTCTACAAGGACATTGGCTAATAGGGTTAGGTTACCTACTTAACCTTAGATGGTTAATGGTATGTGAAATGAATGGTACCTTCAAGTCACTAACAAATTTTATGTTACACTGCATGTGAACAGAAGAAGTAATAAATAGTGTCCCAACATTTATCGGTTTCTCCTGTTGTGAATTCACTAAGGGCATGTTACATTGCAGCCAAGGATGTGCCTGCACCTCTGGGTGGATACAAGACAACCAGTTTCAATCGTGGTAATTTTTTCAGCATTAGAAATAATGTAACTCCAGCAATACTGAGCTTACCATGCGATACGAAACTCACAGTGAAGCATGGCAAGTAGTCTTAAGTACAGCCCATGCTGCTGTGATTGGCCTGCTGTCGTGACTCAGACAGGTAATTTACACCTAGAGAACAGATTTTAAAGAACTGTAGAACAGTTTGGGCTGGAACAATCAGTCCCAGTCACGTTGATTGGAGAGCAGACATGCTCTAAATCAGTAGTATTTTAAATCTATAATTATATGTGACATATATGAAAGCAGAACTGAGCTACTGTCTTTTCCTACGGAACGCCTCTGACATGTCTACTAAAGCAAAGGCTGCTTAATTTAAATATTATCTGATTTGCAAATGCAGACCTACCAATATTTTTCTTGGGTAACATTTATTCCTAACTGTAGCCATCTGAAGGTCAGAAGAAGTTCAAAATGACATGATGGATTTTATCTGTTTGTTTGCAAAAATGATCTGGTTATCACCATAGCAAGTGATATTAAATTGCTTTGGCTGTATGGTATAAGATTTTTATATTAGTGCCATATTTTATATGTATTTATAAAATAGTTGAACTCAACTATTATAGTTCAGATCTGTGCAGTTTTATAATTGGACATTTGCAAATTTACGGTTATAATAATTTTGACAGGGACCAAGTACAGATGCATTTTAAAGGAAAAACTTTGGATAACTGCGTCATGATGGATCTTTTGACTCCAGTTTATTTCTGCTCTCAAAGATAGTAAATCAATACAATCTCAGGACTGACTGTGTGCAATATGTGAATGGTGTACTTGATAAGGTTTGGATTTTTTTTTCATTTATGTACACAATATATGTAGATGTGCCATTAAAGTTAACAGAACATTCAAGCAGAGTTGCAATGCGAATGGCATGGTTTATCTCAGGTGTAAAGTGACAATGGCAATACGTATCTTTTTTAATATACAGATGAAAAGTGCTACAGTAATTTGTTATAAGTGATGAAAGGTCTTCTTGCTCTTTCTCACCCATCAACACAATAATTTAAAAATCTGCCAGCTATATGCTTGCTGCAGGTTATTATTTTACTGACTTTTAGAGGAGTTACACTGTAATTGAGAGACTGAGGCAGAACGCCCTCTGCAGTGTGGAGCATGATGCCTTTTGACACTAGCTGTAGTCCTTGCATGGAATTTTGTGTGAGAAGAGTTGCTCATGTCAGTATGATTTTAGGTCTGACTCAGATCCCATTTACAATGTTTAAAACTTTATCAGAAGCTGAGGGGGTTTTTTTTCAGTGTTCATTGAATTTGAACATTTTTAGATAAAACACATTTTAGATAGAGAAAATAAGCCACAAAAAATTACATCTATATTTGATGAATATGAAATGTGTCCACAATTGAACTATGTTACTGCTGATGATTTACCTGTAGAGACTGGAATTAATTTATTTCATAGTCATAATTATAATGCTAGGAAGACAGTAATCCCCCCTTCATTTTCACTAAATTTGATGTAATAGGTATACGAGTTAAACCTCCTGAAATGTGGAAAAAGTAGCAAAATAGTAAATGACAACAGGAAATGTCATTTTCTTTTTTCAGGAGTGCCAGACATTCCATATAATACAGGATATCCTGTATATATAGTGAAGTCAAATACGAAAAGCATACAGGGCACACTCTTTTCTGTATTGTCATGGCAACAGATGCTTTTCCAAACATGCAGTAGCTTTAATTTCGAGAGATTCGGGAAAACAGCAACTGCATCTGGACCTATTGCCTGTGCAGTTGAGATTTGTTAAGCATGCACAAACTGTGCATCGTGACTTTTCTGTCCGGTACTGTTCCAGATTTCCCCTTCTTGCTGCTACACATTTCATGATGTGACTTCTAAAAGTAGTTATACACTTTTGGGATGCTGTCAAGAAGATTATCGACGATGCAGATGTGTATTAATGAGGATCAGCAAAGGTCACTGACCCGATCTATATTTCACTGTCGAGCAAATGTTACTGTTTTTTTGTGAGCATTTATTGACACTGCTATACCTCTTCCCTACTTACACGTCACAAGGCCACGTATCCCAGGACACCATTCCTCCTGCATCCGCAGCGACAAACTCTGCAGTAAACTTTGCTCCTCTATGTGCTGAACTTTCAGTGACATCGGCAACAGTGCTAAGTCCATAATAAATGAAAAATATTTAGATATCAGTGTTATACACTGGAATTAGTGTAGAAGTGGAGATTATTGCAACAGTGAAAGTTTTGGGGACAAAAGACACACGTCCGTACTAAAAACAGGCTCATTAGTCCTGCTCACTGAGCAACTAGCCTAAAAATTATGGAGTGCTCCTGAAAGTATCTCATTATTAAGCCTCTGGTAAGTGTCTTTTCCTCTCAGTCAGTTTGTTTATTCATTCTTGATTCTGAGGATTTGCTCCATTTTCTAGTAAGTATAATATATTTCCTATCTAGATGCCACATGGGATTACCAGACAATTTACTTATCTGGACAAAATAAATGTCTTTCCTTTGAAGCCTGGAGTAACTCACATCCTTCTCTCCTCTCTACTGGAGAATGAAAAATCTTTGAGAAAAAGAAGCAAAATCTTCCACGGTGACATACTATCGTATTCTGTTGGATGATCCTCAGTATTTTTTGACAGAATGAGTCAGCAGAGGATAGAATCATAGTGCATTAACCTCTCCTGTCTCACTCTTGCCATACTCCCAGTTTCTTAGAGAGTTTTTAGACAATTTTGAACAGGCTTACATGACAGTCCGGGGATTTCAGCAGCTGTTTGGGCTGTCTCGGTACAGTGTCTTATCTAAAGCTGGCCATGACGCTGTAATAGCAGTGACTCCCTAATGCTAAAGCACTTTTTCATCTTCTCCTCTCACCTTTTATTTTGATTTTTGGCTGAAATTTTTGGCCTCTTAAGTTTACTGTTGTTAGGTGGAGTGAGTTCAAGATACTAAGCAACCAAGGGGTTCGAGTTTAGGAATGTTTTCAAAATAACTATAAAATATGAAATTTATGTTATCCACAATATGTTGGAGGTCAGTTCGCCCTCAAAACATAATGTCTGACAATTGTGCTTTCTTAGTGTGGGTTAGAAAAAGAATATAGTAGACTTAGGAAAACATAATAATTTAAGAAGTGACACATTTCAACAAAGACATAAAACCGTAGGCAGTACAGAAAAGCAGCAAAACCTTAGGAAACCATTACTTCATTAGGACAAATATTTTATGTCTTTTAAAAGACTCCTTATTAAAAAGGGTGAGCTCCAGGACATTCATGTTTGCATGAAATCATAAATCTGCCATTTGAGAACAAGAAGTGCTTCTTTCTATGGATAAATTGATTTTTATTACAGCTTCATCAAATTCTTTGAAAATATTTAATCTGAGCACATGGCTAAGAGTTGGCACACAATTATTTTTTGTATTCTGTCATGCAAATGTAGTGGTCAAGCCTGTTAGGAAAGTCAGCACCATACTGTAAGTATGCAGTCTGTGAGGCATAGAAAAGAACATGAACAAGGGCTCATTTGCTTGCTGTTGTCAGGAACATGGTCCCCTTGAGGGATCTCTTACATAAAATATACAAATATACTCTTTTATTTCCCACATTGCTTAGCTTCTCCCACCCTTTTTTTAGTATATGTTCCGTTTCCCTTTGCCCTCAAATGTATGGGCTAATATATGTGTATGGCTTACAGTTACCTATCTTCCCAATGGAATGGCAACCAGGGGATGTTAGCTGGCCAAGAAAGGGCTTGGATTTTAACTTGTCTGCATGTAGATTAAGGGTTTATTTTCTCCATAAATGGGAGGGAGCTGGTAGAGCTCTGTACCCCACCGGGAAACCCAAGTTTTGTCTTCTGGCAGACAGGAAGTAGGGCAATTACTGCTTAGCTTGGGAAAACTGTGAAGTTGCACTCTCTATTAATCTCTTTGTACTTAAGCAGAGAATTTTTGTGATTGTGCATAAGGCAGAAAGAGACAGGAAAGGAGTGGGGAAAGGTTATGCTTTCATCATGTTTTCTGGGTCTCCTAATTCATTTAGCCTTATCTGTGTCTTTTAGATTGCAAACTCTTAGGTGCCATGACTGTTTTTATGTATGCTTGTAACAGCCTATCACTGGTGTACAACAGATAGCTAGTTACAAATTATTGGGGTTTTTAAAATTGTTTTTAAAATTTAGACACGGGGAAAAAATAAAACTCATTTTGGATTAATCATTTTACTGTTAAAATTTTCTACATGGATTATAATCACTGGTTCTGTTGGTTTCTAATTAATTAATTTGCTCTGAGTTCTTTTGTAAAAAAGTCAACATCTACAACCAGTACACTTGCTACTCAAACTACTCTCCTATTTCTGAAATATACCTACTGCATCTGTGTAAGTCTACGTAAGCCATCTACATATTTTCACTTAAAACTGTTTGGAATCAAAAATAATGCCTGTTTACCTAAAATTATATTGGCACAAAGAGCAGAGCAGAGAAAGGCTGGAAGGATAAAGGCAAGATGCAGCATGTTAAAGATGAAACAGAAAAATGCAGAACAGAATAGAGAAAGACATGCAAAAGCCTTTGCAGTCAGTCCTTGGTTTTCACTCTAATGAGGCATTGTTTGATGTTTTTCTGCTGCCTTGATAAAATGAGGGACAGAAAAAAGGAGCTTGATGAGACAGTGGCTAATGAGAAACTAGGGGGAAGTAAAGAGAGTTTTGAATAACATTGGTTAGATATAGAAAAGAAAGTTGGAATTAATAGTAAAAGAATTGTTTCTTAATCTAGGAATTAATAGTAAAAGAACAGTTTCTTAATCTAATTAGAAATAAAGACAGAGAAGAACCATAACAGCATAAATGATATTCTTGTAACAAAGTGCTATACAGTCATGGAACAGAGAAACACGTAAATCCAAATGTAACCCTTTAAAGAGCGTATATTTGTGCTGTATGTGATTTTAGGAGTGACAGTGTTTGATTCACTCCAGGAACAAGGAAATATGCCTCCTGTTGAATTGCCAACACTGTTTCTGTCAGCATCCCCGTGTTACTTGGACATCTCTAGTCCCAGTATTGTCTTTGTTAGATAACAGATAGCTTCTGAAAACTGACTGAAGCCCTGAAGAAAGTAGAATGCTACATGCTAGCCTCTTGGAGAGAGGTTAATTTATACTTATTTGTAAATCTGTATCATTCTACAATTTTAAAATCTGAGTTAATGGGTTATATGTAGTGCAAATGAAGAGCAGGGTACAGCTTTATCACTTATTTCTAGATCACATCTTTCTGGAGTATTATTTTTCTTGGCATGAATCTAGAATGTGGATACCTAAAGGGGAAATGCTTGATTTTTATTATCATTCATATAATTTTCAATATAAGTACTTCTGTTCTCATCTGTTGAGGGTCTCAGTCAGGTTTTAGTTTTCGCAGTGTGAAGATGTGATGAGTACATGAGCAGTTACTCAGATTTGCTGGTCATAGTCTGAGATTAATTACAAAACATAGGTTTGCAATTATGAGCTTGCCAATATCTATCAAACATTGATTCTTTTCCATGTCAGCAAATATGGAAATGAAAAGGATGAAAGAAAGCTTGAGCTGAAGAGTTGTTGGAACCTATTGTGTTTCATCCACCCCAACAGATAAGCAAAACATTGTAATTCTGATTCCACCCTTTATTTAGAGTATACACAATTCGTGACAGTGTTTTCTATAACTCTAAAAATTACACTTAATAAATATGAGAAGATACAGGTTTTCTTGATTACTTAAACCTAAATATTTATTCAAGCTTTCATGAGAAGTTTGTCTTAATTTAAACAGAGCTAGGGCTGCTGAACGGATGCCATTTTTTTGATGTGGACTCAGTACACATGAAACAACTTCTTATAACATCCACACTCATTTAACTGGTAAATGTATTCTACAGAGGCTTTGCTTCGGCATGGTTTGCCTACTGCAATCAGAATGAAACTGAAGTCGACAGTTTGTAGGTAGATTGTATTTAAGGATTTTATTCTTCATTTCATGTACTAGAATGATTGCTGGCTTTAATTAAAAGAATCATAAGAAACGTGTGTAAATATTGCTGCTGTAGTTCAGAGCAATGAAGTATTGCTTGTATTTTCCCTTTCGGTGTTGATGTTATGTAGAAGTTGGAGACACTAACACATTGTGGATATTGCTGCTGAGAAGGAGAAAGGAAAAAGATAGGCTTGAAACACAGCCTGCAGGATGGCACAAAGCCAACGCACTGAAAAATGGCAAACGTCACATTTAACAGCTGGACGCAGAAATATTTCTCTTTAATTTGGAAGGAGAAAATTTTTTTCACAGCAGGGCACTCTCAAAAGAGCACAACATCAAAGAGGGTGGGTCTCCCCAGTCAAACATCATCTGGCTCCAGTGATGGAGCAAAATGAATGAACTGTCAGGACTTTTTTCCAGTGTGTATGTTTTTGCCAAGTGAAAAGTAAAAGGTTCAGTGGCTTGTTCTGATCACAGACCAAATCCTGATAATGGAAAGCTGGTTCCCTAAAGTCTTCCTCTGATCAGCTGACAGGCAACGTCTAAAGAAGACCCCAGATTGATTGATGGTCCACTTTGTACTGATGGCCCCTGCCATCCTTAGAGATAAGTGAGATATGCCAAATGCTTAACAGCTCTGGAGGACTCCTGTGATTGTGACTCAAGCAATGTTCTAATCTAATGTTATAATCCTCACAGAAACAAACTCTCTTCCAAAGAAACTTAACATGATACTTACCAATACCAGACCTGCACTCTGGCAAGAAAGAAATCCATTTCACATTCTCCACCATGTGTCCGATAGCAACACCAGCACTACTCCTTAATGCACCCTTTTCATCGGCTTCTTGACTCTGACTTCAGCCCTGAAGCAGCTGCAAGCTAACCATCACCATGCTGGTTTTCTGACAATCCAATAATCTAACAAATTTGAAGGAATAATACAGCAGAGGCACTTTTTTCAACATAAAAACATGGTGACACAGTTTGTACAGCCATTACTCATTTGTTTTATGAGGAATCTCAGGCATAGTTTATCATATACTTTATTACTTGACCTTTTAATCATCATCTGGGGAACTTAACATTCCAGACATTCCAAAATATTCCAAACTACAAATATCAGTGTGCCCCATTATTTAAAACTCACAAAGGAATTAAGTACATTTTCTAAGATATGTAATTTTTACTGAAATTACTTATTTATAGTTAGCCTTAATGAGACGTTTAAAAAAGGTTTGAAAGAATTATCTGTGGAGTCTGTACTGTAGTAGTAAATGGGGGTTCTGCTGAGATAGATGTTCTGCTGAGATAGATGTTCTATGCTTACACTGTAAAGACAATTCCTAGCCATGTTTACTTGCAAACTCAGAGCGAAGACAAACAAATGGTGCACAAAAAATGTATAAAAATCCCTGTTTTCAATGGCCATGGGATCAAGACACAGAGTTGCTGTAAGTCATGTGACAAATCTTCTACAAAGCAGGAGCAGAATCCATGCCTCTGCAGAGCAATTCCAATGTCTGAACAGAGATGCTTAATGCCATTTTAAATCTTGGAAAGTATCTCAGATGTACAGACAGGCTGAGAGACAAGGCACAGAACCCAGGGAGATCTGCCGGCCTCCTGGAGCAGTCACTGAAGGCTCAGTGGTATACTCAGGGCCATCAGAAACACTAGTGGAAACTTACGTTTAGATACCTGAATAGAACACTTTGCACCCTGGTCCGGTGCCAAACCCTTATCAGTGGCTCACAACTGTTACACTAGGCAGCAATGCTTTTGTCAGAACAAAGCAATGTTCTTGACTTTGCTAGAAAGTGAGGTTACTTGTAGACAGGCTTTCATTTCAGAGGGTTTTTTTCACACGTAACATTTCTGAAGTAGGTGGTTTTTTCAGTTCCTTTTTTCTCATAGAATGGCCATGAACCATGAGTCAGGAAAGTGAAGGTGGTGGAGGTCATCACTGTCTTGTGAGCTGATGAGATGATCTCCAGAGATCCCTTCCAACCTCAGTGGTTCCATGATTTCCTGAAATGCCCCTGACTTCAAATGAGACCATAGCCTGCCATGGCACATATAAAACAAATAGAAGGATTCCCTGTTTCAAGGCAAGCAGTCTTGCTTAGAAAGTTAGAGCCTGCCTAAAAAGCAGAAAGGCACTCAGATTTCCAAAGTGTCCAAGTAAAGAGGAGCTTTGGTCCCATTGACTTCAGCAGCAGTTTTAAGTCTAATTGCTGAAGGATTTTTGCCAATTTTGCTACAGGATTGACAGTGTTTCTAGAAGCTCTGTCCCTAAGAAGGTAAGTACCTTCCTTAATCAGTTCTTAAAATGCCTAGGGAGATGTGGTGTTGGAGCTTTGAGAAATCCCAAAGGTAAAGAAAAGAATGAGAAGCCCAAGTCGTTCAAAGTGAAAATAAACAAAATCCCTAATCTAGCAAACTGCATTTACAGAGTAATAACAGTGCCAAATATGCTATGTGCCATGCTTTAATATGCCTAAAAGTATCACTAAGCATTGAGACTGGCATTTTTAAGTCTAAATTATGCTACGTTCCTTGTAGTGCTAGTTCACACATAGACACAGTTTCATGCACAAAGCCATGAAAACACAGTTTGGATCCATGGTTTGAAAACGTACTCAACAGAAATTACAGTAGTACAGGATCAAAAACTGTTCTTTCCTTGTGCCATCATCTTCCTCTTCGTCAGTAGAAAGGTAAGCCCCGAGTCATATTTGAACAACAGAACTTCCTTGCTCTCCCTGCAACTTCCTTCCTTCCTTCTCACAAACTAGAATTAGGGCAATTTAAAATGATTTCCATTTATGAGTGTCTTTTGGTCCTGAGTGATTTCTCTAACGTCACCAAGTTATCAGTAAGTCACCTTAGGAGCTATGTACCCACTCATGTGTTTCATCCGCATTGCCTAGCTTGATGCTGAGTGATGAAATCTGCCAGAACTTGTTTTTGTACATGCTGCTGTGGAGTGGTGTCCTCTGTCACATTATGTTTGTGGTTAGCTATTTTGCCCTTTTAATTCTTTGTCCAACTGGATGGATGTATTGACTATATGGAAACAGGCTGAAAGAACATCGCAACTGAATGACAGAGGACCCCTCTGGAATACTTGGTTTCTTGTAAAAGAATGAAAAAATATGAAACAAACACTTTCTAATTTCACTTTGCAATGCCTAAAGGTTTTGAGAAGCTTCAAGAAAATGGCCAAAGCTCTGTCATTACCTTGAAAAGGAACCAGTCATGTTTTCAGAGGCACCAGGGACAACAAAGTTCATCATAACCATCTAGATTCCCTGCTCAGAATATCCTCTTAGGAGCTTTATTACTGAGTAAGTTCAGTGAGGCTTCCCAGATGAGTGAGGGTTTTCAACATCGGGCCCTTACAGTCGTCTTGTAAAACCCTCCCTAATATACATATTGGCATATACATCTACCAGCTGACTGTTGTGAGTCTTCTGTTTGGTTTATTTCAGCTTTGATCGTTTGCCTCTCTTTTTTTAAACCATCTGTTCCTTTTTTTTTTTCTGCTTTTCTTCCTGGTCTCTTGGGATACTGAGCCTAAGTTGGCAACATTTTTGCTCTTCGTGCTATGTGCCCGATGTAAATGAGACTGCAGAGAACAACTTCAGTCTGTTGTCTGCCCATGGTCTTCTGCTACCAGGGCTGCATGAGTGCAGTGCAGTGAGCAGGGTGAAAATAACAACGCCAAGCAAAAATGTCTCCGTTGCAGAATGACCCATGGCCGGCATGCCACAGCTTTTTCTGTCCTATCACTGGACCTGTCAGGAGGGTGAAAAAGCATCCACTGAGGAAGCTGTGTTGCATTAGTGGATGCTGCATGAGCCCCAGTCCGTTACAGACCCATTTGCGTGTGTGCAAGTTTCCAATTTCATGAGTGTTTTTTCTGATCTGTATCTTCCCATTTTTGCCCTATTGTTGAGTAACACTGGTTTGTGTTATGCATAGTTCTTCCCTATTCCAGGACCTCCATGGGCTAGTGTCAAAACAAACTGTTGAAGCTTGACTTAAAAAAAAAATAATTTAATGAAGTCCACATAATCAGCAGGGCATTGCTCTCGTGACACTTTCTGGAACAAGGCCCCAGTCCTCCAACCGCTTACACAGATGCTTGATTTCACACTTGAGTAGTCCCATTGAGATCAATGGGACTACAACATGTGTGTAAGTGTTTGCTGGACTGGGGTCTAAGTGAGAGATGAAGCCTTTCACCTAGCACAGACAGTTCAAAACAATGTTTATAGTTTCATATGCTATAATCCTTTGAGAAACTTTAAAACTAAATAGCTTTAAATATTAGTTGGCAAGTATTCTCTTTTATAAAATTTGCTAGATGATGGCTGCTAGATTAAAGAGAAGAAACATTAAGCAGATATTACAAGAAGTACAATCCATATCAGATATGGCTAATTGTAGAAAATTGCTTTGAATAGTGTGAGCAGTTAAAGACCACTAGCTGTCAGGCTATATTTCTGTGCCTTTTCACAGAGGTGTTGCATCCCAGGGAGATTACTTCCAACAAATATTGGAGAACATTTTAGTCTGATTTTAACCAGTGAGGCCTCCTGATGTTTCGTCCTTGCTCATTTATTTCAGATTACTGTTCTGTTAATCATTTATAACCGTTCAAAATTATTCAGTGCAGGTAAAAACATTTGGAAATCATCATGCCAATTCAAAATATAAAGAAATTGACACTATTTTGCATGGAATACAAAAATTGCAAAAGCAAAAATCATTCTTTAAATGAATTGTTGCCTTTTCTACGGGGCAATAAAATATTAGCCAGTTGTTTAAAAAATAGGAGCACTTCAAAGCAAGTAACTAGTTATTGACGTAGGTTTATTTCACATATACTTAAAGACTGTAGAAACTAGTTTTCACTATCTACATAGTAATAATACCAGTGTTCTTATTTCATCATACACTGACAAGCTTAGAAATTATCTGTAGTATATTTATATTTTCAGTTCTGAAATCTGTCCACAAAGAATCCGAAGGCATATTTTAAGAGACAAAACAAATCAGCTAGTCTTATCAACCAACAGTGGAATATATGAGAAGCATTTATAACTAGCATCTTTCTGAAATAATGCCCATAGTGATGAATAAGGAACCTGTCCAAATGTTTCCACTTATAGTAAAGCGAGGTTGCTGACACGTATGCTACTGTTTTTTCACACTAGTTTTCTGTATGATTATTAAGATTCAATAATATATATTAGGCATCAAAGTCAGAGTTATCACAATTTGATGAATAGACATTTATTTATACTGCTAACAAATCTAATTTACAAAGTATTTAAATGTTTAGATGTGGTCTTTGTAAAGGATGTGACTATATATCATTATCATTTGTCAACTTCAGTGTTTCTTTTTATTTAAGCTATATTTGGAGACTTTTCTACACATTGCAGTTTGCTTCTGAGTTTCATTATATTTCTTACTTTCTTTTCTATACAGAGACTAAGAGTTGTTCTTAAAATCTTTGCTGAGTTGCCTGACTTGGTCACCAAGCTAGTGAATGAAAGGAGAAAGATGTGATGGCTAAATGGATGATTGTTTCTACACAGTTTCTAGTTCAGTGCGTAACAAGGAAAAGATGCATATTCAGAAGGGCCCTCCTCCTCTAAATCAGATGCCTAGCTCCTAATATTAAAGACTTTTAAAGTCTAAAAGCATTCATTCTTCAAACAATTGTTATCAAATACGAACTCAGATGTCATGTGATTTTTGGTCTAAACTATGCTCCTTAAATGTAACCTGTTCAGGGAGTTTTGTCAGTTGTCTCTTCTCTTTCAGTTCCTGCCGCATCCTCTAAACATTTCAAGCTTTCTAGGTAATGAGGTCCTGTGGCAGTGTGTTGATTTCAAAGGGAGCTAGGCACCAATGTACTACACAGAATCCAGTCTAAATGAGGAAGTTATCAAGTCATGCATACAAGAGAGTTTGCTTTCAGTCTGACATGATTAGAAACACTAACAAATAAATAGTGTATACATGTCATAATAAACACTACAGCCCATCAGCATTTTGCTCAACTTGCCTTAGGTAAGTCAGATCCCTGACTTTTAGTGTGTACTTCCCTGTGTGCATCTTAGAACTTTTCAGAAAAGTGACTCTTTGTTGTTTCTTCTGCTTTACAGAAGAACTAACCCTCCTTGTCATTTGTCAAGATGGCCATAGAGCTCTGATCTACCAGTAATGTAACTGAATGCTCTCCTCCAATCTGTCAAAGCATACAAGTGTTTGGCTATACTTGCTGTACAAGTTTATTCCAGGGGATGAATACAGTGCTGCAAAGCAAATAAATAAATAAGATAAAGAAATGGCAGTTTCCTTCAGCCCAAAAAGGGCCATAGCAGACACTCAAATTCTGTGCCTTTTTGCAAGTAGCTTTCTTCTCCAAACGTCCAAACGAACAAACAGACAGAGAAACATGGCCTGAGTGGCAGAGAAGAGTTATGGGCCCTATGGAGGAAACTGGACTCCGAGGTTTAGGATGCATCACAAAAATTATGTGTCAGGCAGTGGGTCTCACTGGCTCTGACAAAGGGACACAAGCAGGGCTGCTCTCTCTAATGTCAAGTATAGGCTTCATTGGTCCAGTCTCAGAATTTAATCTTTCATAATTGCACATGTTTTTCAGACAGTCAGCTAAGACTGACCCAGGCTTACCAAACATTGCTTTTTTTGGCATTGTTTTCAACTTCTGTTTAGGATACAGTCACCTGTAGAGGACGTTGTAGGCTTGTTATGTTACAACAAGGTCTCACAGTAGTGAGACATGCCTAGAAAAGAGATTATTCAGTTTTGATGTCCAAGCCAGTGAAAGATGAAACTTTCAGTGTTGCTGTGGCTTGTAGGTGCAACCATTGTTCTTGAAAGAATATAACTTGTATGGATGCTACCATATCTGACATGTCAGTCTGTTTCATCAGACTGTTACAACTTTTTTCTGTATATTTCCAGTAGTTCAGGGTACATCCATGGATTTTTACTGCACAGCTGATGATTTATGAGATGTATATACTCATCAAAAGTAATTCTTTGTATCTTGACTCTTCCCACTGAAGTCAAGGGTAGAACTTCTTGTGGGAGGAGAAGACTAATATGCTGAGTGATTTGAAAATCCTATGACCTTATGCATGTGATGTCAATGAGAATAGCAGTGAACAGCAAAAAGCAAGTTTCTCTGGTAATGGTAAGAATTAATTCTTGCGTGTTTTGTGGAATTCTTCACATCTCTTTTGATGTCTTGCAACATAAAAGAATATTCTAATAGCTACTTCTACAATATAAATGTACATGTAAAGAAAAATTCCACTTTTAGGACCAGTCTTTTCTCCCTCTGCAAGCAAGAAAAACGAGAGGTCAATTAAGTTGTATGCTAATACCTTTTTTATTTGACTAAATGGAAAAATAAAATGAAGGCAGAATTTCATAAGACACAATCCTTTAGCAGGCTGTGGAAAGAGTGTAACGGAAAGTAACAGATAGAAAGGAGAGATCTCCAATGAGCCAACCATTTTTGCTCTCCCTGTCTCTTCTGTGAAATTGTTTTTAATTGCTTTGTGGCTTGGCTTTCTCTGCAGTTGTGCTATTGCATTTGGGCTGCTTTATTGGAAAGTTCTGTGGCATCTATAGTAGAAACTGGCACAACAGTCTTTAGTGTTGGAATTACACTTACCCCCATCTACCCAAGTGAGCAATACTGACAGTGTCAGTACTGAAATAATTGAGAATCCTCAGAAGGCTGTTTAACCCTCTGCTTTACATGTTATACTATTTAAACCTTACATAGTCCTACCTAGACTTGGTATGTTGCCAGAGTGACAGATGTTGCAGAAACTGCTGTTTATTTTACTTAGTAATGATGATAGATTTTAAAGCATCATTCATACAAGATACTGCTTGCTTTAGAAATGATATTATTATTGCCATTATGTGTTATTAACGTTACTGGCATTATGAGTTTCTGTATCTACAGCCTCCAAATAATTATCAGTAACCAGTCCCACAAGTAATAAATCCAGTCCTTCGTATTTAATTTATATTTGCACACCATTACAAGATGAACCTGACTAGTATCAGTACACCTGCATCACACCTGCTTTTTCCCAAAGTTCCCAGCTGGAATGCGTGTGTAGGTGACGAGGAATATCAGTGGTACCCTGTAAGAAATTTCATCATATACCCCATGCCTTTCTGCATTTATATCTTGATTACTGAATAAACTGGAGTTTGTAAGGAAAGGAATACAAAAAAAAGAAAAGACGTGAATTGTGATGGTTACACTTTAGACTTACTTACTTGGAAAATGAAGTTGTTTCTGTTGTATTCTGAAGTCAAAGGATGCAATTCTAAGTCTCTTGACACATAACATACCAGCAAACTACCAGTAAATAGTCAAGACCCTATTAAGAAGTTACTTAATTATAAGGGAACTACGAACGAGGAACACAAGGCATGTCAAAAGAGAGGGTGAGTGCAGTCGTCTTCTGTCAGATTCTGGTCTCTGCCAGTAGTGTGGTGTGCTCCTCAAAATTGGAACAGACCGTATAAAATAAATCTTAAAGCTTTGAATCATTTAAAGCAAAAGCAAAATAACCTGTAAGACTCAGCGAAACCAGCAGTTAATAACTATGTGTCGGAAGAGGGAAAAGATCCAGTAAGCAGCTTAGGCAACACTTCCAACTGTAATCGAAGTAGAAAAATAAAAAAACTAATTTTGTTTCCACCACTTAGATCAGTGACTGTTGTGAGATACAGAAAAAAATACATGCATTCTCCATAGGTAGTTGGAGAAATGGTATTTTATTTTCCATGAGGCTCTTGCAATGTGCTATAAGTTTTGCCAGCATGTATAGATGGATGTGGTGACCTAGGGAGCTAGTCAAAGATTTTCAGTAAAATCAGTTTGTCACAGGATTCTGCAGTAGTTTTAGATAGATACTATAAGAGTTTAAATACATATGGATGTGTAATACGGATGCAGGCAAATACGTATATCTGTATAGTTTCCTATAATGTCTAAGTTCACAAGTTATGCTACAGATTTGCTTTTCCTCTGCTACGGCTAGTCATGGTTTTCTCCCTCATGATGGTTTCTTCAAGCAATTATATAGTGGTTGTCAGTTTCAGGCAACCGTAAAATAACTAAGATCGGTCACAATAGTAATATGAATAATAATAACCATATATGTTATTTTTTTTCTGATTTTAACCTGTATTATGCAATTTGACAAATAAACCATACAGTGCAGTATTGCTATTTCCCTTCTTAGGTTGCGGTTTCTTCTTCCTAACAGCTGGGTTTTCATTCCTGTAAGAACAGGGCTAAGAATGCTGCAGGATGGATTCCGACTGCAGATTTATTTGCAATGTCAGTAATATCTCCCTAGGAAAGGAAACTGCAGTGTCACTGCTGCATCAGTACTTGCAAGAATAAAGTGTCTGAAGGTATTTAGTCTTGCTTGTAGAGCAGTCCTTCCTACCCCAGGCCAAGGCATAAGAAAGCTCCAGTCCTGCTGGAGCATGGCATGGCAGGTTTTAATTTCCCATGTCAGCTCATGGCTGTCCATATACACAAAGTTCTGAGTAGGTCCCTGTGTGTCCAGACACGGCTGTCAGTACCGATTATGGCAGTCGTCTTTGTCTTTCCTGTTCCATGTCATCTGAGGATTAGCAAGCTATTAGCTCTTTATTTATGGGAATTGTTTTTGCTCATGTTAAGCCATATATTGTTATGTTAGTAAGCACCATATAAATGATTTGATAATAAACACACTGCTGAGGCTGTTTGGATAGATATTGCCAAAACGGTCCCAGCCAAGCACTATTAGTCATTAGTTTTTCCTTCTCTTCCTTTTTGTAGGCTGATTTCCTGTAAAACTTCTCCATTTCCATTACAGATTTTTGTTGTTTAGCATATTTTGCTCAGATGTTCAACATAAATTAACATGTTTACGTAACAATTGGTGGTTTCTGCTAATCAACAAGCTACCGTATATAAAAAATAAATGAAATCTCTGGTATTGGAGTATTCGTTTGCCTCTGAGGACTCCTGATTTCTCTGACTTTATTCCACTGCTCAGTGCATACTGGGGTAGCATCTTGCTTCTCCAACCCAGGAGCATCTGGCCAGGTTCCACCTCGTTCTTGTCACAGGCACTCAGGAACAAATGATAAGGATCTCTGTAGACACTTGATTTCCCTCCCCCTCATGCTCTAGCAATGTGTATATTGCTCCTGATTACTCCCAGTCCCTCTTGGTCAACAGCAAAAACAAGGCTGGCTACTTGAATTTGAGACTCTTGGTGGAGTAAAGAACTAGGTTGTGATTCCTGTATATACAGTTTTTGTGTACATTGTATGAAATGCTCTTTCAATAAATCAGAAATATTCAATGTAGTCACATAATTTCTGAGTTTATTCTCTTTATACTGAAACAGAAATGCAAGACTGTTAATTTGTTTGCTCTAGTAACGTACAGTTTAATGTAATAAATGTGAGTCCCCTTTAATTAACAGAATTAGTACTTTCAAGAAGATCAGTTTAGGCTCATACAGTTTCAAAAGGGATAATATTTTTGAGGTAGGATTATTAAAGCAGATGGCATCTGTGGAGGGGCAAAAGGTCTGAAGATCAGCTTTGCTTCAGACAAGCACCTAATTGTTCAGATGCATTTCTGAAGTTGAACACAGTAATTGTGTACTATGTGAAAAGCTTGTGAGACCATGTGCTTTTACTAGGATTAACACTTTGTAGATAACATTTTTTTAAGCAGTCAGAAGGGCAGGTGTGCATGAAACATGTAACTTTTAATTCCAGAGCCTTCAGAGCAATTTGACTTCAGAGGGAGCATCCAGGGCTGAACAGAGATGTAATAGTGTCTTTTTTAAAAAAATTATGCTAACTGGCTCTCATGTCCTTAGCAGGGATGTCATGTTTAGGAAAACTGTGATTCCCTCAGGACTGATTTCTCATTTACTACTTCAGAAAACTACGTATCTAAAGGGAGCTTCTAAAAACACCTTCAACTCTCTTCTTCCTTATAGTCTCGTTTGTTTTGGTATTGTGAATCCTACAGCTCCCGAATATATCCTGTGAGGTTCCTGAAGTACATGCTCTTGCTGCAGCTGAGATATGAAGGAAGGGATACTTGTTTAGGAACTACTACTGCCCCTTGCTTAGATGTTCCAGCCATTTCAATGCAGGCTTTACATCTAGATTTTCTTGTTTATCTGTATTGTTTTTACATCCAGATTTTCTTGTTTATCTGGCATTGTTTAAGGCCAGCCTGTCAAAATAGGTTAAATATACTTTGGAAAACATGGTCACATGTCTAAGACACCACAAATATGTTTAATACAAAAAGATTGTCTTGATTAAAGAAACATGATAAACTTGCATCCTCCAAAATACTTTTCCGTTGTTCATTTAGATTTCTAAGAGCATCAGTACACAACGACAATATATTATATTACATTATATTATATGATGTTGTATTTATTATTTATAGCCTCATGGCAATAAATTCCTGGAAAAGGCACACAGAGACACCAGCAAAACAGTGAAAATGATTGCTGATGATTTGTTCTAACTACTTGACCTTGTGACATCTCCCCCAGATATACGACCAAGATGGGACACTACAGCACTTTATTGACGGTGGAGAACCCAGTAAGTCAAGCTGGATGAGGTATATCCGATGTGCAAGGCACTGTGGGGAACAGAACTTAACAGTGGTTCAGTACAGGTAAAGTATGCTTTGATTTACTCAATGCAACAAAACGAAAACATTTTTAGCTCAAAGTCAGGCTGTAACTGTCACTGGTACTATTGTCTTCGATGGCAAAGACAGCAGCATGGCTTTTGTGAACGTTCTCATTCCGGGCAAAAGCTGCAGAGTGTGGTGAGGATGGTTAACTTTGGTTAGCCAGAGGCCGTTGTGGTAACCATGCTAGACCTGGAGCTCCTGGGAACAAGGACAGCCCTGCGTCACGTGACCACCACGCTGCACAGAGTCCTCTGCACGTTTTCAAACGGTCTGATCAGGAGCAAGCCGACACAAGCAGTCTCTCACCCTTAATAAAGATAAGTGTGCCAGAGGAGGGGGGGAAATGGCAGGAGAGGAGTTTTGAACCCAAAGGCTTTCTGAGAGTCAGTCAAGAGACACGTACACATCTAAAGCTTATATGCTGAGTGCACCTGCTAGCCAGGATTGCTAGTGGCTGTGCCTCTTATGTTGCTGGCTAGAGAAGGTCAAAATGTGAAGCAAAATGTAAAGAAATTATGGTGCATTTTACTTTGTACTCACAAACAGATCTAGAAAACCCAGACGACTCATTACATAAATACATGATCTCAGCTATAAACAAACCTTTTGCCTCAGAATCAGAAGCAACTGTTTGGACTTATTAAATGTGGTAGGAAGCACATCAAAGAATGCCCCGGGCTTGCCAGTCACAGTGAGCAATCCTCATTTTGGCTAGTTGCTTTAGAGCGTGGAGTTTTTTCTTTGAGAATAATCTTAAACTTATTTAAAGTACCTTTAAAATTAAAAATAAAACATAAAAAAGCAAGCTAAAATGAAATATATATATATAAAGTTTGGTCATCCCATAGGGTTCCAATTTAACAATGGTAAAACTGTTCAATTGCATTTTCAGCTTTTTTATTCTCTGGCCAGTTGACTAAATAATGCTTCAGTTAAAAAAATAACTATCCTATTTATACATTACAAATCTTTTATTGTACCTTTAAATATGTGGTATCTATAGCTAAAATTCTATCAAATTTTAAATAAACACACTGGATAATGAATAAAGATTGCTGTGATGAAAGAGTATTTTTGTAGGTATCTTGTGAACTATTTATCAGTGTGGTGGTGTGTGCGTTCACGTATATATGTATAAATAAGAAAAAGAAATATATATGCGTACATATATATAGATGACAAACCTAAATGAAAAGTGGGCATGAGAAAGTCATTACACATCTGTCAATATTAAGTGGATTTTACAACTCTTCTTTCATGATGGAGTTTTTACTTAGAGTTCCCTCTGTTGATCTGTTTTCGATTACTTCAGATCTTTATAAAACGAACTACAAAAACACAATTTAAAAAACTGGCATCCATCACCAGTGACTGCATCCAAGTGTAAGAAAATAGAAAAGTTGGACACTGAAAAACCGGCCTAATTTTTATTGTACATGGACGTCCTCCTCACAGAAAGTCAGCTGGTTTAAATTCATTCTGTTATGATTTGTAATATCTAAATGGAATTTTCTTCAAAGTGCTCTTGATTGATTGACCCTTAGCTGAACGTTTTGTTTTTATTTTGAGGCTGACAATAATGTTTGTTGGCATGTGTTCTGCTTCAACTGCGTTGGGACGCCATGAAGCTATCTTTATGAGTCATCCAACCACAATACTAAATACATGTCAGCAAAGGAAATATTATCCGAAAAGGGAAAAATCCCTTTGATGTACTTCAGCATGCAGAGATTTCTGCGAGTTTTGGAAGCTCTGCACGCTTGTAAGGGACGGTGTATGCTTACACTTTTTTTTCCCTGCCTACTCCAAGCCTCACAGACCACCCATTGCTCAAAAACAGTTCTGCTCTTTCAGCGGCAAAGTGTGTCATTTGGTTTTAGCACATTCATTTGCCGGCTGCTGTGTTTATGTTAAGGGAAGCCAAACTGAGAGATGAAATGTTACAAGGGTGAAGTACAAAGTAGACTCAATTTTTCTCAAGTTAGGAGATGCTGGTAATTTATAGCGTGGCTCAGATTTTCATTTTAATGTAACAGTGGAAAGAATTAATGAAATGCATGGCTCAGGGAAGAAAGAGAGGGAGAAGAAGAGAGAAGGAGGAGGACAGGGAAAGACACAAAGGGGAGAGTTTTTGTCAGATATTCATAGAAGGGTAGGAAAACCTTTCTGCTTAGCTAGCAGTGCCCTCCTGAGACAGGGTGGCAGTAAGCGAGGAAAATAACAAGATAAATGAAATTTTTGCAGCTGCTAGTAAAATATTGAGAATCTGCACTTTTCTATTGATCTTTATGATCCTGTTGCCAAGAGCCACTTTGAGGTGACAAAATATGTTGACAAGTGCATATCTCACCGCCATGAAAAATGTGGTAAAGGATTCTCCTTATGTCTGCAGTGTTATACAAGGAACAAATTGCATTGCTACAGCCAATTCTTTAGAGAAAGTCTAAATTTAAGGCCTACCAACCCTAAACACTTTTATCTTGAACTTCAGGCTAACGTTTGTAGCAATTCTTCACTCAGAAAACAGGTTGAGCTCTAACATTTTTTCTTTTGGTCTACAGATGTTTTTCTGCCTTACATAAGCTGGTATAAAAAATGGTCATTTCTTGGTAGTTTGACTGTATCATTTTGGTATGTAATCCTTCAGCGAGAGTGAAGTGTTCTTCTTGTATATAGTGAATTTCTATCCATCTCACAGGAGTGTGTTTTTCAGTTCCACATGAAACCCAAGGGAAAAGCCATTACAAACTGATAACATTTTTATTTTATCTTGTGCTTGATTATAATCTTACACAGTGTTTGCCCCTATGTAAATCTGTTAACTGTAGAAGTAGCACTCTGAAGCTATTTACATCAGTACAAGATCAGGATAAGGCTCTTGGGTTTATGGTAGAGACTCTAGGATTTTTCCTTTTTTTGCCCTCAACTCCTAGTTCAGTGGTCTAGGAATATCCACAGTCTCTTCCCACAGAAAGATGTGATAAAACGTCGTGTTTATGGTAACACTAATTTATACTTACTTAAGGATCATTGACATTACCCTCATGTTCCATCATTACACAGGAGGATTTTTGTAGTTGTGTGTTCAGATTAACCCCATTTTTTTACTTCCCTGTCTATTTTACTCAACAATCCAAGATGTCTCTTTTTGGTGGTATATTGCTGTGATGAAAGGCCACGTCATGCTACTTCAAACCTCTTGCTAAAAGCACCTATTCATGCGAAAGAATTTTGTCTATTTATGCTTAAAATACGTTAAATTCAGCTTAGATGACAAACACAAAGATGTTTAAATGGCTGAACTTACTGGACTGTGTGCACCACTTGTGTTAGCAAAATGCAGCACTTCTAAAATCACTTTAAAAGGGCCATGGCAAGAAAATATCAGTCTTATCAAAATATCCTGGTGCTTGTAAAATCTTAGTGTTTAAAATATGCTGGGTACAAAGTGCCTGCAAGTTCTTTGTCACCCTGTGCTACAGTAATGAAGTCCTTCCCTGATAACAGATCTGATTTTAAAATAGCCTGTAAATTATTAATTTATTTATCTGCAGAAATACTTTCAAAACAATGGCTATCTACTGTAAAATTGTGTATGACAAGAGGAGAATGCTCTATTCCTAAATTTGTCATTTTTTTCTTTTTCTCTTGATCAGGTCAAATATATTCTACCGGGCTTGTATAGATATTCCCAGGGGCACTGAGTTGTTAGTGTGGTACAATGACAGCTACACATCTTTCTTTGGAATCCCTCTCCAGTGCATTGCACAAGACGAAAATTGTAAGTTGTTCTTTGCATTTGTACCCGTGTAAGCCAGAATTCCTGTTTCATACCTAATCGGCTATATTCCTAGAGTATTGTAAAACATATGAAATGAAGGTAAGCTTGACGTGTACAAAATAAAACCCTGAAGCTGATACACTTAAGCTGTGCAAAATCATGGTATTCTTACCTAAACAGAGGTGTTTGGAAATATGCAGGTATGTGCGATTAAATAGCACATTTCCCATCGTGGCAGCCCTACATAGCTTGGTAGTGTGTAAAATCACTCTTCCTTGTAAATGTTTCATTCCTAGTCTATTCTTAACAGATTTGCTTGGCCCTCTCTATTGTTATCAGACCTACCACCAGGGACTGTCCTGCCAAAACAATAATGCCTTGCAGGTCCACAAGACCTCTGTTACTGATTCTTCATTCTATTCCCATTGAGTATGTGAAGTAAAGCTTTGTCTGGCTCATTGTAGAGATGAGATCCTTGTGGTTAAAATAAAAAAGCCAGCTTCTCTAAATACAGACTCAGTGTAAGTAGCCTGAAATAATAATGAACTTCCATTTCATTCTGGCCATCCTCATTTCCATCCATTCTTCTAGCCCTTTTCCATATTTGATTTTTAGTTTCATAGGAATCGTCACAAAACTAAGCAAGGTACCTATAACACAGACCGAGTGCAACCTAGTGGTGGATACCTCTGTCTGTAATGGGAATGTGTGATCCAAGCAAGCCCTTCAGTTTCACTATGTGTGGAACTTACTAGAGCTTGCATCAAAGACTTCTTTTCCGTTTTGACAGTTATGTGTGTCTATGTGGTGGAAAAAAATGATAATGGATGCCTGACTGACTTCGGTCTAAAGCAACCCCGTGGCTGGCCATACTTAATCAATTACATATAGGATTTTTTTTTCGGTCAAGTACTTGGATGCTTCAACAGCGATGCTAGGATGAACTCGTGTCTCATGGCAACTTAAATACTGAACCATGTAGCAATAAAACAGCAAGATAGCAGGCATTAAAATGTCAAAAATAAACATTCTTTTTAATCTTGAGTTTTAAAATCTGTTGGGCTTGAGAAAAGTTTAAATGAAATTTAATTACTGGCAGTAATGTTTGCTGATAAAACTCATGCTCTGCAGTGTACAATATAGAAATATTATTTTTTCTTTCATGAGCTAAAGCTTACAAAACCTTTATTTGGAAAACAAAGCATTATGGTTAAAATCTCTAAATATTGTCACTTGTTATTTTGCTGTGAGAGAAACCAGAGCTTCATCAACAGAGAGACTGACATGAGTAGATGAAATCCGTCTCTGAGCATGGAGCCAGCTGCAGGCTGGTATAAGACCTAAGTGCCACTTAGGCCCTCAGAGTAGACTTTCTGCTTACCTTCCGCACAAGAGTATTTTTACCGAGTACAAACTCTTCCTCTGTTCCTCATGTCTTTAATATCCTGATCTTGTTGCTTCTGTGGACTTTTATGAATATAATTAAGAAAACTCCCAGTGAACTCTTTCTTGTGTGAGAAAGTTGGCGCAAAATGAAAGTATACGAATTGCCCCTTCTGCTGAAAAGAGACATAGAAGACGTATTTTATGTCTGGAAACTTGTGATAGACAGCCCCATGGGTGTAACTCTACTTAGAGATCAGGTCCTCAGATACTCCAGAAAAGAATAGCCTAGGAAGGACCTCAGCTTAAGTAAAATGAATGGCATATAAGGTTATAATAGTTATTACTATTGATGGAAGATATTAGAACAAAACTCTCTGAAGTAACTGGCATTATTTAAGGTATTACTAAAACATTAGTTAGTATTACATTTTTATTGTATATCAAATAATGTTGGATGATTCCAGCTGACTAATGAAATTTAATTCTCATTATTGCTTTTAGAAATCTATCATCATGACTTGCCTAAACAGAGTTGGTTTCTAATCATCTATTTAGTAGGTGCTATGTGCCTATATGTGAATATATATATATATACACTTTCTCAGTAACAAAATGTGTGAACATATGTAGACATAGACATATGCATACAATATATTTAATTAAAAAATCTCAATTAAAATATTATCTATCTCATGTGGTTGAGTGTGCCAAAATTAGAAATCATGAGAAGGTACTGGGCCCAGGTGTCCTAAATCATGCTTCTTTTTGCATTGTGGTTCAACCTTTCATTAGCTGACCGTATTTTTCCATAGGACCCTTGCTTCATTCACTGCATCATCTAGATGGTACTCAAGGAGTGAGGCAGCTGTTCAACTTTCTGCAATGTGTTGGACCTCCTCCCTTCCTTGTCATGCAACATCCAAATTCAACACTAAATCACTTCTTTCTGAGAACAGCATATTGCATTTGTTGCTGAAATATCTGAGTGCCCCAAAAGCCATAGTTAATTGGTGCTCATAAGACCTTAATGGGACTAGAAACATTTTTTCTTCCTGTTTTTGTAGGTGGGAAATTGATGCACAAAGATATCTCTGCTTATACTTTACTTTGTCTCATGGTGATCTAACTGCTATTTGCCTAAATCATAGAAGTAATGGTGAAGTCACTGGCTTTATATAGTATTGGCTGTGTGACTATTTGTGACATGTAATATATAATATTCTTAGTGGCTGCCCTTTAAGAGGATAAGGGAACTATTGCTGCAGTAGATATTTAAGCCTTATTGTATCTCTAGGAGTGTCTGAGCAAGGATTTTTTTTTCCCATGTTCTCAAAATTCATGCTTGTCTGTGATATAGCAATTGGACATGCTGACTGCAACATGCAGAGCCAGGATATCACAAGCACAGCAGCAATGTCTTTCAGGTGACAAACCCATTGTGCAATAAATGTATATCGCAGTCAGGCTTCTCTGAGTCCTTCCAGTCTCAGACACCCCTTTGCATGAGTTTTCATTTCAATGTCACAGAATCAGCATCACCCATTCAGATCACTGTCTCATTCAAACCCATTTTTGTGCATTGTTAAAATAAAGTTGTTTAGTGTCAAGAAAATGGATGTTGGTATTTTTTTGGTGTCTCCCAACACTGTGTTAGTTTTAAAAAGGTGTAAAAAGGATCTTATTTACTTTTCTTGTTTTCTCCCAGTGAATGTCCCTTCGACTGTAATGGAGGCCATGTCCAGACAAGACACCCTACAGCCATTTAATAAAAGTAGCAAACTGTCCCCTGCCACTCCACAACGATCCATAGTATTTCCACAGACTCCGTGTAGCAGAAATTTTTCTCTCCTGGATAAGTCTGGGTCCATCGAGTCAGGATTTAACCAGATCAGTGTCAAAAACCAACGCGTTCTTGCAAGCCCAACTTCAACAAGCCAACTAAATTCTGAGTTCAGTGACTGGCATCTTTGGAAATGTGGGCAATGCTTTAAGACTTTCACCCAGCGGATCCTCTTACAGATGCATGTGTGTACGCAGAACCCTGACAGGTAAAGCCCAGGCTCTCTTTATTTCTGTATCTACTGACAGCCAGATCCACTGCTTTCTTCTTTTATCAAGCCATTATCGTTTCCCAAGCCAAACCATTATTAGGAGGAGTCTGTATGACGCAATTCATCTGCTGCTGTGTGAAGTAAGCTGATAAAAACCATTGCTTAACTTCACTATTTGTAAAAACATTTGGTCCCTAAATGTGCACATAAAAGGAAATAGCACAGGATATAATCTTGTTTTCAGAATTGTTTGGTACATCTGATGGAGGCAACAAAATAGAAGGAAAATTTATGAATATCATAGATGGAAAAATGAGGTCAAGATAATTAAAAGTCTCTCTGTCTTCCAAAGATAATCTAACTTGCTGCTCAGTGGCTGTCACAGTCATTTCAGGGTTCACCTATAGTGTGCAATGTGTATGAACTTAATTAAGTACTAAGAGGTAATGAATTGGAATTTTTTGCTTAGTACTATTTTTCTTCAGAGCATGCAAACCCATAAATCGTGCAAAGCTGTCAAAAGGAAATACCTACTCCACTAGTGATGTGGAGGAAAACAGATGCCACTTATTCAATAAACTAATATCCACACAGAAGAAAAATGTTGACTAGATACCTCAGAGTCAAAGTTGGTTTGAAAGTTTGTCAATACAGAATTTTATGGCCGTGAACTGCGGATGAAATTTAGCTGAACAAGTGAATTAAAATTTCAGGTACTCTGACCAGTGGCACAGTAAATATAATGGAACCATTATTTATGAATCAAAGCTGGTTTATTTGACAATTTTGATAGCTGACAGGACAAAAGACGAAAATCAAATTAATTCAATAAAAAAGGCTGCCCACATTTTGTCTCTTCTTCAGCTGTGAAGAAGGTTTGAGCAAAACAGCTGAATCCCTGGAAGGTTGTTCTAAACGCAGAATTTAATTGTGAATCACATTTAACTAAAACACTACCAAAAAATAGCCAACAGGGAGTCTGTGCGTGTGTTTGTATGCATGTCTATGTCTCTTTGTGTACGTGGGTACCTACGTGTACACATAAGCTTGTGTGATTCTGTGGGTGTGGAGATAGTGGAGCATAAACCCAGTTTTCCAGGAAGAAATGTCAAGCATGCTAGGGGCAAAGTAGATTCCATGAAAATCTTCATAGAATTTAAAGAGTTGATAATCTTGCGAATGCAAACAAGCCCTTTCAACATTTTCTGAATTTTACGCTGGCCTTAGCAGAAATAAATGCCATGCTAAGGAAGCTGTAGGACACAAATGCCAAATTAAATGCTGTGGTGTAGAACAGAAGTCCTGAAAGGTCCACTCTACTAAGATTCTTGGACCTTTCTGTTTCCAGTATCAAAGTATCCTCAGCATACTGTAAAGCATAAAATGCTCTGTCAGGAAGTTTAAAAGAGATAGGTTGTGAAGCTCCCCCACATACTTTTTCAGTGATTCATCCAACCAAGGGTGACACCTAGATATCATCCTTTCCTTGACTTGAACCTGTGTCTTCCTTTCTGAAGAACCAAACTGCAGGTAACAGCTAATGCAAGAAGAGCGTCTCCTAATGGGGCTGTTCTGCACTCTAAGGGATAGTTAAATATTCACTTTGCCAGATGAGAAAATGAGAAGAGTTACTATTAGGTCTGTCATTTTGGAGGTTCGAGGTTTAATTTCTGAATTTTTATTTTCTCCTAAGTATCTTGTTTTAAATATTACCTGAAACACAAGCTGGATTTTAGTTCTTCACCCTTAGAGGTGAACACCCTCATTAGAAGGTTACTTATTCGTGACTTCTTACTGTTTTGTCTCTTCTGTGCCTACCTAATTTGTCCATGCAGAACAGCTTAAACAAGAAAGAGTAGAGCATTTTTAGCTCAGAAAAAAAGCTACAGCACAGTAGGAAAATTATCTAGATCAGAAGACAAGCTGTGTCCCCCAGGAGCAAAGAGAGCAAAAGATGATTAGAGAAAGGACTCAGCAGATTTGGGGAGGATAGAGGTGGACAGGAGGTAAGTAAAGACTCTGAGTTGTAAGTGTTGAATCCCAGAAGCTTTCAGGAAGATTCAAAACATTATAGCTAACACTTTTTTCTTGATGTTGATACTTCGTAATTTAGTTGATTCCCTCTTTGGCTTGTTGGGTTTTGTGAATCCTGTTCTCAAGAAACTTTCCCTTGTGTCATAGAGAGCATAAAACCTACATTAGATCGCAAGATACACTTAGGATCAATCTGTTGCATAAATACCAGATACTGCAGTGGTCTGTTCTGTGGCTCTTCTTTTCCCTGTGTACTGAAAAATGGCTTACATCTCTACGTTTTCACTAAACAGGTTGTGCAGGCTGCTTGTGGAGGCCGGTTTTGTAACGCCTTCTTTGTCCCTGTGAGGTGTGCCATCAACATAACTGCTGTAAAACCATTTCCCAGTAGGTCTACTTTGGAGAGTTACATGGGACGTCAGTCACATGAAGATGTTTAAGCTCACTGCAGTTCATCTGGTGTTTGAAGTTACTGGAATAATAGTTATTGCAAATCATAACTGCCCTAGGATATGGATTCTCATATCCCCATTTAGAAATCTTTACAGGTTGAGCTTACATCACAGACAGCCTTTTGTCTTTTAGCAGGTACCAGTAGATTAGCTATTTCGTGATACAGTGGTTGGGAAAGAGTTGTCTTTGGTTTCTTAAACATATTGCATTTCTCCAGATGAAAAATTCCTGAAATGTTGTAGAAAATTTCCTGGAGACAAGAAAATATGGTATGATTTGTGAAAGAATATCTGCCTGCCATCCTCAAGTGCAACTCTCTGGTTTGTATTTTCTCAATGATATCTGCAGCACCACTCTGGCTGATAAACAGCTCCCCATTTATTGTCAGCAATTTGTGAGCACACCAGCCACTATATCTTTGATGTGACTGAAGCAGCAGGGGCCGTTTTCTTTAGGAAATAACTTTAGACTATCTGTTCTGGCTTTGTATTTATTTTTAGACAATGCTGATCACCTACAACACGAGGTGCAGGGAAAACTTCTTTGAATTTATACAGGAGTCCAATTCATAGACTGAAATTTTAGAAAAGCAGACCGCTTGGTGCTTGAGAAATTCAAAAAAAGAAATTGCTTTAAAGTCACTTAGATGCAGAAAATAACTGAACGAGAGCAGACATAAAAAAAGGCCAAAATATACTTAATTTCGTTAGGCGGTGAGAAAAAAATGGTACTATTTAACAGACAAATAATAATCTATTGTGCTTGTAGTTTTAGACTAAGACTAGGATTTTAATTTAAATTAAAATTAATTTTAAATTATTTACTGGTTTACTTGTAATTTACTTCTCCCTTTCGACTGAGATTTTTTTAGTTTGTTATATTTTGTAGGGCTTCCCTTCAAACTTAATTGTAATAGGGACTGGTGTGGGTGAGAGAGGCGAAGATTTGAATCCATCAAAATTTGAATTCTGGGACTTTCTGAGCCTTTGGGACTTTTTTTAAGCCTTGCCCACACAGCAGCAGTTTGAGCAACTATTTCTTGAAGCAAGAGTCACAAATCTGTTTTAACTTCTGAAATTTTTTTTGTTTGGTTGGTTTTGGTTTTGTGTTTTTCCTCCCACTGCTGCAGAAATTCCCAATAATCTAATTTGGTGGGTGCTCCAGAAAGGGGTAACTAAAAGCCTTTGATCACAGTGAACCATTTTTAGAGCCGTATTTTTTTCTTTTTTTAAACAGCAACCACTTACGTGATAATGATCCAGTCTCTTTTAATGACATCTTTCTTCTTTCTCACTATGATCACCAGATTCACGATGTATTGGTGTTGAGGGAAGGCAGGTGGCTGCAGTGCCTAAGAGCTGTCTGTGGCACATTTTCATATATAATATGTACATCTGTGTGATATATGTTCTCATTGATTGCCATGTACTTAAGATGGTAATTTGAGGGAAAACTCACTCTGTAATTGTGTCCATGGCTGATAGATTGTGCATGTTATCTGGCCCTCACAATTTGTGTTTAGTCAAAAGATATTGTTGTACTCAGGTTTTGCTCTAGCATCTCAATATTAAATTGTGAGGTGTTTTTTTTTAATAAATAGGAGCTTGAATTTTGAAGTTGCCAATTTAATAGATCCTTTTCTCCAAGATCATGGCTCAGCTCATTTTGTCTTTATCTTTTTCTTTATAGGTTCCATGGCTTTGACCTTGATGTTCTCCCCAGGTCCATTAGTTAATTTAAATCTATCCCATAACAAACCTAAAGAAAGTAAATGTTGTAAGCAAGAGTTGTCTATTTCTGTTCATAGAGTGGCTACGGAATGTTGCTCAAAGTAAACATCATGCTGAATTTAATGCTTGTTCTTGCATAATCTTTTCACAAAGGTTTGCAAACTCCCAGTACTCATAGTTAATAACAACAAAAGGGTGTACAGAGCAGTGCCTCCCCCCTGACAGCTTCAGAAGATTGGAATGCTTCAAGTGCACTAGCTTTCTGCTTTTGCTGGTTCCTCCACAAACATTTGCAAGAGACGATCCCAGAGCTCCCAGTGGCTCCAGCTCTGCTGTCCCCGCTGTTGTGTGGTGCCTGAAGTGCTTGGGGCAGCAGCCGTGCTGCCCAAGGGGAACACCGAAGAAGCAGGGAATGCAGAGTCTGGAGGCAGTGAATGCAACCTAGCCACGGCCACGCTGATGCTAGGGATGCTTCTGTGTGTAAGCTCCTTATGTGTCACTTCGTTCTCCAGGCTCTTAGTTCAACTTGCTAGCAGAAGGCATTCCTCCAAAATACCTTTCCATTAGGACAACAGTGATCTAAGTCTTTTGGCTGCAGCTGTGGTCTTAATGCTGTGTGTTGTATGAAGGCCTGTCCCTGAAAGCTGATGCTGGCCCCATTTTAAAGTGCCCTGCTCTGCTTTCATTTTTTCATTTTGTTTGCAGAGGCTGTGGTGTGACAGCCTTCCCTCTGTGATGCCGTGAAATCCTGCCCTGTGTTCAGCGGAGGCCTGTGTTCCACACTTTGAGACCCTGACATCAATCACATTATTTTTTTACTTCTTCTTAGTCCTCAACAAGGGGAAAAGCGCTTTCAACCGCATGTCAGTCTCTCTTCTTTCAGCTGGTGCTTTTCTAGCTTTTTCTAATGGAAAAAAAGGACAGCAATATGCTATTTTGTGTTTCTGATCTGACAGTGTTTCAATGGTAGAGTTACAGGTATTGAGGAACTCACCATTACAACAGATTCCTCCTCTAAGGGTTGCACTTGGATTCCACATGTCCCTTGAAAACAGCAAATTCATTTCTGAAGGGGCCTCAATAGAAGCCTTTTCATCCCAAAGGAAAAAAATTTGAAAATCTAGTGGAAAAGAATTATAAGATGCTTCAGGATTCTAGTAATTCAGACCATGAATTATTTGCAATGTAGAAAATAAGTTTATAGTGGCTGGAGACACTAGGGAGTCAGGGGTTGGAAAGAATATTGTTCTAGCAGAGGAATAGTACAAGATAAGTAATTAAAGGCTACGTCACTTTTGCTAAATGAAAATCTACAAAGAATCAATCTAAATGTACAGTTGTCTGTCAGCAGCTATTCTAGGTGCAAAGATATGGATTTTTCTATTGTTATCCCTTAACACGCGTTGTGCATGTTAAGGGATCCCTATCCCTTGCACAAAGTATGAGCTTCAGTGAGGTTCAATAAGCCTCACAGGGGAACATGGGTTTTGTACTGGACCTGTACATGATGTAGTTTCACCCAGAAAAAAACAGCTACAAGAATGAGAAGACTGTAGAATGGGAAAAGACATCACCAAATAGCAAAATATTTCAAGAGAATGTGTAAATTAGGGAGCAAAAAGCATTCTTGACTGGTCTTATTTTGAAAATGTAACTTGAAAATCTTGGAAAAGCTTAAAATCTAAATAACTACACAACTTCGTAACTATTACATCACAGTTACTAATTTCTGAATTTCCCTTGAAAAGGCCTGTGTTGCTATAGTGAGCCACCATTAAGTCAGGGACAGCAAGTTTAGGGTGTCTAGAAAAAGTTGGTGGACTCTATGTGACATAAAAGCTATATAGCTGATCAATGGTGCATGGGGTTAGTGACCAACCACGACGTAATTTTTCTAATAAGAGAGTTTGCTTCTAGGTAAGTAGATTTCCTTCCGTTAAGCTCAGACAGGAAGACGGAGAAGTAGAAAAATATGTAGCTTGGTGTTTAATGAAAAACATTAGAACTGCTTTTGATGGCCATCAACACATTATTCTCATCTGCACATTGCTATACATCAGTTCAGCTGTTCTTAAATGTAATTTAAAAATACTATAGGAGAAGATTTTGATCAGGCTTGATTTGCACCTGGAAGGGCCTACAAGAAACTGGCCTTTGTAGAAACTGCAGTGATGAAGACATTCAAAACTCTGTTGTTTCTGGTACATGACAGCTGGAGAAAAAATTTTAATAAAAAAAATTTTTCTACCTAAAACGGTTAGTCAGCATGTACTTTGAGGCCCTGGTACACCTGTTTCATCAAACTGATTACTTTCATGCTTGTGAGTATGTCTGTACATCTGCAAAAGAGTGTTTTATTTATGTAGGCTTTCACATAGGAGTGACTGACATCCATAATGTTTGAACATTAATTTTCTGGAGCTTCAACACATATCTGAGCTGTGACACAGCTAGGCTTATATTCATACAGATACCTTGAAGCTCAGGAAGGTACAATAGGTTCTCGATTATTCCAGTGGAAATGAGTTTTTCTGGGCTAGGACTGCATTCAGTCTAGCAGCACATCTTTGAAAATGCAGCCTGTGAAGACCACCATTTTTGTCACTGTGTCCCTGGTCTTTCTGTCTGCAAACCTCTGCTATAACAAGCTCACCATCTTGATTCATTGTCCCAGTGCAGACCATAGTGACGGCAGAAGACGTAACTGCTACTTCAAAGAGAGCCCCACTCTGCCCGTGTCAATGTACTCGCTGAACCGAGCATTGCTCATGTTCAGTCCTTCTGCGCCACTTTCATTTTTTTAAAAAACAGCATATTGATTTTATTTTCTGCCAAGAAAAATTTCTGAGCACAGTAAAATGGTTACCAGAGAAAAAAATGATAACTTTTATAGTTATTGAATGACTTCTCTTGCTGCTGAAAAAAACAGTAGTATCCAAAATTTGTCAAAATGTGGCATTTTTGAATCTACAGTTGTGCAAATTAGACACAACACTTTTAAATTGTTATAGTATTATAATACATTTATAGGCTTTCTTTTAAAAATGAGCTTTGTTTAATGTGTACCATGTATCTAGCTTGAAACAATTACTTATTTTGCCCATTTTAGCATTAATCAGAATTGCCTGTGTATAACTGGAGAAACGCATCCCCTGCAAAGAGGAGGGTAGCTTCTTTAACAATTCTCCCAAGTGATTTAACAATAGGTGATTTTTTTACAGGACTCTTTTTCTTGAGCGTCAGCCAGTGAAGTGTATTCTGAGTTCATATATTAATATCCTTCACAGAATCACAGAATCACAGAATGGTAGTGGTTGGAAGGGACCTCTGTGGGTCATCTAGTCCAACCCCCCTGCCGAAGCAGGGTCACCTACAGCAGGCTGCACAGGACCTTGTAAACACAAGGACCTTCATAAACAAGAAATCTGTTTCGATTCAATGCAGGGGGTAAAAACATTTTATTTAGCATCACAATGTTTATTAATAACTGGTTTGGAATTTGGAATATTTGCAGACTAGTTACGGTGTGACTTTTCACAGTATGAAATTAATCACTTTGACTGTTAAAAAAATAAAAGATTAATTGGTTTTGTGTAGTGTTGTATCATTTATTGTGGTAGCTGTTAAAAATAGATAACCAGAGGCGAATAGATGTTAATGGTCCCTTTCACTATTAAAAAAATCAATTTTTCTTGGATACAAAATATCTTAATGTGCTGGTTTTGCTTAAAAGTGTTTGATTTGAAAATACCCAAACAAATAAGTCTGCATTCACAAATCATCTCTGTTTTACCAGCACTTGAATTTTCATGTCAAGTATGATAAATATTTTCTGTGCAAATTAACCGTGCACTTGAAGAAAGGAGAAGACTGGGCGTGTTACTGAGAAACAGTTATTCAGTACTTTTTTAAATATTATTTTACATATACTCATGTAATTTTTTTAAGGGCTGTGTCATCTAGGTTAAGAAACCTTTCCACAGCTTTCATACATTTCTTTCAAACTTGTTGGAGAGCAGCTAGATTTTAAAATGTAAGTAATTAAAATTGTAAGCTATTGAGTTATTGACAAATACTGAGCTATTAATCAAGCTAAAAAATTCTACAGTCAGGGTTCAGTGCTCTGAAGCACTGTAAAATAATAGTATTTTTGTTCAGTGATGCAAGTAGCCACAATTAAGCAGTTCACTTGACAAATGAGATAGTTCATTTTATTTTGCACTTAATTGAATTGTACATGCTTGGTCACCATTGTCTCCTTCCCTTTAGTTTTGGTTTCTAGCCATTTAAACATATACATTTATTAAGGAGAGTGCAATTAAGTTCGTGTTGGCCATTGGGTCTAGAAATGCAGACTTCAAAAGCTATGCCTTAAAACATGCTCTGGGGTAAAAATCATTAATCTCCCTCTAGAATAATTCTTAATTTTCTTAACAAAAAGTCCAATGAGCTTGTAGGAGACTCACTAACTTAAGTCAAATGTAAAAAAAAAACCCTGTGTGGGAAGCTGATATTAAATCACTTTTACCAAGCAGAAATATATAGACATTATTTCTTCACATTTTATTTTAGTTAGTAACGGTGCCTGCATTTCAACAGTCCTGTCTCACCTTGCTGTCTTATGTCCTTTTCTTTCTAAGTTTGCAGTCTGTTCATTATGATTCTGAAATAGTAACATCTCAGTCAGGTTTTTTTGTTTATTATGTTTTTTTTAACAAACTGTAGTGTTGAAAACCTAAGTTCTGTGTTTCATTTCAAGATCACAAAAAAAGTTTTTTAAGTCTGGATGGAAGAAACGTGATAATTAAATGCAAATATTTTTCAACAGCAGTAAGAAAACAGAAAGGTAAATGTAACATGGTGGTTATCTTTTCCAATGTCTCTCCCTGAAAAAGGTGATCTCAAAAAACCTAGATTCCTTCAAAGCAATATGAAGAACTTAATTGCAAACAGCCACAGAGCACATCTAGGATACAGGTATAACAATCAGGCATATATTTGTAGGGGAGACTGTAGTTAGCACCAACAGACAGGGGATTTCGTCAGTCTCTTAGCTCTGATGTGTGAGGAGTTCTTTCGTGACTAAGGAATACCACACTGAGTTCGGAAGAAATGAGGCAGGCATATGATGTGTAGTGCAGGCTCACGAGCTTGATGAATTCTGTTTCGTGTGACATGCTTCCTGTAGGCTCTCAGTCAATTCCTGCACAAGCATTTCACATTTGCTAAAGAGGTCAGGAAGTTTTAGATACATGTCTCCAAAGAAAGCCCCAGAGAATTGCGCGGGCAGTTCTTTTTGGAAATCGCTGGAAAACCAGGTGCTCCTGCCCATACGGTTTCCTGTTCATGGCAATAGAAAGCACTGATTGCATGGTGTTTCTCTTTCCCGTTGCAGGCCCTACCAGTGTGGTCACTGCTCCCAGTCCTTCTCCCAGCCTTCAGAGCTGAGGAACCACGTAGTTACGCACTCCAGCGACAGGCCTTTCAAGTGCGGCTACTGCGGTCGTGCCTTCGCTGGTGCCACAACACTCAACAATCACATCCGGACACACACTGGGGAAAAGCCCTTCAAGTAAGTACTTGAGGCCAGAGCCTCTGCCAGCTGAGATTATGGCGGGATGTGCATCACTGCTATTCACTAGCATCAGTGGTCCGTACCAGCACACGGCAGAGGTTTCCTTGAAAGCCAAGGCCAGACCTCCAGAAAAATCTGTTAGTGGTGTAGCTAAAATCAGGGTTAAACCAGGCTTGGTTTTGCGTGCCTTGCAAGCGCTGAGCAATTTTCTGTCCTCTGATGAGAACATGGTTGTTTTTATCAAATGACTAGCTGCTGCCTGAGAACCACAGCGGAAAATACGTTCAAGATTGGGACAGGCTACGCTGTAAGAACATTAATATGGCTCCTTACTGTCTGTACGCTGAGGTAGATGGAGCTTTGTGTAAAGCTAATTTGGAACCGGTTAAATATTGGGGAGAAACATGCATCTTTTTTTACTCTCAGAATCACTGCTTAGAAAATGCAACTCTGGCTTCTGTCATAAGTTTGGTAAGATCATAATAATAAATAGACCGTGTTCAGCTGTCCAAGTTATAAGAAAAAAAGCTCACCTGGTCAAGATGTTATTTTATTAAACACACTCTGGTTATTTCTGCAGTTTCTGTTTACTGAAATTCAAGCCAAGCACACACTTGACTCAGAAATTTTCTCTCTACACTCGTCTCCAGCCATAGCACAGCTGATCCAGGTGGATTTTACCTTCAGTTGTGCAAGACTCTGCCTACCTAAAGGGAGGTGTTCTCCAAGACAGAATACAAATCTTCCACATTAGTGTCTGTGCCTTTGCTGAACTGGCAGGCACAAATTTTATGGACATTGTACCTGGAATAATCCCACTTTGGAAGAAAAATAATGTGTTGGTATCAATGTATAATGTGTTGCTATGACTTCAGAAAGGTACCTGACGTTCCCAGGAGGAATGAGAATAAGTGTAGAAGAAGGTGTGCATCTCCCCCTTTTATCCAAGGACTGTATGTCCATCTACTTTTCTCCATTTGTCTTTCTTTTCTGTTTCTGCTGTACTGTGCTCTTGGTCTGGTTAATGTAAGGGAGCTCAGCCATGGGGCCCGGCAGAACCCCTCATAACAAGTTCAGTAGAGATACCAGTAGAGATGCTTTGCCTCCATATATGGTTGAAAGGAAGCAAGTCCCCCATACATGTCTCTGCTGGGGGCAAGGGGACAGAGCCAGGAACCAAAAACTGCGTATGCAGTACAGAAGAACTTGTATACCAGAAATCATGGCTAGGACACAGTTGTAGGTGGCAAAACACGGAAACTCAAAGCATCTAAACATCGACTCCTCTAGAGCCAGTCTGTTGAATGCTCAGAACCCATAGAAAGAGAGCCAAAAATAGTGTGAACAATCAGATTGATTTTATCTAGTTGCTGTGTAAATAGATTTTAGTAATTAACGGAAGAGGTTTCCGGGTCAAAATGGAAAATAGATTTCTTTAATGTTAAGGTGTTACTTATGTGTAACCTTGTTGACTCCACTTAATTTTTTCCCTTAACTTCCTGTTTTTGTCATGTTTCCAATAGATCTGATATTTTACCCCATTTAGAGTCATTACTTTTCCCCTTTGGTTTAGTAATTTTTTTCCCCTTTTCCATAATGGTCTTGACTACAGCACAATTTCATTTGTGAAAGGACTTGATGTATGTACTACAATTAACCACTGGTCTGGGATTTGTTTGTTTTGCCCTGCTTATGCTGAAATATTTAAGTATTCCAGAATGTGTCTGCCCATTCATAAAGGTGCAAGGCAGAGCAACAAAAAAATATGTATTCTTTGAACTGCTTCTTTATGATGTATAGCAAAATTTCATTCTTGTAAAATTTTTGTTTAGTGTCTTCCTGAAACTCAAGAGACAGTAGTACCAACTTCTCTCTGGAAGAGCTGTTGAAGTATTTTCAGTAAGCTGACTAGTAATTTCACACGAAGCTAAAACTGGAGCTGCAGACCTTCCCATCCCTGATAGTCAGATAAGGGGACACATACACCCTGATCCTGCAAGCTGTTCAAAAGGGCAGATTTGCCTCCCATGCAGGACTATTTGCATTTGAGAGAGAAGGGGCAGAAAACTTATCCAGAAATTGATCCACCCTCTTTACTGGAGGAAAAAGAGATAGCTGCAGCTCATCATGATATTTCATCTCCAAGAGCAGGCAACATGTGAGAACTGGTGTTAAATAAGCTTAGGAAAAAACCTCAACAAATTCTAGCAAACAAGAGCCACAAACAGCACAAACAAGATTTCTGTCTCTTTATCATGCAATTTAGGTTTTAAATGTTTGTTTACAAATGGATTTTGAGTGTATGCTTACCAAAAAAGTACAAAATGGAAAAGTCTGTTGAGATACGGTTTCTGTACCTCAAAAAAGTCTATATTTGTAGTGACGTACATAATTCCGTTGAATAGTATTTTACTACTAGCAAGAATGACCATGCATGGATAGTGCTAAATTACTTTAATTCTAGCAAAGTTATTTTAAAAATGACAGGCATAATTTTAAATGTATTACTGAGTTCTATTTCATAGATAAAAATGGGCAGTCAGCTGGACGGTTAACTTGCATCTATTGTGAAAGCAACCTCACTATTTCTAATGCAGTAAAGCAGCTATATTTGTAAGTGGTATCTGGACAAATTACAGTGTGCATGGATGAAGCAGGCAATGTCAAACACGAAATGTGTGTTTGTATGCATATTATTTTCAGAAGGTGTTTTTAAAAATTATGAACACAGGGTGACAGTATTTTAAAATATATCGAATTAATTGTTATTTAAAAAGAAGGCTGTGATTGGTTAAAAAGCTTTTTCTGTGAGAAGGTGCTTTCTTTGTAGGTCCTAGGTAACTTTGGATATATGGTGGAAGACTTCTCTATTTGTTTTTCATTACAGATAACAATGCTAAGTGAGGTTATCTGTAGTCAGAGCTTTAGCCGCATTGCCTGGACTGCAGGTCCAGTTAGGAGAGATTTCTTTTCATGTCATCACAAGCTATCAAGTCAGCCTTACCACTGTAAAGTTTTGTGTATTCTTATCTTATTGAAGTCTCCACTATGGCTGCTGGTCTGGGAACAAAACTCTTAAGTAAATTAAAAGGTAGGAGAAAAACAAAAATTGTTAGCCATCCTCATTTTCTTAAATTCTTCCCCCCCTGTCTCATCCATTTCAGCAAAATTAAAGAATTGTTAAGGGACTTGCCTGCAGAATCAGGGTTATGCAAACATCCAATATTCAGAAGTGAACTGAAAAGAATTAGAGGAAAGATTCTTTCAGATTGAGATAACCCAGGTAGTTTTCATTATTTCTTACTGAAATGCAAATGTGGGGAACATTCATTTTACAATGAATATAGATATTGTACCTGCAGTGACATCTCAGTTTTGTCCTGTTTTGGGTTTTTTTTTTAACCCTTTCAAATGAATTTAAAATCTAGTGTTAAACGTAGGTCTTCAATGAAATCTTGAAACTTTTATTTTGCAAACATCAAATTAAGATATTTTTTCCTGAAATAGACCCTCAGCATTTTTTTCGCCTTAAGCCTTTCACAGAGGTTGGCATAAACTTGGTAATTAAAGCAAGCCTGTCTGTATTCCTCAATGTTAATGTTTTGAAAGCACTGGGAAGCAAACAAGCGGAGTGACGTGACAATGAAGGCTATCTAGCCATGCTCAGAAAACCCAGTACCTTAGAAAAATCCAAAACCCATTGATGTTCATGTCGTTTGTGAACTGAAGAACCATTTTGTTTACTGCCCCCATCCAAGCAAATCACATGGGGAAACCTGGTGGTAGAATGAAGTCTTGCGTTTGATGGGGTTGAAGGTTGTAGTACAACATTGGTCCTTACAATTGAAATGAGGGCACACACACATTGCAAAAAAAGATAACATGGATCTAGTTTTCACTGATGACATCTACTTGTGTGAGAACTTTTAAGTTGCTTCTTTGGATCTATACTGTGTCAAGGGCTGTTTAAATTACTCTCAAATGCCATCAGATCTCTTAAGTGGAAATTAAGTGGTCTCTCAGTTAATAGGTATCGTTATTGCCAGTACTCATACCTACACTTGAGGCTTAACCAAAAATTTGGTGTGTGTCTAACAGCCTAGCTTTGGCTCAGCCCCATGGGTACTTTGTGAGTAGCTGCATGAGAGGTGGACTCTTTTTCCTTTCTGACTGTTTTGGCTACTATTCAAACTTCCAACACAACATTAAACATGTGGCTTGTAGTATAGAAGCATGCACACACAAACATGCACACACATGCTCACCAGTCTCATAGACACAGGTCATTGCGGTGGTTATTTTGCTATGACAAGCTGGGAAAGGATGGTTGACAGAGGGAAAGAGTACATCATAATTCAAAAGAAAAAATATTCCTGTTTTTCCTTCCATTCCTACCTACTGTAAGATAGTTATGTTGACTGCTGTGACACAATTATCTTCACCTTTCCTATCAATTTGTATAGGGCAGTAACTTCTCTGGACCACAATGAGAAGAGTCGTCAGGGCCTTAATGAAGGCCCCTGCCTGTAAGCCAGGTACTTATATATCCAACACTATAGTCTTGAAAACACAATCCACACCCTTTGCAAGTACCTAGAAAATGCTAGGTACCTTGGGTACTATTTGAAGGTTACCCAGGTACATGAGAAAGCCACAGAAATTCGGTGTTTTGCCAAAGGTCTTATTCTGACTTTGCCCAAGGGCTGCAGAGCACAGACAGCACAGCACAACCAGAAGAAATGCTTGGCACCCACTTCTCTCCTGTCCAAAGGGTGGATGCTTGTAACGAGAGATTTATTCTCTTCTGCTCTCTCTTTAGCATCCTTCTTTCCTGTGTCTGTACAGAAGTGTCCCAGAACAGCCTGTAGCTGGGAAGTTAGAACACTCTCATGGCAGAAGAATCTTGTGGACATAGGATGGGAACTCACATTTTAAATGAATATTGTAAGCCTTGCTCTGTGGTTTCAAGAGCAATGCAAGGTGCTGAGTGAATGTGGTGGCCAGCAGGTCGAAGGAGGGGATTTTGCCCCTCTTCTCTGCTCTGGTGAGACCCCACATGGAGTCCTGCATCCAGCTCTGGAGCCTTCAGCACAGGAAAGACATGGACCTGTTGGAGCAGGTCCGGAGGAGGGCCACAAAAATGATCAGAGGCCTGGAGCACCTCTCCTGTGAGGAAGGGCTGGGAGAGTTGGGGCTGTCCAGCCTGGAGAAAAGAAGGCTCCAGGGAGACTTTAGAGCAGCCTTCCAGTACCTTAAGGGGATCTGAAGGAAAGGTGGAGAGGGACTCTTTATAAGGACTTGTAGAGACAGGACAAGGGGCAATGGCTTCAAGCTGAAAGAGGGTAGATTTACGTTGGATATAAGAAAGAAATTTTTTACTATGAGGGTGGTGAGGCACTGGCACAGGTTGCCCAGAGAAGATGAGGATGCCCCCTCCCTGGAGGTGTTGAAGGCCAGGCTGGATGGGGCTTTGAGCAACCTGGTGCAGTGGAATGTGTCCCTGCCCATGGCGGGGGTTTTGGAATTAGATAATCTTTAAGGTCCATTCCAATGCAAACCATTCTATGATTCTAGCCTCCCAGGCAAGATCCAGAAAGGGTAAGGAGGTCTGCCACAGCCTCGTGGCCAGTGGTTTTAATGAGTGACTCTTCTTTTGATCACCTTATAGTCTTTCTGTGATTCACATAGGTTCCCTAGGCATTCTGATATAGTATGTTTCATTTATTTCGCCCAGCACTTAGAAGTCAGGTGTTGCCACACTTGATTTTGTAGGTTATTTTGCAGCTGTGCCATGTCTGGCTTGGTTAGGCAAGGATCCAAGCCTCCTATTACTCAGCAACCAATGCGCTTGTCTTTGTAGTCATCAAAATAACAAAACTATGAAGTTCAAGTAGATGGCAATATCTCATACAGGCTAAGTTAAACCCCAGCCTTGAAATTGATTCTAATGCCTCTGTGATAGATATATATGTATGTATATAAAAATAATACAATAATTTGCAAGTTTGTCAGGCAAGGAAAGGTAGTATATTTTGACACACTAATCCAGTAACTAATCAGTTTTCTAATAAACAATCAGCAGTACACTAATGTGTCATCAGCACTTCAGGAGCTCTGGAGAGTGGATGATCTGCACATAGACATTAATGAATACCCCAAAAATCATTAAGTAATCAATACTTCTGAGTTATTTTCATTGAGCTGATAGGTCTGATACATTAAAGCTGACATTTTACATTTGTCAAGATCACAGTGCAGTTTTTAACAGTGGAACAGGCTGCTAAAAATATTCCATGAAAGACAATAAAAGAAACACAACTTAAAAGTGTTGACATTTTAGATTGGTACAGTAGCGTGGATGAATGACTCTGTAATGTCTGTGCTAAATGTTTCTGAAGCAGGACTTTCTTACTAATAATTACTAACATGAAGAACATTCTACAATTATGCATATGAGTAAATATATTTCTTTTCCCTTTTTTTTTCTTTGTAAGCAGCTAGATCAGTGACAGTTCACTTTCTATCATTCACTTCCGTGAGGAAAGATGAATATGAATTAGCTGAGCCCTTTGTTTTCCTCACTTCTCCTTTGAAGGTGAAGAATTTGTCGTAGCAATGCTTTTGTGATAATCTCCTTTGAAGATAAAACATCACACAGCACCATTAAATCAAAGGTGGCTTTTGGAGCGAGCACCGTACAAGAAGAATCTGTTGCATCCGTATTTGCGACTCATCAAATATCCCTATCTAGTGTTCAGAATGCAAATTAAGAGGCCACTATTTGGGAGATTAAATACAATAGATGCTCTTTCAGACCAGGGATAGGGGATTCATTCCAAGCTAGCACTAACCCTTATCCTATCCCCTCCAAAATTCAATGGCTGTGTTCATTCATTCACACATTTTTTTTGTTGCAGATTATGGTTGTCTAAAGACAGGACAGGGCAGAAAAAGAGACAACGTAAAAGACCACGAAGGAAACACTGGTGACTGTTATGAGTTCTTGCGCAACTCACAAATTTCTCAAATAGCATGGATATTTTCAGATAATTAAGTAACCACTATCTCTATGAACCTATTTAAAAAGAACCCCACTTCATCATCAGATCAGATAAACAAAGAGTTTTCTCTTGTTCTAGCACCGAACAATTATTGCTTTGTGATTTCTTTTCCTCCAATAGGCAATTGTGGATTTTAAATTAGCAGAAGGTGAAATTCTATTTGTCATCAATTTCTCCTAGGGGTTACAGAGCAGAAAACTGCAGACAAGCTGCTTCTTTGATGGCTCACTCCTAAAAATCTCTTTTTGTTCTTTATCTATTTGAACTGACAGTGATCAGAGCTACAGCAGGACAGGCCTCTCTGGAGAAATCACCTTCCCCCTGTCTATTGACAGATTCCTCTGTTCTGAATCAGACAGGCCTTGTCCCATCATAGGCATCAAGGCCTTGGAAGTAGCCACCAATTAAACGTCTTGAGCCAGTAAAATCTGAAGCCACTTTTGAGTGTCTGTTCTGATTAGGCAGGATGAGACAAAGCCCACCACCCCCCAGAGCAGCTCCCTGGTCTCAATTTTCTCTCTTGCCTTCACCAGGTGCGAGAGGTGTGAGAGGAGCTTCACACAAGCCACCCAGCTGAGTCGACACCAGAGGATGCCCAATGAGTGCAAGCCAATAACAGAGAGCACAGAATCAATTGAAGTGGATTAACTGATTGACTGGTTGGAATTAAACTGCAAGGAAAGTCATGATTAAATGTCACGGACACTTAAGCAAAACCAAAGATTTCCTCTGAGCAACTTTCAATCAGTCCCAGAAAACCAAAAGCAGTAATAAAATAAGTAAGATGTTAAGAGATATTGATCCTGGCGTGGAATTGAGACCAGGAAAGAGATTATTTATTTATGACTAGGGATGAGTCTTATTTCAATTGACAAGTTACTTGGGACTGTTAACATTTCAAGTCCCATCATGTATTGCTTTAATTCTAAAAGCCTTTATAATTGTTATTTAATGCCAAAGTGAGGAATCTCAAGGGTTCTTCTGCCCATAGTTATGACTGAGAATGCACATGGACTTGTTTATTGTTGCACCTTTTATTGTAGCATGACTCAAAGGACCCAGATATAATCTGTACATTTGGATGGTCTGGGCTAAGTTGGTCTTGATGTGGCTATAATAGAAATTGCTGTATGGGATGGGAAGGGATCAAGAGCTGTATCTGGGTCAGTGTCAGCCTCCTCAGACCAAAGGGCATTTTGTTTCCATAGTCTCATGTCTCACACTGTGTGCACTTTTTCATGCAAGTGGTTTCATTCAACAGCGTTGTGTTGGCATAGATATTCTGGTAAAAAAAAATAAATAAAAAAAGGAAAAAAAAAGGAATGTTGTATATCTGCAAATATATGTTATATAAAGAAGCCAGTAGGAAAACTATGTTAAAATAATAGAGCTCTCAAATTCAGTCTAGTAGCTATGAAAGACAGAGATGGTAGAAAATATTTTAAAGATATAAGATTCCAGTCTACGTATAAATCATATTATGAGGAGCAAAAATCTAAGATGATGTTTTTGGTTTGGGTGGTTGATTTAATTGCTTGCTGATTTCTAAGAAAATCAATCAGAAATCCAGGCTGTAGTCCATTGATATTTTTACTCTGTAGGTTTGGATCAAATTGAAAATGCTCCTGTATTAGATGAAAGTTTCAACATACTTGGGCTGACCTTCAAAATAAAAGTTAAATCTGAGCTCAGATAGTTTTTAAGTGGCTTGGAGGCTTCATAGTACTCACTTCATGGAAATTTGCCTGGTACGGTTGTGAATGAAAGGAAGCCAAAGTATTCCCAACATCAATGTAAAAAGCTCAGATGTGATTTCATTTGTTCAATTTAACATTTTCCACATTGGCTTTTTTCAAGCTTTTATCCTTGGTGTAATTCAGATTTCATGATTTTGTCTAATCAAAGCATGGTTTTCACTTTTAGAGACCAGCAGTGTTTGTTTATATATTGATTGTCTCAATGCTAGAGCTGTAGTTTGGTAAAAATAAAAAAAAAAAAGTAAAAAAAAAAGTGAAAAGATAAAAAGAAAAAAAAACCCACCACCAACAAGAAGCAAAACCTAAACAGTTCTGAGGTCATGCTATATCATAAGGTAAAACTGCAAAACAAATTTATGGAGATTATGGGGATTAAAACAGATTCATTCAGTTTTGTACCAAAACTGAAGTGCTGAGTGGCTCATAAGGGCTCAGTTGATTATATTAAATATTTTAAAAACATTTATGGGGATGATTTTAAATATGTAGAGAATTACGTATTCAATTCTGTAAAGGGCTAGACAGAATCAGCTACAAATTTAATTATAGATTCAGACCATTTAGGAATTCTGCACAGAGCTCAAGTAGAAAAAGAGTGTAAAGTAAAATTCAAATACATATAAAAATAATTTTAAAGCTAAGACATCCTTGCTTGGGGATGTTCAGTTATTATATTGCAGAAACTACACTGTAGAATCTGGAGTTTCCAAAGCTTTGCAGGGAATTACTTCAGGAGTTACTGTATTTGTGTTTGGCCCTTAAAACTGTACACCATTGTGGAAAAAATAGATATTTTTCTTATTGTTCTGTCAAGTATCAGATTATCTCATACAGAGTTTTTCAGCTCTGTTTCTCAGCGTAGAGATATGGAGAGTGAGCAATTCTGTCGTCCCTTGCCTGATTTTACCCTCCAAACTATGAGAGATTCGTAGCTACTATAAAAATGTGTTTGTTTGTTTGTTTTTCAGGTTCAAGGAAGCATGGGAAGTTGGGTAGGAAGAAATGTAACTTAAAGGTGACTATTTCAACATTATTTAGTTCCCAGCAAGGCAGATAAAACAGAAAAAAAAAAAAAAATCTGACCCTGAACCTTTCAGACCCTCGCACCTGGTAGTTCACCCTTCCCTTATTGAAGAGCTTTAGTGTAAAGTAACAGCTTGGTGGGGCACCAGCTTTTATGTAACATTTCAACAGCAGCTGTAGATAGTTTCCACAAGCAAACAGATATACTCACTGAAAAAAAAATAAAATCAGAAATTCATAGATTAAGAGGGAAAAGAGACATGTCATGCCTGAAAGGCACAGGTAAGCTATCTGTTAGATCACTGACTGGAGCAGTTGCATTATCTAACTGAGCTCTCCTGTTGAGGGAAGTGGTTAGTGGTAGTGCAGAGCACCCAGACTCTTGCAGAAAAGGATCTGTATTTGAATCCTATAATGCAAATAGCACAAAAGTGTGTTCTTACAGATATACAGGTTCCTTGCTGAATATAATGGACTTACTCTTATGTTTTTAATTGAACATGTGTCTAAACATTCTCCTGAATGAGCATGAAGTAAAGATCAATTATTTCAAGATTATACTCTATTCTTAAAAAAATGCAGCAGAGTAGGATTTCTTCAGAACTTACCTTTTTTCTTCCAAATAATTCTTTCTTGTCTAAATCACTATGTTGTGCCAGATGCCTAAGCACAATTTCAGTTGTTGTATTATTTTATACATGGCACTTTCACAACAGATTTGGCAGCATAGAAAAGCAATTCAGTGAAAATCCATGATTTGTAGTGGGCTTTTCTCGAGTAGAGCATTTGGCCTTCTATTACAAAACAGCAAATGTAAAACTAGCATTGAGAATCTAAAATACAAACTAGGTTTGATCTGAACAGAATCTAGTTCTTGTCTGCCCTTCCCAAATGCTGAGTGAGTTTCTGTTACGAATCGACAGAACGACTATACATTTAGGTCTGTTATGAATACAGTATGTGTTTGCACACAGTAAACTGAAGCAGTAACTGTAGTACAATTATCTTTAAATGTAGTGATTATGTGTCTGCCATTTCAGAATTTCTGAAGCACTTGGTATCTCTGTTTTGTAGTCTGGTAAATAAATACAAGCTTCTTTCTTTTTATTTTTTTTTGTCCAACCCAGAACACGTTGGAAAACATATTTAAAATTTGTGCCTAGTTTTTTTTGTTTTTTCAGTGTGGAATTACGTTTTACACATTCATAGAGTTATTCCTTTGAGAAACACATTAGGTCCTTTATGAACCTGCAGTTATAGACCCTAAATATGATATTTTTAAATACAATTTGATTGTCTTCCCATGACAGAAAGTTGAGTTGAGAATAATGTAGTAATTACAGCGCATTACATGCTAGCAACTTACAAGAAATGATGTGTATCTCTTTTCTTTTGGTAACACAATCTCTCCTTTTAATTATTATTTATTGTTTGTATGGTGCCATTACATTACATGATGCTGTCTTATAAATGACGAAATGATGTGATTTCAGTTGAATAAATAGGTGAAAGTCCAAAAGTAAGTCCTCATTGCTTTTGAGAATCATCAGTTGCTACAATTTTTACAATTAGAGCACTATTCTGTTCCATCAAAGTCCTTTCTGTGGATAAGATTACAGAAAATACAATATTCTGTGACTGCATGAAGTCTTTTTTTCACATTTTGTCTAGATTTTGGAAGTTTGACATCACCAAGCCAATCTGAAAAAGTGCATAAGCCCACCCAATAGATGTAGAATATGCTGAAGGGGTCTTCAGTTCTAAAAAAATAATAATAACACTGTAATTGGAAAGGAAATCAACTTGCATTTTTTAAAACTTCATAAAATTGCATTTTTTTTACTGCAAAGGACCAATTAAGTCATGCATGTAGCTGTATTCTTGTGATATTAAATGTAAAGATTACATTGTGTTTAAATGAAAATAACAGGCACACATTTAAAAAGAAGACGAAGAAATGTAAATATATTTGATGAATAAAACATTTCTATTACCGTATCCTAAGCCTTTGTTTTATGTTAAGATTACATATGCAATTTTATGTATGCTATGCAGAAATCCAGATATGCTTAGATGAATGCACATTGTAGGCAGCCTCTGACAGTCACACTGCTTTGCTGTAGTTTTCGTTATAAGCTTCGAAGAGGGGTTTGCAGCTCCGAAGCTGCAAACTGATTTGCAGTGAGAAGAGAATGAGATCAAGTTCCGTTTTTTTGATGACTGCATCTCATACCCCTATTGACGTAATGCTGAGGGCACAGTGCAGTCTTATGCCCAAGCAATTTCTCAACCACTTTTGGAATTTGTTTGTATAGTATTATGATGTAAATAATGTCATATTGTAAAGCAATTTTTTCTGTTCTGCATACTAAAGTGTGGGTTTTTTACGGCTGACAGCCTGAATCCTGATTTACAAGGATCACCATCTAGTGGACTAAGACAGAATTTCAAAACTCCAGTTGATGTGATGTCTGAGCTCATTTTTTAAAAATCATTCTAAAACCAAAGCTAAAAGCACTAGCTGTGCTCCACTGCAAGGGACCTTCAGTGCCTTTTTAACATTATTTCACTGCCATTTTATATGTCAGAGAGCAGTGAGTAGTTCACGAAGTTACCCCTTGTTCCACGTGAAAAAATACCACTTCAGTATGAGAAAAATATGTCAGTTTCTGTCATCTTTTGTGTTGTGTGACCTTTTACATAAGCACCAGAACCACCACGGAAGAATAATTGTGCGAAACTACTGTACTTGAGAAAATACTCCGGTAAATTGGCCAGCAGAATGCCTGCTGGTTTGCAAGTAGCAGGGATAGTCAATCATTCAAGGCAAGCCTCTATACATCCAAGGAAAATTCTTTACAACAAGAAATTGTATTGAGTCACGCTGTATGAGATTATATCACCAAACCCATGTAATCTGTCATGAACTAATGAGACACAAATGTCTAAAGGGGGTGGCGGGTGGAGAAGTCCTTTGGCTGATAGCCTAATCTACGATATAAAAGAGTCCTGGGTTCCACCTTGTTGCAACTCTTCGGGTGCATGATTTAGAAGGGGTAAGGCTCAGGTCTGCTAATATTTTTCTTTTAATTCATATACTGAACTTTTTTAGCTGGGCTGAGGGCTATGAGTTTGCTGCCTTCTTACTTTTGTCCCTGTATGTGTTCACTGAGATCTGGGCAAGAATCAATCCAGTATTAAAGTACAAAGGACCAGTAGAGCAAGACAGTATCAGTTTTATTGTTCGGTTGTTTATTTTTTTTTTTAATTCAGATAAAGTGGATGCTTGCTCCCAAACAAATACAAAGAGATCAGCAGTGTCCAAGTCAATGCACACACTACTTAGGTAACTTCCTTAGCACCACTAAGCATCGTCCATTTAAAACAAGTCCAGTGACTTCTTAACACCACAAACCCAAGCTGTAAGTGAACTGATGACACGCAGATGTTGGAGCTGCACTCTAACCTCTAAGCATTGAATGTCGAGCCCCCCAGCCTCAGACTCACTTCCTTTCCTACTTGCTAAAGGACAGTCAGCAAAACATTTTGACAGCAAACTTCCATGTTTGCAGGGGATCTGATAGCTTTTTGGATTAGACTGATAATCCAAGGTGCTTAACATACCCAGTTGACTGGTGAAAGAGAAATACACACCAGCAAATGTGCAATAATTAGGTGCTTAAGAGTAAGCTCTGCATAAGCCAATGCATTGGATGGGAGTTTTGTCTTTCTCCTCAGTAGGAGGTGGCCATCCTGAGGTAGATCCCTGACCAGCTAGGCAAGAGACAGCCATAGGTATCTCCTTTGCTCTAAATCTGAATCATTTGCATAGGCATAAAACCAACTAAGAAGACCAGATAGCTGGACACAGCCACAGGTGGTTTCCCATCCACATAAGGCCACCAATAAATTAATGATGTAGAAGGCCTAGATGTCTAAACATGACTGGAGTTAGTCCCAGGACACGGGGAGGGAAGAGGAACATACACCTATCGTAAAAGGGATCAAAATCTTTACAGTCCATTCAGTAGGTCTCACCTTTGAAGACTGCTTTGAAAAACCTTAGCTTTTTTTAAAAAAATTTCATTTTTATTACAGACAACATAACTTGAGAAAGACCCACAGTCTTGGAAAGCCATAACAAATCCTAGGCCACTGTTTGTAGCCACAGCTGGATCACTCTAGCTTTCTCCCAGATGTCTTCTTCTCCACCAACCACAGCAGATGAGCCTTACCAGTACTTCCCCATGGATTTAAACATTTTTCCAGTCTTTAGTGTTCTCCCCCTCCCATCTTGGCTCTCATCATTTCCATCTATTATACTTTTATTTTTCTCTTCCCCTCTGACATTACTGCATTCAATCATTCTCCTCATCTCTAAAGTTTCTCCAAATAAGCTTGCAAATGACTCAGGAAAGAACATATATTTGTTTATATTGGCACAACAAGTCACAGAAATACATTTTTTTTTTAATAAGATCAGTCTCAATAGAATGAGTCAAATATAACAGTCATGCAGAGCCTTCAACCTGGAATTTTTTTTTTAGGGAGCCAAGAACATTTTGGCCTACAGCACACACGTTGCTAGTGGTGAAATATTCTTCTGGAAGCTATTTAGCAACATTTTTTTCATTAGCCTTTTATCAGGGCAATTGGTTTCTGTTTTTTCCCATGGCATAAAAGGTTATTAGATAGCCAGTAACTTAAAATTTTCATATAAAAAGATACTTTCTATTGTGTAAAAAAAAGAGCACAATTAAATTCATGAACTAAGCCATACTTGTAATGTCTGTATGTTTGTCTGAGTTTTTCTTCACTTTCTACTTTTTTCTGTGAAACATAAAAAGCCAATTTCTTCTGCTTACACATAAGATCTTCAAGAAAGGGGATAATATATTACTGTAATACTGCACCATAGTTCTGCAAAATGAAATGTTGCAGTAGTGTCCGATCAGTCAGTGATAAGAATACCATGTTAACTCCCATCTCAGTTTTTGAAATTGCCTATGTGATGAAGATATATGTTCCGTGAATAGGGAGGCAAATACAACTGGAAACAGTATCTGATTCATTACCATCAGTTTGTTTGACATGTTTTTATTTAATGAGCTAATGATAGAAAGGAAGTTGCACTGTTCTTTAACGAGAGGTAAGCAGATCTGGGAAGTTTAAGCTCTGAAGGAAATTTAGAAGCATATTGTATCTGCCTTCCATCTCACTAGTTTTTCTTTGCCCTGTACTAACAGTAGAGCTCCTAGAGAAAGATCTACTTCCAAGTGTACAATTTCAACAAAGATTATTCAGATTATTTTTCATTTTTCCCTTACAGAATTGACTTTCTAGAAAAGCAGAGGTCTTGCTTGAAATGAAAAAAAGAGAGATTTTTCTTCAAAAAATTTTAGGAAAAAAATGTTTATAAAAATGTCTCCATAGAATGGACAGCTTTGTGTATGATTCCTCTTCTTCAAGAGCTACTCTTCATCCACAAAGTATTCTGAGAGATGCTTCCTGCCTAAGTCTAATTATTAAAACAAAAATTACTCCTATTTGTATACCACAAATCATGGTTCTCCATAGTGTCTAATGGTTAGTTCTTCTGTGTAATCTTCTTAGTAAGAGTGTTGATTTTTAAATTATTGTTCTACTTTTTACTGAGGCTGCAAAGATCATCTGTCTCTTTCAGTCTTGCGTGGTCGTATGGTCTTAATTCAGCCCAAGTCAACTCCTAATGAAGGTACTGCATTGTGCAATTTATCATATGTATTAACAAGTCATAGTGTAGATCGTGGAAGAATTTTAAGCCATGTGTAGCTTTTGTATTCCCTCTCTTTGTTTTGCCAGTGCCTTTCTGGGATAGGATTATCCAGTGTTGAATAAACTTGCTGGCTAGCTCCCCCTCTGCCAGCAGCCTAAGTACAAGGGCTCTTTGCCCACAAAATCATATGGCAGATTCACAGCTACTTCAATATGCTTCTAGCTTGCCTTCAGACATAAAATTTCCCAGATCTGCTTCCATTCCAGTAAAGGACAGCACATCCTCTTTTCTGCTATTAGCTCATTAACTAAAAAAACCCATGGTTGTGACACAGGTGTTGGTTATGATTTTATCTGCCTGTTCTTGCTTTCTGTCGTGATGTTTACCATCATCAAAACCATACATTTCAGAAGCTGCAGAAGAGAAAGGGAGTCTGCATCATTGTTTATATATGGTTAATCTTCACTTCTTTGTGCTATAATTAATTTGTATGCCTCTCACCTTTGAACGTATCATTAACAACACAGGTAAAATCACAAAAATCAATGCAAAGTACCAAGTTGAATTAGGATAAAAGCCTTCATAAAACAGTACACCAAATATAAGTTAATACAGTAAAATCATTAAAATTATCATTCATTTATGTTAGGGCAAAGCAGAGGTGTCACTATACTGGAATTTTTTTAATCCCTGCATCATTTATATATGTAGTATATTAATTGTCTGTCAAAGTACCTTGAAGTGATGGCTTAATTTTTTTGTTTGTTTGTTTTGGTAGGTGGCTGTTTTTCACAAAATGTTCAGCCTACTTTGTGAGGTTGAGATGATGCAATCTGTCTCCAAATCTTTCACAACTATAGCTGTAGTCATTTAAAATAACCAATCCAATCATGCAGCTCTTGATTGTTTGATGTTCTTTCTGGCTTTACACTTTTGATTAAGAGGCTCAGCAAAGAGGTGAAGTTGCAGAATAGCAAAGGGTTCCTTGACCTAAAGAACTCGAAGTCAGCAGGTCACTTATAGTGACTGTGATTTATTGAACAATAAACACAGCCTCATCAAACCCTTTTCTTTCCCCACTGACCTATTTTTGCAGGCTTCATATTCTTGTTCAGAAGATAGACACAGAGAACTTTATGAAAGATTATTCAATCTCTACAGCAAATAAAATGTATCTGTGATTCTGCCTAACACTAATGTATTTTAATAAACCAATTCTCAGAAATTGGATAAAGTAATAATAACAATCCATACTACTGAAGATTTTTAGCACACATAACTAAAACAAAGAAAAAGACTAGATGTCATTTCATTAAAAAAAAAACTTCAGCAATGATTCTTTTCTGGAAAGAATCACATGAAATTTTGGTCAGAGAGTAAATGTCATTTTTCTTGCACAAGGTTTTGTTACTGAGGTCTTGTGTGTAGTGCAAGAACAAGAGTTTCTAACAAGTAAGGATAAGCATGCCTTTTCAAGCTAAAATATCTTTATTTGTGAGGTCACAAAAAATAAAATATATGACAGGGGAAAAAAAACAACAGGAAAAAATCCTGATTCCATGAAAATAAATGTTTTACTACGTTCCTTCCCGGAAATATAGTATGATTTATAATGATTTTAAGAGATGGCTTTGAAGCACAAGAGAATTAATCACACTTTGCTAAAGGTAAAGTGGGCAAGATTTAAGCAATCAAAACCTGTGATGCTATTATACTATTTTTATTTAACACTTTTTTCTTAATAAGTGTCTCCTCTAACTTACAGTCTTACTGATCTACATAATGCATGAATTACAAGTACAAGCTCTCTTCCTTGTGTACGTACAGGTACACACACAGGCATTCACTCTCATTCTCTCTCTCCCTGTTCTTTATTAAGCCTTTCTCTTCAAAAGATTGAAACTTTTCCAAAGTGAAAAGAAAATGGAAATGGAAGGGAAGAAGGTGATAAAGTTGACTATTTGCAAGAGCAAGAAGAAAATTTTCTACCAGGAAGTCTTACTAACTTTAATAAGCTTCAGCAGAAGAACATGTATATATCACACATAATTTTTTCATCAAAATTACTTTTCAGATAAGTGCTTCATTTGTCTCTGAATTCAACATGCTGCCTTTTGCCTCACATTAAATCAAGGTAATCTTCCATATGATAGATCATCTGGCTGCTGTTCTTACACACAGTAGAACTTGGAACTTTTTGACCGTCTTTACCCTACGTTTAAAATTAAATGTTCCATAAAAGAATGAAAAATAAGCTTCTTCTAACCAAAACCTTTCCAAGGGAGACGGATGACTTCTATTCTGCTCCAAGAGGTTCCATCCAGCACATGCTGCCTTGGAGAGGGTGATTGGACCCTTGGTGCTCTGCAGCCCTGCTCCAGGGGCTCTGTGAGCACTCAGTAAGCTCTGATCCCTAACGGGGTGCCGAGCTGGCTACATTCTTTCCTAACGTGAAACTCACAGAGCAATTCAAGGCACAGGAAGAGAAAGCCCACATACCGCATTCCATCCCAAACTTAACCACATTTTAAAAATGGACTTACATATACAGATAAACAAAGAATGCCTTTAAATGCCAATCATCTAACAAGGACAATCATGTTTTCAGCAAGGAACTACGAAGTTTGGAAGATCAGGCTTTCTCTTTATTTGTTTGCTTGCAACAGCATTTTAAATGAATGCAGCCTGATGCAGAAAGCTGGTAATCAAGGGACCGGCTCAAAGTTTCTTCCGGGGGCTGTTTATTTTCTGTGCCCACCCATGTCACGACAGATCTGCAGTGTCTGAGAGGAAATGTACCCACCACCAGTTCTAGGACCACTTGTGTGACATGATTTATGTTCGTAATGGTCTTCCATGTTACTCCTGCGTTTCCAAATGCTTAATGCTGCTAGGAGCTAATGATTTCTTTCCACTATGGCTCAAAGTGCCAGAAGGCAGGAGAAATTTAAACACAAGTAAGATCAACATTGTGAGTTTACATGGCCTCCACATCTAGCAACACAGTCATAAATTTCTTAGGCTTCTTATTTGAGAATTTACAAGGCCCTATAGATTTGGCAAGTTTTCTATAACAATGCTTCTTCTATACGGCTTATAAATGTTGGGAGTGCCAGGAGCTGCACTTTGCGTTGTATTTGATCAGAGGGTCGCTGCATGATCAAGCGCTTTCTCATTCAGGTGCTGTTTCACTGTTGACCATTGCAATGGCCACAACATCAAAATACCGAAAGCAGCAAGGAACAGTGTCATTTCAGTTCCCAAACCTTTTCTTTCAAATATTGTTCCCGCTTAGTAGAAATCATCTCTGTATCAAACATCACGTCTTTTTGCCCTTGCAGTTACTTTCATTTGTTACCCTTGTCAGGTACACACACGTCTAAGAGCCTCATGACTGACCCTGAAATACTTGAAAACCCAACATCTCAATAGAACAGGGACACCGTCACTGGCAGGAGGCAAATAGGCATCATTTCTAGTAGGGTCTCCTGATATGATGAGGATTGTGAAAGATTAATGTTGTATTCAAGCTGGCAAGCCCTGACTCCAGCAGTCAGTCTTGCATCCGTATCAGTGCAGCACTCAGCCATCCAGGCACTCCTAGTAGCTTCGCAGCCACCAAACTGTATTGCTGCACACCATGTCACTACTGGTGGTGTCTGTGGTAACAGGCAGCTGTAGGATGGCCACCAAATAATGTTGGTTGAATTCTGTTCAGGAGACTTTTACTGTAGTAAATCCAAGCAAGCTCCTTTACCCCTATTTGGATTACATTTTCCTCCTTAAGAAAAAATGTTGTGGTTGAAATTAGTGAAACTGTTTTTCTGAAGTTGTGTATATTATGCAATATGGAAAGCATTTCTCAAAGGGTCTACTATTGTTTGCTGCAAGTGACTTAGCCCCCTAAGGAAAGATAGTGCCAGACTTTCGGTCAGTGTGAAGAGAGCTTCAGCAGTACTCTCAATAAATAGAACAACAGTGATGATTCCTTTTTTTTTTCCCCACAGAAGACAAAGGGGAATGTGTTCTAAATACCGGTCAACCTTATTATTGTTACAAGTTTGTAAGTGTCTTAGATAACCCTATCTCAATTTCTGCTGGCCTACTACTGTAAGGAGTGCAATCCTGCAATTACCGGACCAGTGTCATGTTGTTACCTAAGAAGCAGAAAAGTTTTAAAAAATTACTAAAATCCCTGGCATCTCTCCTTTCCTCAGTCACCTATGCATTTACTGGGATGTAAAAGAACTCTGAGTCATAGAGATACTTTTTGTGCCCCTGCTCCCCCCTGACTTCCCAAGGCCCATGTGCAATGAAAAGTTTCAAACAACAGATACAGAAAAGTACAAAGATTGTCCAACAGCATCCATTAATTTCTTTTACCTCAATGGCATTGACTTCACTCTCAGCTTCATGAGTCATCATTTATGATCTCGGTAATTTACTGCAATGGGCATGAGATATACCACAAAATCAATGAAAATGAAGGCAAATTCAGAACTAAGATCAGGGCCTGTAAGTCACTAATGTTTGAAAATGATGGACTGAGAATTATTACATAGATTCCTATCGGCTTCAACTGTCCATGGTATAACTTGCCCAAGTGCATCATGTATAGTCACTTTACTGTACAGGAACCAAGCTGCAGTCTCTGCTGAACCACCTGGCCTCCTTAGCATGTAAAGATGAACTGCAAATCAATTATGAAAATAGAGTTTAGTCCATATTTATAGGCTGAATGTCCCCACTAGCTAGGCTCTAGGGGACATTCAGAACAGAAATACATTTCAGCCGCCCCTTTAAATAATTCTTTTCCCTCTGTGAAATCCTCTTGATAATTCTTGATTCCAGGCAGATATTTCCAAATGCATTATCCACAAATAAGACAAACCACAGGGTAAGACTGGTGTGCTGGTGGTGCTTAAATGTCATGAATCCATGGAGAGTATGTTCAGAAAATGCAGTTTCTCTGTGGTAAGGAAGGCACACACTCCTTGTACTGGATGGTCCCACTTGTCATTCTACGAGGGTAGTCTGGAAAGAAATTTGGGAATTATTCACAGTTCATATTTTTTTTCAGATAAAAAAATTAAGAAGATGCTCTTCATGAAAAAAAAAAATGTTACAAATGTTTGCCATTCTCTCTATAAGAGAGAAATGGTGATGAGAATAGACAAATCTTGGATGTGTCATTAGAAATGGAAAATCACCAGCACTGAAGCCAAGGAATAGTATAGCTGCATCCTAACAGTGTAATTTGTCTTTGCCAGGAAAGCTGTTCTCAAATAACCTAACTCCCTAATAAGGTTATTAAGGCTTTTATTTGCTAAGGAAGACAGGAACAAAGGAATTAATTGAGAAGATAGAGCTACCATTTTCGTAGCATTTTAGTGTTTCTTTTGCTTACTCTCATTTTCTGCCTGAACTGCTCAAAGCACATTCAAACACCATCCGCAGTGTGAAAAACTGTGTCAGTCACTCCCTCCCTCTCCTAATCCCAAGGTCCAGCTGGGGATCAGCTCACAGAACAAAACACGGCAGCAAGGAGGGGAAGGAGAGCTGGTGGTGGTGTGAATATGATGCAAGAGAAGTGCCTGTTTTGGGAAGGGAGAAAGAAGAACTAGGAAACGGGGTAAGAAATAGAAATGGAAAAAGTTGGGAGAACACCAGTGAAAAGTGTAGGCAGTGGCCTACATACGTGGAAAGAGTGAGAAAGGTGTACTGTTAGGTAAGTTCTTTAAAAGCTGATGTGGCAGAAAAAAATAATTTAAAAGCCAGTTCAAAGGCTTCACTAATTTACTAGAGTTTAAATAGTCCTTCAGGCTGTGTCAGGGATAGGTGCCCTGCATGGCATATACAACAGTTTGAGCTTCATTCTTCATCTGGACCAGGGATGTGGCTGGAGTGTACAGAGGAGTAAAACCTAAAGGAGAGGGATGAAGAAGGGAAAAAGGGTCCTTGAGTGCCTGGACGACATTGCACTTCAGAGTCAGACGGATCACTGCTGCAGACGCCTGACCTGGATCATCACAAGGGTCTTGTTATTTTTTCCCCTACATTGACAGAGGATCAAAGATATCAAGAACAACTAATTCCAAATGGAAAGTAACATAAAGCCAGTACTTCAATAAGCAAACTCTCACTCTTTTCTTTTTAGTCATCGGGGTGCCAGCTCTGTTAGAGAATTAATTGAATCTTTAAATCTGCCATAGTTTAAACAAAAGCCCAGAAAATCAGGAAAAATTGAAAAGAAAGTCCGGAGTCAAACTGTTATCGAGGGACAGAAGGAACTTGTGTCACCCATGAGTTTTCGCTTGCAGGACCTCTTTTCGGAACAAAGTTCCCACTGACTTCATTGAGTTCTCAGAGTTATGCAGCTGCTCTTGTTTGTCGGTCACACAACAACATTTCCTGACTCAGGGTCTTTAATCCACCTTATTGAAAGCAATGCACATGCTTCACAAAGTTGTCCGATAACCCCAACAGCAACATCAGGTTGGTTCATAATGCTGCAGGACTCTGAGGGATGCTTGGATTTATATTCTGTGCCCTAACTGTAAGATCTTTATCCAATATTTGGAGATTATTAGAGGACTGTCATAAGGAAAAACATGCTTTTGGCAAAACCACAACAAAACTTTGCCTTTTGCCTTCATTTAAGGTTACTTTTCATATAAATATGTTTGTTACAGAAACCAAAAAAAAAAAAAAAGAGAAAAATACTATTTGAATATTTTCTTCCAAGTTTTGAGTGAAATAAAAGATAAAAGGGAGTGGAAACAAATTATAATCAGTATGTTTCATTTTGTACTGCAGAAAGGAAAATGACTGCGCTAAGAGACTATGCATAACCTTAAGCAATACCAGATGTGGTACAGAGAGAAGCATTAACCACTCCTCACAGTTTGGAGTTTCTTTCAAGGCAGCTAAGAACAGGTAAATTTGATGGGTGAAAGCGTTGTGCCAGAAGCAGCCAGTTAATGAATCAGAGTCAGAGCTTTTAAAAAACAACTACAATGCAGGGCTCATGCAATTTGTAAAACATTATGTTATCCTTTGGAATGACAATTCTGAACAAGACAAATATAGACATTATTTTTCTCAGTTTTTCTAAGGTTTGACCTAGCAAAAGGGAAGTTTAATACAATACTCTGAGGACACGACAGTGGCTGCATAAATCACTCCCCTCCTCAGTCCCAATCAGACAGACGGTGTGCTGTTTTGTAACCAACCCATTTGCCAGGCAGAATCCAGAGAGCTGAGCCCTGCAAACTCCACACGGTAGAGGAAAGCAGGGAGAAAGCACCCACTGCAACCAGGCTCCCTAAGGAATTTCTGCTGCCTACAACCCACCTTGCTGGGCAGGCGCTGTGGGAGCCCACCTGAAATGTATCTTCATTCCTGTGGTGCCCACCTGATCTGGAAGCAATCAAGCTAGAAACATCTGTGGGCATTTTGGATGTTGTTTTAAGTGTTTTGGGGTTAGCTGGGCTTTTTTTTACATTATGCTATCTGAATTGCCGTTGCCATGCGATTGCTATAATTTTGGTTTTGAGACAGTTCACGTGTCTCTGTACATTTTGATGAACTGGGAAGTGCTACTACAGTGCAAATACTAAATTACAACCTCTGTTGTGTTGTATTATTCACGTGTCATGCAGTAAACTTTAATTCTCACCTCAGATGAAAATCAGCTTAGGTGGCGGTTAGCAGCTGCTCAAATCTGTCTAATATACACCCTATGGTAAAAATAAATAGCCACTGAAATCTTCTGTGCCTAGATGTACAGAGAGGTGCTGGAGAGCTGTCTAAATTCTAGTGTTTCTTCCAGACAAAATAAAACTTTATCAACAACCAAAAAAACCCACAATCAACTCATTCCCTTAAATGGCAGAGTCTCTGGACAAACTTTCCCCTTTTCACTAGTTCTAGATTATGTTACAGATACTACAAAAACAGACTCCAGGGATCAATCCTTCAAAGACAGGCAGACAGGCTAAATGAGGTAAGGTTTTTGCCAGCTGTGATTTTTCTGATCTGTGATCTGTACAGCATATTCTAAAAAGCCAGAAATATCCACATACTCTCAGAGGATAGGTCAGACCTAGATGGAAGGCCAAGAAAACTCCACAAGTTTCAACTTCAGAGCTGGCCAAGATAGTGGAGCTCAAGCTTATTAGATATCCAGCTATCACATTTGGTTTCTTCGAAAGCCCTGTCTGCAGCTCGCTCGTCTTTTCACCCGTCCCATGCTGCGTGAGCCGCTATAGACCCACTCTGATTTTAACAATTGGTGATCACGCTCAGCAAAGCCTCTGACAGCTGCTGGGCATGGGAAGTGACAGGAAATTCCATGATAATGCAAAATTAGAGTAACTCAAACATGGCTAGAGAACGGCCTTTAAAACCAGCTCTATGACTTCCATAAGACAGCAGTCAGTGAACACTTCTTCTCCAGACACAGGGCTTCACTCGACCTTAGTGGAAGTATGGACTTGGAGAGTTACACCAAGGGTGGACTTGGCTGTACGTGTAAAGCCTTTCAAAGGCATCTCTCATATTTCCTCTGTAATTTAAAAAATGTACCCCAGTGCATTTTAATACTGTTGGAGTAGGTCAGCAGCCCAGCAAAACATACAGAATCCCACTGAACGTAATGAATTGGAGTCATCATTCCCTACATATATATTTGTGACAGGCCTGTATTTGTGTGGTCCTGCTCATAGTTGGAAGAAAGTACTAAATATTTCCTGTGTATTCACATAACTTCATTGCCGCCAGAACTTGTTTACCCATTGACCACTCCCAGCGTGTTACGTAGACTGTATTTCTTTCAAAAGTTTAATTTCCTATCTCCCACCTCACAAACACATTTGAGAAGTGATTATTTTGAATCATGTCACTAAAGCTGTTATTTTCCTCCTATTTCTCCATGGTTTTATTTAAAGAAAAATGGAGATCTTTATATAGGAAATCATATCTACACGGTATTCAAGATATTCAGCCTGAAGCCTGCGGTCTTTAAATCTTTATCCTGGCACAGCTCTTACTGAGGTCAATGGGCATATAGCCTGAATAAAGACTAAAAGCTGTGAGATGGGGCCCGCTGGGCAAAATTACTAGAGATGGACAAATTAGTCTGGGTAGGCTAGCACTGAAACAAAATCTGTGCTCTAAACCTAGACCGAGCTGAAGCTGGTCCTTTGCATTTAGCTGTGGGTGTACCTTTTGTGAATATTCATATTCACTGCTTGGGTCCCTCCTTCTTGGCCTCAATCATGCATGAATTCCTACAGCCATCTTTTCTTCCTGCCACGGTGGCCCCATCACAGGAAAAGGCTTCCTCCCAGCAGGAGCTCAGCTCAGCAGACAGGCAATTCTGGGACACGAACAAGGCAGCTCTCACTGCAGGATCTGGGGCTGGTCTTCTGCCTGAGAAAATGTTGGGTTTTTAAAAATATATTTTTGAAGATCTCCAGAAAACCCAGCCATCTGGATTTCTGGTAAATGGTGATTGACGTACGCATCTTTTCCCATTGCTGCTTCTGCTTTTGTTTTGCTCCTCTTGATTGCTCACACTGCTCGGCCATGCTCCGAGAGTTTCTACTTCCAAGGCCCCCTGCAGAGGTCCACCCATGCCTCTGTAGCTTGCTACCTAGGGGAGAAAATTTACTTTCTTGGTTGGGGTGAGGGAGGAAGCTCTTCCCTGTGCAGCCAGGGCACGGTAGAGCTGCAGTGAAGCATCGTCAGCCCATGCCAACATGAGGTGTGGGGGCCTGTATCTGGCTAAAGCAGCACACGCACACTGCTTTGCCCTTTGTGCTTGCCTTCTGTGTATTCAAGAGGACATGCCTCTGGCCACACATGCTCGTCTTCACTTTGAAACGGAGGGTAGAACCCTGAAACCTATATTCACTTGCTTACTCACTTTTGTGCCCAGGAGTGGAATCGAGACTGCAATGTGCTTCTGCTGACAGCAGGATTGTCCATGGCAGCAAGATTTCTTCGCAAAGACTAGAAAGTTCAGGTGAAATTTTATTGCTGTGAGAAGCCCTGATTAGACAGGCCATAGAAAAAGCACCAGACATGTGAGTGTTTAGAAATCGGGATCTGCTATGGCCTGACTTTTGCATTTTTGCTAAATGTTAAAGTACTCTTCGTCTGTGTACTCGATAGGTAACAAAATACTGCCTCAGCTAATTTCCACTCTCTTCTGGGGGAGCAAAAGGACTGCAGATCATTTATATCATTTCTAGTTGGAAAACTTCGTTTAAAAGTCTGATTTTGTGGTTGAGTGACTGGAAAACATTCATTAATATTTCTAAAGGTATTGGAGACAAGTACCATAAATTTGATTTTCAAATATTATGGATCTTTGGTGATAAAATTTAAAAACAAATAATAAAGCATCTCCTCCAGATTATTTAAACTGCAAAGGCAAATGTACCTGCTATATATTAACACTGTCAGCCACCTAGGCATTACAGTGGATTTTTAATGTGTTTCATCAAAACACTTAAAGGCACTTTTAAAAATATATGACCCACTAAATAAAAAAATATAGGACGTAATCTTCAAGGCACACTGATTAATGCAAAATTGACTTGAACAAATGCAGCTTATGGCCATAGTCCAGGAAGCTCTCTTGGTGCTAAAGAGTTTCATACAATAGTTTTCCATTTTCAAAATCACATCAATTTTTACTTACAACGTTTTGAAAACAGGTACAGCAACTTTCAATCAACTGCCCAGCAATAATTTAAAATCCTTTACTATTAAATTGAAAAAGTTTGAGTCATGGGAAGAGGACAATGCTGTAGAGAGCTGATCTCCTGACTGTCATTACCCTCAGAGCTGTCAGCTGCTGTGCTGTATTGCTTGTGCAGAGATAGAGATGGACTGGGCCAAATTATTCATTATTATGTGAATTCATGTTATGCGAATAAGTTATGTGACGAATTTGTCTCTTTTTTTTTTTTATTTTTTTCCTGTTTGTGGACCAATACTGATTTCTCCAGACATCTTCCTGGCAGATAATCCCAAAATATTTATTCTAGAAAAACTCAAAGTAGCATTTGTGCATGAAATATCCATGGTCTGAGGTGAATCTAAATGAGTACGTAACAGCAATCAAATCATGTGAGATGCTCTCTGCCTTACCTATGCAGCAGCAGTGTGAGGAAAATATCTGTAATTCTCTTCTGTAATTATTTCCCATATTAATCTTTGAATGTCTTCGATTAGCAGCGGACACCCACCGCCAGGTATAATACAAACAGATATAAACACTGCCTTTCTACCTACAACAAAGACTTAAATTGCAAAGAGCTTAGCCAGCACACAAACTTTGGGAAAATATAGAAATCAACTTCTGGTGTCCACTTTGGAAGGAAAAATTAATTGAAATGGGAAGCTACAACACCTGCTCTGTGTGTTGGCTAGAGCCTGACAGAAGGACTTTGAGATGATATCGGCACAAGCGCTTCACAGAAAGGATATTTTTCTTCTTGCAAAGCCAGTAAGATCATTCAGTGTATGCACTACTCATGATGCTCTTTCCAGGGGCCCTGAAAATGTTAGAGAGGTTTGAAGTGTAATCTTTGTCCCCATCCAATCTCATATTCTTCTTCTCTTTTGGAAGAAACAGAGGCCTGATGAAGACATCCCTCTCACAGCTTTCTAAGAAGTCATGGCTGCCTGGTGACCTGCTGGTGGAAATTGGAGAGAGGCAACATGGAGGTGTTACTTGAGGCACCTCACCCATAAGTGTATGAAAAAACATTAAAGCTCTCATGAAAGTGTTCACCACATACAAAGAAAAGAAAAACAGGAAATGAAAAAAGAAGCAGAGAGAATAAAAGTTCAGACAAAGTTTTCAGGGTTCCAGCATCAATATTCTTTTTATAAGTCAAAAAAGTTTGAGTCATTTTTTATGAAAAGAAAAGCCGGTTTTATTGACTGATGAAAGCTTTATGATAACTCTATGATCTGGTCTATAATTTCTAAATTGTTCCCTAACTTCTCCCTCTGGAGAGTCTCTGATGGAAGCCTGGGGAACTTGCAGCCTCAGAGCCTGACAATGTCACAGCCAATGCCAGCCCTCTGAAAGAGGAATCAGGGGTACAAGCATGGCTGTGTCTTACTTGTTCAACCTGTACTGAACACACAGCCTAGGAAAAGACATGGGCAGCGTGATGTTCAGCAGGGCCTTTGCCAAACAGGAGTGATCTTCCACTCTTGGTAGGTGGAATCGCTGCAAGGCTGCTGTAGAGTTCAGTCTTCCAGCAGTCTGTTTCCCAAGCAAGGAAACAGAGTCCTGTTTTCCTCATGTTTCCCACATGAGGAAAGCTGGTGACACTAGAGACAGGGCAGGTGAGCCCCTCTAAGATGAGGTTTGCAATGCGGCTTAGAAAGGCTAACACTTCCCATGTTCAAAGCCACATATATGAAGTTGGGGCTAATCAGAGCCATTACCTTGTGAAATACAGGCTGTGGCTATTTAAGCAGTTTCAGGAATGAAACTGGCTATTTACAACCGATGGAGGGACAGCATATGCAAGCAGCATGTACGCTGGGAGTGTAGCAGCCTATGGGGTTCCCATGTCTGAGGACCAGGAAAGCTTTAAAACCTAAACTTCAAGTCTGTAATGAAAGACTTGCCCTCACTGGGTCAGGCTTTTCAAAAAACACGCAGTAAGGACATTTTCTATTTCACAGTGATTCACAGCTGCCTCTGGGGGCCACAGCAATAAACTGGAAGAACAGTCTCGCACATCACAGCCCAAGTAGTGGGCGAGAATCAAGGGTCATCCCATCAAAACCCCCTTCTCAGCTGTGCTGGATTGCAAGAGCCGAACGCTGGAGTTGATGCAAGAGCTACAAAGCTCTCTTTTGCACAAAATGTGTTCTTTAGATCCTCTAGACACCATCATATACGAATGGTCCAAAGTCATGACACAGAGGTTCCTATGTGGTTTAGCAAAACATGTAGGGAGGAAGAGAAGATAGAGATGATGTATTGTCCTGTATTTTCCACTAATAAGTCTCCAGTCTATGCAAAACCATTAGGATGTTTTTGTTCACGTGTGGTGTGAAAACAAATGCATCTTTCCTCACAATGAGAAGTTATTGCTTTTTCATGTTGGCACAGTAATAGTTAGATGTGTCTTCCAATTTACCCCAGTGCTGTAAGCTTTTTGTTTCTGGTGATTTCTGAGCTCTTCTGGGCTTTGCACTTGTGAAAAACTGGCGATGTTAAGCATATTCTGGCCTTTATTTTATCCAGGGAGGTTAATGAGTGCATGCAACATGATAACTATGGCAGAGGACCTCTGTGGGCAGTTGCCAGCTCAAACACCGGTCGATCCAGACCAAATAAAGTTGTTCTGTAGCATCTTGAATTATACCATGCACTTAGAAGAAAATACACATTTCGTTACAGAAAGGAGTTTACATAGGGTGTGAGATTTCTGGGAGCCCTCAGGGACAGCTGGGGCATGGCTGGTGCCAGGGTGCTGAAGAGCACTCCAGCATGGAAGAGGACTGAAAAGTTCAGGGTACTGGGGCATTTGGCCCCGAAACGTGAGGAGAACGCTGTAACTGCTGAGGGATGCTGCTTGCCTTGTCCATCACCACTGGGCAGGACAGCGGTGGGTTCGTGCTGCAGAAACAGGTCAGGGCTGTCTTTCTGCCTCCCTGGTGTGCGCGCACAGCACCAGCCTTCTCGTACCGCTTTTGGCTCCTCCGAGATCAGCAAAGGGAGCAGTCTTCAGCTAGCCAAAGGATTTGGTTTTTTTCCGAGGTTTTTATTACCTTTCACCCTATAAACCAGTTTTCATTTCGATGTAGGACTATAAGCATGGATTAAAGACTCTTTCGGGGCAGCCTGATGAGTGCACAGGATGGTTCTCATGCTCAAGACAGTTGTCTTGAAGGTCTCTCCAAACTTGGCTTGGGTTGTTGCTGAGACACCCTTATGTTCATTATTTCAATGGGGAAAAATGAGCTGGAAGTAGCTAAACTTATATAATGTTTTTCTTTCCTTCCCCTGCCCCCATTCCCTCCAAACTTTACATTCTTTTGTGTTGTTCAAGTTCCCCAGTGCTTTATATGAGGATTCAGAAGTCTGGTTCTCTGGAAACAATTGTTATGTCAGCTGACATTAACACAGCAAGCACTTTAACTATTTTTCCAACATATCCATCAAATGCAGCGGCCAAAACATTAATTCTCATTATGCTTCAACAAAGTTTCTCATTTTCCTCTAATTCTGTCACCAGACTGCCTCCATGCAAGACTGCTTTACAAATATATCAAGTCATTTAACTACACGGACTTTGGGAAGCTTTTTTTTTAAGAGACTTTGTGCCTATAGGTTTGTAAAGGTTTTAGGCCATTTACGACACAAATTTGAGCCCCTTCTTTCCTAAGTTAACCAAAACCATGTATGCTTTTAATCAGCGAAAATAATGTAAAATTATATGTTGCCACTACTGGCTTGGAAATCAGGCATAACCCTCTAGGATCATCAGAAAATACACAGGAAAAGACAGAGATGAGCTCAGCTGCTGAAAGGTCAAGACGTTCTTGCTGCCTGCAAGGGTAGGGTCGTGTGGGCTACCTCTAAAGATTCATCAGCCAGTTTCAGAAGTCTCAATTTTGAATTTTTGCTCTTTGGACAAAGGAAGACATTGTTCAAGGACATTGAACAGGGATATTGTTAAAGAAAGTACAAAGGAAAAATAGTTGGAGTATTACTTTCTTTTAGTCATTATTAAACAGTTACAAATATGTACCATTTTGTAGTGAAGATAAGCCTGTCTAGTGTTTGAGAGCTCCAATGTTCAGAGCACTGACAGTGTTGTAACTGGGCTGATGTAAGGCCATAAGGCACATGAAAATCTATCCACTAATAAATAATGAATGTCCACTATAAGATATCACAGTTTCACAGTGGGCAGAGGCTAAAAAAATATCAATAATATTTTAGATGTTATTATTACAAATGATAAATGTTCCCATTTTAGAACAATAATAAAGTAAATGTGTTAAGCAGAGTCTATGCTTGCTTTTTAAATGCAGCATGCAGCCCCACTCGACTCACCAAACTGCATTTTTACCTTCAAATATCACCCAAAAAATGTGCACAAGAACTACAGTTGAAGGAAGTAAGATGCTGGTTGTGCCCCTAGAGAGAAGAATCACACCAGAGTGACTCCCGTGTCCTTTCTGGGTGCACTGAAGATTTATAAAATAAATTCCCACTGACATTAACAGAGGTTGGTATAGGTAATTGACCTTGTAAATCAAGAATAGAATAGGCCCTGTAATGTATCATATTTTGAGGTATTTGTCACTTTGCTGAGGCAGACAGGATTTGAGCATGTAAATCGTTATAATGGTAACAGTAATTCTACGTCCCCGTGCCTGCGTGGCAGTGAGAGTGCCCCCATGGCTGCAGGGAGGGCTTTCTCTCTGCAGCCCCTCACGGAACCCTAGCACTGCTCGGGTTGAGAGCTAGGAAGCACTTTTCCCTGGCCTACAGAGACCAGAACAAACAGGACAAAGTGGTGTGCCAAATTGCATTGTCTTTTTTGTTACCTGTGCAAGTGCACATCTAATTTTCTATGCCTTTTGATCTGCTCACTATTTTCTCTAGATTTCTTCCCAGCTCCACAGGATTTTCTTTCCTAAGGAGAAGGTATATTTAGGTTATTCTCTGTCCAATCCCATATCATGATAGAAAAACGACATAAACCATGTCTGGATATATATTCAGAAAATTTCAAAACATTTGAAGTGGGATAAAATAAATAACCCTACGGCAAATGACATGTTAAAGTCTCCAGTTCTGCTAATACATTCCAGAAATGGAGAGTGACTTCAAGAATACTTGCAAACTTCAGATAATTGTTAATGCGCTTAAGTGTTTTGCAGGAAAAAAGATATTTTGTTTTATCTGCAAAAAGGCCTCTTGAGTAAGAGTCCATATCTCCAGGTATTTCTTTTAAAGGGGAACAGTTTAATAAAAATAACAAAGCTAGAAAGCAAGAACATTAACTTTCACTTTGCCTAGCTACATGTTAGTACTCTTACTGTAATTATAACACAGAGGTCATTCCAAAGGAATTACCAGCCTTCAAATGATATGAGACAATTATTCTCCAGGGAGTCGGACAAATTTGTAAGACAAATACAGTTGAAATTTCAGACATCAATCTCTTTTTTACCATAGCATGGGAACAAGAGAGCTGTGAAATGTAATTTTACCCCAAGGCCCAACAAACGATCGCATTAAAATGATTTAAAAAAAGACTTTATATCTATTATATCTTAGAAGTGAATGTAGCATTAGATTTTTCTAAGGCTTCCTGTGAATAATAGTATTTAATAGAACCTGTGAAAAACACGCTACAGATGCCAATGTTGCTGCTAGCCTATGGGCAGGCCAGCTGTGCAGTCGTTGGATGCAGCCCCAAGTGCGATGGCGTGGGCGCGAGGTGCCGTGCCAGGGAGCAGCGCAGTGCTGGGAGCCGTCTCCCGCTCCCCGTGCAGTGTCCCGGCTGTGGGGCTCGGGTCAGACCCCGCGGCACCACCTCCCAGCTTGCCTCCTCTTGTCGTAGCTCTGTACGAGAGGGCTCATCCTGAAGCGGCTGTGCTTGATGCGCCCCAGGATCCCCCGAACTGGAGGAAGCTGAGCCGGTTTCACGCGCACCTGTGGCAAGAAGCTGTGCTGGATGGGAGCCTTGTTTCCCTGGCACTGACAACTGTGAGTGGAAAGTTTAAGGAGAAAAAGCTTCCACCCAAAAGCACCCTGAAGGGCTTGCAGTGACCGGTCCTGGGGACTGCGAACCTCAAGGACACCCGTTAATGGTGTGCATTGGCTGAGGGTATAGGAGAGGTAATAACACCCCAAAAGGTGGTAGCTGTGGATGCATTGCTTTCTATGCCTCAATCCATTAACTTTACATTGCCTCCCATCAGCTCGGTTTGACAATAATCCTGCACACCTCGAACCCATCTAGCAGCGAAATTTGTGATTGGTAGGAACCACCCCAAAAATCCAATCTCCCCTCGCATGGGACTCGTGTGCCCAGGCACACCACTACCAGTATTCATGTGCAGAAAGCAGCAAACCCTCCTCATACCGGTCACTCAACCTATCTTCTGCATTTACATGGTGCCAGTCACGCCAACATTTATTTGAGTGGACTATTTATGTGAGCTGGGTAGGATTTAGCCCACTGTGTGTGTCGTAGTCGAAGTGGTGAAGTGGAAAATGCATATTAACGAACAGCTCTTTGGATAAGGTTTGATTTACAGAAAACTATAACAGTCTCATTCTTCACGTAAGTGCATTTCTCCAACTGCTGTTACTCAAGAAAACAAGTTCCTTAGAAATCTTTACAGCCGACACATTGCAGTGGGACTTTCCACAACTTGTCAATGCAACTCTGCATGTTTTTATTGTATTTAAACAGTACCATTAGTTTTATTCATACATGGGAGTTAAACTTTAGGTTTGGCATCATTCTTGCCTTGCACACACGTTGCTTCCATGAGTGCCCATGTAGGCACAGGGTCTCTTTGATGCAGCAGAGAGAAGGTGTGTGAGGGGAGGGTGAATAAGTCTGTGCACGTACTTGCACCTGTTTTTCCCAGGATGGATTCCCGTCCCTGTGACACCTACTGTCAACAGCTGCCTGAATGACCTCATTAGGTATAGCCTCTGTAAATACTCAGGTTTACCTACTGACTTCCATTGATTAATTGTACAAGAATGCTTCCCAAAAAGGAAGCTGACAAATTAGTGAGAAATGCAAACACATAATGGTTTAAATGAGTGCAAAGCAGAACATCACCTGTCTGACTGACAAGGATGATTGGCGTGGAGATCTGTGCAGGTGACCTTCTTTAGTATTTCAGGTGGGGAAAGTGGTCAGAATATCATGTTTCCATTTACCAGACCAAATCATCTCATTCTAGCCCCACAACAGTTTTCTAAGGTACAGTAACTTTCCCAAGAGATATAATGGATTGTTAGGAAAAAATAGAAAACCAGCATGATGAGTGATTGGCATCGCAAAGTTGCCATGTGATGTCTCACCAGCAAACACTTTGTCCACCTTATTGTGGGAACACTTTGAGCAGCCCAGCAAATTCCCAGAGTATAAAAAGTTATGAGTCCCTGATGCGACATAGTTTCCTAAGTTAGCTTTAAACTAACACGCTGCTGTATTATTAGACAGGCAAAAATGAAGGGAGTAACACAAGCCAGTAAAAAAAACAGAAATACATATCCATATTTTGTACATACATATATCTTTTATTTGACTTAAATTACTCTTACCCCATGACACAGGTGGCAATTCTTTCATCATTTGCCTCTTATCTGCATTTTATTTTAAGGGCTCAGGAAGTCCCATTTGCTGAATTTGGTGCCAGTGCACTCTGCATCCTTGAGGGCTGGGAGTAAAGTGGTGGCCTCTCGGTTGACAGAAGAACAGCATGAAAAGCGAATGTCTGTGCATGGCAATGAGAGAACACAAGGAGGCACCTGAGGGAGGTGTCACATGAGGCCCAGGGATGATAAAACATAATTGTGTGGGGATTCCTGTGTATTAACACCAAAAATAAACTAAACTAAAACCCTGCCTCACCAAGTTCTCTTGCTCGTGACAAAGAAATTGCAAGTTATAAATAAAGTCTGTGGCATCCCTCTTCACTGCCCTGATTAGGAGGGATATCTTCCCACAAATTGGTCCTTACTCTTTCCATCATTGTCTGATTCAGGAGGCTCTTAAAGTATGTATCTATCACTTTTTTTTGTACTAATCCTATTCCTTTATGACCGGTGCACGCTCTCATTTATTTCCATCATCTTTCACTCTGTTCACACAAAATACTCATTTGCCATGAGGCTGATGGTGGCCGGGCATTACCGAAAAGCTCCGGAAACTTCAGTCTTACAATAGTCAGAGCCACGTGTGTTCATAAGTACTCCAGAATTCAATAGACAGCAAAGCAGTTTAAAGGAACTGATTTTATTTCTTTTTCTAATAGAAAAAGAGGAAAAACTGCAAAGAGCCATTGAAAGACTCTTTGCACTGTAAATCAGTACAAACAGTTTCAAGGACTGCTGTACTTGGATCAAGAGTGTATCTAACGCATAGTCAACCCAACAGTTTAACTTTCAAAACTTGGCTTACAGTATTGGAAGCGTGACACCAAGCCAAGATACATCGCCAGTAAAAGGCTGGAGCTCAAAGCCAGTGTTGAATTACACAGCCCAGAAGGTTTACGGAAGTGTTTAGTGAAAATTGTTTGCAAATGGGTTTAGAAAAATTTTCTGCAGCTCTTGCTAGCTGCTTCAGTATCTAGCCCTGTCAGAAGAGCTGAAGAGCTCTCCCCTCATCATCCTGGTGGAGATACGGAGGATCTGCATGTGGGCAGGCAGCATGCTTCGTGTCCAAACCGACGTCCTCAGGTTAAGCTTGAGAGTCTTTCTGGAAGATGTGCTTTAGCCAAGGTGTTCTCCAGCCAAACAGGCTACTGGGCCCCATCCAGGCATAGCTGGATGAAATGTAAAGCCCTCTGATACACAAAAAAAGGTTGCATGATCTAATGGTCCCTTCTGGACTCCAATACTCCACCAAGACTGGCGTATTTAGTGGGGTTCTTTCTGTTTGTCAGATGAGCTGTTAAGTGAAATAGTTCTACAAGGAATAGGAGTGAACGATGAACACAGCATTTTGCCCTGAGCAAAGCAGATTTGTGTTTGATTTCGCAGCTTTGTTCATGTATCTGATATCCATTTAAAAGTATTTCATGGGGCCTGCAGGAATTGTGCTAATCAATGGGCAGTAAATTTATGCTTTTAAACAGCTTTGTTGTCCCTGTACCCAGTGCAGTCATCACTTACGTCAGGACTTGCACAGGAGTTGTTTTGGAACTACCTCTGTTTCAGGAAAGCCCTGGAAGTAGGTTGCTATCGTTAAACGTATAGTCCCAGTTCATTTCAGAACAGAACAGAAATGCAGATACCCATCAGGATAAGCAGCTCCTAGAGGTCACAGGGAAACATTTGCATCTCATTGAGATGCCCTTACTTCTATTCCATCACTCAGAAATACCGGCAAAGTACTTTTTAGTGAAGCTAATTATGTTTGACTTGTAACAGCATCTGCTGATTCGCGACGGCTGCTTTCTGGGTTTTTTCACTCGGAATCTTTTTGAGAGTTCCTGCTTCTCTTTATACTCACTGAGCTCATGCATTTAGTTTAAAGAGGGGAAAATGTACTTTTCAAAACCTACACCTCCCCTCTAATGAAAGCCCTGATTTTGGTGCTGCGTCTAACATTCTTAAGAGCAGATTCACCGTGCCGTGAAGATAGAGACCTTATTAACTGTGGATGAGGTACCTTCTGCCAGAAATCCCTAGAGAGTCTCTCAGAAGTGCTGACATAGCTCAGATCAAGGGTTTTCTATGAGAATTCCTTAAAATAACTCTGGGGGCTCTCCGAAATCATTCAGCTGGGTCCCTTCAGCTGTAAGAGCTGTTGTATCAGGAGGTATTATCGTGTACGGCTTATTTCTCTGCTCTGTATTTGTTCTGCTAGGCCTGTTTAGCACCTGTTTGTTTCCCAGCGTGATGTCCCTAGGGCCCAAATTAATAGAGAAGGACCTTGCTGTACTCACAACAGTGCAATATGATGTCTAGTTCTTTCCTGTTGAAAGACTGAACCTTGCACCTAGGAACAGCAGCTGTCAGTCCCAGCCACGCAAATTGAAGGCCTATTTGTATCCTTCGACATGTACAGGGAGATGTGCCGCGAGCACCCTTCCAGTATGAGTTAGCAGGGTCTTATCCCATTCTTTCCTCATTTTTTTCCTAAAATTCTCTGCATGGAACCAGACCAGCAAGGAGAGTCTGAGGTGCAGGTATTTGTACCTCTTAAACCAGGCGCAGAGGTTTGCAGTTTTTAAACTAGTCAAAGTGCTACCTAGGCTGGTAGCACTGAGCAAACAGCCTGGCATCTGTCATCAGCCTGGCCTGCATTACTCTGAGGGGCGTAAATCACTGAATATTTTGTTTCATCCTCAGCTTGGTTTGCAAAAGAGATTCTGTAAATGATACGGTTTTCACCCAGGAAATTACCAAAGTATTTTGGGCTTTTCCCACTGACCACAGCATAAAGGGGCTTTCTAGGAACCGAAACAAGCATCTAGGGGGATGAGACATTGGCACTTGAGCTACAGATTTCTGCTGCATTCTGAGAAAAAGTCATTTACCCACTCGACCTCCACTTCTCTGTCATAAAAAGCTTACCCTCCCCTGATCCTGGGCAGGATGCAAAAATACAGCAGAGAGGAACTGTGCACCATCAGCAGAAAGCAACAATAGTGGGCTTTGAAAACCAAATGTCAGCTGGAGCCACGCTGCTTAAGGTGTCCGGTGATCGCCTCGTAGCAGCACTGGTCTGGCCGCATCCCTGAACTCGCTCGTGTGATGCTCAGCAACAGGGTCAGCCCCTGCTCCCAGTGTTTAAGGAGAAGATGCAAAGAAGTCAAAACTAATCACTTCCTTCCCTAGAAAAAAGTTCCTTGCTAAAGAGGAAAAACCCAAAGCAAGAGCACCCTTCTACATGAGTAATCAATGCTGAGCCATGCTGGGCAATATCTTAAAGCCAAAACCTTTTATCCTAACAAAGAATATATGAGACTATCCCAGCAACACTCCATCTGTTCAAAGCCAGCTGTGCACTTAAGTGCTTTCTTGAATAATGGGTCTTAAGGAGGCTGATAGGGGTCGAAAGATCCGCTTGCTGATCACAAGCCTGTTCTGCTAATGTAGTATTCTCTGCTTGAAAAAAGGCATGTCTGATATTACTTGAAAGTTATGTTTAAACTTCAGTGATGGGCTGATCGGCTGCCTGCTGTTTTATACTGGAAAAATACATTGCATGCTTACCTGTTTTACTGTTCTAATTGATTCTTTCCTAAAGGTATTTCCCACTCCTCCACCTCCTTCTTTTGCTCTGATTAACAATTGTAGCATGATCTCATCAGGTCTCGACAAGTATTGATGGGTTGCAGTATCATGAGGCTAATAAAGTGTGTTACCCAGCATTTTCTGGTGACACATAAAAACTCCCTTATGAAAGACGCAGGAGACAGAACATAATATAAATGCCTTTCTAGTAACAGCTGTGGGCCCCCGGCGCTGGGCGCGAGTGCATTATTTGATGGAGCTCTGTGGGGTGGCAGCACCCGAACCCGTGGTGGGGGGAGGCAGGGGAGGGGTGACGGGGGCCCTGGGACTGGGGACGCTGCTGTGCTACAGCCGTGGCGGAGGGGATGGGGTCGGGCAGGACCTGGAGCACTTTGTGGGAAAACAAAAACCCCGGGCACCCTCCCTGTGTGCTGCCCCAGCACCTGAGCAGAGCCCTCTTAGATCAGCAGTCCTCTGCGACTCTGTGTGTTCTGCCTCCACTGCTGTAGGTGTTTTATTTTCGCTATTATTGCCTCCATATTGCCATGTTAGAACAAGAACGTTATCAGAGTATGATATCAAACGTTCATTCTGTAAGCCCATTCCTTTAAAAAGGACAAGTGGAAACATACATCAGGTATTTTTCTCAGTTAACTTCCCTCCTGTTTACAGTTATCCCCTGAGCATGTGTCAAACATTAAACAATAAGGGTAAAAAGGCTAAATTATTTTCCCTTCTTTGCCACGGCACAAATGTCAAGCCCAGCAAAGCCACGTGCATGACAGCAACATCAGTGACAGGCCACGAGCGAAGTCATGGTCCCAGCTCTGTAATTCTGCGCTGACCCCTCTGGATCCTCAACTGCCCCAAGGCTGGTGGATGCTTGTCCCTGCCCGGCGTCAGGGTGATGGGGCAGCCCCCCCAAAGACTGGGCGAGCACCTGGCAGCTCTGCAGGTGCCCTGTTTGCACCAGCCTCTCTGGGGTGACATGCTTGCGGGTGATACCTTCATGGAGTCCCGCGGGGAAGCTGGGCTGAGCTCCCCTCCTCAGACCCCCCCTTCGGGAGGAGCCTCACAGCTGTCCCTTGCAGGTAACCCTGAGCCTCTCCCCTCCTCTCCCTCTGTCTGCCAGTGAACTGATTGCTCCGTACTGTAAAAAAGTGAAGATTCTGAAATTCCCGTTGCTGTGTGCAAGGCAGAGGAGAGTCACAAGGTTAACAACTTGGGGGCTCCATGGGGCCACTCTTGTAGTGGAGGAAAAGAGAAGCAAAATCCAACAAGAGGTGCAGCAACAAAGAAAATCCCTTTTCTATCTATCAAGCCCTCTTTCCCTAGCCTCTGTGAATGCCTCACCTCCTGCACAGTCTCCGAATATAAACTTTGCTCAGCACACTCAGAGTAATCTTTTCACATCATAAAACTTATAATCCTCCTAAAGTGGTTTCCTAGGGTTTGAGGTATGATGCACTTATCAAATAACTGAAACAAATAAATCAGCTTATTTAGGCTGTGGTTAGTGTGTGTGTCGCTCTGTGTACACAGGGAGGAAGCCAGCGCCATACCGGCATTTGTATATATTAGCAACAAAGCTGTCTGTGACAAGCTGTCCTCTTCACAACTAAATATTTAGTTGCGTATCATAAGTAACCTCTTAAGCGATTAAAGCGAGAGGGTGCTCTCTGCCTGCTCTGGTGCAGGGCGTCAGGGCGAGTGGAGTGGTGGGATGGAGAGGAGAGCCCTCGGCACGGCGGTGTGGGCACAGGGAGGGAGGATGCCCATGGCAGCCTCCGCACACGCACGACGCAGGGCGAGCAGCAGCCCCGCTCGGGGACAACACCAGCTTGGCCAGGGGTGCGCGGCCTTCGGCACGCTCTGCTGTCACCTGTCTCTGCCTAGAGGCTGGCTCCGACCAGGGTCCACGCGACTTTCTTGCATATTTGTACAGAGTTCAAGTTTTCAAATATTTGTTGCTAGCTTTTATTGCTGTTAGAGCAAGGTTTATTTTTAACCAGGGCTGTATTTATGGATTCTCGCGGCTGCATATTTCTTGCATGCGCAAAATAAAACTAATGAAGCAATTTCATAGTTTAATATTATAGAATATATGTTTCACATTCACTATAAACACATTGCTCACAAACTCAAAACCCATTAGATCGTAAAAATTAACTTTAAACGACAGCAAGCTAGAAAACCTGTCCTGAAGTTGCTCCCTGTATGTTTTAGTGCCTGTACAATAAACGCTTTCTTCGGTGTTCAAGCACCATCACAGCACTCTCTTAAAATGTTGGAGTTGTTGGGCTATAGATGTGTTCTTAACAGAATGTCTTGAATCTGATGTTTGACCTAGGGAAAAGGAGAAGAAATCAGCCCACCTCAGGGCCTTTGGCCCAGTTTTCATGTGTGAGGGTCCCTCATTCTCCTGCTGTTGTCTGCCCCTTACCTCAGGATCTTCCTGCCTGGCATTTGCTCCCCAGCAGATATTTCAGCTTTTTCTTTCTCTGAGCAAGAAATTCCAGAGGCAATCTAACAATTTTCAAGAATATTGAGGCCGTTTCTGTGTCAGTATGTGCCATATGCCGGCCAAGGGCAGAGCAAGATCGAAACACTGTCCCTCAGGGACCAACTACATCTGGGAAAATGATGGAGGGGTCCGATGGTGGCAGCACCCCAGGAGCAGGATGGGGCTCCCCTGCATCCTGCTGCGCCTGCCTCCCGACCGCCCCTGGAGGGGACGTCCTTCCCATCCCAGCCCTCCCTCAGTGCCTTGGCTGCAGAGGATGCTCCAGCTGTGCCCAGGCTCTCCCCGGTGCCCAAGGTGTGTTTTGCACCCCAGTGCGGGGTGCGGGCAGCGGCTCCCACTGGGAGGGCAGAAACACAGCCCTCCCTATTCCTTGTAGAGGTGTTTGTTTAAACCCAGATGCTGGACTGATAAAATGGGTTCAGCTACCGAGAAAAATACCAAGAGCTTGCTGGTGGCGATGGTGTGGAGAAACATTGAAGACCTTGCTTCCACAAAACCTTTCTCAAAGCTTTTGTTGCTTGCATTTGGGAAAGCAGCATGAGGAAGACAGTAGCACTGTAATACTCTTTCCTTGCACACACCGGGTTAATAAGAAAATTAAAGCTCAAATAAATATTCACCAGAAAGTAATTTTGGTCTGTCATGGAAATAATCTACATTTATAAGTTATCTAAAGTAAAGCGAGCCATACCAGCCTCCAGCAGATCTGAAACCATTATGAATTATTCAATAAGTCATCTTTTTTTTTATCGTTATTGACATAATAAATATATTTGCTTCAAAACATCCGGAGCTGCATAGGCATAGAAGTATTTATGAGCCTGTGCTCTTTACATCACTGTTTTACAGGATGCTGTCAACTGCAGAGGGGGAACAGAAAGAGAGAGAAGAAGGTTTCACCTTGCATGTTCTTGTCAGCAGATACAGTGCTTCAGTCAGCCCTATCTCTATAGGCCCTTGTCTTCATGGGCCACAAAATAAAATTTAAAAATATTAAGGTGAAAATGATGTGGCTGGATTTACTATTTTTTTAATGGTTAATTCCTGAGCCATGAACAAATCTGTGGTCCTGCAAACTGAAGCAATACTGTTTTTAGTAACACAGAGCAGCTTAGGCTTTAAGTTGCCACCAGATCAGCTCTGGCAGTCATAAAAAATTAGAGAGCTTGGGACCTAAATGCACTGTCAAAGTGACGGGAGGTTTGTCAGGCAGCATTGAAAATCTTTGTGTTCAGCAGATGGGGAGAGGGATGGCGCCTGCAGCCACAGCAGAAACTGCCACTGCCAAAAGCACTTTCCCAGGCACTGGGTGGGATCTCCTGCATTGCAGAGCACATTTCCACAGAGGAAGCTGCCCTGCAGACATTGAAACGCTAGGTAAAATACACTGTGGTAGGAATTGCTGCATGCAAGAGCATGCCCACACCCAGTGGAAGTTGAATCAGTCCTGGCTGGGCACACTTGCAACTGGGACATCATGCATCAGCCCTGTCTGGGCACCTGACGGCTGCTTGGGCATCTCTGGGACCAAATGCTGGCATCTTCTGGGAGACTTCGAGCTCCGCTCTGGACATTCCAGGGTGCAAAGTACTTGGGGGGGGGGGAATAACTCCTTCCACAGTAAAAACTGCATTATCTTTTTTGTTTGTCTCCTTAAGTAGTAAATAGATCACCAGTGGCTCTTCAATTTCCCTTAAGTAAAAAAATTAGCAATTACTAGCTATGAATTCACAGGACTGCTTGCTGTAAGAAAGAAAAAACAGCAGCCTGTTTTAAAGACTTGCTTCTCCCTGGAATGCAAGCCCAGACAAAGATTTAGCCAGTTTTTTTAATTTGTCTGATGGAGCAAGATGTCATACCTCGGACACTGACAACAAATCAGCCTTTATTCAAGTGTGAAAATTAAGGCATAAATTGCTGGCTGCTTAGCTCTCAAAACAATGTCACATTACAAGAAATGTGATGTTTTGAAGAGAAGCAGGAAAAAATTTATCAAAGTTTTTGTTATTATTGCATTATCCTCCCACTTGATCTACTAGCTATAGATACTTGGTGTCTGCTTAAGTGCTTTCCATTCTTCCCATAAGCAAATTCTGGCTGAAGACTATATATCATTTCACTCTTGATCATTGCTAGTCTCAGTACCTCATTACAGCAGAGCACTTTTTGAAACTGAGCTATAGCCCAGATAAATGATTGTATAAAGTTTTAAATAAACATACAACATTTACATTATGTTGTTTCACAGGGATGATTTATAGTCATTTTCTTCTTCCAGTCCTGAGCTCTGGACATAAAAGACAGTGAGCTCTCTGCTGTTTATCCAAGCTAAATCCTCTGTTTGTTCTGCATAAGCGTTCTTGATTCTTTAATATATTGCAGGCTTTAGCTTCAGGTTTATTCCCTCTGGGATGGTGGAATTAGATGCATTAACTGACAAAGATAAGGTACGGACATTGTAGCTTAGTAGCCATTAAAATAGATACTGTGATAACAAAAATGGAGCTAGAAAAGGGAGTTGAGCTTGTGCTATTTTAAAAAAATGTATTTATGAGACTTAGATGAATAAATGGAAGATTTCAGAAATCTCCATAAGGAAACCCCCAAATGACGGTGGGATTTTGTCTGGTTTGTTTTTGTTTCGTAACCATAAGAGAATCAGAAAAGGAAGATACTGTAAACCAGGTTACACACTGCCTCTCGTGTCCCCAAAGACAACTTTGTTTCTGCTTATTAAAATGACATTATGTAATCTGGATGCAGAGCCACTGAAATACTGCTCTGTGCTACAGAAGAAAATAGAGAAAGTGCTGTGAGATAAAGCAGGTCTCTCTGCCTTAAGGAAACCTGGGTGAATTCTGTTAACCATGTTCCTTCTTTCACCAGTGTATTTCAATACACACGCATATACACATTCAAACTGCATAGGGGTAGTCTGTTTACTTCCTGCTGCTATTCTTCACCGTCGCCCTTGTTCCTCTGTTAAAAAAGCAGATAACACTAAACGTCTGTTTTTTCTTCTTTTGTGAGATTAAATACAACAAATTTTGAGCTAAACCCACTAAAAGTTCCTTTGTAGTTCATCTCAGTATTCATTCTTAAACTTTTGCATAAAAACAGTGTTAGCATTTAAAGATCTAATGCTTGACACAGAAGAAAGATTTTAAGAATTATAGTCTTTAATGTGACATACCCTAAATCTTCTCTTGCCACAGTATAAAAGTTAAGCTAAGATTTTAGAGACCCTAAATGGACTTTCACTTTTTTCTCCGTTAGGATTAACTGGTGTATAAGTAACTGACTGGGTGTGTTCACTGCCAAAAATTATCTAACTAAGAGTTTGAATCTGGCAGTATAAACAGTAGCCCTGCCTGTACTCAAACAAGCTTGTTATTTTGTGGTATACAAGTTGGTATGTTGTCCATGCTCTGTAACAGACTGCATTCCGTAAAGCATGAAATGTGTTTTTATCTGAAACTTGAGTGGTAAAATAAGCAGCAAGCAAAATAAAGACATGGGCAACTTTTTTTTTTAATTTTTTTTTTATTTTATTCTGCAAGCATTTACTTTAGCTAAGATACTTTCCTTTTATAGTGGTGGGATATTTCCAGGAGTAATGGTGCAGATGTTGTGAATGACTTATTCAATGAGCATGAAAGGAAGAGTAAAAAAAGAAAACTTGAAAAAACCCTCAGCTCTTTGTGAAAGACTGCTTGAGTATGCATAAAAGCTATCTTTAGAAAAAAAAACTTATTTTTTGTAGATGCATTTTTAAAAAGAATTATCTGATCAAGATTTCTTTCAATATAAAGTATATGAAGTAACATCTAGTTTCTCTGCATACTTAATAACCAAACTTTTTTTTTATTTGTTGTAAACAAACCACCCCAATTTATTTGTTTGCTGGTGGAATCTGCCATTCTCTTCATCATGTGTACCTGCAACAGGAAACGAAAAAAAAAAAGGGGAGGGAGGAGGCGGCAAAAGTCCACTCTGGCAGAAAACTGAATTTGTTGCTATACAAAGAGATGTTTAGGTTTTGTGAACAGCAGCAGCATTAGCATCTCTTCCCTGTGATGGCAAGCACAGTGGAGCTAAGCCGCTGCTACCTCCTCCCCCCCCGCTGCCCTCTGCGGCCTGGTGGTCCCCCAGTCTTCATGCTGAGCTCAAGGCCCGGATGGAACATTCGTGACCACCTCAATGGCACAGCCACTTTTGGCGTGGGGGCACAGGCACCCTGCTCAGCAGCACCCAATTGGTTTCACTGCATTTCAGAGTTACTTCACGAAGAGCTGGCCTCTCCCCACCTGCAAGACTCATTTCCAGCAGTATCTGTCACATTTGCTAGGATAAGAAGGATTTGCTTTTATTAGTATTTCAATACTAATAAGTCACAAAATGATTTTCCTATCAAGTTTTCACTAAAACCTTCGCAATTACTTATTTGCTCAATAGATGGGCTATGGCAAGCAACACTTGACCTTTTCTTTTCCAAACAGCTGTAACAACCAAGCATTAACTAGCTATTCATCAAAGCATCAGTATAAGGAGGAACCACCTTCATCTCACCAAGAGAGAGACAGAAGTAAGCAGTACTGCCCCATACCACATACAGCCTTGTTTGGGGAAGCCCAAAACTTCAGATATTTTGTCTTTTTTCTGCCCTCACCCAGTGGTTTTATTTAATTAATCTCTTAGCAAGAAGATTAACCTAGCCTTTACTGGAAGGCTGCAGCCTTGGATTTCCTTAATTTCCCTAGGAATCAAAAAGTTATACATAAGGATTTAAGTATTTTCACTTCTTTCTACAGCTTTTAGATGAATTGGTAATTAGCCAGAAGAATGAAAGATACTGATGTGTCTACCAAAAAAGAGCAAAGTAAATAGCTTGCACTCAATCGCGAAGAAGCATCCCAGTAGAAGCTATAAACTACCTCTTTTAGGGCATTAAGACGACCATATCCAGCATAGATAGTTTGAGTTTAAAGCAGTTTGTGAACCACTTACACAGGAAAGCTTTTCCCACATTATTCTCATTTTGCTGATAGGAAGTGGAGGCCCAGAGCCCTGTTAAGGATCACTCAACACCCCTATAACCAAGACGGGCAGAGAAACCACAGACTTCGTGCCCAACCCTCAGCTTACCAGCGGGAGCCCCTTCATGAGTGATTCAGGAGAGATTTTGCCGTGTTGCACCAAGTACTGCAACACAAGCTTTTGGTCAGGATGGCAAAGCGTTGCTTTTCTCTCACATGGTGTTAGAGAGATCATGCCTTCTAAGCTGTCCTCTCGCCAAGCCTACCTATTTCTACTTCAGCAATTACCTGCCACCTGCACTGATGATGATATATGTAAATGAAATAGGAATCAGTAGTATAAAAATGTTTATTCTCAGGTAAAACCTTAAAGACCATTATAATGATTTGCTGTATGCATGCAGTTAAGAAGACAGTCATGAAGTTAAAAAAAAAAATCCATCTGTTCTGCAAGATGTAGTAGGATGGGACAGGTAAAACTCACTGCAGAGGCACACAAACATGTTGCTGAGGTGTGCAAGTTTTTCCACAAATAACAGTACCCTCTGCTGGAGACACACCTACACAGATATACCTATCAATCCCTTCTGGTAGTGGTGTGGTCTTGCTTTTCGACATTCTGTTTAATCTTTTTTTTTCATTTATTTTGGGTTATTAATTCCATTTCTCCAGTGCAATAACAAGTTAGAGCATTTAAAACATCATATGCATCCACATCCAGCAAAACTGCAGCAAAAACCATTATTGCTATGCAGCCATTGAAAAAGTTACAGTCCAAACAGCATCCCCCTACATCACCTGAACGGTTCCTGGTAGACTCTGTGGTTTACACCATATACACACTGATATTCATGAAAACTTACCCGCAGTATGGGCTTAAAGTGCTGGCTATAATAACAAACAATTAAGTTACCTTATTCACTTGGACGAGAAGCATCATGTCAGCTTCTTGCCTGGTATGAATAGGACTCAACCTTCACGCGTGCCTATCTTATTAAAAGGCAAATACTAGCTTATGGTGCCTCTCAGCCCTGATCTGGATGACCTACTGTATTACAATATTAATCTTGTTGCCAAAAATAGCCTTCTGAGGCAAACATACTGATGGTCTCGTGTCCTGTACAACCACCATGTCTTCACATGAGATCAAAACAATTAATTTCTGTATCTCCAGAGGTAAAAACAAAACAAAACCAAAACCAAAAATAAATCCCCCTCACTTCTGCGAAGCCATTAAGCAAATACAAAAATGTTGAAGATTTACCATTACCATTTAAACCTAAATTCTACAAAACATTTATTAGCTTGATTGCCTTCTCAACTCAAAACCCAGTGATTTAATTTTGCTGTCCTATTTACATTTTTATTCATAAAACGAAAATGATGATAGTCATAGGAAATCATAGTCCTCCAACAACAATATTTACAGGTTTTTTTCTTAGTATAGTTAAAGCTATGAGCAACATACAATAACTGTTGAAACAGCATTAGGCTGCAGACCGTTCTGCTAGACTCCATCTGTCCCAGTAAACCCACTCTAAATTTTGGTGCCAGATTATTTTGTCAATGCAGTTTTGTCTCGGTAACTGCATCAAAACCCTTTGGTCAAACATTCAGTAACACTACACTTCCATAATCATCTGCAGTGTATATTGTTAGAACAAAACTTTTTGTAGTAATACATAAATTGTTTAAAACGCTGTCAAACTACTACAAGTATTTCACTTAGAAAAGAAAAAGAGCACTGGACTACAAAGTAGTGGGTGTCACTTTTCTAGAAGCATTATTAATGGGGACTATTTTAGTCTTCAGCGATGGGGAATGACAGGCTGTAGCGTTTCTTCAAGTTAAGAATAGAAAATAACTGTACTTGCAAGAATTCAATTACTCTGCATTAAAGCCGCCATGGGGTTACTGTACATTTAGACATCAGAAAGTCAGTAAATTATTTTTCTATAAATTAATCTCTCAAAGTTGATTTTTTTTTCTTTCTGTTCTGAATGCCAAACTCCTGACTGCTTCTCCACCACAGAGACTTCATATCTGGATAGCCGACATCTGTAAAAACATTTCTAATGAAAACACTACTAATACAACCCCCTGGAGAAACAAATGAAATGAGATCTAAGTATGCAGCCGCCTTTCTACAGTTCTGCCCTGAACAATAGCGGGGCTGGTGCTTCCTATCCAAGACTTGACACAGGTCATGATCATTTAGGCACAGTAGTAACAAAATAAATAATTGCATAAATATGTAATAACTAGTACAAATATTTCAGTAGCACTTAGAAGATACGATAAAGGACTTCCGTCTTTAGCTGTGCATTAAGGTTTATCTCGGTGGATGGGAGGAAGAAGCATTCAAACTGCAGTAAAGGAGAACTACAGACTGAATACTTGAAAGCTCAGTGCCAGACATAACATTGCCTCTTTTCTGTAATAGCAATTTTGAAAGTGTATTAGTGTTAAAAGTGTTACATAACTGCTAAAATATTATAGAAACAGTGGTTATAGCTTCACCCCAAAAAACAATATAGTGGAAATATCAATAATGTAACTAATGTATTTAAATAATCCCCATACAAAGCAAAAGGGTGCTGTCTTAATTTTAAAATAATTTGTCATTTTTTTCGTAACGTATTTCACTGCTTAAGTAAGAATTTAGAGGCAATTTTTCTGACAAACAGTCAGACTTTGTAACAGTTGTCAAAATCTTAGCTAATGATCCATATCAAGGTATATGAACATATTGCATCCAGATTTGCTGCTTTACTTTTAAACCAGTAATAAATAATTTCAGGCAACTCTTTGCTACCAAAGATCAGTAAGTCCCCACCACCGTAAGAACAATTAGCACATACAGAGACATGAGGGGATCCTCTGGCTCAAGATTATCAGAAAAACCCCCAACGTTTCTAAATGCTCTCAGTGTTAGATGGGCTAATGCTTTTTCTTTAAAAGACTATATTGGACAAATACAGGACATAATCAAAGTTTCCCTATTCAAAGCCAACTGCAAGTTCTGGGCCAGAACCGTAAGACAGATGAAGGTTGAAACTGATCTGGCCACAGGACAGCCCCCACCATCGCCCCCAGCTCACATTTGCTAATTTTTATGGGCATTTGGGTTCACTGAAACATACTGGTAAGAGTACTTGTTTTGAAATAATTCCATCACCTTCTCCAGGGAAATCTGGGTGCACTAAAATCAATAGCAGGAGTTCGCCAGAATGCCAGGAGGGCCTAGATGCTGCTCCTCTTCCCACCCTCTTTTGCAAGGCGTATGGAACCAGGACTGAACCCGTAAACACAGGTTTCATTTCCAGCAGGCTTTTTACACTGGGTAAATTAAAATAAGCTCATTATCTCACACATCTGTTTCAAATAGCATTTTTTTTTTGCCATGAAAAGAGATTAAGATAAAATTTAAGATATTTTTGATTAAAAATGGTACTTGGTCTTTCCAGTAAATAGATATAACCTTTAAAATGGTTTTGAGGCAATAAAAAGGCAAATGGAACCCAAAATAAAAAAATATTTTAAAAAAGAGTAATATTGAGCTCTTCTCTACTGTAGATATGTACTAAAAATACAGACTTTTTTATGGAGTACTTCAGATTGAAGTACATACACAAACTGTGCTGAAAAAAACAAAATTGAAACATTAAGTTTAAAGTATCATTCATTTTCTCACTTTAATACAAACAATGAATACTAAGGGTAATGAAGGGTAACAAAATAAAAATGCTAAATAAGTTTATTAATAATCACAAAGTTCATGCTTCTCACCTTGTAAGTAGTGATCTTTCAAATGCCAAAATGATCCCAAATATCTTAAATTATCAGACTTGTAAATGTTTCTTTTTTTAAGAAGTGTTCTACCTTTTACTTTACTCATTACTTTGATTTACTAGAAATAAAACTCATCCGAGTAATTGCTTTATAAACCCCACAGCAACTGCTATCTTCTTTACAAGTCATGGACGAGACTCAATCAGGAAGGAAAGAGTGAAATTACCTTGAAAGCGAACGTGTCAATTTTATGGATTCAAGCAATAAAGACTGTCCTATCACCAGAAACAGAAAAAATGTGTTCAAATACATAGTTGAAAAATAAACAAAATCCTTCATACTTACTTAAAAGTTTCAATTTTATTTAAGTAACACACCTGAAAAGTCATAGAGTAGCAGTTGAAAAATATCACCAGTTACAGAAATTTAGTCCAGACAATCTTTGTGATCTTTAAGTCTAAGGCACCCTCCAGCGTTTGAAGCAGAAACTACACTTCCAGCAAGTGAGCAAACATTTGGAGAAAAACGGTGTGAGCAAGTCTCCTGTCAAGACAGAAGCTCCCTGATTCATTACAAAAGCATTTCTTAAAGTCTAGTACTGATAAGTGATAATTCCTCACAGAACATGATCTCTATGTTTACATAGCTTGTTTAAGACTTTTCTGAGGAGCCTAAGCTAATAGTTTATTTAACAGAAGACAGGCCCACGGTAGGGAAGAGGAACAAGAATGTACCTAAAGACAAAGCCAGACATAATACAAAAAAATAATTTATAAATTATACCATACAAAACAGGAAGGCCACAGTTATGCAGCCATGTCCACAGAAGTTCACTGATTTTATATAAAAAAAAAATTTGCATTGGTATTTTTGTTCTTTCTAAAAGTAACAAATCTTAAGATGTTTTCAGTACTTGAGATTCAAACAGAGAAATGTTTGTGCCTCCAGGACAGACAAAAATGCCTATTGAAAGGACAGTGTTGTAAGCTAATGTTACGATTTTAAAACTACTGAAAGAGAATGACAGCTGGAAACCAGAAGTTTTTCAACTGTAATTATGCACAAACTAGCATTTCTTGTGGATTTCTCTTCTAGCATTTACACCTTGAGACTGTGCCCTGTTCACACTTCCACAATCAAACAAAACCTCACATACAATTTTAGTGGTAATCAGATAACAGCCTTTGAAATGTATGTTTAAGTAACTGCACAGTGGTTAGGTCTTGATTAAGGAAAACATTACCTAGAAAAGCTCTTGTTTTATGTATGTGTTCAGAATTTAAAGTGTATAAATTAATTGAAATGCGCTTCAAGTACTTGTCTTATTCAGGATGGACGCAAGAATGCTTGTATATTTCTGTGCACTAGGTCTTCACCCTCCTGGCTTCACCCTTACAGGCCTATGTGCAAAACTGGTACAGCAACAAAGGGTTTTTCATCATGCACTATCAGGCTAGTGACTTAATAACTGGCAGAGTTATAGTTGCATACGGTTTGAAAGCTTCCCCCCCCCCCAAAACTTGTCTCTTTTTTACTACAGAACTTTTAGTTATCTTAACTGCAGCTGGAGAAGCAAAAATTGATTACCTTAGCAAAAAAATGACATTTGGTCAGTGCTGCACTTCGGTTCAGAATTAAGAGTTCTATCAGGAAAAACAGCTGAAGTCACTTTTATCTAGCATAGCTGAAGAGTTCTTTTTAAAAATTGAAAGAAATTACGATGATATTGACCAAAAAATCTTAGAATTAATATTAAAAATATTACAAATAAACCTAGCCAAAGTGATGCAAAAAGAGGTAGAAAGCATTTCAGAAGTACACAAGATAAATATATTTACATATATATACACACACAAGTATAAAAACATTAAAAAACAGCCATGACCTCTTTAAGACTTAAAACTCCGCTTAACTTCACACGTTGCAAGTATTTACATTGACTTCAAAAAGAGCAAACAATAGTGTGCAAAATTAAGCATGACCTTACAGAGTAAGCAGTACAAGTTTACTAAAAATCACTCACTCTGTTCAAATTTTGGCTCTTTTTAACAACTTTTTGTATGCTTTTATTTAGTGATGTTCCTTTTTGCAATAGCTTCTCTGATTTGACGATCAAGTTCACTTACAATATGGTCTTCATGGTTATATACTCCTGTTCGCAACAGGGTATCCCTCTCTTCTATCAGACGAGAGAGATAATCATCCGTGTTCTCATTTAATTTTCTGGAATGAAGACTATCCACTCTACCAGCAGAATTATCTCTAACATCTTGCAATTGCCTTCTCTCTTCTTCTTGGTGCTTTAGCCTGATGTTGATAAAATGGAAAGAATCAGAGGATGAGCCATATTAAACACCGCTCTGATCATTTTCATATTAAGTCTTTACCTACTGAAGTAGTTAGTAAAAGAAATCTATGAAAAGTAACAAGTTATCCTCTCTCTAGGGAAAAACAACTGTAAGTAAAAGAAATGTTAATATAACACTTCAATTCTAACAATACCTTTTCTATATGCGCTTGTAACTATAATACTTGCTACCAAGTCTCCTATTTTGATATTGCAAACAGCACTCAAATTAAAAGGGTTCAACATGCAGAACTACTGCAGAAAGTTTCTGGAGGACAACATTAGACAGATTTAAAATTTTAATGTATTCAAAATATGAATAGTACATGCCTCTTCCTTTTCTTAAAGCAGAAGTTATCTTTAGAACTGAACTTTTAAAACAGAAAAAAGCCTGGTGTTACACAACTATGACCATAACACAAAAAAACAGGGTACAGTGGCCTTAACCGTAGATTTTCTATATTGCAGTACTGTTGCATTTTATAAGCAGGCAATTTTTACTCAAGGGACACTAAACTGTGTTCTTTCACTGGACTTACAGCCAGTTACAACCTTGATTTAAACTGAACCTTCTCCCATTTTGAGGCAGACAGCAAGAAGAGAGGGGAGGGGGTGGAAAAAAAATGAACCCTGCAAATGCTTTTATACCTGTTAAGTTCATTTCTGATATCCTCCAGCTCTTGTCGGTCTGTTTTCCCCAGCTCTTTCTCTTCTGCTGCCAAATAACGCAACCTCATGTGTTCCAGCTCTTGTTGCTGCTTTTTGAGGTGAGCCATTGCATTTTCTTGTTCACGCTAATGTAGGAAAGGATGAAAACATAATTCAGCTCACTACACGATTACATGTAAAACCACTGATTATAGCAAAATGAGCAAAATTTCAGGAATGAAGTCACAACAAGTAAGTCTCCAGCAGTATTAGAAATGCCGGAGTTGAACAGAATGTCTTAGCTGTTCATATCTATAATGCAGTAAGACCAGTGACTACCACAATTATAGTAAACCTGTCCAGGCAGGATCAGCTGAAGCCCAGTCATAGACACCTTTCCATTAACAAAATAGCAAAAATATTACAAACCCTTCTACAAACTCTGGCTTAAGCTGGTGAACATAAAACTTGTAGAACTGCTCAAGATACTGAGATTTATTCATTTCCTACATGGTATTTTAACTTTTTTTGAGAAATAAAAACCGGAAACATGCTAAATAGTTGCAGGAAACTTCCATCATCAGCACCATAGTGCCTAGCGTCAAAGCTTCTTGTTCTTGAAGTTCTTGAAGTTCTACTTTTTGAAATTGCCATTTGCAGTTAAAAAATACGCCTTGAAAACAAAACTCTGGTGAGATTTCCTTTTACATTTGTCTAGCTCTATGTGAAACATCAGACAACTTCTTCTGTGAACTTAATCCAATTAATCTATGTAATCTAAAAGTTTACTTGGTTCTATATTTTTTTAAAGCTCTATGTAGACACCATAACAAAACTAGGGCTTCAGCCCACTACCGCTTTATTATAGTGGCTTTATGAGAAGTGTGGTCCTCTCTCCACTTGTTTTCCTCCCAGTCATTTTCCATATGACCTTGTCCACTTACTCAATACAGTCTTGCACTCTGAATGAGACAGAAGACCTGAAGTAAAATAGTATTTGTTCCCGTAGTTGAAAAATGAGGCAGGAGGTTACACAAACATCCTGGATCTAGACATACTGTGAAGTGCAAGGTTACCTTTGTAATTTTGACATTGCTTTCATCCGAAATATTTGACTGTTAATACAATCAGCTTTGTATTCATTGTAGGGGTAAAAAAGATAATTTTTTTCTATGTGTGACTGTATTCATTATAAGTTATATTCATTAGGTTATATTCATCAACCTAATAATACTTGGAAGAGTCTAGTCAGTCAGTTTCCTGAATCTCAGTTCCCAGCATCTTAAGCACTCCCTGTTGATGATTAGTAAGTGATAAAAAAAGCTGAATTTCACAAGGAATTTGAATAAACAAAGACTCTAATTGGTAATGTGAACAAACAATACAAGAAGTACGTGACAAGAAGTCACAGCATGTACATAACCCCAAAATGCTTTATTTTTATACCAAATCTAATACACCACCCAGGCAAATTAAATGTTAGAATTGCAGTGAGACAGGCCATAAAGCTTGAAGAACAACTTATTAAAGGGACACGTTACTAATAAAACCAGAACCAGGAATCCTGCCACAGAGTCTACAGCTGACAGATGACTGAAGTATAAAAAAAAGTACTTGGGGAAGATAAGGCCATAATTCCATCCTTCCACATCAAGAGTTCATTGCAGAAGAGAGGCACCCTTTTTTCTGCTGGACAGGTTTGAAAAACAGTCTCAGGCAGAAGCTGAATAGGTTTTAGAACAGGAATCTGCAAATACATGCCGCAGATATTAGCAAGTCACTACAGCCAGCTGATATTTATCCAAGAGTTTTCAAGAGTTCTCGGGAAATTCAAATACAAAGTTACAAGACTGATTGGAGGTGTAACCTGTCACCAAAATTAGTGTTGACACCAGAGGAATAATTATTTCCCCATTTTTAATTTTATTCCTTCTTTAAACAGAGGCCTTAAGAATATCCATGAACTACCAGCAGGACTAACTTTCACAGTGGCCAAACTGGTTGAAACCATAACTAAAACCAAAACTAACAGGGTGTATGGATGCACCAGGAAGAAGGAACCCAGCTTTTGTAGAAAAGTAACACTTCCAACCAGTTTTGTTGGGGTTTTTTTTGTTTTGTTTGGTTTTTTTTTAAGTCAACACAGTAAAGAAATCACCTACAACCACATACAAAACTAAGCTGTCACTAAGGAAGTCCTCTCAGATTAATCAGGATTAAGAATAACAGAGAAAGGACAGCAATTTATCATTTCCACAACAAGAAGGTAACAGTGGACTCCATGAAAATCTACTCTTTGACATATTCATAAATGAGGAAGTCATTCTGGAATAAACAGTTTGCTGGCGACACAAAATTATTCAGTGGGGAAAAAGTGGATGTGGAAGAGTGGGATATTATGGGGACAAAACTATGAGTTAATTTGAAAAGGAAACAGAAAAATTAAGAATACATCCACTGATGTCTACTAAACACGACAGCCTGAATGCAACTGCTGGCTCGTGATGCACTCAACTAATGGACTGAGGGCAGCTGAAGGATATTCAAAGATACCCAAGCTCGTTTCTAGATCTTGTGCATCTACTGCTGGTCTCTGTATGGGCTAGATTGATATTTCACATCAGTTGGCCAGCCTGTTTTTTCCCCACTCGCTGAAAGTCAAAACTAAGTAAATTCCAACTAGAGACATGATCCAAGTTACTAAAACAGTGCAAATTAATCACTTAAGCAATATACCAAACATGTCATGAGCTTCTTAATCACAGAGTATTTTGAATTAAGATAGACATTTGTATTTTCAACAATGCTGCAGATCAAGCATTACTGTTGAAATATTTAAAAAAAAGACATAGGGTGTGGGGTTTTTTTAGTTTGTTTGTGGTTTACTTTTTTTTTAATTAAAATCCTGGAGAATATCACAATGGTATTCTCTGGTTTCCAAATATCTGGATAAGCAACATCATCCAGATAGTAAAGCCAAATTTGAAGTATACAATGGGCTACAAGGAGGAATGGAATTATCTTAACTATTTGATAGTTGTACTTACCTTGAGTTGTTTGCTTTGCTAAATGCAGGTGGTAAGACAAAATGCTGAGCATGAGCTAGTCTCAAATAAGTTTTACTGTTTTTATACCAACCTAAGTTATAGAACAAGGAAATAAATGCAATGCAAATCTGATTATATTACTCAAGACGTACAAGTATGAGGACAGGCTAATATTTACTTCTTTTCAAGATCATCACTATTCATAACACCTTCTGAGTTAAATTATTTTCAAAATGGAGCAAGTTAAAATATTGCTGTGTTTCAGGAAAAAAGAAAAAGGTTGAGATCAGTATCTTACGGCAAACATAAGACCTAAAATTACAGATGTGTTACACCTCCTTTGTAAAGTTCTATTTAGCCTCAGGAGTGTAGTTGCTGTGCTGTACATGTAGAAGTCTAGAACTTTCTACCTGTCTGTCCACACAGGTAAAGAATCCAGTAATTGGATCTGGTGACTAGCTACTTTTCCTGATTAGAAAACAAAGAAACTTGCTACACATATTACTACACTAGATGCAGTACAGCCTGCACATCCTGTTTTCCAGTTTTGGAATTAATTTGTCAAGTACAACCAGGTTTTCCTGTTAACATTATCTAACAATGGCAAGAGTCTTGAAGGCCACGCAATAAATTATGTAAGAATGCAATTCACAAGCATATTGCCTCGAGTGGGGAAAAAAAATACCCTCATTAGTGTGGAGAATGAGGCTGGCATCTTCCTCTTAGAGGATGTCAAAAAATTTAAATGTTTTACAGAAGAATGTTTAACTGCTGTTCTCTCCTTTTCTAGTCTTTCTACCTATGTCAATTTCTAGACAGGATTAGCGTCAGTCCAATGCATTGTTGCAGGTTGTGAGGAAAGGATTAACTTCAGAAAAAAATCTCCTTGCTCTGCAGTTCAGTTTTTTCATACTCTAATTGTCCCATTTTAAACTAGGATCACTGTCATGGGAAGCTGGGATATTAATGAGTCTGTCCAATTTGTGTATCTCAGTAATTCTACCAGATAATTTTTTTAAAGGTTGTTGGCCAAACATCACCTGAAAACTGAATACTAGAAAAGTAATGCAAAACAGAGTGGCACTTATTACTACCGCAGCCAGACTTCAACAGGCCAGGAGAAAAATATATCCCTGCCCCCTAATGAAACAGATTATAATAAGACACACAATACACACAAATCAAATAGCTGTGACTACGCTGAATAGAAGTCTTCTCCAGTCCTTCAGTTTGTGGAGTGTATAACTCAGATCTACAAGGAAAGATTTTAAAAGTGTTCTTACAGTTGCAGCTTCAGAGGAAAGATATAACTGTGTGCTGACATCTGGGAGTAGAAGTTCCATGACAAGTTGGTATGTTACCATTTGAGGCAGTATAGTTCAATGATCCAGAGGTTTCTGTTGTTGAGCAACTTGCTTACAACAGCAAACTGATAGAAAAACAGGCATTTTAAACAAACCCAGAGGAAAAATATATACTGGAAGTACATATACTGAAGGTTAAAGTCTGAAGCTCAATCAGGCTGAGAAGACAACAAAATATTCCTAATGCTTTCCTATTGATCAGAACTGATTTAATTTAATACCTTGGTCCTTTATGCCCTAATTGAACTAGTTAGTTTCAGAACCATAAGTTTTTTTGATTAAGAAACAGCTTTAGTGATGTTTATAAAACCAAGAAAAGGACAAAAGAGAGAATGATGCAAAAGCCAAAGAGAGATGTAGGAAAAGCAAGGCTTTCCTCAAGAATCCTTTGTTCAGTTCCTGTTCCTTTTGATGTTTTTCTCTGAGAAAAGGAGGCAGGAGACCCGCATGGATGAGCAAGGAGCTTCTAGCAAAACTCAAATGGAAGAGAAAAGTCTACAGAATGCGGAAAGAGGGACAGGCCACTTGGCAGGAATACAGGAACATTGTCAGAGCATGCAGGGAAGCAATGAGGAAGGCTGAGGCCCACCTGGAATTAAATCTGGCAAGCGATGTGAAAGACAACAAGAAGGGCTTCTTCAGGTACATCAGCAGCAAACGGAAGACTAGGGACAATGTGGGGCCACTGCTGAACAAGGTGGGTGCCCTGCTGATGGAGGATGCAGACAAGGCAGAGCTACTGAATGCCTTCTTTGCTTAAGTCTTTAGTGCTAAGGCCGGCCCTCACATCCAGGGCCTGGGATGCCTAAGGGAGGAAGCCTGGCAAAAGGATGACTTTTCCCTTTGTGGAAAAGGATTGGGTTAGAGATCACTTAAGCAAACTGGACTCCCACAAATTTGTGGGCCCTGGTAGAATGCACCCACGAGTGCTGAGGGAGCTGGCAGATGTCATTGCTGAGCTGCTCTCCATCATCTTTGAAAGGTCCTGGAGGACAGGAGAGGTGCCTGAGGACTGGAGGAAAGCCAATGTCACCCCAGTCTTCAAAAAGAGCAAGAGGGAGGACCGAGGGAACTACAGGGCCAGTCAGCCTCACTTCTGTCCCTGGAAAGTTGATGGAACAGCTCATTCTGGAGGTCATTTCCAAGCAAGCTGAGGGAAAGTAAGTTATCAGGAATTGTCTACATGCATTCACCAAGAAGAAATCATGCTTGACCAATCTGACAGCTTTCTATGATGGCATGACCAAGTGGGTAGATGAGGGTAGTCATCAGTGGCGCTGAGTCTAGTTGGAGGCCTGTAACTAGTGGTGTCCCCCAGGGGTCAGTACTGGGCCCAGTCTTGTTCAACTTCTTCATCAATGACCTGAGTGAAGGGACAGACTGTACCTTCAGCAAGTCGGCTGACGATAAAAAACTGGGAGGAGTGGCAGATACACCAGCAGGCTGTGCTGCCATTCAGTGAGACCTGGACAGGCTGGAGAGTTGGGCAGAGAGGAACCTGATGAAATTCAACAAGGGCAAGTGCAAGGTCCTTCACCTGGGGAGGAACAACCCCATGCACCAGTACAGGCTTGGGGCGGACCTGCTGGAGAGCAGCTCTGTGGAAAGGGACCTGGGTGTCCTGGTGGACGACAAGTTGACCACGAGCCAGCAGTGTGCCCTGGCTGCCAGGAAGGCCAATGGGATCCTGGGGTGCAGCCTACTCAAGCTGACCCTGCTTTCTTCCAAAATTAAAAAAAAACAATATTAATAAAACACTTTTGCACATTTACAGTACTAACAAAGTCCAGCATTTATAAACCCACTTGAAACATCTCCATTTTATTCTGCGTCTATTTAAAAACTGTTATAATTGTAAACAAAGTATTTTTTAAGTGTTCCTCAGTGCAGAGAAGATTATAAATACATGCTCACATGCTTAAAATTTTCAGTCAAGACTTTGACATACTTCACATTTCCAGAGAGAATACTGTCCTACAATATATCCTGAAATAAGGAACATTTCAAATCTATTCCCAACTGCTTGTTGTAGCCAGTCAGGCTGTTTAAGCCTCAGTAAGAACTACTAGAATTTTAAATTTTTAACTTCTAGAATTTTGCATTTTTAAATTTCAGTTAAGGGAACACTCTGGAATCATCAGCTGCTGGACTCAAGGCAGCTTCGTGGACAGCAGATAAGATCCACTAGAAACTGATAACACTTGGAAATTTTGCTCTTCCATCACCACCTAATTACCATTAGCCACTATCCTATAGTGAGGCAGCCATAAGTGAACCAAGAGTATCACGTGTGAATGACTTTGAAAACTACTTTTACAATATACTCTTAGTTGGCCAGGAACCTTCTCCTCCACTACTTTCGCAGCACTGCTAATCACGCTATTCCCTTTGCTCTTTTTCTTTTCTTTCATCCCCCCCCCCCACTAAAACTTACCACTGATATTAATTTCTCTTATTAATTTGATATTTTGACATCCTCCTCTTACATCGCCATAAACAAAACAAATCCAGTCCAAACCAGGCCACGTACTAGTTATCAGATCATTTACTTCAATGTTTCACTACTTCTCTTCATTAGTTTGCATCTTTGTAAAGTAGTGCTTGAGGCATGGAATACTGTTTTAGAAGCTCGCATGCGGGAACTTCAATCATGTTTTGAAACCTAAGGTATTACAGAAATATCAGCATTAAATAAAAATCAACCAGTAATAAAAACCTTCAAAATTTCAATTATAATCAGATCATAAAAGTATCCCTGTATGCCACCAGGTGCTCTAGTTAAGAGGCTCTTCAATCAAGGAAGCACAATCTTTATTTTGCCATAGCTGCCTATAAATCCAAAAGGGAGATGTAAACATACATACGCTAGACTAAACAATGGCTAAATAGCAGCCACTATTCACTCTCCCACTCACACATACCATGCAAGTCTGTGGGAAAAACTTACGACTGAAGCTAAGGAACTCAAGTAAAGTTTTCTGAAAATAACCCAGAGCTGACAAGTCAGTAGGAGGGCCTGGATGGTTTCAAGACACAGTTTTTAACTAAGATTTGGACTTCCAACTGGGGTTTTTTTGTGTCTTTTTTTTTAAACTAAGATTTACATCCTATCCTTGGCTAAATTACTTATAAATTAATCAAGTTAATTACTGAGTGGATAAGCGAGACACTGGACAAGATAGAGTGAATGTCAGCCAGCCAATATGGTCTACACTGTTTTAAGCAAACGCATCAGTGCTGGTTTTAACAGAGCCGTAGAGCACAAACACATTACAAGACTTAAAAAATATTTTTTCCAGACACTGAATAATGTGTGCATGTATATTTTGAGATTTTGTTTTTCCAGATTATAACAGAGACTATCAACTGCTGAAAATTACATTTTTGCCAGCATTGATTTTGGTTTTGACACATTGTTTCTTGCACTCAGACAGGCACTGAATTTAGCATCTAAGATTCTGTAAGCATTTATGTCATTTTGCATAAATGGATTGATTGCTCTCAGAAATAATGCTCACGTACTTAAAAATTATGGAAGTCTCATCTGTGTAACACTGAGATCTCCCAGTCAGCAAACTTTGAAAGACAGTTTTGAAACCTCTGGAAATGATAAAATCTACGTGGGTGCACATCTGCATAGCTAACTTGTTGACATTATTTGTCTTCCTAAAGCTGAACAGGGGTACAATAAACAAAGTAGTAATACAGACTTGCACTGAGTAACAGAGAGGGAAGAAAATAAGCTGGGTGAAGTCTGTTTTCACCCAGCTTTACCAACCGTGTTTGAATTCAGCTAAATTCTCTATTTTGTTAAGCACAGGTAAGCATTATGTATATGTACTTCAGATCTTTTTTGGTTACCACTGGCACTGTGTTTAGTATTCACATCCTGGACATGGAGAAGTTTAGAGCATTTTCTATTAACAGTCCCATATTTTCTAAGTTATGTACTGCATATCCCATATTCTGCAAAATATAAAGCCATCACAGATGTGTGTTAAGAACTAGTTCCAAAGTAAAAGGAAATTTTTTAATTAAGGAAACATTGACTTTTATGGTTGCAAATCAGAAGAGCATTTTACTAAATGCTTAGCCTGTAGATTATGGTTCTTTAATTCACAAATTGACTGTACTAGGTCACCTCTGAGTAATGGAAATCTCTGTTTAAACATTTTTTTGGCAATGGGCACAAAGCATTAGATCTCATTTCCAAGACTCACCAGCTGGGTTTTGTCATTAACATTTATTAACAATCTAAGATACGGCTTTCAGCGTCTAATCCTCACTACACAAATGTTTTGTATAGTTCTCTAGAGAGCTTTGGTGTGACAAATTACTGGCACAGATTACAGCCCTGTGGCTATTCACCAGAGGCAATGCAAAATTAACATGGTACTAATCCAATTTAAACAAGAAATTGGTCAAGCTATGCACAATTGCACAAATCATCTGAACCAAAGCAAATCTAGAATTCCTGAAGCAACAGTTTCCAAATTTATATTTAAAACACAGTAAATGTTTTTTGATCAGCTCTGCTTCAACTTTTATTTGGCTCTTTTAAGTCACTTTAATTCTTTATCAATAGACTAAGTATAAGATGAAGCACAGGAGTATAAAAACCACAAGAAATAACTTTGAAAGGGTTTGTTCTGCAGTAGAAAAGTTTTAGGTAGTGTAATTCACTGTACATGCCAACTTACTTCATGGTTCAGACTTTCAGCAAGAGAGTCAGCTGAAACCATCTACATATGTTACTAAATTCATATTGTCAGGTCTACAGTGATGACATTTATAATGAAAGCTTGACAGTGATACACACTAGTGTTAATCTGGCAAAGCAAGAACCTTCTCTTCTTCTACAAGAATTTTTTAAATATGGCAGTAAGAAAAAATAACCTGGACATTTCATGGCTCCTGAAGAAATCTTAATTAGAGAGATAAGATTTATACTCTTCCTTGTATCATCATCAAGCATAGATGTTTCAGAAATTGGAGATGAGAATTCATGACTATCATTAGACAAAAAAGGATCAATCTGAAGACAGCAAATAAAGATGAGTTTTTAATTACGAATAGTGGTTATACACATTCACTCTTTTCAAAGAGAAGTGCAGATTAAAAAAGGCAATTATCAGTTAGGAGAGGGCAAGCTAGCTTCTTACTCTCCAAAAACTGAATACTCTAGCAGTAGGAATGAAGCAGGAACTATAATTCTTAAAAAAACATAACACTTTTCCTCAAACAGGAAGTAGGTGTGAACACAGGTAGCACAAATTTACTAGTAAACTTGAATTCTGAAGCTTTATGTCTCTGTCAAGGTTTGTTCAGCAACAAGGATTAATGATTTACTCATTTGTTTGTCAAAGCCAATGGAAATGCTTGCCATTCTTAAGTACGCTGTTTTAGCTAATGTTTATGGTAATTCATGAAAGACAGGTGATGACAAATAACACAGAGGCACATGGATTCAGTGAGGATGAAGCTGCTACTTCTGCATATTTCAACAAAGTATTTTCAAGTCACATGTGTATGACTATATATATCCACTCATACACAAGAGCTCTGTTAAAACACAGCAGTAAAAAAGCATGCCACATTAGTATGACATTATGATTTCCAAATGCAGGAGAAAAGTTTCACTTCTGTTTAAATTTTGTGCAAGTTTACTCTATTTCACAGCATTCAGCAAACCTTAAATCATTATTTATAAAAGCTAAGATTTATTTCTCATCTTTACCCTTCATTCATTTCATAATTAAAATATAGAACAGTGAGGACTATCACTAACCAAGATGGTTGGGATACGAACAAAACATTTTCTCTTGAAGTGCTGACTGAGCACTATCAGGAATTAGATTAATAAAACTTATCTGTTTTGAATCATGCCTGCTTTCAGCTATGCCAACCTTCTTTGCAGACCTGAGCCTTCATCTTTCCTGAATTCAATGCCAAAGTCAAATCAGTTTTGCTGTTCTCATTTTTATAAAAAGCGCAGCTCAGAGCTTTAATTTTGCAAAGACCAACACCAATAAAATGAAAAACCACAGTAGTTAACAGTAATTGTAACTAGGTTCCAACACTACACTAACGTGTTTGTCTCATATGACAAAGGAAAATCTGCATACCTGTTTTAATCTGGCAAGTTCTTTCAAAGCCCTTGTCCACTGCTGTTTGTAGTGGAGCTTTGACTTGGTAGCTGACTCTAACTTTCTTTCAAGTTCAACCTAAAGCAATTAAAATCATATCAGCTGAAGCAATAACAGCAGTAACAATCACTGAAAGATGTATATATACAAAAGGTCTGGTTTAAGAAAAGTGTTTATGTAGTGTAACATACAACATCATCTAAAGCTGTTATATAATTTAACATAAATATTATGGCACATGAACATTTTCTTGTTTAAAATATAGCCTTATTTTTATTGGATAGCTGTCTATACAAAAAGGAAAAGATTAGTTTTTAGCACTAAATTTGCTGACGTAACCTTTAAATTTAAGATTCACAAATTAGCAGCCCTCTCCCCTTTTTCTTTTCCGAAGAAAGATTATAAGTACTAACTTCACAGAAACACTGATGGATAAATCTTGTCTTAAAAGGTATGTAGATTTTTTTTCTCTCCTGTAGCTGATAGAAGATACATATTACACACTTTTCTCTGAAATAGACATCTGTTCAAACCATTCTTTAAAATCCAGGTATCTAGTGTGAATCTCTGATCTTACTAAGCAATATGTTTTAAAAATGTCACACAAAAAAATTCATTGCATTCTGTGCAAAAAGATTCAGTACTAAAAGGCAAATGAAAACAATTATGAAGCACACAGAACACAGTAACCTGAAAAATGACGCTTTCCTAATTAACAACTCTGAGGCAGTGCTATTTTCATTTACAGACAAAAATTATTTATCATTAAATTTGTGAAGATCTTACAGCACTGATTTTTTTTTTAATCTAACAAAAATAGGAAATCTAAAAATATTTAAGCTAAGACTTTAAAAAGACTATAGAGACAGAAACATTTTGAATAATTTGCTTGCATTGTTAGAAGTTATTGAAGCATACATTAACATGCAGACTGGCCATATAACTGTGAGTGCATTTTGTGCCAAGAAGCCTGGTCCAATTTTTTTCAGCTCATTTGGTCAAAAATTTTACTCGAATCTCAATAATTCTAAGCATGAAATGTCCATATTGGTGGTTTTAATTAAGCAAAATATGCTCTATTGAAGGCATGTATGGCTTCTAAGAAATCAATTTATGACAATGATTCCATTCCACTGACAAGTAACACAACCTCTTTTCAGAAATACTTAATAAAAAAAACAGTGCACACAGTGGAATCCCAGTCTAAACTCATCCTCACAAGAAAAATCTTCATCTTTATTTAGTCTTAACAACAGAATGCTCAGAGTCCCCAGCAGAAATCATGATGGTAGCAATTTAAATATACCAGTCAAGTTTTCTCCTGCCTTAGCTTCTAACACTACTGCTTCTTCTAGAGAAATATGGCCACTGTTGGCCTTATTTGTGTCTGACAATTTAAAGTCTGAAGAAATAGTTGAAAGAAGTAAAATAAAATGTACAAATTAACCAGTTTATCATGCAAGATTATTCCACATCTCCCTTATTAGTGAACAGACCACTGTGAGGTTTTTTTAAGACTAGAAAAATCCAAGATACCTTTTCTAAAGTCAGAAGATTTATTTCTGATTGCAGCTGGATTTCTGGTTTGCTACTTTGCTGTTCTTTGTATTGCTGGAACTCCTTCTCCAAAATTTTATGCTTATTTTCTGCTTCATAAAGCTACATTAAAGATACCAAGATACAATGCAAGTTAGCAGAAAAATCCGTTCACATACAAAGAATTAGGTTATAGAACTTAAATTACTCCTTAGTCCCTGGAACAAACATATTACTGTCAATTATCTGATAGAACACAGACACTGAAAGCTACACATTCATAACTAATGATTTCTTGATGATGGCATACAGCAATGTTTTAATAGGAAGAATTTTAAAGAGGATCTTTGCTCAGTACTGGAACGAAAAACAAGTCTGTCCTCATATATGGAGGATCAAGATTTATAAACATTGCTGTTCACATTTCTAAAACGACAGGCAGAAGAAACACAGAAAACAAAACTATTTAGATTTACACATATGTTTTAAAGAAAGCCAGCACTGTTATCTACTATATGAAGTTTTATTACTTACTCAATTTCGCCAGCGTAACTTGTTTAAGAATGTCTGGACAAGGAAACAACTAATACTTGGTACAGCCAAATCATGATTTAGAAGAAAGGCTGAAGTAGAAAGACTTAATGCTATGTACCTCTGCCCGCACTGTGTACTTTCACAGTTTCATGGAGACTTTATAAAAACAGAGCTTTGCTTCTCATCTTAAAATGGCTAATTTGAAAAACATTGCCAATGCACAATTAGTTTGCTACAAAGAAACTAAGCAAGTCAAATGTTTAACAGCTTTTTTCATTATACCATATTAAAAATATTAAGAACTTTTTATAAGACTTTTGCTGAGAGTAGCTTACGTTCTTCTTCTGTTGAATATTATTCAACTACAAATAGCTTAATGTGATGAAGAATGGAACTGATGCATTCCATCACAGAATATGATCCCAAATGCTGCACTTGTCTTTATGTCCAACTAGTTAGCGCCAGTATTTCCATGAATTCTATCCAACTCTTTAGAATACTTGGTGAAAATGCTTCAGATAATTCATTTATGTTTCAAAACCTACAACTTTTGTCTATCAGTACATCAAAATTGTAATTCTTTAGATCTCCTAATTGGGTCGCTTCTGTTTTTCTTCCAAAACTTCACTTTTTGCATCTATTATTTTTACAGAATCAATGTAAGAAAGCAAAGATGCTTCCTAAGGAATCATACAAAAATGTAGTTCACTGTTGTTACTTTTCACATAACTGCAATAGCCAACTTTGACAAAAGACGCTATTATTCACCACCTATCCATGTTTACTGATTTCTTTTCAAAGCAGACATACAGATGTGATGCTGTTGACAAAGACAGTAACAAATTTCTTCAGCTATGAAAAATGCCAGCTCTTCCTAGAGCTTCTACAATAACATTTGATTTCTTTTTCGTTCAAAAACACTTCCAAAAACTGAATTTCTCATGCGACCTCAGGTTGCGGACTGTTAGGGAACTGCACACGCCATACAAATAAAGCACAACTTCCTTATTCAGGAAGCAGAGTGTTCTTCAAGGTGGATGCACGTTCTTCAGTTCTGGACTGATAGAGCATTGGTAGCTGCCAACAACACAACAATGATGCAGAAGTGATCCGCTTATCACTTTGAAGTGGATAGCATTCTGTAGTTTGAAACTGCACATCTCAGTTTAATGATTGTTCAGCAAAACAGCCAAGATAAGCATCTTCTAGATTAGCAGCATTTTTTGTGTAAACTATATTTCAAAAGTTCACTGTATTGACGTTAACTTACGTTGACATGAAAGAAGTAGGTTAATACCAGTGTTCAATATTAAACTGAAAAAACCACAAAAACCCAGCACAACTCTTCCTAACACAGATGTATGCCTTTGGCTGATACGGTTCTTCAGATGGTCAAAGCTATTGTGGGATTATCACAGTCACGTATCAGACATGAAAAGCACCAAAGCAAGTAATCCATCTACATAAACTAAGTACTTTGAAAAACACTTCAGCATTACTAAGACTTAATCTGCTTGACAACAGATTAAGTGTCTAATGTTGTAATTGCTCAAAAAAGCTAATACTAACTCAAAATTTTACAGGATGCTTTACCAGTCAAGAAAAATAGCTAGACTAGTCTTGTCATAAGTTCAAAAGCTAGCTTACAGGACAAAAGAATGCGGTCTAAATTTTCTCAGTTTAATTAAATTACTACTTTCAGAACAGAAGATCACAATATCAATATAATTCCCCCTCCCATCCCCATAAGTACAACAGAAATACTCTCTTGCAACGGAAGAATAAAACAAGCTGCGTAGTCAAGCTACCTAGACATTTTGCTAGATATTAACTACTAACAAATTATTAAATTACTGGAATGTATACTGCTGTTCAGGTTCTACATGTAATAGATGCTTATAATCGCAGTTTCATCTTCAATGTCAAAAAACCCATAACCGTGCACTGCAAACTTACTACTAGTGAATAGGGCTGACAGAGGTGGATCCCAGAATGTAACTCACCTAACAACAGAGATAAAATATTTATTGCAAAGTTGGCAGAATGCGCTTGCCTCAAAACAACTGTTAACGTGGTATACTTATTTTAGCAAATGCTTACTTCAGTAAATGGTTGAGACAGAAAATTTAAGTGTACTTACCTGCTGCTGTAAGCGCAGCTTGTCTTCATCCAGCTGTTTGATTTTTGACCTTTCTAGCTCAACCTGGTGTGCACATTCTTCTCTGGCGCGCCGCACAGAATCCTGTAGCTCCTGCAGGTTTCGTTCATGTTCTGCTTGCAACTCTTTCTGTACTCTTTGAAGCTTAGAAGTGAGACATATTTATATTAATCCATATGTGCAAGATTTTTATTTTAAGAGTCTTTCTTACAACTGCTACTACTACTCATGACAAAAAAAATTGCTGTTCATTTTAGAAATGAAACAGTAAGAATTCCACTGTTATCTATGTTTGCTAAATACTCTTTTATTGGCTTTCAGTTTGTCTAATGGCCTGCAATTTATATTTGTAGCCCAAATACACTATTCTTGCTTGACTATTGTAAAAAATGGAGCTCTATTGCACTTTCTACACATGATCGCTAAAGACAAATTTTATATCCATCTTCCTAGTACCAACTAAAAAGCTAAATATACCCCTTCACTGCAGAAACAGTGGAGTCACAGCTACAGCCAAGATGCCTTTAGATCAGTAAGACTGCAGTGTTCAAACTGAGCATATTGAGAGAACTTCTTATTGAGTTGAACGGGAAAACAGTCCTTGACATGTTTGAACTTTCCAGAAAGATGTTACTGGCCCAGGTAACTGCTAGCCAAATAGAAACCTCTCCAAACAACGCATTTCTCAAACTGTGTAATTGCTAAATGAACCCTACATCATTTTGTCTAGACACTTTTGGAAACCACTGATCTTTATTACCCCTAAACCCTCAGGTCAGAATCTCACTAAATTTAGAGCAAATTTTGAAACAAATAAGTATCAGATTCGGAATAAATACTTTTACTCAAATTGAAAAAAAATCGGCCAAACCTCATCGCCAGATTGTTTGTATAGATGTTAAAGTCAGACACTATTTACAGCACAAAGTCCATCTTGAGGAGTATAGAGTCTGTGTCCAGAACATGACGCAGGCTCAACCAGCCAGTCCCTGTGCTTGGAGCTTTCTTAACCTTGCCCACAAGCACAGGAAGGATCGGTATGATAAAAAGATTAACCTGAGCTACAGGACAAGAGAGAGAGTTTTTTGGACTGCTAAATCACCACAGCAGTTTACAATTATGAGTCTGTTCTGAAGTACAAAACTAGGCAGTTTATTTTCTTTCTTTCTCTTTTCATATAACTAGCTTCCCTGAGGACTTGCACCCCATTTCTTTCTTCATCTTGGTGGTACTCCATGAGATCTAGAAACAGCGATAACTACTGGTTTCTCCCCCATCTCCTTTAGCCCTGTCACTACAAAAAAATTATGACTTAAGAACTCTATCAAATTGCTGGATGACAAAACCTGGACAATTGCCATTTCTCCAAGCTCTCTTTGTCACTTTCTCCTACTTCAATGGTCAATCTAGCAATTACTGTTTCAAGTAAGGCACACTTGTACAATGTTCACCTGACAGTACTAAACTTAAAATTGAGATATGCTAATGTTTTATAAATGTCTCCACTATTTCTGTTAAGAATAAAAAATTTAAAGTTCTACAATGCTAGCAACCCATTTAAAGGCCATTAAATTTCCATTTCAGTAAAAAAGTGGTTTTAACATAAGATGGCTTAAATTATTAGGGCTCCCCTACATTTCAGTATGAATGTGGTTATTTCAGTTCTTATATGCAGGTCACAACTGTCTCTGTACGAAAACTCAAACTTTATAGAAAGAGCTCATGCAATTGTACCATTTAAAACGACCAAACACTTTTTACCTCTGATTCAGCACTAAAAAGCTGTCGTTCTCGCTTATTCAGATCTCTTAGGGTTTTCTGAAGTTTTTCTTCCAAAACAGTATATTCTGCTACCTAAAAGAACAAAAAGGCCTTTTCTTTCTTGCGATAAAAATAATGTTTGAGGTAGGTGAAGAATTTACTCTTGCTATGATATAAAATCATGACAACTTTTTTTTTTAAATTTACATATAAAATAAGTCTCCAGGTCTCAATGAAGAAACCATGATGGAGAGCCTTTCTCTCTAATGCAATAAAGGCTAACAGGTTACTATGCACAGTTGGGTTGTAGAAGTGCTTTTTGACCATACAAGTGAAAGGCAATTAAAGTTAAAAAGACCCAAAAGAAAGATAGTTAACCTAAAGGAATTCTAGCAAGTATTCTATGACTAAGAGCTACTTTTAATTTTCTGCACTGTTGTAGACTAGATACATGCATACTAGCAGGTGTGAAGACTAATCATAGACCCTTTGCTCCTTGTGATAGTTATGAAATAACTTGTCTAATTTTCTAGCGATATGAGATTTATAATGAGACTTTCAGCAAGTATAAGAATATTTTCTTACCTTTTTCTTCACTAATGCTTCTCTTTCTCTATCTCTTTTCTTCCATTCTTCTGCAAGTGCTTGCATATGGGCCACTTCCTTCTTTTTAAGCTTTTCAAAGCAAAAAAGGAACAAAAACCCCATAACAGAAAACCAAGTCAAAATTGCTGGAAGTGCAATTTTAATGGAGAGAGTACTAATGCTAGTACTAAGCCTTGAAGCAAAAGAATTCAAAAAACTAAGTTTAGTATATTGACTTCTATAACTAAAGGTACGATTCAGATATGGGTAAGAAATCTCTTCCACCGAGTACAAAATGCAAAGTAAGCCCAAGTTTGAGAAAAATATCCTAACAAACAGACACTAGATTCTCAGTATCCTTTAAAGGGAAGTATGCAACTCTAAGAACACCTAGAATGACTTCAAGAGTAGACGCACAGCAATGGATTTTGACTGAGAATAAAGAAAGGTAGTGTTATATTTAACACCAGTAATTTGACTCTTGAGTATCTACTGTACGTCATAAGCAGTTAGGGGAAGTTGTGAAAGGGGTATTCTGTATTCCACTACCTAGCATCTACTTCAGTCACTTAACAGAAAAGAATTAACCTTCTTAAGAGTATGGAAGATGTGTACATCTGAAGTTTTTAGTATTCTATATGAGCAAAATTTATTTCTTATTACAGTGGCAAAGTTTAAGAAAAATGCAGTTAATATTTCTCTCGCCAATTCTGCTAAAGCTTTTCTGGCAGTCATGCAGTTCAGGAAAAAAACAGAAAGAGTAAAAACCTGATTTTCAAAAATGTCCTCTTGCATTTCCTTCCACATTTCTAACTCCAGTGCTGCTTTGTATTCAAGAGTTTCTCTAGGTTCTGGATGGTTTTCTGGGGCACAGTGAGGCTGAGTGTGAGGGACATGCCGCTGTTGACCAGCACCTACACACTGATACAATAACAGTAGATTTTTAACTGGAAACCCATCTTTTCAAGGAAGTGTTCAAGGAAAGAGGGTAAGATTTATATAAAATTTACTTGAGAAGAATCTGACACCAGAACTTCTTGCATTTTCACAAGCCCGTAGTCTTCCAAAGTGATAGCATATGAAAGTTCTGCTATTCTGTTGCCTGACCTATAAACAGCATTAGAATGTCATTTGAAGGAAAACGGTCTTAAAAATACAGAAAGTGAACTGTAAGGCAAGATAGAAAACAGTAGAAGTGCTAAAATGTTCTGTGTAGGCTCAGAGACTCTAAATAGTTGCCTATGTGAGAGCCCAAACATGTTCTCCCATGTATATCGTTTTAACTAAGGGACTGGTTAATATCTCTACAGTAAGCTTTCTGTCTTTAACAGATAACATGTCAGTGGGAACCTATGTAACTAACAGCCTACTATAATCAACACATCCCTCTAACAAGAGAATTATTCAAAATTACACCTTCAGTCTTAAATCTTTCTAACAAATAACCCACTGAATATGGGTATTGCTGCTGATGTCATTCTACGACACTCAATCTATGATACTCAATTTCATTAGTCTTGCTTTTTTAAATGTTAGCAGTAACTTTCTAGTTATTCACAGTATAACGAGTCACTTAGCATATCATGTGTGGTAAGCCATCCTCGGATTACTAACAAAATACTTCTGGAAGCTTCAGCACAGAGAACTGACAACTTTAAATCCACCTATAGGTTAAGTATCTGTCTGCTTTTGTACAGGAAAAAAATGTCTACATAACAAACATTTTAATAAACTAATTTGAAATTGGTTGCAGTTTCTGCTTAAGTAGAACAGTCTACTCATCTCTGGCTGTCTCATAGACAAAATGTAGCAGACAACGGTAGTTATCTGCACAGAAAGATATTCAGACAAGGAATACGCACAAATCATGTAACTGAAAGTTATCACTAGTCTAATGAGAAAGTACTCTGCCGTGCAGACCTTACTTGGTCAGAAACAAAACTATCATTTCAGTTATAACTACTCAATGATGCAAAGGCAATTACATAACCACTTGAAGCCTGGAAGCTGTAGAATGAAGTATCAAGCAATTTGCAACAAAAGACTGAAGAAATTAACCCTAGCTTTAGCTTTCACAGAAATTCTTCTCCAGCAAATATAAAAAGACAACGCTAATTTTTAAAGGTGCCATCTTCTACACAGTTATTTGCCAGGGAAGAAAACCCCAGATATTTGTACTTCACATAAGTTAACATACATTACTACATTAAACGCTTACAACTTTCTGTCAGTCACTGATTAAAAAATAAAACAAGATTCAAGGTAGTGGATCTCAGAAATCTGACTCAAGTCAGTTTAAGGTATCAGTGTAAAAAGAACGTTATACTAACAAGAGCAAAACTAAAAAGGTATCAGCAGAGCAAAATGCAGAGAGACCCAATAACATTTTGAGAATGCCATCTAGTGGCTATTAAGTTCAGTGCAAAACCAGGATTCATTTTAACAAACTTATTATCAGTGAAAGGGTGAACCTTGATGTACAGTGAGGTCATAAAGTAGCTCTCTACAGAATCAGGCCATGCTGGCTTTCACATAAGTTTAAACAAAGTCAGAGATCAATTTTCTGTCAATGCGAGAGGAGGGAGGATATCGATCTTTGTGTCAGTAAGCTTCCTGTGTCTCAAATATAGCAGAGTAGAGGTTTAAAACCAACCTCAGTCGAAATAGCATTTATATTAATTTCTATAGGCATAACCAAGATCGATTATCACACAGAAAAAGATGAGGGTCTAGACATTGATTGCTAGCACAGTTCATATCTGCAACAAGGACGCAGGACAGAAGTGACTGTAAATTCAGTTTCTTCAAATACATAAAAAAGAATGTCACTCCTCTACGCAACTGAACATTTATGTTCATACAGAGTATGAACTAATAACACTTCTCCTTCTGATGTACACAAGCTCAAACACCTGCTACTATCACAGGCTAAATCCTGAAACAGGAAATCTCTCCATTCTACGGATATATCTGTCCTCCTAATTTTCACTGAAGTCAATTGCACCTAAAAGCATACTACGGACAAAGTCCGAATTATTTTCTGGAACATCAGCAGATTTTTGTGATTGTTAAGTAACTTAAAGTGCCTCAATAACATTTTTCCAATTATTTATTTCCTTAATCTGTCTGTGAAGCTCACCCAAGATCTTGATTATATAAAGGTTTATTACGATGACTCTGGTAGTGATAGAAGGTAGCATAATATGCCTGTGGCAATTTAACTTTTAATCTCTTGGTTGCCTGTTCCTACCCCTGTACTACAGTACTCTGCAGCCTGTTGACCTATTCAAAAAAGCAGACAGGAAGAGCTTGCCCTTTTTCAGGGAAATACTAAAACAGTTCTTCAAAACTTGCTACAAAGTAATTTTTTTTAAACAGTTTTACCCTTGTGCTGCTGTGACACTGACTGTTTCGTTGCAAGTCTGACGCCAGCATTGTTCACCTTTACCACCCAAGAACCGGGTTTTTTCCGAAGCAAAAACATTTGAAAGCTGAAGTCTCGCCACCCCTAGAAGTAAGTCTTTAGCTGTTTTATCCTTGTGCCACAATTCAACCAGCAGAGGTAATCTGAAACAAAGAAGTGATTTTAGTGTTAGGCATAAACACAAAAGAGGAAGCATTCCTATTCATTTGGGAGAAGGACCTCTTGTTCTAAAACTAACTTCCCGAATCCGTGACGGTCACAACTGTCAAACAGATGGGTTTACTGCCTCTCACAGAGGAATGAGACTGACTTCGTAAGCTCTCCATCACTTACTTTGGTCAGATTATCATTCCTTTTTTCAATTCTTAAAAAGCACAATGATGTAGCAAAAGCGACTGACGGAGTAAACTTAACAGACCTAGATCATCTATAAACACGTATAAATAAATTTCAGCCGCTGCCACTCACAGCATACATCTCCACCTCTTCTTTCAAAACACCACTATTTTGATGCTTATCTATTCCACATCTCAAATCAGTTATCGAAAGCTGGTGGGACTACTGGGAAAATTGTGCCACAGCCCTCACTGTACTCAGCTTCCTAGGCACCTGCTGTATTTTCATAGATATTGGATAATCACTACGTATTAAAAAGAAAAATAAAAAACGTACATACATTACTTGAAGTCATGTTTTGTTAAAACTATGCTACCAACTTATAATTTAACAACTTACAGCAACAGCACTTGTTTCTGTAAGCAGTGATCCCTGCATAAGGACTCAAGAGATAAAAGCAAGAATTTCAGAGTCCCTGTCTTTAAATGTAAGTAACAGAGAAACTACAGGAGTAGTGTATTAAATATTCATTGCCATTAGCACTTGGATTCTTTACTAAATTCTTAAAATGATGATCTTGAGTTAAATTTGAACTTGTGACTGCATTAACAATGAAAGCTAGAAAAAACATAACTAAGATAAAAAGAATGCAAGTTGTCACCTAAAGAATGTATCTTGAAGCTGATGAGGTACAGTTGCAAAGTCAAATGCGCAGTAGGACTGTGGAAGAAAGACTTCCATGTTCTTTCTGACTTCTACAGGTGGGCTTGTCATAATAGGTGCAGCACTACCGAAAAATGGATACGAGTACCTAATAAAAGCAATAACAAAAATAATTAAATAATAATTACATAGATACTTTTTTCTTATATCTTCTGCAACAAGGAAACCAGTTCGGACATCTTTTACTGAAGCATGAATTGTACTTAAATTAGCAAAATTTGCACAAATATATCCAACAATAGAACTTAGCTCTCAGATATTCATGTGTTTTCATTTACTTCAGCACTGATCCAGTTTCATTTACATTTGCTGTTATTTTGACAAAGAAGCTTTAATAACCTTATGCGTACAACCATACAAATTGATATTTTATTAAAATTCTGCAATTATATAAAATAAGCAGATAAATAGAAGAAAGGATTTTTATATTCAGATGTAGATTGCTACTTGAGAACAGTTATAACTACATCTAAGACTGGCCTAACACAATAATTGATAACTAAGCTTGCATATACGCAGTATCAGAACCATTGAAAATTTCAGTCCTATTTTAAGAATTTAGTTTTTAATTCCCACAGTTTAATTCACTGAAAGGAAAGGCAAATAATTTTACCAGTGCCATTTTCAATGTGGCCTGAAACCATTGGCACAATACAGTGTATGATAAGCTACAAAGGGGAGGCCAAGAACCTCTTGAACTTCGGTTCGCTGAAACTGATGATGTCAGCTCTCAGCTAAGTTACTAATAAAATAAATACTGCATCAAATGCTGCCAGTTATAAAATTCCATACTTAACTGCTTGTGCAAAACTGTTTAAAGAGCTTGTTTAGACCTGAATGAAGTAATGCTTCCAACATACAGTGAAAAAGCAGTTTTTTACCCTGTAACTTTTCTTAACATTTATGAGTTTGAATCATCTTCGGTTTCCTGCCATATTCATTACTGACTGTAAAAACTGAACTGCATGAAACAGCATACTTGTGGTCAACAACCTACTTGTTGTCAGTGTTCTGAAGAAAACTGAGCGCTGGAATGTTATTTGAAAAAGCTTTTACACAACAAAATTCCATCCATTGTACATTGTTTTCCACATACTATTTTATAATATAGCCTATACAGAAAACTTTAAATGACACAATCTATATTAATCGTGTTTTAAATTATTCCCCCCACCCTCCACCCCACCTTTTCACCCTAACTCAAAGCTTAAACCCCCAAAATTATTAACATGAATAGTCTTCCCAGTGACTAGTTAAAACTGTACTGAACCAAACTCTGTAAGAACAACAAATGCAAAAAACATGCAGATGCACCTCCACCTCCACAGCCACAAACGTTCAACCCTTTCAAACCAAATCAACATTTAAAGATATGCTTCATCACGTGCACCAGAAAAGCCTCATAGGAAACTACAAGGCAAGCTGTAAAAATGCTACGAACCACTGAATTCACATATGCCATCAATAACTACTATTGCACAAGTAGGATTATTTTTTTTTAAACAACAAAATCATCCCTGTACCTACAAACTCTTGGGTCTAAACTCCAAGGAAAACCTAAAAAAAAACCCCAAGTTGATAAAATCGTTTCTCTCTTCACTGGCAATGTTAAAAGAACCCACCAAACTTCAACCTGCACACAGATATTGTACCTGTACTGTACTTTCAATACCCTTACTTTTCACTGATCCTGCACCTTTTTAGTTCTTATTCCTCCAGCTTAGCATTCACCTCCCAGCTAACATCTGCTTACACTCCACAAGTGTAACTAACTCCACATCAGTAACTAACTCATACAAGGAATTATTCCAAACTGGCACTGGCAGTTTTCTAATTTTGCTTCAGGCACAAAACTCATATATCCAAAACCCTTGTCTTTTTTGTAACTCCACAGATCAATGTAACAAGAGATGCTACTTCTCCCTAAGCTTTACTTCTTGCATGCAAAAAACTATAAAAAACCCCCTGATACTACATCTCAGAATGATAATGCCTTTACTATCCTGCTTCTTCACTTTAACAGTAGAAGGTGCTTCCTTCAGATTTAGCATCACACAAACCAGGTGATCTGTCTCTTACTAAAACACCACAAGGAGTTCTTGGTGGAGACATGGAAAGCTACAGAAACCACTCCTTTGACCAGCTGGAAAGGCAGCCGGAACATAAGGAGATAAGCAACCCTTCTTTGCCTCTAAGGACTTAATGATGATCTGTATTACCTGAGCACAGACACTCAAGGGAGATTTAATACAAATTACAGTGCAGGTAAAGTGTTACATACTATCTTTAACCCTGTAATGCTCAGAAGTTTCGTGATGAACATTCCAAAGTACTATGCTACTGAAAATCAGCTACATAAAAGGCACCACGCAGCATGCTGCCAGCAGTCATTCAGATTATGAAGGCTTTGTATTAAAAACAAAGGTATTGCTATTACCAAGAATAAGGATGAACAAAAACAAATCATACCTTAAAATGCAATTTATTGGAAAACCAACTTCTAGACCACATATACTTCGCAAGTCTATTGAAAAGCAAAAATGGTGAGAGGCTGCTGGAATGACAATTTTCTGCGCTGACACAGGCTCAGAAGAACTAGATGCACCCACAGGGTTGGGCTGAGATGCAGCTACTGGACCATTACCAGCTGAAAACAAAGAAGAGAATTTGTGCGCTTTTTCAATAACAAAATATATTAAGGATAGGTATCACATTTTAAATGTAAGCACTCTATTGCTAAGTTACTGCTTCCAAAGAAAAAACCAATATACTTTGTGTTCTTAAAAGATTCTGTAATATTTTCCCTTTTGAAATTTATCTTCAAAGCTACGTACATTTACCCCACTCAAGAAAAGTTTAGACTACAATCCAAGATATTAAATTCTTCATAGGGATGCTGAAAGACTTCAGTTTCAACAGTTTACATAATTGTTCCTAGCCAACTTGAGGGCATGCAGAAGAGGTGGGCTTACAAAAAAAAAAAAAAAATCATTTGTAGTAACTTAAGTTTGCTTTGAATTAACTAACCTCCTTAATTTGGGACCGAAAAAGACAGAGTACCAGGTTAAATACAGTGCTCACATAAGGAAGCATCAACTACTGGTCCCAAGCTGAGATTTAACTATTGAAATAAACTGAAATGCTCTAGCTAGGTCTGTAAAGTACATCTGCTTCTGCCCTTTGATCAGAACCCACCTACTGTGACATCCATTTTATAATTTAGGAAGCAGAAGCTACAGCGCTTGCCTGTCCAATTGCATGCAGGCTTCTGAAGTCCTTACACAGGGACCCAATATTGCCTTCAGAGAGTAACAGGTCAAACAAGTTTTACAGACGAGGTCTCCAAACAGTATCCTCCAAAAATTTTTAACATCTTAAAGCAGAGAAAGAGGCAAAGGAACTGTCAGAGAACACTTCAATTGCCTTTTGTAAGTGCTAGTTGTTCTGATCATCTTTCTTCATAATTTTATGAAATATTTCCATTTTTATAATTTTTAAATACATTCATCATTGCTAGCATTGACTTCATTTTTTCCCTGCTTGTTTTTGAATGTTTTATTTATCTTAATAGCAACAATACAAAAAAGAAAAATTCAACATACTTCACCATCAGCTGGTCAGCACAACATAGGAATGAGATAATTTTCAGTCATTAAGGTAAAATGTCGCTACATCGCCTGGTGCAATGAAATGGCAGAATAGAAATTTAAGGCTGTCACAAATAGGAGAATGTAAAATTGCATACAGCCTACTGTTCAAATTCATTTAAGTTGCTACTATATTCAAATTTCATTCAGTGTACTGAAATCAATAAATTTTGCATTACTGGAATTTTGCAGATCTGACAGAGGTGACTTTGCTCTGCTCTGTGATTTGAAAACTGGAAGCTCTTCAGTATGCTGTTTGTTCACCTCTTGGCAAGGCTCAGCCACCAGCCCTGAAAGATAAACATGAGATGACATGTTTTATGTCTTGCCGAAACAGAGTTTTAAAATTATTATTGCTATTAATCAAAAAAAAGCACAATCCTGGATTCCTTAACCACAGACTCAAACTAGTTGCAGGGTTCACAATACTACTTGACACTTTCCATATAAAGGACTTAATCCTTGCTTAGATAAGATCAGTTAGGATTAACAGAAAATTTGGCTGAATTAGTAGGCAAATCCTGAGAGCACATTCTACGACACAGTTTTTCCTCTAAGAACTGGGTGTGTTTAGGACGCATCTCGAGAACAGCAATTCTTGTATCATTAGAAAAATAATCATTTGCATAAATCTCTTCATAAAGATGCATGTTCAGTAATGTTTAGCAAACTAACATTGTATCTTCTGAAATTTACCATTATAATACTTCTTCCTTGCACCTCTGGTCCTCTTCAACTTCCCCCCAACCCAGTCTTCAAACCAAAAACAAAACAAGGGGAGTCATAGAAGGCTATGTGGGCTACCAAGTCCCTACAAAAGGATAATGTAAAACCAAACAAACAAAAAATCCAGTTGCTTAGTTTTGTCCATGAATCTGACCAGTATGAATGTTTGTTTTCACAATTTATTATCCACATAGTGAATTCCTTAGAAATCTTAAAAATACCACGTTTTCCCTGTCTTTTTCTTTAATAAATGTGAACATTAGACCATTTCATCACTGAGCAAGTCAGTTTCTTCATGGGTATTGTACTGAACATTCCAACTGTCAAATCCAAGGAATTCCAAACTTTTCTGGTATTATTTTTCAAGCTTATGACCATCCATATCACTTAAAATCTATACACCAAATCCCCAGTCCGACTCCTCCAAGTGTTTTCAACAACCACCACAATCAGGTTACATTTACTCTCCTGCTGTTACTTGTTTTATGTAAACCATAGAATTGTTTGGGTTGGAAGGGACTTTTAAATGTCATCTAGTCCAACCTCCTGCAACAAGCAGTGACATCTTCCACCAGATTAGGTTGCTCTGAGCCCTGTCCAACCTGGCCTTGAATGTTTCCAGGGATGGGGCATCTACCACCTCTGGGCTTGGCTAAAATTTATCACCACAAATGATTAGGACTTGATCCCAGACCACACTTGACAACTGCGGAAAAAATTACATACCACATACCCGTTTTCTTTAGTTTCGTGCCTTTATCAGACTTAAGACTTTCCACTTCACTTTCTGTTGCTTCGTCTTCTGTTGAAGAGTGGTCAGCCTGAGATGGGACATTCTGGGATCTCTGTTGCTGGCCCTCTGTTTTTCCACTAACAGGTGAAAGAGCTTTCTCCTGTGGCTGTTTAGGTTCAGTTGCAGCATTTAAGGGAATCAAAGGCTGAACGAAGTGATATAGTTTTCTTATTGATCATGGCTTGCACTGAAAAATTCTGTCTACAACATTTCTATAGTTTGAGATTATTTTTTCTGACATAGAAAAATGAACCAATTAAAGGATTATTCCTATAAAGCAACTTATTTCAGATTTTCTTTTTAAACACTTAACTGTCAAATATGACTTAGAAATACCAATTTTTTCTTTAACATGAAACTGTGCAACAGTGTCTAAACCAACAATGAGTAAGCTATACCTGGGCACTCACCCTCTCCCTTTGCAGAATTACAGATACCCCAACAGTAGGAGCCATATCCAAAGGCAGCTGTGGCAGTTTCTGTTTAGCTCTGTTTGGTGGAACAAGGACAAAAGCTCCTTCTATTGCCACAGGGTGCTGATCGATCTCCACACTTCCTTTCCTCAGTAGTCCAGACAGGGGTATTTCAGTGCTTCCAAGAGACTGGTCCCCACAGCAAAGATGGATCTGTATACACGCAAAAGTGCTAGAAAGTAACTGGCATGCACACTTCCGTTTCAACTGTCTGGTCACCCTCTAATAAAGGTAGCATAAATATAACAACAAAATTAAAAAGATCATCCGTAGTCTAGTCCCTGTTCACTGAGAACAAGCCTATGGCTTCTAAACACAGCACAGATTCTTACCCTTAATGCATAAGCACATAAAATGCATAACTGTAAAGAAGAAAAAGTGTTATTTGAAAGCTGAGCCTTTGTGCATATATTTAGACATCGCTTAAACAGCAAGGATCTTTGGAATTAAGGAACTGTGTTCTTAATTGCTAGTAAGAATCCTTATTCTTTTTTCAAAACTTGACTCTTTCTTCCGCAGCTTAGCATTCATACACCTAAGTAAACGATAGATCTCAAAAAACCACCACACTCTAAGGTAATCTATTTTCCCGAGTGAAACTTGTATACCAATGTTCTGGTTCGGCTGCAGCCGGCAACAAAAGCACCACGTGGCCGCCCCTCCCCCCGCCGGGGTGCAGAGGAGAATGGAAAGAAAGAGGCAGAAACTGGTGGGTCGGGATAAGGGCAGTTTAACAGAACAGCAAACAGAGGGAACAGGAACAACAACGATACAGAAAAGG